>Ga0209369_1000021_pt1 | contig 430182 bp, 402 predicted proteins | sample EBPBio142010_DNA_FD_185865 | JGI IMG/M metagenome (GOLD analysis project Ga0209369, IMG submission 185865) | Wastewater treatment Type I Accumulibacter community from EBPR Bioreactor in Madison, WI, USA - Reactor 1_10/4/2010_ DNA (SPAdes)... | ecosystem: Engineered > Bioreactor > EBPR >...
GCCAACAATATATTGCCAATAGTGGGGCAGACGTTCCGCCATTGAGCAATGCACTACTATTTAACTTTTGTGCCTGTGATGGGCAGTTGTGCAAGTAATCCCCACCATCGGCAATATTTCAACGTTAGCAGCAATTAATGTAACTGCTCAATTAAATCTCTAACCTCTCGCCAATATTTGCACTTTTCAGCATTGGAGTATGTTTCTTTAAATTCACCTCTCCAAACATAATTGGGGTCAGCGTATTCATAATGCTCTTTGAAAATCATATTAGCGATTTCAAGTGCGATTTTTTTACCGTATAATTTTACAAGCTCGGTAGCTTTATCATTTGACATCATACTGCGAATTTAACTGCTGCCTACAATATATTGGCAAAAGCGGGCGGACAGTTGTTCATTTAATCGTTGAGTATCGGTTGCCCGCCTTCGCCAATACTCAACGTAAGCCACAAACGAATGAGAAATTTTGGTTCTGTCATTTTATTTTTTCGATTTAAGGTTTTGAAGCACAAGTTCAAGTGCTTTTACGTATCTGTATTTTTCTTCGGTGATTGTTTCGGTTACCGTGGTTGAATAAATATTATGTTCTTCTACGTATTGTTTGTAAAACCTGCCTTTTTTTTTGCCTACAATGCTGCCCGCACCTATTTCTTTATTAATAAGCAGTTCTATAATCTCGCACGGATTTACATGTACTTCCTGGGCTATCTTAACTTCTATTTTCATAAGTTACATTTTACTGATTAACGGATTTTTTTTTCTCTCCTGGGGATGCATTACCGATTCATGATCGCCATGGTAACCGATGGATTTTAACGGCAGATACATATTTACCCCGGCATTCAGCATTCTAAAGCTAAGCTGCCTGCCCACTCCCGAACTGCTGTGTCTGTTAAACCAACTAGGCGGCACGGGCTCCATATGCCAGCCAATACTTTCCAGGGCCAACCGGTTACAAAAGAAAAGGCAGTCTACAAATCCAACCTGAAGCATGTCTTCGGCTATTTTTTTTTGCGTGAAATCGGTCCAGTTTTGGGTGCGGCCATCAAACTGTAAATTACAGGCATAGGGTATTTTCTTCCATTTTTTATGCAGGTCAAGAATGCGTTTCACATCCACGTTCAGCAAATCATCGGCCGTAAAAATGAATAAGTCGGTATCAACCTGATTGAGCATATCAAATGCAAGGAACCAGTTGTTCCAGAATCCCTGCTTTCCGCTGTGCGATACTTTAATAAAGTTAGGATGGTCAATTGTAAAGTCTGAACCATCGTCAATAATAATGGTTTGCGATTGGCGGAACGGCTTTAGCGATTCCAGGAGCATGGATTTTCGGTTGTACGAAAACAACACGGCGGCGTACTTTTGTTTTTTCATGGATTAAGTTCTTTTTTTATTTCTATTTGATATTTTTTCAATTCAAGCATTAACGAAACCGTTATATTCTTACGGTCAGATTTCCGCATGGGGCGTAAGCTGCCTTTTTGCAGCACCAATATTTCGCCACAGCCCGCACATACAAAATAGGCTTTAGGCTTATAATGCGGAATAGCACATGTGGCCGTTGGACAGGTAAGTGTTTTCATTACAGATTTACAGCATTAAGAATTTACAGGGGCTTGGCATCGTTTAAATTCAATAACCCACACATACGGATTGGCATTCCAGGATTCCTGCCCGTTGATGGAAATCCAGAGCGTTCCAAATTTATTTTTGGCCGTTGTACGAACTACAGACTGAATAGCTAATGGCGCTCCCTCGGCTTTGGCATCTTTTTCCGAAATATCCTGAAGGCGTTCTACACGAACATCCGTAATTTCTAGCCATATTCTACAGGCCGCTTTCGGCATGTGGATGGATGGTTTCCATTTGCCTCTATATTTTTCAGGTATATTTTTCCCAATAAAAGTGCCGTAGCACTTATCTGTTTCATTTTGCCCATTTAGCCAGTCTGCTGCATATCTAAAGTAATTTAGACCGTTTTGAGTCCATTTTTCCCGTACCCAAATTAAATCACCGGGTTTCCCGTATGGACATTCTATGCTAAAAGATTCCAATGTGTCCAGGTCTTCAACCCAAAGTAAACCGTCCTTTAATCCCACAATAAACCATCTGCCTACTTCATCTTCTGATTTAGCTTTATCCTCTATTTTATTAATAACATCAAGCCCCTTGGTTCTCCTGGTCTGTGTTTTATTTCCGGCAAGTATGGCATTAACCATGGCCGTACTGAAAAGCATGGGTGTTTCTTTAGTTTTACTCATGATTTTGCTCCTTTCTTTTTAAGAAGTATAGCGGTAACGGCTGAATAAGCATCACGCTCGTGTTTTAAGAATAAAGAAGATTTTGAAAGTGTCTTTGCGCATAATTCAAGCGCACTTACCATTTCATCATGCATTTCGAGTTTCAATAAAATATTGCTGGCAGTTTGCGAATTACAGCAGTTGGCAATAATGGCTCCATAGGGATCGCCTTTTTCTAAGATTAAATTTCCTACGGCAATTAAGTTGAGTTTACTCATCACTTCCTCCTTTCGCTTTACCTATAATTTCGCGTAGCTTATGTACTCTTGGAAAAACATTAGTAGGGCGGTTTTGTATTTTGGAAATGAGTATTTCATGTTCCAAATCGGCCAAGTCTACTTCATGTCTGCTTATGGCTGTTTCGGGGTAATCTTCCAGATATTCCTCCAGTCTATTTCGGAGAATATTATCGCCAGAATCTTCTAGCATATAATTCAATACCTTCATTAGGCTTTCTAATTGTCGCTCACATTGTACAAGAGTATTGCCTAAATCCCATGTGTATTGTGCCAATTCTTTTTTTGTCGGGTTCTTTTTCATACCGTTCATGTAGAATTTGGCATCTCCGTTCATCATGTTTACTACTATGTAAGGCCGCCTGGTTGGCGGATACATATCGTAACTTTTCAGATAGTGAAGTGCGGATATATCGGAAGCGGCTATCGGCTCTAATTCATTACTCATCACTTTCTCCTTTCTTATTTTCGGCGCTGCAGGCATACATGCTGAAATCTACAAAGTATATACCGCGAAGCCGGTGCGTTTCGGGGTAGGGTGCACGGTCTAGTGAGCTCTGGTCCCAGTACACGCTTATGGGTTTACAGCGCGGAAACTGTGAATTCAGTTTTTTAACCAGGTTCAGTATTCGGTGCTGGTAATGGCCCAGCCTTTGCTCCGCTATCAGCTTTCTGTTTTCGGTGGTAAGCATATCGGCTACTGCGCGTTCCAGGTTGTTTTTAAAGGCCAGCGTCTGGCCCATATAGGTCATGTAATGTTTCATGCTTCCTGTTCCTTTCTTTTTTTCGCGATGGCGTGTTCGGTTTTTTCAATAAAACCGCAGTATTTATTAATCAGTACGGCCAAATCGGCATGGGTTTGGGTAAAGCGGCATGCACGGTAATACACGTCAAGCTCATACTCTTTACCGTTATAGCGCACGGGCGGTAGTTGTGCCGGAACCGTTAAAAAACATCGGCTTACCGCATTAACCAGGGTTTCCGGATTCATTGTACTTGGGGTTTAAAATTTTAACAATCAATTCATCAACCTCTGCTTCGGCGGCTTTGCTTTGGGCAAGCACCATTTTGCGCTGTTCGTGCTTTGATGGGTCTTTTTTGGCTTCTGCGGCCAGCCTAAAGTATTCCTGTTGTTTCAAGCGCATGTACAGCACTTTGTCGGCAAATTCTTTATTTCCCATTGAGTGAAATTATTTGGGGTTTTACTTCAATTATTTTTGGCGGCTGGGCTTCCTCAATCATTCGGTAAGTAAGTGCCTCCGTATCTTCATCACCGGCCGGGTTTTCTGGAGTAAATCCTTTGCCCTTAAAATAATTGTTTGCCTGTTGAAGCACGCCTAATTTAAGTTGCTCAAGCGTGGTAAATATTTGGTGCAGCTTGGCATCCGGATGGGCATCAAACGTTATTACCGTTTGCCCGTTTTTGCGTGTTCCGCGCAGTTCAAATAGCACGGTTCCTTCTGGTAGTTCTGTCATGGATTTGTTATTTTTTAGATGATTGAAATTCTTTGCGTTGGGCTTCCAGTTCGGCTTTCATGCCGCCTAGTGCCTTTTCGCCTATGGTGCTTAGCATTACGGTTATGGATGATATCCAAGCCCTGCGGCCGCCAAAAGCACTTATAAATAACACTATGGCTATTACAAGGCTAAGCAGTGCCATTACGGGCACAAAAAATACATAGCCAATTATGCGGCCAATGGCTGCGGCTACTGTTTTTAATGTGATGTTTTTTTTCATTTTGAAAGCATGTTTAAAATTCTTGTTTTTGTTTCCTTTTCTTCAATATAGTTTCTAACACTATTTTTATTTATCTCGCCAAATACTTCTTTAGGAGCATTTGCCGACAAACTGGCTAAAAACATTATAATTTCTCTGAATTCTCTTTCAGTTAATTCTATCGTCTTTTGACCTTTTTGAAGAAATTGTTTATGCTTAATAGGCAGCAAAATTGAACTGGCTTCGGTTCTGATAGAATGAATAATCATTTTATCAGCTTCAGCTATTTCTTTCAACAGTTCAATTTGCGTTTTAAGGTTTTTTTGTTCTAAATCAGTCATTTTTAAAATTATTATGGATTATTAATTACACTTTAATACTACAACCCGGCTGGGTATTTTACGTATGAAAATATCAGGTACCAAATTTTCTTCGGTGATGGATTCATGGCACACGAAAACTAATACCGGATCTATTTGAAAAGGAATTTCGCCACGTGGATTTACATGTACTACTGACCAAGAATTACTAATAATCTTTTTAAGATAGTTAAGTGATGGTATTTCATCCAATACTACCATTTTAGTAAACATCCTGCAGTAATTAAATAAATACGGATTTTCTTTACTTTCTTTACCGCACATGTTTATAAACACTACTTCTTCATCTTTAAATACAGAAGCCAGTGCTTTTGCCTGTTGGGTTTTGCCTGAATTGGCTTTACCTGTTATAATTATAATTTTTTGCATTTTTACTTATCTTAAACTGTTCCACTTATCTGTATCTAAACCAAGGCACCTTGCCTTTTTATTTCGTACGGCTTTTGCCATTTGTTCTTTTGTAACTTCTTCTTTCTTTTCGTTTCGGCATTCCAGGTCGTAGGCGTATACTTCAAGGTCTGCGTTAATGTATACGGCCGTTACGTTCCATATTCTTCCGTCCGCTGTCCATATTCGGCCATGAAGCTGCGGCCTTAATTCGCCCTTGGGCCATGTATGTTCATGCTGCTGCTCCATCACTATTGAAACCATTCAGGGCTTGGATCTCCCGGTTCTGAATCCTGTGGTTTATCTTCCTGTTTTTCGGGGCGACGGTATCCGTAGCCGCTGTTATTCTGAACCGTTCGAATCACCGATACATTAATTTCCTTCCAGTTTCCGTTTTCGTCCATGGTTTGTATGTAAAAGCATTCAGCCGTTTTGTTCAGGTCGGGGTGCTGTTTTACTATTCGGCCGTCCGTGCTTATATCAGCCGGGTTCAATATGTACCCTCGCATTTTACACCACATGCTCAGGCTCTTCTTAAATCGGGGTGGGGTAAACTTGCTCCGGGTTTCTGAAATGAATGAAGTATACAGGTCGTTACGCCATACCAAACTATTCAGCAGCACTCCTTCAGGACTTAACACAACATCGGCCCAGTTAATGAAAGATTCGGTAATCATGGCCATCATGGTTTTGGCATGCACATTTTCCATTGCCGGTTTAAGAGCTCCCGCACGTTTTACATAGTCCAGGTAAAACTGCGTTGCCCTTGCGGCCAGGTTGTAAAAATTGTTCCACTGAATTTCGGGCATGTCAATTTTGAAAAGGGTATATCCAAAATCTTTGTACGGAGAAAACTCCGCTTCGCCCGTTTGGTCATTTTCGCCATGGTAATAATCGGAAAACACAATATATAACAGCCTTCTGTTGGTACTCGGGTCGGTACGGTGAAGCGGATAATTACTGGCCGAACCAATTTTGGGCGAATCCTCAAAAGGTATGTTGAACTTCTTTACACCCTTGGGGTTTACCGTAAGCACGGATGTAATTTCGGAGAAAAAACGGTCAAACGGAAAATACTTATCCAACTCGTCAAAAAATATGAAATCGGTGCTGTGGGTAATATTTTCAAATGTGTGGTTGCCGTCTATCTGTTTCCGGTCCCGGCCATTGATGAATTCAATGGATAATAAATTCGAAAGCGATTTGAAAAAGATGGATTTACCCGTGCCGCCGTGGCTTTCATTTTCGGGCGTGAGGTTGTGCTCCATGGCATAAACCCACCAGGCCATGCTGTCTTCTTTGTAGCGGTGCAGCAGATAGCCGTATGCAAACAGTTTGTTGGCCAGGTGCAGTATCTGTTCTTTTGCTTCATCCGGGGTCAGGCCGCCCGGTTCCAGTTCCTTGCGCCAGTGTACACGGCTTGTATTCCATAAGTATTTAAGAAATACATTATTATCGTCGTTTATTTGAATATTTACTTCATTTGTTTCGGGGTCTATCTGATAGCTGAACGGGGGCGGGTCCTGAAGATGGATGCGCGTATTTTCGTACTTGGTTACCGGTGGTCTAAGTACCTTATTTTCCCATACATACTTCTGCATTTTGGCCGCCGATGTACGGGTGATGTAAATTTCTTCGGCGGTAACCTGCCATATTTCTTCTTTAAAGAAAAAGTATTGGGTACTGCTGTCGTAGGTCTTAAAATCGGGGCGGGTGTAGGGCAGGTTTTCCAGTGATGAATCGCTAAGCACCGGGTTATTCATCATCATGTTTTCAATGCGGGTATCCACATGGCGGCTGTCCAGAAACTCCTTTATAAAGCTGCGGATTTTATCGGTATCAATAGCTTTTACAATATGGCCGTTGGTGAATATAAACCGGTAACCGGTTTTTTCTTCCGGAGCTTCAATGCGGCTGTATCCGTTACGGTATATGAAATTGTACAGCGCTTTTTTGTTAACGCTGAATTTTTCGGTATCCTTCGAAAAATATACATCCCAAAAGCGGTAAGGGATTGATGTACGAACCAGGTTCATAAAATCTTTTGGACGGAAATGGTCCAAAAAATCCTTTACATCCTTACAGGCTTTCCCTTTTGCATCTCGGTACTGCAAAAGGCTCATGGGCAGCATGATGTTGCGTATGTCCATAAATCGGATATCATCTTCGGTCATGCAGAGTTTGTGCATTTCCCTAAGACCTGTATCGTCAATGTTGGGAGCATTCCAAAAGTTGGAGCACATGGTAAATATCTGGGTAAGAATTTTGGAGCTTATTTTCTCCTGCTCCGAATTTCGCCAAATTACCGAGTATCCCATCATGGCCATGTTCATGGCATCCCGTTCACCGGCTGCCAGAATAACCCCGTCCAGTTTAAAGTTTTTGCGGGCCTTTTCTGCTTCTTCCGATTCGTCGCTGGCATCGTTGAGCTTTTCCAGTTCAGTCTGGTATTTTTTTATGAGCTGGTTCATGCCAACCATGTATACGCGCGGCTTTTTACCCGCATAAAAAAAGCGAACACCCGTATTGGCGGGCATGTATATTTTTTGGAATTCGCCCTCATCACGCACATATATGGGGCAGTCTTCCGTAGCCGTATACGTAATGGCTTTGCGCTCTTTGTTTATATGTGTGAACTCCGAAGCCGTATGCCAGTTATATAAGGCCATAACCTTGCGCATGCGGTCCATCTGTTCATTCAGTTTTTTGGTGTGATGGATACCTACTTCTTCATCATTCGTTTTCGGGAAAAAACACGATGAAAAAAACATACGCAGCTCGTCTTCGGTAATTTCTTCGCGGAAAACATAGGATGCCGTTCCTGTTTTTTCTTCGGGTTTGGCGGCACGGCTTGATACTTTTGGTGCTTTACGGGCGGGTTTTTCACCGTCGGGAAGGGCCACGCCAAAACGCTCGGCCACCCACTTTACCGATTCAGGAAAGTTCATGCGGTTATATTCGGCTACAAACTTAAAGGCATCACCGGCCTTACCGCAGCCAAAACATTTATAATACCCTTCCTTGGGGTTCACAAGGAACGATGCCGTTTTTTCATCATGAAACGGACAGTTTGCCTTGAATTTATCACCATCCCGTTTCAGTGTAATAAACGAACCGATAACCTCCTCAATGGAGGCCGCCAGTTTAACTTGATTAATATATTCAGGTGTGTACTTCACGGATTATAAGTTATGTATCCTGACCTTACAGGATATTGTTGGAGTTCATTCATCAGATCCGGGTTGTTGTATTCCGGTTCTGGTACAAGTTCCATTTCCGGAACCAGGTAATTAGCATATTTAAACGTAAAAAGTACCATGCCTTCTTTTGGCTTGTATTCAGTAGGAATTTGGCCTACCATTCCGTAAACCTTCATTTTCCCTATGCTTAAAGAATAAAACATTAGCGGGCGTATTTTGCGCGGTTAATTCTGCGGTATTTGGTTTTGCGGATTTTGCTACGCATGCTTTGTTTACGGGTTCTTCCGTTACTCGGAACAGACTTATCGTAGTGCGGAGTACCAAACATTTTTTCATTGAAATAGCCACCTGGTTCTTCTGATAGCTTACGCACTTGCATATTTTCACGGATTGCTGAATAAAGGCGTTTTAAAAAGTCGCCTGCGGAATAAATTGCTCTCATTTATATTTGAATTATGTGGTTTACTTAAAAAAGAGGGGGTGCTATGAAGGTGCCCCCTCTTGCGTTAAAAATGGCCCGGGAAATGTCAGTAACCCGTTTGAATGGCCTGCCTAAAAAATGTCGGTGAACCGGTTTATAAGTTGCAGGGCTATCATTATAAAGCCCGCCACGGGAATAAGGTACGGAAGGTCATGGATATACTTTTTCATGCCAGTACGGTATAATCGGGTGCGTTTTCGGCCAGTTTAACCCGGCAGATGTATTCTGTTTCGGCAAAGCGGGTTGAAAGTGCTTTGTAAGATGCCGACCCGTTACCCGGCATAATGTTTTTGAACTTATCCAAGTGGCGGATAAAAAAAGCGGCCGTACCCGTTTCGCTTCGGTTCGGGTAAGCTACCATGTGCCGAACCAGATACCCAAGGTCTGCTACCAATTTTGCTTCCATGCGGCCCTTTTTATTCTTCACCAGGTACTGGCGAATCTTTATAAGGTCAAGAATGAATTCGTTGATAGTGTTTTCTTTGAACCTGATGAGGTTTTTCCCCTCATACATCTGACATTTAGTTCTACAGATCATATCTAAAGCTATTTGGTTACTGATTTATGTTTTGGCTTCCGTTTTGTGGATACCGTTTTATGTGTTGAGTATATAAAAAGATCTTCCACTGTAGCGCCAAAAAACGAAGCAATTTTCAGTGCTGCTTCAACCTTGGGCTGCACTTTGTTTTTGCGGTAGTGCCATAGCGTAACGGTTGGTATACCTGTTTCTTTGCTGAGTTCAGCCACTACATCATTAGAGTGTCTGGGCTGGCTAATGATGAATTCTTCTATTTTATTTACAAATTTTCTTGGCACGTCTTTTGTTTTTCTTAAATTCATATATATGAATATGAATACAAATTAAAAAACATAAAACGGCATTTCCAAAACATAAAACGGTATTTTTTTCATCTTTCACTTAATACTCACAAAATGAGCCAGAAAAAAAAATCATATCCCGAGGTAAAAGATCGCCTCGTGATAGAAGTAGAGAAGTATATGGGCGCTGATTACACCGCCAAAAAACTAAGTCAACTGCTGAAGCTGCCATACACCAGCGTATTGTTGTGGTTGAACAGAAATGAATCCAGGCCGCCCAGCATGGAGTTGCTTATAAGGCTAGGCAAGCAGTTTCCGCATATTGATTTAAACTACATCATAAGCGGAACCATTACACGGCACAACGGCGAAAACACGCTGCTCATAACCAATGAGCCAACGGTAGAGTACGAAACACAAAGCCGAAAAGAGAAGGATTTGCTGTACAAATACACACAATGCCTTGAAACAAACGCCAAACTTCACGAAGAAATCAAGAAAATGAAAAATAACTAATTTGCTTACTTGCTTAATTATCAATATAATGAGCCGTAAAAAGCAAGAAAAAAACAGGGGTTCAAGTCCCCTCTTCCGCACTAAAAAAGGCTGTTTCGCACGAAACAGCCTTTTTTGTTACAAATCTGTGACCCCGCTGGGGTCATATGTATTCTTTGCTTACAAGTTACAAATCTTTGACCCCGCTGGGGTGGTATGGTAAGTTTGGATACAAAAGTGTGACCCCGCTGGGGTCATATGGATACTTTGGTTACAAGTTACAAATCTTTGACCCCGCTGGGGTCGTCTGGTAAGCTTGGATACAAATCTGTGACCCCGCTGGGGTCGTATGGATACTTTGGTTACAAGTTACAAATCTTTGACCCCGCTGGGGTCGTCTGGTAAGCTTGGATACAAATCTGTGACCCCGCTGGGGTCGTATGGATACTTTGGTTACTAGTTACAGATCTTTGACCCCTCTGGGGTCGTATGGATACTTTGGTTACTAGTTACAGATCTTTGACCCCTCTGGGGTCGTATGGATAGCTTGCACACCAATTTTGGTCAGTTGTAGAGTATGGTGTTTTTGTTATACAACTCTAAGACTCTCTAAAAGTCGTGCTTGGTTTATCGTGCAACTCCGTAGGCGTTAACGATTTGTTGCATATAAAGCCGGTTTATCCATAGCGACCCCATAGGGGTCGAAGAGCCTCGCTTATGTTTACTGCTTGAACAAAAAAACTCATGTGTCCTCATGTGCCCTTATGTGGTTCAAAAAAGAGTTAACCGCGAAAACACAAATAAATAAAAACTCATGTGCCCTCATGTGGTTCAAAAAAGAGTTACCGCAAAAAAACACAAAGAAAAAACCTCATGTGTCCTCATGTGCCCTCATGTGGTTCCAAATAGCTTATACCCCGGCCGAGATAGAAATAGAAACTTCTCCACCTTCGTTGTCTATCGTTAATGTAAAACACGCACCCTCGCAGTATTCAAATTTCACGTAGTACGGATATGAATTTTCAAAGGCAAATTTTACGTCAACACTCCTTGCATCCGAACTTTCAGGCATACTTGATACTGAAGGGAAAGCATCTTCGGTACTCAGAAGCCCGCTTACCGGACTAATTAAACGCGCCAGAACATAAGCCTGTTCCATGCTGAACTTGGGTAACCAAATGGTTTCCTTGTAATATTCATATCCTGTTATTATGCGGTATGAGAGGCCGTTCTTAAACAGTTTTTTCTCCACTTTTATACCCGCTTCTTCCGATGAACGGTCCTCATACTGCGATTCTCCAACCTTGATTAAAATGCTTTCCAGGTATTTCAGGATATCTTCTGGTGAGGCGCTGGGCGGTTTAATGGGTAATACGTAAGCACTGGCCGCATATCCGGTTTTTCCGCCGTATTGTACTTTACGCCAGTTACATTGCATGCCCTCGGTGTACGCTACCCCGTAAAGTGAGTCGCTCAGGGCTTTCAGTTTTTCGCCAAAAGGTACCTTAACCAATACCTTGGCCGATTGTTCCGGTGCTTCGCGAAGGTTAAGTCCGGCACGGGCAGCCGAGTATACATCAGATTGGGCTTTGCCGGTTACAACGGTAATAAAACAAATTAAAAGCAGGCTTATGGTTCTGTACATCATTTTCAGTTATTTTTACGAAAATATATATTTTGATCAGACGGGTAAAAAAACGCATCGAAAGAGTGCTCTACAATGAACAGATTCCGCGCCGACCTTCTTTGGCCGAACGCCGTTTCGGACTGCCGCCGGGTAGTATTGTTAATCTCTGCGAACGCGAAAGTGAGTTCACCAAAATTTCCGTTTTTTCTTTTTCCGAAGGACATTGCGAAGAGGTAGAGGTAGATTCCATTGATAAGGCCCTCATTGGCCGCAATGAAGCCCATGTGACTTGGGTAAACATTGAAGGGTTTAAAGAATTGTCGGTGTTTGAGCGTCTGGTTGATCTGCTCAATATTGACCGCCTGGTGATTGAAGACGTGCTGGATCACGATACCCGGCCCAAGTTTGAAGAGTTTGATCGTTATGCCTTCTCCACTCTCAAAATGTTATACCTGGAGAAAGATACCTCCCTTATTTTTCATGAACAGGTCAGTTTTATTCTCATCGGAAATACACTCATCAGCTTTCAATATGAGCAAGGCGATGTGTTTGAAAAAGTACGCGAACGCATACGCAGGGCCAGCGGACGTATACGCCAGCGTAAGGCTGATTACCTGCTTTATGCCCTCATCGACGTAACGATTGACCATTACTTTGTGGTGCTCGACCGCTACGATGACCGCATACGCACCCTCGAAGACGAAATTCTGGAGGAACCGGAACGTTCTGTCATCCCCGAAATCAGGCAACTCCGCAAAGACCATATCTTACTCCGCAAAGCAGCCCTTCCGCTTCGCGAATCGGTAAGCATCATGCTCCGTTCCGATACCGACTGTTTTGATTCGGGTACCAAAAAATACATCAAGGAATTAGCCGAGCATGTAGTACAGGTAAACGAGGCAATTGAAATGTCGGGTGAGTTAACCACCGGCTTGATGGAGATTTACCTCTCGGCACTCAATACCAAAATGGGTAACGTAAACAAGGCGCTTACGGTAATTGCTACCATATTCCTTCCGCTTACTTTTGTTACCGGCATTTACGGTATGAACTTTAAAGTGTTGCCCGGCGATGACAATCCTTACGGATTTTGGATCATGATGGGCTTTATGGGTGTACTTTTTGTGGGAATGATTATTTATTTCCGCTACAAAAAATGGTTTTAACCCAAGTAAATTCAGTTTTAGTATTGAGCTGATTTTGTTATGTATCGCATTTAAACTAACGCTAAATACATTGTATGCGATGTTAGAAAAACAATCAAACGGCGTTCTCTACTTTCTTTATTTTACGTTTTTCTAAATCGGGGTTAATCCCAACTAATGCAGGTAGTTCGGTGCTTAAGGCAGCTCCTACTGCATAACTTGGTTTTAATACCCCAGAATTTTTAGCATGCTCTTGTAGCTCTGCTCTTTACTGAAGATATTGGTATAGTATTCTCCGTTCTCGTCGCGCTGTATGATTACGTGTTTGGGCGCCGGTACCAAGCAGTGTTGAATTCCGCCGTAACCGCCCAAACTTTCCTGGTAAGCACCCGTGTGGAAGAAACCGATGTAAAGAGGATCTTCATCGTGGCTGTGTGTTTTGGGTAAAAACACCTGGCTGATGTGCGATTCGGCATTGTAGTAATCCAGGCTGTCGCAGGTTACCCCGCCCAGGTTCACTTTTTGGTATTCACGTTCCCAGTTGTTTACGGCCAGCATGATAAAACGCTGGTTAATCCCCCAGGTATCGGGCAGGGTGGTAATGAATGAACTGTCAATCATGTACCAAATTTCCGTATCGTTCTGTTGTTTTACGTCCATTACGTTAAAGAGCGTGGCACCGCTCTCGGCTACTGTAAATGAACCGAATTCGGTGAAGATATTAGGCTCTTCCACGCCGTTTTCATTGCAGAAGGATTTTATCTGGGCAACAATTTCCTGGATGATGTACTCGTAATCGAAAGAGAAGTTGAGCGAGTTTTTGGTAGGTAATCCGCCCCCGATATTGAGTGAATCCAATTCCGGACATATCTTTTTCAAATCGCAATACACGCGCAGGCACTTGGCCAGCTCACTCCAGTAATACACCGAATCCCGGATTCCGGTATTGATGAAGAAGTGGAGCATCTTAAGTTCAAACTTCTTACTGTGCTGAATTTTTTCCTGATAAAAGCTTACGATATCTTTATACCGTATACCGAGCCGGCTTGTATAAAACTCAAACTGCGGCTCTTCTTCGCTGGCAATCCGAATGCCCAGTTTGCAGCGTTTGTTTATGTTATTGTCGTAATAATCAAACTCGTTTTTGTTGTCGAGTACCGGGATGAGGTTTTCGTATCCTTCGTTTACAAATTCACTGATCAAATCCTGGTACAGCTCTTTTTTGAAGCCGTTACATACAATGTAGTTTTCCTTAGTGATGAGCCCGCGGGTACTCAGTTCACGGAGGATTTCCATATCATAGGCGCTGGAAGTTTCAATGTGAATGTCGTTCTTGAGTGCCTCTTCCAGTACAAATGAAAAATGGGAACTTTTTGTGCAATAACAATATGTATAAGTACCTTTGTAATCCACTTGGGCCATGGCTACCTTAAACATACGCTTGGCCCGTTGGATGTTCGTTGAAATTTTAGGCAGATAACTGATTTTTAATGGTGTTCCGTACTGTTTGATGATGTCCATTAACGGAATGTCGTAAAAGTACAGTTCGTTATCCACCGTGTGGAATCCTTCTTGCGGAAAGTGGAAGGTTTGGTCAATCAGGTCAGAATACTTTATTTTCATTTGTCTGTTTACAGTTTGTTTGGTGTGTGAACAATGAAGTGACTTACTTTATCAAATTTCATGCAAAGTAAATCAATCGGATTGATTTTATGCGATTGAACCAAATGTTTTAAAGCTTGTTTGGGTCTTAAAACGTAAATTTTACATTTTGATAACATACAGCCCGCTCCGGAAGCGGGTGTGATATAAAAGGAGAGTATATGAAGAAGATTAAAATGATTGAGGTAAAAAGCGAATTGGGTGCCGGAACCCGGGGGGCCAGTTTGGGTCCTGATGCGCTGAAGATAGCCTCGCTTGAGTATGGTCAGTATTTCTTTGGAAAGTTTAAACGCAAAGAAATCCGCGACAGCAGTTTGCTTTTGTACAAAAATCCCATCCGTACCCATGCCAAACGAATCCGCGGTATTGTGGATATATTCCAGCGTTTGGCCCGTACCGTGAACGATGAAATTAAGGTGGGTACATTCCCAGTTATTTTATCGGGTGACCACAGTTCGGCCGGCGGAAGCATAGCCGGTGTGCGCATGGCTTATCCGGAAAAACGCCTGGGTGTAATCTGGGTAGATGCCCATGCCGATTTACATTCGCCTTTCACCACGCCTTCGGGCAACGTACACGGTATGCCGGTTGCCGCTTCGCTTGGCATTGATAATTTGGATGATGCCCAAAACATCCTGGCCGACGACCGTACCCGCGAATATTGGAATACACTCAAAAATATAGGCGGAATCACCCCCAAGGTATATCCGGAAAACCTGGTATTCATCGGCGTGCGTGATATGGAAGACCCGGAGATTAACTTCATCCGCAAGAAGCGCATTAAAACATACAGCGTAAAAGATGTTCGGGCCGCAAAGGCCAAAGAAATAGCCAAACAGGTTCGCGAATACCTTAAAAACTGCGACATCATTTATGTGTCGTTTGATGTGGATTCAATCGACAGCAGTATCATTAAAGGAACCGGTACACCCGTTCCGAATGGCTTTTCCTTGTCGGAGGTAAGTAAGCTGCTGCAGGCTATCTGTAAAGATCCGCGGGTGGTTTGTTTTGAGATTACTGAAATTAATCCCCTGCTCGATGAAAACAACGAAACCGCCCGAAAGGTATTTCCGGTATTCAAAGCCACGGTAAATGCCATCAAAAAGCGGCTCGACGACGAGGAGAAAAAACGGAAAAAGGAAGAGAAAAAGGCCAAAAAAGTGGCTAAAATCATCAAGAAAAAGGTAAAACCGGCTTCTGATATTACCGTAACCGTAAAGCGCGCTCCACTTAAAAAGGCGGTCAAAAAATGAATATGGGTGCCTGGATTAAAGCAGCAAGACTAAGAACCTTGCCGCTTACGTTGGTATGTATAGGCACGGGCGTATCGGCAGGGCAGGTGAGCGGTTATTTTTCATGGCCGGTATTTTTGCTTACCATACTTACTGCCGTGCTTTTGCAGGTGCTCTCCAATTTTGCCAATGACTACGGCGATTTTGTAAAGGGAACCGATAACGATGAGCGTGTAGGTCCCCAACGGGCTATGCAAAGCGGAGCCATCAGCCCTTCACAGATGAAACTGGCACTCTGGCTTTTTTCATTGGCTTCGCTTGCGTCCGGTATATCCTTGTTGACCATCGCTTTGGACGGGCTAAAAGAATGGCTGGTCTTTTTTTCGCTCGGATTGGCTTCCATTTTGGCGGCCATTACCTATACCGTTGGCAAAAATGCTTACGGATACAACGGCTTGGGTGATATCATGGTTTTTTTGTTTTTCGGACTTAACGGTGTGTTTGGTTCGTATTACCTGCAAACCAGCCTGCTTGAATGGATGGCTTTTTTACCGGCCATTTCGGTGGGTTTATTCAGTACGGGTGTACTGAATATGAATAATCTGCGGGATACCGAAAATGATAAAGCCTGCGGAAAAATTACCATTCCCGTGCGGATCGGCGTAAAAGCAACTAAAGTGTATCAGGCCCTGCTTATTTTGCTGGGCTTGGCGGCTTCGTATGCGTACTTCTTTTTATTGGGTGCCACCGATGCCCTTTTCTGGCTATTGCCGGCCTTGCTGTTGTTTGTATTTCACTTACTTGCGGTATTCAAAGAAAAGCACTTCAAAGGTTTTGATAAGCAATTGAAAATTTGCGTACTGGCTACCCTGGTTTATGGAATTTGCTTTGCCGGCTATTGTTTCTCAACGTTTTAATTTAGTCGGGGTTCAATACTAATCCGTGTGTACTTTCCAATTCGGCCTTTGTTTCATCCCAAACAGAAACCGGAACGGACAATGCTAACCGGCATTCGGCCGAGTAATTTTTTGCTTTTACTTGAATCCTGTATTTCTTTAAAATGGAATTTACTCTTCCCTCCAAAGCAAAGGGAAACGAAATGCTGAGCGGTTCTTGTATTTCTATCTCCGTGATTTCAGCCGCTGATATGGCCTCTTTTGCAGCTGTTTTGTAGGCTTGGATGAGTCCGCCCGTACCCAGTTTGGTTCCTCCGTAATACCGTACCACCGATACCAGAATATCTTCACAGCCCGATGACAATATTTGATTTAAAATGGGCCTGCCGGCAGTTCCGGCAGGTTCTCCGTCGTCGTTGGCTCGGCCTTCGCCTTTATCTTTTTTCAGCAGGTAGGCATAACAGATATGTGTGGCATCTGGATAATTATCCCACAAACCGGCAATGAACTGCTTCACTTCCGCTTCGTTTCCTACATGCGTTGCCAAACCAATAAACCGGCTTCCCTTTTCACGGTATAGGCTTTCGCCCGCGGCACTTGGCGTAAGGTATCTAAATTCAGCCGGCATGGTTGTTCAAAATTAGCCCAGCAATGTGGCCACTTTGTCCCAATTTACGATGCTCCAGAAGCCGTCAACGTAATCGGTGCGTTTGTTTTGGTATTTGAGGTAGTAGGCGTGTTCCCATACATCCAGACCCAAAATGGGAGTTCCTTTTTTGGCAGAAACAGACATAAGTGGGTTATCCTGGTTGGGGGTTCCGCAAATGCTCAATTGTCCGTTTGGTTCGGCAATGAGCCATGCCCAACCCGATCCAAATTGACCCATGGCGGCCTCTTTGAATTTCTTTTTGAACTCATCCAGGCTACCGAAATTTTTGTTGATGGCCTCGGCCAGTTTGCCGGTGGGAACATTATTTTCTTTGGCAGGACGCATGATTTCCCAGAAAAAAGTGTGGTTCCAGTGTCCTCCGCCGTTGTTTCTCACGGAAGCCGGGAATTTTTCAATGGATTCAAATACCGTTTTTAAATCAGCCGGAAATGCATCCATTGCTTCAACGGCTTTATTGAGGTTGCTCACATAGGCGGCATGGTGTTTTCCGTGGTGAATTTCCATGGTGCGGGCATCTATGTACGGTTCTAAGGCATTGTTTGGGTAGGGGAGTTCAGGTAGTTTAAATACCGGTTTTCCATTGCTGATGGTTTCAGTTAATGCAAAGGCATCAGCGCCGCCCACCAAGGGAAGTATGGAAAGACCTGCGCCGGTGAATACTGATTTTTTAAGAAAGTCTCTTCTGCTTGAGCTCATAATCATTCAAATTTACTGCTAAGCTAACAAAAACAATACCCTTTTAGTTTGCTGTTGATATTTTTGTTTAATTTGTAAGACTAATACGAAACCGGTGAAGAAGCTGCCATTTTTTCCATTAGCCATTTTCATTCTCACATTTTCATCCTGCAAACTGGAACCGAATTGGGATGTGGACGCACTTGCCCCGATTGCAGAGACAACCTTGACGCCGGGGAATATATTCAGGGATACTAATTTGATTGTACAACCCGGAGGGGATTTGGTATTGGACTACGAAGCCCGTGTGTTTGAATTTCCGGTGGATAGCATCCTCAAAATACCGGATTCAACATACACCTATAATTTTGTTTCGCCTTTTACGCTTTTTTTGGATCCCGGAACCAGTTTGCCCGTATATAACAATTATCTTTTATTTAATTTACCAGATATCGGATTACGTGAAGCTTTGCTGAGGGGCGGACAGTTACGCGTTAAAGTAATAAGCACACTCACGCAGCCTTCCATAATCAATTTCAAAATTCCAAAGGCATCCAAAGCCGGAGTTCCTTTTGACTTTACGGATAATGTGCCGGCAGCGGCTGCCGGCGGAACGGCAGAGTATATTCGTGATTTTGATATTTCATGGTATAACATTGATTTTTCGGGAGATAACAATGATCAGTATAACAAACTGCGTTTGCAAATATTTGCATCATTGCCGCTTGATGCGCAATCATTTCAGGTTCCGGCAGGGCAGGAACTTATTCGTACGGAAATTTCATTCGTGGAGGCTCAGCCATATTTTGCGAGAGGGAAAATCAATACCCGTTCAATCAATATTGCAGCCGATACAGTCAAACTCCCGTTTTTCGATTTAATCCAGTCGGGTACGCTTGATATTGAAGCTGCCAATTTAGATTTAACGGTTAACAATGGATTTGGAGTGGATGCAAGGGCCGTATTTGGCAGCATAACCGGTGTAAACACACGAACGGGAAATACCGTGGCTTTGAATCATCCGATTCTTGGTAATGACATCAATTTAAATGCAGCTCAGCTCAGCCCTTCAGGAGATTTGCCTTTTACCGCTTCAAACTATGTTTTGAATGTATCTACCAATAATTCAAATTTAGAACCATTCGCAACCAATTTTCCGAACAAGATTTCCATCAATGGAAATTTTACCATTAATCCACTCGGTAATTTATCATCCGGTAATGATTTTGTTTTTTATAATGCCGCGGCTGCCGTGAATATGCATCTCACTGCTCCCTTAACGTTTTCGGCTAATAATTTGGTACTTTCAGATACGGTATCTTTTAATGGGTCTTCGTTAAGTAAAAACAATCCGGTTAAAAAGGGGAGTTTAAAAATTTATGCCGAAAATATGTTTCCTTTTGAACTGGAGTTGCGCCTGCAAACCGTTGATTCCTTGGGTAACATTTTGGGAACTCCGGCAAACGGCCAGCTTATTGCTGCCGGAATCGCAGAGTCTGACGGTAGGGTATATCAACCGGTTTCTTCCATTATTAATGTAGAATTATCCGAAACGGATATGCTGAATTTAAAGTCAGCAAAGGGTGTTATTTTTCAAGTCCGTTTTCATTCACTTCCCGCAGGGCAGCTAATGAAAATTTACCATGATTACAGGGTACATTTAAAAGCAGTGGCACTGGTTACTGCCGGAATCTAAAATTGTTATATTGTATGTACGATTGGCTTATTCCTATTTTTCTTTGGTTTAATACAACAGGCGTAACTGATTATGTTCCGCACGACCGTAATACCTATAAGATGCAGATTGCCGTTACGGGTTCTTTTGAAACCAACTCCAATGCTGTTAATGCAGAAATGCTTCGTTTTTTTCTTGCCGGAAGGTATATCGATAACGATATGAAAGACCGTTCCTTAAAACGGATGCGTGATATCAATCGTTTGGGAATGGATATCAATGCCGATATTAGTTTTTTTCATAAACCAGATAGTGGCTTGGGGAAAAATTGGTCATATGGCATCAATCTTGGCCAACGTTTTTTGTTTGGTGGCCAATTTTCCAAGGATGCATACAAGCTTGGTTTTTACGGTAATGCACCCTATGCCGGAGAAACGCTTGAATTAGGAAAGCTAAACGCCCGTTTTTTAAGTTATCAATATATTTCATTGGGATTCGTAAAAGAGTTTAAGGGCGAAAAATGGCATAAATCATTGGGTTTTGGATTGGGACTTGCCAATGCCAATCAATTTTTTTCACTCAGTGTGCCAAGAGGCACTTTGTTTACCGAGCAAGACGGAAAGTATCTTGACCTCGACGCGTCTTATCGAATCAGTTCAAATGATGCTTCAAAAAACAGGTATTTTTATCCCAATGGTTTTGGTCTTTCAGGTTCACTTGAATTTTCAATGACAGATCGCAAGCGCCATGCATTTTACCTAAAAGCCACAAACTTTGGTGTTATGCGTTTCAACTCATTCAGCAACAGCCGTTCTTTAGATACCTCCTTAACGTTTAATGGGGTAGAAGTTGATAATGTTTTTGGGGTGAATGGTGATTATTTGCAAAATACATTAGATAGTTTAGCTACTAATTTTGGAGGAAACGTGGCCCGGGGGGCAGAACTGCTACCTATGCCCGGCACAATTGAAATGGGCTATTCATATACGGCCATTCCCCGTAAATTGTATCTTTCGGCCTTGGTTGATTATACTTATTTTCCGGGTTATGTGCCCAGGGGGACCATTCGGGTCACCGGAGTGCCCGACCCATTTGTAAGTATAACAGGTACGTTTGGATATGGAGGATTTGGTGGCTTTAACGGAGGAGTGGATTTAGGTTTTCATTTCGGGGAGGGCTGGCATTTTATGCTGGGCACAAAATCCATCCAAGGGATAGTGGCTGAGCGCACAACATCGGGCTTAAGCGGGCATGCCGGTATCATAAAACGTTTTGGCAAACGAAATAATGTAAATGACGAAAAGAAATGATTATGAAATATAGATCAGTCATTCTACTTTTTATCTTCACTTGTGCAATTGAAATTCATGCACAATTCACCCCGTTTAACCATACTTATGGCGGCAATGGCTCTGAAACAGGGTATGGTATTGTTGAATCACCCGACTCGGGTTATGTTTGTACGGGGCAGACGGGAACAAACTCGGTTGGATCTTCGGATGTATTCCTATTTAAAACGGATATCAATGGAGAGTTACTTTGGATGAAGAACATAGGTGGGGTTGGTGCAGAAGGCGGAAATTCAATTGCAAACGGGCACGGGGGGGGGTATATACTTGCCGGTTATACCAATTCAATGGGTAGTGGCGGATATGATTTTTATGTGGTCCGAACTGATGATTCAGGAGATACTATTTGGACGAGAACCTATGGTGGTGAAGATTGGGATTTGGCATATTCCGTTGCCCCAACGGCTGATGGAAATTATTTAGTTTGTGGTGAGTCATTTCAAACCGAATCAGGGGCAGATATATGGGTTGTAAAAATAAACGAAAGTGGAGATACAATTCAAACATGGAAATGGGCCGACCAGGGTAATCAGACTGCAAGACAAATTAAAGAATATGAGCCGGGTAAAGCTATTTTAGCTGGTTTTGGAGTATTTCCTCCTGCAACAGATTTAGATGCTATTGTATATGCATTTGATCATCAAAATGGTACAGTGATATTTGAAACTGTACAAGCCCGGCCAGGTGACCAAAAGTTATATGGAATTGATTCTACGAATTCAGGCGGGTTCATAGGCTTTGGTTCCAATCGTCCGGAAGGATTTGGCTTGAAAGAAATGCATATTGATTTTTACACGGGTTCGGGTACATTTCTTTACTCGCCATTACTCAATGAATCCGGAAAGGATAAAGAGTTGTTCTTTGGTGCAAACTTTAATAACCAAGGATACTATACCGGAGGAATTAGGGCAGATTCAAGCTCAGCGAATTCAGAAGCCGTTTTTTATAAACTTGACTTGGCTGGATATGTCAGTTTTGGTGTTGTAATTGCAGCACCAAGGTTTAATTCTCTTCAGGCTGTTGATATTGGTTCTCAGAAAAACGTGATATTGGCTGGAATTTCTGAAGGATATGGGCCAGGTGTTTCGGGTGCGTTAGTTTGGACTTTTGATTCCCTGTTAAATACAGTTTCTACCCCTTCCGTTTTACTCGATATAAATGAATCTCAAACCTACACGCCTGTTATTAATGTATACCCAAATCCTTTTGTATCTGAATTGATAATTCATTTACCCGAAGCAGAATCTGCGGAGTCGATTTTAATAACAGATTTATCTGGAAAGTATGTATTTTCTTCAAAGGGTAATTATTCTGGTTTAATTACAATCAATAACAGTGATTTTTCGCAAGGGGTTTATATCCTTCAGGTTCGATTAAAATCCGGATTTGTTTTTTATGCTAAAATTATTCGGTCAGAATGAGGCTCATCATCTATGGCACCGGAAATATGGCATGGAGCTTAATTCATGCTTTTCAATCTAAAAACAGGCCTATTCAAGGTGTTTTTGGCCATACGCAGTCCAACGCTGAACAACTGGCAAAGGAGTTTGGATTAAAGCATATTCGTCATCTTGAAACTGAAACCGAACCAGGCGATGTAATTATTTTAGCGCTAAAAGATGATGCATTACCGCTTGTAAATGAATCACTCCGTTTACCCGGACGAATTGTGCTGCATACGGCTGGTTCTGTGGATTTAGATGTCATCCATGCTATTTCGGAGTCCAGTGGTGTTTTTTATCCCTTGCAACGGGTAATGAAAGGTGTACCCACGGATTTTTCAAAAGTACCTTTCTGCCTTGAATCAAAATCAGAAAACGTTATGGACCTGATGAAGGAATTGGCCGCTGAATTGTCGGGTAATGTACTTCAAATGTCGGGTGAAAGCCGTAAAAAAGCGCATTTGGCAGCTGTTTTCGTGAGTAACTTTCCGAATTTTATGCTTGTTCTTGCTGCTGATTTGCTGAAAGAAAATAATCTTCCCTCGAATCTATTGGATGAATTGGCGCTCAATACGTTCCAAAACCCGGCACCTTCGGGGGCTTTTCAAAAACAAACGGGCCCCGCACGCCGTGCAGACCTAAAAATTATAAATACGCATTTAAAGATGCTTGCCGATCATCCGGCGCTCGAAAGTATTTACCGCACACTTTCATTTGAAATTATGAAGCGGTATAACGAGAATTTGTAAATTAATTTGCTTTCAGCAACTCATCCCAACGGCTGGCATTTGCGCCGTCCACCTTACGCATGATGGTAACCAAGGCCTGTTTTTCAACCAAGGGAGCATCGCGCAGCATATTGATGGCTTCATCACGTTTAGCACTGAAAAACACCTGAAGCAGGAATGAGTTGGGTTTCTGTTTAAAAATTTCTTCAATCTGGGCCAAGGCTTCAATCGCTTTCGGACGGGCTTTTTCAAAATCATTATAAAAATGATCAAAGCCTTCGCGGTGGTATTTGTAGTTAAATGTGCGGTAACTGCTAAATGCCGGGTTTAGGAAATCTTCAGAGAGTACAAATCGGTTCCGGCCCGCATTATCGAAGGTTTTCCATCCAGTTTCGGGAGCCTGCTGGGCATTTTGTACAATCTGCCTTGCCTTAGTGAAATAAGGGCTGCCGCCTTCGGGAGAAAAGGAATCATAATCTAAAGCGATGATGATATAGGCATAAAAAGATAAGACAGAAGTGAGATTATTCAGGAACGATGTTTCAGAAAATTCCATGGGCTGGAAGGGCACATAGCTGAAACTGAAGTCCGGATCCTTGTGGTTAAACATCGAACAGAAAAAGGCCGAACCATAAACTGGCCGGCGGGAACTGATAGTTATATCGCCTTTGAATGTTTCGGGAGTGGGAGCATCCGTGATGTTAATCAGGAAACTACACTCTATCCGTTCCTCTGGTGCAAATACTTCGGTGGTCCAGCGGGTATTGTTTAAAAATTGCTGTACGGACGATTCCAGCGCTGTAAATATGGTTGGATCAACGTCTGTTACTTTCTGGGCCACAACCTTTACCGTAGCTTTTAATTCCTGGGCTTTGGTTTGCAGCGAAACAAGGAGTACCGAGAGGAGTATCAGTGTTATTTTTTTCATTTCTTTTTATTTTGTGGCCAATTGAATCGCTTTATTAACGATGTCTTCGGCTACTTTATTTTTAGGCTTGGTGTCAAAATCTTCACGTTTGCCGTGTAGGTCAAAAATAGTAATTTTATTGGTAGGCTTGGCAAAACCGGCTTCGGCATTCCGCATGGAGTTCAGCACAATCATGTCGGCATTTTTGTGTTTGAGTTTAGCCAGGGCATTCGCCTCTTCATTGTCGGTTTCAAGGGCAAATCCAACCAATATCTGCCCGTCTTTTTTGCGTTGGCCCAGTTCAAAAAGAATATCCGGATTTTTTATCAGATTCAGTTGAAGGGTTTCACCCGTTTTTTTGATTTTTTGGGTTTGTTCCATCTCCGGCCGGTAATCGGCCACGGCAGCGGCACAAACTAAAAAGTGCGTACTTTCTGAATGTTGGAAAACGACCTCAGCCATTTCACGGGCACTTTCAACCCGTATGGTTTTAATTTCTTTCGGCACTTCCAGGTGGCTTGGCCCCAGTATAAGTATGCTTTCTGCGCCAAGCTCTGCAAATACACGCGCTATTTCAATTCCCATCTGTCCCGATGAACGGTTTCCTATAAACCGAACCGGATCTATAGCTTCGTGAGTGGGACCAGCCGTAATGAGGGCTTTTTTACCTCTCAGGGGTTTTCCCTGCTCAAAATAATCAGATAGAAATTGTACAATATTGGCCGGCTCGGCCATTCTGCCTTCACCCGACAAGCCACTGGCCAGTTCGCCCGATTCGGCTGGAATGATGCGCACTTTTTGTGCTTTGAGCCTATCAATGTTCTGCACAAAAGCCGGGTGCTTGTACATATCCAAATCCATGGCCGGTGCCACAAAAACGGGGCATCTTGCCGATAAATAGGTGGTAAGGAGTAAGTTGTCCGAAATTCCGCCGGCCATTTTGCCTATAGTATTGGCCGTAGCGGGAGCAATGATGAAGGCATCGGCCCATAAACCCAGTTCTACGTGGTTATTCCATTCACCGGTTTGCGGATTAAATAAATCGGTATACACCGGATTTTTAGACAGTGTGCTGATGGTGAGCGGGGTAATAAAATCGCAGGCGCCCTTAGTCATGATTACTTTGACAAGGGCGCCGCCTTTAATGAGTTCTCTGACCAGAAGGGCAGATTTGTATGCCGCTATCCCGCCGCTTACGCCAAGCAGGATGTGCTTTCCTGAGAGCATGTTTGTTTTTATTTAGCTTCCACTTCCGGATGACGGAAGTAGATATCGTCCTCGATCCACTCTTGAATAGAAAGAAGGGAGGCTTTTGGAAGTTTCTCGTAGTAACGGGAAATTTCAATCTGCTCGCGGTTTTCAAAAACTTCGTCCAGATTTTCGTTGTGCGAGTTAAACTCTTCCAGCTTACTGTTCAATTCTTCCTTCAGTTCGGCAGAAATCTGGTTTGCCCTTTTTCCAAGAATAACCAAGGTTTCATACACATTACCGGTATGGGCAACAAATTGTCTCATATCGCGGGTAACCGTTGTGGGTGCCGCATTTGTTTTTTTTACGCTCATTTTTCTGAGAGTTTTTCTTTACTGTTTTTTTCTGCTTTTTGGTCAATGAGTTCAATGGCTTTTACGCATTTGGCATGAATTTCATCGGCCGGTTTCCGGTATTTGTTCTCCGGGAAACGTTCCACAAAGGTAAAATAATATTTAATTGCTTCGCCGTAACGTTCTTTTTTCTTCGCTTCAACGCTGCCTTTGGCGTATTTATGGGCACTCAGCAGGGTATAATAGGCCGCATCTGCCGAAAGTTTGGTATCCGGAAAGTCGCGGGTGAAGTTTTTCAGGGCTATAATACAGGACTGATAATTTTCAATATTGTAATACAATACAGCCAGCCTGAAGGTTTTGGTTTCCAATTTTTCTCTCAGTTCCTCAATCAGTTTGGTACAGTTTTCAACGAATTTACTGCGCGGAAAACGGTTGGCAAAGCCCTGCAACTCGGCAATGGCCCGGTAGGTGCTCGTCGGGTCTAAGTTGAAACGGGGCGAATCTTTGTAGAGGCAATACCCAACCATGTATGCGGCCTCCTCACTGAAGCGGCTGTTGGGGAAGGTGCTCGTAAAATTATCGAAATAATATTGTGCTGACTGGTAGTCTTCGATCCCGAAATGGGCATAGGCATAATAAAAGTAGAGCTGTTCGGCCCTGGATGTACCGCGGTAAACGGTTAATAACTCTTCAAAAAGCGGAAGCGCACGATTGTACTCCTTTTTTTCGTAAAGCTTCATAGCTAAATCCCATTTTGCTTCATAATCAGCACTTTTAAGTATTTTTTGGTAATCACCGCAGCCCACAAAAAAGGTACTGATACTAAATAGGAGCAGGAAAATTCCTGAAATTTGGGGCTTATTTTTCATGTATTTTGTAAAACCTGTTAATAACGTAGAAAACTTGCATTAGTATGCACGTTTTAATTTTTAATTTTGTGCCAAATTTATCAAACTTTAAGTAATGGCTGACCTTTTTGACAAGATTCATAAAAACATGGGCCCTTTGGGCCAGTATTTTAAAGTAGCCCACGGATATTACACCTTCCCCAAACTGGAGGGTGAAATCAGTAACCGCATGAAATTCCGCGGTAAAGAGGTGTTGGTTTGGTCGCTGAACAACTACCTGGGATTGGCTAACCACCCCGAGGTTCGTAAAGCTGATGCCGATGCCGCCGCCCAATGGGGTCTGGCTTACCCAATGGGTGCCCGTATGATGACCGGTGAGTCGAACTACCACGAGCAGTTAGAGCAGGGATTGGCTGAACTGGTGGGTAAAAAACATGGTATGCTGTTGAACTATGGATATCAGGGTTGTATGTCAGTGATTGATGCCCTTGTTAACCGCCATGACGTAATCGTTTACGACGGCGAATCACATGCCTGTATCGTAGATGGTGTGCGTCTTCATGCCGGCCACCGTTTCGTGTTCCGCCACAATGATATGGAAAGTCTCGAGACCCAGCTTGTTCGTGCCACTAAACTGACTGAGAAATCAGGCGGTGGCATTCTGGTTATCACCGAAGGCGTTTTCGGCATGACCGGCGAACAGGGAAAAATTAAAGAAATTGTTGACCTGAAAGCCAAATATAATTTCCGTCTCTTGGTTGATGATGCACACGGAATTGGTGCATTGGGACCAAAAGGCGGTGGTGCCATTCAGGAGCAAAATGCCATTGATGGCGTGGATGTGATTTTTGGAACTTTTGCCAAATCCTTTGCACTTACCGGAGCTTGGGTAGCCGGTGATGCCGATGTAATGATGTTCCTTAAATACAACGTGCGTTCACAGATTTATGCCAAATCATTACCGATGCCATTGGTTATCGGTGCCTTAAAACGGTTGGAAATCATGAACCGCGGTACCGAACTCAAAGATAAACTTTGGGCTGTGGTAAACCGTTTACAGGGTGGCTTGCGCGAAGCCGGTTTCGACTTGGGTAAAACCAATTCCTGTGTTACGCCCGTAATGCTGCACGGCGGTGAGGCCGAGGCTTCTAACCTGGTGGTTGATTTACGTGAGAATTACGGAATTTTCTGCTCTATGGTAATCTATCCGGTTATTCCTAAAGGCATGATTCTCCTGCGTTTGATTCCTACCGCTTCCCATACCATGGAAGATGTGGATTACACCATTAAATCCTTCTCTGAAGTGCGCCAAAAATTGGTTGACGGTAAATATGACAAAGTAAATCACGGTTCATTGCTGCAAGAAATTGCCGGCAAATAATCTACACTGATTTTATATTTTAAACCTCCACGGCTTGGTCGTGGAGTTTTTTTTATGCCGTATTTGTACTTTCGGCCTATGAATATAGCTGAATTGAACGCTGACATTACCGATTTTTTAAAACTGGATATCCGTGTGGGAACCATTCTGGAGGCCGAAGTTTTTAAGGAAGCAAGAAAACCGGCCTATAAACTGCGTATTGATTTTGGAACACTGGGCATAAAAAAATCCTCGGCCCAGATAACGGATTTTTATACCTGCGATGATTTGAAAGGTAGGCAGATTGTGGCCGTGGTGAATTTTCCGCCAAGGCAAATTGCCAATTTTATTTCAGAAGTGCTGGTGCTGGGCTCGCTGGATGCACAAGGCCGTGTGCGTTTACTGTTGGCCGATACCGATGCATCAAACGGGGATAAGATTGCCTGATTTTTGTGGATAATTAGGCCCGGCGGATGAATGGATAAAGGCTTACTTTGCAGGAAATTTGAACGAAATGTCTGTAAAATATGTTTCTGCAGCAGAGGCCGTGCGTTGTGTGCAATCCGGAAACAGGGTATTTGTGCACGGCAGTTCAGCTACGCCTATTGATTTATTGGAAGCCCTTTTTGAACGCAAGGAGGAACTCCGCGGGGTAGAACTTACCAGCATTACTATGATGGGCGATTTAGATTTAATGCCCGGGTTTCGTTCGGGTGCTTTTACAATCAATTCGTTGTTTGTGTCATCTATGGTTCGCGAAGCCGTAAATTCTGGATATGGTGATTATATCCCGGTTTTTTTGAGTGAAATTCCCGGTTTATTTGATAAACATATTCTTCCGCTGGACGTAGCATTTATTCAGGTTAGTCCGCCGGATGCTCACGGGTACTGTTCGCTCGGAATTTCGGTTGACGTGGCAAAAGCCGCCGTGCGGAATGCAAAAATTATTGTTGCACAAGTCAACCCCAATATGCCCCGCACATTTGGGGACGGCTTAATCAAACTGAGTGATATTCACTATGTGGTAGAATCCTGTCAGAAGTTACCTGAAATTGATTACCGTAAAGACATTGGCGAAACCGAGCTGATCATAGGCCGGTTATGTGCCGAATTGATTGAAGACGGTTCTACGCTACAAATGGGTATCGGTACGATTCCGGATGCCGTATTGGATAGTTTGGGCAGCCATAAAAACTTGGGTGTCCATACCGAGATGTTTTCCAATGGTATCATGCACCTGATGCGCAGCGGCGTAATCAATAACCGTTTTAAAAAGAAACTGAAAGGAAGGGTTACTTCCTCGTTCGCCACCGGAAACCGGGAATTGTATGATTTTATCGATGACAATACTGAATTTATGTTCATGGAAGCTTCGTATGTGAATGACGGGGCCATTATTCGTGAAAATCCGAAGGTGGTGGCCATGAACAGTGCCATTGAAATTGACTTAACCGGCCAAATTTGTTCTGATAGCATTGGCACCCGGCAGTTTTCAGGAGTGGGCGGACAAATGGATTTTATCCGCGGTGCAGCGCTTTCTGAGGGTGGAAAACCGATTATTATCATGCCCTCTGTCACAGCCAAAGGAGTATCGAAAATTGTACCCTTATTGAAACAGGGAGCTGGAGTAGTCACCACCCGTGCCCATGCCCATTACATAATAACGGAATACGGTGTGGTGAATTTGTTTGGTCTGAACCTGAAACAAAGAGCAAAAGCGCTCATCAGCATTGCCCATCCCGACCATCGGAAGCATTTGGACAGAGCGGCATTTGAACGGTTCGGGCCTACGTTTAAAAGCTTAATGTAATGCCACCCATTCCGTTGAATCCCTGCATGGGATAACGGTACCATCTGTTATAGCGGAATGCCGCAAAGTTGTTGAAGCCGGCCAAGAATGACAACATTTTGTTGAACCGGTATTCAGCATGCAGGTTCAAATCAAATGCATTTCTGATTAATGTTGGCTGTTCATAAATTTTACGGCCGGGTTCATCATAATAAAACGGTGAATATTGCTCTCCCAGGTAGTAAAAGTCTGCCTTGAAAAGGAACTTATCCTGAATATTATAGGATGCACTCAGCGTTAAATCAATTTTGGGCATGTGCCAGGCATGCATGAAATTTTTCGGATTGTAGAACCAGTAATTCCCCTTTAAAGCCACATGTAATCGTTCGCCTTTCACAAAACCTATTTCGCCGCTTACGTAAGGTGTGTTCATATCGTCGTAAACCACGGTGAAAAAATTGCCGGTTGTGCGTAGGGTATCGGTAATAAAGAAAGCTTGGTTTTTAGCCATTCGGAAACCTCCGCCGATGGAATAATACATGTATTTGGCAAACTGTCCTTTAAATCCGCCTTTGGCATCAATGGGGATATAGGTTTGGGCAAGGTTTGGGGATGAATTTATAAACGGGTTTACCGTGCGCAAACGGTTAAAGGTATTCCGTTCCACGCCACCTTTGGCCTCAATGAATGCCATGATGTGATTCTTGTACAAGTTGGCCTGGCCGCTTATGATGGGCATAATATACCCTTTGGCAATGGTGTCAAAGGCGGCAGCTACTTCTAAACCGGCTTCAACGTTCCATTTTTCACGGCCTGCTTTAATGTATGGGTTAAATTTGATTAATCCCACGCCACGGGAAGCAGAATCAATGCCTGATTTGAAATGGAAATATTCCACTCCAAGGCGGGCACCCACATAAAAATCTTTCACATATTTTGACAGGTCGGTATGGATGTTAAATCCGTGTTCTCTCGATTTTTGACGGTCCTGCACAAAATAATAACCCAGTCGGGTAGCCGTAATCCAACGCTCCTTATCTAAAGGGTTTTTATTGGCAAATGCGGCCTCAATGTTCATATGGTGGAAATGCTGGCGTATGGAACGCTTATCCGGGAAAATACTGTCGGTAATGGAGTCGGGCCGGAATCCGTAATAGTGGTTCTGGTCATATTGGTAGCCGCCTTTTACCTGCACAAAATGGTTGTTGAAGATGTGCTTGTAATTTCCGTCGGCCCGGTGCATCTGTATGCCCGGATAGCCCACATTTTTCTGCTTACCGAAGGAACCTAAGTATTTATATCCGATATCATACACATCGTTTTTTGAACGTAATGAATTTACGCGCACTTCGGCCAATGGCGTGAGATAATTGCCAAAGCCCAGTTTGATATATAGGCGGCGCAATTTTTTAAGCGGTTCGTTTTTCATCCGTGCGGCCGAAATGGTATCCGGGTTATGGTAAAACGAAATTTCGTTTGGATTCACGCTCACCACCGGATTGGCCCGGGTTTGAAACGTGTCTTTCTCCGAAGGATTTTGCAGCAGTTTTTCAGCCGGTTTTATCTCGGGTTGAAAACCGCCGGTAACTACCACGTCGCCGCCCACACCGGGCTGCGCATATGCCGGTAAAGCCATTAGGCAGCCCAAACTAAATAACACAACTACTTTGTGCATACTTAACCTATTGAATATAACAAGCGGCTTGGGTTCTGTTTTTATGTTGATTCGTTTCATGATGTCTGTTTTTTTACCTGCATTTCCTTGATTAATTACCCGGTGCATCAAATTCAAATTCGTTGGGTTCCGGTTTGGCCGTGCGCCTTTGCTGTTCGGCTTGTGCTTCCAGCAATTTTTGGTTTGCTTCGGCCAAAATTTCGGCATTATCGTTATTGTCAATCACACTTTGCAGGGTGGCAATGGCCTGGTCGTAATTGTCGAGTTTCATGTATACATCACCCAGCAGGATGAAATTTTTCGATAACCAGAAATAGTACGAAGTCATATCATTCACGGTGGCCAGGATGCGTTTTTCACACTGCGTATATTGGCCGCGTTCATACATCACCTTACAGGCTATATGCGTGGCCTCGGCGGATGCTTCGGTTTTACGCGAATCGGAAGCTTTTTTGAACCAAGTTAAAGCCACATCGGTTTGCTGTTTTCCCATGTAGGCTTTTCCCATCAAAAGGTAAATGCGTTCACGCTCTACGGAGCTGGTTTTCTCGTCTTTCAGCACAATATCGGCGTATTCCAGCGTTTTGTCGTAAGCTCCTGTGGCGGCATAGGCTTCCAACAGGCGGCCCTGTGCCAGTAGCTGGTTGTCTTTGAGTTCGCTTAGTTTCTCGAGTCGCTCGTAGGTGCTGATTACTTTTTCATAATTTTTCTTTTCCAGGTAAATGCTTCCCAAACGAAGGAGTGCACTTTCGGTAAAGTTATTCATGCCGGCAGCCGCTACGTATTCAAAACCGGTTTGCGCTTCTTCCATTTTATCCAACTGGAAACTGCACTCGGCTTTATAGTACTGTGCATTGATAACAAAGGCTCCGTTCGGAAAACGGGTCAGGTATTTCTCAAAATCGCTCACGGCACGCTGGCAGTCGTTCTTCAACACCAGGTTTTCAGCCGAGGTATAATAGGTTGAATCCAGGGCCGATTCATTAAAGTCAACCCCGTTTACGCTGCGCAGGAAATCCACCAGTTCATCGGCCTTTCCGGCATCCACATAAATTACTTTCACATATTTCAAGGCATCGGATGATTCGGGACTTCCGGGGTATTTTTCCAACACCTGTTTGAAATAACCGAGCGCCTCCTGATCCTTCTCGCGGTTAAATAAGTCGAGCCCAATTTTCAGTAAAGCCTTTTTGTGGTAGGCACTGTTAGGATAACGCTCAATAATTTTCTGCATCTCTACCGTTCCTTCGCTGCTTTTTCCGTCAATAAATAAGGTATTCCCGATTTCGTAAATGGCTTCGGCCACATAAGGTGATTTGGGGAATTCTTTTTCAATGCGCCGCAGGGTACTGAGTTTTTCGGCATACTGTTTTTGTATTCCTAAAATAATTCCTTTTTGAAGTAAGGCATAATCCATATCATGGCTCGAGGCTTCCATGGCTTTGTTATAAAAGCTGATGGCCTGACTCAGGTCGCGCTGCATATAATAGGCGTCGGCCGCCCGCAAACAGGCATCAGCCCGTCTTTTGGTATCGCCGCCTTTTTTAAAGTTGTCAATATACTTGCGGAATTCCATCGTAGCTTTTGCATAATTTTTCTGCTTGAAGCGGATGTACCCCAAGTTATAATACGCATCATTCAGATAGCCGCTTTCTAATGCGCCGGGCGTAACCAAAAATTCCGAAAACGCTTCTGCTGATTCGGGCAATTTGTTTTGCCGGTAAAAAATTTCGCCCTGCCAATAAATACTCGAAGCGGATAGGGCATTGTTCCAACCGGTTTTGGCAGAAATGTTGAACATTTTTAAAGCCTCATCGTACTGCATGCCATTGAATAAATCTTGTGCATGGAAATACGCCACACGGCGGTAAGCCTCCTCCAGGCGTTTATCGTTCTTACGTATTTTTTCCAGTATTTGAAGGGCATCTTTGTAGTTTCGTGTGGTCATGAACACCTCAGCCAAAAAGCCGTATGCTTCCTTGGCTCTTGGTGAATTTGGATAGGCTTCCAGGTATTCCCGAAGGGCTTTGATTGCTTCGTTGTATGGATCAAAATCAATTTTGAACGATAACTTGGCAAAGTTGAAAAGGGCGTCCTCGGTAACGGTTTGATTGAAATTGGTTTTATAGGCCATCTTGAAGGCATCCAGTGCCTTACGTTCATTATTGGTTTTCATGTAACAGTCGGCCAGGGTGTACCAGGCATTTTGGGTCAGACTGTCCTCCACACCGGTGAGCGAGGCCATTTTTTCACCGGCTTCGGCATATCTTTTTTTGTTATACAGTGCGCGCCCCAGTTTGTAAGTGCCTTCACGTTCAAGGGTTTGGCCGCTTTCTAAGTATTTACCGTAAAATTCAATGGCTTTGTCGTCATTATCTTGAATGTAGTACGATTCGGCCAACAGACGATAAACGGGTACCACACTTTTGCCTTTGGCGGTGTCGGTGAGCGACTTTCCGTAGCTGATTACTTCGTCGTACTTTTTCTGGAAATAATAAATCTGCACTACATAATACGGAACCATGCCAGAGAAGGCTTTTTCTTTTTCAATCTTCCGGAAGTTCAACAGGGCCTCATCGTATTTTTTGTTCAGGTAGCTGATGTGCGCATAATAATAGGTGGCAGGAACGGCATACACATTTTTGCTGTCCTTAATTTCGCGGAACAGCGGCAGGGCCTGATTAAACTGGCCGGTCATGAAATAGGAGTAGCCCAGTTTGTATTTGTATTCATACCATTCTTCGCGGCTCAGCTGATCGGGATCGGTGGAACGGAATTCCTGTATGGCATCTTTGTATTTTTTCTGGCGGAATTTCAGTTTACCCAGCTGGAATCCTGCTTTTACGGTAAGCGGACTTTCGGGATAGTTGCGGGCGAAGGCCAGCAATTTCTGTTCGGCATCTTCGTGAAAAAGTTCAACGGCACAAACGGCATCCAGGTATGCGGCATTGGCGCGGGTTCCTGGCGCGGTGGGCGATTTTACATTCAAAAACGCTTCAAACTTGGGCTGTGCAGCCGCAAATTTATCTTTCTGGAATAAGTCAAGTCCTTCCCGGTATAAAACCTCCGGTTCTACATAAACATTGGTACGCTGCGCAAACGTTGTAACGGCGCCAAGCCAAAATAGCCCGGCCGTAAACACGATTTTTATTTTTCCCATGAGCACTAGATGCAAAATTTCTAGGTAAAGGTATGTGCATGTACCGGCCGTTTTTGTTGTGAAAGGCTGAACTTTTCAACCCTCCGTGTTTAATAAATCTTAGGGCACTAACGTGAAGTGCCCGCTTATTTACGTCATTTTTGCAATGTTTAACACAATGCGCTTTATGGCAAACGAATCCAGGATTTCTTTAAAAAATGTACAGATATTTCAAGGTAAACATTTGATTTTAAAGGATGTGAACTTGAATATACAGGCCGGAGAGTTTGTGTATATGATCGGTAAAACAGGAAGCGGAAAAAGTTCCCTGCTCAAAACCCTGTACGCCGATATCCCGCTGAAAGATGGTGAAGGCGAAGTAGTAGGCGAGAACCTGGTGGGACTCAAAACGAAACAGGTGCCTTTTTTGCGCCGTAAACTGGGTATTGTATTTCAGGATTTTCAGTTGCTGAGCGACCGGAGTATTCATGATAATTTGTTTTTTGTGCTGAAGGCCACCGGTTGGGACAGTAAAAAGAAAATGGACGAACGGGTGGCTGAGGTTTTGGATATGGTAGGTCTGAAAACCAAAGGCCATAAATATCCGCATGAGCTTTCGGGTGGGGAGCAGCAGCGTGTGGTTATTGCCCGTGCATTATTAAACCGGCCCGAACTTATTTTGGCCGATGAACCCACCGGAAATTTAGATCCCGAAACCTCGGAGGAAATCATCCGGCTGCTGATGAACATTAGCCGTACCGGAACTGCCATGCTGGTGGCTACACATGATTATGTTATATTGAATAAATATCCCGCCCGCACCGTGGTTGTGGAAGATTCAACGGTTAAAGAAAAATTGTCCGTTTAAGCGCTTCGGCGCTGTTATGGTTTGAAAAACTGGCCTCGAGAATTCGGCTGCGTTCTTCAATTTCTTTTTGGGTAAATTTCTTTGAAAACAGTTCACTGATTCCCTTTTTCATCTCTGCCGGAGAGTTTTCAATACGGCAAAGTTTTTCCAATCCGGTACCGTTTACCATGGTTTGGTTTACCATACAATGCCTGCCCGAAAATAAGGCCATCAGCAGTTTTAATTTTATTCCCGTTCCTTGCCAGGTAGGTAACACGTTGATATGCGCACGTTGCACGAGGTCAATGATATCCTCGGTGTTTACTTTACTTTTCAAACATACATTTGATGAGGCATCGCAGGCTTCGCGAAGCTCCTTGGAGGGGTTTTTGCCTGCAATAACCAACTTGTATGGTAAATCATTAAACACTTCTTTTACGAGTTTAAGGGCCGCAAAATTATTTTCGCCCACATCCAAACTACCGTGGTAAAGCGCAAAATCACTTCCGCCGCAGGTAATGTCCACTTTTTGGTTCAAATGAAAGGCCGGAATGAACTTCACCGGAACCTTCGGAAACTTCTTCTTAAAATAAGCGGTATCAGCCTGTGAAATGGCAAATATTCCTTTTGCCAGAGCCAATTTCGATTCAAATAATTCTAATTTTCCGGCTTCATTAGAAAAATAATACCGCTTGAAAATATTACGCTCCACCTTAGCCAGGCCACGGTAATAATCGTGTTCAATGTTATGGCTGCGTACAAATATGTTTTTATGCTTCAGTCTCGGATCATCAATAATGCCGCAACAGTGAAGGCCTTCAAGCAGTACCGGATAATCATCGGCAGCCAGGCGGCTTACCAGTTCATCGGATTTGCGGCCGGCCACAATATAGGGTAATTGATTAAACAGCAGCGATTTTCCTGTGTCCCGTTTATAGTAATATACTTCTGAACATATTTTTTTGAGTTCGGGTGCCTCCGCTCTTCCGTACTCATAACAATGTAAAATGATAGTAGTACCGGCTTCGCGAAGTGCCTTCAATTTGCAGTATACATCAATAATTCCCCCGTTATCAACCGGATAGGGGATATTAAAGGATACTACATGCAGTGTGTTAGCTGCCGAATTGCTCATATAACCGGATCAGTTCTTTTTCTTCGTTCTCCCTACAGAGAATTTCGGCGGCGAAGGTAAGGTTTTTCTTCCAGCCCTTAATTAAATCTTCATTTGTTAAACAGTCCTTCAGTTTATCGGCAATATGATGCTCTTCATGATGGTCAATACAGTCGCCAACCCCGTATTCGTTAATGATGCGCTCCATTTCGGGAAGGCGTGAACTTAAAACCGGTATGCCGGCTTGTATGTAGTCAAAAATTTTGTTGGGTAAGCTGTAAAGGTAATTCAGGTTATTGGGTTTGTCGAAGCTGATGCCTAAATCGCTGGCTGCCGTGTATTGCATAAGTTCATCATAGGGCATGCGGTCTTTAAACAGAATACGGTCGGATAGGTTTTCCTGTTTTACTTTTTCTTTCAGGAGCGGGATAACGTCGCCGTTTCCGGCAATGAGCAAAATGGCCGGAATCTGCAACAGTTTCATGGCTTCCACCGCTTCTTCGGCTCCACGGCTGATATTGATACCGTTTCCTTGCAAAATAATGATTTTTTTGTGGAGGGGTAAGCCCAGTTCTTCGCGGCTTTTGAATGCCTGTGGCTTGAAGCGGTAAGGCATATTTCGCAGTACTAAAAAGGGAACGCCGTACTTTTTTTGAAATATATCAGCAATCGATTGGTTAACGGTGATGCAATATTTTAGTTTGGGTACGATGCTGCGTTCAAACCATAACCATGTTTTTTTTGCAAAAGCATTGTGCTCCAGTTCGGGAACTTCGGTAAACAGTTCATGGCTGTCGTATACCAGCGGACAGCCTTTTAGTTTTGAGGCCAGGTAGTTTGCGGGTAGGGTGTCCAGGTCATTTGCAACCAGTACATCGGCCCGGCTGAATAGCAGTTTGAAAAACAAACGGGTATTGTATTCGGCATAAAAAGCGGCTCCTTTCCTGAATAGGAGTTTCATACGGCTCATGCGGTAGCTTTCCTTCGGAAGGGGCGGACTTTCGGGCAATCGCCTGCCAATAAATTCTACCCTAAAACCCATTTCGCTGAGGGTGCTGCATAAACGGCGAACCCGGTTATCCGTAACCAGATCATTGGTTACCGACACCAAAATACGTTTTGCTTGAACGGGCTTGCTCACAGGGCAAAGGTATTGATTTGAAGTTTGGGGGCAAATGCCGGATAGGATTCAGGAATTTGGTTTTTCGGCATTTTGTGTACTTTTGCCCCATAAGGCAATGGTGTCTGCCCTGAACCGCCCCGCATACTTGGGGCTGATGGCGCCTACTGAACTGACAAAGTCGGAAGATGCGCTTATGAACAATACCAACAAGCAAAAACAAATTCAGCTTTCAGGCCCCTGGCTAACGAAATGGGTTTTACTTATCGTTTTTACGGGATTATTGGCCGGTTCGGCATCGGCATTTTTTTTACATGCCTTAGATTGGGTAACGGAAACGCGTAACCAACATCCGGGATTGATTTTTGGCTTGCCTTTGGCGGGTTTGCTTATCGGGCTGCTGTATTATTATGTTGGAAAAGAGGCTTCGCCCGGAAATAGGGGAATCGTACGGGAATTTTATAAACCCCAAAAGCCTGTTTCCTGGCTAATGGCTCCCTTGGTTTTGCTCGGAACTTTACTCACCCATCTGGTAGGCGGTTCGGCCGGGCGTGAGGGTACGGCGTTGCAAATGGCGGCTTCTTTGGCCGACCGATTGAGCGCACCCTTCAACCTTTCTGCCATTGAGCGGCAGATTTTGTTGTCAATGGCCATCAGCGCCGGGTTTGGTTCGGTTTTCGGAACGCCATGGGCCGGAGCCGTATTTGCTTTGGAGCTCTTGCTGTTTAAACCCTTTAAGCTGGTTTATCTGGTTCCGGTTTTCATCAGCTCCTTTTGGGCAGATTGGGTTTGTTCTTATCTGGGACCGGCGCATTCTGCTTATGAAATTCCCATTTTACCTGAGATTTCACTGCTCAATTTAGGCTATACTGCCCTTGCCGGATTGGTATTTGGAATGGTGGCTTTTTTATATTTGAAAACGCATGGTTTATTTGAATGGCTATTTAAAAGTAGCGTTTCATGGCCTCCGTTCAGGCCGGTGACGGGCGGTTTGGTTCTACTGCTGATATTCCTGTTTTTTTCACTTGAACAATACATGGGTTTGGGTATACCGTTTATTCAGGACTCGTTTATAATGCAGGGCGATTGGTACGTATTCTTGATTAAGCTTTTGCTTACGGCATTTACCTTGGCCGCCGGTTTTAAAGGGGGAGAAGTAACCCCTTTGTTTTTTATTGGGGCAGCTTTGGGGAACTTTTTATCCTTTTTTGTTCCCCTTCCCATAGCCCTGATGGCCGGAATGGGATTTGTGGCCGTATTCTCATCGGCGGCACACACACCGCTGGCGGGAGTATTGTTGGGAATGGAGCTTTTTGGTTGGCAGGTATGGCCGTTTATGTTGGTATCCGGCGTGTTTGCCTGGCTTTTCTCGGGGAAAGACAGTCTTTATTTTTCTGATGAACTATTCTCGTATAAAAAGAAAATCATAAACCAGATATCAACATTCAGAAATACAGTTAAATAAGCCCTGGCTGACATTACAGTCAATAGGGTCTTTGTATTAACAAATATTATGCTGATTACTATTTGGTGAATTCAGGGGTATAATTTATTTTCGTATTCCCAGTTTTTGAACTCTTGTTCTAAAATCTATGCATAACGAATTGAATTTGTCTGACTTGAAATGAAAAAAATACTTCCGCTGTTATCCCTCACAGCTTGCCCACTTTTTGCTTTGGCCCAAACGCCGTGCAGTATTCAGGGGTTTGCAAATCCGGCCCAAATAACTTGTGGACAGACCGCCACACTATCTGCTTTCGGAAACGGTTCGGGAAATGTGGCTTTTCAAGAAAATTTTAATTCCGGTTCACCGCAGGGTTGGCAGTTTACACAAGCTGTTACCATTGGAAATAATACCTGCGGTGTACCTTCTCCGGATGGTTCTAATTTTATGTGGATGGGCGATGCTTCCGTGAATCCACGCGACATGACAACCGTACCGTTTGACCTTACCTTGGGCGGAACGGTTTGTTTTGAAATGCGTTATGCCGTGCAGGCGGATGCCGCTCCCTGCGAAGGACCCGATGAACCGGATGAGGGTGTTTACCTGCAATATTCAACCGATAATGGGGCTACATGGAATACCATTAATTATTTTGACCCTGATGGCGGTTACAACAACACACTTACGAGCTGGAACCAATATTGTTTTGTTATTCCTGCGGGTGCCCAAACGGCGGCAACTATGATCCGTTGGCATCAGGATGATGTGAGCGGGGCGGAATATGACCACTGGGGAATTGATAATATCACCATCACCCTGAATGACCCGAATTACATCATTACTTGGCCACATGACGGGTATTCTTATGGTTTTGGATCTTCCGGAGGAAATAATCCGAATTTGGTTTCTCCTCAAACAACCACCACGTATACGGTTCAAATTTCAGATGGAACAAATACCTGTACAGATCAAGTTACGGTTACGGTTGTAGATCCTGTTATTATTGTGGATGCCGGACCCGATTTACAGCTTTGTCCCGGCGATTGTGCAGATTTGCAAGGTACGGCGTATTGGCAAATTGCCCCCGCCGGAACACCCACTTTTGAAAATAATGAATTCGAATTAATTTTTGGAACTCCCGCATTTCCGGGTTTCCCTCCATTTGTGCCGCCTACGCCGGGAACGCTGGGTGCCGATATCAATATTAATGTTGGCGGCTTGAACATGACTAATGTGCAACCCGGTTCTATTGCACAAGTTTGTGTAAATGGGTTTAACATCTTTAATGGTGCTTCACTCGCCAATATCAGTGTAGTTTTAACTTGCCCCGGTGGTTCTTCCATCACGCTTGTGCCTGCAAATACCATGGTTGACTCTACCATGACCAACACGTGTTTTGTGCCCGCGTCTCCAGCCATTACAACAGGTTCTGCACCATACACCGGTAATTGGAATCCTTCGCAACCATTTGATAATTTGGTAGGGTGTCAGGCCAATGGATTATGGGAACTTTCAATGACCGGAGAGCATGGTGAACTTTTTCCTCCAATCGGTACCTTATCCGGATGGTCTATCACCTTTAACGATCCCGAACTCGTAGGTCCGGTAAGTTTTACATGGGATCCAACCGTAAACATGACCGGTTCAAATACCTTAACACCCAATATTTGTCCTAATTTTACAACAACCTATACCCTTACGGCTACCAGCGCTCCAGGCTGTTTACCGGCTTCTGATGAGGTAACCGTTACCGTGCCCAATACCTGTTGCCAGTTACAATTGGATGATGTAATCATTCAGCAGCCTTCCTGTGCGGGAGGCGACGGGTCTATTGAAATTATAACTTCGGCATCCATTACCGGTTTACTGTTCAGTATTGATAATGGCGTTACGTTTCAGGCATCTAACATATTTACGGGTTTAAATACGGGTACCTATTTTGTGCTGGTGAATGATGATAATGATTGCCCTGTTGGCATGATGGTAGAATTGGTGAATGATAATGCACCGGTTATTGACAATTTGGTACCGGTAAATTCTTCCTGTTCCGGAAATACGGGTTCCATTACCGTTACAGCCTCCGGAGGATCGGGTGCTTTGCAATACAGCATTGATAATGGTGTAACCAATCAGGCCGGTAATGTGTTTTCAAACCTTGCCGCCGGAAACTATACGGTTACCGTAACCGATGCATTGGGCTGTTCTTCAAGTGCGCAAACACAGGTAGGAAGTCCGGGTTCGTTAACACTTGACAATGTAACCATAACCGCGCCCAATTGCGGTTTACAGGATGGTTCTCTTGAAATTACGGCCACGGGCACAGGCTTGGAATTCAGCATTGACAATGGCTTAACGTTTCAAGCTTCCAATATTTTTACTAACCTTGGGGCAGGAGCTTACACCATTATCGTGCGTGATAATGCCGGTTGTACCGTAACCCAAAATGAAAATATAAATGATGCAGGAGCTCCAGTAATTAATGCGGTTAATGCCACATCCATTGCCTGTGGTTCAGGAACAGGCTCAATTTCTATAGATGCCACGGGGCTTAACCTTCAATACAGTATTGATAACGGGGTAAGCTTTCAGGCTTCGCCTAACTTTATGGGTTTGGGTGCCGGAAACTATACCATAGTAGTTGACCAAAATGGATGTGAAGCATCAACTCAGGTTGAAATTACCGAAACGCCGGGACTCATTGTGCAGGCCATTACCGAAAATGACGGTTGCGCTCCGGGCTGCTCGGGTTCCATAAATGTTGTTGTGCAGGGCGGCACCTTGCCTTATACCTACGCATGGTCAGGCGGAGCGGGCGTAAACTCAAGTCAGTCGAACCCATTATGTGCAGGTACCTATACCGTAAACGTTACCGATGTAAATGGTTGTGCCGGAAACATAAGTTCAACAATATCTTCATCTCCGGGTGTTTTTGCTGAGTTTACCTTTGCTCCTGATCTTGTATTGCTTCCCAACGGTTTGGTGAATTTTACATCCACCTCAAGCGGAGCGGATACTTATGCATGGAGTTTTGGTGCCCTGGGCAGTTCAGACTTAGAAAATCCGTTTTTTGATTTCAGCACGGCTGCTCCGGGAACCTACGAGGTTTGTCTCACCGCATCAAATGCAGAAGGCTGTTCCGATGTTCAATGTGAATTTATAACCGTGAAAGAAAATTTTAATCTGTTTGTTCCAAACGCATTCAGTCCGAATGCCAATAATATGAATGATACGTTCTTTCCGGTACCCAGTCAGATTTTGTCGGGAAAAGAATATGATTTTGCCATTTATAGCCGTTGGGGTGAACTCATTTTCAGTTCTGCCGACAGTAATGTGGGCTGGGACGGCACCAACAGGGGCAAACCTGTTCCGCCTGATGTATATGTTTGGCGATTGAAGTTGAATGTAGACTCAGCTCCCGAAGAGCAAATGCTGGGCCACGTTATGCTTATACGTTAAATGATGCTTACGCTTCACACCGCAGCTTAAGCGCCTCGTTCATGGCATTAAAGCCGAGTTTGGTGTTGTTGAGTAATGAATTTTTGAACAGGGGAACTAGTATTCCACTGAATTGTTCGAATTGCAGGAATCGGATACTTCCATTTTCTTGTTGGTGGATTTCAAAATGATGCTCTCCATCAAACAGGCCTTTTATGAAAAGTTTTCCCAGCCAGGCAAAACGGGCTTTATTTTCAACAGCTATAATTCGGGGTTTGAAAAACATGGGTTTAGCACCCGGCGGGCATATTTTTACATGCAGGATGTTGCCGGGTTGTGCAATACCTGAAATTTGCCTAATGAATGGATTCCATTCTGCATAAGAGTCAAAATCAAGAAGTACTTTCCATACGGTTTCGGCCTCTGCATGAATGCTGATTTCTGTTTGAATGTTCAATTTTTTCATCGTGTTTGTTATAAATAATTACACGACAAAGTTCAGGCGAATGGGGGCACCCGTACTTGATTTATGTCAAGAAATGCATTTAGATCTTTTTTCTGATTCTACTCAGTGTTTCCGGACTCATACCCAACATGGATGCCAGGTATTGTAGGGGCACTTCGCGAAGCAGCTCGGGTTGTTCATCCAGTAATTTTTGGTATCGTTCTTCGGCACTCAGGCTCAGAAAACTAAAAATACGGTCTTCCATCATGGCAAAACATTTTGATAAAAAACGCCGGTCAATACTGGGCCAATCCGGAATAAGTTTGTTTAGATTTTCGTAATCGGTCTTTGAAATGTAATGAATTTCTGTCTCGCTTAAAGCCTGTATGTTCCAACGGGCAGGCACACCAAAAGAAAAAGCGGCAATATCGGTCATAAAATAGCCCGGTCCGGATATCCACTGGGTGATTTCTTTTTCGTGCACCGTGTCGTAAATTCGTAATAAACCGGTATTTACAAAGCTCATGGCTACTTCAGTTTGACCTTTCCGTATAAAGAAATCCCCTTTTTTCAGCTGCTTATGTTTGAATAATGAACGCAATTGAATGATTTCTTTTTCATTCAGGGCGAACAGGTTTTGAAGTGAAGATTCAATGGTGTACATAAGCATGTATTCTGTCAAAAGTACAAAACCAATGATAAAAAAATAGGCCTGCTTTAATTTACAGCAGGCCTATTCAATAAACTTAAGAAAGGTTTATTCTTTTTCTTTTAGTTCTATAATGAACGGGCGGCTTGATAAAACACGTTTATCATTTTTGTTTTTGTATTCTTTTCCGCCACCGAAATATACACCCGGAGAAATTTCAGATATGTTAAGCGGATTAATTACTTTTTCTTCGTCTTTAAGATCAGTAACTTCTGATTTTACAATCTCTCCATCAGGAGTAACCCTAGCGCACATCAACAGACCGTCGCGGGTGAGCGTGTGTGTGGTGGGAACATCATCATCTCCAAGGTTTTTATTTTTGTTATGGTCATTGAAAAAAATCAGTAAATCATCACCCAGCATAAATGTACCCAATCCGGCCAGGTAAGTAGAGTTTACATAGTATTGATGTTTGGCAATTTTCTTGATCCACTCTTCTTTTCCATCAGCAGATATGGAGGAAATTAGCACATCCATAAAATAATAGTGGTAAATAATGATGGTGACATTACCGGCTTTAATACGTTGAACATATAAATAATATTGTTCCATTACGATATAGTAACCGCCATCGCTTCTGCGGTTTATGCTTCGCATTTCGAGAAGTGGAATGCCGGGTTCTTTACCTTTCTTTTCGGATTTTTCCATTTTGCGTTTTGAACGCGCACTTTCATTGGCCGAAATAAGTTCCGGACTAAAGTCAAATGAATTGAAATTGGTTGAGGCCGGATTTTCTACATCAAACAATCCTACAAAATATCCCTGAAAACTGGTTGATGCTTTTTTATTTTTTAATAAGCCGGTAAATACAATATTGCTGCCTTCGGAATATTTAGAAAGGATGATGTTTGAAATAATTCCTTTGGGTGATTCAACTTTGTGCACTTTAATGTCATCAGAACCCTCAGCTATCTCAAGAACGGCCATGTTGTCATATTCATCGCCTTTGCCTGATTTACGCACATAGCTGAAAGTATACACTTTGTTGTTCATTACCCGGTGACCGATAATGCGCATGTTAGCTTCTACATAAGGCATTTTCACCTCCTGGCTCCACTTCATTTCCATTTTGCTGTCATATACGGCAAAGGTGTATTTATCCTTGTTTTTGCTGTCTTTACGGCTTTCGCGGATACTCATGTAGTAAACCAGTAAATCGTCGCCGGCTTGTGGAACAACCACATGGAATTTTTTTCCGCCTATGGGCTGGATTTTTCCATTTGAGGCCAGTACCTCTTCAGGTTCTCCGGATAAATCTCCCGTTTGGGGATTGATTTTTATCATGAGCAGTTTTTCTGACTTTGCTTTTTTGTCATAATCAGAAAAGAAAAGCATGGGTGAGTTATTCCAAACATCCATGGTTTCAAAGCGCATGTATTTTGAACGCGGCTTATCCATAATTGAATACCCGTTCTCGTTCAATTTTTGGTCATATCCCACTACACCTACTAATCGTTTTGATTGAGTAAGCTGATAATAGGATTTATCTCCCGAAAAGTATTCGAGTGCACGGTGACCTTTGGGAAGTCTGGCTGGATCGCCCCATTTAATGGTAAAAGGGCCTTTGCTTCTCCGTTGGGCTGAAAGGTCTGTAGTGGTTAATAATACCGCACATACCGTTAGAATTGCTAAAAGTTTAATTTTCATATTTATTAAAAATGCCGCAAGTGTACTACAAAAAAATTGAATTGCTAAACTTTTTCAATCCTCAAAGGATATATGGGTTTAATTCCCTTGTTATCAGACTGATGAAAAAAATAGCCCCCTGTATCTGTTTGATACAAAGGGCTAATAAGATTTCATACATGTCGCTATTTCAAATAAATAAGTGCTGGCATATTGGTGTTTTGGGGTGCACCTTTAAATGATTTTCTGGAGGAACTTAAAAGAATACCCGGGGCAACCTCTTCAATGCCTGTGGGTAAAATAACTTTTTGTTCATCTCCTAAATCAAACAGACTAATACGATCCATTTTTCCCGATGGGTCAATTTTAACGGCCATCAGACATCCCTCTTTAAAATTTCTGAATTCAACTGGAACATCATTATCGCCAATATTCTTGTTTTTTACATTATCCAAATGGAAGATGTAAACATTATCATTATGAACAAATGAACTGATGCCAGAACCATACGTACCGTTAAAAAAATGTTGGTTTTTGGGAACTTTTACTGTCCATTCTTCATTTCCTTCAGGTCCCACCGAAGAAACTATTAAATTCTGAAAATAATAATCATACACTCTATAGGAATATCCTCTATTTCCGGTTACATCGGTTACGACAACGAAAAATTCCTCACCGACCATAATCCAGCCTCCATCATTTTTCTTTACTATTTCACGGGTAATTAAGCCGCTAATTCCAGGATCTTTACCTTTGGTTATTTCTTTTTCCAGTTTACGTTTATTACTGGCTCTCTCAAAAGACGTTATTAGATCGTCGGAGAATTTATATTGATTTACTCCTTCCAATGATTTGGTATCGGGATTAAATATGGCGGTAAAATACCCCGTGGAAGAACTTGATTTTTTTTTTGGCTGTACATATCCTCCGATCATAATTTTATCTCCGAAACCTCTTCCAAAAATGAGGTCTTTAAAATAGAGTTTGTCTATTTCCAACAGATACTCTTTAGGCTCCGTGTCTTCACTGGAGATGTGAAGAACCCTCAATTCGTCGTATTCTGGTTTTTTAGTGTCAGGATTTAATTTGCCCGACATAGTCTCCATAAAGGCAAAAACATCATCCCCGATAAGTTTAAAATTCAAAATATTCATTTCGAATTCTGAGTGAGGCATGGTTACTTCTCGTTTCCAAATCTTTTTCCAAGAATGGTCATATAGGTGAAAAACAAATTTTTCATAGTTTTTTTTGTCCTGTTTTTCTTCGCTTTCGTATTTGTAGTACAATAAAATACGACTGTTGTTTTCAGGCGCGATTACTTTAAATTTATCAGTTTCCACAGAGGCGAAAATGCTTATTGCCTTTCTCGTTCCTATAACTTTACCATTGGTTTCAATAAGTAGCATTGGGCTATCCAAGAATTTTCCTTTAAGCAAATCCACTTCCTGCACGTACAATTTCTCACTTTGGTTGGCTTTGTCAAAATCTGAAAATAGGAAAAATGCCTGATTGTCAAATTCAACAATAGACTCAAACATAATGTTTTTACTTTTTATCATTATTTCTGTGTGACTTCCTTCATACTTCAAACCAGATGAAAACCGGTATAGTCCGATTTCTTTCTTTTTAAAGTTTTCAGAAACTTGCACATAACCCATTTCAGGATTTCCTATAAAACTTACTCGATCATGATTTTTAATCAAAGGCGCGTTTTCCCCCCATTCAATCGAAACAAGATTGTTTTTTTGAGCTTGGATTCCGAGGCCCAATGCCATCATAGCGGCTGTTGCCAGAAATTTAATTTTCATAGTAGTTGTTTAATTTTCGTCTGCAAAGTACAAAATCGGAATAATTTGTAAGGCTGCCTGATGGAATTTTTCTCATTTTTTTTCGTTAGCTAAGCTGTACATAAGAATATTTTACCTTTGGGATATGACACAAACCATTCATCCGGAATCGCTGCTCCGTTTTGGGAACCTTGAATTGTTGGCTAAAGCTGCCGTTGAGGGGTTTATTACGGGTTTGCATAAAAGTCCTTTTCACGGCTTTTCGGTTGAGTTTGCCGAGCACAGGCAATACAATACCGGCGAAAGCACACGCCATATCGACTGGAAACTGTATGCCCGAACCGATAAATTGTTCGTAAAACGATATGAAGAAGAAACCAACCTCCGCTGCCGTATTGTAATTGACCGCTCGGCTGGTATGTATTTTCCGTTTGATACCAAACCGGACCGACCGGATGCCAATAAAATAAGTTTCGCCGTATTTGCTGCCGCCTCTCTGATTGAGTTACTCCGCAGGCAGCGCGATGCCGTGGGTATTACGCTTTACTCGAATGAGGTAGAATATGCTTCGCCCGTAAAATCTGGATTGGTGCATATCCGTCATCTGTATCATGAACTGGAAAAAATACTCACTCCGCCGGCCGAAGGGCAGGGCAAGGCCACGTCTACAGCTGCCGTATTGCATCAGATAGCGGATACCATACATCGCCGGAGCCTGGTTATCCTTTTTTCGGATTTATTTTCAAATTACGATGATACGCACACGCCCCAAACGGAGCGGAATGAACTGATGGAGGCCATCCGGCACCTGCGCCACAACAAACACGAAGTAATTATTTTCAGGGTAAGCGACCGCCGGCTCGAGACCGAATTTGCTTTTGAAAACAGGCCCTACTTGTTCATCGATCCGGAAACGGGTGCCGAGTTGCGTCTCAATCCTTCCGAAATCAGGGATGCCTACCGTAAAACCTTGCAGGATTTTGAACATGAAATGCAACTCATGTGCGGGCAGCACGGTATCGATTATAATGAAGCAGATATTGGGTTGGGATTAAACCGGGTGCTGAGTGCTTTCATGGTAAAAAGACAACGTATGCTCTAAGTTTGTTCATTTTTTCTGCTTGAAAATGAAGCGGATGTTTACCCGGAACAAAGAAAATGCCATTTTTTTTACCTAAAAATTTGTAAGTTCACAGAAAGCATATACTTTTGCTCTCCCGATTAAGGGAAACGGTTCGGTAGTTCAGTTGGTTAGAATGCCGCCCTGTCACGGCGGAGGTCGCGAGTTCGAGTCTCGTCCGGACCGCAAGGTTAAAACAAAAAGGTTGTAAACGAAAAAGTTTACAACCTTTTTCGTTTTCTAGAGGCCGAATTATTCTTTTTCCTTTATGTGAGATATAAGTTCAAAATAATTTGTTAGGTAAAAATTGGCCAGCTCCCTATAGTTCGTTTTGGTAAAAGGAATTGATGACAAAAAAGATTCTGAAAGGTTTAGTGAAAAACTTATTTGCTCTTCCTGCCTCTTTTGCAAGTCGTAGTAATATAAAGCTTCAAAATCCCTTTCTTTATATGCACAGTTGAGCAAGCATACTACTTTCTGCACACCAAGTAAATCTATGTAGCAATATAAACTGTTGGTATCGTTGTCTCCTCTCAAATAGATTAAATGATATATCTTTCCATAGATTCCTGTATTTTTTTCTCTCTCAATTACGTCTGGCGGATAATAAAAAGTACAGTATCTTTTAAACATGGACGAGTACCCTTTGAAATGCTCAATAATATCATTCATTGTCTGTGATGGGACATCATTAATTAAAGCAAATTCGATTGCAATTTTTATAAATTCATTAAAAAACGCCTTACCTCCAAATACAAAACCCATCTGCCCATTAGATTCGCTGTTCGCAAAATGTATATTTTCATCACGTTCTTCTGTAACTATTTCAAAATCATCATTTTGTATCGGAACTTTTCCTCCTTTTCTTTCGATTTCAGCCTTCTTCCTTTTGGCTAATTTTAAGAGTTCAGATTCAGAACGAGCGTATAAGTTTATTACTTTTTTAGTTTGTGTATTCTCCATACGCAGAACATAGGGAGATTTAAGCCCTTGAAGCAACTTTATCTTTTCTCCATCTTTATCATAGGCATTTATAAAGGGTTTCGTGTCTTTGTTCCGACCATAGATATTTGCTACCTCTGCCAATACTCCCATTTGCTTGTAAAAAGCACTATCAACCGTATTTCCTAAGTTTGAATTACACGCTCGACAAATTACGGAACTTGAGGTTAACCGTCCACCTATCGTTTCTGGAATTATATGCTCTACCGTCCTGTTGGAATCGGTTAGTTTTTCATTACACAAGAAACAAGATTCTGGCATCAGTAATATATTAATCAACCCAGCCTTTAAAATCCCTTTTCATTTCGTCCTGCTTCTCTTGTTTAGCCCATTCAATATCTTGTTCCCATCTCTTGATATGTTCAGCGTAGTCTAAAGGAGTTGGTAAAGTTGCTGACATATCAATGAGCGACTTTAGAAATGTTATCCGTTGTTCTATTCTCGGAACGCGGCTTCCGCTATAAACCCCATTTTTCTCCAACCACATATTTTTCATAAACTCGGGGTCTTTATTCAAAAGCAGAAACTCTTTTAAGAAATCAATAAGCTTATCATTAAAGCTGTATGTAACCACATTCATTATGATTTGGATGTGCTGCTTAGAATGACTGTTTTTAGAGATAAACTTACTGATGTACGAATACACTTTTTCCTTGCCTCCTTCGTCCAGCTTTAATCCTTTAAATAAAACATTGGCTTGATGTTCCCAGCTGGAAAATAAGGGAGCCTTATTTATTATGACTTCTAACGCTTTGTCAAGTATGTCCTCATATTCAGGTAAACTCCAAAGGTAAGTCAGATTCAATCTGTCGAACTTAAACTCAATATAGCTAACATCTTTGGTGCTTTCTGCCAAGTATTCTACCAGAAAGTAAGGGTCAAGAGTCGATATGGCGGCTATTTCAGAACCGTCATAGTCATAGCTATTGTCCTTTTTTTGTCGGAAGAAATAAACGTCTTTGAGTAAAGTTACTTTATCCTTGAAATAGTCCAAACATTTTTCACAAGTGTCATTAGCAAAACTTATATCCACATCCTTGACCTTTGATAATAGAACTTCAACTATGTAAGAGATAATATTTTCATGGGACAAAGGAGGGAAAGGCAATATGTCCTTTGATACTTGAAATTGTTTATTGAACTTTACATACTTCTGAATGTCATATAGATAAATTCTGCCATTTAAAGAAAATAGGAATCCCACAAATTCTTGAAGGAAAAACTCATCAATATCCTCTTCATTAAGAGCATCAAAAAACAATAGTTTCCAAGACTGTTTCTGCTCATAATCATACCTGTTCAGATGAGCATACATTTCTTTAGGCTGTACTAATTTATCTTTTACGGGAACATAAATAAAGTTGCCATAATTTAATCGAAACGAATGCTTCCCAAGCATCAACAACTCAAGCGATTTATAGTATAAGCTTTTATCTGTTTCCGCAAGAGACATGAACAAATGGGGAACGTTTGAATCCAACCAAAATTCCTGATTGGTGTCCTTAGCATCTTTATAAACCCCATCCAGACGATTGAGGGTTGCTTCAATGAAGCTAATGTCTTTTCCTAATATATAGCTCTTGATTCTTTCTTTCTCTTTTTCCTGCTGTTCTTTATAACTTAAATTTTCATCGTCATATTTTGAGGTAAATACTTTAGCCATCTCCATAGAATCAGAGTTGACAAAGCCACTCCAATCATACATTGGTTCAATTCCATTTCTTCTCAATGCTTTTAAATACCGATGAACAAGCTTACAATGCGAGTAATTCTCAGTTGTTAAATTTTGGTTAATAAATTCGGCAATAAGGGGCTGCTCATCAACATATATGCTCGAATCAAACTCCTTACTTGGAACCTGTAAATATTTATCCATCGCATCCAATACAGTCTTTTCATTATCTGAAAATAAGGTGAATAATCTCGTCAATATCTTTTTCCTCAAATCCATCAATTCAGATGTCTTTACTAAATGGAATGTATGAATCCTAATTCCTTTATCCACACCTTCATGCTGAGTATAGTCCCAACCAAGAAACTTAGGTACTATGGACAAGAAAAGCTGGTCTGAAATAGCTTTCTCTCTATCCGAAAAGCTTCCCTGTTCCAAAGCATCAATCAAATTATGTTGTCTCGGAAATCCGAATCTGTAATCATAACGATGGAAAGAAAGATGCTCTTTTGTATGTTTTAATACTTCTGGAACTCTCGATGGTTGCTTAAACATTAGCTTTAATGCCAAGTTAATGGCTTCTCTTGTAAGCGGAATACTGTGGTCGAAAAAATTAATCAGCAATTCAAGGTATTCAGGAGTTCTGATATAATCGTTAGAGTTATACGTATATTTAATCTCATCAAGTCCTATTGATTCTTCACCTATTCCATTTATCCAATCCTGAACAAACAACAATGTATCCACCTCTCGATAAAACCAAAATATTTCATAAAACTTATAGAGTTTATCTTTATCAGGCTCCATTTTCTTTTGAACCTCAGAAACCAGAGTTATTATATGGTCTTTCAACGTATCGTAACCAAAAGTGTTAATTTGGTCAATCAATGTTTTTCTGACTTTACGGTTGTATTTGTCAATGAAAGAAAAAATCCAATCAGAGTAGTTTATGGACGCGCTCTTTTCATCAATAAATGTTTTGTAAAACACATAGGTGGCCAACACTTGGTCTGATATTTTTGCGGCCTCATTATGAAAAACATCTACCAACTCTGATTTTTCCAGCTCAATTAACGTTTCCCAGAGTTCATCCCAATTGATGGAAAAGTCCTTTTCCAGTATCTGTTTTAGTTCTTCATTGCTTCTATCCAAAACTCCGAAAAAAGATAAAATACCAAGAACTTTAAGATTATCTTTCTTGTCCAAAAAAGACAGGTCGTTTTTGACTTTTTGGAAGTATTGTTCGTAAAGCGAAAACACATCCTTTAAGATCACTATGTTATTATCTTTGAGGATGGAAGATGCGGCCATTAGTGCAAGACGGCTATTCCCTTTGGATAACACAACAATTGTTTCCATCACCAGAGGGTCAAGGGTTTTCCCTTCGGGCATATATTTGCTTACTATATCCCTGATTTGCTCGTCTTGAAGCTGCTCAACAATTAATTCCTCATAAGGCACATTTAACAGCAATCTATCAAGGTCTTGTCGTACATAGTCCCTAACGGTAATCACAATTTTTGTAGAACCGACCTCCCTCGAATTTAGGAATTGTAGTAAATAGTCTAAATTGGGAATAGCTTTATTGGCATCATCAAAAAGGATAAAGTATTTATTGGCTGGTAATATAAAGTTGTTCAGGTCTTCCCATAACGGTACGGGGCTACTCGCTATTACTCTGGGTTCAAACCCCATTTGATCCTGAAAATTTTCTGCTAAATGAGCCGCTAGTTTTGATTTTCCAACACCCTGTGCCCCTACAATAATCAAAATATCATGTGAAAGCAGTTTTTCTTTTGCCTGTTTTATCTCTTCCTCACGTCCAACAAATGGATTTATTAATGATGGCTGTAACCCTTTCTCCGTTGTTTTAAGGAAATCGGGTAAAGTATAAAGTGTTCCTTTTGTTGTCTTAACACCTGCAATATATTTATCTGCAAGGCCAGGGTAATAAACCAGTCGAAAAGGAATTTCCTGAATAGAATATATGACGAGTTTAGCGTTAGGATTATGGGATTTTACTTTTTCCTTTAAAGTTTTGTGCTCTTCCGCAGAAATCTTTTCGGTGAAGGCCAATACGACCTTCGTTATTCGTTCTTTTTCAATCTTTGTGGCATCAACATTGAAACAATGTTCAATGTCCTTTTGTAGCTTTTTAAAAAAAGTATCTCCCTTTTCTAACCGTTCCTGAGTGGTGTACTCGCAAAATACATAGTCATCCCCATCCTCAAAAAAGCTGTCCGGGCTTCCTTTGCTTGTTTTATTCCGTCCAACTACAGAGCCTGGGGAGGCAATAAATTTGAATCCTTCCAAATGCAGAAGATGATTCATTAACTTCTGAAAAGTTGCTTGGTCAATTGAGTCAAGATACTTCTCAATAATTGTAGATATCATAATTTTGTTTAAATCGAAATGCAACATTCTTGAATTACTATATCAAGAACATTAATTTTATTTCTTAAGTATTTATTTCATTAGATGCTTTTTGATAATATTTACAATTTATAAGGTTATGATAAAATAATCAGTTTTTCGGTTACTCCTTTTTTCATAAGATTTTTCAAATCAAAGTTTATAAGTATTTCTCATGGTATAGATCTTATTGCGAATATAGCAATTTATGTGTAAGTATCTTCCTGTCGGAACCGAACCGCAAAAGCTCAGATGAAAGTCTGGGCTTTTTTGTTTTATTCCGGTAGCTTTGTATTTGACCTGTAAAGTCCCTGATCCGTACAAACCCAAACCCGGCCCTGAACGTCTACTTTTGCCGAATTCCAATTGTTGGCGGGCAATCCGTTGTGGATGATTTGCCTTTTGCCGTTTACGTATAAGCGCTGAGCATTGAACATCCAAACGTTTTGGTTATTAAGCGGGTTACGGCCAATGGTATATGGATACCCAATGGCATATCCTTCCGAAACCCTGAACCATTGACCAAAAAATTTATCAGCATTGGTATATATGTTGTCCAATGTGGGGTTTAAGGGGTCTATATCTTCTGTCATTCCCACAAAAACTTCGGCCCCGTTATTCATCATGACAAACCCCGAGGCATAAAATTCTTTCGGACTTAAACTATTATTGTATAAAGTTGCTCTATTACTGGTTCCGGGATTAGTCATTATGGCAATCGCTCCCGAGCGCCGGGTGTTATTGTTGCCCATGGTTAGGTATATTCCTCCGCCCGCATTCCAGTAAGCTTGGTTAAAATCATATTTTATTGGTAAATCTGTGTTGTTTGTTTTTAACTCGCCTGTAGTAATCTGATTCATGCTTTCAGAATCCAAAATGGTAAAACGGCCACCGAATTGATAGCCTTGGCTTATGCCGCCCACAAAAATTCTCCCGTCATTTGGGTTCATGGCAATGCAGCGGGCCGTGTGATTTAATGAATAAGTTTCAGTAAACTGATAGGAAGAATCTGTTGCCAAATGGATGCTGTTATCTGACGCCAATGCGGCAGCTCTTCCGCTGGCAGTAAACACAATGTCTTTAAATCCCAAAAAACCGGGCATCCCAACTTGTGTAAAAGCCATATTAATGGGTGAGGTATTATCTACAGGGTCTTGGGGCGGTTCGGGTTCGGGTTCTTTTTCACATGACATGAAATTTAATGCCAATAAGGGAATGAGTAGATGCCGCAGTTTCATTTTTATTGATTTTGGTTCGCAAAGAACAAAATATTCCAATGAAAGTTCTTACCACATTTGAGGTATTTAAACATAAAAAGGTTCTTCCCGATATAAGAAGAACCTTTTGTGTTATAGTTAGGCGTAATTTATTTTGAGCCGGCTTCCCAGGCTTTTACATAGTCTTTACATTTACCTAAAATTCGTGCAATGGAATTTGCCCAGTAACTTTTTAAACCGAAACCAGATGGCTTGCCGGTAACTTTCCGGGTTAGCAGTACCTTTTTGTTTGCTTTGTCGAAATAGGTTACGTACACAGAAGCTTCCTCGTTAATTTTGTCAAACTTCTCTACAATAAGCACAATACCAAGTCCTTTTCCTTTCAGGCTGTACGATTTCACCATTCCGGCAGCTATTTTTTCATCAATCGAATAGGATGAATTTATGACCAGTTCGGATGCTTTCACTGTTTTGTTCTTTGCGGAAACCGGACCGAAATCATAATCGACCACATCCTTTTGAAAGGCAACCTTTACATCGTATTTGCTCTTTTCTTCCAACAGCAGATTGTTCCATTCAAAAAAGAACCGTTCCACAATATCGGTGGGATTTGTAAATCCATCAGAGCCAATCATCTTTGCTTTCGAGAAATCCAGTCCGTAAAAGGTGGCTTCCCTATCTTTTATGCTGGTTTGGGCATTCAGTTTTAAGACCAGAACTAAGCCGGCCAGTGCAATTGAAAAGTACTTCTTCATAGTTTCTGAACTTTTTTACAATACAAAGTTCTTAAATGCCGACATGGATAAGTATGACTTTTATCAGTTGTTTAGTTTTTGTATGAAATTTATAGTAAAATGTTTCACATTCAGCCTTTTTTTGAATTTGGTCTAAAAAAATAAGCTTAGTATTTGTATATTAAAAAAGATTCATAATTTAGAACAAAATTACTAAAATGAAATTTGACAAATACTTCATTCTAAGCCTCATTTTTGGTCTCTTTTCCATGGGTTTGGCAGCACAAACTTTTTTTCCGGTGGGAGAGCGTACCATAACCTTTAATGACCCCACGCGAAGCGGTGGTTTTGGAAGCGGAGGCGGCCCCGGGCGTCAGATTGAAACCAAAATTTATTATCCGGCTACGGCGGCGGGTTCAAATACAAACGTGGCTTCGGGTTCGTTTCCCGTTGTGGTATTCGGACATGGTTTTGCCATGGCCTGGGATGCCTATGAACCCGTTTATGACTCCCTGGCGGGAAGAGGTTTTATCGTTGCCTTACCACGTACCGAAGGAAGTTTGCTTCCGGCTCCTTCGCATGGCGATTTTGGTAAAGATTTGGCCCTGGTGTCTGAACGCATGATAGCCCTCAATACCAATGCGGCCTCTCCGTTCTATCAAAAAATAAACGGCCGCCGGGCAATCGGCGGACATTCCATGGGCGGCGGCGCCACTTATCTGGCTAATCAGTATACCACCGGTGTGAACTGTTATTTTACGTTTGCTGCCGCAGAAACCAACCCTTCGGCTATATCTGCCGCCGCCGGCATGAGTGCTCCATCATTGGTAATTGCCGGTAGTTTTGACTGTGTGGCTCCGCCAAATGATAATCAGGTTCCAATCTATAACGCCATTTCATCTTCTTGTAAAACTTATGTGAGCATTACAGGCGGCTACCATTGCCAGTTTAATGCCAGTAATTTCAATTGTAATTTTGGAGAGGGAACGTGTTCGCCATCAGGCGGAATTTCCGCAGCCGACCAGTTAAATAAGGTGCGTGGCTTGCTTATCCCGTACTTAACTTATTTTCTAAAAGGCGAATGTGCGGCCTGGACTTCTTTTGATTCGCAGGTAAACACGGCGCCCTGGCTTACGGCAATCCAAAATTGTACACAAAGTTTGCCACTCAATCCGCAGGTGCTGGGATTAAATTCCTTCTGTCAGGGGTCTTCGCTGAATTTGGGAGCTTCGCCCGCCGGATTTTCATACAATTGGAACACGGGTGATACCGGCGATTCATTAAGCGTGAACGGTTCCGGCGCATATAGTTTTGAAGCCTCAAACGGAATTTGTGCCACACAATCTGCGGCTTTTAACGTTACCGAAATTCCACTGGTACAGGATGCGCAGATATCTGCATCCGGTCCATTGAGTTTTTGTGAGGGCGGATCAGTAAATTTGACCGTGCAGCCTTCCGGACTTCCGGTATCATGGAATACCGGGGCAAGCACCGAAAGCATTACGGTTTCCCAAAGCGGTTCATTTGCCGCTTTTGTAGGAAATGCAGGATGTGGTGATTCAACTGATGCTATAACCGTGAATGTAACTGAATTTCCGCAGAACATAAATATAACAGCTTCGGGTGGAATTGTTGCCACGAATGTTCCGTATTCTTTTTCAGTTGTATCAGAGCCGGGCGTTACCTATATCTGGGTCGCCCAAAACGGAAGCATTGTTTCCGGACAGGGAACAGCACAAGTTTCTGTGCTTTGGACAAGTACGGGTGCATTTACGCTCACTTGCACCGCATCTATTGGGGATTGTGCAGTATCGGATGAGGTTTTGGCAGTGGTTAGCCCGGTTTCTGTTCATGAGGCGGAGTTAATTCCGATGACTGTATTCCCAAATCCTTTCATGGCTGAAATAAAACTTTCAGTTCCCGATGCCGCCACTTTTTATTATCTCATCGATGTATATGGCGTTCGCACCAAAGAAGGAAATGTTCCTCAAAATGGTATGGTTGATCTGCAAGACCTCAATCCCGGTATTTACTATCTTTTTTGTACGAGTTCAGAACATATTAACTTGGCCTTTGTGCGTTTAGTTAAGTTATAAAAGTTGTCGATTGCCGAAAGATGATAACTTTGACACATGTCAAATATCAACCTCATCATAGAAGAACGTGCCGCCAATATTGGTAATTTTTTGGTCGGGCGACTGTTACCCTTTCGACAAAAACGGATGATTGGTCCTTTCATTTTCATTGACCACATGGGGCCTGTGAAATTAAACGAGCGTCAAAATTTTGATGTGCTCCCGCATCCGCATATCGGATTGGCCACACTTACGTACCTTTTTGAAGGCAGCATTATGCATCGCGACAGCCTGGGCACCGAAATTGAAATAAAACCCGGTGCCGTAAACTGGATGACTGCGGGCAAAGGAATTACGCATTCGGAAAGAACGCCGGAGCATTTGAGGCATGAAGATAAAATCATGCACGGCTTACAAATTTGGGTTGCCCTTCCAACGGAATTAGAACAAATGGAACCCCGTTTTGACCATGTGCCAGCAGATTCTATTCCGGTTTGGGAGGAAGATGGTGTTGAAATTAAATTGATCGCCGGAAAGTATGGTTCTTACCAATCTCCCGTTCCGGTTTATAGTCCGCTGTTTTTGCTCGAAATAAAAAGTGCCGAAAAGCAAGCGCTTGCCATTGGTGAGCATTTGACAGGTGAAAGCGGTTTATACATTTTAGAGGGCAGCGTTGAGATAGAAGGAAACACCTATGGCCCAAAACAAGTATTGGTTTCAAAAGAAAGTAAGCTTTGTTCATTTACCTTAGGGGCTGATACTACCGTTTATATATTCGGAGGCGAAACATTACCGGAAGAGCGTTTCATTGATTGGAATTTTGTAGCCTCGGACAAGGCGTTGATTGAGGATGCCAAGCGCCGTTGGATAGCCAGGGATTTTGTGAGCATTCGGGCTGATGATGAAGAGTTTGTGCCTTATCCGGTCAGTAGAGTTTAATTAAATAGCTCGCACTTTTTTTCATTCAGTCCCTTACGGATTTTTGGGAAATGGATTTGGCTTGGGAGTACTCGCTTCGCTCGTGATCCCTGATTGGTGAGCGTTTCAAAAAATGTCAAAAGCCAACTCGCTTCGCTCGCGCTTTTTTTCATTCAGTCCCTTACGGATTTTTGGGAAATGGATTGGGTTTGGGAGTACTCGCTTCGCTCGTGATCCCTGATTGGTGAGCGATTCAAAAAATGTCAAAAGCCAACTCGCTTCGCTCGCGCTTTTTTTCATACAGTCCCTTACGGATTTTTGGGAAATGGATTGTGCTTGGGAGTACTCGCTTCGCTCGTGATCCCTGGTGGGGTGCGTTTCAAATAATGTCAAAAGCCAACTCGCTTCGCTCGCACTTTTTTTCATTCAGTCCCGTCGGATTTTTGGGAAATGGATTGTGCTTGGGAGTACTCGCTTCGCTCGTGATCCCTGATTGGTGAGCGATTCAAAAAATGTCAAAAGCCAACTCGCTTCGCTCGCACTTTTTTTCATTCAGTCCCTTACGGATTTTTGGGAAAAGGATTGGTTCGGGAGTACTCGCTTCGCTCGTGATCCCTGGTGGGGTGCGTTTCAAATAATGTCAAAAGCCAACTCGCTTCGCTCGCACTTTTTTTCATTCAGTCCCTTACGGATTTTTGGGAAATCCGACGGGACTGAATGAAAAAAAGCAGCCAAATAAAATTTGGCTGCTTTTGAAATTTTTGGCGGAGAGAGAGGGATTCGAACCCCCGGAACCTCTCGGTTCAACAGTTTTCAAGACTGCCGCAATCGACCACTCTGCCATCTCTCCGAGGGCAAAAGTATATCTAATTTTTTATTCCGATAATATTTTGTGCGAAGTTTTTTTAAGTACCTGATAGGCAGTTACTTTTTTTGTTCAGCGTGTTCGTTCATGAAGCTTTTTAAGCTCCGGAAGGTATTTTGGTAGGGTGTTTCATCTTCGGGTGCGAAGAACCGTATCTCGGTAATTTCCTCTTCGGCCTGTGGGGTGAAATGTTCATCGGCGGTTCGCATCAAATAAAACCAAGTGGTTTTAAAAACGGCCCGCTTTCCTTTGCTGATGGGGTAAATATGATAGGCTTTTCCTAAAAACCGTTCAATACTGAGTTGCGAAATCCCACACTCTTCCTGTACTTCACGCAGGGCTGTTTGTTCGGGGGTTTCTCCTTTGTCGGCCTTGCCTTTGGGTAAATCCCATTTGTTACGGCGGTAAATCCATAGAATTTCGTCTTTATCGTTCATTACAATTCCGCCGGCAGCCGTTACGGTTTCAAAATGTTTGTTAAGATATGCCTCGGTTTCCATATCTGACATGGGGATGAAATAATCCGTGGCAGAAAAAACACCCGAAAGCAGATTCCTGATAATGCGCTCGGTATCCTCCGGCAGAGCCATCAGCATTTTTTCTCCAGGCTGCTGAACTTGGCTGTCAGAGAATATGAGCAGAGACTCGTTTACGAAAACTTTATACATTTGCGCCTATGATTTATAATGACGAAACAGCCCTAAAAGTAGCTGAATTTTTATTGAAAAAGAATGCGGTAAAATTAAAACCCGCACAGCCCTTCACATGGGCCTCCGGCTGGAAATCGCCAATCTATTGCGATAACCGCAAAACACTGTCATACCCCGAAGTTAGAACTTATATCCGTCAACAGTTTGTGAAACTGATTGAAGAAAAACAATTTCAGCCTGATTGTATTGCCGGTGTAGCTACCGGTGGTATTGCACACGGCGTATTAATCGCACAGGAACTCGGTCTTCCTTTTATTTACGTGCGTTCGGCTCCCAAAGGACACGGATTGGGCAATTTGATTGAAGGTGATGTACCCGTTGGAAAAACGGTGTTGGTGGTTGAAGATTTGGTGAGCACGGGCGGAAGCAGCCTTACCGCAGTGCAGGCACTGCGTGATGCCGGCTGTATCGTAAAACAAATGGTAGCCGTATTTGACTATGATTTTCAGGTGAAAACAGATCGTTTTGCTGAGGAAAAATGTGAACTTTACTCACTTTCAAACTACGAAAACGTCATCATTAAAGGGCTGGAACTGGATTACGTTCGCGAAGAAGAAACCGAAGTACTTAAAAGTTGGAGACAAGCCCCACAGGTTTGGGGCCAGGAATAAATATCTACCCAAGTAAAATTTAAACGTACATTTTAACATGCTTACTTTCGAAACAGACCATGTTGCCGTAAAAGCTTCCCAAACGGAACTGTTTACGTATTTATCTAACCTCAATAACTACAAGGAACTGATGCCGGATTCTGCCACAAACTGGCAAAGTACCGAAGAACATTGTACGTTTAAACTGAGTGGAATGGCCAATATAGGCCTGGCCTATAAAGATAAAACGCCCGAAACCCGTTTGGATTTTGTTTCCTACGGAGAGGTTATGTTTCCTTTTACCTTGAGCATCCTGCTTAAACCGGTATCGGAAACCGTTACCGAGTCTAAATTGATTTTCAATGGCGACGTGAACCCGTTCATGCGCATGATGGTTGAAAAACCCATCCAAAACTTTTTCAATTACTTGGTGCACAAGGTTCAAAAACGTTTTGACCAACAATAAAAAAGTTGAATGAAAAGCGGGCTTCTTAGTCCGCTTTTTTTATGGCCAATCTGTCGTTTATAAGTTAGTTGGCGCCATAAACTGAACCTCATCCGGCCTTGCAATTATGGCCTGTCCGTTTTTATTTTCAAAATGGGGAATGCCGCCCATGTCAACCTGTTTTAGTTTTAATTCGGTAATCTGTCCGCAAAGGTTTACCGGCACGTACTGTTTTTTGCCATACAGCTTGCTGTTGTAGTGATTTAGCAGGGCTGTGGGATAAGTGCCCAGTTCATTAAACGAAGCGTTTAAAAAGGGCAGAAGCATGAAAAGTGCTTCATCGATGCCGGTTTCAGTGTGCGACTCAAGTAGGGCAGAAGTAGCCGGGAAACGGGTTTGTCCAAATGAAGTGCTGTTCAGGTTTATGCCAATTCCGATGATGGACTTGGCAATTCCGTTGCCGCTGAATGTATGCTCAATCAACATGCCCGAAATTTTCTTTCCTTCACATAGGATGTCATTGGGCCACTTGATTTCAATGCATTTGCTGGGAAGGATTTTTTCCAGAAATTCACATACGGCAAGGGCTGTAGCCGCTACCGGCAAAAAAGCATGTTCCGCCCTTATGTCAGGTTTGTCTAATAAAAAGCTGAATGTGAGGTCTTTATTTGCTTCACTGAGCCAGGTATTTCCCCGTTGCCCGCGCCCGGCGGTTTGTTGGTATGTCAAAACGACAGTTCCGTTAATCGTATCAGGATGCTCGTAAGTCCTTGACAGTTCTGCATTCGTCGAATCACAGCTTGGCAATCGTACGAGCTTGGCACCTATTTCCGGAATTTGCATTATTATTGATATGTAGCGTTATAAACCGACTAAATGTTACTTTTGCGGTAATCGTCTAAACTGAATGGCAAAGAAAATAAAATTAAAAGATCCACTGGTTGAATTTGCAATCCATGGAATTCGCGAAAAAAAGGGAAAAGATATTAATCTGCTTGATTTATCAGGCATTCCCACGGCTGTGTGTAAATATTTTTTAATCTGTAACGGTGATTCTACCACACAGGTTCAGGCACTGGCCGACTCCATTATTGAAGAAGTACGTAAAGCTACGGGCGAAAAGCCCTGGCATACCGAAGGCTACGATAATAAAGAGTGGATTCTGATTGATTACTCCGACTTGGTGATTCATGTTTTTTTGCCCGAAGTGCGGGATTTTTACGGGATTGAACATTTGTGGGCGGATGCTCCTTCCGAAACAATTGCGGAAGCATAGTGAACACTTGCAAAACAAAAACGTTATACAACATTATATAAATTTATGAGCGATAATAATCAAAGTCAGGAAAACAAGAAACCTTCAGGTGGAGGTAAATTGCCCGGCAAACCCAAATTCAGCTTTTCTATTTATTGGATATATGCCATTATAGCCGTTATCTTCATCGGACTTCAGTTTTCGGGAATCTTCCGCAGCAGCGGTGAAGAGCTCGAAATGAAAGAGTTCATGGAAATGGTTTCGGCTAATGAGGTTGAAAAGGTAGTGGTGGTAAACGAAACCTTTGCCAAAATTACCATCCGTGAGCGCGATTTGCCCAAAGAGAAATTTGCCAAAGTGCGTGTGAAGGGCATAAGCAAAGAGGCCAATCCGGGCCCGCATTATACCATCACCACCGGCCCTGCCGATAAATTTGAAGAAAAACTGATTGCGGCCCAGGCCAATTTAGATCCCAGCGAGCGTTTGGTAATTGATTATGCTGAGCAGCAGACGAATATTCTCGAAGGTATTCTGGGATGGTTATTACCTATCGCACTGATGATCGGTGTATGGATTTTCATTATGCGCCGTATGGGCGGCGGAGCAGGCGGTTCCCAAATCTTCAATATTGGAAAATCAAGAGCCAAACTGTTTGATAAAGATGCCCAGGTGGCCATCAACTTTAATGATGTGGCCGGCTTGGATGAAGCCAAAGTGGAATTGAATGAGATTGTGGATTTCCTTAAAAATCCGAAGAAATATACCACACTCGGTGGTAAAATTCCGCGCGGAGCCCTTTTGGTAGGCCCTCCGGGAACCGGTAAAACCCTTTTGGCGAAAGCCGTTGCAGGGGAGGCGAAAGTGCCGTTTTTCTCCCTTTCGGGGTCTGATTTCGTAGAAATGTTCGTAGGTGTGGGAGCATCCCGCGTGCGCGACCTTTTTAAACAGGCCAAAGAAAAAGCACCTTGTATCGTATTCATTGATGAAATTGATGCTATTGGCCGTGCCCGTGGTCGGTCATTGGTGCAAGGTTCAAATGATGAGCGTGAAAATACACTCAATCAGCTCCTCACCGAAATGGACGGTTTTGAAAGTAATAATGGCGTAATCATTATTGCTGCCACCAACCGGGTTGATGTGTTGGATAAAGCCCTGATCCGTCCGGGCCGTTTTGACCGTCAGATAATGGTTGATTTACCCGATCTTAACGGACGCCGTGCCATTTTCAAAGTGCATACCCGTAACTTAAAAGTAGCTCCGGCACTCGATTTGGAGTTCTTGGCTAAACAAACACCTGGTTTCAGCGGTGCCGATATAGCCAATGTATGTAATGAGGCTGCCCTGATTGCTGCCCGTTCAAATAAAACCGAAATTGACCGCGAAGATTTCAATAATGCAATTGATCGTATTATCGGTGGTTTGGAGAAGAAAAATAAAATTGTTTCGCTGAGTGAGAAAAAGGTAATTGCCTACCACGAAGCCGGACATGCCACCGTTAGCTGGTTCCTGCGTTATGCAAGTCCTTTGGTGAAAGTAACTATTGTACCTCGCGGACAGTCGCTGGGTGCTGCCTGGTATATGCCCGAAGAACGCCAGATTACAACAACAGAACAGCTAATGGACGAATTAACGGCCACATTAGGCGGCCGTGCTGCTGAGGATATCATTTTTGGAAAAGTATCAACAGGCGCACTCAGCGACCTTGAAAAAGTAACCAAACAGGCTTATGCCATGGTAACCATTTACGGTTTGAATGATAAAATTGGTAACCTGAGTTATTACGACAGTTCAGGACAGTCTGATTATTCTTTTTCTAAACCGTATTCAGAAAGCACGGCTGTAACTATTGATGCCGAAGTGAAAAAAATCAGCGATATAGCCTATGCCAGGGCTAAAGCTTTACTTGAAGAGCATAAAGAACAGTTAATTAAACTGGCCGATAAACTGATTGAAAAGGAAGTAATTTACCGAGAAGACCTAGAAGCATTATTCGGTGTACGTCCTTACGAGGATGAGCGCAATGCGGATGCATATCAGGCGCCTAAAGTAGAAAATGTACCTTTTACGGAGGTAAAAGCTGAAGAAGCAGCCCCTGAAGTACCAGAGAATAAAGATGAAATCAAGCCTGAAATTTCGGGTCAATCGGCAGAAGTACCGCCAAAGGCAGACTCTGGAATTGAATAATAGAAAGCAATTTTAATATATCCCGGTAAGCAAATGTTTACCGGGATTTTTTTTGCCTTCTCAAAAAAATGCCCCAATTATGGTGTATACAGCAAGTTCAGGGAAAATTTTATAATATATTTACGCCAAATTAATATCAGAATTGGCTACATCGAAATTTGGAAATTTGGGTAAACGTGCGGCTTCAGGTGCTGTTTTCGTGTTGTTTACAATGGTTTGTGTTTGGTTTAATGAGTTTTCTTTCCTTTTTGCTTTCGGATTATTTATGTTGGGCGCCCTACATGAATTTTATTCCTTAAACGGAATTAAGGGCAGTCCTTTTTATATTTTAGGTTTAACCGGCGGCTTGGCGCTCTACTTATTTAATGGTTTCGCCATGCTTCATTTTGTAGAAATGAAGTATATGCTGTTCATGCTTTTATGGTTGATTTTCAGCATCATTACGGCTACTTTCTCGGGAGCTAAAAAACCATTTGCCGATTTAGGAACCATGTTTCTGGGTATTGTGTATGCTGCATTCCCATTTTTGGCATTGCAATATGTTGGCATTGAATATGGAACAGGAAATTATAATTTTTTTCCGGTCATACTGTTTTTGATTTTGGTTTGGGCGAATGATTCATTTGCCTATTTAACAGGCAAGTTTTTTGGAAGAACACCGTTGGCCAAAAACATTTCGCCCGGTAAAACTTGGGAAGGTTCCGTAGGCGGTTTTATAGGTTCCCTGCTCTTAGTGTTGGGTGCTACGCAGTTATTTACAGACCAAAATCCGGTAGATATGTTCGTTATTTGGTTTGGCGCTTCTGTGCTGGCCGTAATCGGCGATTTATCGGAGTCTCGCATCAAACGCACGTTTCATGTTAAAAATTCGGGTAGTTTTATGCCCGGACATGGCGGTTTTTTAGATCGTTTTGATTCACTTTTGCTTAGTGCACCTTTTCTTATGGTATATTTTTTACTTATTAAAGCATGACAATTCACAAAGAAGGTTACACCCTTTTAACCGTCACCACCATTTTAGCAGCAACTGTTTCGGGGCTAGCCGTTTACTTTTTGGCCGATTATCCGGTAATCATGTATCTGCTGATTGCCATTTCACTCTTTTTCTTTTTTATCATTCTGCAATTTTTCAGAAAGCCAAACCGGCACATAGAGAATGCATCGGATGAATTGGTATTGGCACCCTGTGATGGCAAAGTGGTTGTTATAGAAAAAGTATTTGAGCCCGAATTTTTGAAAGAGGAGGTGATGCAGGTTTCTATTTTTATGAGCCCCCTCAATGTGCATATCAATTTTGCCCCCGTAAACGGAAAATCTATTTTTTATAAATACCATCCCGGTAAGTTTTTGGTGGCCTGGCATCCCAAATCATCTGAAGAAAACGAACGCACCACCACCGTTTTTGAACGTGCAGATGGCCGCCGTATTTTGGTGCGTCAGATTGCCGGGGCTTTGGCCAAGCGTATCGTAAATTATACCGAGCAGGATAAATTGTATCGGCAGGGCGATGAATTTGGGTTTATTAAATTTGGTTCACGTGTAGACTTATTTTTACCGCTCGACGCTGAAATTATGGTAAACCTGGAACAAAAATCGACCGGTAACCGTACCGTTATTGCCAGGCTGAATAAGGCTTAGCGGTGAATCATGATACCGATGCGCTTCTGGTCTTCGGTATACCGTGTTCCGTTAATCTGACAAAAACGTTTAATGGCAGCTTCATCTGCCGCACCGTCTTTAATCATGTTGTGGGTTACGATATGCTTTGCGATTCCTTTTATCGCCGGTGGGAACGGATTTTGCACCTCGGCCTGCAAACCTAAACTTAGGAAGTTGAACTCATAGTAATAAACTACTCCTGTTGACTTGTTGGATTCGGGATGAGCCGGATTGGTATACTGGCGGATACTTACGTAGGCAATTTCAGTGCCTTGTAAATCTTTAAAAGAGTAATCATAGAAACCGAATCCTCTGTTGATACGCTGTAAGATACAATAGGCTTTCTTTTCAATGGAAACCGTATCATCTTTTACGTCAAACTTAACTTTCTGGGCATAAGTGCTAACAGATAGTAAGATGCCCAGGGTAAACAGGAGTGTTATTCTTTTCATTTTTGTTGGTATAAAAAAAAGCGGATATGAAAAGAACACATCCGCTTTATGATTAATATGGTTTGAATTATTGAGCTTTACGTGGTGCACTAACCTTAGCTGCGCCTTTGCTTTTGGAAGCAGCTTTGGGAGCAGCCGTTTTAGGAGCAGCGGCCGATTTTTTCTCGGTTGCCGCTTTTTTGGCTGCCGCTTTTTTAGGCGCTTTTTTCTCCGCAGTTTCTTCCGCCGCAGTGGCTTCTGGCTGTTCTTCGCTTGCTGTTTCTTCTTCGTCTTTAACGATTAAATCACGCTTGAGAAGTGCATTATACCATTTGAGCAATTTCTTCATGTCTGATACATAAACCCGCTCACGATCGTAAGTAGGAAGTACCTGCTCGAACTTGTCTTTTGCGTCGTTATCTGATTTTATGCTGACTGGCTTTCCGCCTTCAATTTCCATCAGTTTGAGCATTACATCGTTCAGTGGAACTTCTTCCTCAGCCGTATAAATACTGATTTCGGCCAGCGATACAACTTTCAAATTAGAGTATACGGGAACACGTTTGCCGTCTTCCAGATTCTCTGCAATCAAACCGTATTTGGTTTGTGATATTACCTGATACAATCCGGGCTGACCGGAAATAGAAATGATTTTGTCTAATGCCATACGTTTAGTTTCCTGACCGTTTATAGAACCGCAAAGTTAAAAAAAGTTTGTGCTTTCAGCCCTTTACTTTATCGCTAAGTGAATTTTTCTTTCGATTTGTTTGTCCACACTCTGAATTTTGAGCACATAAATACCGCCAGCAACATCAACGGCAGGTATTGAAACCAATCCCTTGCCATCCTCCAGTAGATGCTTCAATACTATTTTCCCCGAAAGGTCAATTAGACTGATATCAAGCTTTCCCTTCCATGTACCATCAAATTGCATGTTTATATTTTCAGCATCCGACCACACAAGCAAGCCGTCTGTTTGGGTGCTTGAAATGTTGGCATTGCTGACTTGAATATTGAACGAATAATTGCTTGAACAACCGGTATTTGATACGTTGAGACTCACAATATAAGTTCCCTCTCCCATATAACTGTGATTGGGGTTTTGCAGGGTAGAGCTGCTTCCGTCGCCAAATTGCCAGAGGTATTCGTCGGCAAACTGAGCATTTGCCGTAAACTGTACGTTTTCGCCTTGGGCTGCCACTAAAATTGATGCTGTTGGATTGGCCGATACCGGCGTACTTCCCGTAATAACCAAGGTGTCGCTGATATTGAAAAACCCTTCGGAATCTGAGAGGGAGAGGTAATATTGGGCCGGTGCCAATCCGGTAATTTGAATACTATCATTCAGATTGCCTTGTGCAATGGTTTGGTTTAGCGTGTTTTTAAGTTCGTAAACCCAGTTGGCCGGACCTGTTTCGCACAGCTTCAATGTGCCTGTTTGCATACAATTTGATGCGGTAACGGCTGATTTTACCGGCGCGTAGAAATGAAGTATAAGTCTCCCGTCATGTTTGCCGGCAGCTAAGTTTAATTCATAACTTTCATCCTGTAAAAGGTTTTGCCAAGTGCCCGTGAGTGTATCTTCTAAATAAAAGAAAGAACCGGGATCAAACTGGTCCATATTAGAAAATTCCAGATTGAACGTTCCGGCTGTTCCGGTTTTGATGCCCAACGGAATATGGTAATCGGCAGCTATTCCGGGAATGGAATTGGTGGAATAATTTTCATTATTCATGATACTGTAAATCATGGGCTGTCCGGCATTTCCGGGAACCTTGTATGAATCAAATTGGGCATCGTATAGCTCGCTTGACTGGCTCATGAACCGGATTTTGCTCATATCTGCGAAGCCGTTGCCGGTAATGTCAATGTATAGTGTTTGTTGCGGTCCGCCGGCGAAAAGATACGTAGCGGGGAGAATGGTTCGGTCTGCATTATCAACCGAAAACTGCGGGCTACTGAACGGAGCAGAAACCCTTACTTGAAATGCCTGACCAATAGCCACGGCTGTTCCCGGAATATTCGGGTCTAAATCTTGAAAAGTACCCATATACGCCCCTGAACTCATCCAAACTTTGCCGATTGCATCAATGCCCGGCGGTACATTTCCCATTTCCCAAGCCAGAGGGGAAGGGTAGGGGTTAGCCACCATATTCCAGCCGTTTGAAATGCTTCCATTTACGTGAGTCAGGCCATAACTGACATTTCCGGAATTGGCCAAACCGTTAAAAACAAGGGTCGAATTTCCGGGTACGTCAAGGTAATAGCCGCGGCCGTTTGTCATTCCGCCCGAAAGTAATACCTGAAAAAGACTTTGTGCACAGCCAAATTGTGGAATGGCATCTTCAACCAGTTGCATCCAGTTTCCGTAGGGTGAATTGAATGCCACATAATTAGGGTCACAACTGGGTTCCGGAATGACAAATCCTGCTGTTCCGTTTGGTGTAAATCCGCTCAGCGAGCTGATGTTCGTTAACATAACGGGTGTTCCCAATTGTCTGAATCCGGATATTCCGATTGGATTGAAGCGTTCAACCTGTATGCTGCCTGATACGTTTCCTGTAAATCCACCCGAAAAATCGTTGATATAAGCCGTTCCCGAAGCATTGCTCAGCAGCCTTAGGTTTGAATTGGATACTAATGTTCCGCTTACGGTTTCAATACCGGTATCTATATGCAGATTGGCACCGTTCAGTACCTCTGCTCCCAAGCTATTTTCGAGTCTTAACATGGATGTTAATACCTTACCTGAAATTTTTTGATTTTGACTGCCCACCAATGCCAGTCGGCCACCGGATAAAGTCAGGCCTGTGCCGGTATCGGCCAGGATATTTTTACACACATTAAGGCGCTGGGCATTGTCTATGTCAATCACAACTCCCTGGGCTGTCCTGAGGTTTCCAACCGTAAAATCGGCACCCGAAATATGCGGCTGATTGGCAAGAAGTGGAATGGTAACATCCGTGGTGCAGGCATTGGGTACATGGTTTGGAAACCAGTTTCCGGCATCATTCCAATCAGACGAAATATTGCCCGTCCAGGTAACGTGAAGTTGGTCATATTTAACTTGGGCAGAATCTGCTGCCGCCTGTAAATCGGCTAAATCATCACCCAATAAAATGGCAAATGCCACTTTTACCGAATCGCCAGAAGCAATTTGTAGCGGACCGGTGCCGAGAAGTCCGGAAATGGTTCCGGGTATGGCGGTTGGCCGGCTTACTCCGTTGGAAATAGCCGTGTATTTTTCGGCTTCCGTAAAACCGTCGAACAAGTTGATGGAGCCACCGGCGCCGTTGTTATTGAACGCATACCAGGAGGCCGGACCATAACTGAGTAATTTCACGCCGGCAAATGAGCCGAGCGGATTATTGGCATTTCGGGCAAATCCCATGTTGCGCGATGCATCCCAATCGGCAATATAATTGAGGTTATAAAACTGCCCGTTGGGCATTTCCCAGAAACTGTATATTCCTGAAAATAAGTTCGTAAGCGAACTGCCGCCTGTATTGGTAAGGGTGTATTCAACGATTACAAATTTTTCAAAACCCGGATCATCCCAAGCCCATACTTTATAACGGCTTTGTACATCCAGTTTGTTTGCGCCGGCATTGTCATCGGCAAACATTCCGTAGGCATCAAAATCAGCGACTTCCGCAACAGGCAGTTTGGTGGCGGGAATGAGTGAATTAAAATCGGCGGTGAATGGATTTACGGTAGCACTGATGGTGGCGTCCGATACTCGGGTTGGTGAGTCGGCCAGTACAAAAGAGGAAGCGGCCAAATGTTGTAAAGCCCCATTTTTGCTTAGGCCTAGTCCAAAGTTGGCACCGGGATCGGCGTATCCGATTCTGCCATTGCTGCTGATGGAGGTATGCACCGTATTTTCAGTAATGTTGAGGAAATTGGGATGGATATCCAGAGAGAAATATTGGCGGTCGGTGTAAAAGAAATCCGAAAAACTGAGCTTGAACAGCACATTGGTATTTTCCGGACAAGATGGGCTGATAAATACCCTGAACGGATTGGCGCTGTTGTTATACATGGCCATATTGTTCAGCACGCCGATATTTACAATACTGTCGATTATTACTACGTTTGGATTGTTGCTGCTCAGCGTGCAACTAAGTGCCGGACTTGATGGATTAAGCCAGTTGATAAAATTTCCGCTAAGGCTTACGGTGTCACCGGGACTAAATACTTCATTGTTTCCGTCGGTCCAGTTTCGGCTTATCATGTTTATGGACGGGCCCGGCGTATTGTTTAGAGCTGCGCCCACATTTACCCTTCCTCGGCCTAATTTGCCCAAATACGGCGCATTTCCGGGAATGGAATATACATTAAACGAGGTTTCTTTTAGCCGGGCATTTACCTGTTCGGCGGTATAGGCCGGAAAATAGGAAAATACCAATGCAGCCGAGGAAGCCACGATCGGGCCGGCCCAGGAAGTTCCGCCGCCCACATTTCCGAATCCATAATTGGAAGTACTGAAAATATTTTGCCCAGGCGCACAGATATCTACAAAATCGTAGAAGGAAGAATTTGTTGATTTTAAATCGCCGGCTTGGGTTCCGGCCACGCAGGTAACCCATTCATAAGCGGCAGGCCAAAATAGGGCAGAGTTATTTGTATTGCCCGCCGAGCCAACCACCAAACAGCCTTTATTTATGACTGCATAACGGGTAACATCTTCAATCAGTGGCCAAGGGCTCGTTCCTCCCCATGAGCAGTTGATTACTTTGGCGCCCTTTTCAGCGGCGTAAAATACGCCGGGTTCGGCTCCGCTCCATTGATTTGAAGCATCTACGATTTTTACGGGTAAATAGGGGCAGTTATATCCAATTCCAACCCCCAAAATGGCATTATTTACGGTTGCTCCGGCTATTCCGCACACGGCAACCCCATGATTGGCACCACCGCCTACATCAAACTGGGGATTGTTGTTATTACTGCCTGTGTTCCAACCCTGGTAATTGTCAATCCAGCCATCTCCGTCATTGTCAGTTCCGTCAATCGGATCAAGTGGATTAAAGGCTATGTTTTGTAAATCGGTATGCGAAAGATTGGTACCGCCGTCGGGTAGGCCGATAATAACCGAGCTGCTTCCCGTGGTGAAATCCCAGGCCAGTTCAGCCTGAATGGTGCTGATATGCCATTGCGAAGCCAAAGAAGGATCGTTTGGCGTAAACTGAATTTTATCCTCGGCATCGGGTTTTACGTATAAATTGGGTTGTACGTATTCCATGATTCCCATATTTTTCAAAGCTTCCATCACCTCAAGAACCGGAATGTTCTGGCTGTAATCGGCCTTGTATATGCGGGTTAAATCGGCAAGTTTCCGACCATAAGCGTCGTATTGGCGTTCGGGTTTGCGGGCCTGCGGAAACAGAAGAATTGGCGAAGCTCCAATCTGCGATAAGTATAAACTCAATGCCGTTCCTTGCGAAAGAGCAGTTTCATTACCTGCTTTCAGCTTGAAAATGATGCGTTTGGGTGCATAATTCAGGCCTTCAACATAATCAGACGGCACAGTGTAGCTGATGGATGAGGCATTATCCGCTACGGGATGTTGCTGAGCCTTTGCCAAGAGGAAGCCAAAAAGGGCAAACGTTGCTAGTAAGTATTGTTTCCGCATATTTTTCCTGAAAAACAGGTAAATATACGAATAAGAACTTCATTATGGATTTTTAACAAACTTCCAGGTAACTGGGAATTGCCTCCAAAAATTCGGGGCCTTTTTCGCCGATTGAAAAGCAGATATGCCGTAAGCCATTGCTGAGCAGGTATATTTTAGGGTTCAGCATTTTACCGTAGGCAGCGGCTTGGTACACGGTGTCGGCGCTTAACTCAACATGCGGAGCCTTACATTCGGCCAACAAAATGATACGCTGACTGGTGTTCATCACGGCCAGATCCAAGCGGCGCGAAAGCCCGTTTACCATAACCTTTTTTTCCAGCTGCATCAAGCCGGCCGGATAGCCGAGTACCTGCACCAAATAGTGTATCAGGTTCTGTCTTACCCATTCTTCGGGCGTGAGCACCAGGTATTTTTTTCGGATGCTGTCAAAAATATAGGTTCGCTTCCCTTCTTCTTTTATTCTGAATTCGAATTCGGGGAAATTCAGTTTTGCGGGCATACAGGCTATTTATTTTTGCTGAAAACAACTGCCATTTTTTCGGCCTTCTCTAATTCAGCCCAAAAGGGATTGAGTAATTTAGCTTCACCGACTTCCAAAATACCAATATGCTGTTTCTCCTCAATGCTTATGGTCAGTTTATTGTTTTCGGTTTTAAAACTTGTTTTCAGGGATACAAACCGATTTTTTCCGAGCTCAATTTTAGTATCAATTTTAGCCGCTTCCGGAACCTCAACGCTATAACCTTCGGGAATCGTAATTTCCAGTTCGGTCACTTTATCCTCGTCTTCATCGGCAATCACGCGGTAGGGGTAATTTTCGGGAAAACCAGTCTTTGAATAGGTGTGTTTAAAATACCGGCCGGCATAAATAATAATGTTATCGCCCGCTTTGGCGGTTAATTCTTCCGGAACGGCCGAAAAAAGTATGCTTGTGCCAAACTCTTTATCGCCATACTCGGTGTCGAATTTGAATGTTATATTTTTAGCTTTTAAGCCGGTATATCGTCCTTCAACAAATCCGTTAATTAGCGACTGAAAGAAGGACGGATCTTCAAACGTTGCATCGCGAAGCCATTTGAACAGGGCACCGGTATAGCCCCTGAAATAATAGTCGAACTTGGCATTGGGTTCCAGCTCATCGTTAAAGTTGAGCTTTATGGTTTCTCTGCTAAATGTGGCAACGGTGTGTTTGATATCTTGCAGTTCGGCTACGGCACTTTTTATTTCACCTACCTGAAGACTTTTCATGGCAATCAGTTTGTTTCCCCTGAAATCCTGATTCAGGTAGCCTGGGGCGGAACTCGGTTCAAGCGGTTGGGTATATATTTCGGCATCCGGAAAATGAAAAATCCACTGGTCAATATTGGCCCAGGTTTCAAAATCACTGTCAATGAACCGTACATCTTTTTCAATGCTGAAACCGATGGTGTGTTTTATATTGAAGTAATCAAACAATCCGCTGTAGAGTGCAATTATGGCATCATCGCTTCCCTGTTTATTTTTCAATAGGAATTTGATGCTGTTAATATCCGGATTGTCGGAAGCTACTTTAGCGAAGTTGTTTTTTACATATGTTTCTATTTCAATTATCCGGGCTTTTTCAGATAAACTTTTATCTAAGTTCATTGAAGCGGCCAGTTTTTTAATTTCTTTGGCTCCTGCTGTCTTTTCTTTAACCAAACCGTCGTTGGTAATTCGGATAAAATCGTTGTATTCATAATTCAACCCGGATGTATTTCCCAAATTGCGTCGGATGGAGCAGGCAACCCGGTATTTGATAGAATTGGTGGCGAAATTTTTTCCAACATTAACGATGGGATCGATATGCTGAATTTTGAATATGGTTAAATTGGCTTTTGATTTATCAATATACGTGTAAACACTGTCTATACGCTTGAATTTATCGGTGTTATAGGTTTGGAAATCAATACTTAAGTTTTCCGGAGCCATTATCCAAAATTCCGATTCCAATACACGGGAATTTCCGCCCAGGTAGCTCATGGGGTATATGTTTGGCCGTTTACGCAGTCCATACATATATTCAACTGTTCCTTTCTCTTGAACTCCTTCAATTACCAGCAGTTTATACTTTTCATTTTCTTCCTCAACCGATTTAATTTTCGACTGGTTGGTTTCGGTTACAAAACCAAGCGGGGAGACTGATTTTCCTTGTACGAAAATGATTTCCTCCGCATCGTTCATGGGTAAATACAATTTCGATAATTCTTCTACCGCTGTTTCATCAAAAACTTGGTATTTGCGATGAAAAATTTCATACTGTACCAAGGAATTATCTTCAAATTTATACTCAATGATGCGGCGGTCAAACAGCAAAATTGCCGATTCTTCATTTTGCCTTTCATCCGAATCTTTTCCGGCATGAATACCAGCTTTTGCATAGCCGGTGCTGAATACGTTAATTTGGGCAGAAAGTGAATGTATACCGGAAAGTAAAACGCCCAGTCCGATGATTATTCTTGCTTTTTGAAAACTAAATATTCTGTTATGCATTTCTTTAAAGTTGATTTTAGTGTAGTGAATTTTGAAAAATTTTCGGGTTTTACCAAAAGCGGTTTAATGGCCAGACTGAACTCAGATATAATTTTTCCGTTTTCAATCCGGTAGCGGCAAATAATTTCGCCCAGTTCATCATTGTATACAACATCTTCGGGCTTACTGCTCAGTTCATATCCTTCGGGAATTTCAATGCTGAAATGTATGCGGTCTAAAAATGGATATTCTATTTCAAACGGATGTTTTCGGTCTTCGGTGGTAATTGAAAGAAGCTCTTTATATTTATCCGGAATAGGATTCAGCAACCAGGTATTTTCTGTTTTGATGACTCCTTTATCCAGTGTCAGTTCCCAATCCATTCTTGCTTCGGTAACATTTCCCTCAGTTATACTGGTTATCGTTACTTCTGTACCGGTAAGTTCAGGGAAAACGGGATTGGGTTTTTGTTTTTTTTCAAAGTATGAAGCAGGTAATTTCTGGATGTAATTAAAAAGCGATTTTTTTTCGCCCAGCATACGTGCTTCGTATTGGCCCGTCCATGAATTTAAGCTTGGTTTTAAGGCAATATTTACACTACGCAGATTATCTTCGGGTCTTGGTTCTTTTACTTTGTAAATGGCATATTGGTTAGCGTTGAGTCCAATCATAACTTCTTTACCATACAGTCTTGAATTTATTTCTCCCATTTCAAAACCTTTTGCGGTAGCATCCAATAAAAGGGTATCACCATTACTGATGTATGCAGCAATCATGTGGTTAAAAGCGAAAGGAATGGGTACTTCCGAAGGTTGATAAGCGATATCGCGCGTGCCTACCCAGGCATAATAAAGCGGTATGCCAGCGGCTGAGGCCAACCCGTTTAAGAGCGAACTCATGCCTTTACAATCACCATATTTAGAGGCAAGAACACCGGTTGCCGGTTCGGGCACTACGGTCTGTTTACCCTCCATCAATGCCGTGTATTTAATTTTTTCGCGTACCCAGACAAATATTTTATCTAATTTTTCTCTTTCCGTGTTGGCGCCTGCCGTAATTTCTTCGGCCAGTTTTTTTAATTCCATCGTATCGGCCTTGGGTGTCATACCAAGGAAGTTGTAATTATACCGGTACAAATCATCGATATTGGCAAGCGGATAAATTGGTGTATTGTCAATTTTTCCGGCTTTGATAAAAAAGAATACAAACGGGTTGTAATACCCCATGGGAATATCATCATTCGCCTCCCGGGATAATTGTTTTACGTTTTGCTGGCTGATTTCAATTACCTGTTCTTTTCGTTCAGTATAACGTTTTAAGCTGAAACTGCCGCTGTCACAATTGTGAAAATAAGGATTTACCCTAATTCCCGAAGGTGCCCGAAACGTAATTTTCAAGTCTTTGATCAAGCTGTTTTCGGCAAAAAATAAAGGTACGATATTCCTACTTTCCCTAAACGTATAAATGACCTCTGAATTTGTAATGTCGCCGCTTCTCAGTTCGGGGAATTTAAAATAGTAATGCGTTGCTTCTGAATATAATATGCCGGGGCTTTTTACATTCAATTTCTCGCTTTCTGTTATTTTTATTTTTTTTCCGCCTCTTATCAGTTCGGCATTCAAATAACTGGTACTTACAAACGGATTTGTAAAATAATCGTGTACATAATCCGCATCGCCGCCTATCAAATGCGAACATTCTCTTTTTTGGCTCAATTTCAGTACCGAACCCAGTTTTGCATCAGGTTCAAACCAGAATGTATAGTGTGCTTTGTTAAAAATAAGAAACCGAAACAGCTCTTCTTTATTCGCAGAGCCTGCCCATGCCGATTCCATCCCGATAAAAATCAGGATGTATGAAAGGGCAAGTTTTATACGTTTATTTTCCAAGTCCGATTAATTTTCCGTTGATAAACGTGAAATGGGTAAGAACGGTTCCGTTTTCGTTGAAATATTTTTCGTAGCCGTTAATATCATCGTTTTTGTATTCGGCTTCGTATGAAATTTTCCCGTTGGCATGGAATTCCCTCAGCAATCCTTCAACATTGCCATTAACATAGGTAAGTTGTTTTGATTTCTTATTTGGCCCGTTGAAATAATAAATCTGTTCGCCTTCCTGCATAAATTTGGCATAGTTCTCCTTATAAATCAAACTTTCCGATCCGGGATAATACGCTTTTTGTTCCCCATCCATATATGATTTTTTAAAGTTAAACTCACAACTTTTACTGCCATTTTTATAAAACGCTTTCACGCTGCCGTTTCCACCCTCGAGCGGCATTACCGGTAAGAAGTTTCCATTTTTATCTAAATAGGTATAACCGGTTAAATAGCCTCTTTCATAAAAAAGTTTTACCATCACATTTCCGTCGGGTGCATAATAAATGCGCTCACCGTCGGCTTCATCATCCGCATAGTTTGTCTCTCTGTACACTTTTCCATTGGGATAATATTGAATGTACTTTCCTTTGAAATCTCCGTACAAGAATTCAATTTCACTTTCTAATTTACCCATTTCATTGTAGTAAATGCCTTTGCCATTTTCTCTGCCTATGGTAAAAGGCACTTCGGAGTATAACACTCCGGTAGGGTAATACCGTTTTACGATTCCATTGGTATATCCGTTCAGGTAAGTTGAATTCACGCTTACTTTTCCATTCGGATAGTAGCGGTTGTATTCACCGTGTAATACACCATTCAGCAGTTGGTATTTTTCATACACTTCTCCCGAAGGGAATTTAATAACAACTTCTGATTTACCCGATTCATAATTAATGGTATCGGTGGCTTTCCCTTCCCAGAAGCGAATTTCGCGCACCATTTGGTTTTCTTCGTAAAAGTAGGAGTGGGTGAGGTTTCCTTCTGAATCAAATCCGTCGAATCGGCCTGTTTTGTCTCCACGCACAAAGAAACGGGTTTCCTGAGGTTTGCCGTTATCGTGGTAATAGCGCCAAATACCTTCGGGCTCGTTGTTTAAAAAGTATCCGTAGTACGAAACGTTTCCATTTTTTTCATATTCGCCGTATTTCCCGTTTTGCTTGTTATCCTTGTAAGTAGTTAGTTTTTTGAGGCCGCCCGTGCTATAGAATTCTTTGGCTTCACCGTCCGACTTTCCGTTTTTGAAGTAAGAAGTGTATGCGCTGTCTTTGCCCCCACCGTATATAACAAATAGGCCGTTACGTTCATCGTTTTCGATGGTGCCGGTTTCGTACAGACGATGGTATTTATCATTCTTTATAAATTCAAGTTTTTTGCCAACAGGAACTGTGCTTTTCGTTTCTTTTCCGTTAATATCAAATAACTTACATGATTTTACCTTGTTATTGGCAAATACAAATTCGGAATGAACTTTGCCGCTCAATCCGTATAATTTGATGGTCCCGTTCTGGTTCCCGTTTAAGTCATATTCTTCTACTTGCATGATGCTCCCGTTTTCGTAATATTCGGTATTTTTACCAATGGGAGTACCTTTGTCGTTGTATGTCCTTTCGGCGTATAATTTGCCGCTTCGGTAGTACTCTTTCCATTCGCCTACTTTTTGGTTGTTTTTGGTATTCCCTTTTGCACTTATTTGACCATTGTTATGGTAATATGTGGCTAAACCTTCCTGCTTGCCATCTACGTAATTTTCGTCTTCATAAAGCAAGCCATTTTCATAATATGATTTACGGAAACCGCTTATTTTATCTTTTTTGTAGAATAGGTCAAATTTTATGCTTCCGTCATTCCAATACACAATATTGCGACCCTCAAAATTGCCGTTCAGTTTTTTGTATTTAAAGTTTGGCGTAACGCCGTCGCGGAAATAAAAGTTGATGTACATGGTATCGGTAGCCATATTCACCGGGTAATCGATGGTTCCTTTCAGCTTCCCGTCCGGATAGTATAGGGTGGTTCGGCCTTTTAAATCGCCATTTACGTAAGTGCGTTCTTCTTCAAGTTTGTTTTCTTTATCAAACATGAGCACTTTACCGTCCCATTTTTTGCTTTTCGAATTTCCTTTAAAGAGTAAATGTCCGTCATCGGTAAAAAAATACGTGAGTACGGATGCATCAGCTTTGTCTGATTTGGCAAAGGCTGTTTCAACTGCTCCGTTTTTGTAAAAACTGAGCTCAAATTCTCCGGGTATTCCAAATTTTTCGAGGTTTTTTGTTTTCCGGTACTCGCCAATGTTTTTGTAGAAAATTTCAAATAGCAGTTTTATTTTTTTGCTGTTTGATTTTATGTAAGCGCTTACTTTCGGATCCTCGGTAGGTGCAAAAAGTACATAGGTAAGTGTTTCTTCAAGTTTTTGTGCCTTAACTTGCCTTAAAAACCGAACATGCAGCGGGCCGTAAAAAGGTATTTTTTCATGTTCTTCTTTCAATATATCCATTAAAAACTGGGTCTGGAGAGCAACTGCTTCTCTGAATTTTACTTTTTTCTTATATGAATCTGCTAAGGCCGAACGTGTTTTGATAAGGTAATCTTCGTCTTTGAAGCTGGTTCCGTAAAAATCAGCATATGGATTGCCGGCTTTTTTTAACTCGGCATCGGCGCCTCCGGTAACCAGGTTGTTTATGTTTTGAAGGGGAGTAATGGACGAATTTCCCTCAATCCCTACCAATATTGAATGAATGTAGCACATCATGGCCGGTACCACTTGACCTTCTTTTACATGGATAAGTCCCAACAGGTTAAATGAGCCGGGATGTGTTACGTTTATATCTGCCGAGCGGAGTGCATATACTTTTGCGCTATCGTTATTGTTTATGTTTTTGAAATAGGTAATGGCCATATTGTAGGCCAGCATGTTTGACATGGGGTAGAGTTCGAGCCCGCGGGCAAAAATTTTCAGAGCCTCCTGTGGATTTCCGCCGTCATCAACCACATTTCCCCAAAGGTTGAAGGTATTGGGCGTGTAATATTTAAATTCATTTACCAGGCGGGCCAGTATTTTGTCAGCCTCCGGATATTTTTCCATGGCGGTTAAACACAATGCCGACTCATACAGGGCAATGGTTCCATTGGTGTCGTAATCCGGAATTTTTTTATAAAATTCGAGTGATTCGGCATATTTTTTTGATTCATATGCGGCATATCCTTTTCGGATGAGTTCACCGGAATTTACAGGCCCTTCCTGCGCAAACAGAAGACTACCAAATAAAAAACTCAACGAAATAAAGCCGAGATGTAACTTCATAGTAGTAATTTTACGTTATATTCGCAAGTATAGTAAATCCGTTTGAAATGAGAAGCGTTTCCGCCTTGATAATTTTGTTAATTGTGCTTTCGGCCCAGCCTATCTCTTATTCGCAGTGCGGGCCAGTAAAGCAGCTCGATTTCAGCTTCACTAAAGGGCTTGAATATCGGTTTGAAGGTTCCCGTATTGTGTATGATGATTTTAATTTTCCGCTCAAAAAACTGCCTTTAGCTTTTCATTACAAAGTTTTGGATGCCGGTTCTGGTGTTTCAAATTTTGAGATGAATGCCGTTTTAGATAATGATACCGTACTCCGTCGTCAGCGGTTTAGCCTGAGTTTAGATAAAAAAGGAATGGTTATGCGCAAAAACACGGAAAATGGCAAAGCCGAGAAAACCCAGGTACTCTCATTGCCCATTGAAAAGGGAAAACGTTGGACCACCGATTTAAATGGTGTAAAGCGCAGGGTAACTGCCTTTACGTTGGATACTGCATTCTCACTTCCCATGGGTAATGTAATGGCTTTTGGCATTTTATACGAATATAAAACAGGAAGCGACGAACGTTTCGATTATTTTGAAGACCAGCTGGAGTGGTATAATGTAAGTTTGGGAAATATTGCCCGACGCACTAAAAAGTACAAAGTAGAACGCAGCAGCGGAAGGGTTTTTATGCAAATGAGCGAAGAGGCCGTATTGAATTTATCCAATGCGCCGGCCGAAGTCATAGCCAGGGCAAAAGACGGCTGTCCCTAATTATTTACAATATTCCCGCATGGTTAAGCCGGCCTCTGCAATGCCTAATTCTTCCGCTTTTTTGAAATCGGAACAAGCCTTTTCTCTGTTTGTATTTAACTGATATACAGCACGATTATAATAAGCGTCCCCAAACTCCGGATTGATGCGAATGGCTTCATCTAAATCGGCCAGGGCGGCTTTTTGATTTCCCAAAGCGTCATATGCAAGGGCACGGTTAAAATAGGCTTCGTGATATTGATCATCCAGTTTTATTGCTTCGTTAAAGTCGAGTAAGGCTTTATCGGGCATATCCAGTTCCAGTTTGCAGATTCCGCGATCATGGTAAGCCGAAGCAAAATCGGGTTCCAGGCTGATTGTTTTGTCAAAATCGTTCAGTGCGGCGCTCAAATCACCGTATTCATAAAAAGCCAGGGCACGTTCGTAGTATAATTGAGAGTTTTCGGGCTCCGACTCAATCAGGGCTGATATTTGTTCAATGCTGATATTGTTTGGCTTAGCTAAACTTGAATCGGAATTGGGACTTGGTTTTTTGGGTTCGCTATTTCCGCCACAGGAAATAAAAAATAAACTTATACACAGCGTAAAAAGCCCAAGCTGCATATATTTTTGAATAAAGTTGATAAAAGTCATGTTCATATTAACCAATTCCGTTTTAATTTGGCCGGATAATCGGAATGAATTCCCGGTTAAACGCGTTCAAAAATAAGCAGAAAGATGATTGATTACCTGAATGAAAAGCTAAATAAACTTCCGCCTCACCTGAAGCAGTTTATGGTTCCCCAACATTATGAGGAATATACACCGGTAAATCACGCGGTTTGGCGTTATGTCATGCGCCAAAATGTGAATTATTTGAGCAAGGTAGCCGATAAGTCTTATTTGGAAGGGCTTTCACGCACCGGTATTACCCTGGATCGGATTCCTTCGGTGAAGGAAATGAATGAAATATTGGGCAAAATTGGCTGGGCTGCCTGTACGGTGGATGGCTTTATTCATCCGCAGGCTTTCATGGAATTTCAGGAATACCGGGTTTTGGTGATTGCCGCCGATATCCGCCAGATTAATCACATTGAATATACACCCGCTCCGGATATTATTCATGAGGCTGCCGGACATGCCCCCATCATTGCCGATCCGGAATATGCCGAATACCTGCGCCGTTTTGGTGAAATTGGACGCAAAGCTTTTTCATCCGGTAAAGATTTTGAGTTGTTTGAAGCCATCCGTCATTTATCCATCATTAAAGAGGATCCGTACACCCAACCTGAACAGATTAGTGAAGGCGAAGCTCGAATTGAAGCACTTGTTGCCAATATGGGACAGCCCTCTGAAATGACACTCATCCGCCGTTTGCATTGGTGGACTGTAGAGTACGGCTTAATCGGTACGCCTGAAAATCCGAAAATATATGGGGCCGGTTTGTTGTCATCTATCGGCGAAAGTGTAGGATGTATGCGGCCGGAAGTGAAAAAGATTCCCTACACGCTGGATGCCATGCATGTGGATTTTGATATTACTAAACCCCAGCCCCAGTTATTTGTAACGCCAAATTTTGCCCATTTAACCGATGTTTTGGAGCAGTTTGCCGATACGATGGCCCTGCGCAAGGGCGGTGTGTACGGTCTCGGATTGGCCAAAGACAGCCGCTTGGTTGCCACAGCCGTATTCTCATCCGGCATTGCGGCCACCGGAACACTCAACGATTTTATAAAAGACGGGAACGGTAATCCCGCCTACATTATGTTTGGCGGCCCGGTTTCGCTTTCCGATAATATTCACGAGTTACCCAATCACGGTTCCGGTTATCACAAAGAGGGTTTCGGCTCTCCCTGCGGATATTGGAAAAATACGGATAAGGCGCCCGAAAATTTATCTGATTCCGATTTGTCAGATTTAGGCTTGAAAATCGGTCGCGAGGCCGAAATTATTTTCCAATCGGGCGTAAAAGTGAAAGGTAAATTAGAAAGTAGCCTAAGGCATATTGACGGAAAGTTGATGATGCTAAGCTTCAGCGGATGCACCGTGAGCCTGGGTGAACGCATCTTGTTCAGCCCTGAATGGGGTGTTTTTGATATGGCCGTAGGAGCCGAAATTAATTCCGTTTACGCAGGTGTTCCCGATCCTTGGTCATACCGGGCCGATTTTAAGTTATCGGAAGAAAAAACGCATAAAATTGATTACGATAATCGTTCAAAGGAACTGTTTACACTCTATGCAAGGGTAAGGGCCATTCGCGAAGCAAAAGAAAATTATGCTGATTTGGAAGAAATACAGCAGCAGTTAGCCCAGCATTTTGCCGAAGACTGGCTCTGTTCCATGGAAATATTGGAAATTGTGACCGATCTGGGTATCATGCCTGAGTTAAAGACGCGCATTGAATTGCATCTAAATCAATTGGCGGCCTCGAAGCCGGATTTGAAAAAGCTTATCGAAGATGGACTTAAGCTCACCCGTCCCGGAGCTTAAGCATTTATCATGTGCATGAAGTAATCCTTGTCGAGTTCCCATTTTTTTACCATTTGCCGTGAAGTAATGCTTCCCGGAAGGGTCTCTAATTCGTCAACGAAATCAAAACCCAGTTTTTCAAGCGTGCGGTTGGCGGCTTTGTTTGCCGCATTTGGCTGGCTGTAAAGCACATTTAATTGTAAGTTTTCAAATAAAAGCGGAATTGTTTTTTTTAGAAATGCCAGTCTCAATCCTTTGTTCCGTAGTTCGGGTTTCCAAATGTGCAGGTGCAAGTATGCATCGTTTCCAAATTGTGTAGGATTGGTATTACAATGTCCGATTGGGATTCCATCTAAAAGCCAGATGATACAGTAGGCATTCCGTTCTTCTTTGGGTAAGCTGAGTTGCCGGCTTAAGGTGCTGATGAAGGTTTTACGTGGTGTTATTTTTTCTGGATCTACCCCGATGGATATCAGGTATTGCAAATCCGAATGTTCCCAGTAATCGGCAATAAGCGGTATATCATCCGTACGCAACTCGCGTACGCTGAGACGTTCAGTATCTAGGTGCATTGTAAGTAAGATTAAGACTGATTCAAAGGTAATCAGCAGTTTTATCACTAAAAAATCCCAAGCTCAAAAAAATGCTGAAGATGCTTATTTATGATTCGAGATTTGGGCTCTATGGCTTTGATGCTGTGGGTTTGAATTATTTTTAGCATCTTTGTGTGTAGTATTGTTTAAACGCTAAAATTGATACGTATGAAAACCTGTATTGCCATTCTTTTTCTTTCCATGATAAACCTTGCGGTATTTGGCCAGGCGGTTAAAATTAAAAAGGGAGTTGCCTCTGTAGATAATGTTCCTTATGCTTCGATTGACGAAAAATCGCCAATAGAATTTAATATTAAGGCCTTAGAAACCGATTCGGAACTGGTTTTTGTGCAGATGTTTGATCCAACCCCTGACGGTGGCTTGGAGGGTTTTGATGATCGTTATTTTGTACTTACGTTTCCGGATTATGACGGTGAAGCAGAAGTGAAAACCAGCAGCCGCACAGAACTGATTAAAATTCTATATCAATACAAAATGATTGTGGATAATTGGATTCCGGAAGAATCATTCAAGGTCTTTTTTGCCCGATATGGCCGAAAAGAAAAGAAATAAATCCCGTTCCCGCTTTTCTGTAAATTCCACCGGAAAAGCTACTTTTGCACCTAATTATGGGAAAGAATAAACTGAGCCGTTTTGCTGATAATGAGCGGTTCGAGAATGTATATCAGCCTGATTATTTTTCAACACGGGAGCAAGGTTTTGCCTTAAAAGGAAATTGGGCTTCCGGTCATTTTAAAAACAGTCTACCGCTTTCGTTGGAACTGGGTTGCGGCAAAGGCGATTATACCATCGGCCTTGGCAGAAATGAACGCGATTTTAATTTTATAGGTGTTGATGTAAAGGGTGCCCGATTTTGGCGGGGTGCCAAAACCGCCATCGAAGAAGGTTTGGATCATGTAGCGTTTTTGCGTATTCGCATCGATCAAATTGCCAATTACTTTTCACCTGCGGATAACATTGACCGAATCTGGATTACGTTCCCGGATCCGCAACCGCGCGAAGGGAAAGAAAAAAAACGGCTTACATCGCCCCAGTTTTTAGACCGTTACCGTTTAATCGGCAACCCCAATACCATCGTTAACCTGAAAACAGATGACCGTCCGCTTTACGAATATACCATGGCGGTGGTGAAGGAACAAGGATTGGAGTTGATAGAAAGTTCGGATGATGTGTATGCCCAATTGCCGGCTTCGCATCCTGCTGCGGCAATCCAAACTTTTTACGAGGAAATGTGGTTGGGCATGGGCAAGAAAATTCACCTCGTGAGTTTCAAGCTGTTTCCATAAACCAATCAGAAAACATACATTTATACGGGTTTAATAGCCTTTTTATTTATGAGCAAAGTTCCTATGCCTTCCGAGCTTACCGATATGCTTGGTATTAAATATCCGATTATTATGGCTCCCATGTTTTTGGTGAGCAATGCAGCCATGACCATTGAAGGCATTAAAGCGGGTATTACCGGTTGTATTCCGGCCTTAAATTACCGTACGGATGCCGAATTCCGCGCCGCGATGGATGAAATCCGTGCCGCCGTGAAAGGACCCTTCGGGATTAATTTAATCGTAAACAAATCAAACATACGGCTCAAAGAACAGTTAGCCACTTGTGTAGAGTATAAGGTTGATTTTATTATTACATCGCTGGGTAGTCCGGAAGAAGTGATAAGGGTTTGTAAACCCGCCGGTATCAAAGTGTTTTGCGATGTGGTGGATGAGAAATTTGCCATCAAGGTGGAGCAACTTGGTGCCGATGCCGTTATTGCCGTCAATTCTGGCGCGGGCGGACACGCGGGGCCTTTACCTGCGGAGGTTTTGGTGCCGATGTTGAAAAAGGCTTGCAAAATTCCGGTCATTTCGGCCGGTGGGGTAGGGAAGGGCGAACACCTGAACCGCATTTTTGAAATGGGTGCCTGCGGCGTTTCGGTGGGAAGTCCGTTCATTGCTTCTACCGAAGCTCCCGTTACCCAGGAGTATAAACAGGCCTGTGTGGATTATGGAGCCAAGGATATTATTCTTACATCCAAACTTTCGGGTTCAAAATGTACGGTAATCAACACGCCGTATGTACAGGAAATTGGTACGGAGCAAAACTGGTTGGAAAAACTGCTCAGCCGGAATAAGCAGCTAAAAAAATGGGCCAAGATGATTACCTTTTACAAAGGGATGAAACTACTCGAAAAGGCAGCCTTCAGCACAAGTTATCAAACTGTTTGGTGTGCAGGACCTTCAATTGAGTATGTAACCTCCATACGGCCGGTAAAAGAAATTGTGGAAACGTTTGTGAAGGAATATGAGGAGAGTTGAGAGGTAAGTTTGGTTAATTGAGTATCAGGTATCAAGTATCAGGTATCAGGTATCAAGTATCAGGTATCAGGTATCAAGTATCAGGTATCAGGTATCAGGTATCAAGTATCAGGTATCAAGTATCAGGTAGCAGGTAGCAAGAAGCAGACATTAGTGTAAAAACTGTCAACCAAATTTAGGTAACGTCAAACGTCATAGGGTCTTGACTCTTGATTCTTGACTCTTGCAGCGAAGCGGTCTAAAAAAAACAATAGAACAACCAAACAATAAATGAACCAACCCGATTCCAAAATATTACTTCAGCTGGTAAGCATGAAAATGCCTTTCGGGAAATATAAAGACCGTTTAATTTGTGATTTGCCGGTTTCGTATTTGGAATGGTTTAGTAGGGAAGGCTTTCCGCCGGGAAATTTGGGCATGTTGTTACAGACCATGTTGGTTATAAAATCAAACGGATTGGAGCAATTGCTTACACCCCTGAAAAAAGGAATGCATAAATGAAAGCCCGGCCATTAAACGAATTAAAAAAAGAACTGGAGCATTTGTCGGCTAAAGAGTTGGCGGCATTATGCCTTCGTTTGGCCAAACATAAAACAGAAAATAAAGAACTGCTGGGCTATCTGCTTTATGATGCTTCGGATACCGACCGCTTTGTTGAAGAAGTGAAAGCAGAAATGGATGCGCATTTTACGCAGATGAATACCGATACCGTATTTTTTGCCAAAAAAACCTTACGTAAAATATTGCGAAACCTGAGCAAATACGCAAAATTTGCCGGAAATAAACAAGTAGAAACCGAATTGTTGTTATATTTCTGTAAACAGTTTCAGGATAGCGGATTGCCCATACATTCGCATTCCTTGCTGTTTAATATGCAGGCGAGGCTTCATAAGAAAATAAGTACGCTCATTAAAGGTCTGCACGAAGATTTGCAATACGATTACCAGAAAGAGTTGGATGAGTTGATGTACTAAACAGTAAGGTAGGCCCTGAATCCCCTGGCCGCATAATAAGATTCTGCTCCATTATGATAGATAAACACTTTACCGTATCGCCAATCGCCAAATATGGCTCCGCCCAGTGCGCGAATATCCCGACTTGTTTCAAGCCAGCTTGAGGTTTTTGTGTCAAAGGTTCCAAGTAGTTGTAACTGATGATACTGTTCTTGGCTTAAGATTTTTACGCCCATTTCTGCCGCCATGTTCATTGCGCTGTTCTGGGGTTTATACTCTTTTCGGGCGTTTAATGCATCATGGTCATAACATAAGCTTCTCCGCCCTTTCGGACTTTCTGCCGAGCAATCAAAAAAGGTATATTCGCCGGTTGTGGGGTTATGTTCAACCACATCCGGCTCACCGCCGGTTTCTTCCATGGATTTAATGGCTGTTAATTTTATGGGGTTTGATACTAAACGTTTTTTTATGCTTTCCCAGTCTGCATTGGGATGGCGGTTCATGTTTTTCTTGAACCGATTTTCAAGTATTTTAAATAAATCGGAATTGTTCATGGTGATAAGCTATATAACAAAAAAAGGGGGATTTTACGTCCCCCTTCGTTCACTAAGATATGTTTATTTCTTTACAATTTTTCGATTAGCAATCCCAGATTTTGATTGAATTTTTACAAAATATACACCGGCCGCTTCCATACTCAGGTCAATTGCCATTTGGTTGTTTACGGTTTTTATTTCTTGTATTTGTTTTCCAGCGGTATTTAAAACACAAACTCGCGCTTCATTTGGAACACCATTCATGAAAAACATTCCATTTGATGGATTGGGGAATATAGAAATGGCATTCAGCATTTCCGATTCTTCAATATTAATATTGCTGATGGTGAAGCAAGTACTGGTATTGGTACATCCGTTTTGGGTAACCTCTACGGCATATGAACCATTGGCTTCGGGCGTGAAACTGCTTCCGGTAGCTGAGGCAATCGGGGCATTGCCATTGCCACAGTCAATCCATTGGTAGCTTACCCCGGCACCGGTATTCTGTGCGGTAAGCGTTGCTCCCGATAGAACAACGCTAGCATTTGGGGTGTTTACGCTTAGGTTCAGGGTAACGGTAGAATCGCAATTTTGGGCATTGGGTACCGTTGCCGTGTATGTGCCCGATTCCGTATAGGTAGTTCCGTTCAAACTCCAGGTATAACTTAAACATGCGCTTGCACTCATGCTTCCGGCATTTGATTCATTTATGCTTAAGTTTAAGGTTATGGTAGAATCGCAACCTGCCGAATTGGGTATAGTGGCTGTGTAAACCCCTGAATTGCTGTAGGTCGTTCCGTTTACCGGCCATATGTATGAATCGCAGCTGATCTGGGTTGCCGAGCTACTGCTGCTATTGTTAATTGTAAGATTAATATTTACTACACTGTCTCCACAGTATATATTGGTTAGGGTATTGGAGTAAGAACCATTGGCGGTCCAGGTGCTGTTTCCATCCGGCGATAGGAGTGAGTCGCAAGCCGTGATATCTAAATCAATGCTTTCGTTCCGGTTGTATAAAAGTTCAATTTCCGTAATATCTAAAGCTCTGTTGTAAAACCGAAACTCATCCATTAAACCGTTGAGGGGAAGTCCTACGCTTGTGCCGTATCCGGCAACTTTAAAAGGTCCAAGGCCAGAAATTAGGGGAGTAGCATTTTGCGCCACCGTATTATTCAAAACCCCGTTTAAATAGGCTCTGATTGTATTGTCGCCGGCACTGTACACGAAAGTATTCATGGTGGCTGCACTTATTGCGCCTCCGTTTAAAAGCACGTCCGTAATGCCTGTTCCTCTCAATATCCAGTTATTGGGTCCTGCAACGCCATTCGTAAAACATCTGAATGATCCGGAGTTTACATCACCAAATAGGTAAAAGAGGGTAGACGAAGGTCCAATTTCCTTGCTCCAGAATGAAATGGTCCAAGATGTACCGCTTGCAATATTTGGCGCCCAGTTGGTATTCACATAGTCGGAACTGGCAGATAATCCCGTGCCAACTAAAGCAGAGCCGCATTGGCCTATGCCTCCTTGAGTCAGCCCTCCCATAATCATGGCCGTGTCAGTTCCCACAGGTGGATTTAATGCCATATTGGGCACTTTAACGCCTGTACCGTCAAATTTGTAATATAGAATTTCGGGGTTGGGAATAAGTTGGGCATAGGAGTGAACGCCAATACCCAAAAGGATGAGCGCACACATAATTTTTTTAGCGAAGTTTTTCATTTTGAGGGGGATTAATGTCTTTTTATATCAATACAATTACTTCAAAAATATATAAAATGCAGATAGGATGTATCCCTTTTGAATTTTTGATTGAAGAAATTCAGCATTACGATTAATGGGTTTGCTCTGCGGAAGAACAAAAAAAACGCCCGGAAAAGGGCGTTTTCAATAAGTATGGAATGCTTGCCTACCAAGCAAATATGGGTATATTTTTCATTTTGGCCTTAATGGCCTCATGTATGCTTTTTAACTTGGCTTCATTATCATGATTGCATATTACTTCGTCAATCCATTCAACCAGTTGGCCCATTTCATCTTCTTTTAAGCCGCGGGTGGTGATGGCCGGAGCGCCTACTCGGATTCCGCTGGTAACAAATGGCGATTTATCGTCAAACGGCACCATGTTTTTATTTACGGTTATGCCGGCCTGATTTAAAACAGTTTCAGCCAATTTACCGGTTACATTTTTACCACGGAGGTCAATCAGCATCATGTGGTTGTCGGTGCCTTCCGATATAACGCCATATCCTTTGGCTACAAAGTGTTTGGCCAACTCGGCTGCATTTCGGATTACCTGTTCGCCATAGGCTTTAAATTCCGGCTCAAGCGCTTCTCCAAAGGCAACGGCTTTGGCGGCAATCACATGCTCCAGCGGACCGCCCTGTGTACCCGGAAAAACCCCTCCGTCTAAAAGGGCCGACATCATTTTGAGTTCTCCTTTCGGTGTTTTTTCGCCGAACGGATTTTCAAAATCCTGTCCCATCATAATTAAGCCGCCGCGCGGACCACGCAGGGTTTTGTGGGTAGTGGTGGTAACAATATGGCAATGCGGCAGCGGGTTGTTTAGCAAACCTTTGGCTATCAATCCTGAAGGGTGCGAAATGTCGGCCATGAGCAGGGCGCCCACGCTGTCGGCAATTTCACGAAGTTTGGCATAATCCCAGTCGCGAGAGTAGGATGATGCCCCGCAAATAATCAGTTTGGGTTTTTCTCTTTGGGCGGTTTCGGCTACTTTATTAAAATCAATACGGCCACTTTCTCTTTCTACCCCATAAAAAGAGGGTGAGTACAGTTTTCCGGAAAAATTCACGGGCGAGCCGTGGGTAAGGTGTCCGCCGTGCGATAAGTCAAACCCCAGAATTTTATCGCCCGGTTTCAGGCAGGCAAGCATAACCGCCGCATTGGCCTGAGCGCCAGAGTGAGGCTGTACGTTTGCCCAAACGGCACCAAAAAGTGATTTGATTCGTTCAATGGCCAGGTTTTCAACCTGATCCACAATTTCGCAACCGCCATAATAGCGCTTTCCCGGAAGTCCTTCGGCGTATTTATTGGTCAGGCAGGAGCCCATGGCCTCCATTACCTGCGCACTTACAAAGTTTTCAGAAGCAATCAGTTCAATGCCTTCGCGCTGGCGTGTATCTTCTTTTCCGATGAGGGAAAATATCAAATCGTCTCTTTTCATAGGTATTATTTTCCGGCTTCTACGCTAAATCCAACTTTCAGTTTTTCCCAGGCTAAATATACCTTGCCGTTTTCGGCAAAGAATTCAAGTTCTTCTTTCATCTCAGCTGCTTCGGGTTTGGCACTGATGCGGAGCTGGTCTTTTTCTTTTTCGTATTCGTAGGCGCCCCACTGGTCCGGACGGGTATTGAAAATCAGTGTCCATTCTTTTTTATCGGGGATGCTGAAAAAGCCGTATTTGCCGGCCGGAATGTCTTTTCCGCCCACTTTGGCATTGCTACCAAATTCAATGGTGGTGGCCTCATTGGCGCCGCTTCTCCATACTTCGCCGTAAGGCACAAGTTTACCCCAAACTTCGCGGCCTTTCACCTTGGGCGAACCCCAGGCTACCTTCACGTTAACCCCGTTAAGGTCAAATGAAGCCTCTTTTGGCGGACTTTCACGTTTAGTTTTATCTTCGGGAGTCTTGGTGCTGTCTTTGGCAACAGTAGCAGAACTGTCTGTTTTTGGCGTTTCGTTGGCTTCTTTGCTGTTTCCGCAAGAAGTTAGAATGGCAGCCGCCAATATGGTGCAGGCAAAAAATGTTTTCTTCATAGGGTCAAAAGTATTCACTTTTTGGTGGATAAAAAAACGGAGGCTTTTTTGGCCTCCGTTTTCATCTAAATAGCTTTACTTCAAATGTAATTTAAAGTATTCCGTAACTTTTTCCATCAGATGCAGGCGGTCTTTGCCCAATACGTTGTGTTCGTGGTCGGGATAAATAAAGTAGTCAATCTGTTTTCCTTCTTTGATGCATGCATTGATAAATTCAAGTGAATGCTGCATGACCACCACCGGATCCTGCGCTCCGTGAATCATGAGCAGTTTTGAACTCAGTTTTTGGGCATTTCCCGGAAGGGCTGTTAGCGCATAACCCTCCGGATTTTCTTCGGGGGTATCCATATAACGTTCTCCGTACATTACTTCATACCATTTCCAGTCAATTACGGGCCCTCCGGCCACTCCGGCTTTAAACACATCGGGGTAATTCAGGAGTAGGGAAGTGGTCATGAAACCGCCGTAGCTCCAGCCGTGCACGCCAATGCGGGAGGCATCAACATAGGGCAATGTATTTAAAAATTCTACGGCTTTCATCTGGTCTTTCATTTCTTCTTGTCCGAGTTGGCGGTGGATAACGTTTTCAAATTCAAATCCACGGTTTGCCGAACCCCGGTTATCCACGGTAAGCATTACAAATCCTTCCTGGGCCATGTAATAATCCCAAAGGCCTCTTCCGCCAAGCCAAGTATCGGTAATGAGCTGTGCATGCGGACCGCCGTATACATAAATTACCACAGGGTATTTTTTCGCAGGATCAAAATTTCCGGGTTTAATCAGTCTGCCGTTCAACGTGGTTTTTCCGTCGGCAGCCGTAATTGTAATGAGTTCGGCTTTGGGCATCGCATATTTGGCCAGCGGATTTTTGGCTTCGAGCAGGGTTTGTGTTTTATTATTTTTAAGATTGATGATGCGTGTTATGTTTGGTGTGCCGAAAGCGCTGTAATTCACCAGTAAATAATTTGCATTGGCCGACAGGCTTGCGTTGTGCGTTCCTTTTTCGGGTGTTAACAGCGTGATTTTTCCAGTTTTGATATTTACCTTGTGAATCTTTCTAGACATACCCAAATCGGCAGACACCTGATAAAATACGTTTTCTTCTTTGGGGTCCGTTCCCAAAATGTCAAGCACCGGCTCTGTCCCTGAGCTGAGTTGTTTTATTAATTTTCCGCTGTTGTCATACAGATAAAGTTGATTGTAGCCATCACGTTCACTTTGCCATATAAACTGGTTGGGCTTGGTTTTGAAGAAATACAACGGATTTTCGGGTTCAACCCATTTATTATGTTTTTCTTCAAACAAGGTTTGAACTAGATTGCCTGTTTCTACGGCGTATTTATTCATTTTTAAGTGGTTCTGTTCACGGTTCAGAATCCCGATATAAATGAAATCTCCGGATGGATCCCAGGAAATGGCTGTCAGGTATTGGTCTTTTGGGCCTTCGGTTTTGATGAATATTTTTTTGCCGCTTTTTATGTCGTATACGCCCAGGGTAACTTCTTCGCTAATCATTCCGGCCATGGGATATTTAATGTTGTTGGCCTCCGCAATCCGGGCTGCCGTATTTACCAGCGGATAATCGCTTACCATGCTTTCATCTTTTCTATACCATGCAAGTTTATCTCCTTTTGGCGCAATGAAAATACCGGAATTGATGCCAAATTCCTGGCGATGGGTGTAGTCGCTCCCGTTTACAATTCCCGCAATCTGATCATTGGTAATGGCATTTGCTTTTGCGTTATCACGGGCATAAAATACGTTGTTGTTTTGGGTATAAACTAGCAGCCGGGATGATCTTTGATAATGGCGGTGTCCGGTTTCCTTCGGAAATTGTCCTAGAATCTCGATTGAGTGTCCACTTTTTGATACGTTTAGGCTTAGTTGCTGTTCGCCAATCATGAATGTAACGGAGTGCTCGTTTTGCCATTCGTACAAATAAGGGAAGTAGTTCGTTTCTTCAAGTCCCGCCTTTTTTAAGAGAATGTTGAGTTCATCCAATGTGGCCAATGTGCTCGTTTCGCCTGTAGACGCGTTCAACAGCTTGAGTTCTTTAAATTTATCTACAAAACTAAAATTGTCGCTTCCCGGAACCGCCTTTATGAAGGCGTATGATTCCGGACTAAATCTGCCCTGTACGGCATCTTTCAGACTTAACTTTTTGGTTTGGGCCTGAATGCCTGAAAATATAAACAGGGTTAAGCTAAGGGTGAATCCAATCGTTCTCAATCGCATAAAATGTAGGTTTATTCTATGCAAAACAAGCAGTTTTTAATGAAGTTCGCTTCAATTTTAGATGAATGAGCCAATTTCTAAGCCCCAATTTTGCTCGGATTGTTCATATTTTGGTCATAATTTCAATACCTTAGCTTGATACCTTTAACATTTATTAATATATTTGCTTTACAAACTTAAGCTCATGTACTCCAGAACCGTCAGGCTGTTTTTTGTTTTTATCCTGTTGCACAGCAGCAATTTCTTACATGCCCAAACCACGCTATTCAACGATAATTGCAATACCATGGGTAATTGGACCAATACGGGGCGAATTTATCCGGCCAATCAGCCCGGGTATAATTGGTTATCGGTAGATCCTACTGTTCCTGCGGATGATCATACGGGCGGTGGAAACTGTTTATATGTGAATGGAAATAATAACTACGTAGTAGCTGGTGCCGGCAATTATATTTTGTACCAAATTGTTTCTGCGCCGGTTAACTTAACAGGCTGGAACAATACACGCCTGGAGTTTTGGATGCAGATGCGCTCTGAAACCGGTAATTGGGACGGCGGTTTTGTAGATTGGAGTCATGATGGGGTGAATTGGACCCAGTTAACTACCGAACTTTGTGTTCCTTACGATGGTAACATGAGTCAAAATGCATCCTCTACGCCTTTTTACCCCTATCTCAAACCCGCCTGGTTCAATCCACGTACCAACTGGACCCGTGTTTTGGCTAATACTTCAGCCATTGATAATGTGCCCCAGTTTTATTTACGATTTACTTTCCATTCGGATGAAGAGGCCATGGATCGTGGCTGGGCCATTGATGATATTAAAATTGTAAGTGTAGCCATGATTCAGTTACAGGGAAATTCAATCGTGATTCCCGGAAATAATGTACCCGCATTGGCCAATAATACCGACTTTGGTGCCTGTCCCGTAGGGCAGTTTATTGATAAGGAGTTTTTTATCCATAACACCGGCGAATCTCCGCTTACCCTAACCGGAAATCCTGCCGTTACGGTTACCGGTGCCGGATTCAGTGTAATTGCCCAGCCCGCCGTGAATGTTATTAATCCGGGCCAATCCGTTCCATTTACGGTTCGTTTTCAGCCAAATGCCATGGGTACCGTAAACGGAACCATTACCATTGCCCATTCAGATATTTATTCATCCTGTATCGTAGCCAATCCCATGGTATACAATATTCGGGGAGTAGCACAGAATACACCGCCCCAGATTTCCGGTTTGCAGGATATCAGTGTTTGTCCGGGAGCCGGTCCCGTACAGATTCCTTTTACGGTGTCTGATGCGGAACAAAATCCGAATGTGATTACTTGTACGGCGGTATCTTCCGATCAGGCCATTTTACCCAATGGAAATATAACCATTACCGGCCTAGGGCCTAACCGCGAACTCAATTTAACGGGTTTGCCCGCACAGGCCGGAACGGTTGTGGTTACGGTTACCGCAAATGATATGACCAACGTGAACAACACAAGCACTGCCACGGTGAATGTTATATTTGAAGACTTAATTGCTCCCCAGGCACTTTGCCAGAATGTTCAGATACAGTTGGATGCGGCAGGTAACGGAACACTTACGCCGGCTCAGGTTGATAATGGTTCCTCCGACAATTGTTTGTTGGATGTGCTGACTATTTCTCAATCGCAATTTTCATGTGCCGATGTGGGAACCTTGAATTTGCTGTTTACCGCTACCGATGCACAGGGGAATGCTGCCCAGTGTCCGTTTACGGCCACGGTTTTACCTCCGGCCGGCAGTTTAACTTTAACGGCTCCCGAATTTGTGGGTGGAAAAGAAATCAGTTGCCGGGGTTTATCCGACGGTACGATTAATGCCATCGCCCAAGGCGGATGCGCCCCCTACAGCTACCAATGGACTGAAATTCCGGGTTTGGCGGCCAACCAGGCTTCGGGCTTAGCCGCGGGCACCTATAACGTACAGGCCACGGATGCTGCCGGACAAGTATGGAATGCCCAGATTACCTTGGAAGAACCTACGGCATTGGTGGATAATTCCACGTTTGCCAATATCAGTTGTTTTGGAAAAACCGACGGAAGGGTTTCACTTTCCATGAGCGGCGGAACAGAGCCGTATGTTTATAGTGCGGGTCCATTAATTAGCGGTTTGCCGGCAGGTAATTTCGCCTACTCCGCCACCGATGCGAACGGATGCAGTTTGAATTTTTCATTTACGCTCAGCGAACCCGCCGAATTACAGCTTACGGCTCCGCCCTTTGTTTCGGTGCAGTGTGGCGAAAAAATTCCCTTGTATTCGCAAACCCTAAACGGTACGGGAAATCTTACCTATAACTGGTCGGGTCCGGGCGTGAATTGTGTAAACTGTGCCATCAGTACGGCCATTGCCTCTGAATCGGCTACCTACCTTGTGAGTGTTACCGATGAAAACGGCTGTACGGCCTTGGCCCAAACCCTTGCCGAAGTAAGCTGCAACGTATATGTACCCAATGCCTTTACGCCCGATAACGGCGATATGCTGAATCCCATATTTTTAGTATTTGCGGGTGCCTTGGAAACCTTCCAGTTTACGGTATACGACCGCTGGGGACAACTGATTTATCAAACGGCAAACGCATTGGATGGCTGGAACGGTAAAATACGGGGTAAAAATGCCCCGCAGGGTGTATATGTATACAAATTGGTATACCGCTTCCCAGGCGGAAAAGAACAAGAAATGCAGGGCTCCATCACCTTGCTGAGCGGGAATTAGGGAACCTCATTAAACGCATTTTGAAGCGAAATACGCCACTGATTTTTGGATAATAAAAAAGGGCTTTTGAGCATCAAAAGCCCTTAAAACGCAACTATTTGTGTGATTTTCCCTAAAAAGTTGGCCCAATTTTTTATTTTGGGAAGGTTGTGCAACAGCTAGCTGGCGTTCTGTCTGTCGATTTACTGTAGCCCTTATTTGTCTTTGGTTTCGCTGTCTTTTGTGTCGGCTTTGCGGTCGCGGTTTAAAAAATTTTAGAAGGGAAGGAAATTTTAAAAAATAATTTTTCTGAGGTAGGAGAAAAAAAATACTCTCTTAAAAACTTTGGTTCGCAGCGTTGTTGTAAGCTCCCCCAAAAACAGTACGGTTTAAAAGTAGACAAAAAATGTTTAAATTTAGATTGTAGTTATGAAAAAAAGTCAATTCAGTCCGACACAGATTGCCAGCATACTCAAAGAGTTTGACGGCGGTAAGACAGCAGAAACGATTACGCGTGAACACGGGGTAAGCAAAGCCACCCTTTACAAATGGCGTCAGCGTTACGGCGGGATGGAAGCCAGCGAGTTAAAGCGCATCAAGGAACTGGAAGAGGAAAATGCCCGCCTGAAGCTTATGTATGCCAACCTTGCCATGGAACTAGATGTGGCCAAATACATTATCGAAAAAAAGCTTTAAAGCCCTGCAGTAAGCGCATGATGGTAGCCTGTATAAGACAGGAACGGCCCAGGGACATCGGCAGGGCGTGTCGCATGTTGGGTATGAGCCGCAGCAGCCTGCATTACAGGTCGACAAAGGATGACGGCAGCATAATGGAGCGTCTTGAAAGGCTTTCGCAGGAAAACCCGACTGAAGGTTTCTGGAAGTGCTACCACCGGATAAGGAACACGGGAGAAAAAATTAACCACAAGCGACTGCACAGGGTTTATAAGCAGATGAAACTGCCCCTTCGGCGGAAGGTAAAAAAACGTCTGCCGGCAAGGGTAAAGGAGCCGTTGGCGGTGCCTGGGACGTTTACCCATACATGGAGCATAGATTTTACGAGCGACGCTTTAAGCAACGGGACAAAGTTCAGGTCGTTTAACGTGATCGATGACTATAACCGTGAAGTATTGTTTATCGAGACAGACTATTCGATCAAAAGCAGCCGCGTGATCTGGGTACTTAAGCACCTTATAGGGCGCAACGGTAAACCCAAATGCATCAGGATGGACAATGGGCCGGAATTTGTGGCCAAGCTTGCAGGGCAATGGAGTAATGCCAACGAGATTGAGTTTAAGTATATACAACCGGGTAAGCCCACCCAGAATGCATATATAGAAAGATTTAACAGGACGTTCCGTGAAAAGGTGCTTGACAGTTATTTGTTTGACAGCCTCGACGAGGTTAGGGAAATTACGGCCACCTTTATGGATGACTATAACAACCACCGCCCACATGACGCCCTGGGTGGCATGTCGCCCAAAATGTATAAGGAAAGCCGTTCTTTTCCGTGGCTCCGTTCCGCTGCGGCTGCGCCTTCGCTCCACTACGCCACGGAAAAGGAAAATAAATAATTATGTATAAATTTGTCTACTTTCAAATTGTACTAAAAATGGGGAGCCTACAGGTTTAGTTTTTCCTTCCATTCCTTCTACCAGCAAGTTTTTTCCAAATGCCTCTAAGCATTTGAACTTCTGATTCAGAAAATTTAAGTTGTTTGATTAAAAGTTCTTTGTCAATTATGTCCATCACCTCTTCAATTTTTCGTTGGCGAATTAGTGTATCAATTTTTTTGAAATCAATTTTATGAGTGCCTAAGAGTGGTAAGGGGATTTCTTCAATCTCTGTTGGTTCAAATGTCAGCACACCACCTCCGTAACTTCTTCCTAATATTTCTGAGAAAGCAAAAGTTAGTGAGTTGAGATAGGAGAGTGCAATGTTTTCAGGTTTAACTTTTGTTTTAAAACGAACTCTGTGAATCGTATCTGTTGAAGATGCATTAGTTTTGTTCAAAATAAGTTTCGGGTAATCTCCTACCTGTCTTAAAACAAAAGCATCAGGAGACCACATGGAAGGCGTGATATACCAATTTTTACGAATTCTACATTTGTATCCAGTGTTAAAGCCCATTTCCTCACCATAAGCAATGTATTCACGACAAACTTTAGGAAGTAAAGAATATTCTTTGTTTTCGGGTAAAAAAAGATGAGCTGGACAGTTGTCATCAGAATTATTTTCAAAATCTTCTTCAGAAAAAACAATGCCTTTAAAGTGATTTGACTTACTAACAACTTTCGTTGTATGTCCTTTTAGTTTCCATTTTGAAACAAGTTCTTTGCTCAGCATAAAGAATTCATTTCGTCCTGTTACAATTCCAACATCAACTTCCATTATGTCAGAACATGGTTTTATTCTGGTATCGTTTTTTATTTTTCTGAGAAGTTGGATTTCGGTTTCATCTAAAAAATATTTCGTCCACTTCTCGGTTGAATGTTCAAGAACTTTTACATCTGATTTTTGAACCTTGCTAACTTCAATTGAATTTAGTTCACTCAGATTGTTCAATTCCAAAACTCTGATTCCTTTGTTGGTTGTTACATCTTTTTCGCAAAGCATTAAAACAATTTCCTGTTGTATGTCTGCGAAAACAAGTTTTTTAAATGTTACAATTGTGATTCGTGAAAAAAACTTTGAGAGAAACACTCTTGTTTCTGCAGCATATTTTACCTGAAATAATTCGGCAGGAATTACCATAGCCAATTTTCCAAAACGATTTAATTTACTTGCTGAGATTACAAGAAACGGAACCCAAATGTTTGTAAGTTTATTTGGTTTCAGATTCATTTCTTCCATCATCTTAAAGGCAACTTCGCGATGTTCCTCTGGGAAATTCTGATAACGGATAAAAGGTGGATTACCAACAACTACATCAAAGTGGGCTTCTCCATTTGCATTTGAAATGTAATTGAAAAAATCAGTGTTTAGAATTGTGGTTGAATTCAAACCATATTTTGCTGCTCTTGCTTTTGATTTATTCGCTTCGTTTTCTACCAGTTCAATTCCCTTTATTAGTCCAAATAAATTCTTTTCAGAAACTCCAAGTTCTTTGAATCTGCGAATGGCAGATTCAATAAAATTTCCATCACCACAACTTGGCTCTAAAACTTTTTGAGTTGGTTTTGTAATTGCCCATTTGCAGATAAAATCTGTAATTGCTTGTGGTGTGTAGTAACCTCCACGAAGTTTTTTTGAATCAATATTCTCAATTATTTCTGTTGCCATTTTAATCTTCGTTTAGTTCGTTATTTAATTCTTCATCGTTAAGAACTGTGTTCAATTCATCATTTGTAATTCCATAAAGAGAATTTACTTGTTCAACCAGTGTATTAAAAAGCAAATCCATTTTGTTTTGCATCACTTTCTTTTTGGCTGAAATGTAAATTCCATTGTAAGTTGATTTGGTCGCAATTAAACTCTTTACAGTTTTTACAATTTCATTGTGAAATTTTGTTTCTTCTGCATTTGTAAAATCAATCTTTTTGATTGGTATATTTTCAATAAATTGTTTCCCGTGTGAGTAGTATGAGCCTCTGAATTCGCTTGCTCCAGATTTTACCAATGCTTCAAAAATCGGATGTGAAAGAATTCCTAAGATGTAGTAAAGCGAATAGTCGGAGCTTGTAAATAACGAATAGTATGGACCATTTCCTCCTCCAGTAAACTGCAAATTGTTTTCGTCAAACACATAACCAGACTTGGTAGAAAGCACTGACCAAATCAATTTTTTGTTGTCGTGAAATCGTGTCAAACTTTGAGACCTACCGAATTGATACCACTTAGGCTCTTTGCTTCCGTTTATACTGCGTTTAGAAAGTTCGTCTTTGAAATTATTTAAGTAAGCCCAAGTCATTGGAAAATTTTCCTGAAAATATTCTTCCGAAAAAACTTCCGCCTTGTCTGCCTGAATAATGTAAGGAAAAATCATTTGAGCATTTGGTTTTACTGTGTCAAATAAGCCAAATGAAAGGTCATACAAGCAAGGCTTGCAGATTGCCTTTTCAACTTCATAAGTTGCGTTTTTGTATCTGAAACGATAGGTTGTTTCAGTTTCTTCTTCTGGCTTGAAAATGTAAATCTTATCCGCACTTGTTTGTAAACCGACTGCTATTTCGGCAATTGAACGAAGTGAAATTGCATTTGCATTTTTTGCTTTGTCAAAAACCGCCTGTGATGATTTTGAAACAAATAGCCATGGTTGTTCAGTGTATGCTGCTGAATTGTAACTATCGTATGTAATAGAACCTGCTGTAAGTTCAGCTGCAATTCTCTTTATACGTTTGAAAGAAATCTGTTCTCTCTTCCTTTTGTCCAGAATAAGAATTGCTGTGTAAGTGCTGCGATTTGGAAAAACTTGTGCAACTCCAAAATGAATGATTTTGAAAATAGAAGAATGTGAAGTGATGAAAGCACGAAGTGCTTTTCCACCTTTCACTATAAAAAATTTGTGAGGAACGATATAACCCAATACTCCATTTTCATTGAGTAAATTGATTGCTCTTTGAATAAAAAGATAGTATTTATCAAAGGTTTCTGCTTCTGCAACTGTATAACCTGAAACGTCACTTTGAAAGAACTTTATTTCCTCTGCTGAAAACTTTATAATATTTTGAATTCTCACGTAAGGCGGATTACCTAAAATCGCATCAAAACCGTTTTGCGTTTCTAAGAAATTAAATTCTTTTTTCCAGTTGAAAGGTTTGAGTTTGAAAAGCAATTCATCGTCATCAATTGCCTCTGGTTGAAATTTAAAATAGGAATCATCAACAAGTGAATTACCACACTTGATATTATCATCTAAACTTGGTAAAACTTTTTGCTTGTGTTTAGCAAGGTAGTTTTCTATTGAACCTGAGTTTTCTCCTTCCAACAATTTTAGAAGCAAACTGAATTTACTTACTTCAACTGCATAAGGATTTATGTCCACACCCCAAATATTTGAAGTAAGAATTTGATGTTTCGCTTTTAATGTAAGCTGATAAGAACCATCAAATACCTGGTTTATTATTTCACTGTCAGTTATACCGGCTACAACAAATTCCAAAGTGTATTTCTCAAAGATGAAATCATAAATAGAAATAAGAAATGTTCCTGAGCCGCAACAAATGTCAGCCAACTTTAGCTGCTGCATTTGTTCAAGATTCTTGCCTTCAAATAACGGTGCAAGGGTTTCTTTAACGATGTTCTGAACTATCAACTTCGGTGTTGGAACAACACCGCTTGAAGCTGCTACTTCTGGTTCTTCAACAATTGAAATTTGTCTGTCGTTTACAATCGCAATCTTGCTTCCTAAATACCTTTCATAAATCTGACTAAGTATTGTCGGGTCAACTACTGAAAAGTCATAAGGGCTTTGTGGGTAATAAAGCTCGTTGAAAATGTCAATCAGAATTTCCGATTTCAGATTAATGTTTAACGAAAAGTTGTCTTCAATAAAATCAAATAATCCTGAATTGTATTTCTTGTCTGAGTATATAAAAAGTTGTTTTAGTTCATCATAGCTCTTGATGCTTTTTAGTGTCTCAAATTTTTCTATTTCCCTATCCTCACAAATTCGGAGAAAAACAATTCGGTTTAGTAATCGCTGAATCAAAAAGTTTATGTCCTCATTATTGAAACCGTCATTGTTTGCAATGACATCACTTGCTAAATTCAGTCGCCAATTTTCAATTTGTTTAAGAAAGTAATCGTCAAAAGTTGTTGTATCTTTATTTGTTACTGCAAAGTATTCATCAATGTAACCAGATGCTACCGATTGAAAAGACAGTAGTTGATATAGTTCGTCAAATCTCTCAAGGAAGTGGGTAAAATGAAATGTCTGATACCTTGCTACACTTGCAGCATCTTCCGCATTTGGTTTGTGACGGCAGTCGTAAACCGCAAGTGTTTCAAAGTTTGTAAGAATAGAAATTCCAAGGTTGGCGTTCCAGCCGTATCTTCTTGTTTGAAATGCTGGTTTATTTGATTTGTCAAGGTCAATTGAGACTTTCTTTGCTTCAACAAAAAGTTTTCGAGTTCCCTGAATTCTTAAAGTGTAGTCAGGATTTTTCTTCGTCACTGAATCTTCTTCCTCAACATCAATACTTTCTTCTTGAATTACATCTCGCAAGAATTGAGATTTGGTTAGCTCATTGTCCACATCCCAACCAAAAGTTTTCAGTAACGGGTTAAGAAAGTCAATTCGTAATTGTGCTTCGCTGTATTTTGGAGTTTTGTAAATGGCATACTCCTTCTCAAAAGCACTGATAAGTGCTTTCAGTTGTTCTAAGCTTTCGTCTTTTGTATTTGTTACTTTATATGCCATCTATCTATGCTTCTTGATATATTTAATTTCTTCCTCTGCCGCAATTAAAATATCTTTTGCGTATTTCTCGTCTGCCAGCTGATATGCAACTTGTTTGCTCATAAATTTAATAACCAACTCTTTTTCGTCAACCTTAAAGGTCTTGGCAATAATTGGCAACATTTGTCGGCCTACTGGTCGTTCTCCACGTTCCAATTTACTTAATGTGCTTTGGTCAATGTCGAGCAATGCAGCAAGTTTGCGTAAAGGCATTTCTGCCTGTTCTCTTAACTGTCTGATATGGTCGCCTAAATTTTCTGTTTGCATCTTGAATTATATTTCTTGACAATCGTGTCAAAAATAAATATAAAAGTTTTATTATGCACTTTTCTTGTAAAAATATTATCAACATCATTATTGCGGGTTGGCAAAATTGGCTCTTTTGGGGTTTGCTGTGGGTCGGGTCGTGAAGTGGGGCAAACCCCAAATGTGCCAATGTGGGCAGGCATAAAATTATTCTTTAAAATGTGTGGTGGGAAATTTTTAAAACCTTTTGGGTCGGCTTGAGTGTCGGAAAAGTCAGGTCGGTTTGTGTCAAGGAACAGCGAAATTGTTTGTCGAGTTAAGGTCGTCTGTTGGTGGTTGTGTCGGTCGTCCTACGCTTGCTGGTAACTTGCAGCTAAGCGCAACTCATTTAAATAACTTCTTGGAAATAAATTATTTAGGTGAGTGGAATTAAGTATTTGTAAACGTTTGTAAGCGTTTGGAATCTCATAAGGATGGAGTATTGTCGGGCTATACATGGTGTTTATGGTTAAAAGACGAAGTTAGTAATTTTTGGCGAATTGGCAAGGGTGATTTTGATTTTTGGGTATTGGGTAGGATGTTGTTGTATCAGGTATCAAGTATCAGGCAGAGCGCAGCGGCGCATGAGCGAAGCGAGTAATCAGGACGAGGGGCATGTGATTTTATCAAGCGAACAGTAAAACAATAAAACAATCGAACAATTGAACAGCGGAACAACCGAACAACCGAACAACCGAACAGCAGAACACCTCCCACTACCAGAAATAACGGTAAAAGCTTCTCGTATGGCCGGGTTTTTCGTTTAGGTATTCGCCCAGGCGGTGGAAGCTGAAAACGGTGAGGAAAATGAGTAGGCCGGGGAGCAGGCTCACCCACCAGGCGGAGGGATTTACGCGGCCCTGGCTGAGGAGTTTGCCCCAGGTAAACACATCGGGCGGAATGCCGATTCCCAAATACGAAAGCGTTGATTCGGCCAATACGGCACCGGCTATGCCGAAGGCCAATAAGGAGGGAAGCGGATTGATACAATTGGGCAAGGCATGACGGAAAAAAAGCCGGAATTCACTCAGTCCCAATGTTTCGGCGGCCCGCATGTATTCCATGTTCCGTACGCGTAACATTTCCGCACGGGTAAACCGCGCAATGCCGGTCCAGGAGCTGATGCCGATTACCAAGGCCGGCAATAAAACAGATGGTTTAAACAAGGCTGAAATGGCCAGAATTAAAATGATTTTAGGTAACACGGCCATAAATTCAATAAACCGGCTTAAGATAAAATCCAAGGGAATGGCTATTTTTTTTCCTAGGGAAAGCCATTTCAAACGCGTACCGATCACCATAAAAAATACACCAAGAAAAAGCAGTACCAGCAGCATTTTTCCTACTGCGCTTATAAACGCCATACCGCCCAAATTCAAGCCTTCATGCAGCGCCGGTGCCTGCACCTTGAAACCATAAAAATAGAGGGCCGTGATGCCCAATACCGCCCACGAAATCTGCAAGAACGAAGCCTTGAGCCGGTTATCGGCCCAGAAGCCGGCGGCGGCACCCATCATCAAACCTATAGACGCGGCCAGCAGCATGGACAAAATACCGATTAAAAAGGCAATACCGGCCCCGTGAATCAAGATGGCTGCCACATCATGTCCCAATTCATCGGTACCCAAATAATGCGGGGCGTTTTTGGGTGCATCTTCCCGTAAAAAATGGGGCTTTTTGAAACGGTCATTATCCCGGTCGGTTTGTTTGGATGAATAACGGACGGGAGCCCAAACCGCGGATTCGGCATTTTGCCAGAATGTACCTGAATTGAGCTCGGCTTTTGTTTGAATGAGTTGCCAATCGGATGCTTTTTTTTCCAATATGGGAAAGCGGTTTTTTTCGTCCAGTTTGGCATAAATGGGCAGGTCGGAAGCCAAAAAATCGGCAAAAAGGGCCATAAACCCAAAACAGGCCAACACCCAAAAAAAGGGTTTGCGGAGCAGGGTTTTCCAAGTGTTCTTTTTCTTCATTTTCAGTTCCGGTTATTGGGGTTGTGAAATCGAATTTTAGGATCGGTAAAGGCGAGGAGTATATCCGAAATCAGATAGCCGCTCAGCGTGAGCAGCGAACTCCAAAATAACACCGCCATAATGACCGGAAAATCGCGGTAAAGGAAAGCACGGTAGGCCCATTCGCCCAATCCCGGCAGCGAAAAAATAGTTTCCAGTATAACAGATCCGCCAATGAGCCCGGGCAGGATATTGGCCAACATGGTAATAAGCGGCCGGAGCGAATTGGGCAGCACATGTTTGAACAGAATGGTTTTAAATGGCAGTCCGCGTGCGATGGCGGAACGGGTGAAGAGTTGGCCCATGTTCTCCAACACCGCCGTTTTGGTTTGCTGGGTAATGAAGGCAATGCCGCCGTATGTCCAGGCAAAAATGGGCAGAGCAAAGTGTTTCCAGCGTTCATGCAGGATTTCAGCCAAGGACATGCCGGGCAGAATTTCGCCGGCTCCGTAGGGCGAAAACCAATCCAATCCATCGCCCCCGGCCAGCCAGATGATGCTCAAACCTGCCACCCAAAAAGAAGGCAGGGCAAATAACAGGAACGTAAGCCCGGTAATGCCTTTTTCAATGTATGTGCCCTGATATACCGCAGAAACCAATCCCAAAGGAACGGCAATAAGGTAAGATAGTATAACAGAAATAAGGCTTAGCAGCAGGGTCAATCCCAGGCGTTCGCCCATTGAACTGCTTACCGGTTTTCCGTCTAAAATAGAATTCCCAAAATCGCCCCGCAGAATGCCTTTCTGGTTTTTGCCGTTGCCCCAGAGCCAGATTCCATAAGCACTCTGTGCATGAAAATGAAGCACGGGTATGTAATTTTTCCAGCTTGTTTGTGCTGTTTCGAGTTGTTCCAATGCCTGCCGGGAATCTAGAATCCACTGCCGGGTATACGGTTGGTGAAGTGAATCATTTTCCAGGATAAAACTCAGTTCATCCAGTTTGGCATTCAGTTCCATGCGGTCGGCAGAATATAACATCGCCTGACTGATACGTCCGGCATCAATAACAGCTTGCGGATCTTTACTGCGCGGACCGAATTTTTGGATGGCGTTATCCATCCGCTCCAACTGATTATACCAAGCCAATGAAGCATCGGCATTGCCCGTTTGGTCGATGAGTTTTTCGCAGATTTCTTTTCGCACGGGGTTCCACTCGTAAGCCAGTACTTTCGGTTTTGAAAACTGTCCCAGACTGATGTAAAAAGCAGGAAGGCTGGTGCCCAGTTCGGCGGCTTTTTCCCTATATTTTTTCTTGAAATTTTCCGGTGAATCACGGTTAGCCGTTTCATCGGTGCTGCTGCGGATAATAAAATCAACCGTATCACCCGGTACGGCCCGGATGAGCATAAAGCTCAAAACCGAAATAAAAAATACAGCGGGTATAAAAAATAAGATTCTTTTAACCGTGTATTTAAGCATCAATGATGGATTTATTTTTCAGCACTGGCGTTAGTAGTCTCAACCGGCATCATGGTTCCGAGCCAGAATCCGGGACGCTGGTCTGAAATAACCGTACCCGTTAAATTCTTTTTGATGGCGATGCGTTCTTTGCCGGTACATAAAAATACCACGGGCACTTGGTCATGAATCATCTGCTGTAATGTTTTGAGCATTCCTTTTCGTTTTTCCACATCCATTTCCGAACGGTATGCGGAAATTAAGGAATCAGAAGCTGCATCACCAAAATCGGGGAAATTGGTTCCGCCTTTTCCGCTTTCCGAATGCCAGAGCTGGTAAGGATCTGATTCAATCACACTCTGCAAAAATCCACCGATATATAATTCAAAATCATGCTTTTTTAAGCGTTCAACCAGAACGGGAATTTCCAATACTTTTATTTCAACTTTGATACCCACTTTTTCAAGTTCTTCGGCATAGAGCAATGAAATTTTTTCGCGTCTCGGATTGCCGGCATTGTATAACAGTTCGGTTTTAAATTCTTTTTTGCGGCCGTTTACCTGTTTGTCCAAAATTCCGTTCCCGTCGGTATCGGTCCAGCCGGCCAGGGCCAACAGTTCTTTTGCCTTTTCCGGGTTAAAGTCATACGGAACAAGCTGGTTGTTGATCCATTCTTTTTTAGATGCGGGGATGTATGTGGTGATTTTTTGACCGAGTCCATAATAAACGGTATTCAATATACGGTCTATATCGGCCAGATGAGCCAAGGCTTTACGCACGTTTACATCGGTAAACGGTTCTTTACGCATATTGATTCCGATGCTTTCATAACCCAGTAACTGCGGTGTGAAGGTGTTATAATTGGCCGTGAATTTTTCTGATTTGGGCAGTTCTTCGGTAAACACCAATGGGTCTATGGAATACATTAAATCTAAATCGCCGGCTTTGAGCGCGGTGATGGCGGCGGTTTCGTCTTTGATGAATTCAAACTGTATACGGGCAGGATTGGCCGTGAAGAAATGACTTCCGTCTTTCACTTTGTCGCCCCACCAATCTTTTTTTCTGGTAAGTGTGATGCGTGCACCGGCTTCCCATGATTCGAGTTTGTATGGCCCGCATCCCACAATGGTTTCACGGTTATATTTTTCAGAAGAAAAAGCTTCAGAAAAGGCAATCACGGCCGAGTCCGCCACGAATGCATCAGCCAGGGTGTGCAGTTCATTCAGCTTAATTTTATCCAATGCCCCTGCCGAGTCGTAAATGTGTTTCGGAAGCACGGTCATATCGCCCGCAATGGTTGGTGAAAGCATATACGGTTGTGCAAAAACCACGGTATATTTTTTCGGATTTTGAGGGTCAACAAGGATATCTTCCACGTCGCGGAAAAAACCTCTGATTACATTTTGTTTAATGGTAGGCAGTTTAGCCAATTTCATCGAAAATAGAACGTCCTCGGCGGTAACCGGTTTGCCGTCGTCCCAGGTGGCTTCTTCGCGCAGTTCAACATGAACAAGCTGTTTTCCGTTGGCATCCGTTTCCATTTCAGGCATACTTTTGGCCAACATCGGTGTCCATTCTAATTTTTCTAAATCAAGGCCAATGGGTGCAAAATGAATGTATTGCAGTACAATGGTTTTTCCGGCATCATTGACGGTAATGGCATTTAAGCCGGCCGGTTCCGGATTCAGTCTCACTTTTACCGAGAACTCGGGAAGCGGCTTTGGCGTTTCGGTTTTAGGACCTCCGCAGGAGAACATGAAGAATAGCAGCGATAGGAGAGGCAAATGGCTGTACTTGGACATGGCTGTTTAAATAATTTGTATAAATGTAGTGCTTTGCCTTTAAAAATGAGTGCCGATCCTTAAAATTAAGCCGGCTTTTAGACGCTTGGGTTTGTATTTCAGCAGGATGATTTTATTCGGCCTCTTTTCCGAGCCTGTCAAAATCCGGCCAGTTGGCCTCTGTCTGTTTTTCTTCCTCCTTGGCCGGTAAGCCGGCATTGTTTTTTTCAATAAAAATCAAGGCATCTTCCAGGCCGGTCATAAACTTGTCGAAATCTTCCTGGTAAAGAAATATCTTATGTTTCTCGAAACTGAAGTCTCCGTTCGGAAGTGTAATTTTTTTACTCTCCGTAAGAATCAGGTATTGGGTTCCGTCGCGCATAGACTTCACATCAAAAAAATACGTGCGTTTGCCGGCCCTTACGGACTTGGAGTACTGATCGGGGTTTGGGTAACGGTTTTCTTGCATAAGCAGATACTGCGGTTTAGTTTGCTGTACCTACAAATATAAAAGGAATAATTTCCGAAAATCAAAATTTTGGAATTCAAAAGTGGGAGTTTTTGAATGCCAAACCTTCATTTTTATGGTTTTACATTATTTGGGTTTTACTGCCGTAATGGCATGTAAAATGGGGGATCGCCAATTGGCATGCGGATGAATGCCAACCTGACTGAATCCGGCATCAAGCATGTGTTTTTCAATTTCCTTTGGAGATAGAAAGGTTAACACACTTTTTACCAAGTAAGTAAATATTTTTGAAGAGCCCGTAACCACAGTACAAAAAGGCACAATGAAACCGTATCCCAAAACGGCCCAGTAGGCTTTAGACCAGCCGTTGTCGGCCAGTGAATAATCGTGTATGCACAGTTTTCCTCCGGGTTTCAGCAAGCGAAATGCATTTTGCAGAAACTGGTTATAATCGGGCATGTTTCGTAATCCGTATGCTGCAAAAATTACGTCAAAACTACCTTCGGGAAGATTGGGATGCATGGCATCGCGCAGCACAAATTCAGCCTTTCCGGATTGTATTTCGGCATTGAACTTTCGCTCGGCTTCGGCCAGCATACCTTCCGAATTGTCTAATCCCACCACTTTTCCGTTTGGAAGATATTTTAAGAGCGCACGGGTTGATTTACCGGTTCCGCAACATAAATCCAAGGCATATTCATCTCCTTTGAGTTCCAACACCTTCACCGCATAGTCTAAATCAGTACCATATCCGTGACTCATGGAGGTTGCAAAGTCGTACCGCCCGGCTATCCGGTTGAACTCTTTTGGTACAGCTGTTTTGTTTTCTATTAAGATTAGGGTGCTGTTCTGCATTATTTTGTACTTTTAGTTCGTATTACGGCTTGATTTTTGTTAAATATAAAACCAAATCGTCACTTAGATTATTAAATAAGCAATCCAAACCCGATTTTGTTCGCTTGGATTATTTAATATGAAAAGTTAAACAAAATTTGAAACAGGCTGTTTTTTCCTTAAACAAGACTAAAAAAGCATTGAATAAGAAAGTACTCATAATAGGTTCCGGTTTAGGTGCATTGTCAACAGCTTTGCGGCTTACTTCGCTTGGTTACAAGGATGTCACTATTCTTGAGAAGTACCATTCTCCGGGCGGACGCTTAAACATTCTAAAGGAAAATGGCTTCACGTTCGACATGGGGCCTTCATTTTTCAGCATGAGTTATGAGTTTGATGAACTCTTCGACGCCTGTGGGATGAAAAATCCGCTCACATTTAAAAAATTAGATCCGCTCTACAGCGTAAATTTTGCCGGTTCGGACCGGGTATTCAATATTTACACCGATTTAGATAAGTTAGCCGCTGAATTCGAGGGAATTGAGCCTGATTTTAAAGCGAAAGCACAAAAGTACCTCGAAAATGCTGGAAAAATATTCCATGATACGGAATATAAAGTGGTTAAATCGAATTTTGAATCCACACCTTCCTATCTGCTCAGTTTGGCCCGTGTGCCATGGAAACATGCTCCGCGTATGTTTTACAGCATGTGGACCGATTTAGAAAAAACATTTGAATCGGAAGAAGCCAAGGTGATTTTTTCACTGGTGGCTTTTTTCCTCGGTGCCACGCCATTTGATACCCCGGCTGTATACAAATTACTGAGTTATACAGAATTGGTACACGATGGATATTGGAACGTAAACGGCGGGATGTATAAAATTACCGAAACCCTGGTAGACGAACTCAAAGCCCGCGGGGTTAAGTTTGAATATGGGGTAGAGGTGAAAGATTACATCTCAACCGGTGAAAAAGTAACCGGCTTTATTGACCAGAACGGTCACACGCATCATGCCGATTTAATGATTGTGAATGCCGATGCAGCCTCGTTCCGGGGTGAAGTTTTCAAACGCGAAAAATTTACCGAAGAGAAACTCGATAAAATGGATTGGACATTGGCTCCTTTCACCATTTACCTGGGTGTAAAAGGCAAGATTGAAGGTTTGAATCATCATAATTACTTTTTGGGTGAAAATTTCCGCGATTATTCGGATAAAATTTTCAAACTCAGCGTAAACCCCGATAAACCGTATTACTACGTAACGGCTTCATCCAAGTCGAATCCGGAATGTGCTCCCGAAGGCTGCGAAAATTTGTTCATACTGTGCCCCGTGCCGGATATGCGTTACAAGGCCGACTGGTCTGATGCAGAGGCATTGGCCGATACCATTATCAAAGATTTGGGTGAGCGAGTGGGGTATGATATTGCTTCGAACATTGTGACCAAAATTGTACTTCCGCCCGATGCCTGGAAAGACAAACTGAATCTTTACAAAGGAAGCGGATTGGGCTTGGCACACGGCCTGAATCAGGTTGGTGCTTTCCGTCCGAAGAATAAAGACGAGGAGTTCAATAATGTGTATTATGTGGGTGCATCTACCACACCGGGAACCGGACTGCCCATGGTGGTGATTTCATCCCGCCTGGCGGTAGAACGTATTTTGGAACAAGAAAAGAAAGAAACGAATCAATTACAGCCGGCCTAAAATATAACTAACGATCCAAACAAAACCGATGAATCATATTCAATTATACAACGATGCATCCCAAGACTGTGGCAAGTTGATAACCAACCGCTACAGTACTTCTTTTTCGCTTGGGATTAAGTTGCTGGGCAAGGAAATCCGCGGACCGATATACGCCATTTATGCTTTTGTGCGCTTGGCTGATGAGATTGTGGATACTTTCCATGGCCATGATAAATCGGCTTTGCTGGCCGAATTTAAAGAAGATACCTACAAAGCTCTCGATCGGAAAATTTCCATGAATCCGGTTTTGCACGGATTTCAGGAAACCGTTCATGCCTATGGAATTGAGCTGGATTTAATCAATGATTTTTTGGCCAGCATGGAAATGGATCTAAGTGGAAAAACCTACGATGATTCATCTTACCAAAAATACATCTACGGTTCGGCCGAGGTGGTGGGCTTAATGTGTCTGCACGTATTTTGTAAAGGCGATAAAAAACTTTACGAAGAACTCCGTATGCCGGCCAGAAGCTTGGGAGCGGCTTTTCAGAAAGTGAATTTCCTGCGCGATTTGAAAGATGATTTTGATGACCGCGGACGGATGTATTTTCCCGGGGTAGATTTCAGTTGTTTTTCGGAAGCCGATAAGCGGCAGATTGAAGTGGATATCCAAAAAGATTTCAGCGACGCACTCGACGGTATCCGCCGTTTACCCGCCTCAGCCAGAAAAGGCGTTTATTTGGCATACCGGTATTATGTGAAATTATTTGTGAAGATTGCCAACCGCCGTCCGGAGCAAATTAAATCACAACGTATACGCATCAATAACGTATCCAAAATGTACATTATGATGAAAAGTTTCGCCCGTTATCAACTAAATATTTTTTAGAATTCGTTTTTTCATAAATGGTTGAGGGATGGATTGTTTTTCAATCCGTCCCTTTTTTTTGAGGGAATTGTTCACTTTTGTGTTATGAATGCGCTAAAAACAATCAATATAAAGGGTAAACTGATGCAGTTTGATGCTCCTAAAGTGATGGGAATTATCAATCTGACTTCCGACAGTTTTTATGAGCAAAGCCGAAAACAGGGTTTAGACGCCGTACTTGAGCAAGCCGAAAAAATGCTTTTAGCGGGCGCTGATTTTTTAGATTTGGGAGCCGTTTCCACCCGTCCGGGTTCAGTTGAAATCAGTGCCGATGAAGAGAAAAAACGGCTTTATCCGGCTTTAGAATGCCTGGTTCAGCATTTCCCGGAGGCTTGCATAAGCGTGGATACGTATCGTGCAGCGCTGGCCGAAGATGCCGTTGCCTTGGGTGCAGCAATGATTAATGATGTTTCCGGCGGATTAATGGATGAGGCCATGTTTGAAACGGTGTCGAAACTTCAAATACCCTACATTTTAATGCATATGCGGGGTACTCCCCAAACCATGACCGACTTAACCCGATACGAGCGTTTTCCGGAAGATGTTATTCTTGAAATGGCAACGCAGATTAATCATTTAAGGGCTGCCGGGATGAATGATATTTTGGTAGATCCCGGATTTGGTTTTGCGAAAACAACAGCACAGAATTTTCATCTTTTACGCGAATTAGGCTTGTTTCAAACGTTTCAGTGCCCAATATTGGTTGGTATTTCCCGAAAGGGTATGATTCACAGAACGCTGGGAATCAGTCCGCAGGAAGCACTTAACGGTACTACGGCTTTGCATATGGCGGCCTTGGAACGCGGGGCCGACATTCTGCGTGTACACGATGTAAAAGAGGCCCTGGAGTGCGTGAATCTTTACAGCGCTCTCCAAAACGAGGGAAACTAACGGGGATTGTTGTATTTTTGCGCTAACCAAACTAGTTTGCTATTAACGCCGGAACATACATAGCTTCATTTTTCAAAGGATTCGGGTGGTTAGATTTACTCGATTTGGCTTTGGTGCTTATATTGATTTATCAGTTGTATAAATTAATAAAAGGTACACCGGCCCTCACCATTTTCGGCGGTTTAGCAGCCATGTATGGTTTATATATACTAACCGATTATTTAGGACTTCGTTTGGTAAGCCGCTTGTTTGAGCAGTTTACCGGGGTAGGAGTTTTGGCCCTTATCATCGTTTTTCAGCAGGAAATACGCCGCTTTTTACTTATGATCGGTAAGGCTGGCGTGATTGGTCACCGAAAAATATTACTTCGCATATTTAAAGGGGGGAAAGCCGGTATTCAATCGGCATTGGATGATGCTGAGATTATAAACGCATTGGCTAAGTTATCGGCAAAAAAAACGGGGGCTTTGATTGTTATTACGGATCAATATGAATTTAAACCGTTCGAAGATACCGGAATTGCGCTGCATGCCCAGCTTACGGCCGAAATACTCGAAAATATTTTCTTTAAGAATTCTCCGCTTCATGATGGAGCTGTTGTTATCAGCGGTAATAAGGTAAGAGCCGCCAGGGTTATATTGCCGCTTTCCGAAAACTTGCCCCAAGTTGGAAATCATGGTTTACGGCACCGGGCGGGTTTGGGTATTTCGGAGCAAACGGATGCCTTGGTTTTTATGGTATCGGAAGAAACCGGGGAAATATCAATGGCATACAGAAGTAAATTTATTACTAATATTGCACCCGAAACAGCCAGAAAAAGAATTAAAGAGTTTAAAATTCACCGCCTAAAATGATTTTCAACATTCCTTGGGATACCCTTTTGGTTTGGATTATTGGTTCATTAGCAGCCTTTTATCTCGTTTTGCCGTTTTTTAGGCTGAAGAAAAAAAACAAAAAATGCGATACGTGCACATCCCCTTCCGTCACTAACGAAAAATAAATATATGAAACTCGGTTTTACAAAAAAGGCTGTTGGAATGGCAGCGGCTATTTTCATTTCTTCAGGTGCTTTTGCCCAAGATTTTAAAGCGCCCAAAGATACCCTTTCGGGTTGGGCTAAAAATTGGAAATATACCTTCAATACAGGTATAAATGTAAATCAGGCTGCCTTTTCCGACAGTTGGAAAGGCGGAGGCGTTAACAGCATTGCGTTTGGTGCGTATTTGGTTGGCGGACTGGAATTCAAAAAAAACAACTGGACCTGGTTAAATTCGCTTAATTTACAATACGGTCAGGTACTTACGTTTAACCGTAATGCAAACAACAAACAAGTAGGTAACCTACGTAAAAGTCAGGACATTATTGACTTCTCGAGTAAAGCAGACTATAAATTTGCCAAAATGTGGCGGGCATTTGGTCAGGTTAACTTTCTTTCTCAGTTCGACCGTGGTTATGAATTCCGCGGTGTAGACCCAAATGGAAAAGATATCCGTGTACCTGTGAGTAATTTTATGGCACCCGGATATACTACGGAATCATTTGGTATTGAATTCAAACCGGTTGACTGGTTTTATGTGAATCTGGGTTTACTCTCTTTACGTCAAACTTATGTATTGGATACCACACTTTACCAACAGGTACCGGCTAACTATGGTGTTGAAATCGGACGCCGTTTTAACAATCAGGTTGGTTTTTCTATCGAAACCGGTTTAGATAAAAACGTACACAAAAACGTAAACTTAAAATTCAAATACCGCGGTTTTAAAGATTATACCGATCCAAAATTAAGTCTCTCCGGAGAAATGATCCATCGTATTGATGCCATGGTTTCAGCAAAAATCACGAAGTACATTGTTACAAGTTTAGGGGTAGTTGTACTGTATGATGCAACCCAGGATAAACGGGTTCAATGGAGCCAGAATCTGGCCTTGGGTATTGCTTATAAAATTTACGGCAATAAGGAAATTAAGAAGTAAATTTCAGTTATACTTTAACAGAAGCGCCCATTATTTTCTTGAGAATAATGGGTGCTTTCTTATTTACTAATTTCCAAGCTAAATTTACGATTCAAATACGGCATCATCAATACCGTCTTCGCCTCTGGCTACCGCAGCGGCTACTGTTGCATCGCCCGTTACGTTAACTACGGTCCGGCACATATCTAAAATTCGGTCCGGCCCTAAAATTAAGGCAATTCCTTCGGCTGGCACGTGTACGGCATTTAAAACTATAACAAGCATAATCATACCCGCGCCGGGCACACCGGCAGAACCGATGGATGCCAAGGTAGCCGTAATGATGATGATGATTTGGTCACCAAACGTTAGATCCATATTAAAAACCTGTGCAATGAAAACAGCAGCCACGGCCTGGTACATACTGGTTCCGTCCATGTTTACGGTAGCGCCCAGAGGAAGCACAAATCCGGCCACTTCTTTTTTGATGCCTATGCGTTCGGTGCCGTTTTCAATGTTTAGGGGCAAGGTGGCATTTGATGAACTGGTTGAGAAAGCTAAAAGCTGCACGGGGCGCATTTTAGCCAGAAATTTTAATGGGTTTAGTTTGGCCATAAATTTAACCAATGGCATGTAAACGAGCAGTACATGCAGGGTCAACCCAAGTATCAGAACCAGTCCGTATTTGCCCAGAGCCTGTAAAATGCTGAGTGCTTTTTTGGGGTCATCGCCTGCCACTTCGGTTATAACGGATGCCATAAGTCCAAAAACGCCGATTGGTGCGATGTACATGATGATATCCACAATTTTCAATACCAAATCGTTTAACCCGTCAAACAGTTTGATTACCGGTTCTGATTTTTCTTTTGGAATAAGGATCAAGGCAATGCCGGCCAGAATGGCGAAGAGCACAATTTGCAGCATGTTTTTATTGTCGGAAGCGGCCGTAACCAGGTTTTCGGGGAATAAATCAATCAGTGTTTGTAAAGGACCTTGGTTTTTAAACTGTTCGGCGGTAGCGGCGCTTTTGCCGGCTTTTTCAGCGTATGCCGACATCAACTGCTGTTTGGTTTCTTCGGGAATACCTTCACCGGGTTTCAACAGGTTCACCAAGCCCACACCAATGCTGATGGCCATAATGGTAGTTACGATAAAAATACCGATTGATTTACCGCCAATCCGGCTCAGTTTATTGATATCACTCAAGCTGGAAATACCTACAATGAGCGAAGTAACAATCATCGGAATGGCAATCAGCTTCAGCAGGTTTACAAAGATGGTTCCGAAGGGTTTAAAATAATCGGCCGTAATGCTTCCCCATCCGTAATTTACGGCAATCAGTCCCCATATCAATCCGGCAATCATACCGGCTAAAATTTGCCAATGCAGTGCAATTTTAAATTTCTTTTTAGGTGCAGATTCCTTACTCATAACATACGTGTTGTTTGTGCCATCAAAAAATGATCTAACATAACCAATGCAGCCATTGCCTCCACAATGGGAACCGCTCTGGGCAATACACAGGGGTCATGTCTTCCTTCGGCATGAATTGTTATATTTTCTCCGTTTTTATTTACGGTTTGTTGTACTTGTTTAATGGTGGCCACGGGCTTAAAAGCAACACGGAAATAAATATCCGATCCGTTACTTATGCCGCCTTGAATTCCACCGCTGTGGTTACTTTCCATGGTTAGGGTTTCATTTTCTATACGCATGGTATCGTTCAGCACGGAACCGGTTTTATCTAAATCAGAAAATCCGGAACCGTAATCAAACCCTTTTACGGCATTAATACCCAGCATGGCTGCGCCTAATTCTGCATGCAGTTTGGCGTACAAGGGGGCTCCTAAACCCGGTTTACAGCCTTTAATTACACAAGTGATTGTTCCGCCTATGGTGTCGCCTTTTTCTTTCAGCGTTAAGATGTACTGCTCCATAGCTTGGGCAGTTTCATTATGCGGACAGCGTACCGGATTTGAATCTGTATCTTCCAAATTCAACTGGGTATAATCAAGCGGACAACGAATGTTGCCAACCTGCGAAACATACCCATTAATTTCTATTTGATGTTGTTTGAGTGCCCATTTTGCCATTGCGCCGGCAGCTACACGCACGGCCGTTTCCCTGGCCGATGAACGTCCGCCGCCACGGTGGTCGCGTATGCCATATTTTTCCTGATATGTATAATCGGCATGTGAGGGCCTGAACACATCTTTTAAGGCATCATAATCGCTGCTTTTTTTGTCTTTGTTATAGATTAAAAAGGCAATGGGCGCACCGGTACTTTTTCCCTCAAAAATGCCCGAAATAAACTGCACTTCATCCGCTTCGTTTCGTTCGGTACTCAGCGCCGACTGGCCCGGTTTCCGCCTTTGCATTTCTGTTCGTATAAAATCGGTATTGATATCAATACCTGCCGGAAATCCGTCCAATACGCCGCCTACCGCTAATCCGTGCGATTCGCCGAAACTGGTTAAACGTAGTATTTTTCCGAAACTGTTCAAATCAATGTCTTAATTCTGGTCCAAAGTAACATAAATTCGTTTTGGCGGCCTTTCTTTTGGTGTTGTTTTATCGATTATTCCAAGTAAATTAGTTCGCCTGCATACCCATAAGATATAAGGCCAAGGCCCAACGTTCCGACATGGAGAAGAGTTCCTGTCTTCGGTTTTCAACACAACATTCATTGTCGGTTCGTAGCAATTTGGGCGCGCCGCCTTTGTCGTTATCCTGCAATGCAGCTATAAATTTAAACGAATGAACGGGCGAAACAATCGGGTCAATAATTTTATGTTCAAGGTAAATGGCGGGCCAGTTCCGTGTTTCGTAAGCGCGAAGCAGGGGTGATTTATTTTTGAGCTCGCGGAATGTTTCCATATCGTTTCGCGGATTACCAAACTCCCTTGCAATACAGGCATTACAACCATCGTAACTGCCATATTGAAGTAGGTCGAAAATTCCCTGGAAAATGGCCACCAGTTTTATTTTTCCCGGATGCTGTATAACAGTTTCAATGGCGGCATACGAACCTGCATGTTTGGTAAGCAGTGCAATATTACCGTCAGAAGTATATTTTTCGCTCACCAGATAGTCTAAACAGTCTGAAACATCTTCTACGGCTTGTTTTCGGTTAGAACCGGCACCCTCAAGGTACCAATTTTCGTTTCCTTCATTCGAACCCCGCACGGCGGCTAACACAAATATGCCTCCATTATCAATAAACGGAAACCGGCCCAGCGAATAGCCCGGTAAATAACTATCATCCATTCCGCCCGAAAAACAGAACATGAGCGGGTTTTTTCCATTCTGAACCAGGTCTTTTTTATGGAAAATAAGCAAGGGTATTCCCACGCCTTCTTCCGTAAGGCAAAATTCTTTTTTAATGGTATAATCATCCGGATTGATGCGTTGCTCGGTTTGTTTGAAAATTTCCGATTTATTCTTTTCCGGATTATACCTGAACAGGGTTAGTGGATAATTAAATGCCTGATAACTGTATAAAACATCATCGTAATAAGGTTTCGCATAAAATCCGTCAACGATACCCATACCGGGCAGTTCAACGCTGCTGAGCGGATTTCCGGATGAATCATAGGCGGTTATTTTACCTGTCATGTTGAAGCTTGAACGTACATAAAACTTCCCTTTCAGCGAAGACACCCGCTGAATATTATCCTGTGTTTCACGGATAAGTGTCTGCCAGTTTTCGGGTTCCGGTTTTTTGGGGTCGATGAGCACCACCCGCCCCGCCGGAGCCCCGGTTTTGGTGAGCACGATGAATTTATCGCCCAAATTATCAATCACCATTGCGGCTTTACCCAATTGGTCGCTCAGCAAGCGAAACGGGGTAGGAGGAGGGGCATTCAAATCGGCAAAATTGATTTGGGTTTGGTTAAGCCGGTTTTGCGACTGTATGATGGCATACCGTCCATCGGAGGTTATATGTACTTCATTGGTTTGCTCCGGAAATGCAGAGTTAATGAATACCGGAATATCTTTGGTATAATGGGTACCAGCCACATGGTAAAAAACGGCATTCAGAATGGTGTTCCGGCCGTTTTCGGGCCGGAAAGGCCGGTTATAAAAAAAGCCGCCCTCATCATCCCAGGCAATAGTGGTATTATAGGATGCCGGAATAATTTCTGCCCTGAATCGGTTTGTGGTTAAATCTTTGATGAATATTTTCTCTCTCCGGCTCACCGGATCCTGCAAAGAAAAGGCCACCAGCGTATTGTCTTTCGAAACCGAAAAGGAAGAAAAACGGGCACTTTCATTACCCGAAAACTCCTGCGGATTGACGAGGAGTTTCTCGGTTTGCGTTTTCACGTCGGCATAATAAATGATTTCGCGGTCGGGGACTTCTTCGGTTACGGTATAAAAATAAAAATTCCCTTCCCGGCGTCCCTTCTTGTATTCTTTGCTTACCGATAGTTTTTCAAGCGATTCCAGCACTTTTATGCGTTGCGGAATGCTATTGATGAAATCAAACGTAACCTGGTTTTGTTTTTTTGCCCAGTTCAGCACTTTTTGTTCATTCAGTTTTTCCAACCAACTGTAAGGGTCTTTCAGCCGCTCTCCCCAGAGCGTATCCACCACGGTTTCGTTTTTGTTGTTGAACGGATATTGGGGTGGCGGCAAGGTTTCGTTCTGACTGTTTTTCCCTTCACCACAGGCCGATACAAGCAGTATTCCAACCGCCAGTAAACAGTAATGAATGTATCGGTATGTACTTAGTACCTGCATTGCTCCCCAAATGTAACATTCGGTTTTGGAATTATGAATTATGTATCAGGTATCAAGTAGCATGTATCAGGACGAGCATTATGTGATTTTAAAAAAGCGAACAACTGAACAATCAAACAATGTAACATTTGAACAATAGAACAATGAAACAACCCCAAACCTACATCGATACAATCACAAACTCTGTTCGTCTGTTTTTGGCACGGCCGGATTCGCTTCCGTTATCGTATTTGGGAGTGGTTTCGCCAAAGCCTTTGTATGAAAGCCTCTCGCGCGTTATACCGGCCGAAACAAGGTATTCAAATACGGCTTTGGCCCGGTTTTCAGAAAGTTGCAGGTTCGCCGCATCATCGCCCACATTATCCGTATGGCCGTGAATGGCTACTTTAAGTGTTTTATTGGTCTTCAGAAATTCGGCAAACCCTTCCAGAATGGCTTTCGATTTAAAACTGAGCTCAAAACTGTTCGTGCCAAATTGGATATTGTTGATGTTGTAAGGTTGTCCGGTCTCCATTTTTTTCATTTCCAGGTCTGCTTTAACCACTGCGGTTTCATTGCCCGTTTCTTTCTCAATGAGCTGCGAGCTGAAGGCCATACCTTCTTTTTTCAGCGTCATCACATAATCTTCCTTGGCATCAATGATAGCTACGTATTTTCCGTCATTTTTATCCACTTCCACCTTCTGTACTTCTTTGGTGCGCAGGTTTTTAATTTCCACTTCGGCCGATTTCGGACTTCCCGGATCGGTTTTCAGTTCGCCTTTAACCAGTTTTACCATTTGCGGACGGGCATCTTCATACAGATCAAACATATACACGTCTTTCCCGCCGGGACCTTTAAGTTTATCCGACGAGAAGAAGCCCTTTTTACCGTCGAGGCTCACGAAAAAACTCACCTCATCGTTTTCTGTGTTGATCGGAGCGCCTATGTTTTTGGGTTTCGACCAGGAACCGTCCGGATTCTGACGGCTGTAAAAAATATCGTATCCACCCAGGCTGTTGTGCCCTTTCGATGAAAAGTACAGCGTCTTACTGTCCGAATGTAGAAATGGAGTCAGTTCGTTTTTGTCAGAGTTAATTACCGGCCCCAGGTTTTGGCCGGCTGACCAGGTTCCGTCGGGCATTTTTCTCGAAATGTAAATATCACTGCCACCGTATCCGCCGGGCCGGTCCGAGGTAAACATCATCTCTTTTCCGTCCGATGAAACCGTGGGCTGCGAGTCCCACTCGGTGCCTATGTTCAGCTTGCCGGGCAGCGGACTCATATTCGTCCAGCCTATCGATTGTCTCTCCGAGTACCAGATGTCACAGGCTTTAAAATCGTTGTTCTGGCATACCACAAAGTACATGGTTTTATTGTCGGCGGTAATGGTGGCAGCCCCGTTATTGTGCGACATATTGAATGGCGGCGGAAGCTCCCGTCCTTTATCAAACTGCCAGTTGCTGTTGTTACTTTCCATAAACAGCTCACGGTATTTCACGCTCGACTTATTGTCCGGAATTTTTCTGATAAAGTACATCGTTTCGTTATCCGGCGTAAGCATGGCCGTGTATTCGTCTTCCGCGGTGCAGATGTCTCTTACCGGAACCGGGTTATATGCCACTTTCTGAGAGGTAATTTCCAGAGTCGACTTTGCCGCTTTAATCATGGCCTTGGCCTCGTCATAGTCTTTATCGGCCAGTTTGAGTTCTCCGTCGTACTTGGCTACTTTTTCAAGCAGGGGAATGCATTCGGCGTATTTTTCGTTGCCGTAGTAAATGGCCCCCATGTAAAACCAGGTGTAGGGTGAGTAATCGGGGCAGAGTTCGTATACTTTTTCAAAACGGGCAAAAGCGGCGGGGTATTTCTCAAGTTTAATGAGCTGCATGCCTTGTGCAAAAATGGCTTCATAAAAATCCGGATAGGCTTTGATGACCTCTTCGAGCGATTTTACTTTTTCTATTCCTGCTTCTTTTTCGGCTTTGGCCAGGGCTTTTACCGCGTTTTTGTCGGCAGTGGGTTCGCAGGCCGCCGGGTTCACAATTTGCGAATAGGCGGCAATACACCACAAGAAAACCAATGCACTCAGAGCTGTTTTTTTCATATTACGCTAACTCAACTTAGAACGCTCAAATGTACATTTTGTTACCTTTTCACGAATCTAAAAATTAATTTGCTTGATTTTAGGCGTGTTAGCGATGTTTTGGGCATAAAATGAGTACTTTTTTTGGTGGGAATGGGATTCTGCATATATTTGCACCCCGAAAACGTCAAAGGATTCCGTAGCTCAGTTGGTAGAGCAATACACTTTTAATGTATGGGTCCTGGGTTCGAGTCCCAGCGGGATCACATCCTAAAACAGGTTACTCCGTTTTAAAGCCCCTCCAATTTGGCGGGGCTTTTTTTATATCCATACAATAATTTAAACACACCGGCTGTTTATTATCTCCAACCTTTAAGCCATGCAGATAGCACATTTAAAAACGGTAGAACGGCCGGGAAAACTTCTTTCCATACTGGCCAATATTTTAGCGGACATAAACGCCGATCCGCAAATAACAAAACAAACCGCCCGTACCTATAAACCCAGGTACGAACAGATTAAAAATTACTGTACCAAAAACAACCTTATTGCATCCGATCCGGAAGAATGGGACACGGAGCGCGTGAAACATTTTGTACACTTTATGCTGGGCAGCGGATATGATCCGGAAACCACCCGCAAAACGCAAAACTTTCTTTTCCGCGCAATTGAACCGTACAACAGAGCAAAGAGCATCAGCGTACCGCCAAAAGTGAAATTACGCCGGAAAAACAAACCGTTAATCTATCTTTCAGAAAATGAAATTGAAGTGCTGGCCGGACACCGGTTTGCCAGCCAAAAACTTGAACGGGTACGCGACCTTTTTTTAATACAATGTTACAGCGGCGTAAGCTATGCCGACATCCATAAATTAAACAGGAAAGGTTTATGCGTAATTGATGGGATCGAGGTAATACAGGCAACCCGCCAAAAATGCGGAACCTTATTCACCGTGCCCGTAATTCCGGAGCTGGGTAAACTGCTGGATAAATACGAGTGGAAACCGCCCGTAATCAGCAATGCAAAATATAATGCATACTTGAAAGAAGTTGCCATAGTTACGGGAGTTGATAAACATCTTAGAACGCATGACGCACGGCGTTCGGCGGCAATGTATTATTTACGGCTTACCGGTTCAATTGATGTATGTGCCGCAATATTGGGCCATGTGGATACACGGGAAACGTATAAAACCTACGCCAAATATTTACCCACACATTTAATTGAAGCCATGAAGAGGGCGGGAACATTTAAAAAGACAGCCTAAAAAAATTTTATAAAAGCCGGGTAATCATATATTTGTTTAAATTTTTAATTCTTATGAAAAAGCAATTGTTTTCTTTTCTGACCGGATTTTTGGCATTCGGGCTAATTTCGGCCGGTGTTTACAAAATGAATTATGAGCCAAAGAAATCTACCGCGGAGGTAGAACAGTTCCAAGGGTTTTACATTTTTACCGATTCTAAACCCGTTACGGAATACAAGTACATGGGAACGGTAAAAGAAGGATCGGGCGGCGGCTTTAAAGATTCGTATTATGAAGCCATTAAAAAAAGACTGGCCGAAACGGCAAGGAAAGAATATCCGGAAGGAAACGGATTAATAATTAAAGCGGCCGGATATACAGCAACCGCCGATGTAATTAAATTCTAAAAAAAAAAAGGCCGGTTTTATAGACCGGCCTTTTTTTATACAAATGAAAAAGAATACTTAACTTAAATACTTCTGTCGTATATAAACGATAACGCCAAAGAGGAACCCCAGCACCCCGATACCGTAACTGATCCAGGTACTAACGGAACTCCCCTTGTCGGGTATATTCTGAATGTAATACGTTCCCTTTGTTTCAATTTCGTCTAAACTGTTTACCGTATCCACGGGTATACTGAAACCTTCGCTTATATCCTTTATTACGCTTTCGGGCGTAACCTGGGTACTTGCTTCTACGGTTACCGGTTCGGCCGGCTCACTGTATGCATGGGTTTCATTTACCGCGTAAACGGTTAACATATCGGTTCCCGTAATCGCTTGAACATCTGAAGAGGCTTCAATGTGATCGGGTGCGGAATTATCCGCCGTTACAAATTGCGGGATGCTTACCGCAAAGCAAAAGGCCAACAGGCCAAACAAGATACTTTTTTTCATCTTATTACTTTTTTTTTTTGGTTACTTTTTGAATGATGCCGCCGTTTGTGCGGCGGTGTTTACTACTTCAAGCACGGCCAGCGTTTTGGCCGTGCGGGCTGCCCTTGCCTCGGGCGTATTGCGCGCCGCCCGTTTTGCCTGGCGGTTCTTTTTGCGCTCCGCCGCTTTGGCTTTGCGCGCTTCCTTTTTAGTCAATGGTTTTGGTTTGGGCTTAGGGGCGGGAGCCGCTTTTTTGGCGGGTGCGCGTTTAACCACTTTTTTTGTGGGTACAAAACCGCCCGGCTTCATTTTTTTAGCCTGGGGGTTTGCAGCCGGAGCCGGTGAAGCCGGTGCCTGCTCTGTTTGCTTATTGCCCGAAAAGGCAAGCAGTAAACCCGCCGCGCCCACAACGCCCAATATTACACCGGTATTTGGTTTGGTTTTGGCCATGTTACTTGGTAATTATTTTGGCCGCCCTCAGCAGCGTTTGTATATCTGCATTTTTTACGCCTTTTGCTTTCAGCATTTTTTGAGCCTGGGCCATACCCACGGAACCCATTTTTTTGAGTTCGGAACGAAGATCAATTTCGGAACTTACATTTACTCCGATTGATTTAAGTATTGCACCGGCTTTCTGTAAAATGGCCGCTTCCTGTTTATTTGGTTTAGGCGCGGGTTTTGGCTTTGGCTGCTTAGCCTGTTTTTGGCGGGCTGCCGCGCTGGCTTGTTTAGATGCCTGGGCGGCCACACGTTTGGCGGCGGCGGCTGCTTTCCTGGCCTCGTTATCCTTTTTGCGGGCGGCGGCCAATGCGGCACGGGCGGCCGGGTTTCCGGGGTTTTTCTTGAAATTAAAATCCGCTGCCTTTAATGCGGCGGCGGCGGCACTTGCCGTTTGTATTACCTGGCCCGCCGTTTGTAAAACTTTATCGGTTTTACTCGGATTGCTGCCGGGCGTAAACCCTCCCGGATCGGAAAACGTTTCATCAAAATCAGAAGAGCCGCTTCCGCCGTCGTTCTTGTTTTTTCCTAAAAGTAACGCGCCGCCTATAACTGCCGCGCCTATGATAAATTCAATCATTTTATTTCAATTTTTTTGGTTCCTTAATCTGTTTCGGTTTTGTTTCCCAGGGCCTCCATATCAGGGCTGCCGCCGTTATCAATGCCAAAAGCAGCCCAGCCCCTCCGGCCGCCGCTACTTTTTTTTTTACTCCAGTCAATATTTACCGCTTTGGCCAATGTGGCAAATGAAAAAGTAGGCTTCAATCCTTCACCGGCTAAAACCTTATCCCAGCCAATCCAGCGGTTTTCTAACTGCGGATCATCAAGGCGGTGAATTATATCCAGTTTTTTCCATCCGTTCAGCCAGCCACGGACAAACTTTTTCTTTTCGGGCGATTTACGGCCAATGTTTACCCGTGCATTTACTGCGCTATCAAAGAGCTGGGCAAATAACTGATCGGGGTTTATTTTATTGATGTGCGCAATATCGGCGGCGGAAAGTGCTTTTTTGCGAACAGGCAATTTAACCACCTTTCTAACCCGCTCTATACCGGTGTAGCCTGAGCCCCAAAACTCCTGAAAAATGGCGTGTGCCACTTTCTGCGAATTTACCGCGCTCAGGTTGTTTATATTCCAATATTTTTTCCTGGCTATTTCTTTGGCCAAATCCTGGGTAACGGCTTTAATGTCCGCAACGGTAGGCACTTTTTTAAAGTACGTTTCCCATGCCTTTGCACTCACTCCCCTGTTCGTTCCAACGTTTTGCCCTTTGCTGTTATAATTGGCTGAATCGGCCGGATCATTTTGGTATCCGCCCTCCTTACTCATTGTAATCAGAAATATGGGTGTAAAGTCTGCCATGCTCTTATTTTTTAATGTATGAAACGGGTACGGATTTTAGGTTTCGGCTTTGTACCTGGGAGGCCGTTAAAAACTGTACTTTGCTTTTATCGGCCACTACGGTAGCCGTGGTAGTGCCGTATTTTACCTTAGAGGTATAACCCTCTTTAATGCTGCCTTTGGCTATGCTGTTACCATCGGCAAGGCCCAGCACCATGCCGGGCGAAATGTTTTGGTTAACGGTAAATACAGAGCCGTTAATGATAACGGCCACATCTTTGGGAACCAGCACGGTTTTACTTACCATGTACAAGCCTTTGATTTTTGGGGCCAGTCCCGCCCGTACTTTTTCACGGCGGAGGCTTTCCAAAATCCGGAGGCTGTCGGCCGGGCTCATATTTTGCTCCAGGGTATTCATAAATGAAAATCCCCACATTGCGCGAAAAGCCCATTCAAATTCTTTGGGATCGGTAACGGTTTCGGTTACTTTGAATATTTTGGTTTTGAAGGTTTCGGATTTAAAAAACTCCTGTACCTCCTTTGCCGCACGGAAAAATCCCGGAGGCATTAAATGGCGCAAATAAATGTTTGAATTTTTCCAAATGGTAGGCAGCATTTCCCCGGCTGCCTGGGCGGCCAATGCGTTAACGTTACCATCCGCGGCCAGTTTATAGGCACGGCGGCGGGCACTCATTAAACCGTAAGAAAACAAACCAATACCGCCCACAAGCACAATACCGCCAATAATAAGCGGTTTACGATTTTTGGCCATTCCGCGGGCTGCGGCTAAATATGCGGTTGTTTTGCTCATGTGTAAACTAAGTTTGAAGGGCCGCCCGAATTGGTACAAGTACGGCAAAACGGGCGGCGCGCCTCCATGTTTTCAATTTATTTATTTGCCAATCTTAGCAGCCTTGGCGATAAGATCCTTTTTGCGCTTTTCGTCCGCTTTTTGTTTGGCGGCTTTTTTTGCGGCTTCACTTACTTTGGCTTTATAAGCCTTGTCAATTTCGGAACACTTCTTTTTATATTCCGCCTGTTTTTTTTCCTCCCGGTCTACATAGTTGGCCCATGCCTCAGCGGATGCGCTTTGTTTTGGTTTTTTGCCTACTTTGGGTTTACGGGGATACTTTGGTTTTTTGATTGCTTTAGTTGCCATCGTGATGAAATTTTATGTTATACAAATTTTTTTGCCTGTGCCAATGCCATATTTTTAAGTGCGGGTTTATTTGAAACCTTTCTCAGCGTTTCTATTTCGTCCGCGTTCAAGTTTGAAAGCAGTTCTTTGGCGGCTGCCTCAGAACCCAGGGGAACGCTAACGGATACTTCCACGCGCTCAGGTGTACGGGTGCTGGTTGGGTTACTCTTGAGAAATGCCATCTTTCCACTTTTTTATGGTTACTGCTATACCTCCGCGCAATTGTTTTAACTGATCGAGGGTTAATTCCTGGGCGGCGATATATTCCGCTATTTTTTCAATGGCCTGGTGTTCCGGGCTTGCGGGCTCTTCCGCTTCGCCCAGGTTTGCCGGTGCATCAATTCCCATCAGTTTAGCCCCGAACGTGCCAAAATTGCCCTTTTCCGCAAAGGATTCAATTGCTTCGCCCAACAGCATTTCGGCACCGCGTTTGGCGGCTCCGGCCGTGCTGGTATATTTTTTCTCCAGCTCTGCCAGTTTAGCCCGGTCCGCGGCCACGGTTTCGGCATGCTTTTCTTTCGCCTGATCCAATTGAAGTTTTTCAATTTTCAGGTTCATGCGTTCATCCATTAACCGCTCCTTCAAATCTTCCAGGCGGCGTTTCTCTTCTTTCAGTTCATTGGGATCACACACTATTGAACCCAAGCCGGGAAAACCATTGAAGCCAACGCCCGCGGGCATCATGTTCACGGGCCATCCCGGTGCGCTCTGCATCGGTGCGGCTTCGCTCATAAACTGCCAAACGTGCGCCGTGTCGGCGGTATCCTTTGCATTCTTTTTTGCCTGTATTTCAAAGCGGGTGCCGGCCGGTAAACGCTCAACTTCTTTTCTTAGTTGTTCCTGTGCCAGTTCCGGACTTTCGCCGCTGTGCTTGTAAACGCGTTTGGGTTCCTTGGATGTGGGAACGAAATAGAAAAGTTCAAAGGCGGTATAACCTACCTCCTTAAACTTCTGATCAGTTGCGGTATAGTTCATCATTTTATTATTAGATTGGGATTATAGATACTCCGAGGATGTAGCCTGATGCGCCGATTATAGGCGTGGGCAGCAAAACGGTAAAATTTACTATTCCACGGCTGGCCACAACAAAAGGCGGTTTACATTTCACAAAGTGCCAGGTAGTAGCCGTGTCAACATACGCCACTTCAAAATCTCCGCCCAGCAGTTTGTGGGTGCGGTTTTCGCCGCCGCCGCTGCAAGATATTTCATTGATGTATTTAGCAGTTGCGCCGCTTACCACCATAATGCTGGGAGAGTGGAACACAACCAAATCGGCGGCGTTTACTTCCAGCGTCATTTCTGCGGCGGCCGGTTCATAGGTAAACAAATACTGATCTTCTTTTAAGATGTATTTATCTATCCCATATTTACGGGCTTCACTGGCTATTTTTGTTTCGAGTATATTCACGGCTTAGCTTAATCTTCCAGTTTAAATACAATTTGGTAGCTGTTATCGGCTGTTGTGGCCGCTAAAATGGGCTGTAATGAAATGGTTACTTCTTTACCCGCGGCGGGTATATTAACCGGTATAAAACGGCCCTGTACGGGTGTATCCTGTTGAACTTCCAGGAGTTTGGAATGCACAAGATCAATAACCTGATCACTTTGGGAGCGGATACCCAAGCCCACATTATTTGAGCCGCCAATTTTTAGAACGGCAACTGCCGTACAACGTTGGTACATTGAATCAAGCGGGGCTTTAACATTCACCACGGATGAAGTGGCCGTACCGTTTGGTATAGTGGCCTCAATTGTTTGGTATTTAATTCTTTTGGTTGCCATCTTAATGGTATTTAATTTTTATTTGTTCCCGGCAGCGCGTCCCCACGCTGCCGGGAATTTATCCCTACTAACCGTAACCTTTCGATTAATTAGCGGCGGCTGATAATGCCGGTACCCATGAAACGCACTTCAACAAAGTGGTTGTTTGCGGGTAACGTCTGACCGTTTGCGCCGTGGATCAGAATTGAAAACGCCTGGTTGGCTTTCAATACGATCGGAGCCGGTAACTGTACCGAATCCAAACCACCCTCAACACCCACACCAACGGAAAGGCTTTCACGGAAGAAACGCTTAACCGGTAAGCGGAGAACCGTAGAACCTTCAATCTGAAGTTCAACTTCGCCGTTGAGTAATGCAGCCGGAATGGCCAGCGGTGATGAACCCGCAGTTTCGGCATCCATGGCATTGGTGTAAGCTTGTGCCCGTACATCGGTTGAAGATGCATGATAAGCATAGCTTAATTTCATAGCCTCGATCGCCATGTTTTCCGAATTGGAAAGTTTATCACCGGCAAAGTTTTGGCGGCCCACTTCCTCCGTATCGCTGGACTGAACGATTTTTTGCATATTACCGCCCGAAAGTTGGCGGCGCACGTATTTATCCACAAGGGTAAACTGTGCCTTTCCTTCCGCAATGTCCACTTTATTGTCGATCGGCAATTTGCCCACCTGACTAACAAGAAAACGCTGTCCGCGCGTTAAAGTGGAATTGTAAAGGCGGCGTTTAACAGAGGCGTTAACAACCTTAGCCACGTCTTTTTTGGCAGCTGGGGTAATTTTGCCCGCTTTAACCAGTGCGCCGATGGATACCTCATCGTACACGTTTTCAGTCAAATCGGTTGCACCCAAGGCTCCGTTTAACTGTTCGATTTTGTCTAAAAGATTCTCATTCATAATGATGAATATTTATAAATTAATAATTGTTTTAAATCGTTGTAATAGTTGGTTTTTTCGGATTAATTAAAGGTTTGCTGCCATTTCAAGCTCCTCCGGAGTGTAGCGGTCTGCACCGGCTAACATTTCCATTGCGTCCTCAACCCCTTCCAATTCGGCGGCGGCGGCGGCTTCCTCTTCGTACTCAGCCGGGGTATCATCGAAACCCTCCAACTCTTCGTACGCCGCAAAATCTTCATCATCACCGCTGAGGCCGAAACTTGCCGCCTCGTTGGGTAATAAGTTTTTTGCGATAACCTGTAAACCGCCGTAAGTGGTAATACCCTGGGCGAGCGCGTTTACTTTGTCGTTTTCAATGAACAGTTCACCCGCAAGGCCCAAAGCCAAAAAGGTTAAACCGTGCCATCTTTTTGGAATTTTTTCGCCGATTACTTTGTTTGAAAGGTATCCGGCACCCGCCGCCCCTCCAATGCGTAAGCCGGCATTTACCGCTTTAGCGGGGAGGCTTTTCATCGCCCCTTTTGTTTTTAAAAATGATTTTGCCATTTTCTGCTATTTTTTTTGTTAATACTCTGTTTCTAAATCGGTTTCGGTTTCATCGGAATATTCTTCTTCCTCCTGATCGGCGGGGGCTTCCTCTTCGTATTCCTCCGCTTCCTGATCTTCCGGAAATGCCTCTTCATACATCTGATCTTCCGTTACCGGCATGGCTTCGCCCTCCGGGTATTCAATTGTAGAATCGTCCACATTTTCCGGATCAACGGCGGCGGCTCCGGCTCCGGCATCGGTTTTGCCCGCTGCCTTTACAACTGTGGTAATTACCGGAATGAGCGCACCGATTACGGCGGCGGCGGCGGCGGCAATCGCCGCAAACTGCGGGCCAGCCAATCCGCCCAGGCCGCTTAACTCCTGTACGGTTCCGCGAAGCATATTTTTACGGGCGGCTAATTTTAGTACCGCGCCTAATCCGCTCAATGTTTTGGGGCCTTTGGCTTTGCCTTTTTTACCCTGGCCAAACAGCGGCTTTTTCTTGTATCCGCTTTTTATGGCATCACTCAGGGCACCGGGATTTCCTCCCAGGTCTGCCCAGCGTTTTTTAAGTTTTTCCCATGCCGCCCGCACGTTTTTAATTTGGGCATCATTCAGGCCGTTTTTCTTCAACACTTCATCGCTCAGGATACCCCAGCTCATGTTTGTGGCCAATCCGCGGAAATTCAATTTAACCACAGCTAAGAATGAATTCCGGCCGGTAACGGCCAAAGGATCAAAACGGGCAAATGAACGGCCTACCCTTCGGGCTACCGAAACCCCTTTATTGGCTTCGCGCAAATCGTTACGGCGGCGGTTTGTTTTCTCAATCCGTGCCTTTACTTTTTTGGCGCGGTTCGGGTTTTTCTTTTCCACGCGCTCAATGCGCTTTGCCTGGCGTTTTTGAATCCGTTTATCTTGTTTTGCCCAGCGTTTTGCCTGGCGCGCTTCAATGCGTTTTTTACGCTCTTCCTTGGAAATACGGCCTAAACCTTCCATAGCTTCATCCCGTGCATTTAAACAGGCTTCCACTTCGCCCAGGGCATAGGCATCACCGGCAAGGTGTACGCGCTCTATTTCGGCCTCGGTAAACTCTTCAACGGGCTTTGTCCACACAAAACCAACCGCGCCCAAACCTTCCATCTGCACATCGGCAATAAGGTGTGAAAGACCGGCAAGCGGTAAAAATTCCGGGCGGTTATCACGGCTCAGGATATGGCGGTAAACGCGTATTTTCTTTGTATCGCCGTTTGCATGGGCACGGGCTAAATTTCTTAATAAACCGGCTTTGGCGTTTGTACGGCGGCTTGCCTTTTTGGCGGCGGCCGGTACGCCCTGTAATGTGTATACGTGCATGGCGTTTGTTATATTTTTTGGATCGGCCCCGTAATAATCCAATACGGGATCAACCACATGGTTTCCTACTATCACATAGATGTGCTGAAAGTTTGCCTTTCCGTTAAAGGCCACAACTTTAAAAACGGGTTTATAACCCATGTTTGAAAGAAGAGCGGCGGCAAAAATGGCGTAATCATCACAATCAATTTTCGGCCAGGTTCTATCTTTCCAACTGCGGGCGGGTGTGCGTAACTGCTCATGATCTTCAAGGCTGTACCCGATATTGGTCTTTAACCAATGCCACACGTTAAACGCGGCCTGTGCCTCGGTATCGGCATATAAATGGGCGGCCAGGCGTACAACCTGGGGGCGGCTTTCTTTCTCAATTTTTTTAATTTTGTCAAGCACGAAACCCAAACCCTGATCACCTTCATAAGTATGGGTATTGGCGGCGGCATCAATTAAATGATCATACGAAGCCAAACGGCGGTATGTGGGTTTATATCCTCCGTAATTGATTGGGTTGCCATCATACGAGCGGCCATCGGCTTTAAAAGACTGGCTTTTATTTGCGGCCAGCACTTCCACGGCTCCCAGCTCTGCGGGCTGCTTTTTATTGTCGGCGGCACGTTTGGCAGTTTCGGCGGCATATTTTAAACCCTGTTCCAGGATTATAGGCCCCAATACTTTGGCCGTTTCTTTGGCGGCCATCATAAGCGCGGGATTACCCAGGCCGTTTAGGTTTATATCTGATTTAGTGAAAATCTGCAATTGCCTTTGAATCACGGCCACAACCTTGCGCCATTCCTGGGCGGCCAATCCGCTTTCCTTTTTTACGGTTGAAAGTGCCGTATCAATGGGAATACCCATGTTAACCATATCAGAAACGGCTTTGGCGCATCCGGCCACATGGGCGGTAAGGTTTTGGCTCAGTACGGTTTTTATTTCAACCTGTACGGCTCCCAAACCAAACAAAGAGGGCTGGGCGGCCTCGGCGGCGTAAACATCGGCGGCTTTTTTCTTTAGGTCTATAACCGCTCTTTGCGCCACAATTATGGCGTTTTCGTAAGGCTCCAATGCTTTTAAGATAATAGCCTGGGTAACGGTTGCATCCGTTTTGGAACGGGTAACAAATTCGCGGCGTTTGGCATCACGGATTGAAACGGCTTCTTTTAGTGCCTTTTCGGCGGCTCTCATTTCTTCCTCATACGCCAACTCATACGGGCCTTTACTTTCAAGGTTTTTGGGGTTTAACGGTTTTTCTGCGTTAAACTCCCCAAATTCGGTATTACGCATAATGAGCGTATATACTTTATCCTTAAAAGTATCTCCGTTTGAAATTTGGCCGCTTTTAGTGCCGTATCCGCCGTTATATACAAGCCACTCAAATAACTCACTTTCGTGGGCATCGGTAATTTGGGGATATGAACGGCGAACGGAACCAATCCAGGCGGCCACGGTTCCAATGGTGTTTTTTGTGGTTGTGTCGGCCTCGTCCGTGCTTTCCAGCGCGGCAATGATACGGCCGGCCGGATTAAGGTAGGAGAGGGCAAGTATTTTATTTGCGTCTTTGCCCTCGGTGGTTTTGGCCTCTTCGCGGAGTTCTTTTTCCGGAATTCCGCTTTCGCGCTTTTCGCGGTAATAGGCAGCGCGCTCGGTATCGGTTTCCTTTGTACTCAGGGTATTGCTTTTACGTGCAATTTCTTTTGCCTCTTCCAGCGTTACGCGGCTAATTTTTGCCGGTATATAATCAAAACTTTTACCGCCGTATACGGTACCGGTTTCGGCCAGGCGTTTAAATGCTTCCGTTCGGCTGTGCCCGCTCAGGATATAATACTTTAAGGTTTGGGGTTCCTCCCATAAAATAATGGGATCGAAGTTCTCCCAGCGGAATGTTTCGTTTTTAACGGCATTTACGATGTTCTCAACCGAACGTAAGGAATAATCCTTTTTACGGTTCTGAAACAAATCTTTTGCCGTATTAATCAAATGCAGCGGAATATCAACCACGCTGAGCGCGGATGATATAACAACGGAATCAGCGGGTAAAGCGGAACCGTTAACCGGCACCAGTTTGGCGCGGCGGCTAAAGTCGGCTAACTCATGCAGCGGTTTGCGCGGATTGCTCCGTGCATCTACCACCATATAAGTGCCTCCGGGTTCTATTTTACCAAGTGAAAACATTATGCCTCAACAGAAAATTTAAAAATTGTACTATAACTGTAATTACCTATTTTATGGATTACGGCTAAATTATAATCACCTATTGCCGCCGTTCCATCACTGCTTAAACTAACTACCGCCAAACCTTGGTTTATATTTGCGAAATTCAACTCAATTCCGGCGGGTAATGCATCAACAAATTCAACGGAATAATTACCGGTAACAATTCCGTATTTATCTACAATATGAGCGTAGTTATATATCTGGGCACCGGATGAATTAACAACCGGAATATTTTCAAGTTGCGTACATTGAAAGCCCGCTCCCGTTATCCTTCTTAATTTATTTATTACGTTAAAACTCATACGTTAGAAAAAATCTGCAATTGGTAAATTTTCGTATATCACACGGAAGGAAAGGAAAAAATCACCGCCGTTAAAGCGATCACCGGGAACGGCCTCCTGATAATTTCCCGGGTGCATCCGAAGGCTGCAAGCCTCCAATGTTTCAATTTCTCGGTTTGTCGGATGGATTAAATAATCATTTCTCAGCATAACCGGGAAATAATCATCTTCAAACGATGTACTAAAACATGATTGTGGCAATATCCCCAATACCCGCATATTGGTGTTCAATGCTCCTTGTAATCCAAGGAAAAATTCATCAGCATTAGTCGGATATGCCGCACCCGTATCAGGCCACTTAATTTTAGCCCAAATTTGGATCGGATTAACTACCATTCCCTGGGTAGCCTGTACAATAGTTCTAAGGCTGTTATCGGTAGAAAAATCCAAATCGGCGGCGGTAAACTGTTTTACCACGCTCAGCAATTCAACCGCTGAGGGGTTTCCGCTGCGGCCTATTTTGCGCCTCCAGGTATTAATGCTTTTTACCTCGTCCATTGAATTTATTTTTTATATAAATGAAAACTGCTGTTACCACTTCTTTAACCAGGGCACCGGCTCCGGCACTTACGGCGGCAGCGGCGGCAATGCGTAAACCGCTCTCCATTGTTACGGCCCCCTCTGCCTCAAATTCTACCGCTTTGGCTATTCCGCCAATCATGGCCGAACCGTAATAAGTAGCGTTATTTATTGCATCCTGTACCCTCATTACTTCAATACCGTTAAAGTTTGCTGTAATGGAACCCGGATACCGTTTACACGGATATTTCCGGACATGATCAGGGAAGATGGAAGAGCCTGTTTAATTCGCTGCCCTACCTCGGTAGCGGCGGCCTTGTTTTGAATGATGGCTATGATTGCGGGAAACAATACACTCAAAAGCGTATTAGTAAGGTTAATTTCAAATGGTACTTTGATCAGGGTTTCGCTCCTGGGTGCTATTCTATAATCGGCATTTACGCGGGTAATGTCTGCAAAGGGTGCGCCCTCGGGGGTTGCTATCTGCAAGCCTATGAAGTCAATCCGTGCCGCCGATCCGGTGGGATTGATGGCGGCCATGTCTAAGGTCATTTGTAAACGGTACACCGGAAAACTGCCCACAACCTTACCGAAACTTACGCCGCGGAAACGTGTGGTTAAATTGGCTCCCACATTGTAGGCCCCGATCATGCGCGGCACAAATAATGCAGCGGCAGCCAATGAGCCAAAAAGTAATATATTGCTACCCGAACCCCTGGCCATGCTTATGCAGTTTGAAATTTAAAGCCTCTTTCTTTTTTTCTGTCATACTCACGCTGAACCAGGCGCGCCAATCTCTTTTCCTGTATTCTCTTATACCGCTCGGGAGCATTGATTAAACTCAACTCCATTGCCAACTGCTTGTATATTGAATTTCGCGCTTTCTTATTGGTAATCTTTTTGTTAATATGCTCATTAAAGCAGTTGATGAAAACAGCCGGCTCCGGATTTTCGCCCAAACATTCAAAGCCAATGCCCAGCCGTTTGATGGCCTCAACCAAAATTCTTTCAACTTCCTCGGCGGCGTTTTGGTCGCCGTAAAGTTTTAGGGATAAATCAAGAAATTTGTTTTCTTTGGATTTAAATGCCTCTTTCAGCATTTCAACAATTTCAACGGCGGGACCGATGAAATACTTAATTAATCCCAAAAAACGGATAATGTCCATGATGTTTATTTTTTGCGCCATGCTGTTAGCTTTTGTTTTTATATCGTTAAGGCAAATTTCAGCCGGGAATTTTGTACCCGTTTACAGATATTTACAGATAATTACATATAATGCTTGCGGGTATGCTTGCGGATATGCCCGCGGCCATGCTCTAAATTTTTGCCGGATATTGCCCAAACCTTTGGCGGAGCTGGGAAAAAAGAAAGCCCGGAAGTAATGAAACCTCCGGGCTTAAAATATGTGTGCGGGATGCTAAACTTTTCCGCCATTAAAACGGCGGTTAACGGTCAATTAGCGCAATGAACTGCGCCAATTTTTGCGTTATGCACAAGGCGGCTCAGGAAGTGGCATCCAATATTGGACAATTCCCATTTCAAGTTGATAGTGTCCGCCATCTGTTGACATAAATACTTTTTCAAAATCTCCGTGTTGATTGATAAGTTTGTCCATATAAATCGCTTTATGAACATCTCCGTTATGTGTGCTAAATAATACTTTTTGTCTATGTTCAGGTAGTTGCTCCGAAACCGCCACCCATTGCATAACAGCAGCTATATTTGATTGCGGTTTGTGGGGTAATTCATTCATTTTTGCTCGTATTAAAGTTTATACTAAATTGATAATTTCTTGCTTCATAGTTCGCAACCAAACATAGCTGCGGCACGTTAATCGGAAAATTTATTTAACTGATCGGCTTACCATCATTGCAATAAATAAATTTTGAAGGAAAATAAAACCTATTGGATAAATTATATTGATATGTATGTAAAACCTAACTATCAATAAAACCAATGCTATAAACCCGAATATCACAGAGAATAAAAATAAAATGCTATAATTTTTCATATATTACTTTTTAATTTAATCCATCCAAAACCAACTGTTTAGCGGGTATCATTTCATAAACCTGGCGGCGTTTTTCTATATCAACCAAATCAATAAAAACGCTATCCGTACACCAGTGCCCGCACTCAAACCTAAATATCCATTTTGGCCGAACTTCAACCAAAGTAAATACCTGGGCTGAATTTGGGTACTTGTATTGGGCTCCTATACGGTAAGGGATATGGCTCATTTTCTTTTTTTGTTTTTACGCCGTTTTCTGTTGGCATCACACGTCTGCCTGTGCTTTCTGTAATTAAATACATCTACTTTGGGTTCTATGAAAGGCTGAACAAAATCACGGTTTCTTGTAATAATGAAAGGTTCGGATAATTTATTTACTTCTTCTTTTTGAACTACTACCACCCTCATTCCTTTTTCCATAATATAATCCGCTGCCAAATGGGCACAAGTTGAACCGGCACCTATATGGCCTAAAATTATAATATCAGGTTTATTTTTTTGCATGGTAAATATCAGTTAGAAGAGTAAACCCAAATACGCAATAGCCCGCTTCAATTTTAGGGTAATTGGTCAGTACATAGGTTATTTTAATTTCAATAACGCGGCCGGTATACTCACTTTTTACCGGATCAAATTCACGCATGATCACGGTATCACCGGCATGGTAATTTCTGTCGTTTATTCTTACCTCAAAGTTTTTTCGGCCCGTGGCCACATCGGTTAAAAACTCCCGGTGTATTTTAATGTCATGCCTCATTATTCAAAAATTGAAAGGTGTTTTGTAATGTAATCTACCTGAGTAGGGGTAAACCCCAGCTTCTTTTTATAGCTTGAAAGCACTTTGGCCGCTTCTTGGTCTTGCAGCAATATTTTTAATTCTTTGTCCAAAAAAGGCCGGCTCACCCTGGCTTGTTTGGCAAGGTCTGATTTAGTTGTGTATTTACTGATTTTAGCCATTCCTATGCTTTTTAATCAACTCAAAAAAGTAATGCGCGGCCACGGGATTAACGGCGTTCCCTAATGCCTTAACTCTGTCCATCGTTCGGGGAACCCCCGGATTCTCTCCAAAAACAGCAGGTTGGGATATACTCTGTTCAATTTCCTCAATGCTTGAACCCGTTGGAACCATGCGAAGGTTCGCCGTTCGGATATGATTTTTAACGTTACCGGTAAAGACAGGCCCACGCGCTTGTGATCCGATGCCAAGGGAGTAGGCGATAAGATAAAGCCTTTCTCTTTTGTCCGGGAAGCCAAACGCGGCATTTTGAATACATTGCCATTCACACACATACCCGAGCTGGGAAAAGGCGTGTAATAACTCTCCAAATCCGCGAATAAGGATTTTTGGGCTGTTTTCAATAAGAATATATTCCGGTCTATTGTTCCGGCAAATTCTAATGATATGCTTCCATAAACCCGAATTAGGGCCGTTGATTCCTTTTGCTGCCTTTCCGACCGCCTCCGAAATGTCGGAACAGGGAAAGCCCGCGCTGATAATGTTGGCATGAATTGTATAATTAAAGGTTTCAATTAGATCATGATGAATACACTTTTTACCCTCGTATTTTTCACGGATCAACTTTTGCAAGTATGTATCCTTTTCGCAAGTGGCCACGGTTTCAATACCCGCCCATTCTGCGCCCAGGTCAAAACCCATGCAGCCGGTAAATAGGGATATATGTTTTAAATTATTCATTAAAAAGGTAAATCGGGATCGTTTCCATATTGGTCTTTTTTGGGCTGCGGTATGGCGTTCATTGGCCGCTCTTTAACGGTTATACTTCCGCTGTCAAACAGGCTGCCGCCGCTTATGTGTACTTGTCCGTTTTTCAGTAGCGAAACGGAAACGCCTTTTTCGCTCAGGTATTTGATTTTATGATCTACCATGTATTTCATTTTGTTTACCGGTCCCATGCTATCGTACTCAGGCCAGTTAACCACTTTGTTTCTGAATGAAAATACATAATCTGAATAGGCCCCCAGGCGGTTTAACTCCTGGTCCAAATTCATGAGGTTTTTAACCAAGGCTTCGCTTTCGGCGGTGGTTTGATCTTTCTTTTTTACATCGTTTAATCTATTGGTCATCATGGCACGTATTAATGTTTTACGGGATATATTTTTACTGAAAAATGAAAACTTGGTTAAATCCGTTTCTCTGCTCATACAGTTGTTTTCAGCAGCGTAGCGGCTAATGTGGGCACGTTCACCGGGATGATATACAACATAATCCCAACTTTCCGTACTCGGTTCAACCTCCATTGTAAAGGGGTTGATCAGGTTATTAATCACATTGGCGGCTTTAGGCGCGGCATCTTCTACCACGGAAACCGTTTTATTTGGATCAAAATCGGCGGCGTTTGCTTTATCGTACAGAAATGCGGCCAGCATTTGGGCCAGGTCTGTAATGCTCATATTTTGTGCCGTGAAGCCCGCACGGTAATTATTGATCATTATAACTATTTCTTCCTTGGTATAGAGGCTTTCAATTTCGGCTCCTTCGTTTTCAATGTATTTTTCACGGTTTTGCTTTTCTGCTTCGCCCCTGAGCATACTGGCCAGTATTTCAGCCAGGCGGTTTTTATTGGTGCGTAAAAGCCGTTTATGATCGGCTACTTTACTCAGGCGCATAATTTTCTCAATCATATCGGTACGGAGCGGAAAGCGTTTTTTAACGGATTCAATTTCTCCGCTCTCATATTCCGGTAATACCCCGGCCGCCGTATCTTCCGCACCGAAATTAAACGAGAGCTGGGGCGTTTTGTAGAATGCACCGTAACGGCCATAGAAGCGTTTATTTACCGTATTATTAAGTACTTCCATCATCAGGAGTACGTCCCATTCTTTTGTTTTCGGGTTATAAAATGTATCCCCTTTAAAGTGGTACTTTATACATTCAAGTATGCCGGCTGTCCAATCTTCCAGCGGGCTATCTTCATCAATGTAAAATTTCTTACGCTGTAATTTCAACGGCGGAGCATCGGCACCCGGTTCAATTATGTTTATTTCGGTTTCGCCTTTTCCGCGCTCAAATCCTTTGAGTTTTACATACTCTGTAATCCACTTTTTATCAGTTCCTTTTTTGAATCGGTATAGCTTTTCAACCCAAATTTTAAAACCGCCCGTTTGCTTTCTCCATAAGTGGAATAACACATTTTGCAGGGCTGCCGGTGTAACGCGGCGGCCCTTATATAACTTAACGGCCAGCCTTACTAAATCGGCCTTTTTAAAGTCTGAAAAATGGAATTCCTCTTCACTCTCGAAAATCTGATACTTTTTTGAATCGGCCCAGGTAATCGCCTGGATCAAATCGAAGCGGCTCAACTTGTCAAATTTGCTGGTATCGTAAAACTGGTTAAGAAGTGCAAAACTATGAACGTGAATATGCAAACCCATTTTCCAATGGGAACCGCGTTTGGTTTCCAATCCGTATTCGCCGCCGTGAACCATAGCCAGCCAAAGCGCATTTTTACGGATCAGGTTAAAATCGTTCAAAATTTCATCGCCGTAAAATCTTTTTCCTTTATAGAGGCCATCGGCATGGGGAACGGTCAGCACTATGTGAACCGGTGTAAAGTTGAATAACCAACCCTCTGTCATTCCCTGGGCCAGCCAGTTGCGATAAGTTTTTCTTATAATCTGTTCTTTGCGTAATATCCACACCTGATCTAATTTGGCACGGCTGCAAGCGTGTACAATTGTCTGTGTTTCAATTTGTCCATCATTACCCATAAAGGCAGCCCCCAAACTTAAACCGCTGTCCTTTATGGTATAGTACATATTAATGAGGCGGCCAAAGGATATTTCCAACTGATCTCCGTACTCTTCATACTGTAAAATTTGGCTTTTATTTTCCTTGTACTGGCTCTTGTACCTGGGGAGTACAATTCCGTTATCATTCAGAAAGTGCCAAATAGATTCAAGGCAATGGGCGTTGTATTTCTGCCTGGCCGCTACTTTATACTCCCATCGGCGGGAGGCCTGCAAGCGCGCGGCGGGGCTGTTGTATTCCAATTCTTTTGTTTCCATCTTGTAAATGCCGGTACAGTGGGCGGCTTATATTTTTTTACCTCGATTAAAAAGGGCGGTTAGGTTTCGGGTTTGGGTTTAAAAAGCTATTCCAGTTATTGCAGGGATTATGAACATACCCTTTAAAATGCACGTTTTCAACCGTTTATGAATTTTGATTATCTACCTTTCGGGCGGATTAAATGGGCCAGGCTCCGGAAATCGGTAGCCGGTTTGGTGATGATATTATGATACAAATCGCCGTTGGCGGTTGTCTGTTTGGCTTGTTTTTGGGCTGCGGTATAGTTGGCATAGGCTAACATCATTTCATACATGGAAATCATCATTTCTATGCGTTCTATACGTGCCTGTTTCTTTAGGCTAAGGTTTTCCATGTTAGGGTTTTTGATGCGGAACTGGTCCAATTCATCATACATCTGCTCAATGTCTGCCGCAATCTGATCCTTACTTTCCTGGAACTTTAGGAACATGGAGCGAACCGGAATAATCCGGCCTTTGTAATTAAAAGAGCCCTGGGCCCACTCGTTTAAATCCAATGCATTCATATTGTTTATGTTTGTTATAAATCTACTTTACCACAATTAATACAGGCATCGGGAGCCCCAAAATCCTGAGAGCGGAATACATGGCAGCAATGCGGATACATGGCCAGCCAATCTGTGAATAATAATCGTAGAACCATTACCATCAGTTTAACTGTTCCTCCTTAATGCTGTTGAAGGATACCACCGGGAAAATCAGTTTTTTGTACTCTATTTCGCTGATCCGTTTTGTTTCTGAACGCATCAACTTCCAGCGGCCTACCAGGCGGGTAGAATTGGTAAGCAGTACAAGGCGGGTATCCAGGTTTACAATTTTAACGTAACCGGGGCCATGCTCCAGCGTGTATCGGCTGGCCGGAAAAAAGTAATATCGAATCATACATCAAATTCCTTTCCAACCACCAGTAAACTATCATCAATATATACCTTTAGCCCCTGGGCAATGCCCCAGCGAATACACTCTTCAAGAGTATTATGTAAACCGCCTAAAATGGCAATAAGCGGCGAAGGGCCGCGGAACACTTTGTTATGAAAATAATACTTACCGCTTTGGCTTTTGGCCACGCCGTAATTTTGAACGCCGGTTGAAACCGTGCCGCTCATGGCAGTAACCGCATTTAAGTTTGCATCACACAAATTTTCGGCGTTCACCAGCATATTAATCAGGGTAATCATTTTAACGGCCATAACTATGCGGGTATGTGTTGATCTATATATTGAAGTACATCGGGATCAATGGCCTTGCCGTTTAGGGCCTTTGTCAAATGCGCACGGCCATCCAGTTTGTTATACTTTGGTAAGTCCTGGGCCATCTTGCTTTGAAAGCCGCGGGGAGCCTTTGAAATGGCCAGGCCAATTTTGGCAACCAAATCGGCGCGCTTCTGTTTGGCCATACGTTCGTGCCGCTGTATTTCTTCGTATGTCTGTACAAGGTTCATATAAATAGTGTATTACGATTACATAAAAAAAGCCCGCCCACCGGAGAGGTGAACGGGCCAAACAAACCAAGGCGACAGAACGAGCAAGAACGACCGCCTTTTAACAGTACCGCGGTTGCGGCTTTTACAATGGATTGGGTTTGATTAAAAAAAAGAACGGCGGCCGGTAAAAATGAAGTCAATGCCATGCCGGCCGCCGCCTTAACCCTTAACCCTAATATTTGGCGGGCTCCCCAGGCTGGTAGAGAACCCGCCGTTCTGATGAAAGAACTGGCTGTATTTAATGTTGCTGGAGGAGCGGTTAAAATATCTTCAAAGGAGTTGCTTTTATAAGTATAAGTTATACTTTTGGCTCTATGAGCCACTATAATACGATTGTTAAAGAAACTGATAATACCGCGAAACAGAAGGGGTTTTTCTTCGGATTCAATAAGGATTACCTTGGGGTTACGTGGGGGCGTGTCTATTGGTACGCCAATCCGGAAAAAAAACGTGTTCAAGTAATATGCTGCATAAGCATATACAATAATTATAAACTGAACAATGTTACCCCTGAAATGGCCGGCAGCCGTATAGGGTTCTTTTTTATATGCCCTATAACAGGTAAAATAAGTAGAATAATACCCAATACCATTGGCATCAATAAAGTTTCTACTTCTGAAAAAGAATACAGCATAAAAGACCTCTGCGAATTTATAGAGGGGTATGAACCATTTGTTCAGCCGGAAGAATGAATAGTAAAACCCTGTTTTCATTAGGCTTGAAATTTCATTTGTGAAAACCTTACAAATACGTCAACTAATTTTCCCATAATCCAGCTTATCACTAATACGCCATGTTGGCGGATTTCAATAACATGGAAACGGTTTATGATAATTTCCTTATTAACCTCAACCGGATCGGAACCAAATTCAAGAATAAAAAAACCCGTGTCGGGATTCATAGTAAATTGATATTGGGTTTTGGTATCAAGATCACTGAATAGTGTGAACCGCTTACCGGCGTTAAACAATCGTCTGTTTGTTTGACTTGACATTTTTTGCTCGTTTTTGTTTGCTCGTTTGTAACTTTTTGTAGAACTTTGCGTTCTATGTTTAATATTAATATGAACTATGTCCCGTATTAATATGAAGCAAATGTATAAACAATGCATATCAATATGCAAATATGTTGTATAAAAATTTTAGTAAAATTATGCAAACAACTGTAAATGAACGAGTAAAATTTTTACTTGATCAAAGTAAAATGACAAAATCGGCCTTTGCTCAGAAGGTTGGTATTAGTCGCCTATCAATTGACAATATTTTGAAAGGCGAACAAAACACACAAGCGAGAACGCTACGAGAAATATGTAGAGCGTTTGGTGTTAATGAAAATTGGTTAATCACTGGTGCCGGTGAACCGTATACAAATGGTTCAATCAATTTGACTAACCAGCCAACTGCGAACGATAGCCAATTGATCCAGGCATTGCGGGAGCAAATCAAATTCTTACAAGAAGATTTAAACGTTTGGCGGGAAACGGCCCGGAACTTGTCCGCCCACCTGGGAAAGTTTAACGGCCCTGATTCACCGGCATTTGTCGGAATTTTTCCGATAGATGTATCGGGGCTGCATGTGGCTTAGGCCGCAACCGGAGTAACCAAAACTAAGGATTGAATCCCAGCGGGATCACAACAGGTTAAAAAGACCGCTTGATTTTCAAGCGGTCTTTTTATTTATATCACAAAAGGCCACTAAAGAGGTAAAATACATGTTGGTTTACCACCGCACGGCTAATTTTTCATCCAAACACAAGCCGAGTATTTTGTAAAAGGAGTCCGGGGGCGTGTCCCTGCGGGCCGGGCTTTACGCTGCTAGTCCTCGTACCGCCCGAGGCGGCGGTACTGTGGGCTATTATTACGCTCCGCTCCATGCGCCGCTTTGCTCTGCTGCTCCAATCCCTTACGCAAAAGTTTGAATTAATTGATTCAGATTTTGGATAAGCATTGGTTGTTAAGCTTACAACAATTTTGTATCACCCGAAATTTTTATGTCTTTGCTATGTATTACTTTTTTTATTCTTATCGCATGGTATGAGCCGTTTAATCCAATCGTGAAAGAATCTTGCTTTGCTTCTTTCATAAAATAAAATTCTACCCAATAACCTCCTTTAGCCCTAATAAATTTAACGTTTACAATATCAGAGTAGTCAATGATTTTAGATTCATAAATTCGTTTATAGATAATATTTGATTTTGAAAACATTATTTTGTACCAGTCATTGATGCATCTTCGATTCAAAAGGAACATCAAAATAAAACCAATAAGTTTAATTATCCATGAGAAATTAAATCCAATTATAAAATAAATAAACAAAGAATTTATTAAGGCTAAAACTATAATTAACGGTATGCCATTGTTTTCATATTTGTAAACAATATCAGCGTTTTTATTATTAATTGATTTTCGCATTTGATATCTTGTAAAACTATTTGAAAAGTAGGGATATTTTTGAAATTTTTCTCTTTGTGTTATATTTTATTTGCTTTCAATACTACTTAAATGTATTTGAGTTTAGTTCCTGTTTTTACTACAAATTTATCCACATTTCAATTTTCACTCCCAACTCCGTTTTATGGTTTTAAAGAAAATTGCCAACAAAAGCGATGTAGTCAAATAGAAAAAAGGAAAACCAAAAAAGAAAAAAACACCAAACGGGTTATGTACCATTTCAAAAAATCGGTAGCTTTCAAACATGAACCCAAACATAGTTAAGGATAAGTAAAAGCTAATGTAAATGATTTTATCCCGGTTTGGTTTGGATTTTTCTAAAAATACACCTTTCCATAAAAATAGAAATAATAAAGATAGAATTGAAAAACCATATCTCAGTTCAATCAGGATATGTTTCAAAGGAATCGGATAGGGCCTCAGCACTTCATTTAAAACAATGATAAAAATTGTAATGAAGAACAAAAGAAAGGTGGTGAATTTTAGAAGGTTGTATTGCATATTGGGTATAAAAGTTTCTGTGTTCAATTTTGGCAAATGGGTTTAGACTGCACCTATCAAAAGTAGGAAATTTTGTTTAACGAAGTAAGTTACCTCAGCCATAATGTGGCCAAGCCTCCAGTATATCCCTACTTTTTTGTCTGGACACAAAAAAGAATCAAAAAAAGTCAAGGCTTCATAAAACTGGTTAAAAAAGACTGTCTTTTGGATTTTTTCAGGAAAATAGGTTTCGCAATTGAATGGCATTTTAATTAGTTCCGGTTGAATCCTGAATTATTTTCAGGGTATGAATCCAGTGCTGTTAGCTGCGGCCTGTTCATAGAAAAGATACGTTTGCGATAGAGATAAATATGCGTGAGGGATGGTAGTGGAAATCTTTTTTATGAGGAACGAATAAAAAAATTGAAACGGACAGCCCGGCCCGGAGGGACACGCCCAAATGCTTACGCTTGTTCCAGCGCTGCGTTTTTTCTGCCAAGGGTTCAGGATGGTGTTATATTTTGCCACCATCGCATAAAATACAAAAGCCCCGCAATACTTGCGGGGCCTCCGTAAAATGAAAAAGGAACTTTTTGTATCAACCTATGGCTTGATAATAAAGTTGCGGGATAGGCTGGCCGTATGGTCATCCTCGCCCACGTTTATTTGAATGGTGAACGTGGTTGGGGCTGTAACATTGGCCGTTATAACGTCTTGCACATCAAAATCGGTTACTTCTACGTGGTTGTCATAATCAAATACCACATTCGCCACATTGGCGGTTTCAAATACTTTGATTTCAATGTCGTGGATGATTAAATCACCACCGTGGATGTGTGCATCTAAGGCTACTGGGCTCGTATACTCTGTATTTTCTCGCGGTGTGTTTAATTTAATTTCGAGCCCTTTTTTGCAGCCGGTAAAGCCCACAGCAATGACTATCAGGCCAATAAAAACCCAATTTTTACGCATAGTTATATGTTTTGTTTGTTATTAATTCAACTGAAAATTCACCACTTTAACCGTGCGGTTATAGTAGGAATCGTTTACAATGAGTGTGAGTTCATAATTACCGGTGGTCCAGGCTGAGCCTCCGGTGGGTATTTCTTTATTATGTATATAACTCGACTGCCCCAAACTGAGTGTATCGGTACTCAGAAAAAGATTACTGGCCGAGTTGGGCCGGCGCACCCTGGTTTGTATGAGATAAATATCCGCATTGTCTGTTATTTCTGCCGATACAAAAACGGAGTTGCCGAGGTTGGTGCTTCCGCCCTCTGCCGGACTGGTAACATTTACCAGGGGGGCCAGCGTATCGGCGCCGTTTTGGATGTAAATGTTGCGAAATGCAATTTCAGACTGGTTTCCCGACCGGTCTACGGCGGTTAATGTTAAATGATACCAACCCGCAGCCGCCGAATCGGGAATGGGAATGCTCAGGTTAGCCTCGGCCTGTGTGCCCGAAATGTTTTCAATCAGGATGCGGTTCCAGATTTGGGCGATGTATTTGTCGTGGTCGTGTCCGTCAAAATTATCGTGGATATCTATTTTGTATTGCGATAAATCTTCGTTGTCGAAAAAGCTGGCCACAAAGGGAATACTTTCCCCGGCCGTAAACCTTACCGAATCGCCCGGTAAACTGAAACTGTACGTGGGTTTTTCTTTGTCATTCTTTTTACACGAATACAAAACCGAAACAGCTAAAAGGGCGAATAAGACGTACTTGTTTTTCATACCTAAATGCAACATGGTTGCAAATATATAAACTAAATTTTGATTTCCAAGGGAAAAATAAGGCTGAGCATGAAATTTCTTCCCGGCTCGGGTAATCCGATCCTTCGCCAATTGCTCAAATGGTTAAAATACTTGGTATTGAGCAGGTTTTGAACCGAGAAGCGAAGTTTGAGGGGTTGTTTCAATAGGTGCATTTCGGTGCCCAAGTTTATGTTCAGGATGCCATAACCCGGCGTGGTTTCTTCGTTTCGGGCGGTAAGGAACTGAGGGGCGGCCCAGCGGGTTTCCAGTCCAAGGTAACTCTGCCCCATGAATTTGCCGGGTAAATCGTATTCATATTCAATTTCTGCATGCCCACCGGCCGGCGGAATCATGGGGAAATGATAACCAGTTTCGGTGCTGTATGTGTACACAAACTGCGCTCCGGCATTGAGGTGCAGGCCTTCAATGGGGTGGTAGTCCACCAAAAATTCAAGTCCGGTGTGCAGTCCGTCACTTTGCTCATACTTCCAAAGCAGGCCGGCCTCGGGCAAGGGAGAGAACTCAGCCGAGGGATTGAGGTAAATGAAATCAAAGAAGTAGTTAAAAAACGGCGAAACACTGAAATCAATCTTCTTACCCTCGGCATTCAGGCTGAAGTCAAATTGTAATCCGCGTTCGCTCTTCAGGGAACTGTCGCCTCTTTCGTGGCGGAGGGAGCCGTGATGTATGCCGTTGGCCGTAAGTTCTACGGCGGTGGGTAGGCGGTAACTGCTTCCCAGGTTTATTTTGATGTTTATTTTTTCGCCCGGACTGAGGCTGAATCCCAAAGCTCCCGAAACGTTTCCGAATGAACGGTCTATATCCGGACTTAAACGCTGTAATCCGATGGAGTTCCCATTTTGATACATCACCTGTGAATGTGATATGGCTTTTACGTGGGCATAATCGTAGCGTATACCGGCGGTCATTACTTGTCCGGGTTTTAGGTAGTACTTTACAAATGCATAGGCTCCCAGGCCATACTCCCGGAACTCGGGTATGAGAAAGGAATAACCGCCGGTTTGGTTATCGCGGTATTGCCCGTTTAATCCGTAAATGGCATTCAGTTTTTTGCCCAGTTTATGGTGAAATTTAATGTTTCCGGAAAGGGTTTGTAGCATAAACGAAAGTTCTTTGTTTCCTTCCGGCATGGGTGCCATGCCGTGCGTGTGGGGTGCTGAGAATTCGTTCCGGTAATTGTTCTGGTAACCCAAATCGGCCTCTAGCCAGTGTTTACCAATTTTCATGTTGGAATTGGAAATTACTTTCAAATGCTGCACCCGTTGGGACGGAAGATCCATATTGCGCACTGATTCGTCGGCGGCCAGGTCGTTTACGTTGGGTATGCCGTGTGCTCCCGGAAAAAATCCGGCTTTGAGGTCGTAATAGCTTATGGTTATGGTGCTGAAGCCCCAATTTTTGGTCAGTCCCAGGGTAAGGGAGGCATTCCGTTCGCGCCCGGCCGTATTTTTCAGGCGCCGGTTTTCGATGGGAAGAATGAAACTGTTATACGTGAAATCATCGGCGGGCACGCGGTAATCGGCATAATCCTGACCCGAAAAACGCACTTTGAACAGGATTCCTTTTTTCTGGAAACCCGCATGGGCCGAGTAGCCGAATAAATCATTATTAGAACGGTACGTAAATAAAACCCCGGCTTGCAGCAAATTGGGTTTAATGGCCAAAACAGGACGAATATTGATAATACCGCTGATGGCATCGCTCCCGTACAAAAGTGAGCCCGGTCCTTTGATGATTTCTACCCGGTCTACATTGAACTGGTCAATTTCTAACCCGTGGTCGGCGCCCCACTGCTGACCCTCCTGTTTCAGGCCGTATTCGGCCACCGCTACCCGGTTAAAACCGAGTCCGCGGATTAGGGGTTTGGCTACACCGGTTCCCGTTGTTACGGCTTGCACACCGGGTACTTTAGCCAAAATACCCGCAAATGAACTGCCGGGATTTTTTTCAATAAACTCCCGGTTGATAACCGTTACCGACTGGGCGGTTTCTTCTTTGGTGGTGCGGAACCGGCTGTCTTCAATATCTACCGCACGGAGTTCAGAATTTGATTTTTGGAGTTCAATATAACCAAGGTCTAAATTGGCACTGATGGATACGTCAACCACACGGGGCATATAACCCAGCATGGTAATGTGCAGGTGGTATGAGCCGGGTTTCAAGCCTTTGAACGTAAAATGTCCGTCGGAAGCTGAAATTTGTCCCAGTTCAAGTTCATGCAAATACACATGTGCTTCGGTAATGGCTTCACCGGAGATTTTATCCCGCAGTTTGCCATTCAGTGTTAAGCCAGTTTGGGCACGAACGGCCTGACCTGCAATGTAAAAGATGAAGAATATTACAATTTTGCGTGTGAACATTATTTGCAACAAGGTTGCAAATGTATGCAGAAATTAGGATAGAAGCAAGGGGCGGGTGGGGATGTTGTCTGTTAATGGTTATTAGGCAATTATTCCGCTGCGCTCTGGGCAATAGGCGGGAGGCAATAGGCAATAGTTTGCAAAGGCAAATACATACAACCCTCGTCCTGATTACTCGCTGCGCTCAGGTTAATGGTTATTGGTTGTCTGTTATTGGTTGTCTGTTATTGGTTATCGGTTAATTGTTATCCGTTAATGGTTATTTAATCCGTTTCACTCCATGCTCCGCTGCGCTCCGGTTATCGGTTAATAGGAAAGAGGTAATAGTTCGCAAAGGCAAATACATACGACCCTCGTCCTGATTATTCGCTGCGCTCAGGTAAATGGTTATTTGTTGATTGTTTTCTGTTAATGGAAAGAGGTAATACTTCGCAAAGGCAAATAACATACGACCCTCGTCCTGATTACTCGCTGCGCTCAGGTAAATGGTTATTTGTTAATTGTTTTCTGTTAATGGAAAGAGGTAATAGTTCGCAAAGGCAAATAACATACGACCCTCGTCCTGATTATTCGCTGCGCTCAGGTAAATGGTTATTTGTTGATTGTTTTCTGTTAATGGAAAGAGGTAATAGTTCGCAAAGGCAAATAACATACGACCCTCGTCCTGATACTTGATACCTGATACCTGAACTCGATACCACTTCCACAAAGCATCCTTACTCATGCCTTAATGCTTCAACCGGATCGAGCCGGGAGGCTTTGATGGCGGGGTAAACACCGGCTATGATGCCTACCACAAAACAGATGAAAACGGCGAAACTGATCCATAACCAGGGAACAATGAATGCGCCTCCCATGATTAGCGTGAGTGAATTACCCATGAGCATTCCGAGTATGATGCCCATTAATCCGCCGATTTGGCAAATAAGAATGGCTTCAGCCAAAAATTGAATCAAAATGCTGCTGCGTTTTCCGCCAACGGCTTTGCGCAAACCAATTTCTACCGTTCGTTCGTTTACGGATACAAGCATGATGTTTACTAATCCGGTAACCGCGCCCAGTAGGGTAATCATACCAATCACAATGGCTCCGATGGCCAGGGTGGAAGTCATGCCCATGATGGTATTGATGGCACTGTCGCTGCGTTCGAATTCAAAATTGGGCTCAGAGTTGAGCGGAATGCCCCGGATGGCCCTGAAAATGCCCTCGGCTTCTAAAATGCCGGCATCCATCATACTGGCCTGGGGTAAAATTACATTTATGGCGTACGAAGTAGACGGACCCGCATAATGGGCTCTTAAATTGGTAATGGGAATGATGGCCGAACGGTCGCGTCCGGTATTGATGCCTGAACCGCTTTCTTTCAAAACGCCAACCACAAGGTAGCGCCTTGAGCCAATGTTTACAAATTTATCAACGGGATTGGCCCCTTTAAATAAACCCGCCGAAATGTCTTCACCGATCAGTACCACATCGGCGCCGGTTTGAAGTTCGTTGATGCTGAAATTTCTTCCTTTTTCAATTTCAAATCCGCCGGTAAGCAGGTAATTTTCATCACCTCCCGAAACGGGTATATTGGGTTGTGTTTTTTCTTTTCCGTATTGTACCACTCCGGTTGATGTGGCAAAACCCGAAATGGCAATGTTGCTCGGAAAGGCATATCGTTCTTTGAATGCGTTTGCTTCCTCAAAGCTGATTACTTTGTTGGGTGCTGTTCTCCGGCCGCCGCCCGGACCGCCGCGGTTCACCTTGTTTTGAATCACGAAGGTATTTGAACCCAGGGATTGAAAAGAAGAATTAATGTTTTGTTCCAGTACGTCGATAGCGGTGAGCATACCCACCAGCGCCATGATTCCAAATGCAATGATGAGAATGGTAAGCACCGTTCGCAGAAGCTGCCCTTTGATGGATCGGTAGGCAATATCTATATTTTCTAACAGTTCTTTCACCCCTCATTATCGTATACACAAAATTAATTTTAAAATAAGAACAGGCCGAACTGTTTTCGATTAATGACTTAAAATATGGGTTGAAAGCCGAATTATTCGGCTTTTTTGAATCCCAATGAGAGGGAATTTACGCAGTATCGCATCCCGGTTTCGGTTGGACCGTCGTCAAACAGGTGCCCCAGGTGCCCTCCGCATTTGGCGCAGACAATCTCCGTGCGGATCATTCCGTAAGAATAATCGGATACTTTTTTGATTTTTCCGCCTTCAATTTCTTTATCAAAACTAGGCCATCCGCAATGACTGTCAAATTTCATGTCGGATGTAAACAGTTCCGTGCCGCATCCTCCGCAGGTATATACCCCGTTTTCGTCGTGGTTAAGGAATTGACCGGTTCCTGCACGTTCGGTACCTTTTTCGCGTAGCACATGGTATTTTTCTGCACTGAGCACCGCTCTCCATTGATCTTCTGTTTTAGGCAGTTCCTCTGCCGGTAGTTCTTCTTTCACGTTTGTGGCTGTATTTGGTTGTGAATTTACTGAATTTGTTTGAGCTCTACTGCAACCCATAAAAAAGAGTGAAGCAGAAAAGAGCAGTATGAATGATTTTGTTTTCATGATTTATCTAAAATTATTTTGTTTGAATCTGATTTGATTACATCATAATAACGTACGCCGGCTTGATTTGGTTTTGGGCTATGACGTGAAGGTTTTCTTAAAATTTTATCAACACAGGCCTGAATTCCGGATTGGCAGACTTAAATTTGCTCAAATTCGATTTACAGTGTCTGATTTCATCGTATCCGCCAGAAAGTATCGTCCTTCCGTTTTTGATAACGTGGTTGGCCAGAAGCATATTACCAATACGCTCAAGAACGCCATCAAATCCGGAAAGGTGGCTCATGCCTTCTTATTCTGCGGACCGCGCGGGGTAGGCAAAACCACTTCGGCCCGTATTTTAGCCAAGATGCTGAACTGCCTTAATCCCGGACCTGATTTAGAACCCTGTAACGGATGTGAATCATGTAAGTCATTCAATTCAAGCCATTCTTTCAATATTCATGAGTTGGATGCGGCCAGCAACAACTCGGTTGATGATATCCGATCCCTGGTTGAACAGGTGCGAATACCGCCCCAAATCGGAAAGTACAGCATCTATATTATCGATGAGGTTCATATGCTTTCGCAGGCGGCCTTTAATGCCTTTCTGAAAACCTTGGAAGAACCGCCGGCCCATGCCATATTCATCCTGGCTACCACCGAGAAACATAAAATTCTGCCAACCATTTTATCCCGTTGTCAGGTGTATGATTTCAGCCGCATTACGGTTGAGGATATCGCGAAGCACCTGGCCAATATTGCCCAGAACGAATCGGTTACGTTTGAGCCTGATGCCCTTCATATCATCGCCCAAAAAGCCGATGGAGCCCTTCGGGATGCCCTTTCCATTTTTGACCGGATGGTAACATTCACGGGTTCAAACCTCACGTATGCCGCCGTTATTCAAAATTTGAATATTTTGGATTATGATTACTTTTTCAAAGTAACGGATATGGCTCAGGCCGGAGATTATCAGGGTTTATTGGCTTTATACAATGAAATTTTGGATAAAGGTTTCGACGGTTCCCATTTCAATTCCGGTTTGGCAGAACACTTCCGTAATCTGTTGGTAAGCCGCGATGCCAAAACAGTTAAATTGCTGGAGGTAGGAGAGACCATCAAGTCGAGATATTTTGAGCAAGGGCAGCAATGTGAACCCATGTGGCTGCTGGAAGCGCTGAAAATAAGCATGAAGGTTGATACCGAATACCGGATGGCGGCCAATAAACGTTTGCTCATTGAGTTGATGTTGTTGCAGTTGGCGACCTTAAAAAAAAAATGAATAATGCCGCGGTAGCGGAAACTCCCAAATCTGACGAAGAATCGGAATCTGCTCTGTTTGGTTCAGCTCCGGCAGCGCCTGCAGCTCCTGCAAAAGCGCCCGGTACGGCCAAATTAGCCATCCCCAAACCATCTACCATATCCATAAATCCCAACAAGGTACTGCAACAGGTAAAACCGGTTGAGCAGGAGCAAAGCAGCACCGAACCGGCTTCCGAAATACGCAACGCCCCCTTTACGGAAGAAGATTTGAAGGCCGCACTGGATACCTATGTTCAAGGATTAACCCCGGCAAAAAAGCACAATTTAGCCACCATTTGGACCACTTCGCCCATCCGTCTTGACGGATCCATCATCCACATTACGGTTACCAATAAAATTCAGGAATCGCTTTTGGAGCAGGAGCGGATAGACATGTTGGATCAAATTCGGGGGAAATTGAATAACCGCGAAATTTCACTCTCCGTAAAACTGGAGCTTCCGCCCGAAATTAAAACCAATAAAATTTTGAGCAACAAAGAACGCTACGAATCCATGGCCTCCCGAAATCCCGCACTCGAACAAATGAAAGAGCAGTTTCAGCTGGATATTGAGTCGCCGCATTAGGTTTTATAAGGCATTAGGCAATAGGCAATAGGCAATACCCCGATCGCCATCGGGGAATAGGCAATAGGCAAAAGGCAATAGGCAATAGGCAATACCCCGATCGCCATCGGGGAATAGGCAAAAGGCAATAGCCCGATAGCTATCGGGCAAAAGGCAATAGGAAGTAGAAATATGTTTAGTGTTTAGATTATTGGTTATCAGTTTATTGGTTACTAAATTCCCGAATACTGTCAACCAAATTTAGGTAAAGTCACAAAGTCTTTTGTCCTTACTCCTTACTCTTTTCTCAATTAGTCAGCCGTTGTTGTTTAATATCATACTTACAATATATTCAATCCCAGTTTTAAGCCCAAACGCAGGGGCATATAAAATTTATTCCAGCGTTCAGCATTGAGGCGCGGGTCTTCGAAATTTTCTTCTTCTACATCGCGGCCTTGGGCGGTGCTTAGCATACGGTAGCCCAAGCCTAATCCCACATAATACTCAAAAGTAACAAACCTTGTCATGGTTACCAGGCTTGTGCGGTAGCAGAGTTCAAAGCGGTTTGTTTTGGCGTTGATGAGTACGTTACTTTCCGTAAGCTGATTATTATCGTTATACACATTGGTGATGATGGGTGCAAAATTCCAATTGGCATAGCGTAAATCAAATCCAAATCCGGCACAGTAAAAAGCACTTCTTCCTACTTTTTTATTTCCCTGCCTGAATCCGTTTTTCAATAAATAGGTAAACGCATAACCGGCATCCCAGCCCGTAAATTCATACCGTTCGCCTTTTTCTGAACCTTTTGCTCTGTACATTCCGAATCGGTATTTGGTTTTTGCGCCCCACACATAATCAAACCGGAATTCCTGCCAAATTCGGCCCGTACGGAGGTTAAGTGATACCGGCACGTGCCCAAAAGGGAGTCCGATGAGTTCAATAGCTGGCACCAATGATATGGTTGACCTTTTTCGTAAAGCCGCAATTTTGCGCAGCCTCTGCCGCATATCCTCCGCAAAATCAATTAACCCGTTTTGGGTGGCCAAAGGCAGCAGGCGATTCATTTCCTGTTCGGAAAGAGAGGCTGAATTGCGTTCCAGTATTTGCAGGGCTGCTTTTACATGTTCGGTTTCGTTTTCAGCCAAAAAATCAAGATACCAAAAACCGTCCTCTTTTTTGTTGGCTCCATTCTGTGCCCCGTTTTGAGCGTAATTTTTAGCCAGGTCTTTGCGGCCGGCCGAAACCAATCCGCGCGAAGCCTTTAACCTTAAGTTACCGCCCGGATCGGCGGTGTTTAAATCGGCTTTGTTGTAGCTGTTCATTTCCCGTTCAAACCACCGAATCATCAGGCTGTGGTTGTTTATTTCGGCACTGTCGTGTTCTTCTTTGCTGGCCCATTTTGTTCCAAAAAGCTCAACAGCCCTAACCATAGCCGGAAAATATTCGGCTTTCCCTTTTCCTGACTTATACATGGCATCGGCATACAGCAGGGCTTCCAATGCATCCGGTTTAAAACTCAGCGGGGCAGAAAGTACGGGCTTGTAGTTTTCAATAACTTTTGAATTATTCCTTTCGGCAAAGTAGGCGTGGTTGGTCCGCTGTTCTTTTATTTCATAATAGTAGCGTTCAATGTCCTGATAACTGATTTTAGCCGTAAAGTTTTTTCCGTCCAGTGTAAAGGATGAAGCAGCTGATGCAGATATGGCATTTGGTGTAGGTAACAACCTTTCAAGGGCTTCAATATAATCAAGCATATCCTTGAACTTTTGCAAATTGCCCGAGTAGTCGGTCAGCATATGGTACAAGCTTACTTTATTCACTTTCGATTTCGCTTCATAGCTTGGATTTCTCGCTACACAAGATTCCAACAATTTGAATATTGAATACACTTCCGCTTTTAAGGAATCATAAGCCCGGTCGTTTTTATTTTTGACGTCTACCATGGCTTCGTTTACTGTTTTCATTCTTTTGTCGGCTTCAAAACCGCAGTTTTGGGCCATTGAAAAAACAGATGTTGAAAGCATCAGTATGAACACAAGGAGGGATTGGCGCATATGCTGTAATTTTTTTCAAAGATGGAATCTTGTTACTAAAAATGAAATACTACGTATGCATTAATCATCATGATGGAAGAAATATAAAAATAGAATGCCTGTTCTAAAATCGGATATTGTCTTATAGTTGGTGATATTGCCCTAAGTATTGTAAATGGTACATTTTTTCAAAAAAAAAGTATGCAATATTTGTTGTTACCATTAAAAAATTATTACCTTTCCACCATTGAATTGAGTATGAGAGGAACATTACTTTTTGCGCTTATTTTTATTAGTACGGCCTTATTTGCACAAAATAAGTACGGCGGTGTTGTACTTGATGCCAAAACCAAACAGCCGGTTATTGGTGCCAACGTAATCATCAAGGGAACCACACAGGGTATTCCAACCGATTTTGACGGGAAATTTTTGATCAATACCCCCGACAAGGCACCCATAGTTTTTGTGGTGAGTTCAATCGGTTACCTGAAAAAAGAGTTTACGGCTACTGCACCTTCAGAATCGCTTGTATTTGAGGTAGATGCCGATAATGTGATGTTGTCAAGCATCGATATCCAGGATACCCGGATTACCCAAAAGCAGCAGGAAGCGGCCCTCACGGTTGAAAGTATGGACCTGATCGGTATCAAAGAAACGCCGGCCGCCAACTTTTACGAAGGCTTGGGCTCACTCAAAGGCGTGGATGTAACCTCAGCCAGTTTGGGTTTTAAGGTAATCAATACCCGTGGTTTTAACAGTACTTCACCCGTGCGATCGCTTCAGGTAATTGATGGGGTGGATAATCAGTCGCCCGGGTTGAATTTCTCATTGGGTAACTTTTTGGGTGCATCCGAATTGGATATCCGCAAGGTAGATTTAATACAAGGAGCATCTTCCGCTTTTTACGGACCAAGTGCCTTCAACGGAGTAATTGCCATGGAAACCAAAAGCCCCTTTGATTTTACCGGATTAAATATATCTACCAAAATAGGAGAGCGTAATTTATTTGAAGGGGCTGCCCGTTGGGCCCAGAAGTTTCAGAATAAAAATAATAAAGACATTTTTGCCTACAAGGTAAATGTCTTTTATATGCGTGCCGATGACTGGGAAGCCGAAAACTATGATCCCGCAACCGACAGTCAGACAGACCGATTTAACCCGGGCGGTTATGATGCCGTAAACGTTTATGGAGATGAAGCAACAGCGGGTAAGAATGATTACTATACAGATCCGGGTGAGCGGCGTTTGATTCCCGGTTTAGGTATTTTTTACCGCAACGGCTACCGGGAAGTAGATATCGTGGATTACAAGACCGAAAACCTGAAAGCGAATGCAGCCCTGCATTTTATGATTAAGCAGAAGTATGAGTTGATTGCTGCAACCAATTTTGGTTATGGTTCTACCATTTATCAGGGCGAAAACCGCTATAGTTTGCGCGATATTTTGTTTTTTCAAAACCGGATTGAATTCCGCCAGAAGGATAAGTTTTTTATCCGCCTGTATGCCACAAACGAGGATGCAGGACGTACGTATGATGCCGTTGTTGCGGCAACCCAACTGCGTGACATGAGTATGCCACTATCAGAATATGTAAGATTGTACTCAACATTGTACAACCAGACATTTAACTTTGACCAAAAGGTGCGGAATTTGCCAGGAATGCCTACGGGCCCTTTGTTCACTTATGATTTTTCTCAGGCACAGGCCGTATTGAATTTGTTCAATGATTCCTTATTTAATTGGCACCAAATTGTTAAAGACTCGCTGAACAATAGGAACCAAACTCTAGGAGACAATATTTATGTACCCTATTTTGAACCAGGCACCGATCGTTTTGATACGGCATTTGCGGGCGTAACGGATCGTTTACTTGGTCAAGGCGGAGCCCGTCTGTATGACCGTTCGGCTTTGTATCATATACATGCTGAGTATAAATTTCATGCCTGGCGTAAACGTTTGGAGTTTACGGCGGGAGGTAATTTTAGATTGTATGCACCAAATACCCGTGGTACCATTTTTAGTGATACTGCCGGTACCCGCATTTATAATTATGAAGGTGGTTTGTATTTTGGAGCTGAACTTAAACTTGAAAAAGTAAAAATTAGTCTCACCAACCGGGTGGATAAAAACGTGAATTTCCCTTTCCTTTGGTCACCGGCACTTTCTGTAGTTTATTCTCCGGTAAAAGAGCACACGCTTCGTTTTTCACTTTCATCCGGTGTGCGTAATCCAACCTTGGCCGACCAATACCTGAACTATTTCGTTGGCCGTGCCACGCTTTTAGGTAATATAAGTGGATATGATTCCTTAATTACCGTAGAGTCAATCCGTAATTATGTTCAAACCAATAATTTTGATACCCTTGAGTATTTTTCCATAGACCCAGTTAGACCTGAACGTGTTTGGACTGCCGAGATAGGCTACCGCGGAACGTTCTGGAAAAGTTTGTACATTGATGTAAGTGCATTTTATAGTTTCTATCAGAACTTTATCGGATATAAAATCGGTGTTGAAACCGAGTTCGATCAGTTCTTCTTCCCCATTAATGCCAGGGCACTTCGTGTAGCAACCAATAGTAAAGATATTGTGCACACACGGGGCGTTTCTATTCAGGCCAATTATTATTTCAAAAAATATTACAGCATCAACGGTAATTATACCTATAATGAGCTAGACCGTCGGGGTAGTGATGACCCCTTAATTCCGGCTTTTAATACGCCAAGGCATAAATTTAACATTGGTATAGGTGGTCGTGACATTAAACTCAAATTGGGTAAACTCAAATTGAACAACTGGGGTTTTAACGTTAATTATAAATGGATTGAAGGTTTCTTGTTTGAAGGATCTCCCCAGTTTACCGGTTCCATCCCTACCTATGATATGTTGGATGCCCAAATCAACTACCGTTGGCCTAAGCCAAACCTCACTTTTAAAATCGGAGCCCAGAATTTGTTAAACAATAAAGTATACCAAGTATATGGTGGTCCGCGTGTAGGACGTTTGGCATATTTTTCCATTCAGTTTGACATGAACGAGTGGGGCACCGGAAAAAATGTAGGCAAAAAGAAGAAAGAACAGAATAATTAAGTAAATTTGAAGATGGCTATCAAAAAGTTAAACAATAAATTAAAATTACAATCAATGAAAAAAATCGTACTCAGTGCGGTTGCAGCCCTATCAATAGGCTATGCGGCCCAAGCTCAGGACCGTTACGTGGACGAGGTGTTCACCACGGTTGACTATACCTTCGGAACGGTTTATGGTCAAAATTACCATTTCCTTCCATTTCATGACTCGCCTATTACGCCTGGTGCTCCCGGACCAATTCCGCCGCTGGGATATACACCAACCATTGGTAACATGACCATGGATGTTTATCAGCCGGGTGGAGATACAGAAACAGATCGTCCATTGGTATTGGTTATTCACTCTGGTAACTTCCTTCCACGTTACATCAACCGTTCTGCAACGGGTGATAAAGGGGATAGTTCTGTAGTAGAATTAGCCAACCGTTTTGCCAAAAGAGGTTACGTTACCGCCACTCCGCGTTACCGTTTAGGTTGGAACCCGAACGGCGCGACCTTGGTTGACAGAACACGTTCACTTTTAACTGCAGTTTATCGTTCTATTCACGATATTCAAACGTGTGTACGTTTCTTCAAAGCTAATGCGGCTACTTACAAAATAGATCCTACCAAAATTATCCTGGTGGGTGTGGGGGCCGGTGGATATGTGACCAATGCATATGCTACATTGGATAAACAAGAAGAAACAGCCTTGGATAAATTCCAGGATGATATGGGTAACAGCGTTATCGACACTGCCGTTTGGGGTGGTGTAAATGGTATGGGTGGTTCTTTAAATGTGTATAATCATGCCGGCTTTAGCAACGATGTTTCTACTGTTGTAAATCTTGGTGGTGCCTTAGGTGATATATCTTGGCTTGAGGCCGGTGATGTACCTATGATTGGTTTCCATTGCTGGAAAGATGTTTTTGCCCCTTACGACAGTGGTACCGTAATTGTTCCTACTACTGGAGAGCCTGTGGTAGATGTTCATGGAACACGTCAGGCTATTAAAAAAGCAGTTGCCCTTGGTAACAATGCTGATTTGGTTGCGGCAAACTTTACCGATCCAATCTCTTTACGCGCTTATTCATTAAATGTGAAAGCACAGTACGAAGGTTTATATGAGTTCAGAACGCCTACTACTCCTGCCGGTTTAGAAGAGGGTTCACCTTGGGATTGGTGGGATTCAACCACTGTAGTTGCAACAGGTACTTTATTAGGTATTCCTTCATCAGGTGTTGGTTCTAATGGCTCACCAAACAACCTGCACTTATCCGGTTTGTTAACCAACCCGAATATGTCTGCCACAAAAGGTCGTCTGTATATTGACACCATCATGAAATTCGCTGCTCCGCGTATTGCCATCGTAAATGGTCTGTTCGATGGTAGCATCAGCGATATTCAAAAAGAGTCAAGCCAATTAAGCGTTTATCCGAACCCAATTTCGGCAAACTTCTCCGTAACCGTGTTGAATCAAAATATTCAGTCGGTTAAGGTAATTGACCTGAATGGACGTACGGTTCAGTTTTACAATAACCTGAATTCAGGTAATGTTACCTTGGAGCGTGGTGATATCGCCGCCGGTACTTACATCTTAGATGTAAACACTACCAATGGTCGCTTTACCCGTAAAGTGATTTTCAAATAAGCATTTCCAAATGCATAAAAAAGGCGGACATCATCGATGTCCGCCTTTTTTATTTATCTAAAATGAATAAATAGATCAACGAAAGCGGTTTTCTAAAAATTGAGCGAAAGCCATTGCCGCCGAAAATCCGGTTTGATTGCCTTTACTAATTTCCGTTTCTGCATCGGAAATGAATGCTGCCACATCAGTATGCTGCATTATTTTTTGTAGTCCGATATGATTTACCATTTCCCGGAATCGTTTGCCATCCTGTTCTTTCCGGCGTTTTTGGAGACGACCGTTTTCATTTAGGTTAGTAAAACACGAATGAATTTCGGCTTCAATATGTTCTAAACCCTGTCCGTTAATTGAAGAAACAGGTATAACAGAAACTTCCCAGTTCCGTTCTCCCGCAGGAAAATAGTGAAGGGCATTTTTAAGTCTTGCGGCGGTTTCCTTGGCCTTGGTTTCGTTTCCGGAATCGGCTTTATTTACCACTACAATGTCGGCGGTTTCCATAATGCCGCGTTTAATGCCTTGTAATTCATCACCGGCACCTGATATAACCAACAGCACAAATAAATCGGTAAGGTCACGCACGGTGGTTTCCGATTGACCCACGCCAACCGTTTCAACCAATATGGTGTCGTATCCGGCGGCTTCGCAAAGCAATATGGCATCAGCAGTTCCGGCCGCCACGCCGCCCAGCATATTTCCCGAAGGTGTTGGACGAATAAAGGCATTGGCATGTGCCGATAACTGTTCCATACGGGTTTTATCGCCCAAAATACTGCCTTTGCTCAATACTCCCGAAGGGTCAACGGCCAATACGGCTACTTTATGTCCTGCTTCGGCCATGCGGCTTCCGTAAGCTTCAATAAAGGTGCTTTTTCCTCCGCCCGGAATACCCGTAATGCCAATACGCCGGCTTTTTCCGGTATGGGCAATGAGACCGGAAATAATTTCGGCCGCCATGCTGCGGTGTTCAGGTTTTAAACTTTCGGCAAGGGTAATGGCCCTGCCCAGTGCAACACGGTCGCCGTTTAAAAGGCCTTCACGCAGTTTTATGGGATCATTCAACATTGGATGCTTTTTTTAAATAAAATACAAAACCGTTTTTACGATCCAGTTTAATTAAATCGCCGCGCGCATCCAACTCTGCTTCGCGATTGATTTTTGCCGTGAGGCAAATATCCTGTGGAAAGCCTTCGGCCAGGATGGTTTCGCCCGAAGGCAGGGTTTGAGTGGATTGTCCGTAGAAATACTGCGCATAACTTTTGAAACCAAAGGTTTGTACCGGTATGTTTTTAGCCGCACATGATTTTAAAAATTCAATATGGGCATGCTGGCTGAACATTTCAGCACGGCCAATGACCAGGTAAATAACCAGCATAATGCCTAGTGCATTTCCAATGAACAATACCCTGAATCCGTTTGCCGGATTTTCTTTCATAGAGAGCACAAAGCCAATTATAACACTTGCCAATATAACTATTCCGGCAGCGTATAAATAGAACGGATTACTCACTTCGGCCATCAAGGTTTCCGCCGCAAAGGGATCTTTTTTCAAATACGGAATGAGCAGGTCTTTATTTTTTAAAAGTATTGGGAAAGCCAAGGCTGCGAGGCCGAATACAAGTCCGATTAAGCCGAGTAGGATTTTGCCAGACCAATGTATTTGTTGCCTTTCGCTGCTGAGCCGGTGTAGCTCCTGTGCGGCCAAAAATGTAAGCGGAAAATAACACAAAGAAGAATAATGGACAATTTTGGTGCTGACAATACTAAATACAATAAGCACAACCCAAAATAAAATTTTCATCATAAGCCTGAAATCGGAGAGTGCTTCCTTACTGGGTTCAGCGTTGCGATAGCTGAATAAGGCCCGCAGGGCAAATACCGAAGCCGGAAAACAACCCAATAATAACACCACCACATGATAGCCGGGAAATCCGCCGTGCCCCGCATCTTTGGTTTGAAAAAGACGTATTTGGTAACGTATAAATTCTTCTACAAACCAAGTGCCGTTTTGCATGATTTCAATACCATACCAAAGCCCCATGGTAAGGGTAAAACTGATTAAAAAGATAATCGCCGTTGAGAACCAGAGCCAATTGCGGAATCGGGTGAAAATACCGAAAATCAAACCCGTTAATCCAAAAATAAGCAAAGCAACCGGTCCTTTGGTAAGTACGGCCAATGCGATAAAAAAGCCCGAAAACCCGATGTAAAAGAAACGCCGGGAGGTAAATATCTCCCTCGACAATACATACGTGTAAATACCCAAAAAAATGAACAAATTAAACCAAGGATCGATGATGCCGGAGCGGAAATACAAGTGGGGCAAAATAGAACCCAGATAAGCCAATACCCACCACATGCCCATGTTTTCGTCTTTATACCGTTTGCCTATGTTATATATCAGTAAAAGACAGACCATACCGCAAACGGCATTGGGAAAACGGGCTGCAAATTCATTGATGCCAAAAATTTTCATACTCAATACCTGCATCCAGATGAATAAAGGCGGCTTTTCCCAAAAAGGTTGGAAATTAATTTGGGGACGAAGGTAATCGCCGGTAAGTATCATTTCACGGGCAATTTCGGCAAAGTTGATTTCATCCCAGTCAAACAGATGCACACCGCCCAAAAACGGAATAAAAAACAATCCCGAAAGGATGAGGATGCCGATTTTATTTAAGGAGTCGCGTGTCAAAATAATGCAGTGTTATGATTTATAAGCCCAATACGTTTTCGCCCTGTTTAAAGATTAAATCAACAGGAATATTCTTGGCCGAAAGTTTATCTAAATCATGTTGTAATTCGGTGCTTATTCCGCCCCTTTCTTTCACCAGTTTATCGGTTCCTTCATAATCGCCGTTACCCTGAAGGGTAAGGATGAGTTCGGAAAGCTCGTTCATGGCTGTTTCCATTTTGCTGAAATCAACTTTGTAACGCCCTTCCGCATCGCGCAGGAAAGCCCCTTTTTCTTTAAAAAAATTAAACCGTATCATATTGGCTTGTCCATGCGCGGAGGCCGCACCAAATCGCACGGAGCGGAATATCCCGGCAAGGAATGTGACGTAATAATCTTCAAGCGGGCCTTCAATCTCGCCTTTGCGGTGTAGGGCCGTAATCATATACAATCCTAAAATATCGGCCTTGCCTTCTTCAAGCGCAGAAGCATGTTCTTTTAATGCTTCGCGAACAAGTCCTCTACCGTTGATGGTGTTTTTTATTCCCAAGCCGTGGGCCACCTCGTGAAACATTACCGTGCTAAAAAATGCATCAAATGTTACGTGTTTCAATTGTTCTTTTACCAGTAGCTCGTTGGCAATGGGCTGTAAGATTTTATCAAATTTAAAGCGCATGGTGTTTTTGAGCTGAAGTCTCCTTGTACCTTTTTTGAGCTGTACGCGCTCATCGTTTGGTAAGTTTATGGCAATAGTTTTGCCTCCCGCATTGCAGTCGCCGGCATAGTATACCACATCGTAGGCGTTCAGGTCGGCGTCGCTGCCCGGTTTTTCTTTTTTGTATTGTGCCGGAACAGGCAGTCCTTCTTGCAGTTCCGGTAAGAAGGCGGCATATTTTTCCAGCTTTTTGCTCCATTCCATGTCTTTAATGAGCACATAGGCTTCAAACGAGGCTTTGTATCCAAAAACAGCATCTTCGTACGATTCAATCGGGCCGATTACCAGATCAATGGGATTGGATTTCATATCCATCCAGGCTAAATCGGATGCCAGGTAATTGTTGTCCAATAAAGCTTTGGCGCGGAGTTTTAGATAGGATGTAAAACCGGCATCTTCAGAAAGTAAGGCTGCCTGGTTCAATAATTCAGCCGTTTTTTTGAGTTGCGTTTCATAAAACCTGGAGTAGGGGATGCTGTATAATTTTCCTGAACTGTCTCGGCGAATGACGGTATACAGACTTTTTTTGTCTTTAATGTCGGCGGTTTCAAATTCTTCTTTACTCATATCGGAGGGGTAAAATCCAGCGCCGTCGGGCTTTTTACCAAATCCGTTTATGAAAGCTTTGTTATCGTCCAGGCGATCCCATGGGCCGTAATTGATGCGGGCATAATCACGTTCCGCATCGGTTTGGAGACGGTTTAAGAAGGTGTCGGGTAATCCGTAAGCCTGCATCCAAAACAGGGAATCCATTTGCCGGGCTGCTTCAATGAGCAAGGGAAGCATTTTTTTATGATTTTCACTCAGTGAGGTTAGATCAGCACTCAGTTCTACTTCAACATATTTTTGTATTCCGCTCTCTGCGGCAGTTGGCGTTTTCTTTTCATCTGGGGCTTTGTCAATGGGTTGCGTTTTTCCGCCACAGCCGGCCATCAGGGCTGAAATAAAGAGAATGGGAAGTATATTCTTTCGCATGTGCGTTTTATTTGATGCTAATGTAGAAATTTGTGGCGTGAAGCGTATCTTTTTATCTCTTTGTTTACACATTCTTGTGGTAATTACAGCCAATGCACAGCTCCAGGCGTTGTGTTTACCGGCTTCGGCCACTTGCCGTGTACTTCCCCGTTTTTCAGAAATGGAAATGGATATGCTCCGGGCCGGATTGGTAAACGTGAAAGCGTATTTGCCCGATGCCATTTTGGATATACGCTATGCCACCGACTCTAATTTTGTAGGTGTAAATGTTTACGGAGCCTATAATAAATGCTATTTGCAGAAAGATGTGGCCATCAAGCTGCAAAAGGCCGACAGTATTCTAAAACGTTTTTATCCGGGTTGGAAAATGGTTTTATACGACTGTGCTCGGCCGGTATCTGCCCAACAAATTTTGTGGGATTCGTTGGATGTGCCCATCGAAGAAAAAGGAAAATACCTCAGCAACCCCCAAAATAAATCGGTTCATAATTTTGGTGCTGCCGTTGATTTAAATCTGGCCGATGCCAATGGTCGATATTTGGACATGGGTACCGATTTTGATTATTTTGGTCAGGAAGCATACCCGTTTATGGAGAAACATTATTTCCATACGGGTCTTTTTGGCCAGAAACAGATGGAAAACCGCCGTCTTCTCCGTCAAATTATGACATTGGCAGGTTTTAGGGGAGTACCTCATGAGTGGTGGCATTTTAACTCATGCAGTAGGGAAGAAGCAAGGGAAAACTATACGATAGTTGAATAAAATTTCATTAGTTTTGTGTCAAATTTTCAGGTCATTTTGGCCCATTTTGTAAATTTTAAACTAAATTTAAGAGTGGAGCGAATTTTGACATGATTAGAAAAATTACATTTGCAATACAAACAATAGGAGAACATTTTATGGCTTTAACTATCACAGATTCAAATTTTGAAGAACTGGTAAAAAACTCAGAACAACCTGTATTAATCGATTTTTGGGCAGAATGGTGCGGTCCATGTAAAATGATCGGCCCGGTTGTGGAAGAACTTGCTAAAGAATACGAAGGCCGTGCCGTAATCGGTAAGGTAAACGTAGATGAAAACCCCAATATCAGCATGGAATTCGGAATCCGTTCTATTCCTACGCTACTCTATTTCAAAGGCGGAAGCGTGGTTGACCGTCATGTGGGTGTAGCCGGCAAAGACGTATTGGCCAAAAAATTGGATGCACAGATTTAATACCGATAAATTTTAATTTAAAAGTCCGACAGTTTTCTGCCGGACTTTTTTTTTCACGATATGAAAACAACAGGCTTTATTTTACTCAATCTGCTATGCTTTACGGCTCTTTTCGGACAATTGGAAAAAGGGCGGTCCGTAAGGCCCGAATTGGAGCGTTTTAAGAAACATGGGGCTGCAGTAAATTCATCAGATACACAAATGGTTAATATGATACGAGCCTATGTTACGTTTGGTGAAATTTTTACGTTGGATGAAGTAGAAGATTCGAAATTTGAAGGCTTATATTTCAATGAAGTAATGCCAAGTGATATGTATTACTATACCTCAAGCTCCGGAGGCGCCAGAAGGGCCTGGGCCGGCAGTGAATATTTCTTGATTGTATCCATCAAACGTTTTCCCTTAGGAAAGACGCATGGGCATTTGAGGGAGTACGGAGCCGTTGCTTCTGTGCCTATCAGTAACTCGCTTCGCGAAAAATGGCCACTTTACCTTACTGCACTGAACAGCATTCTTCATCACGCGCACCGGCTGGATGAGGACATTAGCATAGCCCCAAAAGAATATTGCATGAAATCGGCCTTGGGCAAAAAAGTACTCGAACTCAAAAATTTAGATTTGCTGATTATGAATTCTGAACTATCAGAAGGATTGCAGAAAAAAACATTCAAAATTGGTGAAGTATATCCTTTTTCGCACACTATTGTAGACTTATATGAAGGGTTGAAGGCTTTTGAAGATCGTAAACCCCGTTCGGCGCTTATTTTCACGAATCAGGCAGCCGAGTATCGGGCCGTATATATATTGCGTTGCGATACCCATGAACTGATATACGGATGGGTACAAAACGGAACAGGAGGAGCATTGTTTCCCCGCGATTTTGATCTGATTTACGAGTTTATCCTGGAAATGGAAAAAAGCTAGAAATTAGGCTTCATCCATGTTTTCGCCGGAATTGTCTTTTTTCTTCTTTGCACTTTTTTCGTTCTTTTTGGCTAGGCCGTTCAGCATAAACTCGGCAAAAATGTCTAAATCTTTACTGCCTGTGACTTCCGAAAATACAAATGCATCTGAACTTACATACAGGGAAAGGGCCAGTTTGTCGGTCTCTTTTTTAAATTCTTCATTCTTAATACCCTTACTGAGCAGTTCTTTCAGCAATTGAATTTCAGCTTTTTTGATTTTGGCAAAGGCTTTTTGAATAGGTTCTGAAACAGTATTGTTTTCGTTATACTTGGCTTTATAAAGTAGCGGATACTTTTGAATGAAGGCCGGTTTTTCGCAGATGAAATTCTTTAGTGCTGATTTGCTGGAATTTTTACGGTTTATGCGTTTTGAAAAGGCTTCAGAAAAATGGGTAAACTGATTCAGCAATACTTCGGCATACAACTCATCTTTGTTTTTGAAATAGTAGTAAAGCGAAGTTTTATTCATACCGGCGGCACGGCCCAAGTCATCCAACGTGGTTTTTTCAAACCCGAATGTTTCAAACACCTGAATGGCGTTCTGCATAATTTTTTCTCTTACGATATCTTTTTTCATAACCCGGATTATCCCATGCTGATTTCCAAAGGTAAAAAAGATTACACACAAACCCTATTCCTTAATAATGACCCAAAAACCAAGTTATTTTGAAAGCCGGAGTAGGACTAATTCTCCCGCGTTTTCGCTCAAACGGTAATAATGTGTCGGACTCTCGGTGAACTCAACTATCCGCATAAAACGCTGCTCAATTTCAGAAAGGTTTGAAACCGTTTCCGGAAGAATTCGGATACCGTTTGCATCTACAATAACGTAGTTATGGTCTGTTGTATTATTGCTGTAGGCTACCGAAATATAAAGCGCGTCTTTTCGGTTTTTAATCAGTTTTACATAGGTTTTTTGTAGCGCAATGGTATACTTGGTTTGGTTTTGGATATCGACCAACTTTACATAGCTTGCCGTGTAATCCTGATTGTTAATGAAGGTTTCGAGTCCATAAAAACGGTTGCCAAATACAACGGGCACTAGCTGCGAACCGGCCCCGGTGTATAGGTTTGTCAGTTGTCCTCCCGCAAACTTACGTACAAAATAATTGCTGTAATTTCCGTTATTTACATCATACGAGAGCAAATAGGTTCCGTTTGTGGCATCAATGAGTGTAGCTTCTTTTTCGTAAGCCTGGTTGTATACCAGTTGAAAAGTATCGGCTGCTAATTTATAAGCTCTGAACGAAATTTGCCCCGATGTGTTTGAAGTGCCTCCCCAGTATATTTCATTATTCTCTGTCCATAACTGATAAAATCCCATGTTCAAATTGTCGGTGTTGGGTACTTTACAAACGGCTGTTCCTCCGTTTTGGTCAATACGGTAAAGTTGGTATTCGTAATCATAAACCGCACCCAAGCCTCCGCTGCTGCTTATTTGTTCTTCAATCACATATACTTCGGCATTCCCTTTTTGCTTTTGCGATAGGAGGAAACCGTTATCATCGCATTCAAAAATGGGGATAAAGGTATTACCCTGCAATTTAAAGGCTCTTCCTCCATATGGCTGCGCCGGCTGTGCAATGTTGATTAGGGTTCCGTTTACTTCGAAAATAGATCCTGCAGGCATTGTTCCATATATATTGCCGGTAATGGCTTCCCACTGTCCTGAAAGCGTATCGTTTTGCCCCGGAATATTGGGATTTTCATCATTGGGTTCATCCTTTTTACAGGAACTCATCAAGCTGAGTATAACGCAAACAGCTATAACAGGGATGGTAAATTTTAAACGCATCATATTCGTCTTATTTCGAGTTTCAAAAATAAGAATTAGGAAACGGATTCATCTACTACATATGCCCTAATTTAAAATGAAAATGTCCGGCCACTTTTGCAGCCGGACATCCTCTTTTGTTCTAATCCCTAAATCCTAACAACCACCCCTAAATCATTTATGATGCAAATGAATGCAATGTCTGTTCCAATTCCTGAAGACTGAGCACACCCGATTTTCGCCAAACGGAGTTGCCTTTTTTAAAGATCATAAAGGTGGGTACTCCCCGTATTCCAAAATGAGAAGCCGCGGCCGGATTATGATCCACGTTGATTTTGATTACCTTAAATTTATCTCCGGCTTTGGCCGAAAGTTGTTCCAATACCGGTGACATCATTTTACACGGTCCGCACCAGTCGGCATAAAAGTCAACCAAAACAGGGGTATTTCCGGCAATGAGTTCTGAAAAGGATTGTTTCTCTGCCATGTGATTTCAAATTAAGCGATGTAGCGGTTCAGGCTGGTCCAGCTTCCGCCATTGTATACAGTAAAGCCTTTTGCGCTGAGCATTCCTTTGGCACTGCCGCTGCGCATACCCGAAGCACAACAGGTAATGATGGGTTTGTCTTTTTTCAGTTTGCCTGTGCTGGAACTCAGTTTATCCAATGGAATATTGATAGCTCCTTTTACGTGTCCGCCTTTAAATTCGCCGGGAGTACGCACATCTATGATAACCGCCCCTTCTTGAATTAAACGTTCAAGTTCCTCGTTTTTTCCGCCGAATAGTTTTTTGAAAAATGCTAACATAACTATGGTTTTATTGTTTTTTCGTCTTCTTTTTTCACAAATAAATTTTCAAACGAAGAAATGAGCAGGTAACCCATCAGCGCTCCGTAAGCCGTGGTTAAATACATATTTGAGGTTATGGCGCAGCCTTCTTCGCAGCCGTAAAAACGCCAGTATAAAAAGCCCAATACCGAACCTATTGCCCCGCCCGCTATTTTAATTGCCAATGCTTTATTTATTTTCATGCTGCTAGTGAATTACAGCACAAAGGTATCAAGCCCCTCAGCAGAGTTAGGTAACAAGTGTTACAAAGTAAATGACCTTAAGTAATTTTTAACGAAAGTCTATTATTGTAGTTTAGCCAAGGCTTCTTTTACGCGGCTTATGGCTTTTTCAATTTCAGGCTCAGAAGTGGCATACGAAATCCGGATATGATTATCCATCCCGAAGGCACCGCCGGGCGTAATGGCTACATTGGCTTCATGCAGTAAATACATACAAAGTTCTTTTGAGTTTGTAATGGTTTTACCTCCTCCCGTTTTACCGAAATAGGCCGAAACTTCCGGGAAAATATAAAAAGCGCCATCGGGAACATTCGTAATGATGCCCGGAATTTCGTTTAGCAGTTGCAACGCCAGATTCCGTCTTTTCAGGAATGCATCACGCATAAATCCGGTAGCTTCTTCCGGATCGGCCAGGAGCGCGGCTATGGCGGCACGTTGCGTAATGGAGCAGGTAGCCGAGGTATACTGACCCTGAATTTTGTTACAGGCCGCTGTAATTTCGGCATTGGCGGCCATGTATCCGAAACGCCAGCCGGTCATGGCAAACCCTTTTGATAACCCGTTTACGGTAATTACACGGTCTTTAATGCTGCTGAATGAAGCCAGGGAACGTGGCCTGTCCACGAAGTTGATTAGTTCATAAATTTCATCGGCAATGATGTATACCTGCGGGTGCTTTTCAAATACGGCTACCCATTCGGCCAGTTCATCGTTGCTCCAAACACTTCCCGAAGGATTGCATGGGCTGCTGAACATGACAAGTTTGGTATTGGGTTTGATTGCGGCATCCAACTCTGCTGCAGATGGTTTGAAGTTTTTCTCAATGCCCGCATGCAGGAGCAGTGGTGTTCCGCCGGCATAGGATACCATTTCTTTGTAACTTACCCAGTAAGGTGCAGGAAGAATGACTTCATCGCCTTCATTTACAAGGGCAAAAACGGCATTGGCAATCGATTGTTTTGCTCCGGTGGAGGTAATGATATTGGCAGCCGTATAATCCAGGTTGTTATCTCTTTTCAGTTTTACGCAGATGGCATCCAGTAATTCTTTATAACCTGCAACGGGCGTGTAATGCGAATAGTTTTTGTGAATGGCCTCAATGGCGGCCTCCTTTATGAAAGTGGGAGTGTCAAAATCGGGTTCACCTAAACTCATATTGATCACATCCAATCCCTTTTCTTTCAATTCTCGGCTTAGCCGGGCCATGGCCAGTGTTTCGCTCTCACCGAGTAGTTCTACTTTTTTTGACAAATAACTCATAGTGCAATATATACAATCTTGCGGGGAAAATAGTTCAGCCCCCGGGGTCAAACCTAAGGGTTTTATACGAATTGGCAAAGACTAGGTTTTTGCGGCAAGGGCTTATTTGGCTCAATGTCGACAGAAATAGGTTACCCGGCCTTGTTTTAGTTTCTTTTATCTTTTTTAGAAAATAGGAATTGAAAAATTCATGTACGTTTGTAAAAAACAAAACAGATGGAAGATATAATTGAAATTTTGAAGTTCACGGTGCCATCCTTGGTAACGGGCGGAGTGGTGTATTTCATTTTTCAGTCGTTTTATAAAAAGGATGAACGTAAAATGTTGGTGGAACTCAAAACGGAAACCACTAAAATTACGCTTCCTGTCCGCTTACAGGCTTATGAGCGCTTGGTATTACTGATGGAACGGATTTCTCCGGGTAGCCTTGTGATGCGTGTAAACGTTCAGGGTGTTACGGCCCGGGTTCTGCATGCCGAGCTGCTGAAAAACCTCCGGAGCGAATTTGACCACAACATCACCCAACAAGTTTATGTGAGCGGAACGGCCTGGGAATCGGTAAAAAATGCCAAAGAAGAAACCATTAAATTGGTAAACTATGCGGCTGAACACGTTGGTGAACATGCCAAAGGAACCGATTTAGCCCAAACCCTGCTGGAACTTACCATGAAGTTGGATAATTTGCCTACGCAAGTGGCCTGTAATATTCTCCGTGAAGAAGCGTCCAGGCTCTATTAATTTTTACTTTGTTTTACCTTTTTCCTTGTTTATGGGCTTATTTCATAAACAAAATGCTTACTTATTTTTTAGTACAGCATATTCTTTTTCATCATGAATTATACGGCTTTAGTTATTTTTTTATTGGTGGCCGCATTGGTAGAATGGGGCGCTTACATAGCCGTTCGCGGATTCTTTCCGTCAAACGGCATGGGCTTTTGGATTTACCTGGTAATTACCCTTGTTTCGTATCTGTTGATGCTGTCTTACCCTTTTGTGGGAAAGGATTTGCGATTTCCACTTATTAACCTGTTTTTTATTCTTTTTTTGGGAAAGTTTTTGGCGGCTTTGTTTGTTACCCTCGGTTTAGGCGCCAACAAATTGGTTGAAACGGTATACTCCGCATCCGAAATTTCGCAGTCGCGCCGCGATTTTATCAAAAAAACATCAACATTAATCGGACTGGTGCCGGTGGGATTGATGACCTGGGGCATTTTTCGTACGGCCGGTAATTTTAAAATTCACCGGGTGAAACTTACTTTACCCAAGTTACCAGCAGCCTTTCGCGGATTGAAGATTGTGCAGATATCGGATATTCATACCGGTAGTTTTTTCAGTAAAGAACGTATGGAAGAGGCCGTTGCTGAAATTGCGGGCCAGCAGCCTGATTTGGTTATTTTTTCGGGTGATTTGGTGAATAACCGCAGCGATGAATGCCTTCCGTACATGGATATCCTTTCTAAAATTAAGGCACCCATGGGTGTGTACAGCACCCTGGGCAATCATGATTACGGCGATTACGAACCCTGGCCTTCCAAAGAAGATAAAATCAAGAACTTTCAGGAAATGCTGGATATCCACAAAAACTTGGGTTGGCAATTGCTCATGAACGAAAACCGGATTTTTGAACGGAACGGTGAAAAAATAGCCCTCTTAGGCGTGGAAAACTGGGGAGCCAATCTCCGCTTTCCCAAATATGGCAAGATGAAAGAAGCTTACTTGGGGACGGAAGATGTTCCAGTAAAAATTCTTATCAGTCACGACCCTTCACATTGGGAGGCCGAAGTACTGAAAGAATATCCGGATATAGACCTGATGGTAGCCGGACATACTCACGGATTTCAGTTTGGAGTTGAAATACCGGGCATCAAATGGTCGCCTTCCCAGTGGGTTTACAAGCAATGGGCCGGTTTGTACGAAGATGCGGGCCGTTATCTTTACGTTAACCGTGGCTTGGGCTGCATAGGCTATATGGGTCGCGTGGGGATACGTCCGGAAATTACCGTGTTTGAGTTGGTTTAAACCAGTTCGGCTATTTGTTTTTCAGCTCCCGTGATTTTGTCGCGGTGGTTTTTACCCCATACCTTCAAGGCTTCCACAACAGGATATACCGATTTACCATATTCCGTAAGCGAGTAAATAACCGTTACCGGGGTACTGTCAATTACTTTTCGGCTAACGAGTTGGTTCATTTCCAACTCTTTCAATTCCTTTGATAGCATCTTTGGTGTAACACCCACTTCACGGGTAAGTTCTTTAAACCGTTTTTCACCAAAGGTGAGTGACATCAAAATGGGAATTTTCCATTTTCCGCCCAAGATATCCAGCGCATCGCGAATGGGTAACAAATGCCCCATACAGGTTTTCTTGTTTCTATCTTCCATATTTTCAAATGGGTATCTATTTGTATATCGGTATACAAAAGTAAACCAGTTACAAAAGTATAGTTTCTTGTTGGAACTTTGACCCAGTAAAACAAAAAAATAACGATACATGAAAAAAGGAATGTTGGCCATTGCGGCCTTATTGATCAGCGGAGCAACTTTTGCCCAAACTACCTGGACATTAGATAAATCACATGCCAAATTGGGATTTACGGTTACACACCTGCTGATTTCGGAGGTTGACGGCTATTTTAATGATTTTGATGCCAAGTTTATAGCTTCAAAAGAAGACCTCACTGATGCCAAAATTGAACTCACCGCCCAGATTGCCAGTATTAACACAGGCAATGCCGACCGTGACAAACACCTAACGGCACCTGACTTTTTTGATGCCGCAAAGTTTCCTACGCTTTCATTTCGCGGAAAAACCTTTCAAAAAGTAGACGGAAAAGATTACAAACTGGTAGGGGAGTTAACCATGCATGGCGTTACCAAAGTCATTGAGCTGAATGTGGTTTTCTTTGGCACGGCCGTTCATCCGTACACCAAAAAAACGGTTGGCGGTTTTAAAGTAACCGGCAAATTAAACCGTAAAGATTTTGGCGTGGGAACCGAAACCCCAAATGCAGGCGTGAGCGATGAGGTTATCATCAGCGCAAACTTGGAATTTGTAAAAGGCTAATTCGTTTTTCTTTAATTTTTAAAATAGGTCTTTCCGAAAGGGAAGGCCTATTTTTTATGGATTTAGGAATGCGTTTGTTTCTGCCGTCCATTCCGGTTCGTACTTTTTCAGGTAGCTTTCGTGGCCGCTTTCCGGAAAGGTAAGCAGTTTTTTGGGTCCTTTCAGGTTTTCAAAAATTTGTTGGGTTTCGGCCATCGGCACTTTATTGTCGAGTTCGCCATAGAGCAGGAGGGTGGGGATTTCGATTTTTTTGGCATAATCGGCCGGATTGTGGCTGTAGGTCCAGAACCCGTTCAGCGCTCCGCCCCAGAGCATAAACAGGTCGGTGAACGGAAACCTTGGCGCCCCCATAAGGCCCACCCGCACGTCAACGGCACTGCGCATGCTGCCAAAAGGACATTCGAGAATGATTTTAGCGGGTTCTACCGTTTTTTCAGAAACGGCTTTCATCACGGCAGCCGAGCCCATGCTTACGCCATAAAGAACAATGGGTTTATCAGATTTACTTTTTACGTAATCAAAGCTGGTTTTTACGTCTTCCGCTTCGCGATAGCCAACGGTAGACTCGTTCCCCGCTGAACCGCCGGTGCCATAAAAATCAACAAGAAATGCGTTCCAACCCAGGCTGCGGAATATTTCGGCATGCGGCACTAATTGCGATTTATGCGCCGAGTAACCATGATATAAAATTACCGTTCCCTTGGCAGAATCGGCCGGGATGAACCAGCAGTGCAATTTCCTTTCCGTTCCCAGTTCGGTGGTTTCATAGGGAAAGTGTGGCACCGAATCGTTTACCGGCTTAGGGTTATTTACACCGCTGAATACGATCCCGGCTTTTTGGGTGGAACTCAATTCATCCAGGCGGGTGCGGTTTCCGCCGTCGGGCTCGCTGAATCGGGTAAATTTACGGGCATGGTTGAAGGCAACGGTATTCATCAGGAAAAAGACCGACAAAAATGTGAAGCCCAGTAAATTACCTAGTTTTTTACGTGTGTTTTTCATAACTATTACAAATTTAGGGTTAAAACATCAGAATAACACTTTCATATTCAAATAAATCATCATACCTTTGCACCCTTGTTTTAAAAACAGGATTTTTATTTTATTGTTTAACCATTAAATCGGGCCCCGGTGGCCCAAGAGACAGAAAAATGTCAGAAGAAACACAAGAGGTACAAGGTTCAGAACAACCGGTTGCCGCAACAGTTGCCCCAGCGGCAAAAGCTCCTAAAAAATCATTATCAGATTATGGCTCCGAAGGAGTTGCTGACGGTGGATTTGACTGGGCATCTTTGGAAGGTTACAATGCCGAAACCAAAGGTAAATTAGAAACCATGTACGAAAAAAGCTTCAACACGGTGGCTCCCCACCAAATCGTTGAAGGTAGCGTTATGGCCATCACTCCTAAAGATGTGGTTATTAACGTAGGGTACAAATCAGAAGGTGTAGTGCCAAAAACAGAATTCCGTTACAATCCGGATCTGAAAGTAGGCGATAACGTAGAAGTATACATCGAATCTTTGGAAGACAAAGAAGGTCAACTGCTTCTTTCGCACAAAAAAGCCCGCGCCATGAAATCATGGGATCGCATCAACACCGTATTTAACGATGATATCGTTATTACCGGTTATGTTAAATGCCGTACCAAAGGTGGTCTTATCGTTGACGTTTACGGTCTGGAGGCATTCCTTCCGGGTTCGCAGATTGACGTTAAGCCGATCCGCGACTACGATGTTTACGTGGGTAAAAACATGGAGTTCAAAGTGGTTAAAATCAACCATGAGTTCAAAAACGTGGTGGTATCTCACAAAGTGCTGCTTGAAGAAGAACTTGAGCTTCAGAAAAAAGAAATCATCTCTAAACTCGAAAAAGGACAAATCCTTGAGGGTATCGTTAAAAACGTTACATCTTACGGTGTATTCGTTGACCTTGGCGGCGTAGACGGATTGATTCACATTACTGACCTTTCTTGGGGACGTATCAACCATCCGGAAGAAATTGTTCAGTTGGATCAAAAAATCAACGTGGTTGTATTGGATTACGATGATGAGAAAAAACGCATCGCACTGGGTCTTAAACAACTTTCAGCCCATCCTTGGGAGCAGCTTTCAGCTGACCTGAAACCGGGTGACAAAGTAAAAGGTAAAGTGGTTGTATTGGCCGATTATGGTGCATTTGTTGAAATTGCCCCCGGCGTTGAAGGTCTGATCCACGTTTCTGAAATGTCATACTCTTCACACTTACGTTCCGCTTCGGATTTCGTAAAACCGGGTGATGAAGTTGAGGCCGTTGTATTGACCTTAGACCGCGAAGAGCGTAAAATGTCATTAGGCATCAAACAACTGAAAGAAGATCCTTGGGCTGCCATCGTTGAAAAATACGCGGTAAATACCAAACATAAAGCAACCGTTAAAAACTTCACCAACTACGGAATTTTCGTAGAATTGGAAGAAGGTGTTGACGGCCTGATTCACATTTCTGACCTTTCTTGGACTAAGAAAATCAAGCATCCGAGCGAAATCACCAAAATTGATGATCAGATTGAAGTGGTAGTTTTGGAAATTGATTCTGAGAACCGTCGTTTGTCTTTAGGTCACAAACAACTGGAGCAAGATCCTTGGGAAGTATTCGGTACCATTTTTGAACTTGGTACGATTCATGAAGGAACTGCGGTTGAGAAAAACGATAAAGGACTTGTAATTTCATTACAATACGGAATCGAAGGTTTTGCACCGAACAAACACCTCAAACGTCAGGACGGAACAACCATCGGTTTGGATGAGAAAGCTGATTTCAAAGTAATTGAATTCAACAAAGACGAGAAAAAACTCATCGTTTCACATACCAAAATTTGGGAAGAGCCTAAAGCTTCTGATGAAAAAGAGGAGAAATCAGCAGAGCCGAAAGCAGCAAAAACTGCAAAAACTGCATCTAAATCCGCTACTCCAAAAGCAGAAACAACTACTTTAGGTGATATTTCAGCCCTGGCTGATTTAAAATCTGAAATGGAAGCGAAAGCAAAAGGAAAAGCGAAAAAGAAAAAAGAAGACGAAGCGGAAGCCGAAGGCGAAGCATAGTCCGATTATAACGTCATAAAGAAGGCCGGTTCAGTTAATTGAACCGGTCTTCTTTTTTTTTTGCGGCTCTTTAATTGGAATAGAATTTATGCCCGGCATTGGCCGGTGCACAAATTGAGATTATATTTGCGCTAAACAAATCCGGCCTTGAACGAATCAAAAGTTATTACCGACGGTGAAGGAATGAAGCTCATGATTGAGCGCTTAGGCCTGGAATTGCTGGAGAATTTCGGCAATTTTGATAATACGGTCATCATCGGTTTACAACCCCGGGGAGTAGATTTTAGTGTGCGTTTGGCAAAGTACCTTACCGGTATCTTAGGCAAGCCGGTGAACCATGGCAAATTGGATATAACGTTTCACCGTGACGATTTCAGGCGCGGAACGGAAGTATTGCTTCCAAATTCTACACAGATTGACTTTTTGGTAGAAGGTAAAAATGTAATTTTGGTTGACGATGTGTTGTATACCGGCCGTTCGGTTCGCGCCGGCTTAGATGCCCTGCTGGCTTTTGGAAGACCCGCACAGGTAAAACTCTTGGTGCTGATAGACAGGAAATACGGCCGTGATTTGCCATTGCAGGCTGACTTCACTGGTAAAGAAGTAGACACGGTTAGCGGTCAGAAAGTAAAAGTTGAATGGAGTAAAGACGGTTTAAATGACCGTGTGATACTATATACCCCGCACGAAAAAAATGAGTAAACTGAGCACGGAACACCTGTTGGGCATTAAGTATATCCAAACCGAGGATATCCAAACCATATTGGCTACTGCCCAGAATTTTAAAGAAATTATAAACAGGCCCATTAAAAAAGTACCTTCCTTACGGGAAATTACCGTGGCAAACCTCTTTTTCGAAAATTCTACCCGCACCCGATTATCCTTTGAATTGGCCGAGAAAAGGCTTTCTGCCGATGTGGTGAATTTTTCGGCTTCAGGCTCATCCGTATCGAAAGGGGAGACCCTGACGGATACGGTGAACAATATCTTGGCCATGAAAGTGGACATGATCGTGATGCGTCACCCGAATCCCGGTGCGGCTGTATTTTTGGCCAGGGAACTTCAAAAATACCCAAAAAGTGCCCATGCCCGTATCGTAAATGCAGGCGACGGAACCCATGAACATCCCACGCAGGCGCTGTTGGATGCCTTCTCCATGCAACAAAAATTTGGCAATTTAAAAGGCTTAAATGTGGTTATCGTGGGCGATATAACCCATTCACGCGTGGCACTTTCCAATATTTTCTGCCTCAAAAAACTGGGCGCCAACGTAAAACTTTGCGGTCCGGCAACCCTCATTCCCAAACATATTGAATCATTGGGCGTTCAAGTAGAGCATGACCTGAAAAAAGCATTGGAATGGTGCGATGTGGCTAATGTGCTCCGCATTCAGTTAGAACGCCAGGACATAAAATATTTTCCTTCCTTGCGTGAGTATGCTTTGCAGTATGGAGTAAACAGGCAAGTTTTGGATTCGCTCTCAAAGCCGATTACCATTTTGCATCCGGGACCCATCAACCGTGGTGTGGAGATAACCGGGGAAGTGGCCGACAGCGAGCATTCCTTAATTTTAGACCAGGTTGAAAATGGGGTAGCCGTGCGTATGGCGGTATTATATTTGCTTGCAGGCACTCCGAATGCATAATATTCACAGATTCTTTTACCTTTGCTGTTCTTACAAATTAAATATCGGAAAATATGAAAATACAGGTTACTTCCGAAGCACAATACACCTTATTGAGGCCGGAAGCTGAAAAGTTAGATAGTTCAGTATCACCGCTCCTAAAAGCAGAAATAGTTATGCTTAACGGTAAAGGAGTAAAAAACCTGCTGATTGACCTCACCGACGTGAAATACATTGACTCTTCGGGCCTCAGCGCCATCTTGGTAGCCAACCGTTTATGTAAATCATTAGATGGGGTAATGGTATTAGCCGGATTAAGTGAAAATGTTAAAAAACTGATTGCCATTTCGCAGTTGGAAAGTATTCTTACCATTGTGCCTACCGCAGGTGAGGGTATTGAGTTTATTATTATGGACGATATTGAAAAAAATATTTCAGAATAGTTGATACAAATTATTTTGTAGTATATTTGACTTCATAAACAACAATCATTTTCAAAAAACCGTGTATGATGAAAAAAGTACTTTTTACTGCAATTGCCGGCATGATGGCATACGGCGCAATGGGGCAAGCTTGTGTTCCTGATGTAAACTATCAACCAACAAGTGAAACAGGAGCTGGTATCAAGGATTTACCTTGTGCTGTAACAAACGAACCTTACAATGAATCTACAACAATCGTTATCCCTACTGAAGTTCCTTACGAATTGGGTGGTAACACGATTGACGTAACCGTTTGTGAAGTTAAAATTGACTCTATCACAAACTTCCCACAATCTTCAAACTTAAACTATACCGTTTATTACAACAACAACTCTGTAGGTTTAGGTACTTGGATTGTATTAACTCAAGGACAAGTTAACAGAGCTTGCGTTAACGTAGGTGCAACATTTACTTCTTCTTACAATGATTCATTGTTAGCTCACGGACAAGTGAAAATCGGTCTTACCGGTTGTGGTTCTGCTTTCCCTGTTAGCTTTACGGCTCTTACACCAGATGGTCAGCCTTTGAAAATTGGTTTCACCGTTGGTACAGGTGCTGAATTGGCTAACTGTGCTTCAATTGCATCAATCGAAGAAACTATCAGCAACAACTCATTCGACGTAGCTCAAAACTACCCGAATCCGTTTTCTGATAACAGCCAGATTGCAATCAACCTGACTGAAGCCGGTAAAGTTAACTTCCGTGTAACAAACCTGGTTGGTAAAGTAGTTAGCGAGTCTAGCTTCAATGCTAACGCCGGTCTTAGCTACATCAATGTAAACGCTGCTGATTATGCTGCCGGTGTTTATATGTACAGCGTAACGGCTAATGGTAAAACCATTACCAAAAGAATGATCGTAAAATAATCAAACATACGTTTATGAAAACCCCGGTTCACACCGGGGTTTTTTTTTATCATGACATTTGAAGTAAGCATTTTAGGTACCGGAAGCGCCATCCCTACAAAAGACCGTTTTCTGTCGGGTCAGGTGCTGAATTTTGAAGAACATCTTTTTTTGATCGATTGCGGTGAGGGCACGCAGATGCAGCTCCGTAGATATAAAAAGAGCATTAACCGCATTTCGGCAATTTTGATTTCTCATTTGCATGCCGACCATTATTTAGGTTTACCCGGCTTGCTATCTTCCATGGATTTATTGGGCCGTACAGCAGCTTTAACTATATATTGTCCCAAGGGTTTGGATGATTTTTTAGCCATAAATTATCGCATTTCCGGAGCCAGGCCCCGGTTTGAAATCAGGTATGTGTTTACCAATCCGAACGAACCAACCCTGCTGTTTGAACTGTATAAATTGGATGTTTATTCTTTCCCGCTGGAACACCGGATTCCGTGTACCGGGTTTTTATTCAAAGAGAAACAACTCCAGCGTAAATTCGATAAGCGTTTTTTAAATCGCTACTTTTTATTACCCGAAGAAATTGTGGCCATCAAAAACGGAGCCGATTACACCGCTCCCGACGGTACGGTTTTTCCCAATAGCGAATTAACTGTTTCGCCCGGAAAACCAAGAGCATACGCCTATTGTTCCGATACCGTTTATATGCCGTCTTTGGCTGAATATTTAAAGGGCACGGACCTTATTTATCATGAAGCCACATTTGCCCACGATTTATTGGAAAGGGCAATTGCCACCAAACACACCACTGCCTTACAGGCAGGTATGCTGGCCAAAGAGGCCGGGGCAGGGAAGTTGATCATCGGACATTTTTCATCACGGTATACAGATGCCGATGTATTGGTAAATGAGGCACGTACCGTGTTTCCCAACACCGAAAAAGCAATGGAAGGCTTGGTTTTTCAGGTAGGGTATTAACCATTTGCCTTCTTATTCGTTAATTTGTAAAAATATCCTCATTATGTTAGATCCAAAAGTTGAGAAGATTCTCATTGAGCAAATGGCAAAAGAAGCCGCCTCATCCGCCTTATATTTATCCATGCATTCATGGCTTGAAATGAAAGGACTTGAGGGTTGTTCAACCTTCATGTTTGCCCAGGCAGAAGAAGAGCGCACGCACATGCTCAAGCTCATGAAATATATCAATGACAGCGGCGGACATGCTATCATTCCCGGTGTAAAGCAACCCAAACACAGCTTTAAAAACGTAAAAGAAGTATTCCAGCTTGTACTGGAAAGCGAAATGGATATATCGAGCTCGATCCATAATTTGGTTGACGTGTGTACAAAACTGAAAGATTATACAACACTACATTTTCTTCAGTGGTACGTGGCTGAGCAGCATGAGGAGGAAAAACTCTCACGCACGATTTTAGATAAAATTGAAATCATCGGCTTAGAAGGAAACGGCCTATATCTGTTCGATAAAGAAATGGGAAGTATGCAGGTACAAACTGAGATGAAATCCCAGGATGCGGCCGGTGCTGGAGCTGCCTAACTATAGATTTTTCAAAATTGCCTGAACCGAACTTTCCGGGTTAAGCCATTCTACTTCCAGTTGTTTCGAAAACCAGGTCATTTGTCGTTTGGCATATTGGCGTGTATGTGTTTTAATCTGTTCAACACATTTGGCTTTGCTGAATTTACCCTCAAAATATTCGAAAAATTCACTGTACCCAACGGTTTGAAGTGCCTTTAAATGTCTGTTTGGATAGACTGCCAAGGCTTCATTTTCTAATCCTTGCTCTATCATTTCATCTACCCGGCGGTGAATGCGATGATGAAGCATTTCTTTTTCATGACCGATTCCAAAAGCTTGGTAATCGAAATGGGTATTTTTTGAATGTGTTCGGTAAGCAGAATAAGGTTTATTGCCGGCAAAACACACTTCTAATGCACGGCGCAAACGGGCCGGGTTTTGTTCATCTACTTCTGCAAAATAAACGGGATCGGCTTCTTTCAATAATTTCTGCAGTCCGGCGATGCCCTGTTCTTTAAAAACTAGTTCCACCTTTTGTTTTATGGTCTCCGAAACAGCCGGAAAAGCATCCATCCCATGCAGCAATGCGTTTATATACAAACCTGAACCGCCGCATACAATCACATGCGAATGTTTAAGCAGCAGTTCCTGAATTTTCTGGCGGGCATCGAGGGCATAAGAACCTGCCGAATACTCATCCAATACCGAGCGGCAGGCTATAAAATGATGTTTTACGGAATTTAGCTCTGAAGCTGTAGGCATGGCACTGCCTATGGGTAGCTCCCGGTAGAATTGCCTTGAATCGGCAGAAATAATTTCGGTGTTCAGGGACAGTGCAAGTTCAATTGCCAGTTTGGTTTTACCCGAAGCCGTGGGGCCAGTTATGACTAAAAGCCTGGGCTTATTCATCGGCTTGTAATTGTTTTACTGCACGGAGGCCGATTTCGGCTCCCTTTTCGTACATAAAACGGATAGCTTCGGCCCGTTTATTGGGAATAATGCCATCCAAGATAGCATCCTTAATGGCTGTTTTTATGGTTCCAATTTCTTCGCAAGGCGCAATACCGAATGCTTCCATCACATCCTGTCCGCTTACCGGTGGTTGAAAATTCCGCAGATGGTCTTTTTCTTCTACTTCTTTTAAGCGTTTCCGAACTTTTTTATAATTGGCCAGATAGCGGCTAACTTTTTCATCGTTTTTTGAGGTAATGTCTGCTTCGCAGAGCATAAGCAGGTCCTCAATATCGTTACCGGCATCAAAAATTAAGCGCCTCACTGCCGAATCGGTAATTACCTCTTTGGCCAAAGCTATGGGGCGTAAATGAAGACGTACCAGTTTTTGCACGTATTTCATTTTTTCGTTGGTGGGTAAACTGAGCCGTTTAAAAATGCCTGAAGTCATTTTAGCCCCTAAGTCTTCATGGCCGTGGAAAGTCCAGCCATGGCCGGCTTCAAACCGTTTGGTGGCCGGTTTGGCAATATCGTGCATGATGGCCGACCAGCGAAGCCAGAGGTCATCGGTATTTTCGGATAGGTTATCTAATACCTGTAGGGTATGATAGAAATTATCTTTGTGGCCTTTGCCTTCCACATAATCAACACCATGCAGAGCCGCCATTTCAGGGAATATGATGCTGAGCAAGCCGGTATCAAATAGGAGTTTAAAACCAACGGACGGTTTGGGCGACAATACGATTTTATTCAGTTCGTCGGCAATTCGTTCTTTTGACACAATGCTAATGCGCTCCGCATTTTTACTGATGCTTTCAAATGAGGCCGGCTCAATGCGGAAGTTGAGCTGGGAAGCAAAACGGATGGCGCGCATCATACGCAGTGGATCGTCGGAGTATGTTATATCGGCATTTAGCGGCGTGCGCAGAATGCCTTTTTCCAGGTCGCGTATGCCTTGAAACTGGTCAATGAGTTTACCGTAATGTAGGCGGTTGAGCTGAATGGCCAATGCGTTGATCGTAAAGTCTCGGCGGTTCAGATCGTCTATGAATGTACCGGTTTCTACGGCCGGTTTACGTGAATTTTCGCGGTAGCTTTCTTTCCGGGCTCCAACAAATTCAATATCAAAATCGCCGTATTTCACCATGGCCGTTCCAAAATTGGCGAACACGGTTACTTCTGAGCCTTTGCCCAATCGGGCAGAAAAACGTTGAGCCAGTTCAATTCCGCTCCCTACGGCCATTACGTCTATATCCTTACAGGGTCTGCCTAAAATCATGTCGCGCACAAAACCGCCAACCAGGTAAGCTTCAACTCCCAAGGCATCGGCTTCGGCCGCAATGAGTTTGAAAACTTGGTCTTTCAAACATTCTTTTATCAGCAGATCATACTCTCCCATACGAACCGCAAAAATAGGAAACCCAAGCGTATATTGACCAATATCTGTATATTGCCTGCAAATAGTTGATTATGTGCTGGTGTAGAAGTTGAATTTCTGATTTATGTGCTTTTGCTTGCTTATTCCGGTTTCAGTTCTAATATTTGTTAAGACTAATAAGGGGCAATTGGTACAACTATTTCAACTATTTTATGAGCTTATGCGTAAGGGTATTATGTTGGGCCTTTTTGCGTTCGTATTTTTGTTTACTTGCTTAGGCAGTTTGAACGGACAAACTAATCGTTGGGAAGACAGCCTTGCCGTAATTAATTCGAGGCCGGTTCCGGCATCCGAAAAGTTAATGTCTATTTTAAATTTATGTACCCAAATTCCACATGGCGAATTCCGGAATAAATCCTATTTGGCAGAGCGGGGTATTTTATTGGCAACAGGACTCAAGGATTCGGTAAAAATTGCCCAGTTTTATGATATCAAAGGTTCGGCGTTTTACTTCAAAGGAAAGTTTGACAGTGCGGCATATTACTACTACGAATCCATACGAATTTTAGAAACCCAAAACGATCCGGTAGCCTTAGCCAATGTGTTGAATAATTTGGCCAGACTTTACCGCAAAAAACGCGAATTTTCAAGAGCCATAAGCGCATACGATCGTTCAATGGGATTATTCCGAGAAGCCAATGATTCGGGCGGGGTAGCCATGATTTATAATGAATCCGGCGTGGTGTATGAGTACATGGGTGATTTTGAAGAAGCCATGCGCCGTTACCGTGCTTCGCTCAATATTCAGGAAATACGGAATGATCAGATTGGTATTTCTTACGGATTGAGTAATATCGGTTATTTGAATATTTCGCTGAAAGAGTATCGCGAAGCTGAAAAATATTTAAAGCAAGCCCTGCAAATTCGTATGGCTCTTAACGATTCATTTTCGATGGCCTTGAATTATACCGAATTAGGAGAGCTCTATCTGAAAATGGAGCGCTACAATGAAGCTACCGAGTACTTTAGAAAAAGTAACGAAATTGCATCTAAAATAATTTATCCCGACTTGCAGAAGGAAAATTACCGTAATCTTTCGGAATTGGCAGAAAAGAGTGGTAATTACAAACAGGCATTAATTTATTTTAAAACCCATAAATCTTTGCAGGATTCAATTTTTAGGCTGGAGTCGGCCTCAAGAATTGAGGAAATTTCAACGCAGTATGAAACGGAGAAGAAAGCCAGTGAAAATGAACTGCTGAAAAAAACAATCAGCCTGCGTGACCTGGAAATTAAAGATGAGTCAAACCGTGTTCGTATCCGGACGCTTACCTTGTTTTCGGTTATTATTTTGTTTTTGTTGGTGTTGTTTATCGGGTTATTTGTTTTTTACCGCATACGGCGCGAACAGCAAATCAAAATTCAGATGGAAGTGAACACGGCGCGTGAAATTGAACGCCGGCGTATTTCTCGCGATTTACATGATAATTTGGGTGCGCAGATGAGTTACATGATTTCGGTGTTGGAAAAAGCATCGGAAAGCGATAAAAAAGACAACTATGTAGCCTCACTCAGAGAAACTGCCGGGCAGGCTATTATGACCCTCCGGGAAACCGTTTGGGCCATTAACCAGCGCGAAATTTCGGTTGAAAATTTCAGCGATAAGTTCAAACAGTTTGCAAAACGGCAAGTTGAACATAACCAAGAAATTAAACTTTCTTTTAAAGAAGACATCACCGAGAACCGTATTTTAGGTCCCGCAACAGCCTTAAACCTCTACCGCATTTGTCAGGAAGCCTTTTCGAATGCCGTAAAACATTCGAATGCAGCGCATATTTCGGTTGAAGTAAAATCGAACCGGGAGTATGCCTTTTATTTTTCGGTAAAAGACGATGGAATTGGCTTTGATGCCCAAAACGGAAAAAAGGAAGGCCATTACGGACTTGAAAATATGGAGTTTCGTGCCCAAGAATCGGGAGCGGAATTTAAAATCAAATCCGAGCCCGGCCGTGGAACTTTGATTGAAGTTTTTTCTGATTTAACTAAACAAATCACGGCTTAATTTATTTCTTTGCTTTAACTATGGCAATGAAAAAGGCACTGATTGTGGGTTCCGGACTGGGAGGACTGGCTCTTTCTGTTCGATTGGCGAAAGCCGGATACGAAGTGAGCGTGTTTGAAAAGAATGATTTTCCGGGCGGAAAGGCCTCGGAACTTAAAGATAAAGGTTACCGATTTGATGCGGGTCCGTCTTTGTTTACCTTGCCCGAACTGGTAGATGAGCTGTTTACGCTATGTGGCGAAAATCCGAAAGAAAAGTTCAGTTACACCCGCCTGGGGCATATTTGCCGTTACTTTTTCGCCAACGGAAAACGGGCTGATTCAAATGCCGATTGGCAGGTTTTTGCCAAAAACTTGGAAGAAAATTTAGGCGAACCGGCCGAAAACGTCATTCGCTATCTCAACGAAAGCAAACGTAAATGGGAGTTGACTTCCGATTTATTTATTTTCTCTGATTTTGCCAATCCGAAGAGTTTTCTATCCTCCAAATTTTTCAAAGGTGTTTTGAGTGTGGCTGAGCTGAATGTATTCAAAACCATGAACGAATACAACGAAAGCCGACTGAAAACCCCCGAAGCCGTGCAGCTTTTCAACCGGTATGCCACGTATAACGGTTCTAATCCGTTTAAAGTACCCGCTACGCTTACCGTGGTTCCCTATGTTGAGTATGGTTTGGGTGCTTTTATGCCGGATAAAGGAATTGTGGACATCACCAATTCCATTTATGAATTGGCTCAACGACAAGGTGTTAAATTTCATTTCAACGAAAAGGTGGATGAAATTCTGCATTTAAATGGTAAAATAACCGGCATACGCACCAAAAAGGGATTTTATGATTCATCTTTGGTGGTTTCCAATGCCGATGCGGTTCCAACCTATAAATACCTACTCAAGGATGAAGCCCGTTTCGAGAAACTGGCGGCCGTTGAGCGCAGTACGTCGGCTTTGGTTTTTAACTGGGGCATCAAACACGAATTCAAAGAACTGGGCTTACACAATATTTTCTTTTCGGCCGATTACCAAAAAGAGTTTAAGGCCCTTTTTGAAACCAAAACCATGGCCGATGATCCTACCATATATGTGTTCATCAGCAGTAAACATATTCCTTCGGATGCCCCTTCGGGATGCGAAAACTGGTTTACCATGATTAATATTGCTGAAAATGTGGGTCAGGATTGGGACAGCATCATTCCAAAAGCCCGAAAAATATTAATTGATAAACTTTCCAAGACCTTGGGTGTGGATATTGAGCCTCTTATTGAGGTTGAACTGGTGGAAGAACCCCGCTGGTTTGAGGCCCGTACCTCTTCCTGGCACGGTTCATTGTATGGCACGGCAGGTAACAGCCGTTTCTCGGCTTTTTTAAGGCAGGCCAACCGGTCAAAAGCATACGAGGGTCTTTACTTTACGGGCGGAAGCGTGCATCCGGGTGCGGGAATACCCATGTGTATGGCTTCTGCGAAAATTACGGCCGAAATCATTAACAATACCGAAGCGTGATACAGTCCCTCAGCAGCAATAAAGTTTGGTTTGTGGTAATCGTGATTTATATGGTTGGTTTGGCCGGCTTTATGATTCCCGCACTGAATGACTTGTTTGTATGGCTGATTCCGATTAATATTTTATTTGCCTTTACGGTATTATTGCTTGGCGAGGAGCGAATTTCCATTTCAAAAATCATCCTTTTTTTAATCTGTTTTCTTTTCGGTTTTTTTTATGAATTAGCCGGTACCAAAACAGGCCTTATTTTTGGCGAGTATGCCTATGGAGCAGGCTTAGGGCTCAAACTCTGGGATGTACCGCTTCTTATTGGTCTGAATTGGTTCTTTATGGTTTATACTTCTCTCATTTTGGTGGGGAAGTATATTGAAAATGAAGCTGTTAAAGTTGTTATTGCGCCTGCTTTTATGGTGGCGTATGATTTTTTGTTGGAACCTTTTGCCATGGAAAACGATATGTGGAACTGGGCCGGGGGCATTATACCGTTTCAAAATTATGTGGCCTGGTATGCCGGCGGACTCTTCTTATGCTTACTGGCTGTTTTTGGAAAGTTCGAGCTTAAAAATCGGTTTGCTGCAGGTTTGTATGTTGTTCAATTTGTTTTTTTTGGAATCTTATTCATCCGACGATTACTGTTGGAATAAAAAAGCAGGCAATAGGGAAATAATTAGTTATTATTGTTTGTTTAAACGCAAATCATAACACTAAACTTGCTGAACAAATAGGGGTATTGTTGGTTTCTATTCAACATGAAATACATTGAAAATAAATGGTACTTGGCTTGTCTCAACGAAGAGTTGGAACAGCAGAATCCGCTGCCCAAAAAAATACTCGGCAGGGAACTGGTTATTTTCAAAACGGAGAGCGGAAAAATAGGCGTTACCGAAGACCGCTGCTGTCACCGGAACGTGAATTTATCGTTGGGATATGTGGAAGGTGAACACATTAAATGTGCTTATCACGGTTGGGAGTATGATGCAGGTGGAGTATGTGTAAATATTCCTTCGCTCCCGGCTGATAAACCTATCCCAAGTGTCTGTAAAATTAATACCTTCAAGGTAAAGTTGGCTTACAATTCGGTATGGGTTTTTATTGGTAATCCGGAACTTGCCGAGAATGTTTCATTACCGCCAATGCACGAAATGGATAATCTGCCAAGGGTTTATAATTACCATTTTTTTGATGCCGATTTAAAGCTTACGGCCGAAAGCCTGATTGATGCTTATCACATAAACCACGTACACCGTAATTCAATCGGTTCGTTTATGGGGAATTTGCATTCGGGGCAGGTTGATTTTAACATCCGCAAAGGCGAGGATTGGCTTACCGGAACCTATATGCGTATGAATGAAGGCAGTTTTTGGGAAAAAATGTATTTCGGCAAAGAGGAAACCATCACCACACATTTCGGGTTCTGGTTTCCGAATGTTTCAAAATTGGATATATGCTTTCCCAAGCGGCGCATGATTATTTATGAGCATTTTTATCAGGTTGATGAAAATAGTATTTGCATGTGTCAGATTACCCTTTGGGATAATATCTTCCCAACTTTTCCTTCTTTTGCACGAAAATTCATGTTCAATAAATCGGTAACCATTGTAGAGGAAGATCTTATTTTCTTGGAAAACAGTAAAATGCTAAAAGATCGGAGCGGACATAAAGATTTGTTGGTAACACCGTCGGATGAAGTTACTTTTGAATTCACGAAAATCTGGAACAAAAACATCGGCTTTAATGAAGGAATATCTGAGGAAAAAAATCAGGGCTAAATTATCTAATTACCGGGTGCCGCTCAATTCGCCCGATTCAACATTGCCTCATACCCTAAACGGAAATAAATCAGTAGCCGTTATCGGTGGCGGGATTGCAGGGATTTCAGCCGCATCAAACTTGGCAGAGCGGGGATTTTCGGTAACTCTTTTTGAAAAAGAAAATTACCTGGGTGGAAAAGTGGGTGCCTGGACATTTGAAAGCAATGGCGAAACCTTGCACATGGAACACGGATTTCACGCCTTTTTTCGTCAATACTACAACTTGCTCGATTTCATGCGCCGGATTGGTGCCTACGATAACCTCATTCCCATTGATGATTATGTGATTTTGTTCGGTGACGGTCAAAAGCAGGGCTTCAGTAACTTAGATCCCACACCGGGCTTAAATGTTCTTTCGCTCCGCAAAAATGGCGTATTCGGTTTGTTTACCCTGCTCAGTCCTACCAGTATGCCGCTTATCAATCTGTTGCAGTATAACCGTGAAAAAACCTTCCGTAAATTTGATCAGGAGAGTTTTGAGTCCTACGCACGCCGAACCCTGCTTCCCAAAAAAATGCGTCTGGTGTTTAATTCATTTGCCCGGGCCTTTTTCAGCGAACCCGAAAAAATGAGTATGGCCGAACTCATTAAGGGTTTTCATTTTTACTTTCTGAGCAATGAAGACGGATTGCTTTATGATGTGCTGAATGATGATTTTCAGACTTCGTTTTTAGACTATTGCGAGGCCCACATGCAGAAACATGGAGTGACAATCAAAAAAAATACGCCGGTACAGGCTATCAAAAAATCGGGAACGCAGTTTGAGGTAAACGGACAATATTTTGATTACACCGTTTTATGTACCGACGTAAAACACTTGAAACAGGTGGTAGCAGCCTCGCCGGCTTTACAGCAATACGGTACATTTTTTAAATCGGTAGAGGCCGTTCAACAGTCTGACCGTTATGCGGTTCTGAGGGTTTGGACAGATCGGTTTGAAACCCAGAAATTACCCTTTTTCGTTTTTACCGACCGTCTGCAAGCGCTCGATTCCATTACACTCTACCATCGTATGGAAAAAACCTCGGCCGCTTGGAGTGAACAGAATAAGGGCGGTATTTTTGAACTGCACAGTTATGCGCTTCCGGCCGGTTTGACCGATGATGAACAAATTAAGCAGGTATTGATGGATGAACTTTATCACTATTTACCTGAGTTAAAAGGCATGCAGATTTTACACGAACATTTTCAGCACCGGCATGATTTTCCGGCTTTTCATAAAGGTTTGTATGCCACTAGGCCTGGTATTAAAACCGATGTACCCGGTTTATTTTTAGCCGGCGACTGGGTTAAGCAGGATAACTGTACCATGCTTATGGAAGCGGCATATACTTCGGGTTCCATGGCGGCGAATTCTATTTTTGAAGCCGAAGGTTTACAGGCCAACGCCTTGTTTTCGGTTCCGCAAAAAGGAATTTTGGCATAAAAAAAATACGCCTTCCCAATAAGAAAGGCGTATAAGGTATTCAGGGTGAATGTAAGTTAGTTTGCACCGGCTGGGCGGGGAACTTTGACTTTAAATTCCTCACTACGAAGCCCGTCGAATGTTACGATTCGGAATGAATAGTTTGCCTCGGATTTCTGTCCGAAACGCACACAGCGAAAAATAACCAATTCATCTCCTGTGAAATATAAATCTAAATCACGGGTTACAAAATTTTCATCTTCATCCGAATTCAGGTCTACCTGGTATGAAATACCGTACACATCATCAAAATTGGGATTGTCGGTTTTAAGCGAGAAGGTGATGCTTGAACCGTTATCCCCTCCATTGCTGAAACTACAGTCATTAATATCGGTTACTTCGTATTGTACATCCGAAATTACATAGGCATTCAGTTCTTCTTTTTTACAACCGCCAAACGCAGTCAGTAGGCCTATTGTGGCTATGGCAATTATTGATTTTTTCATGTTTATTAAAATTATTCGGGTTTGTATAAACGGTAAGTAACCGGTTTGCTTCGGAGGCGATCTTCAGAAACAATAAAAAAGCGGACATCAATATAATCCACTCCCTCAAGGGAGCGGCACCATTGCTGGGTCATCGTGTTTCCGTTTATATTGAAACTGGTTAAAGAGTAACTGTAAAATCCATTTCCGTTTTGAAAAAGCAAATCCGCTTCCAACTCATCAATTACCAGATTGTCGGGGTTAGAAAAATCGAGGCTGAAAGTGAAATTGGTTCCCGTAAAGCCTCCTGCGGTGGTGCAGTCATTGGCACTTACAAAACTGGAGTTTACACTGTTGATGGTAATCGTATTCCAGTCCAGTGAAAATTCATCTTTTTTGCAGGACTGAAAGCTCGATATTCCTCCGGCAAGGAGCAGGAATAAAGCTATTGTTTTTTTTCTCATGATGCAGCGCATTAATTAACGCTGCAAATTTATGGCGCTAAACTATTTTGGTTAAAACAATTTACAGGTACTTGTGATGAAAAAATCACTCAATTTAGATGTAATTGTTTGACAATAATCTATTTTTATTTGATTATTGTGCTGAAAAAATCCCAGTTTTCGTCTTCAATCGTGTATAAACTATGTCCTTCCGACTTCCCGTCTTTAATTTCTACCCGGAAACCGGTTACGCGTTTAATTTTGTCCCGGTACATGTCCCAATCCCCTTTTTTCGAAGCCTCATCCAACAGCTCAAACTGATCTTCCAAAATTTGTAAAAAGTATTTCGTAAACAGAATATTTAATCCTTTAAAATGTTTGGAAAAGGCTTCCACCCTTGCAGCAGAGTTGATAACTATGCCGTATGCAAAGTTCCGGTTTATGTTTTCATCATGGTACACCATGCTTCCACCGGAGTGGATTCCCATACCAAAATCAAGTGAAAGTTCGGCATTCAGCTCTTCAGACCATTCGGCCAGTAAGCCTTCATTATATTCTTTCAGTTCGGTTTTTAAATAAGAAGCCATGGTACAGGCCGTTTGCAGGGCTGTCCAGGCATGGGTTTCATTCCAGAGCAGACAAACATGGCCATCGCCGGTATCGTTGTAGTAAAATTTATCTGTTCCTGCATCAGCAACTAACTGGTGCAGCTTCCGGTGAATTTTAAGCATAAAGCTGAGCTGATGCCTGATTTTATCGCCTGAATTTTTATCCGCCCTGTTTTCGCTTATGGCTCTGATTAAATAGGTGGAATTCCGTAAATCAAGAAAGTAACAGCTTGATAATCTTGAATCAAGGTTTTCTGTAAGGTGAATAGGATTGAGCATATTCCGGTTTGTTTGCGCAATAGTATCTTTTTCCGGGGTAAGTACAAAATAAGTTGGATTAGAAATGTTTATGTTCGTAGGATTAAATTGAATCATAAATAAAATGGGAAAAATTACTGGAATTGGAGGGATTTTCTTTAAATGTAAAAATCCGGCTGGAATGAGAACTTGGTACCAGCAACACCTGGGATTGAATTCAGATGAATACGGAGCTAATTTTCAGTGGCGAAAAGATGAAAATCCGCAGGAGAAAGGGTATACATTATTATCCATGTTTGATGAAAACACCGATTATTTTGGTGAAAACAGGCAAACTTATATGATTAATTTTAGGGTAGAAAACATAGAAACACTAGTTGATGAGTTAAAAGCGAGTGGAGTAGCGGTATTGGATGAAATTGCCCAATATGAGTATGGGAAATTTGTACATATAGCTGATGCAGAAGGAAACAAAATTGAGCTTTGGGAGCCCGCTGACGATGAATACGGGAAAATGATTGGCGATAATGTAAATCGCACCTGAAAATCAGCCTTTCTAAAGGTTATCCAATAAATATTAACACTGCCATTTTCAGGAGCCGGATTCGGTATCTTTGAACTTCTGTTTTTGAATCTTTTTTGTTGAAAAATTTGTTGAAGAATGCCTGAATTTAACCACCTGCACGTACATACCCAATTCTCTTTACTCGACGGCGCTGCGGATGTTTCTCGCTTGTTTAAAAAAGCGAAGGAGGATGGCATGCGCGGTATGGCCATAACCGATCACGGAAACATGTTCGGGGTGTTTAAGTTTGTTGCCGAGGCCCAAAAATATGGCAAAAAGGTAGATGCCATTGCCCCCGACGGTTCGATCACCAAAACTTGGCAGTACGACGTGAAACCCATTGTGGGATGCGAGTTCTACATGGTTGAAAACCGCCACAAACGCCAGTTTACGCGCGAAGAAAAAGACATACGCTTTCATCAGTTGTTTCTAGCTAAAAATGAAATTGGCTATAAAAACCTGTCCAAATTATGTTCCTTAGGATACATTGAGGGCATGTATGGTAAATACCCGAGAATTGACAAAGAACTTGTGCTTCAATATCACGAAGGTCTCATCGCTACCACCTGCTGCTTGGGAGCAATCGTGCCTAAAACGATTTTGCGAAAAGGCGAAGCCGAGGCCGAAGCCGAGTTTAAATGGTGGCTCGATATTTTTGGTGAAGATTATTACGTGGAGTTGCAACGCCACGACATTGCCGACCAAAATACGGTAAACGAAGTGCTGCTCCGTTTTGCTCAAAAATACAATGTGAAGGTAATCGCATCAAACGATTCACATTATGTTGACCAGCAGGATTCAAACGCCCACGATATATTGCTTTGCATTAACACGGGCGAACTACAAAGCACGCCAAAAGCCGGCGATTTTTCCGAAGATGAGGGAATACCCAAAGGGGCACGTTTTGCCTTTTTTAACGACCAATTCTACTTCAAAAAGCAGCAGGAAATGAATGCGCTTTTTGCGGATATTCCTTTTGCTACCGATAATACGGGCGAAATAGTGGATAAGGTTCAACCCATTGATTTAAAGCGTGATATACTGCTTCCCAATTTCCCTATTCCGGAAGAGTTTAAGATTCACCAGGGCTTTGGGGCCGATGTGGAAAACCAGTGGGAATACCTGAAACACATAACTTTTGAAGGCGCCCGTAAACGCTATGGAGAAATTTCGGCTACAACGGAGGAACGGCTTAATTTTGAGTTGTTTACGATTAAATCAATGGGTTTTGCGGGTTACTTTTTGATTGTGGCTGATTTTATTGCCGCCGGCCGCGATCTGGGCGTACTCATAGGTCCCGGAAGGGGCTCTGCCGCCGGCTCTGCCGTGGCGTATTGTATCGGAATTACCAATATTGATCCCATCAAATATGATCTGCTGTTTGAGCGTTTCCTGAATCCCGACCGGAAATCAATGCCCGATATTGATACCGATTTTGATGATGAAGGCCGTCAGAAAGTAATTGATTACGTGGTTGATAAATACGGTAAAAACCAGGTGGCCCAAATTATCACGTACGGAACCATGGCCGCCAAATCCAGTATAAAGGATGTGGCCCGCGTAATGGATCTTCCCTTGCAGGAGAGTAATGCCCTGGCTAAGCTGGTTCCCGAAAAACCGGGCATAACCCTAAACCGTGTCATAAAAGCGCCCATGCGGGATGCTGATTGTAAACCGGGCGAAAAAAGCCTGGCTTCCAAAGAGGGGCTGCAATCCGAAGATTTTGAAACGATTAAGCAGCTTCGTGAAATATATGCAGGTAAAGATTTAAGGGCCAGAGTATTAAAAGAAGCTTTAGTGCTTGAAGGCTCGGTTAGAAATACGGGTATTCATGCCGCCGGAATCATCATTGCACCGGAGCCGTTGATGAATATTCTGCCCGTGGCCACTTCCAAAGAATCGGAACTGTTGGTTACCCAATACGAAGGCAAAGTGGTTGAGGATGCCGGGGTAATCAAAATGGACTTTTTGGGTCTGAAAAACTTAACCATCATCCGCGATTGCCTGCGGATGTTAAAAAACAAACACGGAATTGATTTAGATCCGGATTCAATCCCACTGGATGATGCCAAAACTCTTGAGCTTTATCAGCGGGGCGAAACCGTGGGTACATTCCAGTTTGAGAGTCCGGGTATGCAAAAGCACCTCAAAGACTTAAAGCCCGATAAGTTTGAAGACCTCATTGCCATGAATGCCCTCTACCGTCCCGGGCCCATCCAGTATATTCCTAATTTTATTAAACGGAAACACGGATTGGAACCGGTAACGTACGACCTTCCTGAAATGAAGGAGTACCTGGAGGAAACATACGGTATTACGGTATATCAGGAACAGGTGATGTTGCTGTCGCAGAAATTGGCCGACTTTACCAAAGGCGAAGCTGATACCCTGCGCAAAGCAATGGGTAAAAAAGACCGGTATACCCTGGATAAACTTAAACCCCAGTTTTTGGAGAGGGCATCGGCCAAAGGGCATGATTTAAAAAAGCTGGAAAAAATTTGGACAGACTGGGAAGCCTTTGCGGCCTATGCCTTTAATAAGTCGCACTCGACCTGTTATGCCTTCGTGGCCTTTCAAACCATGTACCTGAAAGCCCATTATCCGGCAGAATACATGGCCGCGCAGTTGAATCATGCGGGTAACATTGAAAAGATGTCCATCTTCATGGAGGAGTGCAAGCGCATGGGTATGTATGTGCTGGGTCCGGATATTAATGAATCAGATAAAGACTTCAGTGTGAATGCCAAAGGACAAATTCGCTTTGGACTGAACTCTGTGAAAGGAGTGGGCGAGGCCACGGTGGAAAGTGTGTTGGAAGAACGCAAAAACGGCCCCTTTACTTCGGTTTATGATATCGTGAAACGCATCAACCAAAAAGCAGCCAACCGCAAGTCATTAGAAAGTTTGGCGCTGGCCGGTGCATTCGACTGTTTTGAAGATACACACAGAGCCGTTTACCTGCACGAGGAAGAGCAGGGCAAGGGAACCGTGATGGATAAGATTATCCGTTTTGGAAACGCATACCGTCAGTCCTTAGACAGCTCTGCCATTAGTTTGTTTGGTGATTCCGTAGAGAATGAAATTGTGGAACCGCCGCTTCCTATGGTTCCGCGTTGGGCTAAATTGTACGAATTGGGCCGGGAAAAAGAAGTGGTTGGCATGTTTTTGAGTGCCCACCCGCTCGATGATTTTAAACTGGATATTGAAGCTTTCTGTAACATTGGCCTTGCCGATTTAAATAGCCTTGATTTGGCCGATAAGCTGGATAAAGTTTACACTTTTGCCGGGATTGTTACCGGAGCCGAACACCGCATCTCACAAAATACCGGTAAACCCTGGGGAAGCCTCACCATTGAAGATTTCAGTGGCATGTTTCAAACCCGCATATTTGGCGAGGATTACATGAAATTCAGGCCATTTATGGAGCCTGACCATTTTCTTTATTTAAGTGCAAAAGTGGTGAAAGGATTCCGGGATGGGGGGCCTGAACTTAAAATCCAGAGTATTGAATTGCTTAATACCCTGCGTACGAAAAAGGCGAAATCAGTTATTATCCAATCGTTTACCGATATGTTCACCCATCAGACAGCCATTGAGCTGGAAGAAATATTTAAGGCCAATCCGGGTAATTTGCCCATTCGCTTTAAGTTTGGTGAACCCGAAACGGGCATGTCTGCTGATGCGATTGTAAAAAAATACAAGGTGGCCATAACCGATCCTTTGCTGAAGGCGCTGAAACAAATGCCCGAAATCAAAGTGAAAATAGGTTAAAGCCGTTTTTATACTATTGATATTGGTTTAGTTTTTTGTATGGAATTGGCTAGGCTGTTTATTTGTTTGTTCCTGAAAATTCCTCGTGTGTGTTAATTGTGTATTATTCAAGTTTTTAATTTGGGTTATGATTAGATTCATCACTGTTTAAAACTTGTTGCCCGAAAACTCATTGATAACCTTATTAGCAATAAATTTGTTTCAAAATTGAGAGGATGAATTTACGTATAGCTACTATACGGCTGGTTTGCTTATTTACATTTTTGAGTGCAGCTTTTTATGGTTTACATGCACAAAAAGCCACCGTTTCCGGAATAGTTACCGATGCAACAAAAGGAACAACCATTCCGGGTGTAAACATCATTTTGGGTCCGGCACAGGGAACTACCACCGATTTGGACGGTAAGTACAGCATTCAAGCCGATCCCGGAACCTATGAAATTAAAGTTTCGTTTGTGGGGTATGATATTCAAACCATCTCGGTATCCGTTAATGCGGGTGAAACAAAAACGTTGGACATCAAACTGGTTGAATCCAGCAAAATGTTGAACCAGGTGGTCGTTTCAGGAAGCCGTTATGAAAAAAATGCGGCCGAAGAAACCATTTCAATTGAAGTACTGGGGCCATCCGTATTTAAAAACACCAATTCTATTGATTTGGCCGATGCCATTATTAAAACGCCTGGTGTAAACGTGGTTGATGGGCAGGCTACCATCCGCGGTGGAAGTGGGTTTTCATACGGAGCAGGTTCAAGGGTGCTTGTGTTGGTTGATGATTTGCCTATGCTCTCCGGAGATATGGGAAGCGCCTATTGGAAAGCGATGCCCATGGAAACAGCCGAAAGTATTGAAATTTTGAAAGGCGCCTCATCCTCGCTCTACGGTTCTTCTGCCTTAAACGGGGTAATTAACTTACGCACCGGCTGGGCCAGACCCAAACCCGTTACCGATGTTACCTTTTATTCGGGTATAACATCCAATCCGCGTGGTAAATATCAAAAATGGTGGAGCGATTATTCCCAACCGTTTTTTACCGGAGCTTTCGCATCGCACCGCCACAGGGTAGGGCCGGTTGATATTGTAATAGGCGCAAACTACCATTACGAAAAAAGCTTTTTGGAATCAAATGACCAGTTTCGCTACCGTGCGAGTATAAAAACCCGGTATCGCCCTAAGAAACTTCCCAACTTGGCCGTAGGCGTGAACGGTAGTTTTATGTGGGAACGCAGCGGCCGCTTTTTCATGTGGCAGGATGGTGATTCCAGCGCTTTCCGTATCTCCGACGGATCAAATGACCAATATTATTTTTTTAATGTTGACCCGTATTTAGAGTACGATAACAACAAAGGAACTACCCACAGTTTCCGAACCCGTTATTTTAGAACCTTCCGCTATGGCAGCGGTACAACGGCCAACTCGGTTTCAAACTTGGCCTATGCCGATTACCAGTTCCGTCACCGGTTTAAAAAGCTGTTTACCATTATTGCCGGGGCTACCGGAAGCTTCGGATGGATGTCGAGTAACCTTTATCCGGGTTCCAGAATTGCCGCCATGGGGGCCGCATATACTCAACTCGAATTTAAATACAACCGTTGGAATGCCAACGTTGGCGGGAGGGTTGAATATAATCAGGTAGATACTTCGTTCAGAAACGTAAGACCCGTATTTCGTGCAGGCTTGAACTTTAAAGCTGCCAAATATACCTTCCTACGCACCTCTTGGGGACAAGGATACCGCGTTCCAACCGTTGTTGAACGTTTTCTGGATGCCAGTTTTGCGGGCGTGGGAATCAAAGCCAACCCATACTTAAAATCAGAGCAGGGATGGAACTACGAAATTGCCGTTAAACAAGGATTCGGTTTCTCTAATTTTAAAGGTTTCTTTGACTTTTCCATGTTCTGGATGGAAAATACCAATATGGTGGAATATTCATTCTTTTTCGACAACGGCTTCTTCTTTAAACCCGAAAATGTGGATAGAGCCCGTATTGCAGGTTTTGAAGGGAACCTAACCGGACAGGGAAATATTGGCCCGGTAACCATCCGTTCTATTTTTGGTTACACCTACAATTATCCGGTAAATCTAGGGCGTAATCCCGAATATGAAAATGCCGGAGTATATATCCGCGAAATGTTTCAAAACTTCAACAGGCCTTATGCATATACTGACACTGTGCTGCTAAAGTACCGCAACCGGCATATGATACGTCTTGATTTAGAAGCTGAAGTAAAACGCTTTACGGTGGGTACAACCATGTATTACAACTCATTCATGGAATCGTTTGATGATGTGTTGGCCGTGTTTGATGTGATTACCTATTATGAAATGCGAAAAAACCGTACCGGTGATTTTATTCTGGATTTACGTCTGGCGTATCAAGTAAATGAGCAGGCGAAAGTGTCTTTTATCGTAAAAAATGCCACAAATCTTACCTACGCCACAAGGCCGGGCATGATGAACTCACCCATGAGTTTCTCGGTGCAATTCCGCTATGTTTTAGATAAGAATAAATAACATATCCTAAATATTTCAGTGTTTTAAAATCCCAAACGGACTTATCCCGTTTGGGATTTTTGCATATTTGCCCTAATGAAGCTGTCGGTCATCATCGTAAACTATAACGTGAAGTTTTTCGTGGAGCAGTGTCTGCTTAGCGTAAGACATGCCGTTTCGGCCATGGATGAGGTTTACGGAGCAAACAGTGTGGAAGTATTTTTGGTTGATAATAACTCGGTGGACGGAAGCTGTGAAATGGTTGCCGAGAAATTCCCCGAAGTTCTGCTGATTGCCAACCGTGAAAATACCGGCTTTTCAAAAGCCAATAATCAGGCAGCGCGCATCAGTAAAGGTGAGTACATTCTGCTGCTGAACCCCGACACGGTAGTGGAAACAGATACCTTCCTGAAAACGGTGCAGTTTATGGATGCCAATCCCCAAGCCGGAGGCCTGGGGGTGAAAATGCTCGACGGTAAAGGAAAGTTCTTACCCGAATCAAAACGGGGATTACCAACTCCCGAAGTTGCTTTTTACAAAATATTCGGGCTTTCGGCCCTGTTTAAAAATTCAAAACGCTTTGGGCGTTACCATCTTACCTATTTAGATAAGGACCAAAACCACGAAATTGAAATACTTTCGGGTGCTTTCATGCTCATGCGAAAAGAAGCCCTGGATAAAGTAGGCCTGCTGGATGAAGATTATTTTATGTACGGTGAGGATATCGATCTTTCTTACCGCATAATAAAGGGAGGCTATAAAAATTACTATTTCGCCGATACGCGTATCATCCATTATAAGGGAGAAAGCACAAAGAAAAGCAGCGTAAATTATGTGTTTGTATTTTACAGGGCCATGATCATATTTGCCCGCAAACATTTTTCGGGCAGTTATGCAGGTCTTTTTTCGTTTATTATCAATTTGGCCATTTGGCTGCGCGCCGGTATAGCCATTATAAAACGATTTGTGATTAAAGCCGCATTGCCGCTTTTTGATTTTGGATTGTTATACGCCGGCCTGCTCTTGCTGAAAACCTATTGGGAACAAAACCACAAATATGTTGAAGGCGGAACCTATCCGGATGAATTCACGTTTATTGCACTTCCCATTTACTGTATAACCTGGATGATAGGCCTCGCCTTGGCGGGCGGCTATGATCGGACCAACCGTTTTGCCGAAATAATTCGGGGTGTGGGATTGGGTACATTTATTTTGTTAACCGTATATGCTTTATTAAGTGAAGAATACCGATTTTCAAGAGCCATAATATTGTTGGGAGCCATTTGGGCCGTGAGTAGTTTTACCCTGATTCGGGGCATTCGGCAGTTTATCCGTACCCGTTCATTTAATTTTGAAAAAGGCATCCGTAAACGCTGCGTTATTGTGGCTGATGCCGATGAGTTTCAGCGTATAAATGAATTACTCAAACAAACCGGAAACTCAGCAGATATAATCGGTGTGGTAAACGTAAATGAGAAATCCGCCGGCAGCCTCGGAATGTATCATCAGCTAAACGAGGTCATTCAGATTTATGGAATAACAGAGATTATTTTCTCCTCTAAAGATTTGAGTATTTCAGATATCATTGCCCAAATGGATCGCCTGAAAGGAACCGATACCGAATATAAAATTGCTCCACCGGAGAGCATTTTTATCATTGGAAGCAGCAGTGTGAATACGCGCGGTGAGTTATACATGATAGATTTGAACGGTATTAACCGTCCGGAGAATAAACGATTGAAACGTATGCTTGATTTATCGGTGAGCATCTGTTTTATTTTGCTTATGCCTCTGGTTATATGGGTAATGCGAAATAAATCGGGTTTTTTAGCCAATATTTTCCGTGTGTTTTCAGGGCATTTATCCTGGGTGGGCTTTTACCGGGCTGATGCCGATGCGTGTGCGGGTCTTCCCAAACTTAAAAATGGGGTTTTAAGTCCGGCAGATGCATTCAAATCTATGCAGCTGGAGCCGATTGCCCTTCGCCATTTGAATTTATTGTACGCCAAAAATTACGCAGTTTCCGAAGATTTAAAGATTATATACCGGGGGCTTCGCGAAGCCGGGCGTGTGGTTCAATAAAAAAAGCCCCCAAATGTTGGGCGCTTTTTAACTGTAAATATCCGATCTAATTATTATTTGATGTAGCGGAAATCATGACCGCTTTTGAGTTGGATCAAAAATTCGTACATCAGTTTAATTACATTTTCCATATCGCCCATGTGAATGGTTTCAACAGTTGTATGCATGTATTTTAGCGGAAGCGAAATTAAGGCCGAGGCAACGCCTTCGCCAGAATAGGCAAAAGCATCCGTATCGGTTCCCGTACTTCGTGATGCAGCTGCCCGCTGGAAAGGAATTTTTTTCTTTTCAGCCGTGGCAATAACCATATCCAGTAAGTTGTTTTGAACGGCAGGTCCGTATGTGAGTACGGGGCCTTTTCCACAAAACTGCTCGCCTTGTTCTTTGGCATCATACATGGGAGTGGAAGTATCATGGCAAACGTCCGTTATGATGGCCACATCAGGCTTTATACGGCGTGAAATCATTTCTGCCCCGCGTAGTCCGATTTCTTCCTGCACGGAGTTGACGATATACAAACCAAAAGGCAATTTCTTTTTATTATCGGCAATCATCCGGGCCGTTTCGGCAATCATAAAACCACCAATACGGTTATCTAATGCACGGCCGGTTAAAAATTTATCGTTCAGGTAGGTAACTTCATCCTGATAAGTGATGACAGAACCAACATGAATGCCCATGTCTAATACTTCCTGTTTACTTTCGGCTCCTACATCAACCGTTATATTTTTGATGCTGGGTGATTCTTCTTTATCCGGCCTGCGCACATGAATGGCCGGCCAGCCGAAAACACCTTTCACAATACCTTTTTTAGTATGAATATTAACCCGCATGGATGGTGCAATCTGATGGTCGGAGCCACCGTTTCGGATCACCGAAATCAAACCTTTGTCTGAAATGTAATTCACAAACCAAGATATTTCATCCGCATGGGCCTCAATAACCACTTTGTATTTGGCGTCGGGATTTATAATGCCCACGGCATTTCCGTATACATCAGTAAAATGTGAGTGGATATAGGGTTTGATATAATCAAGCCATAGTTGTTGTCCTTTTGCTTCAAAACCGGTAGGCGAAGCATTGTTTAGGTAAGTTTCTAAAAACTTCCTGCTTTCTTTTCGCATGATGAATGAGGTAGGGAGGTTTATTAATTTGACTGTACCAGGGTAAAACGGAAATATTCCATCACAGGATTGGCCAGAAGTTTGGTACAGGCTTCTTCAACAGCCGCTTTGGCAGCCGCTTCGTCATCGGCTTCAACCTGTAAGGTAATGTGTTTACCCACCCGGATTCCGGAAAGATTATTGATACCCATATTTTTAAGCCCGCTTCCTACGGCTTTTCCCTGAGGATCTAGCAATGCTTCGAGCGGCATAACGTCAATTTCTGCTGTGTATTTCATTAATTTTAAAGTATAGTATTGAAAATATAAAATATAAAGGCAGCACAATGGCTGCTGCCGCAAATTTAAGAAAAACGATGCTTACCACTGAGAAGATTAAAAAAATGATTTTTGGCCATTCTTTTTTCCCTTGTCCTTTTTTAAATTTAAAGGCCAATAGCGGAATTCTCGAAACAAGAAGCAGAGAAAGAATCAAGGCCCCTGCGGGCAGAATAATTGGAAATAAGTACCATTGAATGTTTTCAGTGCTGAACCAGCAAATCATGGCTCCAATAAAAAGCGCATTGGTAGGCGTGTTAAGTCCTTTAAAATGATCGTGTTGCGTTTCATCCAAATTAAAGATGGCCAAGCGGTAAGCAGAAAAAACAGGAATTATAAATAAGCTGTAAGCGGCCAAAGAATGATAATCGGGTAATCCGGTGTAAAATGTATAGGCCATTAAACCGGGTAATACGCCAAAGGTTACCACATCGGCAAGAGAGTCTAATTCGCGGCCAATGGGCGAGGCTACTTTTAAGAGCCGTGCCACAAATCCGTCAAAAAAATCAAAAATTCCGGAAATTATCATGCAGTAAAACGCATAAACAGGCTCAGCATCAAGAGCAAACGTTATTCCAAGTACTCCCGAAAAAAGGTTCGAAGCCGTCAGTAAATTAGGTATCTGCGCTTTTATCTTCATGGTAAATTATGCCCCGAAGGTAAACAAATGAATAGTTACAGCCATCTTTTTAGCTTTTTTTGCACATTCTGGCAAAGCCTCCAAGCCCCACATTTTCGTGTGTAATAAATCCAAGGGGTGCTTTAAAACGTTAATCTTGAGTATATGTTTTGGCAGTTTAAACGGATACCTGTACCTTTGAACGTCCTAATTTTTTGAATGAAGTATTTCTTGAGTTTGGCTGCATTTTTGGCAGGATTCGTCGCAAATGCCCAGTTTAATAAGTATGCCAATGCCTATCTGGATATTGGAGTGGGAGCCAGAGCTTTGGGTCTCTCAAATGCCTATACACACCTATCGGATGACGCTTCTTCCATTTACTGGAATCCTGCCGGACTCACTTCCATTAAAAATACGGTTGATGTAGGATTGATGCACAATGAGCATTTTGGCGGTATTGTCAAATACGATTACGGAGGATTGGGAATTAAAATCAACGACAAAAGTGCCCTCGGGTTCGGATTAATCCGGAGTGGGGTGGATAATATTCCCAATACACTTGAACTCATTGATTCGGATGGAAATATAAATTACGACCGCATAACCTCGTTTTCCGTGGCCGATTATGCCATCATGCTCAGCTATGCCCGTAAAATCGATAAAATTGGTCTTTCTTACGGAGCTACGGCCAAAGTATTACACCGCAACATCGGTAAATTCGGCAAAGGCTGGGGTTTTGGCCTTGATTTAGGTGTTCAGTACCAACGTAAAAATTTGTCAGCCGGCATAATGCTTCGCGATATTTCAACCACCATAACCAATTTTACCTACAACACGGCAGAATTTGAAGAAGTGTTTCTCGCAACCGGAAATGAAGTGTTGCGCAAATCCTCGGAAATTGCTCTTCCCAAAATCAGTTTAGGTTTGGGTTATAAAATACATTTCGACCGTAAAAAAAGTTTTCATGCCACCCCTTCGCTCGATCTGTTGTTTAGTACGGATGGTAGGCGAAATACACCGGTATCCTGGGATCCGATTTCAATGGATCCGCGCTTCGGTTTAGAACTGGGCTATAAAGATTTTGTGTTCCTGCGGGGCGGCTGCGGACAGATTCAGCAGATGGAAGAATTGCCCGGTAAAAAAGTGTGGATAGCAAAGCCCAACATTGGGGCTGGCTTTCGCATCAAAACAGTGTATATCGACTATGCCCTGGCTGCCGTGGGTGATCGTTCGGTATTTTTATTTTCCCATGTTTTTTCACTTCGGATAGGGTTTAATGTGAAAAAGAAAAAGCAAAACCCGGCTCCGCCAAATCTTCCCTCTTCATGATTTTATCGAAGGTGAATACAAAATATAGCTTAATCAGAAAAGCACTTTGCGGGCTTTTTTCCGTATTTATCTTATCTGATGCACAGGCTCAGATTCCGTTCGGAAACGAATGGGTAAATACAGATGCCGTTTATTACAAGATTCCGGTATCAAACGAAGGCGTACACCGCATTAATTACAATACCCTTTTAAATGCAGGTTTCCCTGTAACTGCAGATCCGCGCTCATTTAAAATGTACGCGCGTGGGCTCGAAATTCCTATTTATGTGCAAGGTGAAGCCGACGGTGTTTTTGCGGCAAACGAGTTTATTGAGTTTGTAGGTATTCCCAATATGGCCGACTTGGACAGTTTGCTCTACAGTGTGCCTGACGGTATGGTCAATAAACGCTATGGACTATTTTCTGATTCAATCCATTATTTTCTTACCTACGGCGGAAACATATCCGGTAACCTCCGATTTAATACGGAAACGGATGTAAATACGGGTGCTTATGCGAGTTCTCCTTTTTATTTGGCACGCATAAAAAATAGTTATCAGGAATCCTATCACGGCGGTCCCTCTTATTCTGCCAATACACAAGATCCCTTTTACATGGGCGGTGAGGGGTATAGCCGCATTTATACGGGTGCCAATACGCTTACCCAGCCCTGGAACGCTGTTATGGCTTCTTTGCAGTCAACCATTTACACGGCTGGTCCTGATGCAAAAATGAACATTCGGGTGGCCGGAGCCAATGACCCGGTTTCCGGAGGTGTGTTAGACCATCGTTATATCCTCAGTTTTGGCGGTGCTACGGTTGATACATCAGTTTCTGATTTTACGCTCAGTAGTTTAAGTCTTATCTCATCAGCCGCAGCTTTGCAGGCATCACCCAATGCGTTTAGCCTGCAGTTACTGGCTACCTATGCCGCCAATACACGTAATGCAGTAGGTTCTCTCGAAATTGAAATACCACAAACGTATAACTTGGGTAACCGAACCCGGCATGTACTTTACATTCCTGATAATACCGGTGGAAATAAATACACACTGAATATAACAGCCTTTAATGCCCAAAACACGGCCGTTACCTTGTATGACATAACGAACAACAGGCGAATTCCAATGATAGGGGGTGGTAGCAACTGGAATGGTGTAATTCCCAACGGAGGCGGATTAAAAACCTGTTATATTAGTTCTGTTGCATCAGCCTACCTTGTAAATACGGTTAAACCCGTTCAATTCCGCGACTCTCCAACCGGTAAGTTTAAGGATTTCAGGAATGCCAATACCGACTATAACTACATTATTTTAACTGTTTCAAAGTTCTGGCAACAGGCAGAGTCGTATGCTTCATTTCGCCGTACCACGGGTTATAATGTATTATTGGTGGATGTGGAGCAGTTATATTATCAGTTTGGATACGGAATTCCGAAACATCCCACAGCAGTTAAGAACTTCCTGCGTTTTGCTTCTACGTATTGGACTCAAAAACCCGAATATCTGTTTATTATCGGAAAAGCGCTGTACCCGACAGCCGTGCGAACCAACGCGCAAAATGCGGCTGCCGTTACTATACCCGCAATCGGAGTTCCGCCGGCCGATAACCTTTATGGTTTCGATATACTTGGAACCGGCAAGCAGGATATCGCCGTAGGACGATTAAGTGCGTCGTCGGGCTCTCAGGTAACGGCCTATTTACAGAAAATAATGGAGCAGGAGGTTCAGAATAATAAACCGTTTACCAAAAATATACTTCATTTTGGGGGCGGCGGAAATACAACCGAAAATCAAATATTGGCATCCTACCTTTCAAACTATGAATCTATTGTGGAGGATACGATTTACGGTGCAAACGTAACCACTTTTTTGAAAGATAATAACCTTCCTTTCCAAACCAGTATGGCCGATTCAATACGGGCATCCATCAACCGGGGTGTATCATTGATGACTTTCTTTGGTCATGCATCCGGAACGGGTTTTGACGTATATGTGGATGAGCCTTCGGATTACCAGAACAAGGGGAAATATCCGCTTATGATTGCCAATTCTTGTTATTCGGGTGATATTTTTCAGAATTACTTGACTACATCTGAAAAATTTGTGCTGGAACCGGAAAAAGCCGCTTGGGGATTTATTGCCACCATAAGTACGGGATTGCCTCCGTTTCTGAATTTATACAGTCGTACTTTTTATGAACATATTTCTTATCGAAGTTACGGAAAAACGGTAGGAGAGTGTATGAAACGAACAGCAAATGACTTGTATACACAGTATCCGGGAAATGTGTTTGTGAAAATTGTGGCACTCGAAATGAGTTTGCACGGTGACCCGGCAGGCAGGGTAAATAACCTGCGTAAGCCTGATCTTGAAGTGTTGGATCCGTATGTTTCTTTTATACCGAACTCAATTTCTACCGATTTGGATTCCTTTGAAGTACAAATTGCGATTGCTAATAACGGGCGCACATTTTCTGATTCTTTTAATGTAGAAGTGGTTCGGAAATATGCCAAATTTGGGAAAGACAATGATGTATACAGTATACAGTTGGCACCCATTAATTTCAGAGATACCATTACCCTGAAAATGCCTACTGACCGTATTTATGGTCCTGGATTGAATTTTATCAGCATATCGATTGATCCATCGAATTTTATTGATGAATTAACCAACACAAATAACAACCTTACCAAAACTCTTTTAATCAGCACGGGCGAAATCTTACCTGTTTATCCAAATGAATTTGCAGTTATACCGCAAAACAATACATGGCTGAAGGCAACCACCGGAGATCCGTTTGCTTCAGAAAAACGATACAAGTTTGAAATTGATACCACCGATTTATTCAACAGTCCTGCTAAACGCGATACCATTATTCAACAAACGGGCGGAGTGGTTAAATGGAAACCCTCCATTCAGTTTCCCGACTCGATGGTGTATTTTTGGAGAGCGGGTGTGGATTCATCCGGAACGGGTACATTTTACCGATGGAAAGAATCTTCTTTTCAGTATATAAATGGTAAACGCGGCTGGGGACAGGATCATTTTTATCAATTCAAAAATGATGCGTACACGTTTATAAATTATAACAGGCCCCAACGAAAATTTGATTTTATCCCAAATCAAAAGTCATTACGAATCAGAACTTACGGAAATACGACTTCACCAACCGTGTTGGCCGATTGTTTATACAGTATTGACGGGGCTCCGATGGAATATAACGCCTGCGGTATCACGCCATCGATCCATGTTTTTGTTATCGATCCAATTACATTGCAGCCATTGGGTACAAATTGTAACGGATTAAATCCCGCAAACAGTTTCGGCAATGCCAATGATTTATGTGCCTGTCGAACGCGGGTCGAAAACTACTTTATCTTTAGACAAAACACGCCCCAACAACGTGAGAATCTAAAAAATTTTCTAATCAATCTGAATACCAATTACCAGGGTTATTACGTGGGCATGTATACCATGATCAGCACCGGATTCCAAAATTATGCGCAAGATCAGTTAGATGCTTTTGCATTGTTGGGCGCAGATTCTGTGCAGTCTATGGCCACCAATTCTCAAAACCGCCCCTGGGCCTTTTTTAGCCGGATCGGTTACCCGCTCTCAAAAATTGAAAAAGTTGGAGAGTTTCCGGGCAGTATGGTTGTGCTGGATGCCGTAATGGAAAATGAATGGATTTTTGGCAGCATTGAGTCGCCATTAATCGGTCCGGCCACTGAGTGGAAATCATTTCACTGGAATTCGAAATCATTGGATATGCCCGATTTAGATTCGGTAAGCGTGAACATAATCGGGGTTACGGCGGGCGGCTTGGAAACTACGTTTTATACAGGCTTGGATTTGTCAACCCCCGAAATTTTAAATTTGGGAACAACAATCAATGCGGCCCAATATCCGTATTTGAAGCTTAGGATGTTTACCCGTGATAATGTAAATCTCACACCATCGCAGCTCGACCGCTGGCATGTGTTATATGAAGGCGTTCCCGAAGCAGCGTTGAACCCGTCGGTGGCTTACTATTTTAACGATGATACCCTCCAGCAGGGTAAAATGCTGACATTGGCATCAGCCGTTGAAAATATCGGTGATTACCCGATGGATAGTTTATGGATGCGCTATTTCATCATCAGTCCTTCGAACCAGATTACGTCCTATTTTCAAAAAGCGGGAGCGCTTCCGGTAAATTCGTTTATAACGGATACGTTCACGGTTTCAAATTTAAATTATCCGGGTAAAAATGCCTTATGGATTGAAGCCAATCCGATTAATCATCCAAATCATCAGCTAGAACAGTATCATTTTAATAATTTGGGCGAACGCATTTTCCTCACTGATGGGGATAAGATTAACCCACTTCTGGATGTAATGTTTGACGGCATGCGCATAATGGACGGTGAAATTGTATCGGCCAAGCCCGTGATTGACATCAAACTAAAAGATGAAAACCCAATTTTGTTATTATCGGATACCACTTCTTTTGATTTATTTTTGCAATTACCCGGTGAATCTACGCCAAAACGCGTGGTACTCGGTTCATCCGATATAACATTTTTCCCTGCTTCCTCATCCGAAAACGTGGCCCGTTTGGAGTACCGGCCCGACTTTACCCAGAAAGACGGAGAATACAAACTCATGGTACGTGCCAGAGACGCCAGCAGCAATTCTTCGGGAAAAGGAACCGGAGCTTTTGATTATATGATTTCGTTTGAAGTAATTAACCAGCAAACCGTAACGGAGGTGCTGAATTATCCCAATCCTTTTTCTACCTCCACCCGTTTCGTGTTTACGCTTACCGGCTCAGAAGTTCCTGATTTTATGAAAATTCAGATTTTTACGATTGACGGTCGCATCGTACGTGAAATTTTTCAAAATGAATTGGGCAACCTTCGCATTGGAAAAAATATAACTGATTTTGCCTGGGACGGTACCGATGAATTTGGAGATAAACTGGCTTCCGGTGTTTATTTATACCGCGTTTTCACGAAGAATAATGGCGAGGATGTGGAGAAATCAGCTACTTCTGCCGACCAATATTTCAAAAAAGGCTTCGGGAAAATGTATTTAATGCGATAAGATTATATAGAATGGGTTAAAATACCTTTTTCTTTCTTTGATTTCCTTTTTCTTGCAGCTTATGTAATCTCTGTTACGCTCCCTTCGGTAATTTATAAATACCTTTGGATCATGAAAAATTTGATTCTTTTTGTGCTGTTTGCGTTGAGTGTAAACCTTGTTTCTGCAGCCGAAATGCCGGCTTATCGCATATTTACAAAACAAGGCAAACCCACACATTTTGATAAAATGCTGAAAGGTGTTTCAAGTAAACAGGTTATACTTTTTGGCGAATACCATGATGACGCCATCATTCATTGGTTACAACTTAAATTAACGCAAGAACTTCATTCCCTGAAAAACGGTAAAATCATATTGGCCGCCGAAATGTTCGAAGCCGATATGCAACAGCCCCTAAACCGCTACATCAAAGGCGAAACTGATGAAGATACCTTCAAAAAGGAAGTTACCTCCTTATGGAAAAATTACCCTACCGATTATAAACCCCTTGTTGAATTTGCCAAAACAAACAAATTGTCTTTCGTAGCTTCTAATATTCCGCGTTACATGGCCCGTATGGTCTATAAAAACGGGTTTGAAGCCTTGGATACATTGTCTGCCGACAAAAAATTGCTTTTGCCGCCTTTACCCATACCTTATGATGCCGAATTGCCCGGATATAAAGCCATGCTCACCATGATGGGCGGACATGGAGGTGAAAATTTACCCAAATCACAGGCCACCAAAGATGCCACCATGGCCTTTTGGATTGTTCAGGCTCTCAAAGGTGAAAATGCTAATCATACGCTGATCCACTATAACGGAACCTATCACAGCGACGGGTATGAAGGAATCGGCTGGTATTTAAAGCAGTATAATTCAACACTTAGCGTGGCCAGTATCAGTGCCGTTAGACAGAAAGACCCGAGCAAACTCGAAAAAGAACACATCGGCAAAGCTGATTTTATCATTTGTGTAGACGAAGAAATGACCAGAACACATTAATTATCTAGGATATGGAATTAAGAGCATTTTTTAAAAAGGGAATTTCTTATGAAGCTTATACGGCAGAATTTGCCAAAGCAGTGGAAGAGAAAAGGACATCCGGTCCCTTGCAGAACGAAGAACTTACTCATTATACGGAACTGAATTTCCGCCGTTCATCGCGTATTTATAAACATACGGTTTTATTGCCCGAATTACTTGAAGCGGCTCAGGCAATTGAAAAACCGTTAGATGTAATCGTACTTACTGAATTTTGGTGTGGAGATGCGGCCCAAAATATTCCGGTGATTGAACTGTTGGCCGAACAAAGTGGTAAGCTAAACCTGCGTTATCTTTTCAGGGACGAGAACCTGGAATTGATGGATCAGTATCTGACAAAGGGAGGCCGGAGCATTCCAAAACTCATTTTTATGCATGCGGATTCGGGAGATGAAATTTTGAATTGGGGGCCCCGTCCGGCAGAAGCACAGCGGGTTGTTGAAGAACTGAAAGCCAAAGAAATGCCCAAAGCCGAATTTTTGGAAGCCGTACAACGTTGGTATAATGCAGATAAAACCATCTCATTACAGCGAGAGTTAGTAGATTTGCTTGTTCGCCTATGTGAACAACAAGCAGTATGAAAAGACAGTTGATTTTAATTTCCATTTTATCACTCGGCCCGGCAATGGCGCTTAATGCACAAATTAACTATCCCGAAACCAAACGTTCGGATGTAAAAGATGATTACTTCGGAACCTTGGTTGCCGATCCATACCGTTGGCTGGAGGATGAAAATTCGGCAGAAACCAAAGCCTGGGTAAGCGAACAGAATAAGCTCACAAACGGGTATCTCTCAAAAATTACCTATCGCGAAAAAATAAAATCAAGGCTCAGTGCCCTTTGGGATTATGAGAAAAACTCGGTTCCGTTCGCCAAAGGACCGTATTATTTTTCGTATAAAAACAACGGAAAACAAAATCAAAGTGTGTTATACATTCAGCAAGGTGTTGGGGGAACGCCAACCGTATTATTGGATCCCAATACATTTTCTGCCGACGGTACCACTTCCCTGAGTTTATTTTCGGTTTCGAACGATTCTAAATATGCCGTTTACGGGATTTCAAAAGCAGGTTCAGACTGGAATGAATTTTATGTGATTGACTTGCCTTCGGGAAAACTCCGGAAAGATAAATTGCTGGACATAAAATTTTCGGGTGCAGCCTGGTATGGGGATGGATTTTTTTATACCAAATATGATAAACCCGAAGAGGGCCGAGACTTATCAGCCAAAAATGGAAACGGAAAACTCTATTTCCATAAATTGGGCGAGCCGCAATCGGCAGATAAACTGATTTTTGATGATCCCAAAAATCCCACACACCGCTTTGGCGCTTCGGTTACGGACGATGAAAAATACTTGGTTATAACCGTAACAGAGAGTACTAGCGGCAATCGGTTATATTGTCGTGAACTGGGTAATGACAAAGCTGAGCTCATTAAAATTGTGGATGATTTTGAATCGGATTTTTCAGTCATAGACCACATCAATGGCCAACTTATCGTACATACTAATCATAAGGCACCGCGTTACCGCTTATTGGCAATTGATCCGTTAAAACCATCAGAAAAGGATTGGACTACCCTTATTCCCGAAACAAATGACGTATTGCAGTCGGTTGATTTAATGAACGGTAAACTGGTACTTTCGTATTTGAGTGATGTGAAATCGGTATTGAAAATTGCCGATATTCAAGGAAATATAACGGGTGATATCCGTCTTCCGGGTCCGGGTATGGTTTCCGCATTTTCATCTCAATGGAAATCGGCCGATGCGTTCTTTTCATTTACCGGTTTTACCGACCCTGGCAGTATTTACAAATATGATGATAAAACGGGCCAGTATACTTCGTATCGTAAATCAAACTGCGTTTTCGTTTCCGATGCGTATGAAACCCGACAGGTTTTTTATAAGAGCACCGACGGAACGAAAATTCCGATGTATATAACCATGAAAAAGGGAACCGTATTGAACGGAAATAATCCAACATACTTGTATGGATACGGTGGATTCAATATATCGGTAACGCCTTCTTTTTCACCTAATGTGGCTTTGTTTTTAGAACAGGGCGGAATTTATGCCGTTGCCAATATACGCGGCGGTGGAGAGTACGGTTCTGCATGGCATAAAGCCGGAACGGTGCTGCAAAAACAAAATGTGTTTGATGATTTTATTGCGGCGGCTGAATATCTGATTGCTGAAAAGTATACCTCTTCTGAAAAATTAGCTATTTCAGGGCGTTCTAACGGCGGTTTGCTGGTGGGTGCCTGTATGACCCAACGCCCCGATTTATTCAAGGTTGCCTTACCCGGCGTGGGTGTGTTGGATATGCTTCGTTACCACAAGTTTACTATTGGTTATGCCTGGGCGGTTGATTACGGAACATCCGAAAATAAAGAACAGTTTACGGCATTGTTTAAATATTCGCCGGTTCATAATGCCAAAGCCGCCAAATACCCTGCCACCCTCGTTTTCACTGCCGATCATGACGACCGTGTGGTTCCGGCGCATTCCTATAAGTTTATTTCGGCATTGCAGGCTGCCCAGCAAGGTAATAATCCCGTATTAATCCGTATTGATATCAATGCCGGGCACGGCGCCGGAAAACCGCTCAGCAAAACCATTGACGAATGGACCGATATCTGGGCATTCGTATTTGAAAATCTGGGAATGACAATGTAAGCTTAGTATCGTCCGAAGTATTTACGGATAAACCACTCTGCGCCTAAGCAAAGCAGAATGACAAAGAAAAACCATTTGAAATCGGACAGACTTTTGAGTTTGCCCGTGCTATAGGTGAGCGGACGGATGTCTTCCCTTGCTTTAATTTTTTCGGGGATTAAATCGAGCTGCGTGGCAAGGAAAAATTCACCGTCTGTTTCATTAGCCAGACGCGCCATAACAGCGTAATCAGCCCTGGTATTCATGCGTTCCACATTCATCTCGCTTACTGAGAATGAACCGCTTTTTTCTAGTTTTTTCCCTCCGAATTGGGTACTTGCGTTATAGGTATAATCGCCGGGTGTAATTTTTCCGGCGTCCAGCCTATACGCTTTATCTGTGCGGCTAAATGAATAGGGAAACGATTTTCCTTCGGCATTTTTGATGGTAATTTGGGCCTCGGGAGTGTTAACCGGCTCGTAAGAATCATTGTATAATTCGGCATCAATGACAATGGGCTCAGTTTCGGCGTATACGTTTTTGGTATTTACCCTGAAACGGCTTTTATCCTCGGTTACGGCTAAATACTGAACGGTTTTTGAAACCAGTTCATTAAACTGTTCACGGTTTTGGTTCTGCTCGTAATCTTCGAGCCCCCAGCGCCATATTCCTTCACCGGCCAAAATTGCCGTGCGCCGGCGGGGTTCCGGATAAAAAAGCAGGGCGGGGCTTTGTGTGGGCGTTAAGCCAATTTTACGATACAGAAAAACTTCGGTTCCGGCCTTCATTTCATAATTCCCGAAGGGCGTGAATAGGGGAGGAACCGAACTTAATAATTTTTGTAATTTATCACTTACGGTAAATGCGCCAAATCCTGAATTTAGAAGGGGTGTAACCTCATCGGGTTTTACGCCGGAATTGGTTATTTTAAGCCCGGCATCCAATTGGTTAAAGGCAAAAATATTACTCTTGCTTCCCAAAATATACCAAGTGCTAATTTCGGCTTTGGCCAACCTGCTGCTGATTTCAACGGCTTGGTTTCCTTGTCCTGGAAGTTGGTACATAATAACCAGGCTGTAATCTTCTAAACGGGCATTAAAATCACTTAAGTACTGAATTTCTGCTTCGTAATTTTCATTTACGGAAAAAGCCTGATTCAAAGCGCCTAAATCGGGGTGTGGCCCTTCGGCCAGCATTAATATTTTTCTTCGTCCGTCAATTACTTCTATGTAAATAGGGAAACTGTTATTTTGTGTGGTATGTTCATCCGCCAGCGGCGAGATGCTTACCACATATTTTCGAATGCCGGGTTTATCAGCATCTAATGTAACCGGTACGGTAAAATCAAATCGATCATCAGTTACGGTTATTTGTTGGGCAAAAACGGTTCTGCCCTCTGTTGAAACGCTGAGCGATAGGCTCCGTCCTTTCAATTTATCGGCACCCAGGTTTATTTCAAGTGGGAATTTGTTGTTTAGGTAGGCAATCCGGTTGGCATTTACCCGGCGAATGAACGCATCTTTCCGTACCGATGAATCGCCCATTGCTACCGAAAATACGGGTGCTTTGATGTTTTTTACCCGGTATACCGGATTAATACCGCGGTTATATAAACCATCTCCGGCAAAAATAAGAGCACCCACATTTCTGCCGGCATAGGTAGATTCCAGTTCTTTGAAAATTTGTTCGTAATCGGTTTGTTTTTCACTGAAATTGGTGGTTCCGCCCTGATTTAGTTTTTCGCCGGCCGTATAAAAAACAGTTTCATACTCTTCGCCTAAATCGGCTTGCAGTTTTTTAAGCTGCTGAAGATATTCGTTTCGGTAAAACGTACTGTCTTTTGAATACGTTATGGATTGCGAATTATCCTGAACGATGAGGATGACAGGTTCATCTTTTTCTTTTCCGATCGTACGCAGCAGGGGAGAAAATAAAAGAAGGAGAATAAAGGTAATGGCCAAAAAACGGAAAACCGCTGCCGCAATGCGGAATGCTTTGGGGATTTCCTGATGGTCTTTGTTGCGAAAGTAGAGTATTCCGGTTATGAGAACTGCCGCTGCCAAGCTCACCAATAAAACCCACAGCGGATAATCCCAAATTATATTCACCCTTCAGTATTGTATTAGTTGCTTATAAACGTTGTGAAAAAGGCTTTATTATCCGATGGTTTGCATGGCTCCGCAAACGTTCAGTGTTTGACCGGAAATATAGGCCGACATGTCGGAACCCAGAAAAACCACGGCATTGGCCACGTCATCAGCCGTTCCGGCGCGTTTTAACGGAATGGCTTCAATCCAGGTTTTTTTGATGTTTTCGTCGAGGGTTTCAGTCATTTCGGTTTCAATAAAACCGGGCGCTATGGCATTACAACGTATGCTGCGCGAACCCAGCTCCATGGCAATTGATTTGGTGAACCCGATTAAACCCGCTTTGGATGCTGAATAGTTGGATTGCCCCGCGTTTCCGGAACGGCCAACCACCGAACTCATATTGATGATGGAACCACTGCGTTGTTTAAGCATCGGACGCTGGGCTGCTTTTGTTAAGCTGAATACGCCTTTCAGGTTGGTATTGATAACCTCATCCCATTGTTCTTCGGTCATGCGCATGAGCAGGTTATCGCGGGTGATGCCGGCATTGTTTACCAAAATATCTAAACGGCCAAATTGCTCTACGCACAGGTTTACTAATTTTTCGGCCTCTTCAAATTTTGAAATATCAGAGCGGGTGGCCATAACCTTTGTTCCATATTGGGAAGAAACATCTGCCGCTAATTTTTCAGATGATGCAGCAGAAGAATCGGACACATAGGTAAATATAACATTAGCGCCATGTTCGGCCAGTTTGCTTACGATGGCTTTGCCGATTCCGCGGCTTCCACCCGTTACTATTGCTGATTTGCCTTCCAGTAGTTTCATGAAATAAGAATAGTTTGCGTTCGGTCAAAAGTAATAATCCTTTTTTAATTAAAGGCCGGGCTAAAATTTGTAGCCCAAGTGAAGGTTTAGCTGTGCTTTGGGGTTTAAAGGTATATTGGTTAAATAGAGCGCACTTCCGCCAAAATCAACATCTGCACCAAAACCAAGATCTAAACCAAATTGAATATATTCTACCGGGCAAATTTGTATTCCGTTAAAAATCATAAAGCGTAATGCATTTTCTGTCCTAAATACCATAAAATCGGGCGAACTGCTTATATAATCGCTCGGTACACGGTTCAGGCGCAGATAATAAACACTTGGGCTGAACACATACCGAACTTTCCCGTATCCTTGGCCGCTGTATATCCGCAGTTCCAAGCCGGTTTTAAATACTGTATTCCGGTAAAACGGAATCGGGGCTAATAGGGTGGGATTGGTATTGAAATATGCGCTCCTAAATCCATAAGTAAAAGGTATTCGTAAACCGATTTTATTTCCAGGTAGCAGGTATTCGTAAAACAAGGTAAAATCGGTACGGATCAGGTCTAATATGCCCATGCCGATGTAATGCCTTCGGGTTTCATCTGTGTTTATTCTTCGTTTTTTTCCAACGGGTATGATATTAATCACTTCCCAATAGCCGCCTTCCTGCTTTATCCTATATACCATTGAACGGCTTACCCGGTACAAAGGCCCGTCGGGGTTGGCGTAGGTACGGTATTGAATTTCGTTTTCATTTATATCAATTATTTTAACCTGGTAAATTGTACCGGATTTCATTTCCAGCGTATCCTGCCCCCATGAAAGGCCAAAGCTGAACAGAAACAGAAAGAATAATAGCGGCGTTAATAAAGCCGGGTATTTTGTTTTCATAGAAATTCTATCTTAGTGCAATATTAATGGAATGAACCGGCTTCTCGGCATTTTTGCCATAATTTTTATCTGTTCCGTCCCAAATTGGGCCCAGCAGCAGTTGCGTTATAAAATTAAACGCAGCCAAACGGCTTATATACCTGAGGAAGTGCAGGAAACCTCAGGATTGGTATACCTGAACGGTGAACTCATTACGCACAACGACAGCGGAAATAAGAATGTACTTTATGTATTGGATACCATCGGTGGTGAAATTAAAAAACAAATTCCTGTTTCAGGAGCCGTAAACCGCGATTGGGAAGCCATCAGCCTGTTTGGTAACAAATTGTACATCGGTGATTTTGGCAATAATAACGGCTCCAGAACGGATCTAACCATTTATATCCTGGATTTGAAATTTCTTCCGGAAGACCTTCCCACCCTGGATTCCATACGTTTTTCGTACCCCGAACAGACCGATTTTTCTAAACGTAAACGCAACCATAATTTCGACTGCGAAGCCATGGTGGTTTTCAATGATTCGGTTATTTTATATTCAAAGTCATGGCTGAATGGCATTTCTGATGTTCGGGTATTACCGGCCAAACCGGGTAAGTATGAAGCACCCGTCCGCGAATCATTTGATGCCGGCGGATTAATTACGGACGCAACCTTCAGCCCGGAAAAGAACATGCTCGTACTTACCGGCTATTCCTTACAGACGGTTGTTTTACAGCCCTTTGTGTGGATTTTTTATACCAATAACCCGGCAAAGTTAAAAGGGAAAGAGTCGGTGAAAATAAGTCTGTCGCCGGATTTTACGCAATTGGAAGCGGTTACATTTTTACCTTCGGGAAGATTGGCACTCAGCGCTGAGGCGGTGGATGAAAAGTTTCTGGATATTGCACAGGCTTTATTTTTAATATGGCCCGATGAATTACTCGGAACAAACAAAAAGAAGTAATTACTGACAGTTTGAAATGTCTTTTAAATTTGCCAGGAAATACTCCGTGGCCTGCGCTACCGTACCTTCATAAATTCCGCCGGCTGCGTTTTTATGCCCTCCGCCTTTAAAGTATTTGGATGCAAAATTGTTTACCGCAAAATTACCTTTCGAACGGAAGGAAAGCTTGGTCAGCGAATCACTTTGTTCGGTAAATAAAACGGCCATTTTTACACAGTCTATGGAGAGGGCTTGGTTTACAAATCCTTCGGTATCACCTTTTTTGTGCAAAAACTGTTTCATTTCTTCGTTTGAAAGTGCAATGTATGCCGTTTCAAATTCAGGTACGATCGTGAGTTTTTCAAACAGTGAATAACCCATCAAACGCATTCTGTTTACACTGTTGCTGTCAAAAATATGTTGGATAACCGCTGCATGATCTGCCCCTGCTTTGTATAATTCTCCTGCCGTGAAATGGGTACTTGCATGCAAATTATGACGGAAAGTGCCCGTATCGGTTGACAGTCCTGCATACAAACAGGTAGCCATGTCGGCGGGTATCGGGGTGCCCGGAAATAGTCCGGAACAGAATTCATAAATCAGTTCACTGGTTGAACTCACCTCAACCCGGTGATAAGCATAATCAAATACTGCATCCGGATACGGGTGGTGGTCTACCAATATTTTAGGGATTTCTGCCTGCGCTACCACAACGCCCAACTCATCAATTCGTTTGAATGTATTGAAGTCAAGCACAAAAATCAAATCGGCTTCGCTTAAAATTTTAAGACAGGTTTCTCTCTGTCTGTCAAATAGTTTGATATCTTTTGAGCCGGGCAGGAAGTCTAAAAAGGCAGGAAATGAATCGGGAACAATGATATTGGGCATTTTCCCTAGTTTTTTGAGGAAAAATTTTAAACCGAGTGAGGAACCAATGGCATCACCATCGGGGTTTTTATGTGATATGATGAGCGGATGGACTGATTTTTCAATAAGACCAATTAGTTCATTTTGTGTTGAAATATCTTGGAAACGAAGTGCTTTCATTGTTACATAAAAAAGGCAAAAGTAGCCCTTTGTATCAGACAGGGATACTAAACTTGAAATTTAACTTTTTAAGGGTCAAAAATTCAACAGCAGATAGTTTAGTTGGACATTGGGTTAACAAATTCAGAGCCGGATAGGAGGAATGTGCCAAAGTAAAATTATATTTGCTGCTTATATTTAAAAAATGAAAAACGCTTCTATTGCCCTGAACGTAATTTTAGTAATTGCCGTCGGGGTTTTGTATTATCTGCATTTTGCAGGTGGTAAATCGTCAGGTGATTCAGGTGGTTCGGGAGAAAAGCCCGAGGGTTCCGGTAATGTGTTGTATATCAACACAGACTCTGTGGTAATGGCTTATAACTTTACAAAAGACAAATCAGCCTTTATTGAGGAAAATAACAAGCAGCGCGAACAATTACTTCGCAGCAAACAGGGTTCATACGAAGCTTCAGTTCGCAAATATCAGTCTGAATTACCCATTATGACTGAGCGTGAACGGGCTGCCAAAGAAGAATCAATCATGCAGTTGCAAAATGAATTGATGGGTTTACAGCAGCAGTTCCAGCAAGATGCCATGATGGAAGAACAAGCGCTTTTGGTAAGCATTATTGATACACTAGAAAACTTTATGGTAGACTATACCAAAGGCAAAGAAGTGGATTACGTAATGGGTTATCAGAAAAACGGAACCATCTTTTATAAAAATCCGGCAAACGATATCACGGCTGATGTGATTGAGCAATTAAACAAACGGTACAAGTCCGTTAACCCGGCAACTACCACACCCGAAGAAAAAAAGTAATTGATCGTTTATGATGGATTTGCTTTCAAACCCGGATGTCTGGGTTAGTTTTCTGACTCTTGTGTTAATGGAGATTGTATTGGGTGTAGATAACATCATTTTTATATCTATCCTTACAGGTAAACTGGAGCAATCAAAGCAAAGAAGCACACGCCTAATCGGGCTAACTCTTGCTCTGGTTTTCAGGGTTATACTTTTGCTTTTAATTGGTTGGATCGTATCACTGCGTTGTCCATTATTTGAGTTGCCTTTCCATATTCCGGGGGCTCATGTGGCGGTTGATGCAGCCTGTGGAGTGTCGCCCGAAGGTCACCCGGTTTCCGGCAGGGATCTGATTCTTATTGTTGGTGGTTTATTTCTTATTTTCAAAACAGGATATGAACTTTTCCATAAACTCAAGGAAAAAGAAAAAGTACGGGTAGGGTCTGACGGTAAAAAAATATACCCAAGCATCGTTTCCATCATCTTCCAGATTTTACTGGTGGATATCATTTTCAGTTTCGATTCAATTCTTACTGCTGTCGGACTGGTTGAAGATGTGCGCATCATGATTGCCGCAGTGGTGGTTTCCATGATATTTATGATGGTTGCCAGCAAATGGGTGAGCGACTTTATTGATAAATATCCGGGTATTAAAATTATTGCGCTTACGTTCTTGGTTATGATTGGTCTGTACCTCTTTATGGAAGGCTTACACTGGGAATATCTCAAAAAAGAATACCTCTACTTTGGTCTGGTTTTCGCCTTAATTTGCGAAGCCTTGATTATACGCTACCGCAAAATAATGAGCGAATAAGCGGTTTAATTAATTAGAAATACTGTTCATAAACTAAATCGGGGAGATGGTAGCATATCCCCGATTTTTTTTTGTTAAAATCACCACCTTTGGTATATGATAAAAAAATACATACTTCCGGGCATTGCATGTATTGCATTTTCGATTTATGCATGCACTCCCTCGGTTTTAGTACCCGCCGAATTATCGGGAACTACCTGGGAAATTTATCAATACAAGGATGAAGGAATTACACAACCCTTGGCCTTGGCCGATACGATTCAGTTTTTTAATGAGCCCTCGTGTACTTACAATGGTGTAAATACCAATTACCGCATTCTGGATGTGGGAGGTAATCAGTCGCTTTGCCGTTTGCAGATTGATAATTCAGCATTTGGAAATATATCCGGTATTGTACCTGTTTCAGCCATTGAGGCAGGAACCATCTTTGGCGAAACTTTCAACCCGCTTCCGCAGGGAACAGCCCGTCAGTTGTGGATCAGAAAAATAAGTGAATAAGTATTTTTCCCACTAAGGGCAATTGCAATGCGATTTGCTGAAATCTTTAATATCCGTTACCGCCAAAAGTGCAAAAGTGCTGTCGCAGCTTTGAATATTAAGCATGATTTCATTGAGTTTTGGATGTATTACGTCAATTCGGTATTCCGAGCAGGGTGTTTTTCGGGGTTTACTTTTATTAAAATTCACACCGCCGGTTTCAATGGCGGTTTTTAGTTCAACTTCATTCCAGTTTAGGCATTTATAGTAGCAGGAATCGGCATCGGATATGCGTTTCGATTGCACAATTTTCTCTTTTACTTTACCGCTTGGCCAAAAGGCAGGTAAATCGCGGTTTTTATACATAAAAAAGTATACAAAAACACTGCTGATGGCAAATCCGATCGCAAACAGAAAAAATCGCCTGGGTAATTTACTTTCCATATTCCTTAGCCTACATTGCGGCCATAATTAAATTTAAATCAGTGTATTGGATATTATACATATCGGCAAAAAACTTATTTGTCAGCGAGCCGTTGAAGGTATATACGCCGGCTCTCAGTCCTTGATCGGCAACCATTACTTTCTGCAAACCGCCTTCATCGCCAATTCTTTTTAAAATGGGCCCCATGATGTTGCTCAGCGCAAAAGATGCCGTGTGCGCAACCCGCGATGAAATGTTCGGAACACAATAATGGATGACCCCATATTTTTTAAATACCGGTTTTGAATGATCGGTGGGTTCGCTGGTTTCAAATACGCCGCCTTGGTCAATGCTTACATCCACAATTACAGAACCGTATTTCATTTCACTTACCATTTGCTCACTTACTACGCAGGGCGTGCGTCCTTCTGGCGCGCGCATGCAGCCAATTACCACATCGGCATTTTTAAGTGCTGCCAGTAAATTGGCCTGGTTAATCAAAGAGGTATAAACCCTACGTCCGATATCAACCTGAAAACGGCGTAAGCGGTGGATATTATCGTCAAATACTTTTACGGATGCACCCAGTCCCAAAGCAGCCCTGGCTGCAAATTCGCCCACGGTGCCGGCACCGATGATAACTACTTCGGTAGGCGGAACGCCGGAAATACCGCCAACCACCAGTCCTTTTCCTTTATTTACCGAGCTTAAGTATTCACCGGCGATAAGTATGGAAGCACTGCCCGCAATTTCACTCATGCTGCGAACCACGGGGTAAACATCTTCCTCGTCGCGGATATAGTTGAATGCTAAGGCATTTACTTTTTTCTGCATCAACATACGGATGCTGGATTCATAACGGTTCGTGAGCTGAATGGCCGATATGATGGTTTGGCCTGGCCGGGTGAGCTCAATTTCCTCATCCGTGGGAGGCGATATTTTCAGAACGATGTCGGATTTGTAGATTTCTTCACGGTTGTATGCAATCTGTGCACCGGCTTCGCTGTAGTCTTTGTCCTGAAAAAAAGCGTTTGAACCTGCATCGGTTTCAATTACGATCCGGTGACCCAAAGCGGTTAAATAGGCTACGGTGTCGGGAACAAGTCCGATCCGGTTTTCTTTGAAACTGGTTTCTTTCGGAAGACCAATAGTCAGGGATTTGTGCTGTTTGCCTACCTCCAGCATTTCTTCTTGCGGGAGTAAGTTCAGGCTTTTCAGCGCTTCAGGGGAGATGTTCATTTTAATGCTCTAATTAATAATGACTTATGATATCCTGTTCAACCCCTCAAAGGTAATAAATCTTTTATCGTCTTCTACATGAATATGTACTAAAAGATGGGGTTCGTTTTTAAGTATTTCAGGAATTTTTTCGCCCCATTCTATGAAACAAATTCCCTTATCAAAGTATTCGTAAATTCCCATTTCATGTGCTTCCGATTCATCCTTGATGCGATAAAAATCAAAGTGAAAAACGGGCATTCCTGCTGCTGTTCGGTATTCATTTACCAAGCTGAAGGTGGGACTGGAAACGTCCTCTTTTATGCCCATTTCTTTGCATACGGCTTTAATTAAGGTGGTTTTACCCGCGCCCATTTCACCCTTAAATACCCATAGCGGGTTTTGTGACAGTAATGGTATCATGGCCTTGGCTATATCGGGCAAATCTCCTGTATGGGTTGAAACAAAATTCATATAGCAAAGGTAAGGCTTTGCCGATGAATTTATGGCACTTAGTTCAGCGTATACCGGAATCCCGCAAATGCATGTATGCCTCTTACCGGAGCAAAATTATAGCTGGGATCAAACTGATAACCATTCGGATTGTCAATTACATCATCGCTGAGTTTATCAAAAGGGTCGTGCGGCCTTAAAATCGGATCCTTGGGAATGAAATTCAAGAGGTTTTTGATTCCGCCGTAGAATTCAAATCCTTTTTTCAGTTTTTTACTCAACTGCACATTCATCAGGCAAAACCAGGGCGATTCAGATGGTCTGAAATCGTTCGGAACCACGGGTAAATGCATGGGACTGTATACTTTTCCCGTAAGATCAACAAGTAAGTTGAGTTTGGGAATGGTATACGATACTACAAAATTTGAGGTAAATTTTGGAGCAAAGAGGCGGGGCACGCGAACGGTGGCGCCGGCTGTGTTTTCTTCCATTCCGTATACTTCGGCATAGGTAATTCCGGTAATAATTTTGAGGCCCATATCCAAACTGGCTTCCAAATTGGCATTTATTCCGCCTGAAATGGCGTATCCGTTCAGGTTTTTATAAATAATTTGGTTGGGATTGCTGATAAAATCGCCCACAATCTGATTACTGAAATAGGTAAAGAATCCATTCACATCCAAACTTATATAGCCTTTTTTAAAAGCGATAAATCCGGTGTAGTTCAGGTTCCCGTTCCAGCTTTTTTCGGGTTTTAAGGCTTCGCTGATTACCAGTTCCCGTGCTCCCGAGAGGGCTGCGTGTTCTTCGGTAAATAAATTAACCACCCTAAATCCGTTTCCTCCGCTCAGGCGGATGGTATGGTTTGAATTGGGCGAAAATTTGAGCGCAAGCCTTGGCGAAAGAATACTGCCATGAACGCTGTGGTAATCGTACCGGATTCCACCGAGTAGGGTGATTTTGGAAATCGGTTTATATTCAGCCTGAAAAAACAGGCCGGGCAAAAAGCTATGTATGGCTTGGTTGCGCGGATATAGTGAATCGGCGGTTTGGGTTGCGGGCGAATTATCGTCGTAATACACATACCGTAAGGGAAGGCCGGCCAGCAGTTCTACTTTTTTAATTGATTTTTCCCAGATAAGCTGCGAAAAGGCGGTATGCTGTTCTCCAAGGTATTTCATGGTACCATAATAGCTGTTCTGATTATGGTAATTGTATGAATAATCAACCCTAAAATTCTCCTGTCCCAATCTGAATCCATAGCTGCCAATGGCTTCGAGCCGGTGGGTGTATATGCTTTCTCCATAAATACTGTCGGTTCCGCGCCATTGCCGGTTCCACTGCATTTCACCTCCCCAGCGGTTTTCATAAAGATATCGGATGGCCAGTCCGGCTCTCTGTTTGCTTTTGCGGTTAAAATGCCAGGTATTGAAAACAGAAATACGATGTTGCAGGGCCTGATCCGTAAAATTATCCTTGTTGATGTCGGATGGAATCAGATAATTGAAATAGTTAATGGCCAGAAGACCGGCACTTTTGTTTTTGAAACTGAATTTTCCGGCTACATCCAGGTTGAATTCGCCGGGGCTGCTTACCATAAAATCGGTGTAGAGTTTAGGGGCGGTGCCCGGATCTTTTGTTATCACATTAATTACGCCGGCAACTGCTTCACTGCCGTAAAGCGTTGAGGAAGGGCCTTTAATCACCTCAACCCGTTTGATAATGGATTGGGGTATTCCGCTTAATCCGTAAACGGTTGAAAGGGACGATACAATAGGCATTCCGTCAATCAGGATCATGGTATACGGGCCTTCCATTCCGTTGATGTGGATATCGCCGGTATTGCATACGTTACAGTTCATTTGTCCTTGAACGCCGTTAATCATGGAAATTGATTCGAACAGCGCTGCGGAGGGGTTTTTACGGAATAGGGCAGGGCTGTAAACTTCAATGGATATGGGAGAATCCATCTTTGAAATTTCCTTCAGTGTGCCGCTTACCACCACTTCGCCCAACATTCCTTCGGCTTTTTTTAATTCAATTTTTAAGGCCTGTCCGTAGTTGTTTATCTGAATGCTGTCTTTTTGATAGCCGATTCGGCTGAAGTAAAGCATAAAGGGCAAACGTATATTTTCGGCCGAAACATGAAAACTTCCGTCTGCTTCTGAAATTGCTCCCGTTTTATCAAACAGGATGTTTACGAACGGAATCGGTTCTCCATTCTGTGCGTCTACAACTACTCCAGCTATATTTTGAGAAAATAGCTGAAGCGATTTGAGTAACAAGAATAAGATGAATAGAAATGACTTTTTCACCATTTCAATATTTATTTTTCAATTTAATGAATTTAAAATTTAGGTAAAGCTAAAAATAAAATTGTGTTGTAATGAAAAAAAGGACTTGATTTTTACATAATCTTCTAAGCTGCCTTTTATATTTGTAGCTATGCTCAATTCAATTTTGCTGATAAGCTTTTTGCTTTGTATTCCGGTGCTGTCAAATTTCCTATGTAAAAAGTGGAAATTCTTTCGTTTTTTGGGCCCGGTTGTAGTTTGTTACCTGTTTGGAATTATTGCCGTAAATTCGGGTGTACCCTTTGTGGATGCCAAATTAAATCAGCAAATTATGGAGGCCGCTGTTCCCTTGGCCATCATTTTATTGTTGCTGTCTTCTGATTTTTCAGTTTGGAAACGGGTGGCCGGTGCTGCGGGCTTATCGTATTTTTTTGTGCTTATTTCGGTTACGGCATCCGCATTTGTCGGGTACTTTCTGTTTTATGAAAGAATATCCGAAGCAGCCGTTATGGCAGGGATGTTAACCGGAGTTTATACCGGCGGAACACCCAATATGGCGGCCGTTGGTACGGCGGTAGATGCCTCGCCTGAGTTGTTTGGGCTCTTAAATATGTACGATGTGGTTTGGGGCGGTTTGTATTTACTTTTTATAATGACCTTAGCGCAGCCGCTTTATAAATTGGTTTTGCCCGTTAAAACGGTTCAAAATGCTGAATCTTATCTTACGAATGATCCGTCGGAACAACCGGTTACAGTAAGCGGAGTACTTTTTTCCATTCTTATTTCTGTGCTTATTTTGGGTTTAGGTATCGGACTGAGTATGGCATTCTTTGGTTCTATGAATGGTGGGTTTATCATTGCTTTCATTACCGTAATGGCTGTATTGGCATCTTTCATTCCCCGTGTTAAAAATATCAAAGGTTCTTTTGCGGCAGGCGATTTTTTTCTCCTGGTTTTTGGCACATCAATGGGTTTGATGAGCGATTTCAGTCATTTTAAATCCGAAGGATTGGAAATAGGGCTTTACATGGGACTTGTACTGCTTTTATCTATGGCCTTCCATTTATTTTTATCGGCCCTTTTTAAAATTGACCGTGATACGGTAATTATTACTTCGGCAGCCGGCGTAATGAGTCCGCCTTTTGTTCCTGCCATTGCCCGTTCCATCAAAAATCCACAGGTAATTGTTCCCGGTATGGCTGCCGGTATTTTGGGTAACGCTCTGGGAAATATCCTCGGAATAACCGTAACCCGTTTACTGGAAGGAACATTGGGCCAATGGCTGCAGCAATTCTAAAGGCTTATTTTTCTTTCACTAAAATACAGAACGGGTCTAAATTTGATGTTTCAAACAGGGTGTCGTTCCGGTATTTAAAAAACCATTCCCGGTTGAGTTCACGAATAGTAAGTATGCTGTCTTCGGGGAAAAATTTGGCCGCAAAGTTTACCTCATGTTTCAGCGCTTCGTATTTCACATCAGCTGTATTATCGGGGTACACTTTTACAAAATCAAGCAGAAAGCAGGAATTACCCTCGGGCGCAACAAATTTACCTTCCCATGGCTTTTTTTTACAGCCTGTAAGGGTAAGAAAGATCAAAAGCAGACTAATAGCGCCGGTTAGGGTCGCTGTGCGTGCCTGAAAACACGTTTTGATGTTCAGATTTTTCATTGGAAAAGTATTTCTCGAGTGCAAACCGGTTGGATGTAAAAGCAAGTTCATCCCATGGAATTTCATCTTCGGCAAACAGCCCTGCTTCAGATGTTTCTGAATTGGGTTCAAAATCCCAGGAAACCAAACTGCCTTTGAAATAAATATACACCTGATTTACGTGTGGCAGGTTGTAAATACAATGCAGGCTCAAATCGGCAACCACTGCTCCCGACTCTTCAAAGGTTTCACGTACGGCTCCGGCTTCAACGGTTTCTCCGTTTTCCATATAGCCTGCCGGAATTCCCCATTTGCCTATTCGCGGCTCAATGGCTCTTTTACATAGTAATATTTTGCCCTCACGTTCAGCAATACAGCCAACCACCATTTTGGGATTTTGATAGTGAACGGTTTCACAGCCCGGGCAATAAAAGCGCTTCACCGTATCTCCGGGGATAATGGATAAGCTGACTTTATTTCCGCACTGTGAGCAATAATTCATAGTTAGGCTATGCTTTTTGCCGATTTCGATTTCTTGGCCGGCGCCGTTTTTCCTTTTCCGTCGCGACGGTCTACGGATGCACTGATGAATGAAACAAAAACTGGATGCGGTGTGAGCACGCGGCTGCGGTATTCTGGGTGGAATTGTACGCCAACGAAAAACGGATGATTTTCTACCTCCACGATTTCAACCAGATTTTTTTCCGGATTAATCCCCGTGGCAAACATGCCGCCTTGACGGTACTCTTCAAGATACAAATTGTTGAATTCGTAACGGTGACGGTGTCTTTCGTAAATATTGGTTTCGCCGTATGCTTTATGGGCCATGGAACCAGGTTCTACTTTACAGTTATATAAGCCTAAACGCATGGTTCCGCCTTTTTCGGTAATGTCTACTTGGTCTTTTTGCAGGTGAATTACCGGAAACTTGGTGGTATCATCAAATTCAGAAGAGTTTGCTTCAGGCATTTGCAACACATTTCGGGCAAATTCAATAACTGCACATTGCATGCCCAGGCAGATTCCGAAAAACGGCACCTTGTTTTCGCGGGCATACTTAATGGCTTTGATTTTACCTTCAATACCCCGGTTTCCGAAGCCCGGAGCAACTAAAATGCCATCCAGTTCACTCAGTTCAAGGGCAAGTTCACGCTCGTCCAGCTCTTCTAAATCTTCAGAGTGAATCCAGCGGATATTTGTTTTAACCTTGTTTTTCACGCCGGCATGCACCAAGGCTTCATGTATTGACAGATATGAATCTTTTAGTTCCACGTATTTGCCAACCAATCCAATATTTACAATCCCTTCGGGACTTTTGAAGGTTTTAAGAAAGGCTTTCCATTCGGTAAGTTTGGGTTCCTTTTTAAAAGGAAGGCCTAATTTTTTCAACAATACTTTGTCCAATCCTTCTTCCAAAAGGTTGAGTGGTACATCGTAAATGGTATCGGCATCCCGTGCCTCAATAACGGCTTCTGCCTCTAAATTACAGAAAAGGGCAATTTTACGGCGAAGGTCGGTGTCGATGCTAAATTCGGTTCTTAATGCTAAAATGTCGCACTGTACACCGCTTTCCAGCAACATTTTTACGGAATGCTGGGTGGGTTTAGTTTTCAATTCTCCAGATGTTTGAAGAAAGGGTAGGAGCGTAAGGTGCAAGACCAGGGCGTTTTCATGGCCCAGTTCCCATTTTAATTGTCGAACGGCCTCAATGTATGGTAATGACTCAATATCGCCTACGGTGCCGCCTATTTCGGTCAGTACGATATCAAATTTACCGGTTTCACCCAGCAGTTTAATGCGTCGTTTAATTTCATCGGTAATATGCGGAATTACCTGTACCGTTTTCCCCAAAAAATCGCCACGGCGTTCTTTGTTTATAACGGTTTGATAGATTCTACCCGTTGTAACGTTGTTGGCTTGTGAGCTTGCCACATCTAAAAAGCGCTCGTAATGGCCCAGATCCAAATCTGTTTCGGCACCGTCGTCGGTTACAAAACATTCGCCGTGCTCGTATGGATTTAAGGTACCCGGGTCAACATTAATATATGGATCCAGTTTTTGGATGGTAACCCGATAACCGCGTTCAATTAAGAGTTTTCCGAGGGATGCGGCCAATATTCCTTTTCCGAGTGAGGAGGCTACGCCGCCCGTTACGAATACATATTTTGTTTGTGACATGCTGTGTATGATGAATCAATGTAACGGGACACAAAATTATGGAAAAAAGGCACGCATTGAACTATAAAAAACGTTTAAAAACAAAAAAGCCGGGACAAACCCGGCTTTCCTGCTCAATACCTGATGTTTCAGTATTATTTTTTTACAAAAGTCTTTCTGCCTAAAATGGTTTTGCCTTCTTTAATAATGGCAATGTAGTTTCCGGCTTTAAGCTCAGCTACGTTTACAGAGAATTGCTCTCCGTTTACGCTGCTGCTCATCACTTCGCGGCCGTTCATATCGGTAATGCTGATGATACCGTTATTTAATGCGCTTGAAACGCTGATGTTCATTACGTTTTCAGCCGGATTTGGATACATGCTGATGTCGTTATTTCCCAATTCAAATTCATTGATTGAGGCTGGATAGACAAATTCAACATCATCTACATACAAGGTTGAGTTTTGGCTACCGAAACAAAGTTGTAAATCTTGGAAATTATATCCTGCACTGGCAATAAAGATAAGTGAGGCAGAATCCGGCATCACGTTATTGTTGCTGTACGTGAAAGGAACGGTAATTTCTGTCCAGTTGGCAACGGCTTGCGTGAATTTTTGTGATGCACGGGCAATGGTGTCTCTTACGCCTCCTGTTGTTTTGAATAAATAGGAGAATACTTCGGCAGAATCACCGGTTACCGGTGTGTACTTTATCCAGGCACGAACACTTTCGGGTTTGGCGGCATATGGCTCCGACAATCTGGCCGAAATTGGTGTTGCAATGGGTGTGATGGTACCCAACGCACCGGGAATAAAAATACCAAGCGAAGAGAAATTCTTTGAAACCAATTTAGCACAGAATTGGCCACCATGGGCATTACCTTCTTTAAAGCAGGTTGCCGGCGGGTTACCCGGGAAAACCAAAATTTGGTTAAGTGATTTCAAAAAGCCACCGGTTGGCTCTTCTTCACCTGCCAAAGGTGTCCAAGATTCTAAGTTTCCGTTAGGGATTGCAGGTGTCTGCGCATTAGCCAGTCCCATTCCTACGAATAGGGCAGTTGCAATAAGTACGTGTTTTTTCATGATTTTCTTTTTTATGTTTATAATTTGTAAACTACCTGAAGTGATGTCGTGCGTGGAGCTTCAGGAGACATGGGTCTTAATGTATACGCCTTGTTCAGGATGTTATTCATTATTAAGCCAAAACGAAAATGTTTTTTAAGTTCATAACCCAATCGGGCGTCAAAGATAAGGTTATTTGCCGTAAACTTACCATTGTGTTGGGTAGAATAGTTTACGATTCCGGTGCTGAAACCGCTCGGATTATCGTAGTCAACAAAGAACTGGTCAATGTTTTTCATACCGCTGTAATAACGTGCCGAACCGCCTATGGAGAATCCGTTAAATATTTTGCCTACTTTCGATTTGAAGTTATTGAATAGTAATTCAATATCAAATTTAGCCAGATGCTCAATTCGGTATTTTAGGATGTTTTTACTGGTATCTCCGGCAGTTGAGTTGGCATAGCTCAATGGAACTTTTGTTACACCGTTTCCACCGGTAAAGGAGTCTACAACCCGGTCTTTGTTCAGTGTGGTTGGACGGGAGTAGGTATATCCGGCCAATAACTGGATATCCACATTTCTGGAAATTTTACCGGTACCGGCTAAGGTTATTTCAGCGCCAATTACTTGTGATTTACCTGTGTTTACAAATTTAAATCCAAGTCGTTCATTGATAGGTCTGTTAACCCCATTTTCATCTTTTGCATCGCCCCATAAACCAGCATAGAACTCAACGAAATTATTATATCGTTGAAAGAAACCAACCATGTCAACAAATCCCACAAAGTTTTTAATACGGAACATTTGTTTGATTCCTAACTCCGTGCTGTAAGATGTTTCCGGTTTCAGGTCGGGATTGGGATAGAAACCAAATCCGCCCACACTGGTTACAATATAACGCTCACCGATTGTAGGGAAACGGTAACCTTGCCCGATGGAAGCCCTCAGGTAAGTTCCCTCGGTTATCATAAGGTTTGTACCGGCCCTAAATACCGGCTTGCCTGCCGATGCACCGTTAATTTCAAAATATTCAAAACGGGCTCCACCCTGAATGGTAAGGCGTTTGAAAAATTTCTTCTCAATTTGTGTATACAATGAGGCATTTAATTGGTGGCTCCTGTTTTTTCCGTCAGGTGTTCCAATGAAAACTTCTCCTTTTGAAAGTGTATATATGGCGGTAAGACCGGTAATTAGGTTGAAATTTAATTTTTTGAAAAGTCGTTGGTATTGATAATCAACATAAAAGAGGTCGCTTTTTGTACTTTGTTTCCGGTCTGTTTTGCTGTCTGAACGGAAATACCTTGCCCGTAAAGAGTGCTTATCGTTGTTTTTGTTAGAATAAATCAGATATGGGTCTACATAAAGCAGCAGTGTTTTGAAATTGATGAGTGAGCCGGGAAATGCATTATACTTTCCGGAAGAATCATTCAGCCAAAAGAAGGTTTGTGCATCTTGCTGGTACATGATGTTTCCGTTAACACCGTATACCAATCCTTCTACTTTTTTGTTTCGGATTCGGGTGCTGAAATTGATACGGCCCCGGTGATCATATCTCCCCCTATTTTTTTTGCTGATTAATGAGTCAAAATTGGTAAGCGGAACGTAGGGAGGATTGATTATCTTGCGGTTTTCGGGACCAACAAAACCTTCATCCCACAAGAAGTTACCCGCAATCACAAAATCAAAATTGTCAATCTTACGTGCATGCATCATACTTACACCCGTGAAAAAAGGAATTTTACGTTTGTTGTATGGCTTCACCGAATCGGTAGGGCCGTATAAAAAATTACGTGTGTCAGCGTCTCTGGGTGCATCATAAAATCCACCCATGATGGTGAACTTGGTTACCGGCTTTTCTTTTGCAAAAGCGGTTCTTACGTTTATGGCTCCATTCAGGGCCGATGAACCATACAATACGGATGAGGCTCCTTTTAATACTTCAATCTGCTCTACATTTTCGATAGGGATGAAGCCCCAAACCGGACGTCCGGCATCTCCGCTCAAAAGTGGAATATCATCCACGAGCACCATAACCCTTGAACCTAACCCCGAACTGAATCCCGATCCACCGCGTATTTGTGGTTCATTGTCAATAATGGTTACACCTGGTGTCTGCTCAATCGCTTTATCAATACTGGTTACGTTTTTATTTTCAACAAGTTGGGGTTTAATCACCTCCACAGAAGAGGTAAGTTCTTGTTGTTTGGTTTCGTACTTTGAAGAGGATACGACCATCACATCCAATTGCTTCGAAGTTTGAAGCATGCTTATGTTTAGCTGGAAATTGGCACCGGGTTTTATGTCAATGGTTTTTACCACTTTTTCATATCCGATAGATGAAAAGATGATATTTTTAACACCACTGCTTAGGCTTATCTGGTATTTTCCATCCAGATCAGAAGCGGTTCCCCCGGGTTGGTCTTTTATGCCAATATTAACAAATGGTATAGGTTGGCCGCTTTCAGAATCGGTTACCGTACCATATACCTTTCCATCTTGGGCTTGAGCCACAAAAGGAAGAGTTAATATACTGAAAGCCAGTACTTTTTTAAGTAAAAATTTTCTCATAGACAACAAAAATCGGCTGTGAAATTAAGTAATTATTAACACAACGCATTCAGATTTTATTAACCACCAAATATGAAGAGGTTCATTTTTTTGTTTGTTTTAAGGAAAAGTTAATACATTTGTTTATACAATCAGGTTTCTAATTAGAATGAAAAAAATTATCTTATTTTCTGTATTTGCCTTGTTTACAGGGATTACTGCTTTTGCACAGTCAAACAGTTTCGGTTTTTCAAAAGAAAAAATGAATGGCGAGTTTGTTCAAACCGTGAGCCAAGACAATGGTAAAACTATTTATGCGGTTGATTTATCTAAATTTTCTACATCAGAAACGAAAGCCTCTTTTTTAGAGAGTTTATACGCTTCAGATAAAATTTTTGCAGTTTCCGTTCCTGATGCAGAACAAATGCTTTTCATTGCGGGCCACAATTCAATTGTTACTGAAGCTGAGGTTAAAGCTTTAGTGCTGGATTTAAAATCAAAATCAGTAGGTGTAGCCGCTTCTGATGCTTCCAAAAAGAAATTTTCATCTTCAAAATAAAAAGCATTTCCCTTGTTTTCACACACTACTGAAATGAAAAAATTATTCATAATTGCCGTTTTCGGAATTTTTACAGTATTGACTACCAAAGCCCAAACTGGTGCAAACTGTCAGGATGCCCTTCCTTTTTGTACTGGAACAAACTACGTTTTCCCAAACAGCACGGGTGTTCCCAGTTTGGGAAATGTTGCCTGCTTAGGATCTACACCTAATCCTATATGGTATTACATGCAGGTTGAAACTGCAGGAAATATTGATATCACTATGGTACAAACCAATGGTGGCGGGGGTGGTCTTGACGTGGATTTTGCCGTTTGGGGGCCATTCACCAATTTGGCTGCCGGTTGCGGTAACCCTTTTCCTCCCGGAACCCCGGTCGATTGTTCTTATTCTACTGCATTTACTGAAACCGCTAATATTCCTAATGCGCCAGCAGGGCAGTTTTATGTTTTGTTAATCACAAACTATTCAAACCAAGCCGGCACAATTACCTTTTCTCAATCAGGTGGGGCCGGAACTACTGATTGTGGCCTATTAAGCAATGCCGATAACAACGGGCCGCTTTGTGAGGGTCAAACGCTTATCTTAAATGCTGATGTGCAGCAGTCATCCGGTAGTACATTTGCTTGGTACCAAATGCCTGATTTTACTAATTCTATCGGTAATACCCAAACAATTTCAATTACACCTACAACTTTGGCCAATAACGGTGACTATGCCGTCATCGTTACGGATATTGCCACCCTTGAATCGGATACGTCTTACACTACGGTGGTGGTAAATCCAATTCCAGTTGCACCAACTTTTGATATTACATCACCAGCCTGTCAAGGGCAAACGGTTACCATGACTCCTAATCCGGCATTGCCGGCCGGAACGGTTTATTCTTGGACCTCCAGCACAGGATATACCAATAATACGCCAACAGTAACATTGAATAATGCCCAAACATTTTTTAATGGTACCTACACCTTACAAGTTTCGGTAAATGGCTGCCAAAGTCCTCCGTACAGTCAAACCTTGGTCGTTAATCCTACTACGGTACCTATTATTTCGGGTCCCTCTGAGGTTTGCGAGGGAGCATTTGTATCTTTAAGTGTAAACAATGCTACTTTCAATACATTTACATGGAACGGTATTTTAGGAAATAATCCGCAGTTATTAGGTCCTGGAACGCATACGGTACAAGTGGAGGATGCAAACGGATGTGTAACTGTATCAGCCCCTTTTGAGGTTACGATAATTCCTAACCCGCTCGAAATAACAGGCGATTTGCAGTTTTGTGAAGGTACGCCCACCACATTGAGCGCAACCCCGGGTAAAGCTAGTTACCAGTGGTCAACCGGAAGTACATCAGAAACGACCTTGGTTGGTGCAGATGGAATAGTTACCGTAACCGTAACAAATGCTGAAAACTGTTTACGGTCGGATACTGTTTTTGTAAATATGTATGATAAGCCTGTAGCTGCCTATTCACCCTTTGAAATTTGCGATGGAACTCCGGTTTCATTTACAAATCTTTCGCAAGTGCAGGATGTATATGGAAGTTTTCAGCAATCTTGGTTTTGGAGCTTTGATCACCTAGAAAGTGATTCCGTTACGCCGGCTGTTTCAACAATTGAGGAACCAACCCATTTATTCCCCACACATGGATTTTATGGCGTTACTTACATAGTAGAAACGAATTTTGGTTGCAGGGATACTTTCGTAACTGAATTTTTGGTAATTGAGCCTCCACAACCGCAGTTTGGTAATATTCCTTTCTGTTTTGGTGAAGTGGCTTTCAATAACACCACGGTTCCTGGTGATAAACCAATTGAAACCGTAAACTGGAATTTTGGAGACGGAATTGGAAGCTCCTCCACCACTGATTCTTTATTATCATACGTGTATCCTGAAATTACTACCTATCCGGTTACTCTTACCGTTACGGATACTGCGGGTTGCGTGGGTGAAATAACTACAGACATTACCGTAAAAGATACGCCGCTTTTTGATGAAATGCCAAATATTCTTACACCAAATGGCGATGGCGTTAACGACGATTTTTCGTTTTTGCCTGTTTATGATGACTGTTACGATTACCGTTTTACCCTTTTTAACAGATGGGGTGGAAAAGTTTTTGAAACGGAGTCTTCACAAAATGGCTTTAGTGGTATTTCTAATCTTGGAAGTAAGTTAAAAGATGGTGTTTATTTTTGGGTACTGCTCGGAAACGGACTTGGAAATGGCTCCGATTTAGAAGTTAAAATGAAGGGCACTCTTACGGTTGCAGGCACTAAATAGTATTTTACTTAATTGTTTAAAGAGGGAACTATCGGATGGTAGTTCCCTCTTTTTTTTTCAAATCACTATTGTTCAGATTGTTTGTTTAAGTTAAAAGTAAATTTTAGATTTGTTATCATTGTCTTAGTTTTGAAAAAAACTTACTTTAAAAACACTTTAAATTAATATGATGCGAAATTTATTAACTATTCTTTTTTTAGTTATCCCAGCTCATTTGGCATTTTCGCAAACGGGAAACACATGTTCAGATCCCCTACCTTTTTGTACGGGCACAAACTATGAATTCCCTGCCGGTGTTAATTCGGGTGATGCCCAAGTCGGTCCGGATTATGGTTGTTTGGGCTCAGAGCCTAATCCTGTATGGTATTTTATGCAAGTGGAAGATCCTGGATTAATTCAGATTTATATGGTGGGTACCAATAATCCGCCTACGCCAACAAATGATATTGATTTTATTTGCTACGGGCCTTTTAATGATTTGAATAATGTTTGTACAGGTCAGCTTACTGCGGCAAATACAGTAGATTGTTCATATTCCTCGGCACCAACTGAAACTGTTGATATTCCCAATGCACAAACAGGGGATTATTATTTACTATTAATTACAAATTTTTCAAATTCGCCCTGTAACATCATTTTTTCACAAAGTAACCAGGGCGGAGCCGGAGCAGGCTCCACAGATTGCGGAGTACTCAGCAATTCAGATAATAATGGACCAATTTGCCAAGGCGATACGTTAATTCTGAGTGGGGATTCACAAGCCGGTAATACAAGTTATTTATGGTATCATGTACCTGATTATATTACGCCGGTTTCAACAGGTTTAAGTTATACAATACCCAATGCCCAGCCTTCGGATGCCGGACAATATGCTTATGTGGTTATTGATTTAAATAATAATGAATCAGATACATCTTTTACCGATGCCGTAATTTACAGTTTGCCTATTGCCGGTTTTTCTCCTTTATTAATTTGTGATGATGAACCTGTGAACTTTCAAAATGAGACACTTCTTTCTGATGTTTTCGGCAGTGTTCAGCAATCCTGGTTTTGGGATTTTGATCATTTAGAGGAGGATAATGTCAGTCCAGCAGTTTCAAATCAAGAAAACCCGGTTCATGAGTTCCCTGCCCCAGGAAACTACAATGTATATTTCTGGGTAGAATCGAATAACGGCTGCCGGGATTCCATTTTTCAGGAAGTTAAGGTGATCGATCCGCCAAAACCTTCTTTTACGTATGAATTGTTTTGTTTTCAAGAGGTTTTCTTTTCGAATACGTCACAAGAAGGTACTTTTCCATTTGAAACCGTAAATTGGAATTTTGGCGATAATGGCGGTTCTTCCACAACTTTTGATTCCTTACTTACTTATGTTTATGGTTCTTCTGGTAGTTATAATGTAAGCTTGGTAATTACTGACACGGCAGGTTGTATAAGTGATACTACACTTGCCATTGAGGTTATTGAAACACCCGGATTTGACGAATTACCAAATGTACTCACTCCCAATGGGGATGACATTAATGATTCATACAGTTTTTTACCTATTCATGACGATTGTTACGAGTACACGTTTACCTTGTTTAACCGTTGGGGTAACAAAGTGTTTGCCACCGAACGTTCGGACAAGGGATTTCAGGGAATTTCAGACTTAGGGAGCGGTCTAAATGATGGAGTTTATTACTGGGTGCTTTCAGCTAACCGAAAAATTCCGAGTAATGAAACCGAAATTGTAAAGAAAGGCACCCTTACTATCGCAGGTTCAAAATAAGATTCGTTTACCTCCTTTTTAAACGGGAATTTTGTTAAAGGATTCCCGTTTTTACTTTTAGGATAAATGGGTCAAATACCTGGCAAATGTACAGGTACCCGTTAAAGTATACAGCCGTTGATGCCGTGCTTATTTGTGCTCCGCTGTCGGAAAAAATAACCTTCCGTGATTTGGAAACCGGATCTATCAAGTAAACAACCGATTGTGACCTGTTTTTACTTTTTTTCATGTGTCTCAAAAAGTTGAGTTGACGCAAATGGGCAGTTACGAGCATCTGGCCATCCGGTAAAAATGAAATATTATCACCGCCAACCACTTTAGCTATTTTCTCAGGCTTTTGACTGATATCCGCATTTTTAAAACGGAAAATACGCGATTGGATTACCGTACTGATATACAAATCGTTATTCCAAAGGGCTATACCGTTGGTGTAAGCAAATTTATGCTTTGATTTATTCCATACTGAGCCGGCCGTTTCGTCTTTCAACCCTACATATCCGCCCCGTATGCCTAAAGCGGGTTCTATAAACGCATATTTTCGTTGTGATGCATCGTTTGACCAATAGAAACCACCCCCCGGCTTTGCGCATACATCATTCGGAGAGCTGAGTAATTTATGTTCATGCATGGCCACAAAAACCAGTTCATCGGGTTTGACAATATATTCCATGATGACTTGTTTTTTCAGAGAATCCATGTGGTTAATAACAAAAAGACGTATGCTTTGGTCGGCTTGCTTGATCAGGTCTATCCCATGCGGGTGGTAGGTAATGCCGGTTGGTTCACCGGTACGTGGCAATACATGAGCTTTTTCGGTATTTAGATCTAAACTCCAGATTTCACCATGGGCAGGCTCATTTTTTCGCCTGGCGCTGCATGAAACAAGTATTCTCGGATTTTTAGTGTTTGTGAATGTATCCAACACCATATCCTCAGGCCCCGGTCCGGTTATTATGCGCTCGGTTGGATACGTGCTGAAAACAGGCATCTTGGCACAAGATCCAAGAATGAATATGGCCAGCATAAGCCCGAATATTTTTTTAACTGGTATAGGCGTACTGCTTTTCGAGCAGTTTTTTGTAGTGACTGTCATACGCAATGAGTTCCTGATGAGATCCGGTTTCTTTTATTTTTCCTTTTTCCATTACAATAATGCGGTCTGCATTGCGGATGGTGGATAATCTGTGGGCAATGATAATGGATGTGCGGTTCTGTGAAATAATTTCGGTAGCATTCTGTATCAACAGTTCCGACTCTGTATCAACCGATGAAGTGGCCTCATCCAACACCAGAATTTTGGGTTTGTGTACATAAGCACGCAGAAAAGCTAATAACTGCCTTTGACCCGCAGAGAGCATGTTCCCGCGTTCTTTCACATCAAAATGGTAGCCGCCGGGCAGCTTATTAATAAATTCATGTGTTCCGATAAACTTGGATGCGGCAATAATTTCACCTTCCGAAATATGTTCACTCCGGAGGCGTATATTTTCGAGAATGGTTCCAGAAAATAAGAATACGTCCTGCAATACCACGGAGATATTTTCAGCCAGTGAATCGGTTTTGATATCCCGAATTGAATGACCGTCCAACAACACTTCACCCTCCGAAAATTCGTATGATCGGCTTAAAATATTGATGATGGAAGTTTTTCCGGAACCGGTTGCGCCTACAATGGCCACCTTTTCGCCTGGGTTTATTTTGAAACTGATTCCTTTTAAGACGAAATCATCTCCCGTGTAGGCAAACCAAACATCCCTGAACTCAATATTTCCGCTTACATTTTCCAGGCGCTGATTTCCATTATCCGGAATCGTTTCATCCGATTCTAAAAGTTGGAAAACCCGCTCAGAAGCCACAACGCCCATTTGCATGGTGTTGAAGCGGTCGGCCAGTTGGCGCATGGGCCTGTATAACATGTATACGTATAAAATGAAGGAAATGATTTTTCCCGGTGATGCTTCCGAAGATGCCGACTGCATAATTTCACGGGCTCCGTACCAAAGCATTAGCCCGATTGAAAAGGCCGTGATGATTTCAACAATGGGGAAGAATATGGAGTAATACCAGATGGATTTAATATGCGCTTTGCGATGCTCGGCATTAATTACGGTGAATTTGGCAAATTCTTCTTTTTCGCGGGTGAAAATCTGCACAATACTCATGCCCGTGATATGTTCCTGTAGGAAAGCATTCAGATCGGCTACTTTGTTACGTACGTCTTTGAATGTTTTTTTAATACCGTTTTTAAAAGCATTGGTGGCCAAAACCAATAAGGGAATAGGAATCAACGTAACTAAGGTAAGTTTCCAGTCAATCCAAAACATAAAGGCCATGGCCGCAAATATTTTCAACAAATCGCCCATGATTTGCAGAAATCCTTCGGAGAAAACGCTGGCAATGGTTTCAATATCGCTGATTACGCGGGTAACAAGCGTACCCACCGCAGTGTTGTCGAAATATTTAAGTTTAAACGAACTTATTTTTGAAAAAAGTTGCTTTCGGATATCTAAAATAACGAGTTGTCCCAGGCGGTTACTTAAATAGGTTACCCCAAATTGTATTAATGTCTCTATAATCAGCAGTGCAATCATAAGTATCATCATCAACTGCAGCATTTTAGGATTTGCAGAAATGATATACCGGTCAAACGTATATTGAATCAGATAGGGTCGGGTAGGTGCAATCACCGAAATAAGGATAACGGTAGCAAGTGCCCTGAAAAATAAACCCTTATGTGGTTTTACAAAACCATACAATTTCCTGAATAGGGAAGTATCGAATACTTTCGGTTTTGAATTTTCCATGCCTCGGGCAAAAGTACCGAAGAAACCTCAGATTGTAAAAATATGTTCGGGATATTTAACTTCCCTCAGGTAAAGTCCGCATGCGGGTGCATTTTCGCCTGTTGTTTGTCTATTTTTTAAAGCCAGCAGTGAAGCCATTTCATCTGGATTTCGTTTTCCCAGTCCAACTTCAACCAAGGTTCCCACAATGGTACGTACCATATTCATCACAAACCGGTCTGCAGTAATATGAATGATCAGCAAATCATTTTTGGCTTCAAAATCAAGCCTGCTGATGGTGCAGACACGGCTGTCTGTATCTGATTTGGCGCTCGAGAAGGAAGTGAAATCGTGGGTTCCCATGAGCTGGATGGCGGCTTCTTTCATTGAACTAATAGTTAGTTTTCTGTAAACAGGCCAGCTTCGGTTATGGTAAAACGGATTTTTTTGGCTGCTGATAATATATTGGTAAGATCGGCTTATGGGCGAAAAACGGGCATGCGCTGTTTCCGGAACTTCAAAAATCCGCTTAATGGCTATATCGGAAGGAAGCAGGGAATTGAGTTTAAAACAAAGTTCATCAGGAAACATCGCCAAATGCGCAATATCAAAATGGGCAAAGCTCTGTATGGCATGCACGCCTGCATCCGTGCGACCTTGTCCGATAATTTTAATGGGTTCCCTTAGAATGAGCGATAGGGCTTTTTCAAGGGTTTCTTGAATGCTTATTGCGTTGGGTTGAATTTGCCAGCCGCTATATGCTTCACCAAAATAGGACAATTCTATGAAATACCGCAAAACAAATAATTTAGGCAAAGATAGTTAGTCTCTAATTACAATTTATAAAAGGAATGGTTGAAAAAAAAGTGGCTGCTCCATAGGAACAGCCACTTTACAATATTAAAAACTGTAAGTTATTTACGGTTCATTTTGTCACCTACTTTGGTAGTAGTTTCTTCTGTACGTTTTCCGCTCATTTTGTCACTTACTTTATCAGAAGTTGTGTTTGTGCGGTCGCCACTCATTTTGTCACCAACCTTATCAGCTGTAGACTGAGAACCAGCAGGAGTTGTTGTGGTTGTTGCAGGTGGATTGGTTTTAGCTTTACCTTTTTTGGCAGGTGGCATTAAAACCGCATCAACAACGTGTACAACACCGTTTGAAGCATCTAAGTCAGCAGTTGTAACGGCTGCTCCACTTACCATAACGGTTCCTGATTCAGATTGTTTAACTGTGATAACTTTATCATCAATTGCTTGTAATTCGCCTGAAACAGCAACATCAGCAGCCATCAGTTTACCACGAACTACGTGATAAAGAAGAACATCTTTTAATTTCTCAGCATTTTTGGGATCTTTCAGATCAGCTAACGCTTTAGGATCTAATTTGTCAAATGCGGCATTTGTTGGAGCAAATACTGTAAAGTTAACGGCTGAATCTTTCAATGTAGCGGCTAAACCGGCTTGGTCAAGCAAGCTAACTAAAGTTGAAAAATCAGGATTTGCTTTAGCGGTCTCATACACGTCAACGGTTTGAACGGCCATGGCAGCATCCATTGAATCTTTACGAGCTTGTTCAATTTTAGCTAAAGAATCAGCTTCTCTTTTTTTACGCTCAGCTTCTTTATCAGCACCTCCGCCGCATGAAGCGAGAACAACTGTTGCAGCGATTGCTGCGAAATACATTACTTTTTTCATTTTCTTTTTGTTTAATCAAGTGCAAAGGTATGTTTAGTTTATGGTTTTTAACAAATTAAATAAGTAGATTTTTTATTTTTTTCATTTTTTTTTTGATTGATCCACTTTGTTCGGTCTAATTATATACTTTTGTCCTATTAATTAATAAACTAAAGAAAATGAAAAAGAACATCTTAAACTTAGCTTTAGCTGCATTTGTAGCTGTAGGTACTGTTGCTTACACAGGTTGTGGTAAAAAAGGTTGTACTGTAGAAGCAGATGATAAATTCGATGCTGATGCCACTGAATCAGACCCAGAAGCTTGTGACCCAGCTGCTACGGTTGCTAAATTTGCAGGTACTTTCTCTGTAACTGAAACATGTACAAGCGGTAACGATGCTTACACCATCACAATTGCTGCTTCAGGCTCAGCTGAGTATACTATTCTTATTACAAACATGTATGATGCTGGTTCTACTTTCATCGTAACTGCAACTGTTGATCAAAATGAAATCACTATCGCAAACCAAACAGTTGAGGGTGTTGGTGTAAGTGGTTCAGGTTCTATCAACGGTAACACATTGACTGTATCTTACACATTATCTGTATCTGGTGCATCTGACACTTGTTCAATTACTGCTCAAAAACAATAAGAATTTATTCTTTACTGTAAAAGCCGGCTTTTTAAGCCGGCTTTTTTTTTGGTACGTATTTTGTTTTAACTTTATAAAACAAGTAAATATGAAAACGAGCATCCTTTCTTTGACTTTTCTTTTGTTTGGCTTTTTGGCTTTGAAAGCCCAAGGCACACTTGCTTCCGAAACAGAAAAAGTAAATGGAAAAATGACGCGGAATCAAAAGACTGATTTTAAATTATTACCCTATACTATCGATGAAAACGGAGATACCCTTTTAACCTATACAGTTTCTAATGTGGATATAATTGCGCTGCGTAAATTCACCAATAAAAGTGAGCAACGTAAATACAATACTTTGGTTAAACGAGTTAAAAAAGTATATCCCTACGCTAAACTGGCTGGTGAAAAATTGAGAGCCCAGGAAGCAAAAATGACCATGATGGATCGTTCTGAACGGAAAAAACACATGAAGAAGGTTGAAGACGAACTCCAGGCCGAATTTGGAAAGGAGATTAAATCATTAAGCTTTCAGCAAGGAAGGGTTTTGTTAAAACTGATTGATCGGGAAACGGGTCGTTCTTCTTATAAATTGGTTGATGATTTGAGAGGCCGTTTTCAGGCTTGGTTTTATGATGGTATTGCGGGAATGTTCGGTTATGATTTAGACACGAAATATGAACCCAGAAAGAATCTGGAAGACCGTTATATTGAAGAAATTATTCGGATGATTGATGCCGGCCAAATTTGATATTGATTCTTGCTCTGGAACCGTTAAAAAATATAGAAATAGCCAATCTGCTTGACTTTGGCGGGAATTAAATCTATACTTAAAAAGAATTCAATTGCTGTTTACTCTTTTTAAATTATTTACTTTCCAATACCTGTCTGTAAAGCGCTTCGTATTGCGGAATAATTTTGTCGGCAGTAAAGTCTAAGGCCCGTTTTAAACCGTTTGCCTTAAACCGCGCCAGTGTTGCATCATCCGAAAGAATGGCCAAACCGCCCATTATCATGGCATCCACATCTCCCGGGGCACTCAAAAATCCGGTTTCACCCTGAATCTGTACTTCGGGAGTACCTCCGGTATTGGTTGATAATACAGGTACCGATGAGGCCAGTGCTTCCAAACCGGAAAGTCCAAAACTTTCGGATTCAGAAGGCAGTATAAATAAATCAGCACAGGGAAGGATGTCCGACGTTTGTTTGATTTTACCGTAAAAATGTACGTCCTTTTCCAGGCCCATTTCCCTCACCATGCGCTCTGCTGCATTGCGCTCCGGGCCGTCACCAACCATAACCAGTTTTACCGGAATTTCTTTGCGTATTCCGGCAAAAACATGAATTACATCCGGAATTCGTTTTACGGGTCTGAAATTCGAAATATGCATCATGATTTTTTCACCCTTGGGCGAAGTGTAGTTCCGGATGCATTTTTCGGGGTGAAGTTGATACAATTCAGGATTGATGAAATTGTGTATAACTTCAATCTTCTTCTGAATGCCGAAATTTGAAACGGTTTCTTGGCGCAGGCTGTCTGAAACGGCGGTAACGGCATCGGAATTTTCAATGGCAAAGGTAACCGAAGGTACGTAAGAAGGTTCCTTTCCAACCAACGTGATATCGGTTCCATGAAGCGTGGTAATGAACGGAAGGTGTTTTCCTTTGCTTGCCAAAATTTGTTTGGCCAGATACGCACAGGTAGCATGCGGAATGGCATAATGGGCATGCAGCACATCTAAGTTTTCGTACAAAGCTACGTCTACAATTTTACCCGTGAGGGCTGTTTCATAGGGTGCAAAATCAAAAAGCGGATAATCCGGAACGATAACTTCATGAAAGGTTACATTTCGGTTAAAGAAATTAATCCGGGCAGGTTGGTTGTACGAAATAAAATGTACCTGGTGTCCGCGGGCGGCCAGTTCAAGTCCGAGTTCGGTAGCAACCACGCCACTTCCGCCAAATGTGGGGTATAAAACGATGCCTATATTCACGCCGTAAATTTGAGTCATTTAAACGGGTTAACCAAAAACTTGTTTATCGGAGGTTCCCATTCGGTGATGAATGGGTCTAAAACAGAGTGCTTAAAGATTTTAGTTCCGGGCAAATTTCTAATGAATACCTTTGTGCCCAATTCAGCAGTAATGGAGATTAAGGATTTTGTAATCATAAGAAAAGGAAAAGAAGATTCCATCCGCCGGTTTCACCCCTGGGTATTTTCGGGTGCCCTATTCAAAAAGAGTTTTGATGATTCATCCCCGCGTTGGGTAAAGGTTTTGGATCCGTCAAACCGTTTCTTGGCTTTGGGGTATTATGCCGATTCTTCTATTGCCGTGCGTATTGTTTCATTTGAAGATGTAATTCCTGATGCCCGTTTCTGGGCTTCTAAATTCGATAGTGCCCTTGCGGCAAGACAAGCCATCGGCTTTTTAAATAATAGTGATAGTAACGCTTTCCGGCTCATTAATGGCGAGGGAGACGGGGTACCCGGACTAATTGCCGATGTGTATGCCGACACGGTTGTTTTTCAATTTCACCATGCCTTTTTGTTCGAAATCAGGGAGGACGTTATTGCCGGTTTCAATTTATGTAAACCACTCGCCGGTAAACGGATTGTGGTTCGAAATACGTTTGATAAATCGATTTCGGCCTCATCGGAAGAAAATAAGGAACCGGTTATTATTGCCGAAAACGGTATACGTTTTTCGGTAGATCCTTTTGAAGGTCAAAAAACCGGCTTTTTTCTAGATCAGCGTGACAACCGCAGTCTGCTTGAACATTATGCTGCGGACAAAATTGTTCTGAATACTTTTTGTTATACAGGTGGATTTAGTTTGTATGCCCTGCGCGGCAAGGCCCGGCGCGTGGTTTCTGTTGATATATCCGGTTATGCCATAAAACAGCTTGAGGAAAATATAAAGCTGAATGCTATGTCGGGTTTGAACCACGAAGCCGTTTGTGCAGATGTGATTCCCTATTTGAATGAAGTAGGTACTGATTTTGACCTAATTGTGTTGGACCCGCCGGCTTTTGCCAAATCATTAAATAAACGGCACAATGCCATTCAAGCGTATAAAAGACTAAACAAAGCGGCCATGGATGTAATAAAACCCGGCGGCCTTATTTTCACGTTCTCTTGTTCGCAGGTGGTAACCCGTGAATTGTTTGAGCGTACCATATATTCTGCAGCTATTGATGCCGGCAGAAAGGTGCGGGTTTTACACCGGCTTACCCAATCTCCCGATCATCCTACTTCCGTATTTCATACAGAGGGAGAATACTTAAAAGGACTGGTTCTGCAGCTTGAATAATGAAAACAGGAACATCCGCTGCCGAAATAATTAAAATGGCTCTTCCCATTTTTTTGGGAATGTTGGCCAATACCTTGGTTACCATTGTAGATACTGCATTTTTAGGAAGGGTAGGAACACTTGAACAAAGCGCCGTAGGCTATTCATTTATGTTTTTTCTTATTCCGGCCATGATTGCCATGGGGTTTTCGGTGGGGATACAGATTTTGGTGGCCCGAAAAAACGGAGAAGGAAAGATGGAAGACTCGGGTAGGATCCTCCGTCATGGCCTTTTGTTTCTTAGTTTTTTTGCACTGTTAACTATCCTTTTTGTCTGGTTTATTTCGGATGCCTTTTTTTCGCTCGTATTGGATAGTGATCCTCTTCGTGAAATGACCGTTATTTATCTGAAAGCCAGAACACCCGGAATGTTATTTTCAATCATGGGATTTGGATTCGTTTCTTATTTTGTGGGCTTGGGAGTAACTTATCCAATAACAATTTCGGCTTTTGTAGGGGGCTTGGCTAATATTGCGCTCGATTATGTCCTGATATTCGGGAAAGCAGGGTTTCCAACTCTGGGTGTTGAAGGAGCAGCATATGCAACAGCGATTTCTGAATGCATTGCTCTGCTGGTTTTTTTATTTTTTGCATTCGTGGTGATAAAACCCATGGTATATGGGATGCATCGTTTCGGCGGGTTTTCAAAAAAAGTGTTGCTCGCTATTTTCAAAATTTCAGGCCCTTTGATGCTCCAGCATTTTATATCGATAACTTCCTGGTATGCATTTTTTACGCTGATTGAAAAAACAGGCGAACGTAATCTGGGCATGTCAATTATTATACGGTCTCTTTATTCGGTCGTAATTATGCCCATTCTGGCCTTTGGTTCGGCAACCAGTTCAATGGTGAGTAACTTAATAGGGCAGGGCCGGGGAGATGATGTTTATGATTTGGTTAAACGCATTTTGAAACTGGCCATTCCTTCACTCATCACATTTTCGGCAATCATGTATTTGTTTTTTGAAGCGGGACTCAGATTATTCACGGAAGATACACAACTAGCTTACGATGCATCTCAAACACGTGGTATTTTGGCTATTGCTTTGGTGATGATGGCATTTTCGTATGTCATGTTTTCTGTTATTTCCGGAACGGGAAAGACATTAGCTTCCTTGCTGGTTGAAGCTTCCGGACTGCTCATTTATATTACGTATACGGTAACCGTCACAATCATTTATCCGCTGGGAATAAGCGGAATTTGGTTTTCAGAAATTGTGTATATGTTCTTTTGGGGCTTATTTTCGGTTATTTATTTATGGAGATGGGATACCGTGATACCCAAAAATTTTTTCTCCTCCCAAAAATAAAAATGGCCTGAAATAGGTATTCCAGGCCATAACATGATATAAAAACTACACTTATTCTTCTTCCGTAACCGGAAATCCCGCTTTGAATTTTTCAGCTTCTTCCTTGGTTTGAAAACCGATATGTAAGTTGGACCACTCTGTTTTTGATTCGTTTTCTAAACGGGCAAACCATTTTACCTGCTCAAATTTTTGCCAGTCAATAGTTTGAAAATAGGCATAATAGAAATTATCCGGACTGGTGTTTTTATTTGTGTTCTGGCTTACTTCAAAGGTTGAATTATCAATAATGGCCAATGGAATTTTATACTGCATACATTCCGTAACCGCCTTATTGTTGATTTCTACATGGGCATAGTACAGAAATTCAGCATCTTTCCAAACATAACATTCCACCGAAGTTCCCGTAGCCGTTCCGCCCATGGTTTTGTTGTATTTACAACTGGCCGGAACTTTAATATCAAGTGTTCTTGTTCCTACTTTAGCATTAATTTGTGCAATGCCCTGAGTGGCGATAAGTGCGAATGCTAAACCTGCAATAATTTTTTTCATTGTCTATTTGAATTTTATGAAGCTAAAAACGGCTAAAAAGGAATGCCTTCGTGCGTAATCATGTGAAAGCCGATTTTCGTTTATTGAAAACGGTGTTCTGTTTTATGTAGTCGGTTTGTTTCAGGTAAGGCCGAATGCACCTTCACCATTTCGATTTGAAATGATATGGGCTTGCTCTAAATAATTTATTTTGATTATCAGTACGTTGTGTCTATTATGTTAATACAAGTTAATAAATATCGGCTATTTCTTATCAACTGTTAAAAAAAGAATGCTATTTTTGTTTGAGAAATGAGAGTATACAGGCTGATTCCATTCATTTTGGCTTTACTATTTTTTCTTCCGGCCGCAAATGCTCAGGAAGCGAAAGAGTTTCGTTTTACGGCCCATGGAGAACAGTTGTATTCTGATTTAACCCTCCGCATCGAAATTATATCCGGCGCGCCCGGTACCGAGGTTACTTTTTTTCATCCGGATGGTTTGGTCACCCGCAGGCTCAGCGAAGGCAACAATAAACCGGTAGATTTTTACTGGGAACGAAAAGCTGAATATACAGAGTTTGACAACGGCATGTACATTCGCTCCTCTGCGCCGGTTTCTTTACGATTTTATCGCCTTTCAGAAATAAAGGAACCTAAATTTTTACTCACCGGAAAGCTGGGTAACGGAAAAGAGTTCATTGTTACGGAATACGAAACAACTCAACCGGTCCAGAATAAAGTTGAAAATCAGACAGTTTCTGTGAATACCTCCCAAGCTACTAGCAGCAATCTTAATTTACCTAAGGTTTACGTGTTGTGTGGCAATCAAACCGGTAGTTTACAGATTCCTGATTCTTACAAACAAGTATCTTGGAGTACGGGTGCCAAAACTAATAAAATCAGTGTTTCGGACACCGGTTTTTACACTGTATCGGCGTTTAATGGTGTAGAAACGAAATCGGCAAAGGTTCACGTTATCAGGCTTTCAAATCTGTTACCCAAACCTACCCAGAATTTGGTCATCTGTCCCGGACAAGCTGTTTCCATCGAAGGCAACCAAAAAGCGGATTCATGGCAATGGAGCAATGGGCAAACTGAACATAAAATAAATCTGAACGCATCGGGAACTTACTGGGTTGAATCTTCAAATGCATGTAATACCGTTGTAGATACCTTTGTGGTGGGTGCATTTTCGGGTTATCCTTCCCAATTTGAAATGGATGTTTTTTCATGTTCAAAAAAAGGTGTACTGCTCTCCGCCTATCGCCCGGCTCAAAATTATCGTTGGGATAACGGCCAGAAAACCCGAGAAATCCGTGTGATGGACAGCGGCCGACATACCGTTTATTTCGAAGTTTGTGATTCCTCTTTCTCACAGACGTTCGACGTGGAAATCAAACCCATGGCTGAGTTACCTGTCTATTTTCCAAACGTTTTTACACCCAATGCCGATTACCAGAATGATGTGTTCTCAATGGTAGGTTCGCGCGATCAGTTAAGTGATTTTCAGATTAAAATTTTTAACCGTTGGGGCGTGCTGATTTATAAATCAACAGATTTGAATTTTGCGTGGAATGGCAGTTTCCAAGGTGGCCCGCCAGTTGAAGGTATTTATTATTACTCCGGCGAATACAAACATACCTGCAGTGGTGATGAACCCACTTATTTTAAAGGAAGTGTGACGGTAATTCGTTAACTTCGAACGCTCTTTCCCGCTTTCTTTTCAATATTCTACGTTTTATTATGCAAACCCGTAATTACAATACTGTTTACCGATTAATGCATTGGACAATAGCCATATGCATGTTGCTGCTGTTGTTAACCATTTATCTTCGCTTAACCTGGTTGAACCGTGATCATATGGCGGCCATTATTCTGGATTTTATGGCTGGAATTGGTCAGACGCTTACCCAGGATCAGGCTGTATTGCTGGCTAAAAAAATCCGCAAGCCCATGTGGGATTGGCATATTTATCTGGGCTATACGCTGCTTGGACTTTACAGTTTAAGAATGTTGCTTCCTTTATTTGGACAAATGAAGTTTGCCAATCCGTTTAAATCGGGTTTAGGTATAAAAGAGAAATTTCAATATGGGGTTTACCTGATTTTTTACTTCTGTGTTGCTGCTTCATTGGTAACCGGGCTTATTATAGAATGGGGTCCTAAGGAATTCAAAAAACAAACCGAAGCCATTCATGAACTGTCTATTTATTATTTGATGGCCTTTATCGTATTACATTTTGGGGGTATTCTGATGGCCGAGTTTACTGGGGAAAAGGGATTAGTTTCTAAGATTATCAGCGGCAATAAAGGGAGAAAATAAATCCTTAAGTGAAATCATTCATCAGCAGCTCTGCTGCATCCAATCCGGTTTGACTGCCGAGCGCGACACCCATTCCGCCCATTCTTACAGCACAGTATAGGCTTTCGCCCACTTTTTTTATGATGGGTTCTTTTGATTGGCCTACACCCATTGTACCTGTCCAGGTGAATTCAACTTTTACATTTATACCGGGAATGATTTGCTCATATAACAGTGTTTTCAGGTAATCCAGAATTTTTGGATTGACTAGATCGGCCGTACTGGTTTCACCATCAATATCCAAATTTCGGCCACCGCCAAGCAGAACACGATCCTCAATATGGCGGAAATAATCATATCCTTTGTTATGGTGGAATGCTCCCCGCATCTTTAAATTCTGAATGGGCTCAGTTACCAGAACAAGTCCACGCGCGGGCTTTAAATCTAAATCGGGAATAAGGTCACCGGCAAAGCCGTTTGTACATATTAATACTGCCCCGCATTTCAAACTCAATTCGGGGTTTTTGAAACGGAGCAAAGCGTTTCCATTTTCTTGTTCAATGCTATTCAATTGAAAGCCGTAAAAGAGTTCCACACCTATTTCCCTGGCTTTTTGAATCAGCGCTTTAAGCATCATGCCCGAGTGAATCAGCCCTTCGTGTTGGTTGAATAAAAAACCTGAAAAGCCTTTAAATCCGAATGATTCATTAGTTTTTTCTGAAATGCTGAAGGTATCGCGCAAGCCGGCAAATGCATGTAAAGCCTCATTTATTTCGGGCAGATGTTTACCATAACCTTCAAATTCATCGGCCGAATTGAATACTTCATATCCTCCCAAGGCTTCATAACGCATGGCTTCGTCACCCAGATTTTTGCGTAAAAGTTGAAGTCCGCTGAAGCGTTTTTTTGCCAGTTCCCAAACCTGTTGGGATGGCTGTTTGCTTAAATCATCGAGTAATTCGCTTACGCTCCCAAATGTAGCGAATCCCGCGTTTCTGCTGCTGGCTCCGGCCGGAATGGGACCTTTTTCAAAAAGAGAAACCCGCAATGCGGGCTTCAAACGTTTTATATGAATGGCTGCGTTTAATCCAACGATTCCGCTGCCTATTATGGCAATATCCGTGTGGTTGAACCAGGCCGACTGTTGCCAGTAGCTTAGCATACCTTAGGCTTGTGCGCTTTTGAAAATTGTTTTGGCAACCCATGCATGGGCACCGAACAGCACCGTATTAAAAAATAAATCGCCCGCAAATTGGTTCAAAAAGAAACTTCCGGTTACTTCATTGTTATAGAACGGAATCCCCGCCAAGTAAGCTAAAGAAAGGCCCTCAAAGGTATGTGGGTAAAACTGGTACCAGGAAGAAAGGTTGGTAATACCATAAAACAAAAGCGAAGAAACCAGAGAAGCAGCTAGGATAATGCCGGCTTTTTGCTTTTGTTTAATCAACATACCGATTCCGGCAATCAATAAGAAAGAAACATATACAGCCAGTACATCCAAGGTTAAGAAGTAAGCGAACGGATTTCCGTTTTCCGGATATAAAAAGTACATCACCAGTATATCGCTGAAGGCCATTACAGCCAAGGGAAGCAGAAAAGAAAGGGCGCTGTTTTTTCCTTTAGCACCGCCATATAAAGCCAATGCGGCTACCGGTGTAAAGTTGAAAGGGTGCGGCATTAACCGGGTTAAGGCCACCGCTATCATGGCAAACAAGGTTAAAAGGGTATATTCAACGATATTCTTTTTCATACTATGCTTAAGTTACGGAACAAATGTAAAAATTAAGTTCAATTTTTGCTTTATCAACGTTCGTTTATATAATAACGGCCGTCCACTTTTTCAACAATAACGGGAATGTTGGCTACTTTTATAAGTTTATCGTTTTCAAGTTTTACCGGTATTTTTTTAATATTAGGGTATTGGTCGATTACCGGTTTGAATGCTTCTCTCCAAATTTCAAACTGGGCCATGGCAAAATCATCACCCAAATCGGCAAACCGCTTGCTCAGTAATGATTTCCATTGTCCCAGGCTGCCATATTTACAGGTGGCTACAATGGTTCTTCCAAAGGCTTCGGGAGTTTTTACATCTGCCGGTTTTATTTCAAGGTGTTGGGCTTGAGCATACACTGAACAAGAAAAAAAGACAATCGAAACCAGCAGTCGTATCATTTATACATTGAATTTGAAGTGCATAATATCACCGTCTTTTACGATGTACTCTTTACCTTCCATGGCTAATTTACCATTTTCGCGGCAGGCCGATTCGGTTCTGTATTGCAGATAATCGTCATATTTGATTACTTCTGCTTTAATGAACCCGCGCTGGAAATCGGAGTGGATTACCCCGGCAGCCTCCGGAGCCGTCATGCCTTTGGTAATGGTCCAGGCACGTACTTCTTTTACGCCGGCGGTAAAGTAGGTTTGCAGATTGAGCAGTTTATAGGCCGATTTTATCAAACGGTTTACGCCCGGTTCTTCCAGGCCTACTTCATCCAGGAATAACATTTTTTCATCATAGCTTTCCAATTGGGCTATGTCCGATTCTAAGGCAACGGCAAGTACAATGATTTCGGCATTTTCGTCTTTTACGGCTTCACGCACTTTTTCTACATACGCATTTCCGTTTTTAGCCGATGCTTCATCTACGTTGCATACATAAAGTACAGGTTTATCTGTCAACAGAAAAAGATCATAGATCAAAGCTCTTTGTTCCGGTTCAATGGGCGCAGAACGCACAGATCTTCCTTTTTCCAAGTGTTCTTTTAAGATTCCGAGCACTTCGTAAAGTTTCTTGGCATCAGGATCATTACCCGTCTTGGCTTGTTTTTCAACCTTTTTCATCCGGGTATCAACGGCTTCCAGGTCTTTAATCTGTAATTCGGTATCAATAATTTCTTTGTCGCGGATGGGATTTACGTTCCCGTCCACATGCACGATATTGTCATTATCAAAACAGCGCAGAACATGCAGAATGGCATCGCACTCACGGATATTGGCCAAAAATTTGTTTCCAAGTCCTTCGCCTCGGCTGGCTCCTTTTACCAGGCCGGCAATGTCCACAATTTCGGTAACAGCCGTTACGATGCGTTCCGGATTTACAATTTTCGAAAGCTCGGTTAAACGCTCATCGGGAACGGTAACGGTGCCTACATTGGGCTCTATGGTACAAAACGGAAAGTTTGCCGCCTGCGCTTTTGCACTGGATAAACAATTAAAAAGGGTTGATTTTCCAACATTCGGAAGCCCTACGATTCCACACTTTAATGACATGAATTCAATTTTAAAACAGGTGCAAAGGTAATCCTAAATACTCATATTTTTTCCCTGCTGCCGTTTATATTTGAAGCGCCGGTTCTGACTTGGATTTAATGTTTAATATATTTGGTTCTTGATTTAGCTCGTTTACATTGCAAAAAATTGTCGGAATCATATTGGTTATTCTGCTCATGGCGCCTTTGCAATGGGCTTTTTGGACATTTAAGGTTCAAAAGAAACTGGTTAAACGAGAAATTAAACACCGCATCATTGAAGGCATTGACAGTTTGGAACTCACGGAACTGAGGCTGTCTAAAACCCAGGTAGAAACGGAATTGCGGTGGGAGCATGCAAAAGAGTTTGAATTCAGGGGGCAGATGTACGACGTGGTGCGCAAAACGGAAACTGCCGATTCTATAGTTTACGTTTGCTGGTGGGATCATGAAGAAACACGCTTGAACAAAAAACTTAAAATACTGACGGCTCTTTCCATGAATGAAAACCCAGAATCAAATAGCCGGAAAGAAAAATTGGAACAATTTCTCACATTTTTTTATCAAATACCGGATGATTCCGTACCAATCCGTTTTCATTTTATCAAATCGAAATTTATCCAGCCTGATTTTTCGGCAGTAAGTGATTTTTATTCCTCTTTTTTTATTCCGCCTGAGGTTTAGCCGCTCTTTAAAATATACAATCAGTTAAGGACTTAATTTATTTATTGTGAAGCGAATACTATTTTTTTCGCTCCTGTTGTTTTTTGCCATTTCGGCAAAATCACAGGATGTGTTTGTATATGATTCGGAGTCGGGTGAAGCATTGGAATGGGTAACTGTTTACACAGAAAAACCGTATCAAAATACATCAACCACTTCGGATGGAAAGGCAGATGTATCTATTTTCCCGAAAGGAAATGTGATTACCATTCGCCTATATGGTTATAAAGAAGCAAAATATACATTTCCGGAATTAGAGAAAATGGGCTTCAGCATTCCGTTGGAACGTTTAAATATGACCTTAGATCAGGTTATTATATCCAGTACCCGCTGGAAAGAGTCGGGAAACAGGCGTACTTCCCGGGTCATAAAACTGAGTCCGCAGGATATACGGTTCGAAAATCCACAAACTACCGCAGATGCGCTGGCCCAATCGGGTGAAGTGTTTATGCAAAAAAGCCAGCAGGGTGGGGGAAGTCCCATGATTAGAGGATTTGCCACCAACCGTTTACTTTATGCCGTTGACGGTGTGCGGATGAATACGGCCATTTTCCGTTCGGGTAATATCCAGAATGTGATTTCATTGGATGCCTTAGCCATGGAAAGCATAGAGGTTTTATTCGGACCGGGTTCTGTATTGTATGGCAGCGATGCCATTGGTGGTGTGATGAGTTTTCAGACCCTGCTTCCGAAGTTCTCAAATAACGATAAAGTGTTGGTGAAAGGTTCGGCCCTGGCCAGATACGCATCGGCCAATCACGAATTTACGGGTCATTTTGACGTAAATGTGGGTTGGAAAAAATGGGCCCTCGTAACCAGTATCAGTGCCAGCCGGTTTGGCGATTTACGCATGGGCTCAAACGGTCCGGATGAATACCTGAGGCCGTTTTATGTTCAACGCATAAACGATGAAGATAAAATCGTGTACAGCGATAATCCGCTCATTCAGAAACCTTCGGCTTATTCGCAGGTTAATCTGATGCAGAAGGTAGCATTCAGACCCAATAAAAATTGGGATTTTGAATACGGATTTCATTATTCGGAAACATCAAGCTACGGAAGGTACGACCGCCATATCCGTTATAAACCCGACGGAACACCCCGCAGTGCCGAATGGAATTACGGTCCCCAGAAATGGATGATGAATCAGCTCACGATCAAACACAACAAAAAAAATGTGATGTACGATTCGTTTGTGCTTCGTTTGGCCCATCAGTATTTCAATGAGAGCCGCATAGACCGCAGCATGAACTCCACCACCCGCCGCATACGGGATGAAAAAGTTCAGGCGCTTTCACTGAATGCCGACTGGATTAAACAGATTACCGAAAAACATACCCTTTATTATGGGTTAGAAGCTGTGGTAAACGATGTGAAATCAAGTGGAACAGACGAGGATATCGTGAATAAAGTAACGGTAGCCGGCCCTTCACGCTATCCGGATGCGGTTTGGTCTTCTTGGGCAGCATACCTGAATTACCGGTTTAATATCTCTCAAAAGGTATCCATCTCTGCGGGCGCGCGTTACAACCATTATGTGCTGAACGCTGATTTTACGGCAAACACGCCCTTTTATCCTCTGCCTGCCACACTGGTTTCGTTAAACAAGGGTTCAGTAAACGGTAGTTTGGGTGTTGTGTATTCTCCCACAGACAAATGGGCATTGAGTTTAAATCTGGCCACCGGATTCCGTGCTCCAAATGTAGATGACCTGGGTAAAGTGTTTGATTCAGAAGCGGGTAAGGTTACAGTTCCCAATACGGCTCTTAAATCAGAGTATTCGTACAATATGGAGGCTGGAATTTCCAAAGTTTTTGGAGATTATCTTAAGCTGGATCTTACTGGTTATGCCACTTACCTGCAAAATGCCATGGTTCGCCGGAACTTTCAACTCAATGGAATGGATAGTATCCTATTCAGCGGCGAAATGAGTCAGGTTCAGGCCATACAAAATTCGGCCTTTGCCTATATTTTTGGCATTCAGGCCGGTTTTCAGTTGAAATTACCAAACGGTTTCGGGGCATCATCGCGCTTTAACTGGCAAAAAGGAACCGAAGAGATGGACGACGGAACCCAAAGTCCATTAAGGCATGCTGCGCCCTGGTTTGGCGTTTCGCAAGTTTCGTATAGCTACGAGAAACTGAAACTGGCTGTTTCCGTAAATTATTCGGGTACTGTGTTGTATCAGTATCTGAATCAGGAAGAAAGGGGAAAGGCCGAAATATATGCGCTTGATGCGGACGGCAATCCGTATTCACCTTCCTGGTATACCTTAAATTTTAAGGCCATGTATCAGGTTATGGATTATTTCAATATCAGTGCGGGCATTGAGAATATCACCGATGTTCGTTACAGGCCATACAGTTCGGGAATGGCAGCGCCCGGACGTAATTTTATTTTGGCCCTGAGGGTTAATTTTTAAGCGAATCCATCCCGAACAGGATGTTGTCAGGATTACTTTACAGGGTAAGATTGATAATGGCCTGTTCGGGATTTTCTGATTTAAACACATAATTCCCCGCTACCAACACATCTGCGCCTGAGGCATATAATTTGGGAGCATTTTCATTATTTACGCCGCCGTCTACTTCAATCAGTGCTTTTGAACCCGTTTGCATTTTGAGTACAGCCAGTTTTTCAAGTTTGGCGTAGGTGTGCGGAATAAATTTTTGTCCTCCGAAACCCGGATTTACCGACATCAGTAAAACCATATCCAAATCCGCCATCAAATCTTCGAGCACCGAAACCGGTGTATGTGGGTTAAGCGCTACGGCTGCTTTTGCTCCGGAGTCTTTAATGAGGTTAATGCTGCGGTGCAGGTGCACATCGGCTTCGGCATGAATGGTAATCATATAGGCGCCCAAATCGGCAAAAGCTTTGATGTACTGTGACGGATTTTGAATCATCAGATGCACATCGAGCGGCTTTTGGGCATGCTTTTTCAGCACTTCCATTATCGGAAAACCAAAGGAAATATTGGGCACAAAAACGCCGTCCATAATATCCACGTGAAACCAGTTGGCTTTTGAACGGTTTATCATTTCAATATCGCGCTGCAAATTTCCGAAATCGGCAGAGAGAATAGACGGGGCAGTAAGTTTTTGTTGCATGCGCCAAAGGTACAAAATGAAAAAACCTTCCCAAAAGGAAAGGCTTTTCTTTATGAACTTGTGCGGTTCTATTGTTTTATTTTCACCGCTTTTTGCTATCTGAGCAGTAAATCACTTAGCCCAAATAAGCTTTTAGCAGTTTGCTTCGCGATTGCTGCTTGAGGCGGCGAAGGGCTTTTTCTTTGATTTGGCGTACCCGCTCGCGGGTAAGGTCAAATTTTTCGCCGATTTCTTCGAGGGTCATGGCCGGTTTCCCGTCTAAACCAAAGAATAAACGCACCACATCCGCTTCGCGCGGAGTGAGGGTGGCCAGTGTTCGTTCAATTTCCTTTTTGAGGGATTCATGTATCAGCACATCGTCCGGATTGGGCGATGTTTCGCTTTTCATTACATCAATCATACTGCCTTCTTCACCGTCAATCAGCGGGGCATCCATCGAAACGTGCCGGGATGAATTAAACATTCCGTCTTTTACGTCCGATTCTCCCAAGCCCAGTGCTTCCGCAATTTCATCGGCAGTGGGTTCACGTTCATGTTTCTGTTCGAGTTCAGAAAACATGCGGTTGATTTTGTTGATATTTCCAATCTTGTTCAGCGGCAGCCTTACAATACGCGCCTGTTCGGCCAAAGCTTGAAGAATGGATTGGCGTATCCACCAAACGGCGTAAGAAATGAATTTAAACCCGCGCGTTTCATCAAAACGTTGTGCGGCCTTTATCAGACCCACGTTTCCTTCGTTAATTAAATCGGGCAGGCTCAGTCCCTGGTTCTGGTATTGTTTTGAAACCGATACCACAAAACGCAGGTTCGCGCCTACAAGCCGCTCCAGGGCAGCTTGATCGCCGTCTTTAATTTTACGGGCAAGTTCAACTTCCTCTTCGGCAGTTACTAACGACATACGCCCAATTTCCTGCAGATACTTATCTAAAGAAGGGGTGTCGCGGTTGGTAACTTGCTTTACGATTTTTAATTGTCTCATTGACACAGGCAAATGATTTTAAAAAGGTATACGACAACGGCGATAAATAGTTTTATTTTTTCTGGATTTTTTGTGTTAAAATTCGAGAGATGCCCATTTTAACGTGATTAGCCAAGTATTTGAAATTGTCGTTTTTTAAGAGTTTTATACTGTGTTTTAATATGAGTACATGTTCGCATTCAATTTAATTTAATTTTTAATTCATTGATTTTTAATATTTTGCATCTTATTGTGTTTCACTTTGAAACTTTAAGAAGTTTTTAACGTAAAAAATGTCAACAATTATGAGGTTTCCTTATATTTGTCTCCATAACCAAATAAAAAAGCGTCGCCTATAGAGAGAACAGCTACTTGTCAAAATTGGCCATGAGGCCGTCAACACTAGAAATTATGCGTGAAAAGCTGATGTGTGACAAGGAGTTGGTTCGTGATTACCTTCGGGGCGACCAAAAATGCTTCTCTGTTTTAATGGAAAGACACAAGTCGAAGGTGTTTTCCTACATTTACATGATGGTAAAAGACCGTGCGGCAAGCGAAGATCTTTTCCAGGATGTGTTTATTAAGGTTATCCACACCTTAAAATCGGGCAAGTACAATGAAGAAGGTAAGTTTTTACCCTGGGTCATGCGTATAGCCCACAATTTGGTAATTGATCATTTCCGCCGCGAAAAGAAAATGCCCATGGTGGGCGGTTCCGGAAAAGAAGAGTTTGATATTTTCAAGGTAATAAAGATTCCGGAGCAAAACGTAGAAGACCGCATGATCCGTGAGCAGGCTAACCAGGAAGTGCGTGGATTAATAAACCGTTTGCCTAAAGAGCAGAAGGAAGTATTACTCATGCGTCATTACGGCGAGCTCAGTTTCAACGAAATAGCCGAGCAAACCAATGTGAGTATCAATACCGCACTCGGACGTATGCGCTATGCATTAATCAATATGCGCAAAATGATGGAAGCCAAACCGAGTGTTTCGGGCATGCAATTTTAGACGCATTTGTTAAATTTTATATTTTTAGGGAGGATAGTAAAATATCCTCCTTTTTTTTTCGTTTCAGAAGTATAAAATTTACATATGGTAAAATATTCTACACACTCTTCTGAATTTCCTTACTTGTATGCTTTTAAACCCGGAGTAACCGTACTTCCATCCAAATTTAGCATGTTGGTGGTATTGGGTTATGCTGCGGCGCTTACCGTTATTGAAGGTAAGATTTTGCCCAGTTATGAGTTTATAATGAATTAAAGAAGGAAATGAAAACCTTGCAGCGCATTCTCTTCGGGGAATGCGTTTTTTTTATTCTTTTCCAAACCGGTTCAGAAACTCCAGTTCAGATTGGGAAAGACTGTCCATCCCTTTGCTGCCTATTTTATCAAGCAGGTAATCCAGGTATTCGTGCTGAGAAACACGCACCGTATTATATTCTTCGTCCGTTAACGGTTTATTGTGGGCAATCTTCATTTCAACTTTGGCAGAAGGTTTTACCTTTTTTCCGGCATGGAAGAAGGGCAATTTGATGGTTTGGATTTTATTTCTTCTGAGTAAAACCAAGAAAAGATATCCGCTCAAAGCGCCACCCAATTGGAGCAAATTAAGGGGAAGGGCTGCATTAAAAATGATACCTACAACCGATACCAGAAGCATAAACCGCCCGATAAACTTGAGTTTTAGTGGAAAAATACCGTACAGCCGCACCATTTGTTCCGGCATGTAAAAAGTAGCCAGAATAGCCAGAGTCATCATTCCTCCGCTGCTGCCATATAAAAACTGGTTTTGCAGATAGGCTTCAAAAAGGGGTAATTCTTTAAAGACTAAAACGGCAATGGCTGCCAAGATTCCACCGGATACAAACATGGGGATGATAATCCGTTTGGAAAGTAACATGGAGGATAAGTTTCCGAAAACGAGCAGGGAAATGGTATTAAAGAAAAAGTGGAATCCGCTTTGGTGAAAAAACAAAGAACTGAACAAGGTCCAAGGCCGGTTTATAAAAGCATCTAAATTGGTGGGCATCATAAAATGGGCGGCCATGAGACCGGCACCGTTTGGACCCGAAAGTTTTAGAATTTGATATACCAGAAATACAATCGCTGAAATTCCGATTAAAATCAGAACCGGTGCCGAAATATAGGGCTTTTCAGATGGCCTTGAAAAGCGGTTGGAAAGTTGTATTCTGTTTAGTAATCTCACTGGATTTATTGCTCAATAAACTCAACTAAGTTACAACTTTTTGGACAAAAAGTTCATCGCAGTCCCCATAATTTTCCTTGTTTGCGCCAAATCAGTACAATGATGAAGCCGGTGATAGCCCCGCCGATGTGGGCAAAACGGGCAATATTATCGCCGGGCACATTCGCGAAGCCAAAGAAAAGTTCGTATGCAATATAGCCGATTACCAGGTACTTTGCTTTAATAGGCACGGGAATGAACATGATAAACAAAGGCGTATTGGGGAACATGAATGCAAATGCTGTTAAAATGCCAAAAACGGCTCCCGATGCACCGATGGCTGGCGCAAAATAAATAGCCGAAACTTGATCTACCTTATCTAAAGGTACACGAAGCATACTCAGGTCGTTGGTAAATGAACCGGTAATGCTGTAGAGCTGAATCCCGTTCATCAGCATATGCAAGGCAATGGCTCCAAGCCCGGCAGCAAAATAAAAGAACAAAAAACGCTTGGCACCCCAACGTTCTTCCAACATGGTTCCAAACATAACTAAACCGAACATATTCATAAAAATATGCATGATATCGCCATGCATAAACATGTGTGTTACAATTTGGTACGGGGCAAATTGAGGAGAGTCAAAATAAAAAGCCCCCAGAATACGGCTTAAATTCGTGCCCTGCCCGGCTAAAACCACATCCGCCAGGAACATTAAACCGTTTATAATAAGCAGGTTTTTGACCACCGGAGTCATGCTGTTCCATAAATTGGGGCTTCGATAACTGTTCTGCATCGTATTTTTTCTTCGTATTTTTAAATTACAAATGAGCCTAAAGATTGGTTCATCGTAAAAATTTTTCGTCTAATTCTTCTCTTCCTAAGGTGAGGATGGTGGGTTTTCCGTCGGGTGATGAAAACGGTTGTGCACAACTAAATAAATTGGCAATCAAACTTTCGGCTTCTCCTTTGGATAGTTTTGTGCCGTATTTCACGGCGGTTTTATCGGCCAGTGCTTTATAAACGGTATCGTTTTTATCCAGCTTAAGTTCGGCTGCGTTGTGTTTGAAGCGTTCCAGCATTTCCTCAATCAGTTTTTGGGCATTTTTTTCCGGTAAATCGGCCGGTAAACCACGAATGATGATGGCGTTTTTCCCAAAATGTTCCATATCAAAGCCAACGGCCAGCAGCTCATCCCACACTTCTTTGAGTAATTCAAAATCAATGGGCGTAAATTCAACCGTTTCCGGAAATAAAGTTTGCTGTATGGCCGGCTGACCCTTTGCCGCCGCGCGCAGCAGTTGCTCATATATTACACGCTCATGGGCACGGTGTTGGTCAATAACCACCAGTCCCGATTTTATGGACGTAACCAAGTATTTTCCTTCTAATTGGAAATAGGATGAACGCATGAAATCATCCGGGTTTTCTTCGGCTTCAAACAAATTTTCATTTTGTGCCGAGGGGCGGGTTTCGGGTATAAAATCCGGGCCGGGTTCAAAGCGGTCAAAATCAGTGTAGAGTTTGTTCCAGTTTTGATGGTTGTTTAGATCCCGTTCCGATTTCTCGGGCGGGGTATAGGTTCCCGATTTACTTTTCCGCTCGGCATCAAACGGATTGTAATTAGAATTTACCTGAATATCGGGCATTTTTAAATCGGCAAAGTCTTTAACGGGGGTAAAATCAAACGAGGTTTCACGCTCAAAATCAAGCGAAGGCGCAATGTTATATTTTCCCAAAGCCTGTTTTACCGCACTACCCAGAATATGGTATATCGATCGTTCATCACTGAACTTCACTTCGGTTTTGGCCGGATGGATATTGATGTCCATCTCCTCGGGTTCAATGCTCAAAAACAAGAAATACCCCGGATGGCATTCTTTGGGTAAAAGTCCGCTGAATGCTGTTTCCACGGCATGGTGCAGGTACGGACTTTTAATAAAACGGTTATTGGCAAAGAAATACTGGTCGCCCCGTGTTTTTTTCGAAAATTCGGGTTTTACGATAAAGCCGGTAATGCTCACCACATCGGTTTTTTCTTCTACCGGTACTAATTTGTCGTTGTGGTTATTGCCCAGAATGCCCACGATGCGCTGGCGCAGATTGCCGGCTTCGAGGCGGTATATCTGTTGCCCGTTATTCATCATTTCGAAACCGATTTCCGGATGGGCCAGGGCCACACGGATGAATTCCTCCATGATGTGTTTGGTTTCCACCTGGTCACTTTTCAAAAACTTACGCCGGGCCGGTACATTAAAAAACAGGTTTTTAACCGAAATTACCGTACCCGTATTGGTGGCGCAGGCTTCGCTTCCCATAAACTCACTGCCTTCAACCACCACTTTTACGCCGGTTTCACTTTGCTCTTGTTTGGTTCTGAGTTCAACTTTGGCGATGGCGGCAATAGAGGCCAGGGCTTCACCGCGAAAGCCTTTGGTGCGAATTCTAAATAAATCGTCGGGGTCTTTAATTTTGCTGGTGGCATGGCGTTCAAAGCACATGCGGGCATCGTTTTCGCTCATGCCTTTACCGTTGTCAATCACCTGCATCAGGGCTTTTCCGCCGTCTTTTACAACCAGGGTAATGAAAGAGGATTGTGCATCAATGGCATTTTCGAGTAATTCTTTCACCGCGGCGGCAGGTCGGGAAACAACCTCTCCGGCGGCAATCCGGTTGGCTACGGCATCGGGTAGTATGGAAATTATATCGGCCATGTGTAAGTGGCCACAAAGGTAATCATTGGCAGCGGTTAGCCGGCATTATCCCATCCAAAAGTAGAGGAATACAATTATGGCCAGCAGGGCCAACAGTGAAATGGTTTTTTTACGGGCTTTTTCGCCATCGTAAGAACCCAGCAGGCGGCGTTCTTCCATACGGTCGCGTAAATTTTTGGGTTCTTTACGTTCCATGCTTCCGTATGCCTGACGGATTCGACTTCCCGCATCTTGTGCGTTTTCATCCATTTCAGCCTCTTCATTGTAATAGCGCGGCACATACGTAAACTGTTTGGGCTGGCGGCTCTTAAAGATTGAAAATTTGCTGAATAACATAAACTTAAAATTTAATAAAAAACGAAAATCGGCATACGTTTAGTATGCAAATTTATTGAAAAATACGTTGTGAAGGCTATCAACATTCCGGCCTTGATTACTTTTCAGGGTATTTTGCCCTTGCCGCAATGCAATGTCTATTTTTGTCCGTTGAGTAAAATGTATGTCATGAACCGAATCTTCTCCATAAAATCCATCCTGTTTCCAGCCCTTTTTCTGATTTGCTTTTCGGGTTATGCCCAAAAGCGGGTTTTGAATGAAAAAGAATGGGTTGATTCTGTATTTAATGCACTTACACCCGAAGAAAGAATCGGTCAGTTGTTCATGATTGCGGCGTATTCAAATAAAACGCCAAAAATGGAAAAAGAGGTTTTGGACCAGATCATAAGCCTGAAACCCGGCGGTATCATATTTTTTCAGGGAACACCCGGAAAGCAGGCATCGCTTACCAATACTTACCAAAAAGCATCTAAAGTGCCTTTGCTCATTGCCGGTGATTATGAATGGGGCATGGCCATGCGTCTGGACAGTGTGCCCAAGTACCCCTGGCAGATGACGCTGGGTGCCATAAAAGACGAACGTTTGGTAACTGAAATGGCCGCCCTCATGGCCAAAGAATTTAAACGAGTAGGCGTAAACGTGAGCTTTTCCCCTTCGCTGGATGTGAATAACAATCCCGCCAATCCCATCATCGGATCCCGTTCTTTCGGCGATTCACGGACCAATGTGGTGCGTTTGGGTGCCGCATTCATCAAAGGATTGCAGGATAACGGCGTATTGGCCTGTGGAAAACATTTCCCCGGTCACGGAGATACCGACAAAGATTCGCATAAAACGTTGCCCGTAATTCCCTTCAGCAGAGCCCGTTTGGATTCCCTGGAACTGTTTCCGTTCAGGGTTTTGGCTAAGGCCGGTTTGGGCAGTATGATGATTGCCCACCTGTTTGTTCCGGAATTGGATAACACGCCAAACCTTCCCAGCTCGCTTTCGCATAAAATTGTTACCAAGCTGCTTCGCGAAGAAATGGGTTTTGAAGGCCTTATCTTTACCGATGCCATGAACATGAAAGGCCTGGCTACGCATCATCCCAAAGGTGTGGCCGATGTAAAAGCTTTGAAAGCAGGAATTGATATTATACTGATGCCGGGCGATTTTCCATTGGCCGTAAAGATGGTTAAAGAGGCAGCCGACAGCGGCGATATTGACATTCGCGAACTGGATGAAAAATGCCGGCGGGTGCTCCGCGCCAAATACCGGGTTGGCCTACATAGTTATAAACCCGTTAATCCGAAAAATTTAAATGCGGATTTATTCGGTACGGAAACTGAACTGATGAACCGTAAATTGGCCGAGAATGCCATCACTTTGCTGCGTAACGAAGATCAAATCCTACCGCTTAAACAACTTCACACAAAAAAGTTGGCCCTGGTTCGTCTGGGAACGGATTCAAATGATGTATTTACCAACGGATTGAAACGATACGACCACATGGAAGTATTCAGTTTACCCAATGAGTTTTCGGAATCCCAGTCGGCAAGTATGATCAGCAGCATAAAGAGTTATGATCCCATCATTATCAGTGTACACAAATCAGATAAAAATCCTTGGAAAAGTTTCAAATTTACCGAGGCTGAAAAGAATTTCATCGTCAAAGCATCCCTTTCCCACAAGGTGATTCTGAATGTTTTTGCTTCGCCTTATGCACTTGCCGGCCTACCCAAAATAAACGGGCTGGCGGCGCTTGTATTAAGTTACCAGAACAATGCCTTTTTTGCGGATATGTCATCGCAGCTCATCTTTGGCGGTATCGGTGCAAAAGGGGTTTTACCGGTTTCCGTTTCAGAAACCCTTCCGGCCGGTTTTGGCCTCAACACCGAAGGAGGATTGCGGTTTAAGTATACCCTTCCGGAAGAATTGGGTATTAAATCTGAAAAACTGGATAAGGTAAAGCAGATTGCCGAGGAAGGGATAAAGCTTGGGGCTTACCCCGGCTGTCAGGTATTTGCGGCTAAAAAAGGCCAGGTTTTTTATTGGGAATCCTTTGGAACACATACCTATTCAAAGGAAAGACCCGTGTTGAAAACGGATATTTATGATGTGGCATCCGTATCAAAAATTACGGCAACCCTGGCCGGAGTAATGACCATGTATGATAAGGGAGCGCTTGACCTTAACGGTAAATACGGCGATTATGTGCCGGTGGTGAAGGGCACCAACAAAGAAAATATTCGGGTTGAGGACATTCTCACACACCAGGCCGGATTAAAAGCCTGGATTCCGTTCTATACGCGTACCCTTGACGATAAAAAACAATGGCTTTCGAGCGTATATGCAAAGATGCCCACGGCCGATAAATCGACCAAAGTGGCCGATAGTATGTATATTTTGAATAGCTATCGCGACAGCATGTTCATCCGTATGTTCGCCAGTCCCATTCAGAATCCGGGTTCATATTTATATAGCGACCTTGGTTTTTATTTCATGCAGTACATGGTGGAAGAGTGGAGTAAAATGCGTTTGGATGAATTTGTAAGTAAGTTTATTTACGAACCGCTTGGTGCGTATACGGTAGGGTACAATCCGCTGAACCGGTTTCCCAAAAGCCGTATCGTTCCCACAGAGGCCGATTCGCTCTGGCGTAAGCAGTTGGTGCACGGTTATGTACACGATCAGGGCGCGGCCATGTGCGGTGGCGTGGCCGGACATGCGGGAATTTTTGCCAATGCGAATGATCTGGCCAAGGTGATGCAGTTGTATTTAAACAAAGGAACATACGGCGGTGAACGTTACCTGAGTGAAAAAACGGTGGAGGAATTTACCAAATGCCGCTTTTGTGCCAATGGAAACCGGCGTGCTTTAGGTTTTGACCGCCCCGATCCTTCGGGAAAAGGTACGCCCTGTGATTGTGTTTCGTATTTGAGTTACGGACATACCGGCTTTACGGGTACCATGGTTTGGATGGATCCGGAAAACGGATTGTTATATATATTCTTATCGAACAGGGTACATCCCAATGCTGAAAATAAACTGCTCATGAATAAAGATATCCGTGGCAGAATTCAGGAAGTGTTTTACGATGCGCTTTAAAAAGCGTTACATCAATACGGCAGAATCTGTTTCACCCAGCTCTACCTGAACATGATCGTGCAGGTTGGTAGAAAGCGAGTAACCCACAAAGTCAGCCTTGATGGGGAAATCTTTATGGTTTCGTTCAACCAGTACAACCGTTTTAATGATTCCTGCACCTTTTTCAAGCAGCGCAGATAGGGCATAGGCCGTTGTTTTGCCCGAGTTCATCACGTCATCGGCTAAAATGACGGTTTTGTTACTTAATGAAGTTTCAGCCGGTGAAATTTGGATTTTGCTAAGGCTGGGATTGCTTTTATCCATTTTAATTTCGGTAAGGCTTACCTGAACAGAAATTCGTTTTTCAATCAGGGTTTTTAGCCTTTTGGCCATAACAGTACCGTTGGGATATACACCGGCCAGCACAATTTCAGTTTCGGTATGGGTTTCTTCCATAATCTGGTGCGCCAATCGTTCCAGAATACGGCCTATTTTGGTGTGGTCTAAAATTAAATTGCTTTCCATATTTCAAGTAGAATAGAGTGGTAAAAGTAATTTAAAATAAATGAATCGGGCCTCTTTTATAAATGTCAAAAGTTATTAACATGAACCCTGCCGGTAGGCCGTAAAGGCATAGTTTTACAGCCAAATTATAGAATAAAGATGCACCAGACAGATCAACTAAACGAATTCTGCCGTCAGGTTAGGCGAGATATATTGCGCATGGTTCATGCCGTGCAGTCGGGGCATCCCGGAGGCTCCATGGGTTGTACCGAATATTTTACTGCATTGTACCAAGTGGTGATGAATCATAAATCGGACTTTACCATGGACGGTAAGGGAGAAGATTTGTTCTTTCTTTCAAACGGGCATATTTCACCCGTTTGGTATAGTGTGCTGGCCCGTTCTGGTTATTTCCCGGTAGCAGAATTGGCTACATTCCGTAAACTGAATACCCGTTTGCAAGGCCATCCCACCACACACGAGGGTTTACCTGGTATCCGCGTAGCTTCGGGTTCCTTAGGACAGGGATTGTCGGTAGCCATTGGTGCAGCCCAGGCTAAAAAATTGAATGGCGACCCAAGTTTGGTTTATACCTTACACGGCGACGGCGAATTGCAGGAAGGCCAGATATGGGAAGCCGCCATGTATGCCGCCGGTAAAAAGGTAGATAACCTGATTTCAACGGTGGATGTAAACGGTCAGCAGATTGACGGTTCAACCGATGATGTGCTTCCCATGGGTAGTTTGAACGCAAAATTTACGGCTTTTGGCTGGGATGTAATTGAACTTCCCGAAGGAAATAACATAGATGCGGTAATTGCTGCGCTAAACGAGGCAAAATCAAGAACCGGAAAAGGAAAACCGGTGATGATTCTCATGCATACTGCTATGGGTTTTGGGGTAGATTTTATGGCCGGAACCCACAAATGGCATGGCATAGCGCCAAGCGATGCCCAATTGGCCGATGCCCTGAACCAGTTAAGCCCAACTTCATTGGGCGATTATTAATCCATTAAAAAAGAAAAAGCATGTCGAAATATCCGAAATTAGGTGAAAAAGATACCCGCTCCGGCTTTGGAGACGGACTTACCGAATTGGGCCGTACCAATCCCAATGTAGTGGCCCTTTGTGCCGATTTGGCCGGTTCGCTCAAAATGGATCAGTTTATCAAAGAAAATCCGGAGCGTTATTTTCAGGTAGGTATTGCGGAGGCCAATATGATCGGTATTGCCGCCGGTTTAACCATCGGAGGAAAAATACCGTTTACCGGAACCTTTGCCAATTTTTCAACCGGACGCGTGTATGACCAAATCCGTCAGTCGGTCGCCTATTCCGATAAGAATGTGAAAATATGTGCTTCGCATGCCGGCTTAACCCTGGGCGAAGACGGTGCCACCCATCAGATTCTGGAAGATATCGGATTAATGAAAATGCTTCCCGGCATGACGGTTATCTGTCCGGCCGATTATACGCAAACCAAGCAGGCCACCCTGGCCATTGCCGAGCATCATGGGCCGGTTTATCTGCGTTTCGGACGACCGAAATGGCCGGTTTTTATACCCGAAAATTTACCCTTTGAAATCGGGAAAGCACAAATATTGAGAGAAGGTAACGATATATCTGTATTTGCAACGGGCCACATGGTTTGGTTAGCCCTTGAGGCAGCCGAAGAGTTAGAGGCAGCCGGCGTATCCGTTGAGGTAATTAATATCCATACAATTAAACCTTTGGATGAGGAAGCCATATTAAAATCAGTTAAAAAAACAGGTAAGGCAATCAGCTGCGAAGAGCATAACGTAATTGGCGGTTTGGGTGAAAGCATTGCTTCAGTTTTGTCGAAAAAACACCCTGTTCGGCTTGATATAGTTGGCGTGAACGATACTTTCGGCGAGAGCGGAACACCCGAGCAGTTGTTGGAAAAATATGGATTAAGCAAATCGGAAATCAAAAATCGTATACTATCTATTCTCAAATAGTGTACTTTTGGTTTGGCATATCCATGTAAAAAACGACAAAATTTAGGAGAATACATTTTTTTTCCATTATATTTGAATTAAGGATTAGATAAAATTAAAATATGAAAAAAGCATTACTCTTATTCTCTGCAATCGGTTTTGCAGGATTGGCAGGGGCACAGGTGGTTGAAAACCTGTATGCACCCGATTTTACGGTTACGCCGTTGAATAATGGCCAAACGCCTTTCAACCTCTATTCAGAGTTGAACGCAGGCCGTCCGGTTATTTTAGATGTATCGGCCACTTGGTGTGGTCCATGCTGGAACTACCACAATACCCACAAATTAGATGATTTGTTTGATCAATACGGTCCTAACGGAACCAATGAATTAAACGTAATCTGGGTTGAAGGTGATGCCCAAACAACAGATGCCAACATGAATGGCCAAGGTGGTAATACGCAAGGAGACTGGATTACCGGAACATCCATTCCGATGGCTAACCCAACTTCGCCTGCCGCTATTAATAATGGTTACGGCGTAGCGGCATTTCCTACCTTATTCATTATCTGTCCAAACAGAAAAGTAGAGAAATTTTCTCAGTCGTTAACCGTTGCCCAGATTTATGCTAAAGCCATGTCTTGCCCGGTTTCAACCGAAACGATTGACGTAGCTCCTTATGGCTATAAAGGTGAAAAACTCACATGCGGCGACTTAGAGAATACCATTGTTACTATTCAAAATATGGGAAGCGATAACCTGACTTCAGCTACCGTAACTGCCAAAAATGGGGCTACTGTTCTTGGAACTCAGCCTTGGTCTGGTAACTTATCTAAATACGGTGTGGCTGATGTAAACTTAGGCAGTATTCCTTTCGGTGCCAGCAGCGGTAACCTTACAATTGAGGTAACTACTAACAATGATGCGGTTACAGCAAACAATAACTTAACGCAGGCTATTACTGTGGCTGTAGACCAGCAGGATGATAAATATAACCTTGAAGTAAAACTTGATGCATACGCCAACGAAGTTTTCGTTCGTTTATACGACAGCCAAAACCAAACCGTTTTCCAAAAACAATACGCTTCTGCCGATAACAATAAAACCTATAGCTACCCAATAGATTTAGAAGTTGACGAGTGTTACAAATTAAAAGTAACTGACTCTTATGGCGATGGTCTCTTGAGCAATGGTTACGTTAAATTGGTTAAATTAACCGGTACTGCCATTTATACAGCCAGCGGTTCTTTCACTGAGAAAAACTATGGTTTAATCCCTAAAGCCGAAACTGTTGGTGGGGTATCAATCGAAGAAGTTGACGGTGTTGACGGTTTATTCAACGTTTACCCGAACCCTGCTACTGATGTGTTGAACACTTCACTTACGCTTTCAGCTGCTGAAATGGTAAACTTCCGCATCGTGAACGCACAAGGACAAACCGTTATCGTACAAAATGTACAAATGAACGCCGGTGAGTCTGTTTATACCATTGATATTTCAGGTTTAGCCGCAGGTATGTACTCATTACAACTTACTGCTGATAACCAAGTGACTGCAAAAGCATTCATCAAAAAATAATCTATCTTTTTAGATATAAAAAAGCCTTCTCAAACGAGAAGGCTTTTTTATTTTCTAATCCCTCATTATTGCACTATTTTTGCCTGATTGAAAAAGATAACCGATATACATGCACCCGCCGGCGTAATCCTTCTTTTGGATTTGGCCGTGGCTTTTTTTTCACTCCTGCTTGCTTATCAATTACGCTTTAATTTCAATGTACCCGAGGTTGAAATTAAAGATTACTGGCGCATTTTCTCTATTGTTATAGGCGTAAGGTTAGTTGGTTTTTTAATTGCCGGAACCTATCGGGTACAGATGCGTTTTACGGCCACCGGTGATGTATTTCGAATGCTGCTCACGGTTTTACTTGGATCGATAACCCTGGCATTGGTGAACCCGGTTTACCTGTATATAAAGGGCGCATTTTTAATTCCGTATTCCATTATCATCATTGAGTTTTTGGTGATTATATTTTTGTTGGTCTGCATTCGCTTGCTCATTAAAGTTATATTCCGCGAAATAATGCTGAGCGGGGTGGGAGCAACTGAAATTATCATTTACGGTGCGGGTGATTCCGGGCTCATAACCAAACGAACCTTAGAGACCGACCGCGAGAATAATTTCAAAGTAGTAGCCTTTCTCGACGATAACCAGCGTTACGTAAACAAGAAACTGGAAAACGTAAAAGTTTGGCCTACCTTTTTGATTGACCGCGTTTTCAAACAATATCCGAAGGCCGAATTAATTATTTCAAAGCAGAGCATGGATGCCGATAAACGTTCGGCCATCATTGAAAAAGCCCTGGAACATGAAATCAAGGTATTGAATGTTCCGTCCATCAAATCATGGATTAACGGGCAGTTAAATGCCAAGCAGTTAAAAAACTTGCGTATTGAAGATTTGTTGGGCCGGGAACCCATCAAACTCAACACAAACGAATTAAACGAGATATACGGAAACAAAGTAATTTTGGTGAGCGGAGCTGCCGGATCCATCGGTAGTGAACTGGTTTTGCAGTTATTGCAATACAAACCCCAAAAACTTATTCTGGTTGACCAGGCCGAAACGCCCATGCACGAAATTGACCTCCGTATTGCCGAATTACAAACCGAAACGCAGGTAAAACTCATCATTGCCGATGTAACGGACCGGGCCAAAATAGAACGCGTGTTTGATATTTATAAGCCCCAGATTATATTTCATGCTGCCGCCTATAAACACGTGCCGCTCATGGAGAAAAATCCGGCTGAAGCAGTTAAGGTGAATTCCCTCGGTACAAAAATAGTAGCCGATTTGGCCCACCGGAATAAAGCCCAGCGATTTGTATTCATATCAACCGATAAAGCGGTAAACCCCACTAATGTGATGGGCGCCACCAAGCGAATGGCCGAAATGTATGTACAGTCTTTCAACAGTGTTTCGGATACGAAATTTATAACCACGCGTTTTGGAAACGTGCTGGGCTCAAACGGTTCGGTTGTGCCCCGTTTTAGGGCGCAGATTGAACAAGGCGGCCCCGTTACTGTTACCCATCCCGAAATTACCCGTTATTTCATGACTATTCCGGAGGCATGCAGTTTGGTACTCGAAGCCGGCTCCATGGGTGAGGGCGGAGAAATTTTTGTGTTTGACATGGGTAAACCCGTCCAAATTCGTATGCTGGCCGAAAAAATGATTAAACTCGCCGGCTTTGTGCCCCATAAAGAAATTCCGATTATGTATACCGGATTGAGACCCGGCGAAAAATTATACGAAGAATTACAAAATGAGGGTGAAAATACGTTACCCACCCATCACCCGAAAATTATGATATCCCAGGTTATTGAATACGATAAACTGGAAATAGATAAAATGTTTACCCAAATGGCCGATTCCATTGAGGGAAATGATAATTTTGAAATAGTAGGAAATTTAAAACAGTGCGTGGCCGAATACCGGAGTGCTAATTCGGAATTCCAACGCCTGGATAAATAAAATAACATGACTGAAAGTTCATCAAACATCAATGTAGAAATTGCCCGTCTGCAAAAAGAAATTGCCGACCGCCTGAGCATGGCTTCCGAAAACCTGATTTGGGAATTTACCGAATCCGGTGATTTAACCATGCTGGACCTGATTACCGTAAATTCGGCCCACCGGCAGTCTTTCCTGTTTCATTCAACACAGGGATTCAGTAAGGTGGATGCCCTTTACCAAATGCTCAAATATGCCAAAGGGTATAAGGAAATAGATCAGTCGTATACCATTCAATGGTCTATCAAAGACGATTATGAATTGCATACTTCGTATTTCCGGGCAGGCAATATTTTCGAAGCCCTGAAAAAATTTAGTTACGGTAGAGACATTAACAGCACTGTTATATTTAGTATTACTTTAAATCCCATTTCATGAGTTCATTAAAAAATGGGGTTCCCATACAACTCCGCTTTGCCGATACCGATGCACTCGGACACATCAATAACGCCAATTACCTCAGCTATTTTGAAATGGCAAGGGTGGTTTATTTCAACGAAATTCTGGGCGATGTAATCGACTGGAAATCCAAAGGAATTATTCTGGCCCGCAGTGAGGTGGATTATCGCATTCCGTTGTTTTTGAATGATAAACCGGTGGTGAAAGTGCGCTGTTCCAAACTCGGAAACAAAAGCTTCATTATGTCGTATCGGGTTGAAGAAAACGATAAACTGTATGCCGAAGGCCAAACCGTGATGGTTTGTTTTGATTATATTGAAAATAAACCCATTCCCATGCCGGAAGAATGGAAAACCCGAATCGCAAATTTTGAAGGTTTGGAGTTGGCCCAATGAAAGGAATGCTCCGCATATTAAGGCTGGTTAAGTCCTACAAAACCCGCATTGCCGGATATACCCTTTTGGTTATATTCAGTTCGGTGTTCAGTGTGGTTAGTATAACCATGGCTATTCCTTTTTTGAACATCATTTTTGACCGCAGCGAGGCCAATCAATCCCTTTCGGAATATTCGGGTGATGCCGGAAATCTGTTGGCCCGTTTTATGCACCTTATTCAGGAAGTGAAAACCCAACAGGGTGCCGAAACGGCCTTGTTATACGTGAGTTTGATGCTGGTTTTTCTGTTTTTTCTGAAAAATCTAACCCGTTATTTTGCTGTGAATGTGCTCACACCCGTTCGAACGGGTGTTATATACACGTTGCGTGAGCGTATTTATACCAAAATTAACTCCCTCTCCATGGAGTTTTTCACGGAGCAGAAAAAAGGGGATATTTTAACCCGTATGTCTTCGGATGTGGCCGAGGTAGAGTGGACCATCATCAACTCCCTCACCACCATGATTAAGGAGCCGCTGATGATACTGGTTACCCTGGTATTTATGTTACTCATCAGCCCCAAGCTTACGTTAATTATTTTCATCATTTTACCGATAAGCGGTTATTTAATAGGCAAAATTGGCAAAAGCCTGAAAAAAACATCCCACGAAGGGCAGGATACCGTTTCACGCATCATGTCGCTGGCCGAAGAAACCCTTACCGGAGCGCGTATTGTGCGGGCTTTTAATGCCGAACAGTTTCTGGCCCGTAAATTTAAAGCCCTGAACGAGGCCTTCCGTGCCCAAAATAAAAAAATGGTGAACCGCCGTGAGCTTTCCTCGCCCACGGGCGAATTTTTGGGCTCCATTGTTATTGCCATCGTGATGTACATCGGCGGACGCCTCGTGCTGGAAAGTACCGGCACCGCCAGTGCGCTCAATGCCGAAACTTTCATCACCTACATTCTTACATTTTCGCAGTTGATAGCTCCTTCCAAAGCCATTACGAATGCGTTTTATAACGTACAAAAGGGACTGGCTTCCCTTGAACGTATTGAGGAACTTTTATACCGTACGGAAACCGTAAAAGAATCCGAAAAGCCGGTATCCAAAACCGATTTTGAAACGGAAATTAAATATACCAATGTTCGTTTCCGTTACGAAAAAGAAACTGTTATAGACGATATCAGTTTCACCATTCCCAAAGGAAAATTGGTGGCCCTGGTTGGGCAGTCGGGTTCCGGAAAAAGCACCCTGGCCGATTTGCTGCCCCGCTTTTACGACGTAGAATCCGGCAGTATTACCCTCGACGGGCTTGATATCCGCCAGATGGAACTGAAATCCTTACGCAGTTTATTGGGTATCGTTCCCCAGCAGAGCATTCTATTCAACGAAACCGTAACCGGAAATATAACATTCGGGGCCGATACCGTAGACCTTGAACGGGTGATTGAAGCGGCTAAAAATGCCAATGCCCACGATTTCATTATGCAATTGGAAAACGGTTACGATACCAATCTCGGTGAAGGCGGAAACAAACTTTCCGGCGGACAAAAACAACGCATTGCCATAGCCCGTGCCCTCTATAAAAATCCACCTCTGCTTATTTTGGATGAGGCCACTTCAGCCCTCGACAGCGAAAGCGAAAAAGTAGTGCAGGAAGCCCTGAATACACTCATGGCCAACCGCACTTCACTTGTGATTGCCCATAGGCTCTCAACCGTTCGGCATGCCGATGAAATATTGGTGCTGAACCGGGGAAAAATCGTGGAACGCGGAACGCATACCGATTTGTTGGCCTTGGGCGGCGTGTATGCCAAACTCTGTGACATGCAATCTTTTGCCTGATGAAAGTAGCCGGTTTTACCTTTGTGCGCAACGCCATCAAATACGATTATCCGGTACTGGAATCCATACAGTCGGTTCTGCCGCTTTGCGATGAGTTGATCGTATGCCTCGGTCGTTCAGAAGATGAAACCGAAGCCCTGATCCGCTCCATTGCTTCGGATAAAATTAAAATCATCCATTCGGTTTGGGACGACAGCCTGCGTGAGGGCGGGCGGGTGCTGGCCATAGAAACCGATAAAGCCTTTGATGCCGTATCGGCTGATGCTGACTGGGCCATCTACATTCAGGCCGATGAAGTTATTCACGAAAAGTATCATCCCGAAATCCGACGCGCCATGCAGGGCCGGCTTAGCGATTTGGCCGTGGAAGGTTTATTGTTCAGGTACTTGCATTTTTACGGAACCTACGATTATGTGGGCGACAGCCGCAAATGGTACCGCAATGAAATTCGGATTATCCGGAATAATAAACAGATTCGCAGTTGGAAAGATGCCCAGGGTTTCCGTAAACAGGGCGAAAAATTGGCCGTAAAAGCCATTGATGCTGAAATATATCATTACGGATGGGTAAAATCGCCCCAAAAACAACAGGAAAAACAAAAGATATTCCATAAACTCTGGCATGCAGATTCGGTAGCTGAAAAAATGGCCGGACAAGCCGATGAGTTTGATTACTCTAAAATTGATTCCCTAAGCCTGTTCAAAGGCACCCATCCGCAGGTAATGCAGGAGCGCTTGGCCTCCGTAAACTGGAATTTTGAATTCAACGTGAAAGAGAAAAAATTATCTTTCAAAAACCGCTTGATGCATATCCTGGAAACTCTTACCGGTTATCGTTTTTTTGAGTACAAAAACTATCGTAAACTATAACAGCTGTTTATTTCTGCGTAAGCGAACGGAATACATCTTCCAGGTTCTGCTCCGATTTTTTTACCGTGAGCAAGGTTAAGCCTTCTTTTACGGCAAACTGGAACAGGGCTGCGCGGATATCATTATCGGCCCGGGCTTCAATGTTATATGAATTACCTCCGGCCGATGCCACACGGGTAACACCCGTAAGTTGTTTGAGCTTCTCGGCCGGTACGGGCTGGTCAAACTCTACCTGAAATACCTGTGTGCTGATTTTATTCTTGCGCAGGTCGCTCATTTTATCGTCGGCGGCCAAACTTCCTTTGTTGATGATGATGACCCTTCCGCAGATGGCCTCCACTTCCTGCATGATGTGGGTAGAAACCATCACCGTTTTTTCTTTACCCAGGTTAATGATTAACTGACGGATATCGGCCAACTGGTTTGGATCTAAACCCGAGGTGGGTTCGTCCAGGATGAGCACCTTGGGGTCGTGGATGATGGCCTGGGCCAGTCCTACGCGTTGTTTGTAGCCTTTGGAGAGCTGCCCGATTTTTTTATGCTGCTCGGGACCCAGTCCGGTAATGCCGATCATTTCTTTTACCCGGGCGGTTTTGTTGCGCAGCCCGTAAATGCCGGCAATAAACTCCAGGTATTCTTTGATGTACATGTCAAAATACAGCGGATTGCTCTCGGGCAGATAGCCCACCGAGCGTTTTACCTCATCGGCGGCTTCGTTGATGTCGAAACCGCATACCGAGGCACGGCCTTCCGTTTGGGGAATATAGCCCGTGAGAATTTTCATCATGGTTGACTTTCCGGCTCCGTTCGGCCCTAAAAAGCCCACCACTTCGCCGGTTTTAATTTCAAACGAGATATTGTTCAGCGCTTTCTGCTCGCCGTATAACTTGGTAATATGTTGAACTATGATGGACATCGTAAAAATTTACTGCAAAAATGAGTGAATAAAACGGAAACAATTGCCAAACCTTATGCATTTTTGTAAAGAATCCGAAAAAAAATACATTTTCGGTTCAGCACGGTAAAAGTAAGAAAAATGAGTCTGTATCCTGATATTCCCCTGGCCGAGCGCATGCGCCCCAAAAAACTGAGCGATTACGTGGGTCAGCAGCACCTTTTGGGTGAGCAGGGCCCCATCCGCGGTATGCTTAAATCGGGGGTGTTGCCTTCGCTCTTATTCTGGGGACCGCCCGGAACCGGCAAAACCACCCTGGCCCTTTTGCTGGCCGAGGAGTTCAAACGGCCTTTTTTTCAGCTCAGCGCCGTGAGTGCGGGCGTGAAAGACGTGCGTGAGGTGCTCGACTCCGCCTCTAAACAGGGCATGTTTTCCGATGCCGGTAAACCCGTGCTGTTTATTGATGAGATTCACCGCTTCAGCAAATCGCAGCAGGACAGTTTGCTAGGGGCGGTTGAAAAAGGCGTGATTACCCTCGTCGGGGCCACTACCGAGAATCCGTCCTTTGAGGTGATACCGGCCTTGCTCTCGCGTTCCCGGGTATACGTGTTGGAATCGCTTACGGCCGAGGAACTGAAAACCATTGCCCGGCAAGCCTTGCAGAACGATACCTATCTTTCAGGCATACAGGTGGAAGTGGAAGAATGGGATGCCCTGCTCCGGGTTTCCGGGGGCGATGCCCGTAAGCTGCTGAATGCCCTGGAACTGGCCGTGGGCATGTACACGCAGGAAGGCAAGGCAAGCATCAACAACGAAAAAGTAACCCGTGCCATAACCGAAAACATTGCCCGGTACGACAAAACCGGCGAAATGCATTACGATATCATTTCGGCCTTTATCAAATCCATACGGGGCAGCGACCCCAATGGGGCCGTGTATTGGCTGGCCCGCATGCTGAATGGGGGCGAGGACGTAAAATTTATAGCCCGGCGCCTGGTGATTTTGGCTTCGGAGGATATAGGCCTGGCCAATCCGCAGGGATTGGTGGTGGCCAATGCGGCCTTTCAGGCGGTGAGTGTGATAGGTATGCCCGAGGCCCGCATAATACTCTCGCAGGCGGCGGTGTATTTGGCCATGAGTGCCAAGAGCAATGCCAGCTATATGGCCATAAACGAGGCCATGGAACTGGCCAAACAAACCGGCGATTTACCCGTGCCCCTGGCCCTGCGTAATGCACCCACCAAACTCATGAAAGAACTGGGTTATGGCGATGAGTACCTGTACCCCCACAATTACCCCGGCAATTTTACCGAGCAGGAATATTTACCCAAGGAACTTTCGGGAACAGCCTTTTACCGCCCGGCCCAAAACCGCATGGAAGAAGAGTTCCGCAAGCGGATTGAACAAATTTGGAAGGGAAAGTATACCCCATAAATTACGAATTTTACAATCTCGTTTTGGAAATTTAAATACTGTGTTATACTTTTGGAGTATAACCGTTTCCCTTAATGACTATGAATTTCTATATAGTTTATTTTAGTTTATTTTATCCCACACGTGAAGGCAACGCGTTTCGAAGCCAAAAGAGCCATTTTTTGCCCACACTCCCATGATGACATTGCAAAACAAAACTTAACTTAGCCGAAATTGAAATTTAATTATTGAGACCATAAAATGGCAAAACAGAAGAAAGAGGTAAAAGAAAAAGCGATTGAAGTTACCCTTTGGGAAGCTGCAAATAAATTGAGAGGAAGCGTTGAGCCGGCAGAATATAAACACGTGGTGTTAGGACTGATTTTCTTAAAGTTTGCCAGTGACAAGTTTGAAGAACACCGGGCCAAACTGATTGCCGAAGGCAAAGAGAAATATATTGAAATGGCGGAATTCTACAACATGAACAATGTGTTCTTCTTGGAAGAAACCAGCCGTTGGAGTTATTTGATTAAAAGAGCCAAACAAAACGACATTGCCTTGCTCATTGACACTGCTTTGCATACCATTGAGAAAAACAACAAAGCCCTGAAAGGAGCATTGCCCGACAATTACTTTTCTCGTTTGGGTTTGGATGTGACCAAACTGGCTTCTTTGCTCGATACCATTAACGACATTGATACCACCAAAGACCCCAAACAGGATGTGGTGGGCAAAGTGTATGAATACTTCCTTTCCAAATTTGCATTGGCAGAGGGAAAAGGGAAAGGAGAATTTTATACGCCAAAAAGCATTGTAAACCTGATTGCCGAAATGATTGAACCCTACAAGGGAATCATTTATGACCCCGCTTGTGGTTCGGGTGGTATGTTTGTGCAGTCTATCAAGTTTATTGAAGCACATCACGGCAACAAAAAAGAAATTTCTATTTACGGACAGGAATACACCAATACAACCTACAAACTGGCCAAGATGAACCTGGCCATACGGGGCATAAGCGGAAACCTGGGCGAAAAGGCAGCCGATACATTTTTGGACGACCAACATAAAGACCTGAAAGCGGACTTTATCATGGCAAACCCGCCCTTTAACCAAAAGGACTGGAGAGCCGAAAATGAACTCACTGACGACCCACGTTGGAGAGGGTATGATGTGCCACCCAAAAGCAACGCTAATTACGGATGGATTCTGAATATGGTGAGCAAATTGTCTGATAACGGAATGGCAGGTTTTATATTGGCAAACGGTGCATTGAGTGGCGGTGGCGAAGAATACAAAATACGAAGAAAGCTCATTGAAAATAATTTGGTGGAAGCGATTTTGGTATTACCACAAGATATGTTCTACACTACAAACATTAGCGTTACGCTTTGGATAGTAAACAAAAACAAGAAAGCACAGAGTAAAAAAGTAGGTGACGAAACCCGCAATTACCGTGACCGTGAAAAAGAAATCCTGTTTATGGACTTGCGACAAATGGGAGTCCCGTTTGAGAAAAAATACATTCAGTTCTCAGAAGAAGATATTTTAAAAATTACAAGCACTTACCACCAATGGCAATGCCAAGAAATTGAAAATATTCCTGAGTTCTGTTACTCCGCTTCGTTTGATGAAGTAGCCCAAAAAGATTTTTCGTTGGTGCCGAGTAAATACATTGAGTTTGTAAACCGTGATGAGAACATTGACTTTGACGAGAAAATGCAAACTCTGCAAAACGAGTTTGCAGACCTACTGAAAGCCGAAGCCCAAAGCAAAAATGATTTACTAAGTGTATTTAAAGAATTGGGTTATGAAATCAAATTATAAACGCCTCGGTGATTACATAGAGCCTGTTAAGGTTCGAAATAGTGAATTGAAAGCAAAAGAATTATTGGGTATTAATATCAATAAACACTTTATGCCTTCAGTTGCAAATATTGTAGGAACTGACTTGTCTAATTACAAGCTGGTTCAGAAAAATCAATTTGCTTGCAATAGAATGCACGTTGGTCGTGATTACAGAATACCTGTTGCAGTTTCTGAAAGTGAAGAGCCTTTTATGGTTTCTCCTGCATATGATGTTTTTGAAATTAAAGAAAGTAAGGAATTATTGCCCGAATATTTGATGATGTGGTTTGAAAGAGCCGAGTTTGACCGTAATTCTTGGTTCTATACAGATGCAGATGTAAGAGGCGGGTTGGCTTGGCAGGCATTTGAAGATATGCAACTCCCCATCCCCCACATTGACAAACAACGAGAAATCGTAAAAGAATACAACACCATCCAAAACCGCATAGCGCTTAACCAACAACTCATCCAAAAGCTGGAAGAAACCGCACAGGCGATTTATAGGGAGTGGTTTGTGGAGTTTGAATTTCCTGATGAAAACGGTAAGCCATACAAAAGCAATGGCGGGGAAATGTTTTGGAATGAGGAGTTGCGAAAAGAAATTCCGAAGGGTTGGCTTATGGGTATATTAGAAAATATTTCTAACCAATTAATGGGGTTTGCATTTAAGGGTGAACAATATGTAAATGATTCAGGAGTGAGTGTTTTAAGGGGTGAAAACGTATCTGAGAAATTCTTAAGATGGGATAATCATAAAAAATGGAATGACGAAATCACACCAAGAATGGAAAAGTGCTACTTACAGGAAAATGATATTGTAATTGGAATGGACGGTTCCAAAGTAGGGAAAAATTGGGCTGTTGTAAGCAAGTATGATTTGCCTTTGTTGCTTGCCCAACGTGTCTCTTGTTTGAGAGGCAAGAAAAAGGCGTATCAAAACTTTATATTTTATTCAATGTGTGTATTAGATTTTGAAAATTATGTATCCCAGGTCCAAACCGGCACATCTATACCGCACATAAGCGGGCTACAAATTTTTAATTTCCCAGTATTGATAGCAATAGACTCTGTTATTGAGAAGTTTGATAATGCGGTTTCAATAATAACAAAACACAAATCAAACATCATCCAAGAAAATCAAAAGCTAACAGAACTGAAAGAGTTGTTGCTTTCTAAGTTGGCGACAATAAACTAAAATATTAACAATTAAGACTCATGAGCACAAAAATGAAAGTGAATCACATTAATACAAATCTCAAGTCAATAGTAATTCATCAAGCGATTAAGACTGCTGGAGATAGAAAAACTGATATAAAATTTGCTTCAGGGCCTCTTGCTATAGGAGAAAAGGAAAAAGCATTTATTGACAAAATCAATAAGGTTTACTTCAAAAAATCAGGACCTACATTTGGGATTTTTGCAAATCAGGATACGACTTTTAAAGACTCTCTTAACACTTATATCGAGGGTGATGATTTTTATTCTTTTACAAAGAAATCACTTGAGCATTATAAAGAAATATTGGTAAATACACCTGCTGCTAGTGGAGGTTTTTTGATTTTTGCCCATTATTCAAATAAAATTAGCGGCGATGAGTATGTACTAGTGTTGTCAATTAATAACAAAGATGGATACGTTGTTGAAGATTCAGACTTAACACTATTAGATATCAAAAATTTAGACTTAAATAAAGTTGATATAGCATGTATCATAAATCTTACGAAATGGAAAAATCACGAAGCTGGCATTAATGATGGGTGTAAAACGTATCTATCATTTATAAAAGGTAATAAAGATATAAGTTATTATTTCATGTCTTTTATAGATTGTGATAATAAGACAACGAGTGCTGAATCCACTGGAAGATTAATAAAAGCAATTGACGATTTCTGTGATGAAGCTTGTTACGATAGAGAGGAAAGAATAAGAAAACGTGAGGAAATATTTATATACTGCGATGGATGTATTAAGGATAGAAAAGAAATCCAATTATCAGCAGTTTCTGCCTTATTAGAACCAGAAAATCCCGAAAAGTTTATGGAATTTGCTTCTGATGAAAAATATAGTGTAAGTCCAATTATTAGTGGCGATAGGGTTAAATTAAAAACAATAAGGTTTATATCATTTAAAAGCCCAAAAATGAGCGTTGAATTCGATAGTAACTTATTAGGAAGAGATGTTGTATACAACCCAAATAAAAAAGAATTAACATTCAAGAAAATACCTCAAGCCTTAATTGATCAAATACCTTTGTAGTGATTAAGAGAATCGTTCACATAATGAATCAATGTAAACATCATTTTGATGGTGGAACCTTATTCTGTAATAAATATAAAATTTCAGATAATGAATGTATTGAATTTCTTAAATCCAAAAGAGTATTAGAAAATTCAATTGATTCTAATAATGTTGATGAAGTTATTGACTTAGAGCTAAATCTTGCACGTTTAAATTCTATTGGTTTTTATGAAAGTTGCGAAATATTTCTAATCAAGAATCGATACGAATTGCCCCAACATGAATTTTACATTAATGAACTGAATTGCTTTACTGGAGATGCCAGTGAGTTTATCCAACAATATTCAAATGTTATTTGTTTAATATCTTCATTAGTAAATATTTCTAAGCATCAATATATAGAAGTTGATATAAAAAATTTAATCATTGTAAGAGAAAATCGTTCCACTTTCTTACCCTTGATATTTGATGAAAAGATTGTTCAATCAATTAATTTATCCATAATTGAAAAATTAAATACAATTATCCAAGTTTTTAGTGAAAACGATACAGAAAAAAAAATACTATTCGTTAATGAATTGATAGACTTCCTAAATGTCAAAAATGATAATGAAAGATTTTCACACCTAATAACAAATTTTTCAGATTTCTATGACATATGCCATAATGCTTATCAATTTTATTTAAGTAATTTCTCATACAATAAACTTAAAATTGAGCTGGATTCAAAAGCGTTGGAGTACACTCAAAAAATACAATCTGTAATTAATGATTCTCAAACGAAACTAATAACTATTCCAACAGCATTTGTTTTGGTATTTGCTGCATTTAATTTTGATAATCTGCTAGATGTTATAAATTTTGCCACCTTAATTAGCTTATTTGTTTTTGCCTTATTAATTCAAATTTTTCTTAATAATCAAAAAACTTCATTGAACTTTATAGAGGAAAATATTGTTTCTTATAAAAAAAGTTTTATAAATAACGATATTGAAAAAATATCAACCAGGTTTTTGTTGGTCGATAGGGAATTAAAAATTCAAAAAAATAGGTTGATTTTAATACAAATCATTTTATGGTGTGTTCCTTTTATTTTGTTCCTTTTATGGATTTTGTTGATAGTCTTTCACTTTTCGTCTATTCGTCATTTTTAATATTTACTCTTTAATTTGCCTTTATAAAATTGATAACTTATCTTTATTAGAAATAATTAGATTTGTTTCATATGGTTTTAATTGAAATATACAAGAAAGCATAATGACTGAAAACAACCGCATAGAATACAAACGGGAACTCAATACCGACGTGGATATTGAAAAGGAGGTTATTGCCTTTTTAAACTATCATGAAGGCGGTGAAATTTATATTGGCATTGAAAAGGATGGCAACGTAATAGGAGTAAAAGATGCGGATGGTGATATGCTCAAAATTAAAGACCGAATCAAAAATAACGTCGCCCCCTCTGCGATGGGTTTATTTGATGTTGTGGCGGAGAGTATTAATGGAAAACCAATTATCAAAATCAATATTGCCAGCGGCAGCGAAAAGCCTTATTTCAAAAAGAAAAATGGCATGTCGGAAAAAGGATGTTTTATTCGCATTGGTACTGCTTCTGAGCCGATGCCTCAACAACTCATCAACAAACTCTTTGCTTCCCGTACCCGTAATTCTATTGGCAAAATAAAGTCACCACGTCAAGATTTATCTTTTGAACAGTTGAGGATATACTATGAAGAAAAGGGAAAGCCACTCAACAAGCAGTTCAAGAAAAATTTGGAGTTACTGAACGAAAATACCGACTTGAATTATGCGGCATATTTGCTGGCTGATGAAAATAATATTTCCATCAAGCTTGCAAAGTACAACGGCACTTCAAGGACCGACTTGATAGAAAGTAATGAGTATGGGTATTGTTCTATGGTAAAGGCAGCAAAGAATGTGCTAGATAAAATTGACATAGAGAATAAGACGCTTACCAAAATAACCTCCAAAGAGCGTAATGAACAACGTTTGTGGCATCCTATAGCCCTTCGCGAGGCTATTATCAATGCTTTTGTTCATAGTGATTTCACCAATGAAGTGCCCCCAAAATTTGAAATATTTAAAGACCGTATTGAAATTACGTCGGCAGGCTCCCTGCCTGATGGATTGAGTACCTCAGAGTTTTTTGATGGATTTTCAATCCCAAGAAACAAAGAATTAATGCGTATTTTCAAAGATTTGGAATTAGTGGAGCAGCTAGGCTCCGGAATACCCCGAATATTGGAACACTACAATAAAAATTGCTTTCATTTTTCAGAAAATTTCTTGAGAATTACAATTTATAAGAATGTAGAATCTTCCTTAAATAGTAACCAAGTGGGTAACCAAGTGGGTAACCAAGTGAGTAACCAAGTGGGTATGCAATTTGTGGCGGATTCCAAACGATTTAAAGAATTTCAAGAACAGATTGAACGATTGGCAAGCGTATTGGTTTTGCAACCGAATGAGGCTAAGCCGAGCGAAGCCCAGTTGAAAAAATACATGGCAGAAGCCGAAGCGCTGACTGAAACGGCACAAAAAATTCTTGAATTTTGTAAACAACCCCAAAAGCGGAAAGAGATTTTAGAAGATTGTCTGGGAATTTCTAACCAGACCAAAAATTTCAAAACCCATATTGAACCGTTGATAAAGCAAAACCTGCTTCAGCTTTCGATTAAAGATAGGCCACAAAGCCAATTTCAGAAATATTACATTACCTCAAAAGGCAAAATTGTGCTGTATATTGTCAACTCTGATAAAGTATGAAGTTCACCGAAGAAAAATTTTGTAATGATCAATTTTTAATGGTTAATGATGAATGGTTAATTGTTAATGATTAAGGGTTAATGATATGAGAGAGAATATAGTCAAGAATAAGAGCTTTGTATTTGCGGTGAGGGTTGTAAAACTCTATCAATATTTGTGTGAGCAGAAAAAGGAGTTTGTGATGTCAAAACAGCTGCTTAGAAGTGGAACAAGTGTAGGGGCTATGATAAGAGAAGCAGAACACGCAGAGACAAAAAACGATTTCAAACACAAAATGGGAATTGCTCAAAAGGAAATCAATGAAACAATTTATTGGCTTGAACTTCTTCAAGAAACCGATTATCTGACACAAGAACAGTTTGAAAGCATAAGCAATGATGCGGTCGAAATCATCAAGTTAATTACAGCAATTTTAAAGTCAGCAAAAAACATTAACCCTTCAAAGAATGATAAATTATCAATGGTTAATGGTTAATTAGCTAGGCTCTTCATTAATAATTAACCACTAACAATTAACAATTATGCGTTTCACCGAAGAAAAATTAGAAAGGGCTTTTACCGAGTTGTTGGGTCAGGAAGGTTTTCCCCACCACTTGGGCATTTCCATTGTCCGTAAGCCCGAAGAAGTATTGATAGAAGAAGATTTACAAAATTTTCTGTTAACACAATACGCGGGGCAGGGCATTACTGTAAACGAAGTAAAATCTATTATTCTTCAACTCAAATCACTTTCATCTTCTGACCTTTATGAGAGCAACAAAACCTTTTTGAGAATGCTATCTGACGGTTTCATTCTCAAACGGGAAGACCGCAACCAAAAAGACATTTACATTCAGTTAATCAATTACGCAGGCTTAAATAAACACCGCCAACCACGAGAAGATGAAGTAATTACCATTGCAGCAGAACACGAAGAACCATACCCTGCTTCAACAAGCTCAGCACAAGCTGACAACAACATTTACAAGTTTGTAAACCAATTAGAAATTATTGGTTCAGAAAAACGCATTCCGGACGGCATAGTGTATATCAATGGTTTGCCTTTGGTGGTATTTGAATTCAAATCTGCTATTCGTGAAGAAGCTACCATTTTTGATGCGTTTAAACAATTAACGGTTCGTTATCGCCGAGACATTCCCGAACTTTTCAAATACAATGCTTTTTGTGTAATCAGCGATGGGGTAAACAACAAAGCAGGTTCATTCTTTGCGCCGTATGAGTTTTTTTATGCCTGGCGTAGAGTGGCCGGTTTGGCAAAAGAGGTAGACGGCATTGATTCCATGTTCACGTTGATTCAGGGAATGTTTAACAAAAACCGTTTGCGTGATATTATCCGCAACTTCATTTACATTCCTGACAGTTCAAAGAAAAACGAAAAAATTGTTTGTCGCTATCCGCAATACTATGCAGCACGGGCATTGTATAACAATATCATACTTGCCCAAAAGCCCGATGGAAACGGAAAAGGCGGAACGTATTTTGGAGCCACAGGCTGCGGAAAGAGTTTTACCATGCTTTATCTGACAAGGCTTTTAATGAAAAGCGAATACTTTGAAAGCCCGACCATTGTATTGATTACAGATAGAACTGACTTAGATGACCAACTTTCAGGTCAGTTTACCAATGCCAAAAATTTCATTGGCGATAACACAGTGGTAAGCGTTGAAAGCAGAGCACATTTAAGCGAATTAATTCAAGGCAGACAAAGCGGAGGTGTTTTCTTAACTACCATTCATAAGTTTACAGAAGATACCGAACTGCTAACGGAAAGAACCAATGTAATTTGTATTTCGGACGAAGCACACAGAAGTCAAGTAAACCTTGACCAAAAAGTAAAAGTGACCGAAAAAGGCGTAACCAAAACCTATGGTTTTGCTAAATATTTACACGATTCGTTACCCAATGCCACATTTGTAGGTTTCACGGGAACGCCAATAGATGCTACGCTTGATGTATTTGGTAAAGTGGTTGATGCCTATACAATGACTGAATCGGTGAAAGACGAAATTACCGTGCGGATTGTGTATGAAGGCAGAGCCGCAAAAGTGTTGTTGAACAATTCCAAACTCAAAGAGATTGAAGAATATTACGCCAAGTGTGCTGAAATTGGAAGCAACGAAAATCAGATTGAGCAAAGTAAAAAGGAAATGGCTCAGATGTATGCCATTATCGGTGACCCTGACCGTTTGAAAGAAGTTGCCAGTGACTTTGTAAACCATTATGAAAATAGAGTTTCTGAGGGCGCCACCGTAAAAGGCAAAGCCATGTTTGTGTGCAGCACGCGTGAAATTGCTTATGAATTATATAAAAACATTCTTGAACTAAGACCAGAATGGAACGAAATACGAGCGGCCGAAGAAGGTGCAATTCTTACGGAAAAAGATAAACGGGAGCTGAAACCCATTGAACGAATCAAACTCATTGCCACCAGAGGACAAGACGACCCGAAAGAAATGTATGATTTGTTGGGCACGAAAGAACAACGCAAAGAGCTTGACCGTCAATTCAAAAATGAAAAATCAAACTTCAAAATTGCCATTGTGGTAGATATGTGGCTGACTGGTTTTGATGTTCCTTTCTTAGATAGCATTTACATTGACAAACCCATTCAACGACACAATTTAATACAGACCATTTCCAGAGTAAACCGCAAGTTTGAAGGAAAAAATAAAGGTTTGGTAGTGGATTACATCGGCATTAAAAACCAGATGAATTTGGCCTTGAAGCAATACAGCGAAGGCGACAAAGATAATTTTGAAGACATTGCCGAATCCATCATTATCGTAAGAAATCATTTAGACCTTTTGTCAAAACTGTTTCACATTTTTGACAGTTCAAAGTATTTCAAAGGCACAACCATTCAGCAATTAAACACCTTAAATTTAGCGGCTGAATTTGTGCAACAAACCAAAGAATTGGAAACCCGATTTATGGGCTTGGTGAAGCGACTGAAAGCCGCTTATGATATTTGTGCAGGTAGCGAACAACTTACACAAGCTGAAAGAGATTACACTCATTTTTATTTAGCAGTTCGTTCCATTGTGTTCAAACTGACCAAAGGTAATGCGCCCGACACCGCACAGATGAACGCTAAAGTTCGGGAAATGATAAAGGAAGCACTGCAAAGTGACGGAGTAGAAGAAATTTTTAAACTCGGTGATGATGCAGAAACCGAACAAGACATTTTTGATGAAGACTATTTGGCTAAGATTGAGAAAATAAAATTGCCAAACACAAAAATCAAATTGCTCCAACAACTATTGGCTAAAGTAATTGGAGAAATTAGAAAAGTAAACAAGGTAAAAGGCATTGATTTTTCAAAGAAAATGCAAGCCTTAGTTGAACGATACAACAACCGTGATGCAAACGACATTTTAAGAAGTGAAGTCTATGAAGAAATGGCAAACGCCTTGACAGACTTAATTTGGGAAGTTCACAAAGAATTTTCGGCAGGTGAGGAGTTGGGCATTGACTTTCAGGAAAAAGCATTTTATGACATTCTGAAAGAGCTTTGCATCAAATATGACTTCAAATATCCAGACGACAAAATGATTGAACTGGCAAAAGCGGTGAAAGACCTTGTTGACGGACAAGCCAAATTCCCCGACTGGAACAAACGTGACGACATAAAATCTGCTTTGAAAGTTGGACTCATTCTCTTGCTAGACGAGTTTGGTTATCCACCAGTAGAGAGAGACGAAGTGTATGTTGAGATTTTTGAACAAGCGGAAAACTTTAAGAAAAATCAGGGTAAATGAGAACCAAACATAATTATAGATTCCGCTTGGTATTTCAAATCTCCTTCCTTTTAAAAAAAACATGAATAGATTTGGATTACGAAAATATTTTTTATTTTTGCAGCTCAGTTTTGTCTAATTGACCATGAGTCAAACAATAATTAGATATGACTGATAAAGTTAAACTATTCGATTCTGAAATTTCAGAATACCTTTCTTGTAAAGATTTTGAATCTATTGACAAGCTTTTTGTTGCGGAAAATTTTTCTTTGACCGATTTGTTAGTTTTTTATAAGAGAAAAAACAAATCCTTGGCAAGTCGCTTGTTTTCAATAGCGGAATTCTGGAATTCAAAATTGCCTCATTTTCATCTTCAAGCGATTATGGAAAGTGATTTTAAAATTTCTTTCCTGGAGTCTTACTTTTTATGTGATAGTAATTGCAATAATGAACTAAATCAACATCTTGCAATTGTCGCAAAACAAGATTTTACTAAGTTTATTAAACTTTGGGAGGTTTTTAATAAACCCAATTTTTTTAACTCACTTCAAAACATTGCCAAAATTGATGCTGAAATTGAGGTATTTGTCAAAGAACTTGATATTATTATAAAAGCACAACAAAAAATAAAGCAACAGGAAGAGGCAGACAAAATAATATTAAAACAATTCTCGCTCGGAGAATTAGTAATGGCGTTTTCTTTGTACTATTACAATTTTAAGCAGAATCCACAAGTTTTTGGTAATAAAAAGGTTCAAACGTCAATTGAAATGACCTTGGTTAATGAGTTAAATGCTGTTTTTGACCTTTTCAAGGGTAAAAACAGTATACTTTTTCAATTTGAAAGTAATGAGGAGCTACAAAAAGAATTTCGAAGAAATGAAGCGCCACATCATACATTGGGAAAACAAGGTTTGTGGGTACCTATTGAAGAAAAGTATAAATTTCTCTACTCAATTATTGATAGAATAATTGAAAGAAGTTCGTGGAAGGGTAAAGTACAGCTATATTTATCTGGTTATGTTGATTTTGAAACTTTAATTCTTAATCCTGCACCACTAAAAAGTAACAATAATTACCGAATTTTCAAAATTAACGATAGCAAATCATTACCAGAAGAATCTTACTTTATTGATTTAAAAATAGAAGACCTTTCAAAAGGTAAGATTTTATCTAATATAGATATAACCACAAGTCTTAAATGTTTGAAATTTTATGGAATACCCGATGTAATTAAGAATAATGGCAAAGAAATAGAAATCAAAAAGGTCTTACAACTTCTGAGGTGTTTTTCAGTTTATAAAGGACCTTTAGAGAGAGTTATTTTACCAGATAGATCTTTTGTTGAGATGAATAAAGGTAATAAATATTTTATTGATTTATTTGGCTCAAACGAATCCATTTCGCTATTTGACTTAGAAAAACTATCAAAGGGAGTTGCTGAATATTTTAAATGGACTGAACAAGAAACTGAAGAAATTCTTGATTTTTTGACATTTAATTTAACTTCATCAAGTTTTCCTCACAGTTGGTTAAGCAAACCCTTTTTTAAATCGGGAAAACAAGTTATTTGGCTTGGTTCATTTTTAAAAGAAAGACGATGGGAAAATATATTTTTGAACAGATTAAAAACAGGAACTAGAATTAGAGAAATTGCATCAAATTTTGAAAAGAAAATTGAAGAATTATTCAATAATAATTCTTTCAAAACTATTTCAAGCTTGCCTTTTAGGTCATTTAATGGCCAAAGTGGGGATTTTGATGTATTAGCTTTTAAGGACAATAACTTGATTGTTTGTGAAGCAAAATCAGGGATAAGAAGTGATGAGTTTGATCACGCAGCTATGACTGAAGCTACTCGTTTAGAGTGTGTTGCAGTAGGTCAATTGAAAAAGGCTATACACAACATTGAAGAAAATTGGCCAGAACTTAGCTTAGAACTGGGTATATCTGAACCAATAGAAATAAAGGACATTAACATTATTCCTCTTATTGTAACTGACAACTTTGAAGGCGATTTGCGACTCTATAAGGCTGGTATTCTTAAAACGTCTTTACTGGAACTTGAAGTTAATTTAAAAAACAAAAAGAAGGAGCTACTTGAAATGTATTTGTTAATGCAAGTCTCAATGAATCCAGCTAATATTAATTATAAAGCAAATAATCATAGATTAAAGAATTGGGATTTATGGAAAGGGGAAAATGAATGTTCGGTTGAGATTCTGATTGATAATATAAAAAGTAATGCTATTTGGAAAGAGCTAGAAACTATTTGGAAATTTGACGATGTAAAATTCTTGCTTCACTATTGATTGAAATATACTAATTGATGTTGCCTTTACGGTAATTACAAACATCAGTTATGAATATTCAAAAAAATCAATTCATTCCTTCTGTGAACTTTCACTTGTGGGAACCATGCAACATGCGCTGCAAATTTTGCTTTGCAACTTTTAAAGATCTCAAGCAAATCATTCTGCCGAAAGGTCATTTGCCAAAAGATCAAGCTATTCAGGTTGTACATCAACTTGCTGATTTGGGTTTTGAAAAAATTACGTTCGCCGGTGGAGAACCAACTTTATGTCCTTGGCTTTCTGAGCTTATTACTGCCGCAAAACAAGCAGGGTTAACAACAATGATTGTAAGTAATGGCAGTAATCTAACAGACAGGTTTTTACAAGATAATAAAAAGCACCTCGACTGGATTGCAATTAGTGTTGACAGTTTAAAAATAGAAACTAACAAAGCAATTGGCAGGGCTGTTTTTGGCAAGAATCCACTGCAGCCAAACTATTATTTTGGCCTTGCAGACAAAATCACTCAATTGGGTTTTGGGTTAAAGATTAATACGGTTGTAAACCGAATGAATTTTGACGAAGATATGAGCGATTTTATTAGCTATTCCAAACCAAAACGTTGGAAAATTTTTCAAGTTTTGCCAATACTTGGTCAAAATGATCTAAATATTGATAAATTTAAAATTACTGGGGAACAATTTAAACGGTTTTTAGATAATCATGCTTACTTGAGTAATCTAACAAAATTAGTTCCCGAAGATAATTATCAAATTAAAGGTTCGTATGCAATGGTTGACCCAGCAGGCCGATTTTACGATAATTTGAATGGAACACATAATTACAGCAGACCTATTCTTGAAATTGGAGCAAAAGAGGCAATAAAAGAAGTGAACTATGATTTCAATAAATTTGTCTTACGTGAAGGGCTTTACGACTGGAAACTGAGAAACGATTAATTAAAAAGGAAATACAATTACCTATCCTAGAATTCCTAATCGAGATGAAAATTTATCACGATAATATGACATATGCAACAGACAAACTACATAAATGCGATGCGTTCACTAATGTTGAATTTACCAGTGAACTGAATCAAAAAGATACGTTAACTAAAGCCCTGAAAGGTAGGGTGGTTTTATCTAAATTGACAAAATAATTAAATTTCACCATTTACCTTTGTAACTGATGACTATTTTTTTGAGTCTCAGGCAAACACATAATCGCTATGGATAACATGCATAATTTGAGTTTTTGGGTATACGCTGCTGAGCTGGATTTTGCTGATTTTAAGTTGAAACTGGCAGAGCTGCTGGGTGTAAGCCAATTTCAACACGACACTGAAAATTATTGGGAATACATGGAGGGGTTTTCGAAAACGTACAAAGCACGAATAAACGTATCCCGCCCGCACAAGCACCGAATGGATTTACCGGAGAATGAAATACCTTTACATCTCATTTTTTATGCATCTAACATCGGTATGGTAGATCGAATTGGCCATGATCTAAATCAATTCTTTACCTTACCTGTTCATTACGGGCGCTTTTCTGAAAAGAGTACGGAAAATGGCCCATGTATAGCGTTCAAAAGCCAAAAAATATTCAACAGACTCGATTTTTCGGGCTTACTTAAAAATAAAAAATAATGGCCTATATCATGGTTGACATTGAAAGTGACGGCCCCATTCCGGGCGATTATTCAATGATTTCTTTCGGTGCCTTATGTGATTAAAAAAAGAGTTTGTTCAACCGCAAAGGGCGCAAAGTAGGCGCAGAGTGCGCAAAGAAAAATTAACAAAAACTTATGTTTTCTCATGTGTCCTTATGTGGTTAAAAAAGGAGTTTGTATAACCGCCAAGCACGCAAAGTAGGCGCAGTCTGAGCAAAGAAAAAAGAAGACCTTAGCGTCCTTTGCGAACCCTTTGCGCCTTTGCGGTTAAGAAAAAAAATACTCTGTTTAACCGCCAAGCACGCAGTGCAGGCGCTTAGGGCGCAAAGAAAAAGCAAAGAACCCTTATGTTTTCTTATGTGTCCTTATGTGGTTAAAAAAAAGAAATTATTTAACCGAAAAGTATACAGCACAAAAAAGCCGGAGATTACATTTCTCCGGCTTTTGTTATACTCAATTTACTTTAACGTTGAATGATCAAGCGCTGGGTAAAAAGTTTTCCACCGGATTCAATTTTTACCAGATAAAAACCCGGGCTCCAGAATGAAATATCCGGTATGAGCGTATTGGCATTGGACGAATGGAAAAGTTGTCTTCCGCCGGTATCATAAATACTCAACGACTCAATACTCAATCCAGCCGGATTTCCTAATAGAATAAAGTCCGAAGCCGGATTGGGATAAATGTAGATTCCGTTTTCGGTATTTAATTCTTCTATACCCACACATTCAATTTCAATGTCGGTTGTCGTAAAATCGGTACCGCAATTGTTGGTATTTTCTGCGGTAAGCGTTACCGTATACGTGCCGCAATTTACATAGTTATAATTAACCGAGGCCGTGGTGGTATTGATGGTATTTCCGTCACCGAAGTTCCAATCAAAGGACGTGGCATGTTGTGCATTTTGCGCAGAAAAGGAAACAGTGGGTCCGTTTATGCTGGCATTTATTCCGTCTACGGAAGGCGCATTCAGCAGTGTAACAGCAATCTGGTCGCTGCTGCTGCATCCATCCGGGTTGGTAACCGTTGCGGTGTATGTGCCTGCTTCATCAACAGAGAGTGTCTGGTTGGTAGAGTTATCATTCCAAAGGTAAACCGTGCCATCCGTACCGGCATCAAGCAGGAGTTGGGTTCCTGCGCAAATAGCCGTATCTGATCCCAGATTGACAACCGGACTTTGGCCATCGCTGACACTCACGATACCAAACGCTAAGCATCCCGCAGGGTCTGTCACTTCTACCAGATAGGTTCCTTGCTGGGTAACGGTAAGAAACTGTTCATCCGTTCCTATGGCTCCCGTGTTCCATTCGTAAAAACTGCCGGGATTACCGGCATCCAGGATAATGGTTTCTCCGGGGCACAGAATGGTATCAGAAGGAAAGTTAACCACGGGGTTTAGGTCTAATATGGAGTATGTACCCAAAAACGTATGGCACAGTTCATTTCCGGGCTGAGACAGGTATACATCGTAGTCGCCGGCGGCTAAACCGGTAAAGTTTTCCGTTTGTTGCCAAGCGCTAGGCAGACTGCCCGAATTTCCGGGACTTATACCATAATTTAGTGCTGAATAATTGATGACTAAATCATCAATCCCCTGACGCATGGCATCGCCTCCGGTATGCGCACTGAATACATGTTTCCAATTCGATTTATCGGCAGTTTGAAATGATTGGGGAAGCTGAATATCACTAAAAACCAGGATACCATCTACCATTAAGCTGAGCTTTCCATTTCGAGTGATGTGAATGTTTACGGGGACATCTGTTTTTAGTTTCCAGCGTGATACATCGTTGGTGTAGGCAAGGGTGGTAGCTTGTGCCGGCCCAATTTGGTTCGTTCCGGCAAAGCCGTAAGTTACATAAATACCCGCGGTATTTCCATTTTGTGTAGAATTGTCTGCCGCATCAAAAGACACTCTCAGCTTACTTCCATATCCGCTGCAGGGTTCGCTTCCCGAGTTTGTGTAATTTGCATCATCTCCGAACGAATAGGCAATACCGTCGGCTCCTCCGGTTCCAAAATTATTTACCGGTTGATCGGCAGTTAGTTTAAAATCTATATCATAAGCCACATTTGTTCCCGATATTGAGTTAGGATTTAACACCGTAAATCCGCCTCGCTGAGAGCCTGCAGGCGGAGTGAGTATAAGTTTTCCTCCCGAAATCGATGCATTCTGATGCAGCGTGGCTTCGTTTGGAAGTAAGGTGGCTGAGCTAAAATCATTTGAATACCAATTGTTGGCAGAAGTTTGGCCAAAAGCATCGGAAATTAAAATAGTTCCCGCAGGGGTATGGCAGTCTATATTGGTTATGGATACCGCCCCTCCAAAACCTACCGTTATTTGTATGCGTTTGGTTGGTGGGGTTTGGGCACAGGCTGTGCTTCTGGCCTTAACATCTATATCGTATACGCCCTCTGTTGCCGGAGTAAAGGAGTAACTGGGATTCGTGCTCCAATCCTGAAGAATAAGCCCGGAAGAATCTAACCATTGATATTCCATCACCCCAAATCCGGCAACATAATCGGGTATGGTGCTAACATCTATTGTTACTGGATTTCCTGCTTCGCAAATGGGCGAAGGGCTGCTGAGTGTGTTGATCTGAAAAAGCTCAATCGGGCTCACAACGGCCGTTGCCGTGTTACTGCATCCTGTACTGGTATTTGTACCGGTTACCGTGTATACTTGGTATGTCGCAGGCGCCGCCTGTACCGATGAGCCGGTTGTAGCACTGAGTCCGCCCGCAGGCGACCATACAAATTCATTGGCACCGATGGCTACAAGGTTTACCTGTTCACCGCTGCAGAGGGTTGATACCAAGGGCGAAATACTGACCGTAGGTAATGGATTTACACTGATCGTAACCGGTGATGATGTACCAAAGTTGGTGTTGTCGCATCCTACACGACAGCGGTAATCCACATTGTTTGCCAAACCGTTTGCCGCATAGCTGATTGCTGTGGCTCCAGCAATATCTGTCCAGCCCGAACCCGTATTTTCTTGCCATTGGTAAGATATACCTGAATTTACCCCATAGTTATTTTGTAGGGATAGAATAGTAGTGTTGTTAGGAACTAAGCAGAGGCTTGTTTGTGAGGCCAGTGTGTTTCCGGGTGCGGGAGTGAGCCCGGCGCAGGGTGTTTGCTGAAATTCAAACTGAATGTTGGGAGCGCTCAAAGCCCTGGATGATGCCGTTGGTGGAGCGGCCGGATTGGGATTAGTGGCATCACTGCGGTAATAAATACTTGTGTTGAACTGTGTTCCCGTAACCTGCCAGTTGATTGTGCAGTCATAGTTGATCTGATTTTCATCTACCGCAACAACGATATTACTTATACCATCCCATAAAAAGGGGGTGTTTAACGTGATTTCTAACCAATTGTTAGCGGCTGGAAATGTAACGTTTCCGGTGTATACCTGATTTAAGTTAGCCAGTGGTTCCCAGTCGGTATTACTCGCAAATTGTGATTTGAATGAATTGCCCATGTAAACCGTCCAGTTTCTGCTGTTCGTGTTTGGTCCGGATATATAATAAAAACGGATTTTATAAATGAGTGCAGGCACTCCCCCCGCTGCTGAAATGTCAGCGGCCATATATATTTGTTGCGAATAGGTATATCCATAACAAGAAGAAATGGGATTGTTTGAACTGGTACCCGTACCGTTACCCACCTGCACATTAAATGTTTGCGCATTTACAACAATTAAGCTCAGCAGAAATCCACAAAACAGGCTTAGCCTTTTTAGGGTCTTGTTTTTTGAACATGTGTAGTCCTTTGTTTTCATACGTTTAAAATTGGGTGATGTGTTATGATGCAAAAAGATAAAGTTTTTTGAGCAAAATCAAATTTACATTTTATGAATTTAATTTACAAAATTTTTTGAAAGTGTTGATTTGGAAGCATTGTCGTAAATCCTTGATTTGGACTGGTATTCTTTAATTTTTGTATTTTTATGTTTATGTATAAAGTAGTTCTTATTTTTAGCCATTCGTATTGCTTTTAAATGAATTTCGGACATACAGTCCATGACTTGTCCAACACAGAACATGCTAAATGAAATTACATAAAATCATATCCATCATCATTGCCCTGGTCTGGCTCATTAACGGTTTGGTATGCAAGCTGCTGAACCTGGTGCCCAGGCATGAACAGATTGTAGCCCGCATATTGGATACCGGGCATGCTCGGCTTATTACTGTTTTAATCGGAATAGCCGAAATAGGTATGGCCGGTTGGATTTTGACCGGATATAAACCTAAATGGAGCGCATGGCTTCAAATCACGGTAGTGATGGTCATGAATATACTGGAAACATTGTTGGCTCCCGATTTATTGCTCTGGGGTCGTTGGAATATGCTGTTTGCCCTGTTTTTTGTATCCTTGGTTTATTTTCATGCATGTATGATGGTTCAAAAACCCAATACACAACACGGATGATTGCCTTTTTAAAAAAACACCCATTTCCCGTTGAGGCTTTTTTTGAGCGTTCCATGGTACTTACATTTGCCGTTCCCAAAGAGCAGCTTAGCCGGTTTATTCCCGAATGCCTTGAACTGGATACCTTTCAGGATAAATGGGCCTTTATTGCCGTGGCCATGGTACAAACAAAGCATCTTCGTCCCAAGGGATTTCCGGCCTGGCTCGGCAATGATTTCTTCTTAACGGGTTATCGTATTTTTGTTCGGTATAAAACAAGTGCAGGCAAACGTCTGCGCGGGTTGTATATTTTGAAATCCGAAACCGACAAAAAGAAAATGGAATGGCTGGGTAACCTATTCACCCAATACCGATACACATGTACCGATATAGAACAGCTTTCAGAAGGAAATTTACGGGTCATCCGTTCCAAAAAATCGCAGTTTGAAGTAGTGTTTGAACAGGCTGATGCAGAAATTAAACTGCCCGAACATTCGCCTTTTGCCGATTGGAAAGAAGCCAGGCGTTTTGCCGGACCCTTACCGCATACATTCAGCTATAACAAAAACAAAAAAACGGTTTTGATTGTGGAGGGTGTCCGACAGCATTGGGTTCCCGCTCCTTTGAAGGTGAAAAAAGTGCATTTTAAATGGTTGGAATCGCTGCAACTAGCGGGTCTGGTATTGGCCAATGCCTTCGAAATTAAAAATATTCCTTATCATTGGAAAAAGGGGAGAACCGAACAATGGGCTTAAAACGAAAACCATTTCAGGGAGTAGGGAACATCATTCGCTTTAATTGGCATTTTTTTGTGCTGGATGGAATCATTTTAATCATTTTGGCTTCTGTTGCGCATACCTTTTCTGAGCCTGTAATGATTTGGTTATACATCTTAATCGGCGTCAGCATTGTTTCATCAAGCATCTCCCTGCTGGTTTCGTATTATGTGTATGATGTATCGGAGCTGTATCGCTTTGAGTGGTTTCCAAAAGCAGAAACGCCCCAAATACTGAATATAAACGCCGGTTTTGATGAAACCAGTGCCCTCATCCAAGAACGGTATCCCAAAGGCCAGCTGACCATTGCTGATTTTTACGATCCGCAAAAACATACAGAGGTATCCGTTAAAAGAGCCCGTAAAGCCTATCCGCCCCATGAAGGAACGATTTCGGTTTCTACCACGGAGCTTCCGTTTCAAAACCATCGCTTTGATTTTGTATTTGCCATTTTATCGGCCCATGAAATCAGGGATGAAAAAGAGCGGATTCAGTTTTTTTCTGAATTGAAGCGGGTATGCAAACCCGGCGGACAAATTTATGTAACCGAACACCTGCGGGATTTGAATAATTTACTTGCATACACCGTAGGGGCATTTCATTTTCACAGCCGTTCAAGCTGGTTGCGGGTATTTTACGAGGCCGGGTTAAAACTGAAACAAGAAAAGAAAATTACGCCGTTCATCACTACGTTTACTTTAGAATCAGATGGAAATACATTTTAAAATAATTGGTATTGTGCTCATGGCTTTGGCTTTGGTGCACGTTATTTTTCCCCGCTATTTTAAGTGGAAAGAAGAGCTTAAACCGCTGAGTTTAATAAACAGGCAAATGATGCAGGTGCATACCTTTTTTGTTGCCCTGGTTGTTTTTATGATGGGTTTGCTCTGTTTTATTTCAACAGATGATTTATTGCATACCCGACTCGGGAAAACCATTACATTGGGTTTGGGCATTTTTTGGCTGTTCCGGCTCTTTTTTCAATTCTTTGTATACTCACCGCGTTTATGGAAAGGTAAGCCCTTCGAAACTACGGTGCATATCGTTTTTTCTTTATTTTGGATGTATTTGAGCGGGGTGTTTTTGTATTCGTTTTTTGGTTGATGTGCTGATGTGCTGATGTGTTGATGTGTTGATGTGTTGATGGGTTGATGTGCTGATGTGCTGATGTTTGATTTTATTCATCTTGGATGGTTGATATGTTTTTTTAATTCGATGTAAAACCGTTTCGCCAAGCTGTAATTTCGTGTTTATGAATATTCATTTTATAGCTATAGGCGGAGCAGCCATGCATAATTTGGCATTGGCTTTACAGCGCGCTGGACATACCATAACCGGATCGGATGATGAGATTTTTGACCCCGCAAAAACCCGTCTTAAAAATGCCGGTCTTTTACCGGAATCTGAAGGCTGGTTTCCTGAAAAATTAAATGCCGGAATTGATGCCATCGTGCTCGGTATGCATGCCAAAGCCGATAATCCGGAATTAAAACGGGCAAAAGAATTGGGGCTTCGCATTTATTCGTATCCCGAATATTTATTCGAAGTATGGAAAGATAAAAAACGCATCGTAGTGGGCGGAAGCCACGGCAAAACAAGCATAACCTCCATGATTATGCATGCGTTTAAAACATTGGGCTTTCAGGCCGATTATATGATCGGTGCCCTTGCCCCGGGTTTTGAAAATACGGTGAACATCAGCAAGGATGCCGAAGTGGCCGTTATGGAAGGTGATGAATACACGGCCAGTATTTTAGATTTACGTCCAAAATTCCATTTGTATAAAGCCAACGTGGGAATCATAAGCGGTATAGCCTGGGATCATATCAATGTGTTTCCCACGTATGAAAATTACCTCTTGCAGTTTTCGTTGTTCATAGACAGCATGGAACCCAATGCCACGCTGATTTATAACGCCGATGATGCCGAAGTGCTGAAACTTTCCCTGTCGCATCCCAGAACAGATATAACAAAAATTCCGTATCGCGTTCCTTCCTATCTTGTGAGGGACGAGCAGTTTACAGTGGAAGTAGGAGGGAAGCACTACCCCTTGGATGTATTTGGTAAACACAATTTGTCAAACCTGGCAGCAGCCTGCGAGGCCGCCAAATACTGCGGCATAAGCGAGGCCGATTTCTGGAGTGCCTCCCAAAACTTTACGGGTGCCGCCAACCGCCTTGAGTTATTGGCCAAGGGTAAACACGGGGTGTGTTATAAAGATTTTGCACACTCGCCCAGTAAAGTGCAGGCTACGCTGGCCGCGTTTTGCGAACGGTACGGACAACGAAAAGTTAGTGCCTGTTTTGAATTACATACATACAGCACGCTGAATGCCGATTTTTTACCGGGCTATGCGGGTTCACTTCAGGGTGCTAATCGCGCAGCTGTCTATTACAATCCGCACACCCTAGAACTGAAACGGATGCCTCCCTTAGATCCGGATTTTGTAAGACGATGTTTCGGGCGTGAAGATTTAGAAATTATAACAGACGGAAATACACTCGAAGGGTTTATCCGTGGTTCCGCTTCCGACAATTCAGCATTGCTGCTCATGAGTTCTGGCAATTGGGGCGGATTGAACGTGAAAGCCCTGGCGGCCGAAATTTGCGAATAACCGGCACAGCCTTTGTACTTTGCCTGGTTATGAAACAGGCTCTACTTTTCTTAATGTTATTTTCTATTTGTGCTTTTCCGTTGAAGGCACAGTTAAAAACTAAACGCCTGGAGATTGATTCCGGACGGCTTGAAATCGTGTATTTTCCTTCGGGAAAAGTGAGTACCCGAACCTTAACACCCAGTTATGAAATGCGTTTTGGATACGCAAAAGCCTTTGATGTCAAAGGAAATTTAATATTCTCAGGTTCGGTATCGCGCGTGGGCGGACATGGAGGTGTCAGTTTTACCTACCATCCTAACGGATACATTAAAACGGCGCGTTCAACCTTTCAGCCCGACGGCGGAATCCAACGCCATGATGTAACCCGGTATTACGATGAAAATGGTACGTTTATACGCGAAGAAGATTTATCATATCCTTACAAATTACACACGGAGCCGCTTACCCAACCCTACGTGAGACCCACTGTTCCAACTCCCACACCAACAGAACCCAAACAGGAAGAAATGCGCTGTGCCGATATTGCCCAAATGCGCGCATACATCGAAAATACCACTGATAAAATTTTGCAGGTTCGTTGCATTCCCAATAATAAAGCGCAAAAGCCAAGTCTTTTGACCATTAAACCCGGTGAACGTATTTTTTGTGCCGAGTATATTATGGCTCAGTTAATCGTGCCCCCCGGCACGTATTATGTTTTTGAACCGGTGAATTTTCCCAAGGGTATAAAATTAGGGCCATGGATTATGGAAAAGAAATCGGAAAGCTCTGCCTGGTACATGGCAAAACTGATATCGGAATAAATTTCTTTTCAACTTTAGTATGATTTTTATGTATCTTTTAGTCATTTGATTATATTTCTTTACTATAAATTTGTTTTTAGTTTGTTTATCTTTCGATTCATAAATCAGCACTTTTTTTAAACCAAAGTGATACATTCATGTTATTAGGGGCAGCATAACACAATCTGATACCATGAAACGAAGCATACACATTTTCTTGTTTGCTATTTTGTCGATTACTCTATTTAACGGGGCCATGGCCCAAACCGGCGTAATTAAAGGCCGCATTATTGATGCCGTAAGCAATGAGCCCATTCCTTTTGCCAATGTGGTTGTGGAAGGCACCATCAACGGAACGGCCTCGGATTTAGAGGGTAAATTTGAACTCACGAAAGTTACGCCCGGCTTTACCAATATCAGCGTGTCATCGCTGGGTTATAAATCACAAACCTACCGTGATATTCAGGTTACGAATGCCAAAGCTGCATATGTTGAGGTGGCATTGGAACCTTCGGCCCGGGATATCGGAGAGGTGGTAATTCAAGCTTCGCCATTCAACAAAACAGAGGAAAGTCCGATTTCCTTGCGCACCGTTGGTATTGCTGAAATTGAGCGGAATCCGGGTGGAAACCGCGACATTTCAAACGTACTGAAATCCTTCCCCGGTGTGGCTTCAACGCCGGCCTTCCGGAACGACATCATCATTCGTGGTGGTGCGCCCAATGAAAACCGTTTCTTCCTCGACGGCATCGAAGTACCCGTTATTAATCACTTTCAAACACAGGGAGCTTCGGGTGGTCCGGTGGGAATCATCAACGTTAACCTGATTAAAGAGGTAAATTTTCTTTCGGGAGCTTTTCCTGCCAATCGGGGGAATGCATTGAGTTCCGTGTTGGAATTCAACCAGGTTGACGGCAGCAGCGATAAATGGAAATACCGCTTTGCACTCGGTTCATCCGATGCGGGCATTACGGCCCAGGGCCCGGTAGGAAAGAAAACGACCTTTATCGGATCCTTCCGTGCTTCATACCTTCAATTTTTGTTTCAGGCACTCCGTTTGCCCTTCCTGCCCACATATTATGATTACCAGATGAAATGGAAAATTAAGTTCGACCGTAAAAACGAGCTTTCCATCATCGGTTTGGGCGCCATTGACCGTTTCCGCTTGAATTTAAAGGATAACGAAACCGAGTTACAACGCTATCAGCTGAGCATTTTGCCTGTAAATAACCAATGGAATTATACCATAGGTTTGGCCTACCGCCACTTTGGCGACAAGGGAAACCACTTATTGGTGGCCAGCCGCAACATGCTCGATAACCGCGCCTTTAAGCATGTGGATAATGACGTGACTAAGCCCAAAACCCAGGATTTTGTTTCGCGTGAAATAGAAAATAAATTGCGGTATGAATATACTGCCCGCGTGGGAACCTGGAAGTTTAGCGGAGGAGCAGGTTTTGAATATGCCCGTTATACCGTATCCACATTTAACCGTTTTAATACCACTACCGGGGTAGATTCTATCCGGTCAAGCAGTGCCTTAGATCTTTACATAGGCAGTTTATTTGGCCAAGTAAGTAAAACCTTCTTCAAAGAGCGATTGGCACTATCCTTAGGTCTGCGAACCGATTTAAACAGTTATAATCAGAGCATGGCCAATCCGCTGAACCAGCTTTCGCCCCGTTTCAGTGCAAGCGTGAAAGTTAAAGAGTGGTTTAACATTAATGCCAATATAGGCCGTTATTACCAAAGGCCACAATATACCGTAATGGGTTTCCGCGACAACAACGGAGTACTCGTGAATAAAGAAAACAACATTAAATACATCCGTTCAGATCATGTGGTTGCCGGCTTGGAGTTTATTCCAACCAAAAGTACCCGTGTTACCGTTGAAGGATTTTATAAATGGTATGCCAATTATCCTTTTGGTTTGCGCGACAGCATTTCCCTGGCCAATCAGGGGGCTAATTTTGGGGTAGTGGGGAATGTTCCGGTTGACAGTAGGGGTAAAGGCCGTGCTTACGGTGCCGAGTTATTGGTACAACAGAAATTGTACAAAGGGTTTTACGGAATTTTGGCTTACACGTTTGTGGTGAGTGAATTTACCGATAAAAATGGCAATTATGTTCCCTCATCTTGGGATAACCGCCATATTTTAACGCTTACGGCCGGTTATAAAATCAAACGGAATTGGGAAGTGGGTGCCCGTTGGCGTTTTGTGGCCGGACAACCATTTACTCCGATTGATACGGCTCTTTCCGTGATTATTCCGGTTTTTGATGCGGTAGGATTCGGTATTCAGGATACTGAACGCTTAAATACCCAGCGGTCCTCTTCTTTCCATCAATTAGATATTCGGGTAGATAAAACATTCTTCTTCAAGAAATGGAGTTTGAATTTATACCTCGATATCCAGAACGTATACAATTTTAGATTCAAGGGCCAAGATTTCCTTACCATTGAACGCGACGCCGCCGGAAACGGAATTCCGGATCCGAACAATCCGGGCAGTTACACGCCGCGCTTTTTACCCAACCGGGCCGGTACGGTGGTGCCTACCTTGGGTGTGATTGTAGATTTTTAAACGTACAAGAGTTCATATAAAAAAGAAAGCCCGGACATTATCCGGGCTTTCTTTTTATAACAGAATTTGCAATATTAGTTTTCGGCCGGTTTACGCTCCTCACGCTCCGGTTTTGGTAATAAAACCTTACGGGAAAGTTTAAATTTCCCCGTTTTTTCGTCAATACCGATTAATTTAATTTCAACGATATCGCCCGGTTTCAAATACTCATCTACGTTTTCAACACGTTTCCAGTCTATTTCTGAAACGTGTAATAAACCCTGACGGCCGGGTAAGAATTCAATAAACGAACCAAAGGCTACGTTTGAAACTACTTTACCGCTGTAAACTTCACCAATTTCAGGTGTAGCCGTAATGCCTTTAATACGGGCAACCGCGGCTTTCATATTTTCAGCATTGTTTGATGCAATTTCAACCACACCTTTATTGTCTACTTCTTCAATATTGATGGTTGTTCCGGTAGTTTTCTGAATCTCTTGGATTACTTTTCCGCCCGGTCCGATTACCGCTCCAATAAATTCTTGTGGAATAATTAAACGAACGATACGTGGTACAAATGGTTTGTATTCCTCACGTGGTTTCGGACAAGCCTCATTCATCTTTGACAAGATGTGCAGACGGCCTTTGCGGGCCTGCTCAAGTGCCTCAGTAAGGATTTCTTTTGACAGTCCGTCAATTTTGATGTCCATCTGACAGGCGGTGATACCTTTTGAAGTACCACACACCTTAAAGTCCATATCACCCAGGTGATCTTCATCACCCAAGATATCAGATAGAATGGCGTATTTACCTGCTTTATCGGTAATTAATCCCATGGCAATACCCGAAACGTGCTCCGGCATGGCAATACCCGCATCCATCAAGGATAATGAACCGGCACAAACCGTGGCCATTGACGAAGATCCGTTTGATTCTAAAATATCAGAAACAATCCGGATGGTATAGGCATTGTCTTTTAAATTAAGAATGGAGTTTTTGAGGGCACGGTAAGCCAGGTTTCCGTGTCCAACCTCGCGGCGGCTTAAACCCGTCATACGCTTAACCTCACCCGTAGAGAACGGAGGAAAGTTATAATGCAGCATGAAACGCTCGGTATCCTGCACCAATGGAAGGTCAATCAACTGCTCATCGAGTTTGGTTCCCAAGGTAACCGTTGTTAAGGATTGGGTTTCACCACGGGTAAACAGGGCAGAACCGTGTGCCGAAGGCAGATAATCGGTTTCAATCCAGATTGGGCGTATTTCGTCGGTGGCACGGCCATCGAGGCGTTTACGTTCATCCAATACCAGACGGCGTGAAGCTTCCCATTCCAGATCAGAAAAATATTGACTGATGAATGGAGCCTTGGTTTCCAATTCTTCTTCGGTAAACGTGGCCTTAAATTCATCTTTAATGGCTGAAACAGCTTCGCGACGGGCTTTTTTATCCTTAACGGTGCCTGAAATCAGGGCGTAAATTTTAGGATAAATTTCGCTGCGCATGCGAGCCAGTAACTCTTCATCCTGTGCAATAGGGGCAATTTCGCGTTTAACGGCAGCTTTACTTACCTGTGCGGCTAAATCTATCTGTGCTTTACATTGTGTGCGTATAGCATCATGGGCAAGCGCAATGGCTTCAACCATTTCGGCTTCGCTGATTTCCTTCATTTCGCCTTCCACCATCATGATGTTCTCCTCAGTAGCAGCCACAATCATGTCGATGCTTGATTCTTTCATCAGGCTGGTTGATGGATTGATGACGTATTTACCGTCAACTTTACCAACGCGTACTTCAGAAACCGGTCCGTTAAACGGAATATCAGAAACCATAAGGGCAGCCGAAGCGGCCAAGCAGGCCAGGGCATCGGGCTGTGTTTCGGCATCGGCAGAAACCAGGGTTACGATAATCTGAACCTCGCAAAGGTATTCTTCAGGGAAAAGTGGACGGAGCGCGCGGTCAATCAGACGGGAAATTAAGATTTCATTATCTGAGGGGCGGGCTTCACGGCGCAGGAAACTTCCGGGGATACGACCGGCAGCCGCAAATTTTTCACGGTACTCAACGCTGAGCGGGAAAAAGTTTTGTCCTTCTTTAGCTTCGGTTGCGGCAACCACAGTAGCTAAAATCATGGTATTGCCTTGTCTCAACAACACCGACCCGTCAGCCTGGCGGGCCATTTTGCCGGTTTCAAGCGTAATGCTCAAATCGGGAGTGGTGTTGAATGTGTGTGTGATGGCTTGTAAATTCATATGATACTTAAAATAAAAAAGAAAAGGCAATTTTTAGAATTGCCTTTTCTACGAAATGATTGTTACTTACGAAGATTTAATTCTTTCAGAATGGCACGGTATCTTTCAATTTCCGTGTTTTTGAGGTAGTTGAGTAATTTCTTACGTTTTCCTACCAGGTTTACCAGCGAACGCTCTGTATTGTAGTCGTGTTTGTGCTCTTTCAAATGTTTTGATAAGTGCTCGATACGGTACGTGAACAAGGCAATCTGTCCTTCGGCCGAACCAGTATTGGTCTCATTGCCGCCGTGTTTCTTGAAAATTTCTTTTTTTGTCTCTGCAGTCAGGTACATGTGAGTTCTCCTTTTTGCTTTATTAATTAAGGGCGCAAATATAGTGCTATTATTTTAAATAGCCAAACAGTTGTATTTTCCATTTCATAATCCCTTTTTTTGTCCCCGAATTTTCATGCGCTTTGCCTTTGCGCCTGATTTTTAGCACAAAAAAATTGTGGGCGAAACGTGAACAAATATTTTAGTTTTGGGGTTTGTTGATTATAAATTTTAATTACTTTTCGGCCACCAAATATTGAACAGGAATAATATCACAATATGTCAGAAAAAGCAGAAATCATCCTAGATGGAAAAAGCTATGAGTTGCCCGTGATTACGGGAACAGAGAATGAAAAGGCCATTGATATCAACAATCTTCGTCAAGAAACGGGTTTTGTTACCTTGGATTCAGGCTTCAAAAATACCGGAGCTACCACCAGTAAAATTACCTTTCTCGATGGTGAAGAGGGAATTCTCCGTTACCGCGGATATCCGATTGAACAACTGGCCGAACGTTCAAACTTCTTAGAAGTGGCCTATCTCCTCATTAACGGAGAATTACCAACCAAAACAGAACTGGACGCATTCAGCGAAAAAATTAAAATGCATACGCTCATTCATGAAGACATGAAACGTTTTTATGAAGCGTATCCAACCTATGCCCACCCAATGGGCGTGGTAGCTTCCATTACGTGTTCATTGTCAACGTTTTATCCCGGTTCCTTAAATCCGAACCGCTCACGCGATAAGGTAGATCTTACCATCACCCGTTTATTGGCCAAATTCCCCACCATTGCGGCTTGGGCTTATAAAAACAGTGTGGGGCATCCCGTTCAGTATCCCAAAAATTCATTGGGTTATGTAGACAATTTCTTGTCTATGATGTTCTCACTTCCTTCACAGGATTATGAAGTAGATCCGGTAATTACCAGCGCCCTGGATAAATTATTGATTCTTCATGCCGATCACGAACAAAATTGTTCTACCAGCACCGTTCGTATCGTAGGTTCATCGCAGGCCAACCTTTACGGTTCAATCGCCGCCGGCTGTATTGCCCTCTGGGGTCCTTTACACGGTGGAGCCAACCAGGCTGTGATTGAAATGCTCGACCTGATTAAACAAGATGGCGGAGATGTTTCAAAATGGGTGGCCAAAGCCAAAGACAAAAATGATCCGTTCCGCCTTATGGGCTTCGGACACCGTGTGTACAAAAACTTTGATCCGCGTGCCAAAATCATTAAAAAAGCATGTGATGATGTGTTGAATAAACTCGGAATCCACGATCCGGTACTCGATATCGCAAAACAACTCGAAGAAGCCGCCCTTACGGATGAGTACTTCGTAGAGCGTAAATTATATCCGAACGTAGATTTCTATTCGGGTATCATTTACCGCGCCATCGGAATTCCGGTGGATATGTTCACGGTAATGTTTGCCCTTGGCCGCTTACCGGGATGGATTGCCCAGTGGAGAGAAATGGTGGACAACAAAGAGCCAATCGGCCGTCCACGCCAGATTTACACCGGTGCCACTACTCGCGATTATGTAAATATTGCAGAAAGAGGCTAATACTAAATCAAAATAAACGGAAAAGCCGGTTCAGCAATGGACCGGCTTTTTCGTTAAAAATACTTAGGTATTCTAACTTCCTCTCAAGCTCTTCCGTTTATGCTTAAAAGGAGGTTTGTATGGCTCTGAACAAAAGTTTCGCCGCACTATTGATGTTTATCACTCTTGCCCTAATGCCAACGGGACTTTATCCTGAAACGGTTTCAACGCATCCGGGCGGTAATGTGCTGTACTGGAAATCCGGGTTCTTACTTATTCCCGCCGATTTCCGTCAAACGCCCCTGGCCGATTCCCATTTTTCAGCTGCATCGCATGTGGGAACCGGTATGGAAATGGCCATGCAGGATGATCGCTTAACCATCAGCGTAAAAGCCTATTTTGTACCCGAACGTTCCTGGATTAAAGTACATGATGAAGACCTCTTGGCTCATGAACAGGCTCATTTTGACATTGAGGAATATTTTGCACGCTTGGCCCGCAAAGAGTTGATTCAAATAAAACGGAAAGGAAAAAGCTTTGACCTTATCCGTACGGAAGCAGATGTAATTTTTGCCCGGGTACTGGATAAACGCAGTGCTTTCCATGAAAAATTCGACAAGGAAACCAATCACTCCCAGCTAACCAAGGAAGAAGAACGCTGGGAAGCTGAGATAAAAAGTATGCTGGAATCAACACGGTATTTAGAAAATACAGAAATACAACTGTATTAACTATAACATACATTTATTTATAAAGATCAGATAATAAATCAATTATTTTTTTATTGGCCGGGTTTTGGATGAACTCAGTACTCAAATAAATAAGCGGATAGCCCGTTTTATAGCGGACTTTAATTTTGCCGTTCAATACTTGCTTAAGCCCTGAAGGGCTATACCAATTGCCGGGTGGAAGATGAACCGTAAACTGCTTTTTGTTTCTTTTCAGCACGGGAAATACATAAATGCCATCACCCAGCATAAAAGATTCTTCCAGGTGTTTTTGGCTTTCGTTTAATGGCTCAAATGCATAGTTTAGGGGGCGTATGATGGGTGCACCTGTTTCGGCATATTCTTTTTCAAGCGATTTGAAGTAAGGGGCCAAGGCATAATGGATGGTCCCCATCCGGGCAAAATGGCTAAGACTAGCGGAATCGGTATACACTTGTGCATTTTTATTGGCTACAAGTCCTTCATGTGTGCGCAGAACGGGTGTAAAAGCATTCAATTCTGCCCATTTGTATAACACTTTCCGCTTGCGGATACTTCGAATAATAGGAAATGTATTGGACGTATAACCACCCACATCGCTATGATTGAGCACTATTCCGCTTACGGAAGAAGAGAGGAGGGCCGGAACCGTGCTTGGAAGTCCGTCGTGCCGACCGAAATTTACGGTTTGGTCACCCATCCAAAACAAAGGAGCATACTTGGCCGATTCACTATATCCCGAACGACAGAAGAATACTATTTTTCCTTCCATTCCAGCTTCAGAAATGGCTTCGCGGTTGAGCTTGGCCCATTCTTCCGGAAAACGGTTATGGTATGCATACGCATCACTGCCATCGTGCAATTTGGCATCCAAGGGGAGCCATTCCCCAAAATCGGCCATCCATCCGCCCAAGCCCATTTCAATCATGTTTTTACGGATAATTTCTTTCATTCGGCTTCGCGCATCCGGGTTCGTTAAATCAACCGTATAGAAAGGAAAACCGGGCATTTGTTGTCTGTAATCTTCACCCTTGGCATTTTTTACAAAGTAACCCTTGCTTTTAAACTCTTCATAAAGCGGACCTTCATTGGCAAAATAGGGGTTGATATAACCCCAGACGCTGATGTTTTGCCTGGATAAATCAGCACAGAATTGTTTAAAATCTGGATACAGGGTTTCGTCGGCCTGCCATTTCCACCAAAGTTGGGAGCCAAATTTGGTTACCCGTTTTCCGCACCAGTCCTGAATCCAGATGGCCGTAACCGGATTTCCGGCGGCTTTTGTGCGTGCAAGTATTTCCAGTACTTTTTCTTTTCCGCCCTGAATGCCCAGTACCGTTCCGCGCGCCGATTCAGGAAGTGCCGGCATTTGACCGTTCATTTTATTGAACGCATTTACGGCCAATGGAAATGAATCGAATTTTCCGATGAGAAACCGGAGTGAATTGCCACGAACCGTAAGCTTGATGATGCCATTTTTGCGTAAATCAATCTGCGCAGGTTCTTTATTTTCAATAAACAAAAAAGTACCATCCGACCCAACAATAAAGGGTATTGGGAAATAACTGGTGAAGTGATTCCCTCCTGAACCGGCCGCCAGGTTGGCAAAAAACGTGAGCGGTTGGTCGCCCCGGCCTATGCCTTGTTCCTCCACAAAAAATGGAACATTCTTGCCATTTAGCCGGTAATGCGAAAATTGTTCACCGCCTCCGAAGAAATCGGGCCGGCCATTAACATGCAGTTGAAGTGTGATCTCATTTAAGGAAATATCCGGGAAATCGGCCTCAATCCGTATTAATTCATCAGAAACAGCCTGAATCGTAAACTGAAACCGGGCCAAGGTGTCCATTCCTTTCAGAAAGGCTTCGGTTTTATAAGGAAGCGCTGAAAAATCGCTGAAGGCTTGGGTAAGTTTTTGGTAACGGGCCAGACGGTAGCGTTTGAAATGCCAGGCTGCATATTTACTCCGGTATTTTTCATGGTTAAATCCCGCTTCCAGATCCTTGTTTAAATCAAAATGGAAAAGGGTATCCTTTCCATTTTTTGATATGAAAAGTTGGCCGTTTTTACTTCCGGCAGTAACCTGGGCATGCATATTGCCGTTTAAGAGCGGACAGGTAAAAATGAAAACGGCGCATGTAGCTGCTTTTAATACCTTTGCGATTGAAGCGATAGATAACACAGGGCTAAAGTATGAAAACTAAAGAAGAAATAGTAGCAAACTGGCTTCCCCGGTATACGGGAATGGCATTGGATAAGTTTGGAAAGTATATTTTACTCACCAATTTTCAGAATTACGTGGATATGTTTGCGGCAAAATTTGATGTGCCGGTAATCGGAAAAGGGGAGAAGGCCATGCCCTGTGCCACGGCAAATGACATTACCATCATCAATTTCGGGATGGGAAGTGCCATGGCGGCCACCATTATGGATTTACTTTCGTCTATTGAACCCAAGGCGGTTTTATTTTTAGGTAAATGTGGCGGTTTGAAAGACAATACGGCACTGGGTGATTTGATATTGCCCATTGCTGCCATTCGGGGCGAAGGAACCGGTTCGGATTATATGCCGGTAGAAGTGCCGGCCCTTCCTTCATTCCGTTTGCAGATGGCTGTTTCGGCAACCATTAAAAAATACGATGAGGATTATTGGACCGGAACGGTATATACCACCAACCGCCGGGTTTGGGAACACGATGAACCGTTTAAGGAATACCTGATTAAAATACGGGCTATGGGCATTGATATGGAAACGGCCACCATTTTTACGGTTGGATTTTCGAACGGTATTCCCCGCGGCGCCCTCTTATTGGTATCTGATAATCCCATGCATCCCGAAGGCGTAAAAACCGATGCCAGCGACCGTGTGGTTACCAGTAATTTTGTTGACCGTCATTTAAATATCGGAATTGATGCCTTGGCAGAGTTGCGTGATTCGGGTGAATCGGTTAAGCATCTGAGGTTTGCCTAATTAAGGCAGTTCTTTTTTGGCCGGCTGATGATTGAGAATGATATCGAATTTGGTAGAATCCAAAAAGGCATTCAGTCCTAAAAAATTCGGATGATCACTTTGTAAACGCTCCGGAAACATATCCTTTTTGTACACATCCATAAAGGCATAGTGGATAAGCTCCGTGCAGTAAAACTCGGTTGTATCGGCAATATCAAACTTATGGTCGAAATGTTTATTACGGGTCAGGTAGCTTTTGGAAGCTTCCGCAATTTCGGCCCGTTGGAGTGAATCAGCTTTATAGCGAACCACTACTAAGGTGTTTAATACACTTTCGCGCACAAACTTATCTAAATTCTCCGTCTGAACTCCATCAATATTAGAGAGTTCGCTGGAAACGGTATGGATGATTTTAATAGAATCACCTTCTTTCAGCACAATACCGCAATGGGAGAGATTGTAGCCGGTATTGAATAAATCGTTGATTACCCCACTTACAAATCCCTCGCCTTTGCGCATGATGATGTCACCATGTTGGAGAAGGGCCTGGTCTTGGGGACTCAGTTTGTAGAGCGCCCGTTTTTCGGGCCGGGCTTGTTGTTCAACCCGGAAATGGTTGAAGCCGGCGTATCCGGTAATGTAAAAAGCCAAGATTACGATTGTAATCTTGGCTTTTAATTTCGTTAGGTTATTCACCTTATGAAAAATTATTTAGTCTCAGCAGCAGGAGCAGCTTCGCCTTCGGCAGGAGCAACTTCTGAAGTAGCAGCTGAATCACCAGCAGCAGGCTCAGTTACTTCTGGAGTTTCGCTTCCACCTTCTTTTTTCTCATTTACTAACCATTTGTCACCTTCTTTAACAAGTGATAATGTGTTTTTACCGTCTTTTGCACAGCAGTAAGTACAAGTTGCTTTGTCACCTTCTTCAGTACATTTTACGTCTTTTACTTCTTCGATCACGGGAGCCATGTTCATTGAAGTTAAAGCATCCAACATGTCTTGAGTATCTTTTGTACCCAATTCTTTGGCTTTTGTGTAGTTTTTGTCTTTAAGAGCAGTTAAGTAATCAGTTGCTACTTTGTCAGCACCATTACCGCCACCGCAAGAAGCTAAAACAACTACTGCAAAAGCACCGGCTAAAAATTTAGTTAAACCTTTCATCTGTATAAATTTTGTTTGTTTATTGTGGCGCAAATGTAAATAAAAAATTACTCATGCAAATACTTTTGAAAAAAAATAGGGCATTTAGCCTCTTTTTTTGAAAGCAGGGGTTTTGTTTTCGGTGCCTTTAAGCAGTTTTACCAGGTTCGTACGGTGTGTATAAACAATGAGCAAAGGCACAATCAGCGCGGTAATGCTTAATATCAGTCCATCGGGTTTGAAGAAAACGAAAAGGATTACCGGGAAACATATGGCGGCACTAATTGAAGCCAGGGATACATATGAACTCAACAGCCAAACCATTAAAAACACAACCACGGAGGGTAAAATGGCCAAAGGGGCCGCAGCCAGCATGATGCCCAAGGCCGTTGCCACGCCCTTACCACCCTTAAATCCGGCAAACGCAGGGTACAGGTGTCCCAATACAGCCATAATGCCGCATACTATACTAAAGTCTTCAACTCCGCCCGGATATCCAAAGCCAATGCCAAGCATATATGGTATCTTAACTGCCAGAAAGCCTTTTATTATATCTAAACTGAGCACGATAATACCGGCCGGTTTTCCCAGTACCCGGAAGGTATTGGTGGCTCCTGCGTTTCCGCTGCCATGCTGCCGCACATCTTTGCCAAATAGAAAAATGCCAATCCAAACCGCTGATGGAATTGAACCCAGGAAATAGCCTTCAGCCAAAAATAAAATGAGCGGTATCCAATCCATATCCTAATCGTTAAATGATTCTAAGAACAGTTCAACACGTCTTTTCGTTCCCAGCGTAAACTGATAGGTAGGTACTCCGTTTTTTCCTTCCACGGTGCGTTTTGAAGCATCCAACTCGATTACCTTATTATTGATTTCGGTATTATATGATGAGTAAAACTGCATGATGTTATTTCTGTAATTGAAATAATACCAGTTATTTGAATCAAACTCTATATACATGGTTACGGCATCACCGCCGCGTTTGCGGTTGATTTCCATCTTTAGCATTGCCGATCGGTTAAACAGTTTGCCATTCCATGATATGATTCCCACATTGCCTGAATGATAAAGCGAACGTTTCTTTTTGTTCCAATACAAATGCACGTTACTGAACATAAATGTGGTGGCCAATTCATCGGGCAGTTTGTCAATAGCGGCTCCTTTGGCTATGAACTTTTCACGGTCCTTTTTATTCGGAATCAGTTCGGCCAGATCTTTCAGGGTCACATCCTCGCTAAGTCCGGCCGAACTGCTCTGGTACTCCTTTATCTTCGCAAATATTAAATCCCAGATTGAATTGTCTAAATAAAAGTTGATTCCGAAAACTACATCCAGTTCAGTGGTGGTGTCGGCAGGTAAATAGTTAATCCGACCTGCAGAAACGGTACTCACCTGACCCAGTTTTCCGCCCAGTTCCAGTTTTCCTTCGCCGTAAGCGGAACAGTCGGAAGGCTTGAATACCATTACGTTTCCTTCTGCATCCGGATTGGCCAGTCGTTCTTTGGAACCTACGCGGTATTCGCCGGTTTTTACATCATAAGCCAAAAAGCCCGATGCGCTCACCACTTCTATGTCGGCATAATTTTTCTTGCCGGAAATCAATACGGGATAGATTCCGCTGCTGTCGGAAGCGAAAGCAAATCCGTTAAACATGATGTTTTTCTGCTCATCGCGTGCTTCAAGGGGCACCGGAATCATAATATCGCCCTCGCCGATAAATCCCTCAGTTTCCATCCAGCGTTTGCTGAGTAGCGGACAATCATGATCAAGCGTAATGTATCCTTTTACAAATGGCTCCGGATTTTTTGAAAAGAGGGTGAAATCGCCCTTATACGAAACATTGGGCATGAATTTTAAACTGTCAGCCGCCTTAATGTTGCCTTTGGCTTTTACCTGCTTCAGGCTGTCAACCATTAGTGAGTTCATGAAAATATTCTGCACCCTACCGGTCTTGTCTTTGTATTCATAAGTGCCCGAGCCGCCTATGTTATATTTACCGCCAATGCCCACTCTTCCGTTTTTAAGCACATGAAAAGGTTTTTCTTTTGGCATGTGCAGGGTAGTATTAAATAATGAATCCATGCGGGCATCATCTCTCAAGGTTACTTTTCCGTCGCCTAGAAAAACGCGGCTGTCGGCCACATCAATGAAGGCTACTTTTTCGGCATAAATTACTTTGTCTGAAGCCTTGAACAGGGCATAGGGTGATTGAAATTCCAACGAATCCTGGCCTGCTTTGGTAGACACGAAACGGAATCCTTCCTTCTGGTTTTCTTGCTTGGCCCTCAGTTCAATGTCATTATTGTCCATGTTCCAATCAATTTTTTCGCTGAAAGCACGGTATTTATTGATCGGAAAATCAACGTATGCATTTTCGTTATTGGCTTCAAATTTTCCTTTGCGGAGTTTGAAATCAATATCGGTTTTCATATTCTGGGCCATGAAAGAAACGCCTTCGGCACCTGTTTCGGTATTGATTTCTTTCAGTTTAAAGTTACTGCTGTCGGTGAGAATATTATCCGTTTTCAGGTCATAATCGGCAGCCATCAATTCGGCTTTGCCCAAGTCAATTTTTCCACCGCCTTTTATGCCATTGTCGGTAACTGTCATTCTGCCGTCCAGCTTAGCTTTCCCGTCGTACATATTGAATCCGGATCCGAGGTTACGTACGTCGTATTTCCCGTTTTTGGGTTCCCAGTGAACATAAACAGAATCGGCATTTACGTCGGGTGTGCCGTTTTTGCCGGTGGTTTTATCTACGGTAAACCGCTTGGCAAGGGCATTCATGCTGTCGGGGTAAAAACGGAAATCGTCTGATTCGGTTTTGGCGGTCAGGTATTCCAAACGTCCCTTTCCACGCAGTCCTTCATGCGACATGGTAACGGTTTGGAAATATTTTGCCGGACCTCCGTAAATCGGATAACCCGTTCCGGGCGTCTGTGCCCTGATTCCTAAACTGTAATCGGGCATTACACGCAGTTTATCTTTTATATCCGGAAATATACCGGCTGAGACCAAGGTACCGTCCAATAGCAGGTTTTGGGTCGGAAATACATCCAGACTGTCAATCACGAAAGGCTCTATCTGAAAATAAAATTCATCCTTTTTATATACCCCGCCGGCAATGGATCTATTGTTGTAAAAAGTATACGAAGGCTTTTTGCTGGTGAAAATCGGAAAGCTGGCCAAAGGTTTTACTCCCGACTTGTTCAGCGGAGCATCAATCTGCAAGTTTCCGCTTAGGTCATGGATTGCGGTTTTCACTTTCTCATCCAGGTATTGGCCTCTTTCATCCTGCTCAAAACGTTTTACGGCCATGCGGATTGAATCTACGGACGGCATGTTCATGTTGAACTTGTCGTAATCCAGAAAATAGGTTTTTCCGAAAAAGGTAAATTTACCGGCTGCCACCGTACCGTCAAAACTGAAATCCATATCTTTGTACATGGTAATTTCCTGCTCATGCGGATAAATAACCACCTGTTGGGAATCGCTTAACAAAACAGAGCCGATACCGCGCATTTTTAAGTTGTAATCCATCAGGCTCAGCGTGGCATTTTTTTCCCGGATAACGGAGTTAAATTCAATAATATCGTAATCGGTCAGGCGTGAGCGTGCATTTACAATATGAAAAAAACGGTCTTTTACAATGTACTCGTCCCGGTTGATATTATAAGAAATCAGTCCGTAGATGGACATTAACATCAAAAATTGCCTAACCTGCGAAGCATCATCCCGAAGGAACATGGCTGTTTCTTTACCTGTGAAGGTTTTCCGGTCACCATTTTTTAGGTAAAACTGCTTCAGTAAGTTCAGCGGACTGATATCGCCCACACCGTCCAGGCGTTCGTAAAGTCCGTCGCGGAAATAGTTGGAAGATAAAAATCCGGCTCTTCCTTCGGAGCTTCCTTTAATGGATGAAAGTTCAATTTTATCTTCATTGGTCTTCCAATAAAGGGCTTCGGCATCCATGTCAATATTATGGTAGCTGTTCAGGTAGAGGCTTTTTTGAAGTCCGGAGCCTAAACGCAATAAGGACAGTTCGCGTTTATCGGTGAGGTATTTAAAATTAAGTCCCGGCTGGTAAATGGAATCAACCGTATCGTTTTTATTGATGTAAATGGTAACTTCTGCATCTTCGGAAGAGATGGTGTTTTCGCGGAAAGCGTAATTGAGGGCCGCAATTTTAATGAACGGTTCATTGTTCCGGTTGAAAATGATGAGGGCCGGATTTTCAGCGTCTCCGGAGCCGATGAATTTGTTTCCGTTGAATTGAAATCCGCCCAAATAACTCACATCTTCCGAAAGCTGATCGAGTTTTACCCGTTTGTCATATCCTTGAAATCTCGGGTATGATGCGTTTTCGGGAGTTACGTTGTTCAGTACTTTTTCTTCCATTCTACCCATAATCGGTTCTTTAAAATACCGGGTATGGGTAAATAGTACTGAATCGGCCGTGTACTCGGGCGTTTTAAGTGCAATGGAATACTTTCCCAATTGGGCATTTACCCATTCCCTGGGCATTCCGGCGCGTTCCCAATACACAATTCCGCCTTTTCCTACCCATTTGTTTTCGGTCATGAGCCAGGTACCGGATGTATTGTGGATTAAGGCACTGTCGTTTCTGGAATAGGTAATCAGGGTGACACCCGAAAACTGCACAACGGGTTCTTTACCTTCTTCATATTCAAGCCTATATCCGCCGTAAACCATCCATTTGGTAGAATTGGATTCGTAGATTACATTATCATCAAACAAACGGAATGAGTTTTCCAGAAAGTCGGAACAAGTGCCCTGTGGTTTTTTTCGTAATACAAAAAGGGCTGCTTTCTGCCATATTTTAAACTCTGCATCGGGCCTTGCATTGTAAGAGGAGGCAAATACCGCATCCAGGTAACTGGAATAAAAAGGGTAAACCCGGTATTTCTTTTTAGCCAGTTCGGTGTAAAATTCCTGCATCAGGGCAATACGTTCATTGCTGATCATATTGGTTTTCAGTTCGGCATCCAGTTTTTCGGCATAGAGTTTACCCTGAACTTTGTCGTTATAAATCAGTATTTCCTTGAGTTCCCCAAACAGCTTGGTCTTGTCGTTACTAAACGTTTGCCCGAAAACTTGTGTTCCCAGACTGCAAATGATAAATGAGAAGGTAAAAATGAATGCTTTTTTGCTGTTCATTATTCTTTTGTGAATTTGATGGATGCCCATTGGTTCTTTTCTTTCAATACCGGATTCAAAAATCCGTGTTTGGCAAACGTAGCCTCCAGATCCACGCGGTCGGGCACATAAAAGCCGCTGATGATTAATGTGCTTCCCGGCTTGGCTGATTCGGCAATCTCGTCTTGTAATGCAAGTAAGGTATTTCGGGTGATGTTTGCAATAATCAGGTCAAATTTTCCGTATGGACCTTGCTCTGCCCGTGCATCAATCAGTTTATAATTAGCTACTTGGTTGGTATTGAAATTTTCAAGGCAGTTTTCAAGGGCAAAATCTTCAATTTCTGTGGCCAGGATGGATTCCACTCCCAATTGATGGGCCAGAATGGCTAAAATGCCTGTTCCGGTTCCCATGTCGAGCAGGGTTTTGTGTTTAAATTCGGTTTCCAGCATGTGGCGCATCACCAGTTCGGTGGTGGCATGATGACCGGTGCCGAACGACATCTTGGGCGTAATTTTGATCTGGTGTTTGATTTCGGGTTTTTCCGGATGAAAATGGGCGTGTACATAAACCAAATCGTCAACCAGCACGGGTTCATAGTTGTCTTCCCAGGCCTGGTTCCAGTTTTGGGGCGCAATTTCGGCCGATTTCCATTCACTGGCAAATTCATTCAGGTATTCTGCCGGAAGCAGTGTTTCATCAAAAAGGCTTGAATCAATGTACGCTTCAATTCCCCCGTTGTTTTCCACAAAACTTTCAAAGCCTATTTCGGCCAGTTCGGTTATGAGTATGTCGGAAGCGATTTCTTTTTCGGTTTCGGGTTTGAGCGTGATGTATAGTGCGGTATAGTTCATTTAAATGGCGGCTTGTACAATGGCTGAAAAAGTATGTGAATCTAAAGATGCACCGCCCACTAATGCCCCGTCAATATCAGGCTGGGAGAGGAGTTCGGCTGCATTTTCAGCTTTTACGCTTCCTCCGTACAAAATGCGAATTTGCGCGGCTGCTTCTGCCGAAAATTGGTTACCAAACCATTGCCGGGCATACGCATGTATTTCCTGTGCCTGCTCCGGACTGGCGGTTTTGCCCGTTCCTATGGCCCATACCGGTTCATAAGCCAAAATTAATTGATTAAGTTTCGTTTCGGGAACGTGCTGAAGTGTTTGGAGCTGCGTTTGAATGAATGCAAAATGATTTCCGTTTTCGCGCTGTTCCAGTTGTTCTCCAAAGCAATAAATGATTTGCAATTCCGCATCAAGTGCCTGATTTATTTTTTTCAGCAGCACCGTTTCGTCTTCTCCAAAAATATGGCGGCGTTCAGAATGGCCTACCAAAACATAATTTGCACCGGCCGAAACACACATGGCCGCCGAAACTTCACCGGTAAATGCTCCCGATGATTCTGTTGCACAGTTCTGGGCTCCGGTAAACATACCCGTGTTTTTTAATATACCCGAAACGGCAAATAAATGGGTGAAAGGCGGAAATAAAACAATATCAACCTGTTCTGTATAGTTTTTGAGTAATTGATAACACTCCTTAGCCAATTGCATGCCTTCGGGAAGGCCGGTATGCATTTTATGGTTTCCGGCAATCAGTTTGGTTCGTTTCATCGGCTTTGATACTATAAATCACAAATCCATAAACGGATTATTTCATGTAATCGCGCTTAACATCTTCAAATGTAGGGAAATCATTATGGTGCCACATACCCGTAACCACCGTATCTTTCATCATAACCAATCCCGGATTTGAGCGGATGATGGTTTTGAGCGAAGTGGCGTCATTGCTGTAATAAGGGAATGCATTCTGATGCTGGTGACGGAATTCCTCCACCATGTCGGCCGATGAGGTGGCTCCTATAAATTCAATGCCTTCTTTCTGACAGGCCGCCACAAACTCGTTCACTTTGGGCATTACGGCCGTATTCGTTTTTTTCAGGTCGTAGGCTACCAGCATAAATTTATAGCCGGGTTTAAAAATGAACGTTTCGGCATACGCTTCACCGGTTTCCGGATTGTCGAGCGTGAAATCGTGTATGGGCGCTTCAACAGCTTCTTTATTAATCTGTTTCCGCTGGTTAACAAATTCGTTGTTGGCAATGAACTCTTCTGTCATCCATGAAAAATCATTGATGGGTTTACCGTCGGTATTTTTTACGGCCAGGTATTCTTTCACTTCGCCGGTTTTTGTGTTTTTATAAACCATGTACACATCGGCAAATTCGGGTTCACCAATCATTTTTTGGGGAACGATGTTACCAATGGCCCAAGGCCGGTAGTCTTTAATGGGTAGGTGGTTATAACAATGAATGGTAAACCAGGAACATAAAATTAGTGTAAGCAGGCTGAATGAAAACTTGCGGATAGCTTCTGATTTTAATCCGTAGTGCAAAGCCACGCGTGCCAGCAACATAATGCTGATGAATACGGCAGGTAAATACCATTTGAATACCAGTATGGAGGCCACAAAGGCCACGATGATGGCCACAACCGAAACGATTTTTTCGTTGAGGTCAAAGTCTTTTCCGTCAATCCGCTTGGCAAAAATGAGTAGGGGAAGCACAAAAATGCCCAATACCAGATCTTTGTAGAATGATTGCCATGGGGTCAGTTTCAGGGCATCGCCAAAACATCCGCAGTCGGTTACCTTATTAAATTCGGCGCTGTACCAGGTTAAGAAACCGAAGAACACAATTAACAGAAAGAGTAAAATACTGGAGAGCCGCATGTAATACCCGGCCAGTACCAAAAGACCTAAGATAATCTCCAGGATACTCATGAAGACGGAGAGTTCAAGGGCTTTTCCGTGCATAAAATCGCAGAAATCATTGAACCAATGGTCTTTTTCTTTTGAAATCATATTTACAGTGGCTTCCTGCGTATACATAAATGCGCTGGCCGCGTCAGGAGCGGTGAGGTCTATGGGGTTACCATTGTAGTCGGTAGGTTTGATGCTGGAAGTGCCCAACATTACGGCGCTTACTTCTTCAGCGGTAAGGTCGCGCATGGTGTAGGTGGTATCGGGGATGCTGTCGGTTAGTTTAAAAACGGTAAAATATTCTTCCATTTTGTAGGAAAACCCAAGCGGATCGTTCGCTTTAATCATACCCGAAATGACAAACAGAACGCCGACAAAAATGCGGCAAAACGACAAAAATGTTTTCATACTTTAAAATTTACCAATGAGCACAAAAATAATAGTTTCACCGAGCTATCGGGTACTTTATGTGTATGGGATGGCTTAATATATTGTTAATATGTGATTTTTTGATTGAGTGGGGCTGTCTGTAAGACCAAGAAAATAGTTTTTTTTTGTTAAAATAATGAGCAAAGTAACGACTTGTTAAAAACTAAAAAATCGTTTCTAAGTTTTCCTTACTACTTATGATTTTTATTATAAACAGCGAATATGGTAACAATACTATCATTTAACGGAATTAATACTTCTTTATACATAAAGCTGAACCATTTTATGTTGCTTTTTTGTTTTCGGAGTGATTGCTTTTTCGTAAGCCCTTGATTTTTTTTGTATATAAATCTGTTAAACAATGGTTTAGGCTGTTAATCGATTTCACTTTTGCTGATAAGTGTGGTGCAATGGCAAATTGAAATATCTGTAAAATACTGATAATCTTTATTTTATGATTTATATTTTACGGATGAATTAATTATTTATGCCAATGTTTGCTATCCATTCAAAGTTTATTAATTTTAGCTCATAATCAGTATGTAATTTTAACCAAGAAGATATGTAAATTTTTTATGTGTGATACCAGGAAAGCCATTTATCCTGAGATTTCATGTCAACTAATGAAATATGATAAGGCTAATAATAAATTTAGTTGGTTAACCTCTCTCGATACTTCTTATGATATGTTGAATTTTGAGGTTCAAGAATATTCGTTTATGATAATAATTGAAATAATTAGATTTTAGTTAAATATTTTTAATTATGAGTAGGATTAAAATCTAAATAATATTTAATTTAAAAACATGGAGCATTATTTTTACGATACAATTTCTCATTTACGTTTGACTCAGGAAATGATTTTATATGATAAGATTCTGACTATTAATTCTGAAGATGAACGATTGGTCAAAGATTTTTTGCTAGTTGAATATGAATCAGAGAATATAAATTATCCTTTTGAAAGTCCTGAATTCAATCCGGATGCTGCATTATGGGCGGCTAAAATTGTATATATTTCATGTCAAATTATTTTTTACCGTGAACACAGTGAATCCGATTTATCTTCGATTTTGCCTGCCTATGTTGCAGAAATAACTCCAGGTGCCATTCTTTCGGCTGATCTGTGTCTTCGCTTTTTGCCTCAAATTTTAAATGAGGCGAAGCAAATTGATCCAGATGATTTACTCTGTGATTTACTTCATGAGATTCTTAAAAAATGGCATTATTCAGCCATAGGAACAGAGATAGATGATGTAGTATTTGATTTTTCACCTATTTTTTCTAATTTATGTTTAGAGCAAATGTATTTGAATCGTGTTATCGAAAAGAAAGATATAAAAAGAGCGGAGTTAGATTCAATAAACAGAAGGATAAAATCTGTATTGGGTAATCATGCTACATTTTTTTGGCCAGAATTAATAAAAAACACTAAATTATGGAACAACTGAGTAAGTTAAACGAAGTATTAAAATTTTTAAAAAAGTCTTTTATAGGAAAGGATGAAATTATTGATTTATTAGGTATTTCCTTGATTGCAAATGAGAATGCTTTTCTTTTGGGGCCTCCAGGTACTGCCAAAAGTGCAATTGTAAGAATGCTTTCTGATTGTATTGCGGATGGGAAGAATTTTGAATATTTATTAACTCGTTTTACGGAACCAAATGAAATTTTTGGTCCTTTTGACATTCGTAAATTAAAAGAGGGTGAATTGGTTACGAATACTGAAGGCATGATGCCAGAGGCATCTGTTGTGTTTTTTGATGAAATTTTTAATGCGAATAGCGCTATTTTAAATAGTTTATTAATGGCACTAAATGAAAAGATTTTCAGGAGAGGAAAAGAAACCCGAAGATTACCATCGCTTATGTTTGTGGGTGCAAGTAATGTACTGCCCGAGGAGGAGGCTCTTAATGCGCTGTTGGATCGGTTTTTGATTCGCGCTAAATGTGATTACGTAGAGCCAGATAAATTGATTGATGTTCTGGTAGCAGGTTGGAATCTTGAAAACACTATTAAAATTCAAAAGCCAGTGATTTCCTCAGAAGATATTCGAAACTTGCAATTTGAATGTAGAAAAGTTGATTTGGTTCCAATACGAAAAGCCTATCTTGAAATTGTTCACTCCCTCAGAAATGCAGGGATAAAGGTTTCGGACAGGAGGGCTGTTAAATTACAGAACCTTATTGCCGCAAGTGCACTAATCTGTGGACGAAATGTGGCTGTTAGAACGGATATGTGGGTGTTGAAATATATTTGGGACAGAGAGGAGCAAATCGAAATTTTGGAGGGTATTGTTAATAATTTTATTGATAATGAAATTGATGAAAAGGCCCATCCTCAAGCGCTTATGAATAAAGCTCCAAATCCAGAGGAGGTTATGAAAGAGGTGAAATACCTAGCAAATAAATGGCAAAACGAGAAGCTTAGTTTTGAAGAACAAAATGTAATTAAAGATAAACTTCGTTATGTTCAAAATCGATGCGCCTGGATAAAAAGTAATGAACAAAAACAATATATACAAGCTGAAATTGATGATTTATGGCAGAGAATTCTTCAGACAATTTAAATTATGTTATTGAAATTGATATGGCCAATATTGAATATCTGGGCAATATTCGCCATTGGGATAATTTAAAGTTTGCTTCAGAGTCTGGCGCAGCTTGGATAAAAAACATCACTGAAATTCAGTTTCATTCGGCTGATATTCTTTCAATTCCCAATATTAAAAGATTTATATGTTCAGATAATTTGTTGTTTCCTTTTCAAAGCGTATTGCCAATAAAAAAAATGCCAAATTTGTTGTGGGTTCCTATTGATAAAGCTTTACCATTAAAACTACCAAAGGTAAATAATAACTATTTTGGAATTAACCAAAGTCTTGATATTCGTCTTGTTCCGAGTAATGACTTTCAAGAAGCCAAGGCACTTTTTGTTCCAATCTCAGATGCATCTTATTACATATGTAATGCTTCTTCAGTACGCTTAAATCCATTACGTTGGTTGCTAGTTGATAAAAAATTTGCGTTAATATATGGTGAACCTTTACTTCCCATTAAGGGGAAAGCTTTTTGGCAAAAAGGACCTTTTCTATTTCCCTTAGGATTTAAGTTGGAATATACGATTTTAGAATCACAAATTGAAAATTATATAAATATAAGTAAATCTCATGTTATTTGGTGGAAATCTGAATCTGAATATGTCTTGCTTGATTCAGTCAATTTTAAACCATTGTCAATTGCATCTTGGAGACAAACCTTAAAAGTAGCTGTAGATGAGTCCATTTGATTATTTTCAGACCTATGATAAATATTTTTGGTCATGGGAGGAAGAAACTGACGTAATTGTAATGTACAATGGGGCAACAATTGCTTATACAGCAGAAGTTTCTAACCATTTAATGGCTCTTGGAGAAAATGGATTGCCTCCTTTTGGATCTGTTCTTATGGCTATTATAGCAACCAATCAAACTTATAATGATGGCTTAACTGCTCTAAAGTCATTGTTATTTCAATACGAACAGGATAGTCCTGTAAATATGGCCACCGCATTTCAGTTTTTAGAAAAACTACAGTCGTTAAATTCTGAATATAAGGTAGGCAAGATGAGGAATACTTTACTACGAACAATTTTTGATAATTCTCATAATCGTGTAAATCGAAATACTTCCAAAGGCCTTCTCGTTTTTTTTAAAAACGATATTAAACGAAGCAGTGCAAGAATAAATAGGACTAAACCGTTTCGGATAAATGTTTTGAATAAAGATTTACGTGTATTTGAATTGTTGAATAGTTTATTTCCCACAACACAGTCGATAGTTGATGCAATGGGGATTTCGGCCGAATTAACTAATGAAGAGCTGCCACTAATTGACACGACGACTGTATCTGGTAAGAATTATGATGATTTTGTAGAGCAATTAAAATCTGATTCGCAAACTTTTCAAATTGGTTCACTAATTAAGCCAATCTGGGGAGGCTTTAATATTCCTATTTTCAATGCCCAACCTAGTGAGCAACCTTTGGGTGGGATTTCGGATTTATCAAACAAAGGAGATTTTGACAAATTGTTGGTGTCTGAATTTGCGAACGATGACATTGTTTTTATGTCTCGTTTGGCAAATAGGGAAGCTTTATTTATGCATCGTGAAATGCCTCCAATTTCAGACAAATTACAACGCATAATTTTGATAGACGTTTCTCTGAAAACGTGGGGAGTCCCTAAAATATTGGCCTATGCCTTTAGTTTGGCAATAGCCAAACATCCTAAATCACTGGGAGAACCTCAGATATTTGCAGTGGGTGACAATTTTTACTCAATCGATTACGGTTCTATTAGTAAATTAATATTGGGCTTGCAGAAGGTAACCGTTGCCATAGACTCAAGTGCCGGAATCATGGCTTTTTTGAAAGAATTTAAGCTAATGAAGCACTTGGAAATATTTTTTATTACAAGCGAAGATTTAATTGAAAATCAAAATATTAGAAAAATATTTTATGAATATAATAATTTATTTAAATATGTAATTACAACCAGTTTGAATGGTGAAATTCATTTCCTTAAAAATAAAAATTCAGCATTAAAGTTGTTGGATACGATTAAGTTGGACCTAAACCAACTTTGGAAAAAAGGGAACAAACCTATTCTTTACAGAGCTAAGGATGATGATTCTGATTTACGAAATTATTCAATTTTATATCCAATACCCACAAAAATTAATAAACGTTTCAGTTTAAAGGAGGAATTCTATTTTGTATCAAATCGATTTTTATTTAGACATTATAATTCAGAACAATATCAAAAGGGTTGTGAACTAATATTAGCGGATATACCATCAAACGGAATATATAAATTAGGCAGGACGAATTCAGGTGAACTGTTGTTTTTAATATTTAATCCCGCCAATAAAGAAGTTCGTATTATAAATTTAAAAACATGTGAATCAGTTAGGTCCATATTTGTTGAATGGAGGTCTGGATATTTAAATGAGTTCATATTTTATGAAAACTATTTCATGTATCTAAAACCTAATAATGCTTTAACATATAAATTTATCCCATCATTTGGGTTGGAAAAAATTGATATTGAGGTGGGCGTGTATGAATTTGAAAGATTTAATACGATTACTCCTGAACCAAGCCTAGATATTAAAGAAGTGGGGAAAACCTTTAATATTCTTAAAAATGTTAAATTAATTTATATAGATTCGGACAATGTTTTAGTGTTTAACTCTCTTCAACTTACAATAAATAATATTGTTTTACTATCTCAGGTTGATAATAATTTAGTGAAATTAAAAGTATCTGCGATTTATAATTCGGATTCAAAGAGTTTTATATTTCCAGATGGTAGTGAGATTATAGTTAATGCTCTAGGAATGTTTATTTTGAAAAGTAAAAATAAAGAAATTCCAACTATATATATCAGCTCCACAATCAATACAGGTATTGGAATGGCTGCTGATATACATTTTTCAGGTGATCCATATTATTTAAAATTACCTTTTATTTCTTTTCGATTAAATGTTGGAGATTCTCAAAAATTAGTAGCTTGTAAGATTCTCAAAAGCTACATGGATTGCAGTTTGTCAAGTATTAAGAAATGGGTTGATAATTCGCCATCTGATTTTTCCTGTCACATGAAGTTAGAGCATGCTGATAAAATGGCGAAAGATTTGAAAGAATTAGGAGTCTCGCTTTCTTATTATTCTGATGTTGATTGTGATAAGGTGATAATTCCAACGGATTTATTTTATAATACATATATTTCAAAGTTTATTGAACAAATTATTCAATATGGAAATTCAAATTAGGCCTTTTAAAAATAATAGTTATCCATTATTGGGTTTTTTGTTAAAGGGCAAGGATGTTTCAAGCTGGCTGTCAATATTGCAAGTCATTCAGCTTGATTTATCCGAAACTAAGGTATATCCCATTCCTGGGTTTCAACCGAACTCTGTTTGGGGATGTTTTGTATATTCTTCTCGGTGGGGTGATGATCTAAATTTACCAATGGTTATTAGATGTCAATCAATTAATAATAAGTTGTTTATTCCTGAACTTTCAATACTCTATCCGCAGATAAGTGACTCAGAGTTGTCTAGTTTTTTTGCTGAAAATAACTTTGTTTATCACCCTGAGTTTGGCTTCTGTGAATTAACATCCTCAATTGATTGGGGTTCTATTCTTAATTTTTCAAATCCCTTGACGGTCGAAATTTACCAACCACTATTGCCACCTGCTTGTCCGTCTATAATTAAACGGTTAGAAATTAGATCATTGCCCGCTGATGAGCTTTTGGAAAATTTCGAAAGGAAATCATTCCCGAAGCAAAAAAGCTTAAAAGAAGGTCGGTTGAAGCTGTTTGAAAAAATTAAGTATAATTTGCTAAAACCGCTAATAGGGAAAAAAAATAGTAACTCAAATTCGGGGTCTGGTGAAGCTTTTTGGGCCAAACCAATAGCTCAACTTATAAACACTTTGTTTCCTAAAGGAAATAAAGTGTTTGATTTACTTTTGCAGGATTTTGAAGAATTGGAAAAACGGAATAAATCGGAAGTAGATAAGTTGTTTGACTTATTTTCCAAGAATCCTGATGAAGCATTAAAATATGCTATTCCTTTAGATTCAAATGGAACCAATCGAGGTTCGAACTCCTATGGTTATAGATTAAATATATTATGGAGTTCTCTTAATTTATTTAGCAACAATGAACGAAGCACTTCTGGCTCTGTTTTATTTCCAGATGATTCATTTAATAAGCTTCAAAATCAATACCATACAGCTGCTTCTAAATTTATTGAAGAGAAAAAATACGATAAAGCAGCTTTTATCTACATGAAATTACTTAAAAACCATTACAAAGCTGCTGAGATATTAGAAGAAGGTCGAATGTTTCCTGAAGCTGCTTCTGTATTTCTAAAGTATTGCAATAATAAAGAAAGAGCAGCCAATTGCTTTGAAAAAGGAAGAAGGATTTCTGACGCTATTTTTCTATATAAAGAACTTAATATGAATGAAAAAGTTGGAGATTTATACTTTTCTCAGAATAATTTGAATGAAGCTAGGTATAATTATCAGTTAGTGGCAGATGATTATTTAGCAAAAAAACAATATGTTAAGGCAGCATTGATTTTGAGAATGAAAATGAATGATAATATTTCTGCTCAAAATTACCTTTTGGAAGGATGGAGACAGCAAAATGATGGTGTAAATTGTCTTAATCTTTATTTCAAGAATATTGCTGATGTAAATGTCTTATCTCATGAAATAGATGTTATTTACAAGAATGAAACCAATCGGGTAAATAAGGTGGAATTTTTAAAAGTATTAAAACATGAATTCAAAAAAAATGAAATATTGGCCAAGCAAACTAAAAATATTGCATATGAAATTGTTTCTGAATTAGCAGAAAATAAGCCAAATGTACTGAATGAGTTATATGGTTTTGTAAATGATGTTCAATTAGATAAAGATATTGTACGATTTAAAACGAGAAACTTGTATTAATGGTTGCAGCTAAAATTTTCGTTTTACAAATGATAGTATTTTAGATTGAAAACTATAATTTTGTATTGGTTTTGATTCTAACCTGGTACTCGCATAACCCAATAGCATTTATAGTGATATAGTATTCAATTGCTAATTAACTTTTGACATAAATTTACTATTGTCTATTTTTACCATCTAAAATTTATAAACCATGATGGGAAATATGATGGAGAAACTGCAAGCCATGCAACAGCAGATGGAGCAGTCGAAAAAGAGATTGGAAGCCGTTTCGGTAGATGCGGCATCGCCCGATAATTTGGTAAAAGTGGTGTTTACCGGAAATAAAAAACTCAAATCAATTCAAGTATCGCCAGAATTGCTGGGTCGCAATGATGCCGAAGAATTGGAAGACCACTTGGTGTTGGCCATAAATAAAGGGCTTGAAGCCGCCGAAAAAATTTGGGAATCAGAAATGCGAGGCATGGCCGGCAGTCTGATGCCCGGCATGGGTATGTAAACAAAAAAGCTGAGTTTTACTGAGCTTTTTTGTTATAATTTCATCGGTTCAATGCTGTACCCTTTGGGTATTTTAAACAGGTTTTTCGAAGGCTTTGTGGTTGAAATTTTGGTTACGGTAAGTACAACGGTCAGTCCGTTTTGAATTACCATTACTTTAAGTGGCGTACCCGGCGCTCCTTTGCTGGCAAGCATACCGGCCATGCTGCCGTTACTTCCGCTCATGGCAGGCATAAGCAGTTTGTCGGTTGTCCAAACGTACGAAACAGATTCACCTTCAGCGGTTTTGCTTATCACTTTGTATTTTTGACATGCATAACCCTGAATATCCAGTATTTCATCTTCTTTGGTTGCTGAAGTCACATCGCTTGGTTTGGCCGCATTTTCCATCGAAATCTCATAAGCTACTTTTTCACCGTCTTTAATCATGTAACTTTTGTTCTTTTTCGATACAGAAAAAACGCGCCCGACCATGGAACTCATCAATCCGCCCTGCATTTCAACCGAGGTTTCATTTTTAAGGATATCAATCGTCATGGCAGTAGGCATGAGTGAGGCCATGGTTTCAAAACCTTCGCCTTCAAAACTGAATGAATAGGTAATCTGGCCTTCAAAAGTTTTCTGGGCCAGGGCCGCCGTCCCCATCAGGATAAGGCAGAGTAGGGAAAGGAGTGCTTTTTTCATGTATAAATGATATCTGTATTTATGCAACAAACATACATATTCTTACCTTATGTTTTAATTGTTGGACATGCGCCCTATTTTTCTCAAATTTTCACATGAGTTTAACAGAGATTGCGGCATATTAAAACTATCTTTAAGCCATCTATGAAACACGTATTTACAATTTCTTTCCTGTTTCTTTCGCTGTGGCTTTCTGCGCAGGAAAATCCGGCCGTCAATAATCCAAAAGAGAAGAAGGTATCCCGCCTGGGCGAATACAAGGGATACTCTGAGGCCAAATATGGCGGTTTTGATTACCGTTCGTTTTATTTTGATGCAGGACAAGGACTTAAACTGGCCGTAGATGTGTTTTTGCCCAAAAAACGGAAGGAAGGTGAAAAATTTCCGGCCATACTCTATCTTACCCGCTACGTGCGTTCCCTTCAGGCTAAAGCTATGTTCCGTATACTGAAAGATCCTGCTTTGGGGCAGATTGGCGAAGATGAAATTAAATTTTTCACATCCCACGGTTATGCCTGCGTGATTGTGGATGCCCGGGGAAGCGGCGCATCTAACGGAAAGCGGGATATGGATTTTACCGAGGAAGAAATCAAGGATGTGTTAGGCATTATGGACTGGATTGTGGGCCAGTCCTGGAGCAATGGCAAGATAGGCACCACCGGGGTTTCGTATGTGGGCACTACGGCCGAATTGATTATTGCAAACCGTCATCCGGCGCATAAAGCCGCCATTCCGCGTTCGGCTATTTTTGATTTGTATGAAGATGTTTCTTTTCCGGGCGGATTGAGGCAAGGCCCGTTTGTGAATGTTTGGGGTGCCACCACGGCCGCACTGGACAGAAATGATATCGGCTACGTGAGTAAAATGGCTAAAATGCTGGTTAAGGGAATTAATCCGGTTATGAATGATAAAAAACGGATTGAGCTGGACAAAGCGGTTGCCGATCACAAAGAAAATTATGAAGTATACCGGGATATCCTCACCATTGAATACCGCGATGAACTACATAAACGTTTAAATAAACCCATTGATGATTACAGTGTTCACAGCCGTATTCCGGCTATTGCGGGCTCGGGGACGGCTATTTTTCGTATCGGCGGTTATTATGACGGTGCATTGGCGGCATCTGTTATTAAAGGCTTGCTGAATACGCCCAATACCGAACGTGTTTTATTGGGTCCCTGGGATCACGGCCCGCATGATTTTGCCAGCCCGTTTGGGAAATACAGCGAAGCTAAATTTGATATTTACACCGAAATGCTGCGTTTTTTCGACTATCACCTGAAAGGCATAGATAATGGTATACAGCGCGAACCCAAACTGAACTTTTACACCGTGGGGGCCGAAAAATGGGATACGGCTTCTGTTTGGCCGCCTGCCGGAACACGTGAGTTAACGTTCTGGTTTGCGGATTCAAGCTTAAAAGCAGAACCGAATCAGCTTACAGATTTTTCCAGACCTTTTAAAATCGATTACGCCTTTACCACGGGTGGAGGTGCCCGCTGGAATAGCATTACCCCGCTTTTCCGATTTGAAAAACATACCAATTACCTGAATTGGAAAGCTAAAACGGCTACTTGTCCTTCATTTTTATCAGAGCCGCTTGCAGACAATTATACCATCACGGGTGAAGCGGTATTCAAAATTTTTTTAGAGTCGGATGCGCCGGATGGGGCCGTGTTGGTGTTTTTAGAGGAAGTTAAGCCCGACGGTTCGGTCTATTATATCACAGAAGGGCAACTCCGCCTCATACACCGGAAATTGGATGAAAATCCCCTGTACAAGCGAAATGGGCCATCGCACAGCTACCGTAAGGCCGACGCCAGTCCCATGCCGCTCAATATGCCCCAGGAAATTGTAATTACCTCACTTCCCATCAGCTATTTTCTTCCGGCGGGAAGCCGTTTACGCATAAGCATTGCGGGCGCCGACCACAATCACTCGGATGAAGTACCGCAAAAACCTACCATGTATAAGATACGCGGAGGAAAGAATTTTCCGGCTTCGGTTGTTATACCCGTTAGAAAGAATTAGTTTTGAAACCATGCATACGGAATTACAAACTCATTTCACCAAGCTTGAAAGGCTAAAAGCTGAGGCCCACACACTTTTTATGTCTTACCCCGAAGATGCGATTAATGCTCCGGCAGCTCCGGGTAAATGGGGCGCCATTCAGCACATGGCCCACATCATTTCTTCTGAAACGCTTAGTTTGGCATACATGAAAAAGAAAATCCAGGGGTTTGAAGGCGCGGGGAAAGCAGGGATGAGCGAATCGTTCCGTTCCTGGTTATTGAATTCTGTATTGAAAAGTGGTATTAAATTTAAAGCTCCGCCTGTATTGCATGAACCCAAGGCACATTATACGGTAAACGAAATTTTTGAAACTTGGGATAAATTGCGAGAGGAATACCGCAACTTTTTAGGCCAGATTGAAGAACCCGTTATCAATGCGCGAATATTTAAACATCCGGTGGCCGGACGCTTTAATCCTCCGCAGGCTTTGAGTTTTATGAGTGTACATTTAAACAGACACCTTGATCAGGCAAGAGACATTTTGGCAAGAAAGGCTTAAGGCCTTTCTCCGGGAAGATACCAGTAGGTGAGTTCCATCTTTTTAACTCCGTCCACTTTCATGATAATGGGTAATTCCGGATTTTTCCATACCCAAAATTGCTCCGTATTGTCGGCGTTATTGCAGTGAAGTACTTTTTCAACCACGCTGCCGTTACCTTTTTCAAATTTGTAATCTTCGTTTTTGAGTACCTGGAAATCTTGCTCTTTACCGTCCCAAAACAGTTTGGTTTTGCCGGTTTCCAGTAAATCCCGGTAGGCTTCCAGGCTCAACACCATTTTACTTTTATCGCTCAGGATTTCTTTGCCCGCTTGAAATTCAGAATTTATGATTTTACTTCCTTTTCGGGCGGTTTCGGTAATTTCTACGCTGCCTTTTGTGTAATCCATATTGGTCATCACAAAATCGTAACTTAGTTTGGGTGAGAGTTCTCTGAACGTGATATCAAGAGTATAAGAAACCATATCATTCAATTTAACTTGATAGGAGAGTGAAGTACCATTTTCGATATTCAGTGAAAATGTTTTGTTCTCATTCGGATTTACCGGATCTTGCTCATTACCATTGCCTCCACAACCGATAGTAAAACTGACGATTAACAGGAGGAAGGCGGCATTTCGAATCTTGTTGGAGAACATATTGAATTCGATTAGAGGTTTATATGCACTAAAGTTAAACAAAACTTGTCAATTATTAACAATTATTATCAAATTTTATTTTAAATACCCTGCATTTATTTTACGAATTTCGATGTATAGCTCTCAAAAACAGTGCCCAAATTATTCCTGAAAAAATATGCCATATTCCCCAGATGGCGGCGGTTAAAGCTGCTTCTCCGTTTTTATTGAAGAATTGGAGGATTAATATCAAAGCCAGTCCGGCATTTTGGATTCCCGTTTCTACCGAAATGGTTTTGCGGTCGGCCGGTTTTAATCCGGCTATCGCGGCACTCGTGTATCCGATTATAAATGCGCCAAAATTTAAAGCCAAAACATACAGGAAGGCTTTCCCGGCATGCGCCACAAAAGCTTCCTTGTTTTGTACGAAGGCCATTACCAGAAAACCCAGAAAAATAATTCCGGAAAGCAGGTTGACCGGTTTTTCGATTGCGGCAGCCCATTTTGCCTTAAATTTCGATATCAGCATACCCACTAAAACCGGAATTACGGTAAGATAAATAATGGATTCCGCCACATGTACCGGGTCTAAGTTAAATGACTTCTGAAACACGTTCGCCGGTTCATAAAATGAGCTCCAGAAACTAAAATTCAGTGGGGTAATGAATAAGGCCAGCAAGGTGGAAATTACGGTAAGAACCACCGAAAGTTCAATATTTCCACCGGATAATTTACTGATGTAATTGGATACATTTCCGCCGGGAACCGCAGCCATCAAAAACATACCCAAGGCTATGCCCGGACTTGGTTTTAGCAAGAACACCAGAAGCAGACAGAACAAGGGAAGCAGTATCCATTGGGATAAAAGTCCGACCAATAAAGCTTTGGGTTTTTGAAATACCGAAACAAAGGTTTCTTTTTTTAATCCTAACGCCACACCAAACATCACAAATCCGAGGCATAAAATCAGTGCGGTTTGGTTACCGTTGCTAAAATTGATCGGAATATCTGCGGATGAATAGAGAATCATGGGCATGGTGTATATAACAAAATCCGGTTGCTCCCCACTTATTTATCCGAAGCCCAGCAAACATTTACTTCGCGAGGACCCGAGTAGGGAAGTCGGCCGTGAGCCGTGCGGTAATTGTCAATCATAATTACGTCGCCTTCTTTCCAAGGACTGATATATAAATTTTTCCAAATAACATCAATGATATGCGCCACATACGAATCGGGTATGAGTTCACCGTTCCCGAAAGTTACGTGCATGGCTCTTTCCTCGGGTTTTTGCGTGGCCGATTCCCAGAGATCGTTCAGTTTTAAGAAAACGTTCAGTCCAAGTCCGCGTAAATTTTTCTGATAAGCAGAGATATGGGCATATTCTAAACGGGCCGCCGCAGAGTGGAATACCTGCGTATGGTTAAACCACACTTTTTGGCCGCTTACGGGATGTGTTAAAACAGCCGGCCTTGTATTGATGAGGCGTAGGGAATCATTTTTGAGCCATACGGCTTCGAGTTCATGTTCTTTGCAAACGGCTTCTACTTTTGCTTTGTCGGTGGTCAGAAACATTTCGGGCCAGGGTTTTAGCTGTTTTACGCTTTTTCCTTTTTCGCCCGGCCCCGAATAGTTACGGATGGTTGTTACGCCTTTACTTTCAAACTCGGCCCGAATAGCTGGATTTAGATCCCGGTATACGGCGGAAAAGTCACAAATGGGTGTTTCGCCACCGGTTTCGGGAGCAATTTTACACCAGAAAAAAAGCTTACGCGGGGCATGCGGTAAAAAACTCATTTCACAATGCTGCATAATGGGGTAATGGGGCGGAAGCTCGCTGGCCGAAAATACGTATTCCGAAATTTTGTTCCGGGGCGATGTGCCCAAGTAATCGTTTTTCAATTCCGGATCCAATAATTTGGCAGCATCCTCAAATGACTGGGCATCCTTTATCCCAAATCCGCGGAACAATACGGCCCCTTTTTCAGCCAATCCTTGGGCAATTTCTTCCTTGTGCGCGCTAATGTAATCGTTGAGTTGGCTATTTTCGCTTTGTATGATATATGGCTCTGATGGCATGACCTTGTGTTTTCGTGAAGGTATTTACTTTACTTCACTTTTCAAATTTAATGCGGAAAAAACAGGCTGCTTAAAGGGGTTTGTTCCACTTTTTCAGAAACTTGCTTCCCCTTGAACGGAATGCCGGAGTTTCATAGGCAATTTTGCCCTCAATATACAGGCAAATTTCCTTGGCTAATCCGGGTTCTATCTTACACACCTTATCTAAAAGGCTAAGGGCATTGCAGCGGACGGCGCCGGGCATTTCACTGTCATAAAAAAATCTGAATCCAAGTTCTGTCATGCGATCCAATTCGGTTTCCGGAATTTCTACTTTTTCAAATAACCGGAGGATGTTACGGTAAATTCCGGTATGCGCAGGGTTCGATAACAGGCGTATAAAAACAGGTATATGTTTTGCAGCAGGAAGCGGATGTTTCAGACAAATTTCGGAAAGCGGCCAAACCGCCATCTGAACCAGACGTTCATCTTTACTGTCGAGTAGTTTTACCAGCACATCCAAGCGTTCTACATCATCAGAAACATAATGTATAACGGCATCAACCATTGCCCGTGAATGGCTTTCACGGATGATATTTTCGATTGCTGTTCTATCTTTTCTGGCCATAACGTGCCAATCTATCGGTGACCCATATACGATTGTAATATCAGCACGGCACTGATGGTGTCCACAAGGCCTTTTTCGCGGCGCATCTTTTTCTTTGCACCGCCTTCAAACAGGGCCTGATGTGCCATTTTTGAGCTGAATCGTTCGTCTTCCCTTTCAACCGGCATATCCGGGAATTTTTCCCTGAATTTTTTGAGAAATTTTTGAATTTCAATTTCTACTTTAGATACCGCACCCTCATCGGGAATGGGTTCGCCTATAACAACGCATTCCACTTTTTCTTTTTTGAAATAATCGTCCAAAAAAGCCAGCAGTTCTGCCGTAGGGATGGTGTTCAGCGGGCCGGCAATAATTTGCAGGTTGTCGCTCACGGCCAATCCGGTGCGTTTGGTGCCGTAATCAATGGCAAGTATACGTCCCATGCTAATCTTCGTCGGCGTTTACGGGTGTGCATCCGTAGGTGTTCAGCAGCTCATCATCCAGCATGTCGGCTTCTTTAAATAAGGCCTTGAACTGTTTACTGGCGGTTTCAACCATAAAATCATCCTCAAAAATGAGTAGGCTGAGGTAAATATCCCGCTTATCAATACTGAGCACCAAACCGTCGAGCTTCAGGTTTTTGCGCAGTAAAAATTCATACAGGGGCCCCAGGTTTGATTTGGGTAGATGCGCCAACAGGGCATCGGCCACCACGAAACGGGTAGCCGGAATATAGGATATCTTAATCTTGGCACTGCCGTGTTCAATCTGCCAAGTATCGGTTCCGGTGCGGCAGAGGAGTTTGTTATAATCTAAAATATCAAGGATGTCTTCAACCTTTTCGCCGGCTTTAGATGGTATATATTCTTTGCCGGCATATATTTCACGGTTGATTTTGTTTCCGCATTCCGGGCAGTAATCATTTTTTAAATCGGCCTGTAACACAATGTTTGAACACGAATTACAGCGCACCGAAGGTTGGTTATTTTTTTGTTTAAATTCTTGCAACGCCGTTTCCAGATAGCTTACCGGAAGTGCAAAACCGAGTGAGTTTCCTTCACGTATAACAAACGTATTTACGCCAATAATCTGTCCTTCGGTGTTAATGAGCGGTCCGCCGCTGTTTCCGGGGTTGATGGGTGCATCAATCTGCAAATAATCGAGTCCGTTATAACTGCTTTTGGTTTTAGAAATAATTCCCTGCGTGGATGTATATTTCAACCCAAAAGGATGGCCGATGGTAATTACTTCGTCGCCTTCGCGCACATTAGCCGGGTTACCCAAACGGGCAGCCGGAAGTTCATGCGGATCGGACAATTGTATAAAAGCCAAATCGTGCATGGTATCGGCGTATACCACCGGCGAGAGTGTTTTCTTTACTTTTTTTCCGGTAACGATTACCTTATTTGCGCCGGCTACCACGTGTTGGTTCGTTACAATTAAATCGTACTCGGCCAAGTAAAATCCGGTGCCGCTTCCAAACGGAGTGGCAATTTGTATAACAACTTCCCTTAATTTATCGATTACCTCTCTCATGGCTTATTTACTAAAAATTAAAAAACGGATTTCTGACAAAAATGAATAATGAAATTCCAACAAACTGCCGAATTTTAAATTAGCCGTAATGATATTCAGAAGGGGAAAATTTACTTTTTCTTCCTGAATGATGGCGTTAATTTCATTGATGATTTCATTGGGAACCAGATTCCCGTTTGTTATATACGGAACCGGAAACCCAAATTGCCGGAAAAGTTCCTCGTTCATTATTTGCATGTGCAGGTTGAACAACTTGTAATGCACCGGGTACATGCCGTAATGAAACAAACAGTATGAACTGGTATATTCATAGATAATGGCTTCCATCTGCGGATGACGGTTTTGCACGTACCAGTCCGTATTTTTAAGGCAATCAGAAATATAATCGGCCACGGTTTGTGCGCTGGCGGCAGTTACCAGTCCAAAGGTGGCCTTCACCGGATAAAACGAATTCGTAAAATAGGATTTCGGTTTTTCCAGTAATTGTTTCAGATTGCGGATCAGGTCATCATTCTTGTCCGGGTTAGGCCGTGTATCTGCCTTGTTCCAGTAAATGCCTTGAATGCGGTTTAATTCATCGGCAAAATGTCCTTGCGGCGAAAGCAGGTAATCGGTTTTATAAAAAAGGTTTAACAAGCTATATGAAATTATGCCCGAAAAACTCTGTTTATCCTGTAGGTTAACAAAGCTCAGGGTATCGGCGGTCCATTTTTGCCAGGCTGCATATTTTAGTTCGGCTATTTTTTCATCAACGGGCTGTTTGTGTGCCACATCAACCGGGGTAAGGCCTTCAAATTCTTCTGTTATCATATCATCCTGCCGGTCGGCGGTAAGGCATATCTCCTTAAAGGCATGATACAATTTGGTGGGTGATGAATCCCTTGCAGCCGAATGGTAATATATTCCAATTTTATTTTCGTCAATGGCAAACTTGGTATAGCGCAGCAGAAAATTTGAACCCAGCAATTGGCGCATTGCCGCTATGGGAGCCTGCTCAAAAGTGGCCAGGTATGAAACCACTTCAACCGTTTCACCGTTGTGAACGCCCCGGATCATTTTAGAGCCCTGCTCCATGGTGAAATGCAGATCAGAACCCTGGTATTTCCAGGTTACATTTTCAACCGAAGCGTCACCCAGGTAACCCAGAAAGGCCACGAAAGCATCTTTGTAACTTTTTTTTCCATGAAGCGCCACGGCCTCATCCCATTTGGCCAGTTGTTCTTTCGATTTGTTGGCATCCACATAATGCCCAAACTGCATGGCCGGATTTTTAGCCCTTCCTTTTGTGACAGGGCTTGCGGGCGTACCCGGATTTTCTTCGCCCTTGCCGAATAGTTTGTCAAAAAATCCCATAAATTTTATCGTTTAGATACGAATAGGTTCTTGGCCACCCGTTCCGATATCATGATTTCTGTTTTTCCCACAAGGGCCATCAGTGAGCGGTCGTACCCGTATATTTTTTTCACTTTTACTTTGGCACCCAGAATCAGTTTTACCCCGTCCAGGTATTGTAAAAAATCAGCCGTATGGTCTTTTACGCCTACAATTACGGCTTCTTCGTTAATGTCGAGGTCAGCAATGGTGTAATCGCGGTGGTGGTGCAGGTTTCCTTCTTTGTCCGGAATCGGATCTCCGTGCGGATCATTCGTGGGGAAACCCAAAAATTCTTCCAGCCGGTCGGTCAGTTTTTCTGAATCAATATGCTCCAATTGCTCGGCCAGGTCGTGAATTTCATCCCATTTAAATTGCAGTTTATCAACCAAAAAGACTTCCCATAAACGGTGTTTTCGCACTACGCCGGCAGCAATTTTATTGCCTTTGGGTGTGAGGCTTACGCCTTTATATTTTTCGTATTTGATTACTTTTTTTTCCGATAGTTTCTGCAACATATCGGTAACACTGGATGCTTTTGTGCTCAGCTCGTTAGCCAAATCGTTGGTGGAAACCCGGTGACGGTCTTTACCGGCAATTTTAAAAATGGCCTTGAGGTAGTTTTCCTCGGATACGGTATAGAATTCAGTTTTTGCCAAAATCTCAAATTAGAAGTTCAAGGTATAATTTTGGTCGGAGAAATGCCATAATTCGTCCTATTTATCGAACCAAACTTATAATCTGTCGTAAAAATAATCGAAACCGGCTCCCGGTAAAAAAATGAAATGTATTTTTATCAACAATTAAAACAGTAGACTATGGAAGAATGGTGGATATCACTGGATATGTTTGACAAGGTTGTATGGGTCATTGCGCTTACTACTTCGCTTATTTTTCTCATTCAAACCATTATGACTTTCGTTGGCATGGAATCGGGTGGTATGGATGCCGATTTTGACGGCGATATGACTACCCATCACGATGGAGCCATGCCTTTTGAACTCTTTACATTCAGGAATTTTATCAATTTCTTTTTTGGGTTTTCCTGGACCATCATTGCCTTCAAAAAGCAAATTCCCAACACCACTTTGCTCGTTCTGGTGGGGGCGGTAGTTGGTGCTCTGCTCGTTGCGGGCATGATGTACCTTATTTATTTGCTTTTGCGTCTGCAACAATCCGGGAACATGAAAATTGAAGATGCCGTGGGCAAAACTGCAGAGGTTTATCTTACCATTCCCGGAAACCGCAACGGTATGGGAAAAATACATGTGCGCATACAAGGTACATTGCGTGAACTGGATGCCATTTCTGCTTCAGATACCTTTAGTTCCGGTTCTTTGGTAAAAGTAATCGGCGTGGTGGAAGACCGTATCCTGCTTGTTGAAAAATTGAATACATAACCTTATTTATTTTGTTTAATCTGTAATCGTAAATTTAAAAGTAACCTATGGAAACACTCGTTCTGATACCCGTTATCGTAATTCCTACGTTCGTGATTATCGCGGCGCTCTTGTCGCGGTATAAACGCTGTCCTTCGGATAAAATATTAGTTATCTATGGTAAAACCGGCAAAAATAAGGAGGGTGGAATTTCCTCTGCCCGCTGTATTCACGGTGGAGCCGCATTTATTGTGCCTGTATTTCAGAGTTATGCGTTCCTTGATTTGAAACCCATTTCCATTGAAACACTGCTAACCAATGCCTTATCCAAACAAAACATTCGGGTTGATGTACCCAGCCGCTTTACCGTGGCCATCAGCTCTGAGCCGGAAGTGATGAGCAATGCCGCCGAGCGTTTGTTGGGTCTTACACCCGGACAAATTCAGGAGCTGGCTAAAGACATCCTTTTTGGTCAGTTGCGTTTGGTGATTGCCACCATGGACATTGAAGAAATTAATGCCGACCGTGATAAATTTTTGACCAATGTGGCCAAAAACGTAGATACCGAATTACGTAAAATCGGTCTGAAACTGATCAACGTAAACGTTACCGACTTACGTGATGAGTCGGGATACATTGAGGCATTGGGTAAAGAAGCCGCTGCCAAAGCCATCAACGAAGCTAAGAAAAGCGTAGCCGAGCAGGAGCGTTATGGTGAAATTGGTAAAGCCGAGGCCGACCGTGATAAAGATATCCGTATTGCTGAAACCGAGCGGGACCGCGATGCCCAGATAGCCAATGCCGTTAAAGACCGTGAGGTATTGATTGCAGCAGCCAAAAGAGATGAGGCTATCGGTAAAACCAATGCCGACCGGGATACCCGTATTAAGGTTTCGGAGAATAATGCCGCAGCCGTAAACGGAGAGAACCAGGCCAAAATTGCCATTGCCCAGTCGGATGCAGAGCGTCGTGAGCGGGAAGCCGAAGCCATGAAACGTGCCGTAGCGGCCGAGAAAGTGCAGCAAGCCATGGCCTTGGAGGCAGCCTACAGCGCCGAGCGTAATGCTGAAACTGCCCGTGCCGAGCGCGAGCGGGCTTCGCAGAAAGCCAATATTGTGGTACCAGCCGAAATTGAGAAAGAGAAAGCCATTATTGATGCAGAAGCCGAAGCCGAGCGACTGCGCCGTAAAGCCAAGGGAGAGGCAGATGCCATTTTTGCGAAAATGGATGCCGAAGCCCGCGGTATTTATGAAATACTCACCAAGCAGGCCGAGGGTTACGACCGTATCGTAAAAGCTGCCGGCGGAGATCCGCGTAATGCCGTTACCTTCCTCATTGCCGATAAACTGCCCGAGTTGGTAAAAACACAGGTAGAGGCCGTGAAAAACATTAAAATTGACAAAATTACCGTTTGGGACGGCAACGGAAATGCCAACGGAAATACCAATACGGCCAATTTTATTTCGGGCATGATGAAATCCGTACCGCCGCTGAATGATTTGTTTAATATGGCCGGCATGGAATTACCCGGCTATCTGAAAGGTCAAAAACCTACCGAAACACCAGCTTCTAATGAAGGCGAGGAATCGGCCACGGAAGTAAAAGAATAAAATTCTTTATATAACAGAAAAGCCCGGAGGTATATACTTTCGGGCTTTTTTTTGTTATAGATGTTTGGGAATGAATTGGGAAGTATACATCAATGGAATTTCAATTTATTAATTTGATTCCTTTAAAATCAGCCCATCAATCCTTCATCCATAAATTCCACGAAGCTTCGGCCTGTGTTCTCAGCATTTTTTCGCCGTTGATAAAACTGGCACCCCGCATGGCGGCTTCGTTTAAAAAGGCGGTGAAAGGCGGGTTGTATATCAAATCAAACAATACATGCATATCGCTGATTCCGTTGTAAGGAATATCGGGCTTTTGTTCTACATTCGGGTACATACCGGCCGGACTGCAGTTGATGATCAACTTGTTTTTTTGGATGATATCTTCGGTAAGCTCCGCATAGGCTAATTGGTTCTCGCCTTCGGGATTGCGACTGACAAAGTTGACTTGGATACCAATTTTAGACAGAAAATAGGCTACGGTTTTGGCACTTCCGCCGGTACCCAGAATGAGGGCGTTCATCATGTACCATTCCAGGTGCGGTTTCAAACTCTCCGCAATGCCGGATAAATCGGTGTTATAACCGATTGTTTTTCCGTTGTGAAATACTATTGTGTTTACGGATCCGATTTCGGCAGCCACGGGGTGCAATTCATCCAAAAAAGGGATAACCGATTCTTTGTAGGGGATGGTTACATTCAATCCGCAGAGCAGGGGATGTTTTTTCAGAAATGCCGGGAATTCGTCAATGTGTTCTAATTCGAATGCATCGTAGTGTACACCGGTGATTTTTTCCCGTTCAAACTTTTGTTTAAAGTAAGCCGGGGAAAAAGAATGTCCCAAAGGATAGCCGATGAGTCCGAACTGTTTCATTACAAGCTGGCGGGCTTGCGTTTGGCAATCATTTCAATGGCAAATACCAATACAAAACCAAACGCGGCCAAACCGATTGCGGCCAATAGTTGTGGGTCGGAACCTGTTATATCGGCGTAGGTATTGGGTAATACACTTTCTTCAATAAAAGCTACTTTTTCGCCATGTGAATTGGTGCGGTACTCCAATACATTTTTCCAGGGCCAAACTTTGTTCAAGGAACCCAGCATAAAACCGGTAAGCACGGCCAGGGTGGCGTTGTGAAACCGTTTGAACATAAACGAAACCACCCGCGCAAAACTCAATAAACCAATAAGGCAGCCACTTGCAAATACCAATATAACCGGAATATCCAATGATTTCAAGCTTCCCATTATAAACAGGTATTTACCCAATAAAAGCAGAATGAAACTTCCGGAAATCCCTGGTAAAATCATGGCACAAATGGCAATTACACCGGATAAAAAAATGAATGCATAATTTTCGGGCGTTTCGGATGGAGAAGCAATGGTAATGTAGTAGGCGATGGCAGAAGCAGCCAGGAATAAAATTACGGCAGGGAAATCAATTTTTTTGATGCTTTTACCTACGAACCAGGTTGAAGCCACAATTAAACCAAAAAAGAATGACCACACGGGGACGGGTTCTTCTTTGATTAATGTTGAAATAAGACCGGCCAGGCTTACAATGGCAGAACCGATTCCGGCCAACAGCACAATCAGAAAATTGGCGTTTGCTTTTGTCCAGGCGGCTTTTATGCCCTGTGTAAAAAGTATTTTAACGGCCTCAGGAATTGAACGGATACTTTCAATAAGCTCTTCATAAATTCCGGATATAAAAGCAATGGTACCGCCCGAAACCCCCGGAACCACATCGGCTGCGCCCATGGCCACGCCTTTCAGGTACAAAAGGGCATAATCTTTAATGCTTCGGTTCATGTTATAAAACGTCTAAATCCGGATTAATGAGCAGTTTCCAGGCCATAATGCCGCCTTCGAGGTTATAGAGGTTGGTATATCCTTTTTCGAGGCTGAGGTAGCGTACCACATTTCCGGAACGTCCGCCCGATTTGCAGTGCACCACCACTTTTTTATCCGTAGGAATTTCATCCAAGCGGTCCAGTATACTCCCCATGGGAATATGCAATCCGTTAATGTGTCCGGTTTCATATTCAAGCTGTTCACGTACATCAATGAGCAAAAAATCTTCGCCCTTGTCTATCCAGCTCTGCAGCTCCATAACGCTAATCTGATTCATAGCCATAGCTCTTATCCGTTATCTTCGTCTTCCCCGTCGCTGTATTCGGCCTCGGTTCCGTCTTCGTTAATTTGTACGTACTGTTCGCGCAGGGCGGCGGGTAAATGTTCAAAGAAGGTATCTCCGCGCATTCCCAAACGCAAGGTTTCTAATGAAATAACTTCATCAGGGGCAATATTACCCAAGTTTACATCATAACCGAGAAGTTTGATGAAATAAGCCTGTTGGGCTTTATTCGGTGCTTCCCAGAGAATACTTTCTTTGGGAATCTTATTCAGAATTTTGTTGATAAGTGCCACGTGCGGTTTTCCACCCGGACGGTAGATACCTACCGTTCCACTTTCACGCGCCTCGGCAATTACTTTCCAGGCTCCGGCTTCAAGCTCGGTTTCCATCATCTGTTTCCAGCGGTTGGGGGCAATAAAAATTCCCGCCTCTTTTGAACCCACTTCAGAAAATACCTTAAATTCTTTCGACAGTTCCTTTATCAAACGTAGTTTTTCTTCGGGTTTCAGGCGGATGGAGCCGTCCGAAATTTCGGCAGTTTCCAGCTTCAATTTTTTTAACAGTTTGATGTAATCACGAAACATATCGCGCACCAAAAATGCCTCAAAAAAGGTACCGCCCAAGTAAGGGCTGATTCCTGCTGATTTATACAGTTCAATTTTTTCTTCGAGTTTGTTGGTTACGTATGAAGTACCAAAACCCAGTTTCACAAAATCAATACAATGTCCGGATGATTCAATCAGATCTTCGGCCTGACGGATGCTGAGGCCTTTGTCCATCACCATGGTGAGGCCGGCGTTACGTGGTTTGGTTCCCCTGTCGGGAACGTATGGTAATTTTATTTTCATGTAATGCTCAGATATGTTTAGTTCATTGAAAACCTTTGTGGAAAATATTCATCCAACCCGATTCCGGGCGCAAAGGTATACCAATTGTTTTTACAAACGGAAGGCTTTGTATTAATTGTGGGAAAGCCCGATTACGGCCGGATGCTTGGCCAATTCGGGATAGAGCTCAAGCATACCCTCCAGCAGGGCCGGATTTTTTTCGTAGGCATCGGCCAAGTTCTCCGATCCGAACACATGGTCGCCGGAGAGCAATTGGTAGGCGGCCCAGCGGTAAATCAGTTCCACTTCGTCGGGATTATTTTTTACGCCTTCGTAAATGGTTTCAATGGCCGATTCCGTTTTTCCCGCCAGGAAAAAGGTTTCCGAAAAATTAAGCCAGTAATCTTTCCAGGGCAGTTCAAAGCCTCTCAGAAAATCATATACTTCAAGGGCATCACGGTAAATACCCAGGTCTTTTTTAATGTCGGCATAATACAAAATGGCTTCCAGGTTTGAGTCATCGTGTTTGAAAGCCTGTTCCAGGTATGGAAGCGCCTCGGAGCTTCTGCCCATCTGATCCAGAACTACCCCGATGCCCATGTAGGCATCAGAATATTCGGCATCCTCACGAAGGGCCAGTTTGTAATAGTGTATGGCACTGTCGAATTCGCTCAGGTGTTCATAACATTCGCCCAATGAAAAATATACTGATGCACTGGGTTCTTCAAGCTGCAATATTTCTTTAAATACAGCTGCGGCTTCGGTAAAACGTTCCAATTCCAGCAAGGTTTCAGCTTTGTGCAGGTATCCTTCCACGTAGTCTTCCTTGGCGGTGATGGCAAAATCAAAAGCCTCCAGCGCTTTGTCGTAATTTTTCAGGTCGAGATGTAAAATGCCGAAATATGCCCATGCCAGATGGTTGTATGGATTTTTGTCAATCTGTTCTTCAAGGAACAAGGCCGTTTTTTCTTTTTCTTCGGCCGGACAAACCTGGCAACAGAAGAGCAATTCCAAATAGGCCATGTCGTTAAATGCATTTACACGTATAGCTTTTTTCAAATAACGTATGGCTTCCGTAAATAAACCGTTATTCTGGTACTCGTTGGCTATGTCAATGTACACGTAATCGTGTTCTTCTCCATCGAGGAGGGGTAACGCATTCAGGTAACACTGCACGGCTTCTTCGTACTCCCCGCGATCTGAAAATACTTCGGCTTTTAAAAGGAAAATATCCGGATTGACAGATTCAACCAGTTGGATTTCGTCTAATAAGGCTAAGGCTTCATCGTATTTCTTTTTACGAATTAAAACCTGGGCTTTACGCAACCTGAGCTCAGATGAAAACGGATGCTGTGAAAGCGCCATATTGTTGACCTTTTCGGCTTTAGAAATCTTATTTTTGGTAAGGTAATGATCAAAAAACTCCTCAAAACGTTCGGCATCAAAAAAATGAACCTCATTGTTTTTGAGTAGCTTTTCAAACGCTTCAATTTCCTTGAAAAACTGTTCTTCGTTACGTTCAAATTCTTCGTTCATCCTGCAATAACCTAAAATGTGGCTTTATAGTATGCAAATGTACGATTTTTACGGCGAAGGCTTAGTTTGGGTTTTGTAGTTTTCAACAATGCTCAATACTCCACATTTTTTAGTTTATATTACTGGAAATTAATTAGATAATTACAAACATGTGCCAGTCATTTTTCGTTGGAATTAGGCGGATGTTTTAGTTAAGTAATTGTAAATGTGTTTATATATAGCGCGTTTGCACGTTTTGAATCTGTAAACAGTCAGCTTTTATTTTTTAACAAAAAGTATGAAGGCCTTTATTCTCCGTACTTTTGCAGCCGATTTTGAATTACAGTATATGACATTAATCAAGAGCATTTCAGGAATTAGAGGTATAATTGGAGGCCAACCGGGGAATGGCCTTACGCCCACCGATACGGTAAAATTTGCAGCAGCTTATGCTTCCATGGTGCATAAAACAAAGGCCGACAAAAGCACTAAACCCAAAGTGGTTATCGGTCGTGACGGCCGGATTTCGGGTCCCATGATTTCTGAACTGGTGATCCAAACACTCATCGGCTCCGGCATTGATGTAATCAACTTGGGTTTATCAACCACACCGGCGGTTGAAATGGCTGTTCCGGGTTTGGGGGCCGACGGTGGAATTATCCTCACCGCAAGCCATAATCCGAAACAATGGAATGCCCTGAAGCTTTTGAATGCCAGGGGTGAATTTATTTCGGCAGAAGATGGCCGAATTTTGCTTGAAGTGGTAGATAATGAAGATTTTAATTTTGTAGATGTAAACCACCTGGGTACCTGCACCGAACTGGAAGGCGGATATATGGCCGAGCATATTGCCCACATTCTGGCTTTACCTTACGTGAATAAAGAAGCCATAGCCGGTGCGGGTTTTAAAATTGCGGTTGATGCTGTTAACTCTTCGGGCGGAATTGCGGTTCCCATGCTTTTGGAGGCACTTGGAATTGAAAACATAATCAAGGTGCATTGTGAACCTACGGGTAATTTTGCCCATAACCCCGAGCCGCTTCCGGAACATTTGGCCGACCTCAGTGAAGCAGTTCTTAAAAATAAAGCCCATCTGGGTATTGCCGTAGATCCGGATGTGGACCGCTTGGCCATGATTTCCGAAAATGGAGAGCCCTTTGGTGAAGAATATACGCTGGTAGCCGTGGCCGATTATATGCTCAAGCTAGAAGTAGGGAATACCGTTTCAAACCTTTCCTCAACCCGGGCGCTGCGCGACGTAACCGAAAAAGCCGGCGGACGCTATTTTGCATCGGCGGTGGGTGAAATTAACGTGGTAGAGGCTATGAAGCGTGAACATGCCGTAATTGGTGGCGAAGGTAACGGCGGCATCATTGTCCCCGACTTACACTACGGTCGTGATGCATTGGCTGGGATTGCCCTTTTCTTAAGTCATTTGGCTACCTGTGGCAAATCGGCTTCCGTGTTGAGGGCCGGGTATCCCCAATATGTGATTTCTAAAAATAAAATCGAACTTTCACCCGAAATGAACGTAGATGCGGTATTACTGGCCATAAAGGAACGTTATGCCCAATTTCCGGTAAATACCGAAGACGGTGTGAAAATTGAGTTTGAAAATGAGTGGGTTCACCTGCGCAAATCCAATACCGAGCCCATTATTCGTATTTATGCCGAAAGTAATTCCGATGTAACGGCTGATACCCTTGCCCGTAAGATTATCTCAGATATTAAAGAAATCATAAAATAAACGGATTTGAAATTGCGTTTGGAATGACTTGGATAATTATCAGATATTTGCACTGAAATTCGAACAGCATGAGAGTTTACTTGGACAATGCCGCAACTACCCGCCTGGATGCTGAAGTAGCCGAGGCAATGAAAGAAACCATGGACCGGGTTTATGGAAACCCATCTAGCGTTCATGCTTTCGGCAGAGAAGCTAGAACGGTTATTGACCGCGCCCGCAAAATGCTGGCCGAAATATTGGGTACATCTCCTGCGGAATTATTCTTTACCTCGGGTGGAACAGAAGCCAATAATCTGGTTTTACGTAAGTCAATCAGCGATTTGGGCGTTACACGAATCATCACTTCACCGGTTGAACATCATGCCGTTTTGCATACTGCCGAAGAACTTGCCCATGAAGGAAAAGCCCGGCTTGATTTGGTGCGTTTGGATGAAACCGGAAAGGTGGATTTTTCGCATTTACACGAATTATTGAAACAGGACGGGAAAACCCTGGTATCGCTGATGCATGCCAACAATGAGGTGGGTACTAAACTCGATATAGAACAAGCGGCCGCTATTTGCAAAGAACATGGCGCTTTTTTTCATTCGGATGCCGTGCAGACTATGGGACATTATGCGTTCAATTTATCCTCGCTTCCCTTACATTTTACCAATTGTGCTGCCCATAAATTTCATGGGCCTAAGGGCGTTGGATTTTGTTATATTAAATCGGATGTACGTTTACAGCCCATGATTACCGGCGGTGCCCAGGAACGAAACATGCGGGCAGGAACGGAGAATATTTACGGAATCGTAGGCCTTGCAAAGGCCATGGAAATAGCCGCCCGTGATATGGAAAAAGAATCGGCCTATATCCGAGGATTGAAGAATTACATGATTGCCGGTTTGAAAGAAAGTATTCCGGGAGTTGAATTTAATGGAGATATTTCGGATGATAGTTTATATACGGTGCTGAATGTGCTTTTTCCGGAAACGCCGGATTCGGATATGCTTCTTTTTAAATTAGATATTGAAGGAGTGGCAGCCTCCGGCGGAAGTGCCTGTTCATCGGGCTCAAATGTGGGTTCCCATGTCATAAAGGCGCTGCGGGGAACTACAACCCGTCCGGCCATTCGTTTTTCATTTAGTAAATATAACACCCGGGCCGAGTTGGATTATACGCTTGATTTACTCAAAAAAATAATGGTTCCGCAGACGGTTTAGCAGTATGAAGTATTCCATAGGATCATTTTTTCTTTTCGTCATTTTTTTAGGATTTTTTCAGCCGGCAGCAGCTCAAACAAAGGTAGAAGTATACCGACATCCTTATTTACGATTACAATTGCGCCGCTTACCGGCCAGCTGGGAAATAAAATCCTTCAAGGAAGAAATTATTTTGTACGCACCTTTTCAGGAAGGACGCTCATTTGAGGGCGAAAACATCAGCATAAACGGTTTTGAGATACCGGCCGGTGAAACCTGCAACACGGTTTACAACCGGTATGTTACCGAAGGCTTATCCGATTTGTCGAATTATTACGAAATTCTGGAAAGCGATACCATGGTAGGCGGCAAAACATTTCAGCAAACCGTTTTTACTTTTCAGGAAGACGGTAAAATGTGGAAAGATATCATGTGTACCATCTGTATGAACAATCGTTTCTACATTTTTCTGCTTACGGCTGTGCCTGAAAGTTTTGAGCGATATAAGGAGGTTTACTGGGATTTACTGTTCTTCAGTAAGCCCGATTAAAAGTTACGTTAGGGTTGAATTAAACGCAAATTTTGTTTCAGAATATTGATCTTAAACTCTGATTTGCTTGTTGTTATAAAAAAAACAATACAGGTTTTTATCTTACCATCTATACCAGAAATAGCAACAAAATATAGGGTAGAATAAGCGTTATGTCGCTATCCATTGATTCAACCTGATTTCAATTTTAGAATGACACAGGGTAAACAGCCGGCAGTTTTTAATGTACTTGCCATTTTAATTAATAATAAAAAAGCCACCCATTGGGTGGCTTTTTTATTTATGATTTTGTAAACTTTATTGTGTAATCACGGTAATGGAATGCGCCATTTTCTTTTCTTCATTATTACAGTCAGAATAGAGAATGGTCATGAAATACACGCCATCGGATAGGTTTTTTGGGGCCCAGTTGATTTCCTTATCTTCTGTTTCGAAAACCTTATTCCCCCAGCGGGAGAATATTTTCACATTAAATTTAGCAGAGTATTCAAACAGGGCAGGTACACTGTACACATCGTTGATATTGTCGCCGTTCGGAGTGAAAATATTTGGCATTTCCTCTTCGTTAATTACCGGTATTTGAACCACGTTGGTAAATACAGTATCTGAACTACAGTCGTTTCCTACAATAAGCGTATATGGGCCTGGTGTGTTCACGCTAATCGTTTCGGTTGTTTCATTGGTACTCCATAGGAATGTTGCCGTAGAATCATATCCGCTTGCCAAAAGGGTAACAAAAGAGTTTCCGCAGATGAAAAATTCTGGATCTATCTGCGGAGCAGGGAAGGTAACCGGCACTACTACCAAGCTGTCACGCTCTTTACATCCGGCTTGGTTGGTAAGTTCTAACCAATATAATCCTGGATTACTAACCCGGATACTGTCATTTGTAGATCCTGTATTCCATAAAAATCCAGTTACGGTGGGATATCCTAAATTTGAAGCCGAATTAAATAAATCTAAGGTATCTCCTGTACAAAGCGCCGTGGTGTCTAATCCGGCAAGGAAAAGTGATACTTCTGGTAATGGAGTAATAAAGACCCTGAAATTATCCGTTCCGCACGCGCCGGGTGATGTAGCCGTAGCCGTTAAGAAAAGGGTATCCAATCCTGGACCGGGATTTATGCCATTCACGGTAGGAGAAGCGGCATTGGGGTTGTTAAAGAACTCCGGCGGAGACCAAGAATAATTTACATTCGGTAAGGGATTGTTGTTGATGATGAGCTCATCTTCGGAACAAATAAACTGATCGGGGATGTTGAATACAAGATTTGCCGGTTCAAATACTTCGTAGCTGGCTGTTATCTCACAACCAAAAGTATCAGTAACTTCTACGTTGTATACACCGGGACCCAGGTTAGTTAAATCTTGGGTAGTTATGTTTCCGGGTGTCCATAAGTAGGTGAATGGAGGCGTTTGTCCAACTACGGTTAAATTAATGGCGCCATTATCAACACCAAAGCAGGAGGAGCTGTCAATATCGGCAGCCACACTAAACTGGGGTGGTCCGATTGTAACAACAACCGTGTCTACAGCATTTGGGTAAAGTCCGCATCCGTCAGAAGCCGTAACAATGTAATTACCCCCGTTTACAGGTGTAAAGTTAAGCGGGTCTGTTCCGGCTCCTCCGGGGAATGTCCACACTACCGTAAGTGGCGGTACACCACCGGTTGTAACGGCATCAAATGTTTGGGGTACTCCCGGACAAATGGTACGATCGGGGCCTCCGTTTACAGTTAGCGGTTGGATATCCTGAATGTTAAATGTTACCGAAGATTCAATTAATTCGCCGCAGGCATTGATGGTTGTAATGGAAAGGGTTACAGTCTCAGTACCTTCAATAAGTGCATCCTGCAGAGCAGAAATGGTTAAACTAACCGTTGATTGTCCGGGAGCGAAAATAATTTGGCTCGGAAGTGTAGTGTAATCCACTCCATTTGTGGCAGTTCCTGAGATTACAACGTCAACTGTATCGGCTTGGCCGATTACCCCGTCGCGGATAAAATCAATCGTTACATCAGAACAACCTTCATAAATGGCCGTATCATTTACAGCGTTGGTGTAGTTGTATGTCGGACTAATGGATACCGCTCCAGTTCCAAATGAGTTTTCCTCCAAAAATACGGCAGAGTCATAAGCAGCATCTCCAACATCGGCAATGGCCAATTTAATGGTGTAGGTAGAACAAGGAATAACAGGAGCAACAGCCGTAAGAACAACGGTATACGCATCAAATACAAAGTTATTCTGGTTTGTGGTAATGTAATACTGGCTATTATTTGTGGCATTTACGTTATTGATGCTTACGGGCGTGGCCGTACCGGGCAACAACGCCACGTTAAAGTTGGTGTAATTGCCTCCAAGTGGGTTCGGACCCGATAAAAAGAAGGCAAAAACATCATTAAACGAAGAGTTGGCAAATTCCGGATACTCTTCGGATGCAAATACATACTTAAATTTCAAGGTATCGCCTGCCGGCACAAAGTCAAATTGAAGAACAGCCCTGTCTTGTGTGCCTCCAATAATGGTATTCAATGTCGGGTCTGAACCTCCATTATTTGTTCCGCTGAGAAAACCGCCTGGGGCAGTTCCAATCGCAGGTGTTCCGTTTACGAGTCCGGTGGTCAGTACAATTCCTCTGTTGATACCTAAGTTTGAACTAAGACCGTTGTTAAATACCCCAATTGAATTCGGATTGGTAGTAAAGGCATTGATGTTTGAAGTGGATACACCGCTGCCAACCAATACATTCTGAACGGCATCAACTGCCGGAATGGGAGCTACTGTGATTTGTGCTGAAGCAGCATAAAACGATGCGCTGAGCAGGGTAACCGATAGTATTTTTTTTATTGAACTCATAAACTTGAGATTAACCTTAAAAACATACAAAGTTAATCAAATGTTACAAATTCTTAAAAAAATCAACCGTAAGTATTAAATCATCACTCATAACGGCTGTTTTGGCAGGCAAAACCAAGTCAGAAATTTTACCGTCGGACTGTGCCGTTACTGTGGTTTCCATCTTCATGGCCTCAATAATGAATAAGGGCTCATTCTTTTTGACATCCTGCCCGTTTTTGACCAAAATTTTTGACAACATGCCCTGCAAAGGTGCTCCAATTTCGCCTGGTTTTGACTTATCGGCTTTACGGTGTTTAATTTCCTCTTTTTTCAAACTTCGGTCCTGGACCGATATGTTACGGGTTTGGCCATTAAGCTTAAAAAAGGCAATACGCGTCCCTTTTTCATCAGCCGGGCTTACCGACAAAAATTTGATTAACAATGTTTTACCCGGTGCGGTTTCCACTTCGCACTCTTCCCCGGCTTTCAATCCAAACAAAAAGTTAAGTGTCGGTATATGCGAAACGTCTCCGTATGCATCTAAATGTTCTTTATACTCTTCAAACACTTTTGGAAACATTTTGTATGAAAGGTAATCGGTTTCAGAGAGTTCGGCACCGAATTGGGCTCGGAATTTCTGTAAGTCAGCCACTAGATCAATATCGGCTATTTCATCGGCCGGATTTTGGGTATAAGGCTTTTCGTCTTTCAGGATGATTTTTTGAATATCTTCGGGTAAACCTTCATCCGGAAAACCGAGCTCCCCGCGAAAAAGCTGCTTCACCGATTCCGGAAAAGAAAGTTTATCGCCCTGGCTGCGCACATCCTCCACTTTTAAATTGTTAGAAACCAAAAATTGCGCCATATCGCCCACTACTTTTGACGAAGGAGTAACTTTTACGATGTCTCCGAACAATTGGTTTACTTCGGCAAACGTATTTTTTATTTCTTCGAAGCGGTTACCCAAGCCCAGTGCAATCGCTTGCGGTTTTAGGTTGCTGTATTGACCGCCCGGAATTTCGTGGTGATATACTTCGGCATTTCCGGCCTTTAAACCCGATTCGAACGGATAATAGTATTCGCGTACGTTTTCCCAATAGTTTGAGAAAGCATTCAGCACAGGCATGTTGAAATTGCTGCCTCTTTCGTGGTCACGAAGCATTTCCGCCACCGAGTTGAAATTGGGCTGTGAAGTTAATCCGGAAAGGCCGCCTAGGGCCACATCAATTACATCTACACCTGCCTCAACGGCTTTTAGATATGTGGCGGCCTGTATGGAAGAAGTGTCATGCGTATGCAGATGAATGGGAATATGTACGGTTTGCTTAAGTGCCGATATCAACTCAAAAGCAGCGTAGGGTTTCAGCAGTCCGGCCATATCTTTTACGGCCAGCATGTGTGCGCCCGCTTCTTCAACCTGTTTGGCCAGTTTTAAGTAATAATTTAAGTTATACTTGGGCCGGTTTACATCTAAAATATCGCCGGTATAACAAATGGTTCCCTCAGCAATGGCGCCGGTTTTATTTCGGATGGCGCTAATGGATCGTTCTAAACTTTTTACCTGGTTCAGGGAATCAAATACCCGGAACAGGTCAATTCCCGTTTCCCAAGATTTTTGGATGAAATATTCCAAAACATTGCCTGGATAGGCTGCATATCCAACACCGTTTGAGCCACGGAAAAGCATCTGTAACAAAATATTTGGTACGGTTTCCCTAATTTTTCGAAGCCGGTCCCAGGGGTCTTCTTTTAAAAAACGAAGGGCAACATCAAAGGTAGCACCTCCCCAAACTTCCATGCTGAAAACTTCCGGATGGTTTTTGGCAAAGCTTTCGGTAACCTTCAGCATATCGAAACTACGCACACGGGTTGCGAGAAGGGATTGGTGTGCATCGCGAAGCGTAGTGTCCGTAAATAACACTTTCTTTTCGTTTAACACGTGTTTACTGAACGCCTCTGCACCCATTTTGTTGAGCAATTGTTTGCTTCCTTCGGGATAGGCGGCGTATTTGTCGTAGGCCGGTACCTGGGGTTTTAAGAATTTCCGTTCAGGTTCTTTTAATTTTACGTCGCTGTTTCCGTTTACGATAACATCACCTAAAAATTGTAAGGTTTTCGTGCCCCGGTCAAGGGTTTTCCGGAATTCAAATAATTCAGGATGGTTTTCAATAAAGTTGACCTGTATGTTTCCGGCTTTAAAATCGGTATGGTTAACGATATTGATCAGGAACGGGATATTGGTTTTTACGCCACGTATACGGAATTCGCGCAGGGCACGGGTCATTTTGCGTGATGCGCCGTCGGGCGTGCGCGAATGGGCCGTAATTTTTACGAGCATGGAGTCAAAATACGGACTCACGTTTACACCCGGATACACGCTTCCGGCATCCAACCGGATACCAAAACCTTCGGCACTGCGGAAGGCAATCACGGTTCCGTAATCGGGGGTAAATTTATTGGTAGGGTCTTCGGTGGTAATGCGGCATTGGATGGCACATCCGTTAATTTTAAGTTCTTCCTGTACGATGTTGAGTTCTTCACTTCCCAGTTTGTTGCCCATGGCAATCCGTATCTGGGCTTTTACCAGGTCAATTCCGGTAATCATTTCGGTTACGGTATGCTCAACCTGTATACGGGTGTTTACCTCAATAAAGTAGATGTTTTCCTGCGCATCCACTAAAAATTCCACGGTTCCCACATTGGTATAATCGGCCTTGCGGCAGATGGCCAGGGCATATTCATACAGCTTTTCGCGGGTTTGGGGTTTCAGGCTCCAGGCCGGAGCAACCTCCACCACTTTTTGGAAACGGCGCTGCACCGAGCAGTCCCGCTCAAATAAGTGAACCATGTTTCCAAAATTATCGGCACAAATTTGAACCTCAATATGTTTAGGGTTCTCAACGTATTTTTCAATGAAGATGGTTCCGTCACCGAAGGCGTTTAAGGCTTCCCGGGTTGCGTTTTCAAAATTATGGGCCAGTTCATCTTCTTTCCGAATAATGCGCATCCCGCGCCCGCCTCCGCCCGAAGCTGCCTTGAGCATAACCGGAAAACCAATGCGTTGTGCCTCGGCCAGAGCCGTTTCTGCATTCAAGAGTGGTATTGTATTGCTTTGAATGATGGGCAAACCTGCTTCGATAGCCAATAATTTGGCACTAACTTTATTTCCCAGTTTTTCCATAGAATCGGGAGTTGGCCCTACCCAGGTGATGCCGTTGGCTTCGCAGGCTCTTGCAAACTCGGCATTTTCACTCAAAAAACCGTAACCGGGGTGTATGGCATCCACATTTTTTGATTTGGCCAGACTGATGATTTCCTGAATGTCCAGGTATGGCTTTAAAGGTTCATCTTCAGCACCTATGCAATACGATTCATCAGCCTTGTAGCGGTGAAGCGAATAACGGTCTTCGTGCGTGTAGATGGCTACGGTACGAATTTGCATTTCGTCGCAGGCGCGCAGTATGCGGATAGCGATTTCACCGCGGTTGGCAACCAGCAGTTTTTTGATCTTATTATTCATTTTTGCGGATTCAGTTTGACTTTGCTAAAGTACGAAATTACTGTATGCATGCATACTAATTTTAAAAGAAACTGTTTTAAAATTATGAACAGCCAATAAATACCTAATTCAAGGTATATCCGGCCGTTTATAAATGCCTATTTTTGCCGAAATTTTGAATGATGATGAAAAATACGATAACGGCAATTTGCGTATCAATTGTAGGAATTACGGCGGCAACAGCCCAAACAGGTGATTTACGCTACGAAAAAGAAAAATATTTCAAGAATGTCCGTCAATACACCTTTAAAGGAGAAAATGCGGAAGCGTATTGGAGTTTTGACAATAAATCAGTGGTTTTTCAGAGCACTAACCCCGAATGGGGCGCACCATGCGATCAGATTTTTATATTCAACGTTGAGGATGGACCGATTCAATCAAAGCCCCAACTGGTAAGTACGGGCCTAGGGAGAACTACCTGTGCGTATTATATGCCCAAAAACAAAACGGTGGTTTATGCATCAACCCATCTGGGCAGCAAAGAGTGTCCGCCAACGCCTGACCGCAATAGTGGCCGCTATGTATGGCCCATTTATGATACATACGATATTTTTGTTGCCGACCTGAAAGGAAAAATTGTACGTCAATTAACCAATCGCAAAGGTTATGATGCCGAGGCAACCGTTTCGCCCAAAGGTGATTTGATTGTATTTACCAGCGACCGCAGTGGCGATTTGGAACTTTACACGATGGACTTAAAGGGCAAAAACGTAAAACAAATCACAAACGGACTGGGTTACGACGGTGGTGCATTTTTCTCTCCCGACGGAAAAAAATTGGTTTTCCGCTCTTCTCGTCCCAAAACAGAGGCCGAAATTAAAGATTACAAAGATTTGTTGGCTCAAGGCCTGGTGGCTCCCACCAATATGGAAATTTACACCTGTAATATTGACGGTTCTGATTTAAAGCAGGTAACCAACTTGGGGAAAGCCAATTGGGCTCCGTTTTACCATCCTTCGGGAAAGAAGATTATTTTTTCATCAAATCACCATACGGCGCGTGGCTATAATTTTAACCTGTTCATGATTAATGAAGACGGAACGGGTTTAGAGCAAATCAGCTTTGATGGTGTGTTTGATGCTTTTCCCATGTTTTCTCCCGATGGAAAGAAAATTATGTTTTCATCGAATCGTAACAACGGCGGTACACATGATACCAATGTTTTCATTGCTGATTGGGTTGAGTAGCCTTAATTTGCTACTTTAGCCAAAGTATAGCTGATGAAAAGTATAATTCTTCCCGATAAAATTCGATACCGGTACAGAAAATTTCTGTTGTTATGGATACCTGTGCGGGTTTACGTATTGCATACTCCACTGAGTCCGCACGAAATTTCGGGTCGTTTGCTTTCTACCATCATGCAGCACCGTTTGTATTTTTTGTTTGGCGGAAAAACCGATAAACCATACAGCGGTAAATTTTCGGGTGATGGATTTACGGCCATTAAAAATAATCCGAACAGTAATCACCGTCCGTTAAAGATTATCGGTAATTTTTATTCGCGTGACAGTAAAATATACTTGCGTCTCATTTTTTCAAATCCGTTCTCAATCGTTAACATTGTGTTATTGGGTTTGTTATATTTGGTGATGCTGGCATTCCGTTTTAAACCTTTTCCGGGTATACTTTTAAATGTGGCATTTTATATTCTGCCCGCACTTCTTACGTATTTGCTTACTAATTTTTCGTTTCAGCGCATTTACAAAAAGGAAAAAGTGTTTTTCTTTCATTTATTTAAAGCCCGCAGGTTGAAAGATGAAGAGATTGACCGACTCGGAATTTAGGCCGCCGTTTACTGAACGTTGGTTTTTGTGGGGAATGCCGCTTTCAGGTAAATCATCCTTGGGTAAAAAGCTAAAAAAGATAGTATCCTTTCCCGTTATTGATTTAGATAAAGAGATTGAAATTCAAACCGGAAAATCCATCCCGGCACTTTTTGAAGATAGGGGAGAAGCCGCTTTCCGCAAGCTTGAATCAGAAGTGTTGGAACGTTTAACGGTTCAAAACCAATCCTTTTTTATGATTACCGGTGGCGGAACACCTTGCCAAGTTTCAAATTTGGATTTGATGCTTCAAAACGGAACCTGTTTGTTTTTGGATACGCAATTGTCTGTTTTGGTGGAACGCTTAAGTTTGGTATCTGAACACCAGCGGCCTTTGTTGATGCATCAACCGGAAGAAAGATTAAAGCAATTGTATGCCGAGCGGTATCCCGTTTACCAAATGGCTCATGCCTACTGTAACTCAGAAGCAGAGGCTCTCATGTACTTCAAAAAAGAAATAGAATAAATCTATTTTATTCAAGAAGGATGTTGTATTTGTCGGCAAACTCTTTTTGCGCTTTGGCAAATGCAGCATCAAATACGGCTTCTTCCTCGGTAACTTTCGCCACAATACTATCCATTTCGGCTTGGTCGGCTTGGGTAAATCCGGTTTTGTAAAGTAGTTCGATAACCCGTTTATAATCGTTTTTAAGTGATTTTAGATAATATCCGAACAAGTCTAATGCGCTTAATTTTAAAGAAGTACCTCCTGGATAAGGATTACATTCTTTCACGTTTTTAATTACCGTTTCAGAAGTTGCTATAACAATTCCATGCGCTTTCCAGGCTGATTTTTCATCCTTTCCCATGGCTTCTACAAGTTTGGTTAAATCAGTGCCAATAAGGTTTTGCTGTTTAACGATATAGTCATTAAAATCAACGGCAGTTTTAAACGTTTGACCTTGGGCAGAAACCAGGCCCGAAGCGAGCATTATGAATCCGAGAATGAGTACTTTTTTCATGAAATAAATAAAGATTTAGTTTTGATTTAAAATGATATCGGCTGCTTTTTCGGCTATCATAATAGTAGGTGCATGTGTGTTTCCTCGGGTAACGGAGGGCATTACCGATGCATCCACCACCCTGAGTTTTTGGATGCCGTGTACCTTCAATTCCGGGTCAACTACGGCCCAGTCATCGGTTCCCATTTTACAGGTTCCTACGGGATGATAAAGTAACTCTGCATTTTTTCGGATGTATTGTTCTATTTCGGCATCGTTTTCTGGTTCATTTTCCGGTGAAAATAGGCCAGTTACTACACCCGAAAGTGCTTTTGCATTCAATAGTTTATGAACCCGTTTAAAGCCTTCTATAAAAACCGGTAAATCATCGGGATGTGTAAAAACGGCGGGATCTATCAAGGGTTCATGTGCGTTTGAATCGCTTAATTTTATGCTGCCCCTGCTTTTGGGTTTTACCAGAATCGGAGTGGCTGAAATACCGTTCCCTTTGGGTCTTGTAAATCCATGGTCAACAAAAAATGCGGGTGCAAAATGAATCTGTATATCGGGTGAATTTAATGTTTGATTTGTTTTGAAAAAACCGCCACCCTCGGCCAAATTGCTGGTCATAGGACCTTTTTTGCGGAACAGCCAACGCATAATGTTTCCGGCGGTTTCTTCGGTGTCCAGTGTTGATTTTGGCTTTGCCCGATAAATGATAGGCACCACCGGGTGATCCTGCAAATTTTCGCCTACGCCTTTTAAGATATGAATGGGTGTAATTTTATGTTTCTCCAGTTCGGATGCCGGTCCAATACCGCTGTTCATCAATATCATCGGAGAGTGTATGGCACCCGCACTTAGAATCACTTCTTTACGGCATCTGATGGTTTCAGTGGCTCTTCCGTGTTCTATCTCAACTCCGGTGGCCGTTTTGTTTTCTATAACAATCCGCTTTACCCTAATGCCCGTTTTTACGCTTAGATTTTTACGGTGTAAAACGGGTTTTAAGAATGCTGCTGCCGGACTATGCCTTGCTCCGTTTTTAACGTTCACCTGGTGTATGCCCACACATTCCTGGATATTGGCATTCATGTCTTCCACCACCGGTAAACCGATTTCAGCACCTGCATCAAGGAACATTTTGGAAATTGGATGCGGACGTTGGTTTTGTATGTTCCAGGGGCCATCCTCACCGTGAAATTCATTTTTCAGTTGAACATTATGTTCCGATTTTTTGAAATAGGGCAGTATGGAATCGTAATCCCAACCGGTACAGCCCTCTGCTGCCCATCCGTCATAATCTTCTCGATGTCCTCTGATATAAATCATGGCATTGATACTGCCCGATCCGCCCAGGGTTTTTCCCCTTGGCATAAACAGTTTACGGTTGAATAATTCCGTCTGTGGGGCAGAGTAAAAAGCCCAATCCACCGAAGTTTTGTATAATTTAAAAAATGCGGCCGGAATTTTAATAAACGGATGCCGGTCTTTGGGGCCCGCCTCTAACAGTAAAACCGAATGATTCGGATTGGCGGATAGGCGATTAGCCAACACACAACCTGCCGAGCCACCGCCAATAATGATGTAATCAAACTCCATGTTTATTCATTATGCATTAAAGGTACATCACAGGCTTGTTCGTCCGGCTTTTTCATTTAAATTTTATTGCAAAAAAAAGGCATCCCATTTACGGAATGCCTTTCTGTGAATAATGTGAAATTTACTTTCGTTCTGAAATGATAATTTTTCGCAGACTCTGGTTTGTATTGTTGCTGATTCGCAACGAATAGAGTCCGGCGCTGAATGTGTTTAGTGAAATGGTATGCATATTTCCATTCATTTCATTCTGGTAAACCAGTTTCCCGGAGGCATCAAACAATTCAATTTTGTAGTTTCCGTAAACCAAATTCAAGTTCAGAAAATCGCTGGCCGGATTGGGGAAGATTTGTAATGAAAACGGATTTTCATCGATACCGGCATTCCCCTGAACAATCACGTTAAACAAGGACGTGCATCCATTATTATCGGTAACTGTAACCACGTATGTTCCGGCACTAAGGCTATTGGCCGTGTTGCCTGTTTGTGGCGGGTTTGTGGCCCATTGAACCGTATAAGGTGCCGAACCGCCTCCGGGAATGGCCGTTGCCGATCCGTTTGCCTGGCCGGCATTTGCCGGGTTTACGTTAAATGTGGCCGTGGGAAGCGGATTTACTGTTACCGTTTGTGAACTGCTATTGGAACCGGCTGAATTGCTTACGGTAAGTTGTACGGTATAGGTTCCGGGGTTGCTAAATTGAATATTGGAAGGATTCTGCGACGTTGAACCGGAAGGGCTGCCTCCCTCAAATGTCCAGGTCCACTGACTGGGCGTGTTGCTCGATTGGTCTGTAAAGTTCAGGCTTGAACCGGCGCAAATTTCGGCATCCGAGGAAACAGAGAATCCGGATACGGGTGGCTGAACCGGTTGCGTTTGAATGGTGAAATTGGCATTCGAGATATCGAAAAAGATATTGTCGGCGGCTTCAACCATAACGCGGCATGTACTTACTGTTCCGCCTAAGTTTGGAACGGTAATGGCCTGAGTACCGTCATTGGGTGTATTGGCCAGTAGGGTTATGGGATAGGTAAATCCGCCGTCGGTGGAGAGTTTAATGTTCACGTTTGCACAACTGATGGGCGATGCCGTGGTATTGGCCACATCCCAGGTTACGGTTTCACTGTTGCCGGTGGTCCATGTTAAGAAGGCATTGGGTTGCGTTACCAAAAACGGGCCGGTATTGGCTACCGACCAAATGGTGGTTGAATCTAAGGATGCGCCGCCGCCGTTGGGTCGATTATCTCTTACCACCACCCTGAAACGCAGCCGGCGCGCATAGTAGGGGAGTTTTTCGCGGTTGTCGGTTTGGTTGTTTACGATGGTTTGCATGCGCGGAAACACCCGTGTAGCCGAAGTATCCGGACTAAAGGACATAAACAAAGGATGAACGCCCGAAGTTGGGTTTTGCGCTAAGGATACTGGGTTATTTTGGTCTACGTCGTATTGTTCCCAACAATAGGTGAGCTGGTCGCCGGCATTGGCATCGTTACCTACCGCTTTTAAACGGAAAGGGGTACTCAGCGGTATTCTGTAAATACTTGGTCCGGCATCAACCGTTGGAATAGAATTATTTGTATTGCTGGCCACATCGCAGTTGTTTCCGTTGCCCGTGGTAATAAATGCGCGGATTACATCGTAACTACGGGCATGAAAATGGTCAATGGAATTGGGCGCCAGGTTATCAGCTCCGCATATTCCGGCATAGGCCATAATGGTAATTCCGGAACCCGGTTCATAAGCATTTGTTCCCGAACGGTTTCCATTACAAGAGCCTGTTGATGAATTAAAAGTATGTCCCGCATTAAACTGATGGCCCATTTCGTGGGCTACATAGTCAATATCGAAAGGATCGCCAATAGGGGCACCGCTGCCGGTTACGCCACGGGCTTTGCTGTTGTTACTGCAAACTACGCCTAATCCGGCCAAACCGCCGCTATTGGTGCCAAAAACATGGCCTATATCGTAATTGGCTGAGCCAATTACTGTGTTGGTGGTGGTTTGGTTTTCACCAATCATGGAACCCGGGTCACCATTGGTAAAAGGGTCCGTTCCGGCATTGGTATAAATGAGTAGATTGTTATTGGCAATAAATACCATACGAACCGAAAAATCGAGTTCATATACTCCGTTTACCCGGTTCATGGTGGTAACCTGTGCCGATTGGGCATTAGCCACAGTTCCTCCGTGGAACGTAGTGTACTCGCCGGTAGCGGATATGGCTAACCGGTACGTTTTAAGTTGGGTACCGTTTTGTAAAATAGTTTTGGCAGGGTCTATATCTTCCTTTTCATTGGTGTTTACATCATTTACACCGCATAAAAAAGGTTTGTTGTTTTCAAGGTCTTTTTTGTAGTATACTTGGTAATAGTCGGTGTTTAAATGAAAAACAGGATCTATAAACCAAGAACCGCCCAAGCCTCTTACTTGGGCGTGAAAGCCCAGATAGGTATGATCTAAACGGATGGTTCTTGCGGGTGTTTCTAAACTTCGGCCCAAATACGTACCAATCTCCGGAAATTGGGCTTGGAGTGCCGGTTCCATCATGTCGTATTTCCAAATTTCAAATGCTTCAAAACCGCCCTCCGGCTTGGGAATATCAATAGTTAAGCCATGTCCGGAGTTTTCAGCCGGTGCCTGCATCAAATATGTTTTGAGCTCTTCCAGGTTTTGATGGAAAAAGTGGGCATCTCGCGGTTCAATGTAGCGTATACCCGGACTTTGCGCGGGCAATACGGTCAATGGATTCCATTCAAAAGTTTGTGCAGCAATAAATTGGGTGGTGATGAGCGCAGCTAAAACTGAAAGTACCTGTTTGTGCATAATGTTAAAATGTGTGCCAATTTAACACCTAAATCATTATAAAGGTTCGGATTAGGATTCATTAACAAACCGCTGTAACTTATTATTCAGTGTTAAATTTTAAGATTTGATAACAAATTTGTATGTTTGGGGCATTAACTTAGTCTGAGTAGTTTATAAGTTACAATAAATTGAATCAAAATAAATTAACCAGCTCGTTTAATCTTGAAAATTGATGTTAAAAAAATTACGTTACGCCGCATTATTTACTTCCCTCGCTTTTGGATTTCAATCTAAATCACAGGCTCAGTGTTTATCAGGAGCTTGTCAGGCACAGGCTACTACCTCTGCTTCTCAAATTTGTCCGGGAGATACCGCCATTTTAACCGGAAACGGGGGAGAGGCCCTTTTGTTTAACGATTTTAACAATCAAACCGTTGGCCAAGGCTGGGAAACTAACAATACTACGGTATCGTTTAACAATCCATGTGGAGCAAATGGTGTTGACGGTACACCATACCTTTGGTTTGGAAACTTATCCGGTGCCGGCCAGCGTATTCTAACCTCAGTTGATTTTGACGTGGCAGCAGGAGGCGTAATTAATTTTGATCTTCGTTTTTCTATTCAGGCACAAGCCTCTCCCTGTGAAGGTCCTGATTTAGCTAATGAAGGTGTATATCTTCAATATTCGACCGATTTCGGGGCAAATTGGATTACCATTTTCTATTTTGATCCAAATATCAACGGTTCTGGTGGATCAGCAGCTTCACCTTACACGCAGTGGGCAAATTACAATTTTGTGATGCCTCCGGGAGCTCAAACCCAGTGTACCCGTTTCCGCTGGTTTCAGGGTGGAAACTCCGGAGCCGGTTTCGACCATTGGGGACTCGACAATATTTACATTGGAGCCTTGGCTAACCCAGGCAATACCACCTTTATTTGGTTAGATAACGGAGCACCCGGGAATGTTCCCCGCCCTGTTTCGCCTACTGTCACTACTGATTACGTGTTGATGTACGCTACTTTAACCGATACCTGCTTTGATACGGTTACAGTTGAAGTATTAAACTATACTCCTTTTTCAGTTGATGCAGGTCCCGACCGCACCATCTGCCCCAACACTCCCCAAACTTTTGATGGAACCGTTTCGGGTGGAGTAGCACCCTACACTGGTACTTGGGTATTCCCGGCCGGTGCTGGAACCGATCCACTCAATTTTTCGCCCGGACCGCAAAATGCGGGTAACTTTATTTTTACGGCTTCCCATTTCTGTGAACCGGGTATTTTTGTTTCTGACACACTTGTTGTCACTATTGGGCCTCCACAATTTAGCGTGGCTGCCGATATTGACAGTATATCCTGTTTTGAAACCAACGACGGAGCAATTAATATTACGGTTGTAGGTCAAACACCGCCGTTCACGTATTTATGGACACCCGGAAATTTGAATACGCAAGACCTTTCCAATATTGGGCCCGGCACATATTCTCTCACGGTTACCGATACATTTGGTTGTCAAATTGATACCGTTTATACGCTTTCTCAACCCGATCAGATTGCCATGAACTTTATCGACCGATTTATTTGTTCGGATGATTCAGTGGTAATCAATCCGAATCCATTGCCCGGCGTTACTTATTCATGGCTTCCTTCAGCATTTTTTACTCAGCCAAACGATGCCTCTCCGGTATTTTATGGTTTGAATGAAGGACCTCAATATGATACCATTTCAGTAGCCGTTGAGGCCATATCCGCAGTGGGTTGTGGAAGAGATACGTTTACGATTTACCTTTCCCCGCTTCCTCAGATTGCTCTGGGTATTGAGGGATTTGATACACTCGTGATTTGTAATAAGGATACGATTTTCCTTAGCAATTCACTCTCCAATGTTGATTATCCGGCCATTACCGATAACTTATGGCAAGACGGAGCCACGAGTGCTGTGTATCCGACAAACACGGCTGGAGTATATTGGTTAGAACTTACCAATTCTGCGGGCTGTACTGCGCGTGATAGTTTAGAACTAATTGATGCTTTTCCACCGGCTCCCATCATAGATCCTATTTTCTATGCCTGCGGGAATGAGTTTATTCAGCTTTTTGCCACGAATTACAACGCCGATTCAACAGATGTTTTGTGGAGTACGGGCGAATTGACGGACATTATAAGCGTAAACACGGCCGGCACCTATACGTTAATTGTTTCTAACGGTTGTGCCGCAGATACCGTAACAACTGAGTTGATTCAAATTCCCTTGATTAACGAAGAAACATTACCCAATATCTTTACGCCCGACGGAAATGATATCAATGATGTGTATACCGTGGGCAGCTTGTTTGAATACTCGGCTAAATTTAATGTGAAAGTGTTTAACCGTTGGGGAAACAAGGTGTTTGAAACCGAAGATAAAGAGATTAACTGGGCACCAAAAAATATTTCTGATGGTGTATACTTCATGACAATCCTTTACGTGGATTGTAAAAACGAAGAAAAGAAAATAGGACATTCCGTCACGGTGATTTCTTCAAAATAAAAGTAAAATAACATACAACAAAAAAGGCTTTCAATTTGAAAGCCTTTTTTGTTATATAAATCAAACAACAATTGGTATTAAAAATCACGGTTATATATGCGCTCTGCTAAATTACGGAGTATGCTTTTCCGATCTTCCGGAACTTGAATGGCCTCTAAATTGTTCAGTGCAGTATGATAATACGATTCAGCTGTTTTACCTACTTCATTTTTGATGTCCAATTCATCGAAAAGGATCAGGGTTTCTGAAATTTTTAAATCCAAATCCGTTTCATGCTGAAGCTGTTCAAATTTATTTTTCTGAGCGGCATCAGCCTTATTTAAGGCCTTTAGATAAAGTAAGGTGCGTTTGTTCCGCGAAATATCTCCGCCTACTTTTTTACCGATTTTATCTGCATCACCGAAGGTGTCTAACCAATCGTCTTTAATTTGGAAAGAAATGCCCAGGTTTTTACCAAACGCATAAGCGGCCGATGCCTCTTTTTCATTTGCTCCCCCTATTACGGCGCCCATTTCTAAGGCTGCGGCCAACAATACCGAGGTTTTAAATTCAATCATTTTCAGGTATTCGGCTTCGCTTACATCGCTGCGGGTTTCAAAATCCAAATCCATGGTTTGGCCTTCTATGATTTCGGCGGCTGCTTTGCTAAAAATGGCAATCGTTTTAGCCGAAACTTCACAGGATTGCCTCGCCAGCATTTCATAAGCTTTGATAATCATAACATCGCCTGTATTTATGGCGGCATTTACACCAAACAAAGTATGTACGGTAGGAATTCCCCTGCGGATATCGGCAGCATCCATGATATCGTCATGAACCAGGGTGCTGTTGTGGTACCATTCTACGGCAGCGGCAGCGGCCACTGCCTTTTCGGCTTCTGTTCCGAACATTTCGGCCGAGGCCATCAGTAAAATGGGTCTTAGTCTTTTGCCCGGAATATGCATGATGTGCCGAACGGCATCATACAGGCCCGAGGGCTTATCCGGAAAAGGATTGTCTTTTGTGAATTTTTCAAATAATCCGTATAGTTCTTCAATCGTTCTCAATTCTGTTTTATTTTCGATTTCTGTGTATAGCATAATATCAGTTCTTCTTATTGTTGTTGTGATGCCGGAAATACCAATTTTCCGCTTTTTAAAATAATTTTTTCTGCCAAGCCCGGCTTTTCATTCATAATTAGCGGATAAACAATTTGAAATGCATTATTCACCATCCGGTAAGCAGAACCCATTCCTTTTCCTTTGCGAAGGAGGTTTTTCGCGCCAAATCCGGCCACGGCAAAAAAGTGGCTGATGAGCAGTTTACGGTTTCTTGATATACCACTCAGAATGCTAACGGGTTCTTCGGCAAACTTCCCGCCCCGGGCCAGGTACTCAAAACAGGCATCCGCCAGGGGTTTATGTCTGAAAACCCGGTATAGTGCATCTGCTAATATATTGATGGTACTGTTTTCTCTTCGTTTTTCGGTGTAAAATTGATGAAGCAATAGTTTTACTGCTCTGCGGTTACTGAAATCCTCACAGGTAGCAAGGAGTTGTCCTAATGCCAAAATATCGGTAAAGCAGGCTGTCATTCCGCCTCCGGTAAGTGGATGGCGCATATTTAGCGCATCGCCCAGCAAGGCTGCACCCTCTTCAATTTTGGGTTTTCCGGGCATGTAATGATTGGGCATCACCTTAAAATCACCTTCTTCAACCGCACATATAAAGGCTTCGTGCAGACTTTCATGTAAAAACGGCAGAATGCGTACCCGCAGTTCTTTTTTCAATGCTTCACTTTTCTTTGGCGGCATGGTTCCCGGAAAGTCAATAAGCATGCGAATTTCGTTTCTGCTGATCGGATAGGCCAAAAAAGGAGAAGTATCGGTAATAAAAACATGGCCGTGGTTGGGGTAGGGAAGTGCTGTATTTTTCAAAACCAAACCCAGAAAAAAGCCGCTCAGCTTCGGTTTATTATCGCTCAGTTCCTTTCTGAATATGGAGAAAAAACCGTCGCTTACAAGGGTCAGATGGGCTTTAATTTCCAGTTCCTCGTCGCTGAAGCGTTCAGAAAAATGAGCCCCGTTTATTTTACCCTCTGTATTGCGAAGTAAATTTACGGCCGTTCCCTCAAACAAGGTAATGTTAGGATGATTGGTGATTTTAGCACGCAATTGCTGAACAAAACGTCCGTTATGAAACCCCCGGCCCAAAAAACCGCTTTCGGGATAAGGTACATGAATCTGTTTTCCTTCCTTAAATATGGCATAACCGCTTACGGGAGCAGAGTCGATGCCTTCTAAACAGTCGGCCAGACCCAGCTCGTGTAATTTTTTTACGCCTCCCGGCTGAAGCAATTCACCCACAATTCTGTCTTGTTCGGAAAAATCTTTTTCAATTACGGCTACTTTTTTTCCGGCATTTCCCAAATAGGCGGCCATGGTGGCACCCGTAATTCCGCCCCCGATTAACAGTACATCGAAAACCGTTTGATGGCTGAAGTCGTTTTTTGCATAGCCACTTTTCCGCTCTGTCATTTCAATCATTTCCATTTTCCATTTTCCATTACGTTTGTTTAGGATGCTTTTCCAACCGATACGGCAGTACTGTTAAACACTTCGCTCGAATCCACGTTTTCGTACAATGCATCCAATGAGCTGTTTACCTGTTTAATTACTTCGGCATACGATTCACAGCCCGGATTAGCCATGGCCCGGATGGATTCCAAATGTCTGCGGAACTCATTCAGCGTGAAATGCATATCATAGGTGTACACCATAATTTTGGCAGCCATGCCTTTTCGTATTTTCACATTCTGCGTAAACACATCCGGATTATTAAAAACCTTGGCCAGTGTGGCGATAGCCATAATCTGGGGGATGGCGCAGAAACGGAAGATCTGGGTATCTTTCAATAGTTTCATGTACACAATGGTGTCGGGCAAATGCCGCAGGGCATCGGCTACCATCGTGTTTAGGCAGGCCAGCGATTTTGGGTGTTCCGGATTTTGGTTAAACCACTTAAAATCAGCACTGAATGCCGACCAGATTTCGGCGGGCCAAAAACGGCGGCCCACTTCTAAATCCTCGTGGTAATCGCGGATAATATTCGTTTTCTGAAGGAAAAGTCCCATTGAATTGGAAAGCCGGTATTGATACCGGAGTCCTTCATGTTCTAACCCGGAGGCCGAGAACAATCCGGAAAGCCCGTAGCCCACCAGTCCGGCCACATAATGGCAGTAATGGTCATAATCGCTTATGGAACGTACTTTCTGGTCGGCGTAATCGGCCATACCGTGACCCATCCGGCGTGTGATATCAGCTATCACTTCTCGGTATTCGGGCGCCAGGGCGGCATATACACGGGCTACTTTATCGTAATGGCTCATGAGCATGCGGTAATCTTCGGTATCTCCGATACCGGGATAAGTCAAATGCCCGTCGCCGCATTGATTGTGGAAATTACGGAGCAGTTTTTCTTTACGGACTTCGTCTAAGTCCATATCATCCTCAATGCTGTCGAGCGCCCGCAGGGTAAGGTAAAAGATACATACGGGATCTTTCAGTTCTTCGGGAAGTTGCTGGATAACCACGGCAAAAGACCTGGATACCTTGGTAAGCACTTCATAGCAGAATGCGCGGTCGGGTAGGCGTGAGGCCAGTGTTTGAATGGATTCATTTGACGGCTTGGGGGCATTGCTGTCAAATGCAATTCGAAAGATTGCGGATAATTCAAGTGCATGGGGAGCGGAATAAATCAAATCTCTTACCATGCTACAATAATAAATTACTTAAAATCATAAACTTCGTTTTACGTTGTTTTGATTTCAAGCTTGCAGCGGGAGAACAAATATAGGAAATTTCATTTCAGTCCAGCAAGTTTATTTGAAACTTACTTATGGACATTTTCCTGTGAATAAGTCTAAATTATTGATTTGTAGTTCGATTCTAAGACCTTTAATAAATGAATTCAATCATTTGTAAATTCAGCGGGATAAAATTTGCAATCCTGCTTCGGCTTTGCGATATTTGGGCGTAAATAGAGAGAATATGGCAGATTCAGCGCGCATAAAGTCTTTTGGTGAATTTTACTGGTATTACCTTTCGGAACATAGGCATCCTGTTTCCAGAGCCCTGCATTTCATCGGTACCTTCGGTGTAATTTCCCTTGTGTTGGCCATTCCTTTTCTGGGGAAATGGTGGATGTATGCGCTTGTGCCGCTTATGGGCTATGGGTTTGCATGGGTTGGTCATTTTTTCTTTGAAAAAAATAAACCCGCCACATTTCAATACCCGCTTTGGTCATTAGGTTCTGATTTTGTGATGTTTGCTCACATTCTAACAGGACAAATCGGAGCTAAACTCAAAATTGCCGATTCAAAATACCCCTCGGCTTAATTCGTTTCTTTCACCTAACCCACACATTATTGAATGAAAATTCCCTTTAGCTTGCTGATGGGTTGCTTTTGTATGGCAACTTTTTCTGCACATACACAAACCGGTAATTCCCAATTTCCAGGTTTCCCGGCCGATTACACCACTTCTCCCAGAGATAAAGCCGGTATCCGGATTATGTTTTATAACCTGGAGAATCTCTTTGATCCGGAAAATGATTCCCTGAAAAACGATGACTCGTTTACGCCTTCCGGGATGCATCATTGGACTTACACCCGGTACCGTGAAAAATTGGAAAAAACCTATAAGGTGATTTCTTCCGTCGGAGGCTGGAAACCGCCTGGAATTATCGGGTTTTGCGAATTGGAAAACAGGAAAGTAATTCACGAATTGCTTACCACCACGCCGCTTGCCCGTTTTAACTACCAGATCATTCACGAAGAATCGGGCGATTCCAGGGGTATTGATGTGGCCTTGGTTTACCGTTCGGATGTGTTCCGGCCTTTCACCCACGTGGCGCACAAGGTTGTTTTTCCGGAAGACCCCTTGGCGGCAACCCGCGATATTTTGATGGTTGGCGGCATTGTAAACGGTAAGGACAGTTTATTTATCTTCGTAAACCATTGGCCATCAAAATACGGTGGCGCAAAAGAAACGGAACCACGCCGCATGCAAACCGGCCGCTTTTTGAGGCAGTTATGTGATAGTTTGATGCGTGTGCATCCCCAAGCGGGTTTGGTACTAATGGGCGATTTTAATGACGAGCCTAATGAACCTTCAATGGTAGATGGCCTAAAAGCACAGGCTTATGAAGGCGGAACGCTCCAAAAAAATGCCTTGTATAATCTGATGCTTCGTTTCAAATCGGGCGGAACGCATAAATTTCAGTCGCACTGGAGCATCATAGATCAATTTGTGCTTAGTCCGAATTTACTGGATACGGCTTCTTCAATTTATTCAAAACCGGACGATGCACGCATTTTTAAAGCTGATTTTTTGATTGAACCCGACGAAACGCACCTTGGCGATAAACCGGCCAGAACGTATTTAGGAATGAAATACTTGGGCGGATTCAGTGATCATTTGCCGATTTATTTAGATATTTGGTTTAAATAATTTTCGCATGTTTTTTACCCGATTTCTTTTATTTACTGTAATAGGCTTATTTACAACAAACCTGTATAGTCAGAACATTCCCCAACAGGAACTGGATTTATTCAACAAAGAACGGAACCGCATTACCCGGCAGGGCATGTATGCGCTTGGCGGCTGGGCATTGGGTAATTTTGTGGTGAGTGGGGTAGGCTGGGCCCGCGGAGAAGGCAGCAATAAGTATTTTCACATGGGTAATGTGCTCTGGAACACAGTAAACTTGGGTTTGGCCGTTCCGGGTTTGATAGGCACCTATTCACGTAAAAACAATGTGGATGGCATGACTTGGAGCAAAACATTGAAAGCTCAGTCGAAAGTGGAAAAGATCTATTTGTTTAATGCCGGGTTGGATGTGGGTTATATTATGGGCGGCGTTGCCCTTAAAGGTTTTGCCGGAAAATCGGTCAAACGCGGACCTATGATGGAGGGTTTTGGAAATTCTTTACTACTGCAAGGCGGATTTTTATTGGTTTACGATTTGAGTTTATATTTAGTTCACCATCTGCATGTTCGGCGCAGGATTTACAAACCCTATCCGGAGCTGGCCTTCACGGGAAATGGTTTATACTTTAAGCAGGTGTTTTAGTTTAGGGTCAACGTAAATGAAAGTTTTAAACAAATGTTCATACATATTTTTTGAGAAGTCATAGTTTTTTTTCTTCTTTGTGTCTTGAAAGATGATTATTGTCTTTTCGATTGAATTAAATGGAAAACCTTAACGAAAACAATCCGCAAGCGGGAACATCGGGTGTTACTCCGGTTATCAAACCGGAAAGCAAACGAATAGTAGCCGGAATATGCGCCTTATTGGTAGGTTCACTCGGCATTCATAAGTTTGTACTTGGTTACACCAATGAAGGTATAATTATGCTTGTACTTTCCTTGGTAGCCCTTCCTGTCGTTTCTTTTTTTACTTGCGGTTTTGGGGGAATATTATACATACCGATGTGGGTTATTCCAATTATTGAAGGTATAATGTACCTGACTAAAACGGATGATGAGTTTGTGGAAACTTACCAAGTTGGTACAAAAAAATGGTTCTAATTTTTAATTTTAATTATAAAACAAACAAACAAACCTATGGAACAGCAAAAAGTAGACATGTACATGTCAACAAACGCCGATAAATTTCCGGCAGAACAACGCAATGCAATCCGTCAGACACTTGAAGGTCTTGATGAGTCAAAATTCAACGCGGTGCAAGGTCTTGACCTTAAATCGCCAATGACCATGATGATTATCGCTTGGTTTGGTGGTTCATTAGGTGTTGACCGTTTCATGTTGGGCGATACCGGTTTAGGTGTTGCTAAACTGTTAACAGTTGGCGGTTGCGGTATTTGGGCTTTAGTGGATCTTTTCACTGCTCAAGGTCGTACACGTGAGTACAACTTCAAAAAATTCCAAGAAGCTACCCGTTAATCAACCGGTTAAGGGTATAAATAGTTAGATTATGAATCAACAGAGTGTTGAACTTTTTATGGCTGTCAACGGGAATAAATTTCCCGCTGAGAGACTAATGGAAATCAGAGAATTATTGTCAAATGTAGATGAAGCCAAAGGGAATATAGTTCAGGCTATTTCTTACCAGGATCCTACTACCATGCTTATTGTTTCAGTAGCAGCCGGTAGTTTGGGTATTGACCGCTTTATGTTGGGACAAACCGGTTTGGGAATAGCTAAATTATTAACCTGTGGCGGATGCAGCATCTGGCATATCGTTGATATTTTCCTTATCAGTAAGGCCACCAAAGAGGTCAATTACGAAAAATTGAGAGCGGCACTCATTTGATTTTGAATCTTTCTTCGAATTTTTCAAAACTATTACGGCGTAACCTCCTGGCAATACTTGTTATTGCAGGAGGTTACGCCTTTTTATGGTATTCTGCCCATACCAATGGCGACCATCATTATACCTTATGCATTTTTAAAAATATAACCGGTTACGCCTGCCCCGGTTGTGGAATGGGACGCGCTTCCATTGAGTTATACAAAGGCAATATAGCCGAATCCGTTCATTTTCATTGGTGGGCCATTCCGCTAAATTTTATGGTCATCGTTTCCCTTTTTTGGCTCATCCGGGATATCTTTAAACAGTCCGATTCCTACTGGCAGTTTATCCGCCGCCCCATGAAATCATGGATACTCGTGATTATTTTTTTACTGGTTATCGTGAATTGGATACGAGCCTTGTATTTGGGCTTGTAAACAAATTTTGATTTAATTTCTTTCGATGTTCATTTTATTTTATTTGAATGAATTGATTTTCTGGTTATAATGGTTATATTTGATAATAACGCTTTATAAATTCCCATACAAAACTATGACTAACGCCAGCATCAATTTCGGTATTAAAAGTTCATTGCCTCAATCACAAATAGTAATGATAATGGGCATCATCTCTATAATTTCAATTTTGTGCTGTCCGGGAATTGGAATTATACTGGCCATTATTGCATTGGTTTTATCCAGGCAGGATAGACAATTATACCGAATGACACCGGAGAAGTATACCTTAGAATCTTTCCATCAACTTAAAGCAGGTATCATTTTATCTTGGATAACCGTGGGATTCAATTTATTCTGTTACTTAATTTTCTTCATCATTGTAGTAACGGGAAATTTAGATAAGTTGAAATAAACTACAGTTAGTTATATTCAAAACTCAGTTTCAGCCTGAATCTCCATCCAATTTCCCGTTTCCGGATGCCTGAATTTAATGTATTCGGCATGCAGATGCAGCCGTTCGGCGGGGTTTCCGTATAAATCATCGCCCACAATGGGGCAGTTTAACCCCATCACATGCGCTGCATGCACACGCAGTTGGTGCGTACGGCCCGTTTTGGGGTAAAAATATATTTTTGATTTTCCGTTTTTTCGTTCTATTAATTCCCAATCGGTATGGGCCGGTTTGCCATATTCATAACAGACCAATTGCCTGGGCCGGTCATCCAAATCAACCCGCAAAGGAAGGCTAATTGAACCCGAATCACCTTCTACTTCGCCATCCAGAAGTGCCACATAGCGTTTTTCGATCTGTCGTTTTATAAATTGACTTTGCAGGTTTTTATATACATCAAAAGTTTTAGCAATGAGCATTATACCCGAGGTTGACATGTCTAGGCGGTGCACCACCAAAGGGCCGTCTGCTTGGGGATACATCAATTTTACACGGGCTAAAACGGAATCGTAAACGTTTTTGCCCGGAACCGATAAAAACTCTGCCGGTTTATTTATAACAGCCAAGTAGTCATCTTCATATACCAAAGCGATTTCTTTTCCTTGTGCCGGATTTTGCAGCATGGGATTGGGATCCGTTTCCAGTCCGCTGAGCATGTGCGTTAAAATGGGTTCACATTTGCCCTTACAGGCCGGATAAAAATGTTTGTGCACCCGTACTTCCGACCTGGGCGACTGTCCCCACCAAAACTCGGCCATGGCAATAGGTTTCAATTGATGCAAAAAGGCATACTGAAGCAGTTTGGGCGCCGCACATTCGCCCGCACCTGCCGGGGGACGAAGGGCTTCGGTTTGGGCAAAAATTTCGCCCAGACTTTTTTGTTTTCCTTCGGCGTTTAAAAAATAATACTGATCAAATAATTGCTGCTGCAGGGCGGCCGATATAGCCCTTCTTTGCTCTTTTTTTTGTTCTATTGCGCTTACTAAAATTTGCATTTCAGCTTCCAGCAAGCCTATTTGTTCTTTACTTTTCCGGTTCAAGAACTTTAGTTTTAATTGTTCCTGCCGGCTTTCTTCGGCCAGTTGGGCGTTCAAGTTTTCGGTTGCTGAGAGTTGAGCTGAGAGACGTAGGTTATCGCGTTGTTTTTTCGCTGCTTTGATGTAGGCTTTGTGTTCGCTGATTTCCTTTTCCCAGTATTGTTTTTCGTGCAGTAATTTCTGCCTTATTTGGTTCAGTTCTTCGCTGTTTTCGAGTGTTTCAATTTCGCGGTTCATGCGGTTCAGCAATTCTTCTTCCTTACGGAAAAAGCCGTCTTCCGTTAATATATCAAACACCGGCGGCACAAACAGATTGTGGTGGTTTTTCCCCGCCAATTTTCCCGAAAAGGCTGCCAGATATCCCAGCTCTCCCGAAGGCTGCTGAACCACCAATACCCCAAACATTTTACCGATTACCATGCCCGTTTGAAGCGGATCCAAACCAAAATTATGTTCCCATTCGTCCTGATTTTCCAAATGTTGCTGTAATTCCTTGGCGGCTATGCGGCTCAGGGGGTGCGGTTCATAATAAAATGGAAACGTAAACCGCTCCGGAAGGGCAATATGATCCACGGCTTCTTGGAAACGAATAAAAAAAGTACCGGAAGTATTAATTTGCTCTGTCATGAAGCGGATTTTACCTAACTGCAAAAGTAAAAACCTAACGAATACCAATTTTGGATTACCATGATTTAAAAAATATGAAAGCACCGTAATAAAATAAATATCGCCCGCTGCCGTTTGAAGCAGTGAATTATTACCTTCGCATTTATGAAGCAGGTTTTTACCGGGGTCTTGGTTTTGTTGATGGCTCAAGCGACTTTCGCTCAAATCGGAGGTAATTCCACGGCTGCATTCCTTAAACTTCCTTTTTCCGCTAGGGCAGAAGCATTGGGCGGAAAAGCCTATTCCATTCTGGATGATGATGTTTCGCTGGCCTGGCAAAATCCGTCCATGCTCACGGAGAAGATGCACAACCGGGCCGCGTTTACCTACGTAAATTACTTTGCCGGAGTAAACATGGGCGCCGCATCCTATGCACGCACCCTAAATAAATCGAAACTTAATGTTTGGGGCGGAATTCACTTCCTGAACTACGGAAAATTTACGGCTGCCGACGAAACCGGGAATGTTACGGGTAATTTCTCGGTAGGCGATTATGCTCTCACTGCTGGTGTTTCCAGACCGTTTGGTAAATACTTCAATATCGGTTTAAATGCCCGGATGCATTTTTCCCAAATGGCCGAATACTTTTCCATGGGCGCCGGTATTGATTTGGGTGCTTCCTATATCAGCAAAAATCGCCTGTTTGTTACCAGTGTGGTGGTGCGGAATGTGGGAATGCAATTTGTAACTTTTACCCGCGGAAACCGTGAAATGTTGCCTTTTGAAGTATCGGTGGCGGCCTCACATGAGTTTGATAAGTTACCGCTTCGTCTGAGTATCGTGGCGCATAACCTGCAAACGCCAGATATGTCGTACCTGGATTCTTCATTGGTAAACCAAACCGATTTATCCGGACAGTCAACCTACAAAGGACCGAGTCTGGCCTCCAAAATCATGAGCCATTTTACCATCGGTGCCGAGCTGTATCCGTTTAAGCGGGTAATTTCCATTCGGGTTGCCTATAATTTCCAACGCCGTTATGAATTAAAACCCGAAGTAAGGGGCCGTGCCATCGGTCTTTCTTACGGAATCGGAATCCGCATACATCGTTTTGAAATCAATTATTCGCGTGCCGAATATTTTATCACCGGTGCTTCGCCCAATACCTTAACGCTCAACATCAACCTGGGCAAACACGTAAAACGCGAAAAGAAGCCTAAAAAAGTAGATTTACCACCGGTAATCATTACGCCAACGGAGCCTTAACCGGTACTATCTTTATTTCAAAAACCGCCGGATCAGCCAAATCAGCAAAACCATAAATCCGAAGGATCCCACGATGATGGCTATTTTTTGGGTATTGGATGCAAAACGGATGTTGCGGTTTTGGTCAATAATGGTAAGGTCTTGCTTGATTACCGTTTCGGCCTGTTCGGGTTCCAGAAAATAAACGGGAAGCATGTTTTTGCGCAACCAGGTAACTTCTTCGGTATAACTCATTTCGTTATACATCGTGTACTGGTCATTTTTGGGGTTATCAATATATTTCCGGTTTCGCTCGCAATAACTTACGCTGTATGTGTTCGTTATGCTGTCGCGATGCAGAAACAACAACCATTCATCGTCTTTTTCAAAGGGCATTTTACAGGCCGATGAACAATCGTGTGTTACTTCTAAAATATTGGGAATGCCTTTGCCTTTGAACAGTTCCAGTCCGCTGAAACGGGTTTGGGTTTCTTTGCCGCTGCACGGAAACGAGAGCATCACTTTTCCGCGCATGATGACGTCAAAGGAATCGGTTTTGTCGCGGTTCAGCCTGCCGGGATGCACGGGGCAGTCACAGGCCAGCATGTTTATGTTCAGCGAAAGCAGAAAGCCCACAATCAGAAACGGAACGGAAACTAGTTTGTGCATCAGGCGAGGTATTCATTGGGGTTAAACTTCCTGAAGAAGCCAATCGCTTTCTCCATATCGGCATGCAGATAGCCGTCGTTCGGATTATGCGGAAGGGCGGCTCTAAAATCAGAAAGCAGCTTGGCCAGTGCCGGCGATTGTTCACTTTTATTTCTGAACTCCATTGCCCTTGCGGCTGTCATAAGTTCAAAGGCTAGCATGGATTCTACATTCTGCAATACTTCCAGGCATTTAACGGCGGCATTGGCTCCCATGCTTACATGGTCTTCCTGTCCGTTTGAGCTTTCAATGCTGTCGGCCGATGCAGGTGTGCAGAGCTGTTTATTTTTGGAGGCAATGGCGGCCGTGGAGTATTGTAAAATCATGTATCCGGAATTTAAACCCGCATTTTCGGCCAGGAAAGGCGGTAAACCCCGTTTTCCGGCCAGCATGCGGTACATACGCCGTTCGGAAATGCTTCCGATTTCTGAGAGGGCAATGGCCAGCATATCCAGGGCCAAAGCCAGCGGCTGTCCGTGAAAATTCCCACCGGAAACAATCACATCTTCATCCGGAAAAATAAGCGGATTATCGCTCACGGAGTTGTTCTCGGTTGAAAAGGTATTTAAGGCAAACTGTATCACATCGTACGAACTGCCCATCACCTGGGGCACGCAGCGGAAAGAGTAGGGGTCCTGAACGTCTTTTTCGCCGTTTTCAATCAGTTGGCTGTTTTGTATCCAGCGGCGCATGGTTTGGGCTGCGGTAATTTGGCCTTCATGCGGCCTTACCCGGTGTATGCTGTCCATGAACGGATCTTTGCGTCCGTTATAGGCTTCGAGCGAGAGGGCGGCCACGGCCATGGCTTTTTGCCATAATTCCTGTGCTTTTACGGTACAGTAGTTTCCGTAAGCGCCCATAAATTGGGTTCCGTTTAAGAGTGCCAGTCCTTCTTTGGCGCCTAATATTACGGGTTGCAATCCTTCCTCTGCCAATGCCTGTGCCGATGTTTTGCGGGTTCCCTGATGCATTACTTCGCCTTCGCCAATCAGCGTAAGCGATAAATGGGCCAGCGGAGCCAGATCGCCGGAGGCACCCAGGGAGCCGGTATCAAAAACAACGGGTAAAATGTTTCGGTTATAGAGTTCAACCAGCAGGTTTACGGTGTCTAATTTTACGCCGGAATGTCCCAGCACCAAACTTTGGATTTTGAGCAGGAGGATGGCTTTAACGATGTCTGAGGGTACTTCGCGTCCGGTGCCGCAGGCGTGTGATAACACAATATTGCGTTGAAGGGTTTCCAGTTCCTCGTTTGGGATGATGGTATTGCACAAGGCTCCAAAACCGGTATTGATGCCGTAAATGGCCTTCGGATTGCCGCTTATTTTTTGCTCCAGGTATTGGCGGCAGCTGCTTACACGGTCTACGGCTTCGGGCGAAAGGCTTATTTTTTTGCCGCTACGGACAATGTCCATCAGGTTTTGCGGACTAATTTGTGTGTTGATATGAAAAGTATCCATGGTAATGTGCTTGTGAATCACCCCAAACGGTGATGCGGTTTAGTGCTGACTTAGTTTTTCGATGATTTCTTCGGCCCGGAGTTCAAACTGTTCCCGGGTTTTCATGTTTTTTAGGCTGAGTTTGTTGTTGGCAATTTCATTCGATCCGGCCAGGCAAACCCATTCCACGCCGGTTTTATCGGCATGTTCCATCTGTTTCTGCATTTTGGCTTTATCCGGATAGAGTTCGCATGAAATGCCTTTGGCGCGTAATTGCTGGGCAATTTTCAAACAATACGCCGCTTCTTCATCGCCAAAATTAACAAATAGAAGGCTTACCGCTTTGGTCACCGATTCCGGGAAAAGCTTGAGTTCTTCCAATACATCGTAGATGCGGTCGGCACCGAAGGAGATACCCACGCCGGAAACGCCGTCGAGCCCGAAAATGCCGGTGAGGTTATCGTAGCGACCGCCTCCGCAGATGCTGCCCATTTGCACGCCATGTGCTTTTACCTCAAAAATGGCTCCGGTGTAATATTCCAGTCCACGGGCCAGAGAAAGGTCAAATTCCAGTTGGGCGTTTTGCAGACCGGCCGCCTGGCTTTGGTTCAGTACAAATTCCAGTTCTTCGAGGCCTTTTATACCGATTTCAGAATTTTGGAAACGGGCGCGCAGCATATTGAGTTTGCTCAGCGAATCGCCCTCAGTGCAGGCTAAATCCAGCGCATCTTTGGCCACATCGGTGGTAAAACCGCGGGCTTCCAGTTCGGCCAATACTTTTTCGGGACCAATTTTATCGAGTTTATCCAGGGCAATAAGAAAGGAGGGCAGGTTTTCGCCCACGCCGGTAACCTCGGCCAGTCCGGCCAGTATTTTACGGTTGTTGATTTTAATGGTAAAACCGGGCAGTTTGAGCCGGCTCAGCACTTCATCAAAAATGAGGATGAGTTCCACTTCGTTCCAGAGACTGTCTGAGCCGATTACGTCGGCATCGCATTGGTAAAACTCGCGGTAACGGCCTTTTTGGGGTTTATCGGCCCGCCAAACGGGTTGTATCTGGTAACGTTTGAACGGAAATTTAATTTCGTTGCGGTGTTGCACCACATAGCGGGCAAAGGGCACGGTAAGGTCGTAGCGGAGGGCTTTTTCGGAGATGGCAAAGGCCAGCTGGCCCGAACTGTATTCTTGTATGGGTTGTTTGAGGCTTCCAACAATATCCCCGCTGTTCAGCACTTTAAAAATCAGGCGGTCCCCTTCTTCGCCGTATTTGCCGGTAAGGGTGTCCAGGTTTTCCATGGCCGGGGTTTCCAACTGCCGGTAGCCAAATTTTTCGTACACCGTTTTGATGGTGTTGAAAATGTAATTGCGTTTGGCGAGTTCATCCGGAGAGAAATCGCGTGTGCCTTTGGGAGTTGAAGCCGTAATCTTTGCCATAATTTCTTAAATCGGGGCAAAGATAAGAAAGCTTGCGGGTTTGGGTTGATGGAGGGAGGGGTTGTGAGCAGCGAAGTGGATTAAAATAAGGAGCCAAGAACCAAGAGTCAAGAGTCAAGAGCCAAGAGTCAAGACCCCGATGGCTATCGGGGAAGAGCCAAGAGTCAAGAATCAAGAGCCAAGAACGCTGCGCTCCAAGACTTATTTAGGGACAGTATTTGTGAGAATGGTAATCTTTTATAAATTGGTTATCTGTTAATGGTTAATGGTCATATTGTCTTGTTTCTTGGCTCTTGGCTCTTGCAGCGAAGCGGTCTAGCAAAAAAACATCTAAACCCCACTATTGCCTCCTCCCCGATGTCCATCGGGGCATTGCCTCTTGCCTCAAATAAATTTGTTTTTCTCCCCACCAAACCCTAATTTCGCTTTTTAACTCGTATACCAATGTTTAACTCAACCCATTTACCCGGCTACCCGTTTGCAAATGCTTACAACCGTTTACATGTACTTAATTTTAGTTGCTTAAGTGGTTTATTTTTAATGAATTGCGGAGGGAGTTGCGCATAGCCGCAAGTTATAGCCAATGCTAAGATCGACAATGCGTAAATTGAAACTATATATCTCTTTAGGACTTTTTTTGTTCGCTTCTTTGACATCATGTAAGAAGGACGAAGCTATTGTGCCCAACGAAAGTTCAACAATTGAGAACACATTGATTACAGGTAGCGGCTCTACTTCCTTTCAGCGACTTGTTGGCGGACAAAAGCTTGACGGTTTCTATTCTGTTAAGCAAACAGCAGACGGGGGTTTTGTTTTTTGTGGCTTCACAGAAAACCAATCCGCTTCTGAAAGGGACATTCTTCTTTTCAAGACAAGCAATGACGGTTCAACTTTATGGATTAAAAGTTTTACTGACAGTTACACCGACCAAGGTTGGTTTGTAGATGTTACAAGCGACAACGGTTTTATTATTGCAGCGACAATATCACTCTCACCAAAATCTCACGCACCTGTTAATTACAGCGGTCAGCTAATTAAAACTGACAGCAACGGAAACCAACTTTGGAAACAGACATTCACTTTTGGAAACTATACCAACTTCACAACGGTAAGACAAACCTCAGACGGAGGTTACATTGTTTGCGGAAGTGAATATAACTCTGACAAAGGAATTCTACTTAAAACCGATGCTTCAGGTCAAGAGAGTTGGAGAAAAACTTTCGGTGGGCTTGTTGAGCTCAACAGCGTTGATAAAACTGCTGACGGTGGATTTATTCTTTGTGGTTCTATCAAATCCGTTTCTTCTGCTCCAACAGACATTTACATTATTAGGGCTAATTCAAGTGGCGACACTCTTTGGACAAAAACATTTGGTGACAGTTCCGATAACACATCAAGAACAATTAAGGAAATGACATCTGGCAATTTTATTCTTTGTGGTTACAACACAAATACTCCACAAGGTGCATCAGTTTTCGTCAAACTAATTGATGCAAACGGTGGAGAGATTTGGAATAGCGATTTTTATAACGACAACATTCAAGCGCTTGAATCTATAACTACAACAAACGACAATCAATTTATAGCAGTCGGACGAGAGAGTTTCAGTAGCACTTCACAAGCATACCTTTTAAAAGTTGACGGCACTGGAAATAAAGTTTGGCAAAAATCTTTTAATGCTGGTGGGTTTAATATGTTCAGTGAAGTTCAACAAACAACAGACAATGGATTTGTAGTTGCAGGTTATTCTTTGAACTCTGGAAACGGCAATGCTTACATCGTAAAGACAGACATAAATGGGGACTAACAGCACTGGCTATAACAAGGGGTTTGCGATAGCGGGGGTTCCGTGCTTCGCAGACACTTTTGTGCAAGGTGGAAGTTCAGTTCTCCGAATGAAGTTTAGTGCTAAAACGCCCCGCCATCGCAAACCCCCGAACCGTTGTAAGCAAGCCTAGAGAACGACTGTACTCCGAAAAAACAGAAATCTGAAAAACGAACTTTGACATCTTGACAAAAACTTACGGACAAACTTTGGCGACACACAAGCCGACCAGATTGTTTTATAAATTTTCCCACCGCACATTTAAAAAATAATTTTAGCTAACCACACATTGGCACATTTGCTTTTGCCCGTCACTCAAAGCCGACCCCTCGCAAAACCAAAAGAGCCAATTTCTTCCCCATTAAAAAATAGTGGACAATATAGTCCAATACTAAATAAATATACTTATCTTTGCTTCGTAAAAAAAAAAGACATCCAATGTTTTCAAAAGCTTGTGAATATGGTATTAGGGCATCAATTTATATTGCTGAGCAATCGCTTTTGGATAGAAAAGTGAGTTTAAAGGATGTTGCAGAAGCTATAGAGTCACCTCCGGCCTATACTTCCAAAATTTTGCAAAAATTATCACGTAACAACATTATCAATTCGGATAAAGGACCAATGGGTGGTTTTTCCATGGATAAAGATCAATTAGAAAAAGTTAAGCTAAGTTTTATTGTACGTGCAATTGATGGTGATAGTATCTACAGCGGTTGTGGTTTGGGCTTAAAAAAATGCAATGAAAAGGCTCCTTGTCCTATTCACAATCAATTTAAGACAATACGTGATGACCTAAAAAAAATGCTGGAAACTACCACAGTACAAAGTTTGTCAAAGGAATTAAAAGGAGGATTGAGTTACCTGAAACGATAAAAAAATTTGCAAACATAATGGACATAAATATCCAATATAAATAAGGAATGGAAACAAAAAATATATTTAGTGAATCGGGCATTATTATAACGCTATTGCTCATTGCCATACCAATAATAGTGGCTTCTATATTGGTAATTATTAAGGCGTATGCAGCTATAAACCAATTTATCAAAAGAAAAAGACTTAACGAATTTAATGAGTATGTAAAAGGCTTAACTCCCGCAGAAATTGAAAAGCTAGAACAAAGAAAAAGAGAACTTGAATTTGTTCTATCAAATAATGAACTGTCAGGTGAAGCGACTCCAATAGACAGTAAGGGATTAATTGATCATATAAGTGATGTAGAATCGCTTCGTTTTATTGAGCAAAAGAAAAAAAGTCTTCCACGCCCTTATATTGAACCAAAACTTACTAAACTTATTTTGTGGTATTTAGGCTGTGCTACCTTTTGGTTGCTATTTGGAACCACAGTTGGAGAATATCTCGGGATAAAATTTGTTGCTCCTGACGTTGACCATTTCAGTTGGTTAAGTTTCGGAAGATTACGTCCCGTGCATACCAATGCTGTTTTTTGGGGTTGGGCTTCATTGGCAATGATAGGCTTGGCTTACTATGTAATACCTAGGGTAAGTAATGTACCTATTGCAAGTATAAAAACAGGCTACAGATCACTTGTTCTCATTAACGCTTCAGTCATCTTAGGCAGTATCTGCTTAATGGCTGGCATAAACAATGGCGGTGGAGAATACAGAGAATACATTTGGCCTGTAATGGCATTATTTGGTATTGGTGTCATCATTTCTTTAAGAAACTTTTTCAAAACCATTGCCAAAAGAACTACCAAAGAAATTTATGTCTCCAATTGGTACATTATTTCAGCAATGATGTTTTTGCTGGTAATAGCAGTTGTAGCCTATTGGCCGAGCTGGCAAACTGGCCTGGGAGAAACCATAGTACAAGGGTATTATATGCATCAAGGCGTTGGAATGTGGTTTATGCTTTTCAATCTTGGGTTGATGTATTATTTCCTGCCTCAGCAGTTAAATAAACCGATCTACTCATACAGCTTGGGTATTTTGGCGTTTTGGGCACAAATTCTTTTCTATACTTTAATCGGAACGCATCACTTTATTTTTAGTGCCATTCCTTGGTGGTTACAAACAGTAGCAATTGTAGGAAGTGCCGGAATGATAATACCCGTTGTAGCAGGAACAACAAACTTCTTGATGACTTTTAAAGGCTCGTGGCATAAACTCTCTGGTAGTTACACGCTACCATTCTATTTAATTGGCATCATATTTTATTTTACAGGGTCATTACAGGGAACAGCCGAAGCCTTTAGATTCACCAATCTGGTTTGGCATTTTACAGACTTTACTGTTGCTCATTCACATTTGACAATGTATGGCATAATCTGTTTTATGCTGTGGGGATTTATCTACACCTTAGTCCCAAGACTTACTGGTAAAGAACCACCACAAATAACCGTTGGAGCACATTTTTGGTTGGCATTAATTGGCTTACTGTTTTACACATTCCCACTAATGTATGGCTCAACACTCAGGGGCTTGATGTGGATGGAAGGGACAAAATCATTTATTGAAAGTGTGGAACTGATGGCTCCCTATTGGCTGTGGCGAGCCATCGGTGGTTCTTTAATGTGGCTATCCCATATTTTGTTTGCCTACAATTTCTATGTTATGGTAAAACGAAAAGAAGAAATAATAATACCCACATCACCAATTGAAATTTTGAAAGCAAAACAAGAATTGAACACACAATCACCAACTCACTAACATACACGGAATGGAATTTTTCGATAATCATAAAAAACTATTTAGAACGGCCTTAGGTCTATTTATTGGGTTGACATTAATTGTAGCCATTCTTCCTGCAATCAATAATCAGGAGAATAATGCCCCATTGCCCAATTACGAACCACTAAGCGAACAAGCATTTCTAGGCAAAAAGAGTTTCATTGCCAATGGCTGTGTAGCTTGTCATACACAACAGGTTAGAAATGTAGATATGGATAAAGTTTGGGGTAAAAGACCTGGTATTGCTGCTGATTATGCAGGCATAAGAAGAACAGATTTCTGGAGAAACACTGCTACATTGATGGGAACGGAAAGAACAGGTCCCGATTTAACCAATGTTGGAACACGACAACCAAGCATGGCGTGGAATTTATTGCACCTCTATCAACCTAGAGCGGTAGTAGAGAAATCAATAATGCCTGCCTACCCTTGGCTTTTTGAAATTAAAAATGAATTGGGTGAGGATGAAGTGGAAGTAATTGTTCCTGACGAATACAGAAAAGGCATCAAAGGAAAAATTATCGCCACACAAGAGGCTCTCAACTTAGTAGCTTACCTCCAAAGCTTAAAACAAACACCATTGCCAGATGGGAAACAACCTATGGAATTTTTGTACAAAAAAAAGGAATCACCAAAAGTTACAAATGGAAACTCGATAAATCTCCCTGATGGTGAGTTACTGTACTCACAAAACTGTATGAGTTGTCATCAAGCCAACGGTGAGGGATTAAAAGGGGCTTTTCCTCCTTTAAAGGGAAGCTCAATTGTACTGGGTGATGACCTTGAGTTGTTAGTGAATATTATAATGTTGGGATATGATGCTAGACCTGAATATGCGGTTATGAATGCTGTGGGAACAGATAACAACCTTACGCCTGAAGAAGTAACTGCCATCATCAATCACGAAAAAACGAGTTGGGGAAACAACGCAAAAACGGTGACACCTGAAGAAGTAGAAAAGATAATGGAATTCATCAAACTAACATCTAAAAAATAATCCAATGAAAGTAAAATCATTACTAACACTGATAATTATTTTGTTCTCACAAATTATTTGGGCTTGTCCTGTATGCGATAAACAACAGCCCAAAATTACGCAAGGCATAACCCACGGTGCAGGGCCTCAAAGTAATTGGGATTGGGTAATTATTGGCATCATCACAATCATTACCATTTTGACATTTGTGTATTCCATAAAATATTTAATTAAACCTGGAGAAAAGAATGCTAACCACATTAAAAAATCAATCTTAAGTAATTAATAGGATGCAAGAAGAAAAAAGCAAAATATTACTCTTTGTCGATGACGATTCGCAACCTATTGCAGAGTTAATAACGCCTGTTCAATTTGAATTAGATACGCGCAAATTAACAGATGGAGAGCATACGTTGAAAATCGTCAGCAAATCACCAATGGGCAGAGAAGGAATACGGAAGATTAAATTCATTGTAAGAAATGGTCCGGCTATTTCGATTGAAGGTATAAGTGAAAACAACGTTGTTGACGGTACCGTTCCGCTAATGATAAATGCCTACGACAAAGGCAATCAAAAGAAATTTATTATTGAAGGAAGTGAAACACCACAAAGCGTGCCGAATTGGTTATGGATATTGCTAATTGCTTTTTTTGGTTGGGCAGCCTATTACATGATCACAAATTTTAGTTTGTAAAGAAAATGGCAATGAAAAACGACATAAAGAATATTGACGACATTAAATTAATGGTGGATACTTTCTATGGAAAAATTCGTGAAGATGAAAAGCTAAAAGATATTTTCAATAATAAGATTGAAGACCGTTGGCCTGAACATCTGGAAAAAATGTATCGTTTTTGGCAAACTGTTCTGTTGGAAGAACACACTTATCACGGTAGTCCATTTCTTCCCCACGCAAAACTTACTGTTGATGCTAGTCATTTTAAACAATGGTTACACATTTTCAGTGAAACAGTAGATTCTTTATTTGAAGGAGAAAAAGCTACAAGAGCCAAATGGCAAGGGCAAAGGATGGCAGAAATGTTCCATTCCAAAATCGAATATTATAAAGATAACCCTTCAATCCCATTGCTATGATAACTGTGAAAATGCCCATAGCTGTCATCACTACCTTTCTTTGGATCGGATTTGTTTGTGCTATAAGTTTTATGGAAGCCTGGCTCAAATTCCGTGCTCCGGGAATTACTGTGCCATTGGGTTTAGGTATTGGACGATTAGTTTTTAATACACTTAACAAAGTGGAATGGGTATTTGCTATAGCCATCATCGTAAATATTATTTGGTCAAGAACTGAACTTTGGAAGTGGCAAAACCTACTAATTCTTGTTCCTTTTGCCATTTTACTTATTCAAACTTTTTGGCTATTACCCGGTTTAGACGCGAGAGCAGAACTGCATATTCAAGGTGAAAATGTACTGCCATCAAACCTGCACTTTTATTATGTAGGTATGGAAATCACCAAAGTAATCTGCTTGAGTATTTTCGGAACAATGCTTTTTAAAAGATGAATTATGGAAACAAAAGACTTTAACATAGCACCTGGGCATTGGATTCTTGCCAGAATGGGTAAAAAAGTATTGCGCCCAGGCGGAAAAGAACTGACAGAAAAACTAATTGCCGCATTGCAAATTTCACCTGAAGACGATATTGCAGAATTTGCACCTGGATTAGGTTTTACCGCTGGTTTGGCCTTAGTCAAAAAACCTAAGTCTTATGTTGGAATAGATGCGGATGAAAATGCTGTTAAGCATTTAAAAAAACAAATAAAAGGTTCTAACATCAGTTTTATACTTGGCAATGCAGCGGAAACTACAATAGGAAATCAAACAAAAGATAAGGTTTTTGGAGAAGCCATGTTGACTATGCATGCCGATCACCGTAAATCTGAAATTGTAAAAGAAGCATACCGCATTTTGAGAAAAGGCGGAATGTACGGCATACACGAATTAGGTTTGATTCATACAGATGAACAATTGAAGAAAAAAATCCAACGCAATCTTGCCCAATCTATAAAAGTAAATGCCAGACCTCTTGAACAGGATGAGTGGATAAATCTTCTAGAGAAAGAAGGTTTTAAGGTGACCCTAATCAAAACGAACACAATGAGTCTCTTAGAACCTAAACGTATTATTGATGATGAAGGCTTCTTCAGATCATTGAAAATAGGTTTCAATATCTTAACCCATCCAAAGGCAAGAAAACGCATTCTGGAAATGAGAAAAGTTTTTAAAAAGTATCAAACCAACATTAATGCTGTTGTTATCATTGCTGAAAAAAAATAATTAAAATGAACAAAGAAAAAATCATTAATGATATTGAAAAAAAATATCAAGAATTGGGAGAAAACTCCGAAAATTACCTAAAAGGATTGCTTCACGCCAAACCAATAAATTATTGGGATTATGTAGAAGTAGATACCCTCCTATCCTTACAAAAGCCAAGAACTAATTTTAAAGATGAAGAAATCTTCATCATGTATCATCAAGTAACAGAATTATTTCTGAAAATGATGGTACATGAAGTCAAGCAATTGATATATGAGCCTTTTGAAGAAAGTGTATGGATAGAAAAATTAAATCGCTTGAATAGGTACACTAATATGCTCATAAGCTCTTTTGATGTAATGAAATACGGGATGAACTATGATGATTACAATACATTTCGTAGCACATTAACTCCAGCAAGTGGGTTTCAGTCCGCTACATTTCGTTTAATTGAAATTTATTGTACTCGTCTTGGAAATCTAATAAATGAAGAAGGCAAAAAAAGAATTTCAAACAGTCCTACTACAGCAGAATATTTTGAGCACATCTATTGGAAAGATGCGGGCCTGAATAGAAAAACAGGAGCAAAATCGTTAACCCTTATTCAGTTTGAAGAAAGGTATTTAGACAGATTAATTGCTTTGGCAAACAAAACAAAGGGTAATACCATTGAAGATAAGGTTTTGAATATGGCAAATTGTTCTGATACCTTAAAAACCAAATTAAAAGAATTTGACTATATGTATAATGTTGCCTGGCCTTTGGTGCATTTAGAAACTGCCCAACATTACCTCGATTTAAAAGGAGAAACAAAAGCTGCAACAGGCGGCAGCGAATGGAAAAAATATTTACACCCAAAGTTTCAACAGCGAAAATTTTTCCCTACGCTTTGGAGCAATGAAGAAATAGCAAATTGGGGAAATAAAATTTAAAAAAATTATTATGAACATTCAGGAAAACAACATCATTGGAGAATTGGTAGCACAGGACTACCGAGCAGCATCAGTATTTAAAAAATATGGAATTGACTTTTGCTGTCAAGGAAATAGAACCATCGAAGACGCTTGCGTTGCCAAAAATTTAGATTCAAAATCGGTGGTAACTGATTTAAACAGTATTAATCAAAAAGGAGATACAGGTTCAACCGATTATCAATCATGGCCACTTGATTTATTGGCAGATTATATCGAAAAGAAACACCACAGATATGTGCAAGAGAAAACCTTAGAAATACAACCTTATCTCGATAAAATATGCAAGGTACATGGCAAGCAACATCCAGAATTATTTGAAATCAAGAATGAATTTAATGCGAGTGCAGGAGAACTTGCCGCTCATATGAAAAAGGAAGAGCTGATTTTATTTCCATTCGTAAAGAAGATGGTAAAAGCAAAGATGGAAGGTGCAAAAGTTGATGCTGCGCATTTCGGTACAGTCAAAAACCCCATTCAAATGATGATGGATGAGCACACGGTAGAAGGAGAGCGCTTTAGGAAAATTGAAGGATTAAGCAATCACTACACACCGCCACAAGATGCTTGCAACACTTACAGAGTGACGTTCGCTTTGCTAAAAGAATTTGAACAAGATTTACACCTGCACATCCATTTAGAGAATAATATATTGTTTCCAAAAGCAATTGAAATGGAAAAAGAAATCATATGAAACACAACCATTATTCCTGCCAAACAGTAAGCGAAGCAATGAATGAACTTGCCAAAAGAGGTTATACAACTGACTTTTCCATCCTTGTAGAAAAAGAATGTTTGGTTTGTAATCAAACGGCCAAGCAACTCGACCCTGATGAATTTGAAATAGACGAAATCTATCGTTTTGAAGGTAATACCGACCCTGGTGATGAAATGATTGTGTATGCCATTTCATCTATACAACACGCACTAAAGGGAATTGTGGTAAATGCTTATGGCATGTATTCAGACTCATCAGTTTCGAAAATTGTATCGAAACTACATCGCAAATAAAGACTAACATGGATATTATAAAGGCTATTCTCAGATTTATACAAAAACCTGAAACGGAAACAGCACAAAAAGCAACGGAAGGAATACATCTATCTTAAAATGCTGGGGATGGGAGGAAAACCAAGTCAGGGAGACTGGTTTATTACCGTGGCGATGCTTGTTTTTGGTTTTCTTTTTATTGGTCTGGGAAGCTTGCAACTGTTCAAAGGCAATTTTTTCGGCATCGTGTTTATCGTCTTTGGTATGATCGGGTTACTCTTCGTGAAAGCTGATTTGAATAATTACCGTGGTAAATCGAAATTGAAAAATTATTGGCTTATTGCGCATCTGCAGCGCATGTGTGGTGCTTATATTGCTTCGTTAACGGCGTTTTTGGTGGTAAATTCACAGTATTCGCCCGTTGAACTGACCGGATTTATATACTGGCTTCTGCCTTCGGCAGTTTTGGCACCCCTCATTACGTATTGGAGCCGTAAGTTTGAAATTAAAAAATAGGGAAACGCATTAATAAAGTTTAAATTTTACCTCAACTGAAAGCATAAATAATTATGGAAAAAGAATATTCAAACGGCGAAATAACCATTGTATGGAAGCCTAAATTATGTACCCATGCCGGAGTATGCGTACGCACGCTGCCTGAGGTTTACAACCCCAAAGCTAGCCCTTGGGTTAAGCAAGAGAACGCCACAACTGAGGCATTAATGAACCAGATTGACAAATGTCCTTCAGGAGCACTCTCATACTATTTAAATGAAAAAATGAAGGAGTGATTCGTTTTTGTACTTGGAAGCACGTTAACTTTTTTACATCTGTGTTTATTTATTATCTAAATTAGCATAGTTTTTTATTTAATCCATAATCGCTTAACTCAGTTTGTATGAAAAAAATGATGTTTCTGACCCTGTTCATGGCTGTTATAACATTGAATTCAATCCATGCCCAAATTTACCGGCAAGAAGCCGATATGTGGTGTTGGGCTTCCTGTATTCAAAGTGCTTTAGGTCAGGCTGGCGTATCTCAAACGCAAGCGCAGATAGTTACCCGGCTAACGGGCTGGCCACAAAACAGACCCGCCAGGATTGAAGAAGTGATTGCCATATTGCGTTCTTATAATTTTCAGGCCTGGTCAGTGGCCTATCCGGCAAACCCAATGCAATTGTACAATACCTTAAGTTCCGGATGGAAATTGATTGCTTTTGTTAATCCCTCAAATAATCCAATGGTAGGCCACTTTATCATGCTGCAGGGTATTTCGCCGAATGGATTTGTGGTAGTCAGCGATCCGGCAACGGGAATGACCTACGAACAAAATGTAGATCAACTTTATTACGCCTGGAAATGGAGTCAGTCTATTGTGGTGGGAACACCCAATTGATTTATTTCTTGCTGATTTTATCCAGCACTTCAATATCATATACGATCGGGCTGAGCGGCGGAATCTGATCCATATCTCCGGCCAAACCAAATGCCAGGTGGGATGGAATAATCAATTTGGCTTTATCGCCCACCCGGAGGTATTTCATGGCTTCATGCAATCCGCTTTCAACGTGGTCATGGTCAACAACGAATGATTCTTCGCCGCTTTCTTCTGATGTATAACATACTTTTCCGCTTAAAAGGCTGATTTCAAAATTTACGGTTACCAAATCACCGCTTTTTACCTGTTCACCGTTTCCGGGTTCATAAACCGAGTATTGCAGGCCGGTGCCGGTTTCAGTCATGGGCCAACCTTTACGTTTTACAAATTGTTCAATGGAACGGCGCTCATCGGCACTAATTTTTTTGTTTGTATTGATTAATGGCTCAGACAAGGTATCCTTTATTATTTTTTGTTCGCTGTTGAGCGATTTATTTTCTCCGCAGGAAAAAATCCCAACGGAAATACACAAAATTCCGATCCAATAATGTCTGTTCATGCCTGATAAACGTAATTGTCAGCATCAAAAGTATGTGAAATATTCAGGAATTTGAATTACATACGAATCAAACTCCTGATTTTTTATATTTTTAGCATCCAAATTTTAACGCCCAGTTTTCATGCGCCTTTTTCGTTTTGCCGTATTCTTATTTATTCTTTTTCTTGGTACTTCAGAAACATTAAAAGCATCTAAGACGCCCATTCCGCAAGGAACTGATAAACTGACCTATAATTCGGATGGGCATTTTTGGACGGTTTATCTGGTGGGTGTACTTTTAAATATGCCCGAAGCCCGTGAATTGGCCCTGTATGCCGAAAACCCCGATCATATCATGGATACCCTGGGCAATATAACCCGTGGTACCTATACCTGGCTCGACATTACCAAGCAAGGGAAGTACCATGCCTTAACGGGGAAAAATCCGCAGCAAGAACGGGAGCGTTCGCGTAAAATGTATATGGATGGGAAAGACGTTAAACAGCGTGGAAGAGCGCTTCACCGCCTGGGCGACAGTTATGCGCATGCCCGTCCGGATGAATCGAAAATGTATCCCCGCGGATTTGGTCATGCGTTTACACCCGAAGGCGGGCATGAGCCAGATATGATCCGGAATTACCCCGATAAATACCTGGAGTATGTAAATGATTTAATCCGTTTACTCAGCGGAGGGAAGGCTGAGAAGGTAGATATGAGTGCGTTTATATACGTGGCCACTAAAAAATTGGAGACTGCTGATAATATTGAGATTTTGAAATCGGCCGTGTATTTACAGCTCAAGGCCCCGTATTATGATATACAGCAGTGCAGCGGATTAAAAGTGTACGAGTTTCTGGAAACCCGCAAGGAATGGCAGCGATTCAGTTTCAGCATGGAAGATGTAAATCCGAGGGATAAAAAGAACCGGCTGACCCGGGTAACAATTCAATACAATTAATTCAGGCTGCTATATACGTAAGGTGAAGCCTTCATGTTCTCACATTTGGCATCCAACATTTCGTATAACAATATTGTATTGGCCAGTGCAATCTGCGAATAGTTTTGGGAGGCGTTGCCGAAAGAAGCCGCTTTGGTTTGCCAGAGAGTCGTAATTAAATCAAGACTTCCCCTGGCCGGTTTTTGAGGGAGTACGTCGAGCGCAGCACCCACGTTTCCGGCTCCTGCATGATAAACGTGTAATACCAGCATTTTAAACCAAAGTTCATCTTTTGCATATCCGATATTCCGGTCGTTCAAGAGCTTTTCGGCAGCCGGGATGCATACTTTTTGAATGAATTTGGCTGCAGCTCCGGCACATTTAGTGAAATCTTTACGTTCATCCGTGTATTTGGTTACACTTAAACCCATAGATCTGGCCACGCCCGGCATCAGTTGAAAATGACCCGCCGCCCCGGCACTGGAGCGTTTGAGGGTACCCGGACATTCGATAAGTAAAATACTTTGGGCATAAAAAGCGGGTACACCGGCTTCTTCAAAAATAGGGTAGGCCTCGGCAATAATTTCGAGGGCATGCGAAAAATCGTAGAAATCACTTTTACCTACCGTAAATACTACCTTTTCTTCCGGTCCTAATCCATTTTTCAAACGAACAGAATCACGGAGGGCATCTTTCTGAAGAGTGCTGAGTGATTCCCAGCGGCGAACAGATATGCTGCGGTCTATAACCCGGCTTGAATGAATGTTGAGGTAACCGGAATCGGGTGGGAGCGTTACCACTTTTTTCCAGAAATTAACTTGGGGGAGTTTGTTCCAGCCTTCTTTAAAGATACGATTGTCTTTAATGTATGATTTTCCCGAGTCATTGGGTTTGAAGGTAACGGAAAGCATTTCAACGGCAGCCAATTGTGCATTTAACTGAATGGTAATTAAGGCCGTGGCTAGCAGTATGATTCCAGATTTGATGTATTTCATGTCATTCCCCTTTTATGTGAAACGTTCAAATATCGTGAACTATCTGATATGCCATAGTCATTTAATAATTAATAACATCCAAGCAGCTACGTAATAAACCGGATTGTGGATTTCTTGAATGAGTGTTAAATTGTCTTAATAACCCGGTTCCCAGATGAATTTCGGCATTCATTTATATTATTAAATAATTTATTTTCAATTCTTTATACTATTGAAATGAGCTTTTCAAATTGTTAATAACTCCAAGCAAAAAAAAAGCAATTTGTTTGTACAGATAAAAATACCGGCGTACTTTTGCTGCGTTAAAAATACCTTTAACATAGAACACAGGGAATATTCGGCTCTGTGCCTCTATCACCACCAGTCCGAATCGAGTAATTAAAAAATGAAAAATTGCTACAATGTAGCATTTGCAGCCATGTTTATGGTTGCCGGATGCTTGTTGCATGTTCAAACTCAGGGTCAGACAAACCAGTCGGCTCAGGTTCAAAGTGTTGCGGGAGCAGAAATGCACCATGCCGATGAAGCTGACCACATTTGTCCCACTGATTTTCTTACCCGTCAGGAAGCCCATCGTAAAGGAATGGCTGTCCAACTGGAGCAGGATTTACAAGACCGCGCCAATACTCCAACCGAACTTACCAATAACCGTTCTGTACGCTACGTACCTGTTGTATTTCACGTGGTGTACAACAATCCTTCTGAAAACATTTCTGATAACGAAGTTTTAGATTTGTTAGCCATTCTGAATGAAGATTTCAGCATGGGTAATTCAATGATTTCATCCATCCGTCCTGAATTTGCAGGCATTGCGGCCAACTCAAACATTAAATTCTGTCTGGCCTCTAAAGATCCCCAGGGTAACAGCACCAAAGGGATTACACGTATCCATACCGATATGAATTATTTCAATCCGTATTTAACTACACCGGTTGGAAATATTGGTTCATCAAACTGTATGAAGAACAACGGCACGGGCCAGCCATCCTGGAATCCGGAAGAATATATCAACATTTGGATTTGTAATATCAGCAACGGAGCCAACTCAGGAGCTGCCGGGTATACCTACTCACCTGTAGGCACAACGGTTAACGGATTACCTTCTGCATCGATTGACGGAATTGTTTTGGATTATAACCTTGGAGTTCTGTCAGGGAATTCAAGGGCTATCTCGCACGAAATGGGTCACTATTTTGGTTTGCGTCACACTTGGGGAGCCAGCAGCGGTTCTTGCGGTTTGAGCGACGACGGTTTCCAGGATACGCCATCCACTCCGGGAGCATTCATACAAAGCCATGCTTCATGCGCAAGCGGTGCAAATGCACAATCATGCGAAGCGGGCAAATCTTGGCAGTTTGAAAACCTGATGGATTACAGCGATTGTTTCAGCATGTTTACCATACAGCAGGTAAACTATATGAACATGGTACTGTCAGATGCCAGAAGCGGATTACTTAATTCAAGTGCCATTCACTGTACCGTAGCCGATTTACAGGTTCCACAGGCAGAGTTCAGCGGTTGTAAAGCAATCACTGCAAATGAAACGCTCACACTTTCAAACGAAACCGTAAATACTGCATCAACCTTTACATGGGAAATTCAACCTGCCACCGGTTGGGCTTTTGTTAACGGTACCGACGCCAACTCGGTAAATCCTGAAATTGAGTTTTACACATCCGGATCTTATTCTGTAAGCCTGATTGCCCAAACCTCCGGCGGAACCGATACCGAAACCGTTTCAAACTGTATCAGCGTTTCAGGAACGGCGGGAATCAACGAAGAGAATGCCGCCGCTACGTTCTCGGTATATCCTAATCCATCAAACGGAATCATTAACATCAATCTGAACGGTGCAGTAAACCAAACACAGATTGCCATCTATAATTCAGTAGGAGCGGCCGTTTATCAAGTTAATCCTTCTTCAGAGTTTGTTCAGATTGATTTATCCGCTTTCAGCGCAGGAATGTACTTCGTGGAAGTTCGTTCAGACAAAGGAGTAAACACACAACGACTGCTCATCTCTAAATAGAAATTACGCATTTCCTTATAAATAGTATTGAATGCAGATCCACGGGTCTGCATTCTGTTTTATTAGCTTTAAGATAGCTTGGGTGCTTTGAAAAGCCGGTAAAAAAGCCTACCTTTGCACCCTTAAAATTTGACTGTTTTACATGATTACGGTAAGCAATTTAGAACTTCGTTACGGAAAACGCGTGTTGTTTGAAGATGTAAATCTCAGCTTCACCAATGGTAACTGTTACGGTGTAATCGGCGCCAACGGTGCCGGAAAATCCACTTTTCTTAAAATCATTTCCGGCGAAATTGAAAGCACGACCGGGCATGTTTCCATACTTCCCGGTGCACGCATGGCCGTTCTGAAACAGAACCACTATGAATTTGATAATTCTACCGTGCTTGATACCGTTATTATGGGCCATAAAAGGCTTTACGAAATCATGAAAGAAAAGGATGCCATTTATGCCAAACCCGATTTTTCGGATGAGGATGGTATTCGTGCAGCCGATCTGGAAGCCGAATTTGCCGAAATGGAAGGCTGGAACGCAGAAAGTGATGCGGCCAACTTACTTAGCGGATTGGGTGTAAAAGAAGACCGTCACAGCCGCCTGATGAATGAACTTTCGGGAAACGAAAAAGTACGCGTACTTCTGGCTCAGGCCCTGTTTGGAAACCCGGATATCCTGCTGCTCGATGAGCCTACGAATGACTTGGATGTGGAAACCGTGATGTGGCTCGAAGAATTTATCATCGGCTTCCCCAATACCGTTATCGTGGTTTCACACGACCGTCACTTCCTCGATACCGTGGTAACCACCATCGTGGATATTGATTTCGGTAAAATTCAAATGTATACGGGTAACTATACGTTCTGGTACGAATCGAGCCAGTTGGCTGCCCGTCAGCGTTCACAGCAGAACAAAAAAGCCGAGGATAAACGGAAAGAGTTACAGGAGTTCATTGCACGTTTCTCGGCCAATGCATCCAAATCCCGTCAGGCAACCAGCCGTAAAAAATTGCTCGATAAAATCAATGTGGATGATATCAAGCCCAGTAACCGTCGCTATCCGCACATTGCCTTTAAACCGGAGCGTGAAGCCGGCGATCAGATTTTGAGCGTGAATAACCTTTCTAAAACCATTAACGGTGAGTCAATACTCAACAATGTATCGTTCAGTCTGCGCAAAAACGATAAAGTTGGTTTTATTTCAAGAGAGTCGCTTTCCATCACAACTTTGTTTGATATTTTGGCGGGTGAGCAAAAGCCGGATACAGGCGATTATAACTTCGGTGTAACCATCAGCACTGCTTATTTGCCGCTCGATAACCACGAATATTTTAAAACCGATTATAACCTGGTTGACTGGCTGCGTCAGTTCAGTAAAGAAAAAGACGAAACCTTTATCCGTGGATTTTTAGGCCGAATGCTCTTCTCGGGTGAAGAATCCCTGAAAAAGGCAAATGTGCTTTCCGGAGGCGAAAAAGTGCGATGCATGCTATCAAAAATGATGATGGTAAATGCCAACCTGCTGATTTTGGATGAACCGGTAAACCACCTGGATCTGGAGTCGATTACGGCATTCAACAATGCATTGAAAGAGTTTGACGGTACCATTCTCTTTACCACGCACGACCATGAATTCATGAACTCCGTGGCTAACCGGATTATTGAAATTACACCCGCCGGTATTATTGACAAAGAAATGACCTACGATGAATACATCATGGATCCAAAAATTAAAGAAATTCGTGAATCCATGTATCAGCCGGCATAATGCCAGTACATATTTTACTCAAGAAATAGGCATCTTCGGATGCCTATTTTGTTTTAGATACCTATTTGCTTTTATCTTTAAGCCATGAAAACGGCTTCCGAACGCTTATACAATCATGTTGAATTTTTGACCGGAATTCAACCGGCACGCAGTTTTCAGCACCTGTCTTCCCTTAATTCGGTGGCGAATTACATCCGCACGAATTTTGATGCCCTGGGGTTTTCAACCCGGCTCCAAACCTGGGAAATATCAGGTCATTCCTACCACAACGTTATTGCTTCCTGTCAACCTGAAAATAAACGACGACTGATTATCGGTGCGCATTACGATGTTTGCGGCAATCAGCCCGGAGCCGACGATAATGCCTCTGGTGTTGCCGGATTACTTGAACTGGCTTATCAGCTGGCTGCTTTGGAATATCCGCTTCCTTTCGGGATCGATTTTGTAGCCTATAGTCTAGAGGAACCGCCCTTTTTTGATTCGGTTAATATGGGTAGTTATATTCACGCTTCTTCAATGGATTCAAGTACCCATGAATGGCTTGGGATGATAGCCCTGGAAATGATTGGTTATTTTTCCGATGAACCCGAATCACAGGGTTTTTATACAGGATTTGACCGCACAACATACTCCGGCAAAGGCGATTTTATTGCCGTGGTGGGGAATACGGAAGCTCCTAGATTTGCTTCGGCCATTTATGCGGGGATGGTGAATGCCCGTTTGATTGATGTAAAAAAAATACTGTTTACCGATTCGCAGGGCCTTGGAGGCATGTCGGATCACCGCAATTATTGGAGAATGAATATTCCATCCCTCATGATAAACGATACGGCTTTCCTGCGGAATCCACATTATCACAAAGAAACAGACCGGATTGAAACCCTGAATTTTGAAAAAATGGCGGCTGTCTGTTTGGCGTTGTTTGAGTCATTACAAACGCTCGAAAATGAGTTATCCAAACCCGAAAAAACATAAACCATGCACGAAGATGAACTCATGAGTTGCCAAATCAAGGACGCCACCGGAATAGAATGTCTGGGCTGCGGTGCCCAGCGTTCGGCCATTCAGCTGAGTGAAGGCAAGCTGAAATATTCTTTTGATTTGTATCCGGGTTTGATTCCCATGGTTATGTTGGGCATTTTACTTCCCGTTTATTTTTTATTTTTCAGAAAAAAATCGGCCGATTGGATTCTTTCCCTGGCCATCCAAGTGCTATTTATCATTGTTGGTTCGTATATTCTCCGTCATTTCCCGTATTAGTTGTTATATTTAGGATCATGAAACTATTTTCGGCAGCACAAATTAAACAGGCAGACCAGTATACCATAACACATGAGCCAATAGCGGGAATCCAACTGATGGAACGTGCCGCAAGGCGATTAGCCACGAGGGTACTCGAAGATTTTGCGGGCTTCACGAAAATAATCCTTTTTTGCGGTCCCGGAAACAATGGCGGCGATGGTCTGGTACTGGCCCGTCTGCTTCATGCGTATATGAATGAAGTGCATGTTTTTTATGTAGCAGATGAAACGGGTTACACCGAAGAATTTGAATTGAATTTGAGCCGTCTGCCCGCATGTGGAATTCAACCCATTCCTATATCAGAAAAAGAATTCCCTGAATCGGTTAAAAAACTGTGCAACACAGCCGGCTATTTACTTGCTGATGCTTTGCTGGGAACGGGTTTGTCAAGACAGGTAAAGGATGGGGCTTTTGCACAGTGCATAGATATGCTGAATGCTTCGCCCAATCCTTGCTTTGCGATTGATATTCCATCCGGCATGTTTGCCGATTCTAACCGGCATATAACAGAGCAGGGCAGGGTAGTGGAAGCCATTCGTACCTATACATTTGAGCAGCCCAAACGTAGTTTTTTATTTGCCGAGAATTTTGCATACACGGGTTATGTGGAAACGCTTCCAATCGGTTTGCATTCCCAATTTAAAACGGATGAACCCTCAAGTGAATTTTTAATCACATCCTCCGGAGCTTCCGAATTAAAGCGGGTTAATCATCCGTTCAGCCATAAAGGCACTTACGGACATGCCTTATTAATTGGCGGAAGCAGCGGCAAAGCGGGTTCCATCAGTATGTCGGCCATGGCTGCCATGCATTCCGGTTTGGGATTGTGCACCTGCCTCATCGGTGATGAAATCAGGGATATTGTACAAACGCTTGTTCCCCAAGCCATGACTGTTTCTGCAGGTAAAACCGATACGGTAGAAGATTGGCCTAAATCAACTTTACAGTATTCTGCCCTTGGCATAGGGCCCGGATTGGGAACTTCAGACGAATCTGCCAAGGTTTTAAAAAATGCGTTAGCCGAATTTTCTGGTCCGATTATTTTGGATGCCGATGCACTCAATATCCTGTCGGAAAACAAAACCTGGCTTTCCTTTTTGCCGTCTAATTCCATTCTTACGCCGCATCCCGGCGAGTTTGACCGGCTCACCCAAAAACATGAATCGGGCTTTGAACGTTGGCAAAGCCAGCTCGAATTTTCGAAAAAACATGGCTGTTATGTAATCTTAAAAGGGGCGTATACATCAGTTACTACGCCCTTGGGAAAAACATTTTTCAATACCTCCGGGAATCCCGGTATGGCCACGGCCGGAAGCGGCGACGTGCTTACCGGTATACTCACGGCACTCTTGGCTCAGGGTTATGCCCCGGTTGATGCCGCAATTTTAGGCGTTTATATTCACGGGCTGGCCGGCGATTTCGCATTTGTCCAAAACGGCAGGGAAGGCCTTACTGCATTAGAAATTATAACGCATATCGGCACGGCGTTTGATCAGATTTAATTTGTAAAAAAGAATACGTATGCATTTACCTCATTCCTGGAAATCCCTGCTTTCTGAGCAAGATTTAGAAAGGGCACTGCTTGAATCGGCCGATAAACCGGTTGTTATATTCAAACACAGCACAACCTGCGGCATCAGCGCCCATAAATTTCATGATTTGGTTGAAGACTGGAATCTGAGTCCGGACCAGGTTGCATTTTACTATTTGGATTTATTGGCTTACCGCCCGATTTCGAATCTGGTTGCCGAGAAACTGCGGGTTATTCACCAATCCCCGCAAATACTGATCGTGCGTAATGGAAAGGCTGTGGCTAATGCTTCGCATGCCTATGCCAATTTTGATTTTGTAAAGAAGCATATCTGATTAATTTCTAAAAATCGGAGCGATTAGTCGAAACAGCGGCTTAAAATCCGCCTGAGATGTTATTTTTGGTAAAATTTATCCAGTATGAAGAAAATATCAGCGTATTACACGTTCCTATTTTTGTTTTTAACAATAAGCATTGCCGTGCAGGCCCAGCGAAAAGGCTACTGGCAACAACGTGCAGAATATACCATGACGGTAGATTTTGACGTGAAAACGCATCAGTTTGAAGGAAAACAGGTTTTGAATTATTACAACAATTCCGGTGATACCTTACACAATGTGTATTACCATCTGTATTTCAATGCTTTCCGCCCCAATAGTGTGATGGACGTACGATCCCGTTTATTACCCGATTCCGATCCCCGTGTGAAAGACCGCATATCTAAACTTAAACCCGAAGAAGAAGGCTGGCATGAAATTAAAAGCCTGAAACAGGACGGCGTTCCTGTATCCTTCAAAACGGAAGGAACCATATTGGAAGTGAAATTGGCCAAACCCATTTTACCGGGAACCAAAACTACGCTCGATATGGATTTTAAAAGCCAGGTTCCCATTCAAATCCGCCGGAGCGGACGTAACAGTGCCGAAGGCATTTCGTACAGCATGAGCCAGTGGTATCCCAAATTATCGGAATACGATGACGAAGGCTGGCATCCGGATCCGTACGTGGGACGTGAATTTTACGGCGTTTGGGGCGATTTTGACGTTACCATAAAAATGGATAAAAATTATGTAATAGGCAGTACCGGACTTTTACAGAATCCACAGCAGGTGGGGCATGGGTATGAAAACAAAAATGCCGAAATGAAACTTCCGCAGGGCGATAAATTGACCTGGAACTTTGTAGCCAAAGACGTTCACGATTTTGCCTGGGGAGCCGATCCGGATTACGTACACGAAACCCTTCAGGTTCCCAACGGGCCTTTGCTTCACTTTTTATACCAACCGGAGCAAAAATATTCTCCCACCTGGAAAGAGATGCAGCCCTATATGTCGCGCTTCTTTGTGGAAATGAGCCGCCGTTTTGGCAAATATCCCTATCCGCAGTTTACCTTTATTCAGGGTGGCGACGGAGGAATGGAGTATCCCATGCTTACCCTCATTACCGGAAATCGTAGTTTAGGAAGTTTGGTGGGCGTGAGTGTTCACGAAGCCATTCATAATTGGTACTACGGAGTGCTGGCAAGCAATGAGGCTAAGTATCCTTGGATGGATGAAGGTTTTACCACCTACGCTTCCGAAGAATTGATGGATTTTCTGTTTGAAAAAAACAATCCGAACAGGCAATTGGGCAATTACAAGCAATACTTCTACATTGACAGTGTTGGCATGCGCGAGGTGATGTGTACCCACGGTGACTGGTACCATACCAATACTGCATACGGGATTGCGGCCTATCCTTCGGGTGCCGTGTTTTTAAATCAGCTCAGTTATATTGTAGGGCAGGAGAAGTTTGATGCGGGCATGCTCCGTTATTTTGAGGAATGGAAATTCAAACATCCGCGTCCGCAGGATTTTATCCATGTTATGGAAAAAACATCGGGTATGGTATTGCAGTGGTATTTGGAGCAGTTTATATTCTCAATGAATACAATTGACTACGCACTCGCCAATGCCGAAGAAGACGGAAAACAAACCCGCATTACGCTGCAGCGTGTGGGTGATTTCCCTATGCCGGTTGATGTGGCAGTAGAACTTAAAAACGGTAAAGTAGAATATTTTACCATTCCGCTTGATATTCAACGTGGGGCGAAAACCAGTGATTCCGGTATCAATTACACCGTATTGCCGGATTGGCCCTGGGTAAATCCGAATTACGAATTTACGGTTGATGCCAAACGCAAAGAAATAAAACGCATCGAAATAGATCCGAGCGGCAAATTGGCCGATAAAAAACGGAATAACAATAAAGTAGTATTCTAACAAAAAAGGGGCTGATTCATTGAAACAGCCCCTTTTTGTTTAATAGATATTTTCTTTATCTGGCTTTAAGAATGTATACGGCATTTTCGAGCATGCAGGGAAGCCATATACGACGCGTTGCGAAATCATAAAAAAAATCGGCAGGGCCTTGGAAATAACCGGTATCCGGTTTTATTTCCCTTAATCCGTCGCGGCGGATGTCATAAACAAACAACCGGCCTTTTCCGTTTAGTCCCCAGTCTGAAATGTAATATCGCCCGTTGGAGTAGAACACGCCGTCAAATTTCCCCATCTCGTTAAAAACGGTTTCGTATTCATTGGTCCGCAGATTCAAACGGCCTATTTCGCCGCTTTCTTTGTCTTCTCCAAAGGATACAATGAACAAAAAACTGCTTACCAAATCAGCGCCCAAACCGTTCGGCGCCCTTGGGGTGGATGATCCTCCGATTACCCTCACCGAATCAGAAAGTAAATCAATTTCGTAAATTTGATTCACATCAGTTGCCGAAACATAGAGTGTATTTTCATCGCGTGCCAGGATATCATTCAAATATTTAGTTCCGAAAAACATTCTTCCCCAAACCACTTTTTTGGTGCGCACATCAATGCCTATAATACTGTCCACATCGGTTACGTACAACACGTCGTTCAGGATGGTCATGCCCTTGGGCGAATTCAGCTTGATATCCGGAAAGGCGTTCATTTCCATTATTTCGCCAAATTTGTTCAGTTTACTGATAAACCCGTCACCATCTTTGGCGTTGGGATCCAGCACATTTCCGAGGTTACTCACGTAAAAATGGCGCGTGTCGGAAGCTACCGATTCCGGATGTTTAAATCCTTCAATTTTACGAATAACCTCAGATGTTGCTTGGGAAGCTGCCGTTTGAATAACGAAAGCCGTCAGAAATATGGAGAGTAATTTTTTCATCGGTATCAAAGTTAAAATCCTATCTGAATTATTGAACGTTCCTGTTATCAAAAAGTTGAAATAGTTCAACCAGAAGATAAGCGAGTGACCCAATAACCAAGATGGCAATCACTATCCGCAGTACATAAGTTGTACCAATTTTTTGCCGGTTCCGGTATTTGCCATAATCCGGCTTATTCATTTTTCAGTTTGAGGAGATCATCCATTGTAAATACGCCTGTTTTGCCCAATAACCATTCAGCGGCCTGCACGGCACCCGCAGCAAACCCGGAACGGTTAAATGCTTCGTGGGTAAACACCAGTTTATCGGCCGGGCCTGACCAGGTGAGGGTATGGGTTCCGGGCACATTTTCGGTACGTATGGCCCGAATGGGAATTTCATTGGCGTTTTCGGTACCTTCTAATTTCCAGCCCGTGTAATCCTGCCTTGCCGAATACGTTTTTTCAGCAAGCGTAATGGCCGTTCCGCTGGGGGCATCTAACTTTTGGGTATGATGAATTTCTTCAATATGGGCCCGGTATTCCGGATAATCGTTCAGCAGTTTGGCCATGTAACGGCTTACGGCAAAAAATACATTTACCCCAATACTGAAATTTGAGGCATAGAACAACGCAGCGCCTTTTGCTTCGGCTTGTTGGCGAATTTCGGGTAGCTGCGTGTACCAGCCGGTAGAGCCCGTTACAACCGGAATTTTATGCTCAATGCAGTATTTTAAATTTTCGGGAGCGGCATGCGGAGAGGTGAACTCAATTACCACATCAGCTTCGCGAAGCAAATCGGGAAGGAGAGAAGCCCGGTTTTCTTTGTTTATTTTCCAAACGATTTCATGGCCTTTTCCGAGCGCAATTTTCTCAATTTCCTGCCCCATTTTACCATAACCTAAAAGTCCTATTTTCATGCTCAGTGCTATGTTGTATTAAAATTTAAGGGCGAGGCTGATACCGGTATTGGGCATAACCAGGCTTGCCGTGCCCGTTGGGATAAAGCGGAACGAAGGTTTGATTTTCATGCTCAGGTCATCACTTACGTCAAACGTGCGCAGGTGGGCATCTACGGCGGCGTCTACAACATTTAGCACATAAACAAGGGTTAGACCTATGATGCTGTAATCGCGGTTTGACCGGTAAAAATCTCGCTCTGCCAAAATCTGGTCGGCCGAGAAACTGGCATATTTCGGGTCTACGCTGAATCCGGGTACATTTAATCTTCCCCGGTAGGAATTACGGGCAATCGTAAATTTTACCTGATTATCAATCAGAAAGTACAATGCAACGCCCAATCCAACATAAATAATGGGCGGTTTCCAGTACCGGCGGTTGTAAAATTGACCCAAACTGGGCAGTGCGGCCGACATCCAGGTGGCTTTTACGGGAGAGTGGTAGCGGAAATCGGCTTTGCTTTTTTTCTTTTTCAGCCCGCTGCTGTCGGCTGCCAACGAAGTTTTAACGGTGTCTGCTGATGACTGAAACGAATCGGCTTCAAAAATTTTGATTTTGCCCCCGGTTTTCGATGAGTCAATTCCATCTACGGGTACTTGGGCAAAGATTTGCGAGCTGCACAATAAAACGAGACAAATAAATGCCGCGTGAATGAATGTGGATATGTGCTTCTGCGTTGAAAACATAAGTGCCTTGTGCCAAACGGCAAATATCAGGCTTTATTTTCGAGTAGGCCAAGAATACGTTCCAGTTCTTCTTTGGAAGTGTAGGCAATCGTGATTTTACCGTCGCCTTTTTTGCCTTCGCGGATTTCAACGTTGGCCTGAAAAAAATCAACCAATTTTTCCAGGTGTTTACCCATTTCAAAGGCGCCTTCTTCTGGTTTTTCCGCTTTGGTGGTCTTGGTTTTTCCTTCGGATAATTTACGTACTAAGTCTTCAACGGCCCTCACAGAGAGGTCATCTTCAACTATTTGTTTGAAGATTTTCAACTGCTTGGCTTCCGAAGGCAAATTAATCAAAGCCCGGGCATGACCCATGCTGATGATGTTTCGGCTGATTCCGGCCTGTATTTCGGCAGGCAGTTTCAGCAGACGCATATAATTGGTTATGGTAGACCGTTTTTTGGCCACCCGCTCGCTCAATTGTTCTTGGGTAAAGCTGCATTCTTCGGCTAAGCGCTTAAATGAAAGTGCCACCTCAATGGCATTCAGGTTTTCGCGCTGAATGTTTTCCACAATGGCCATTTCCAGCATTCCCTGGTCGTTGGCGGTACGCACATAAGCCGGAATTTCATCCAGACCGGCTCGTTTTGAAGCCCTGAAACGGCGTTCACCGGAAATAATCTGGTATCTCCCGTTTTCGGCTTTGCGCACGGTAATGGGCTGAATGATGCCCACCGCTTTTATGGATTCAGAAAGTTCGTCGAGGGCATCCTCATCAAATTCTGTACGGGGCTGAAACGGATTGGTTTCAATGAGATTCACCGGAATGGCGGCGGCACCGGTAGGCTTTTTTTCGGCCGCTTCCGGGGTTAATAATTCTGCATTTTCTGAATTACTCAATAAGGCGCTTAGTCCTCTTCCCAATCCTTTTTTCTTGGCGTTCATTCTTCGGTATTGATGATTTTGTCTTTGTTCTTAATTTTTGTCAGGTCGTTTTTCTGCAAGAGTTCACGGGCCAGGTCTAAATAATTTTGGGCTCCTTTCGATTCAATGTCATACATGATAACCGATTCTCCGTGGCTTGGAGCTTCGCCCAGGGTAGTGTTGCGGTTAATCACCGTTTCAAATACCAGGCTTCCAAAATTGGTCTGCACATCCTCCACAACCTGATTGCTGAGCCGCAGACGACGGTCAAACATGGTAAGCAGTATACCTTCAATTTCCAGTTCAGGATTCAGGCGAGACTGTACGATTTTGATGGTATTGAGCAGTTTACCCAATCCCTCAAGGGCAAAATACTCACACTGAACCGGAACAATAACCGAATCGGATCCGCAAAGGGCATTTACGGTCACCAGACCCAAGGAGGGAGAGCAATCGATTATGATGAACTGATAGCGGTCTTTAAACTTTTCCAGCACCCGCTTCATCATAAATTCCCGGTTGGGCATGTCAACCATTTCAAGCTCAGCGCCTACTAGGTCAATATGTGCCGGAATAATATCCAAATTGGGTGTGCCGGTCTGTAAAATGATATCGTCAGGCTCAATTTCATTCAGCATACAATCATAGATGCTGGTTTTTACATTGCGCTGGTCAAAACCGATACCGGAAGTGGCATTGGCCTGGGGGTCGGCATCAATGATAAGCGTTTTGTATTCGAGTACGGCAAGCCCGGCAGCAAGGTTAATTGCCGTGGTGGTTTTTCCTACTCCGCCTTTTTGATTTGCTATGGAAATAACTTTTCCCATTCTGTTGTGTTTCTTTGCAAAATTATTCCCCGAAAAATCGGAAGGCAAATTTAAGGATAATTAGTCCGAATCGGCTGTTTTGACGGGGTAGTTTTAAACAACGCATTATATATCTGGTATTCAATGATTACAGTACTTTCATGCACAAATCGTCAACACAATATGACCCATATTCTGGCCGAATTCTATCACCGTACGTTGATAAGTTCCGGAATTGAGGCCAAACTCTTTGATTTCAGGAATATGCCTGAGTCTATGTTATTTTCTAATCCGGTTTTTAGCGGTCCGGGTTCTGAAATTCAAAAGGTTGCCGATGAGTTCATCCAACCGGCTCAAAAAATTGTTTTTGTAATTCCCGAATACAATGGAAGTTATCCCGGAATACTTAAAGTTTTTATTGATGGTTTTAAACCTGAGCTGTTTCAAGGCAAAAAGGCCGCCCTCTTGGGTATGGCCACCGGAAGAGCCGGAAATTTAAGGGGAATGGATCACCTTACGGATGTACTCATGCACCTTGGTATGCAGGTTTTGAACAACCGTTTACCTGTTTCAAGATTTCATACTTTGCTAAACGATCAAAAGCAACTTTCGGATGAAGCTACCATAAAAGCCTTGCAAAAACACCAAGAACAATTGTTGAATTTTTAGTTTATATAAATATATTTAATTTTAAATAAATCAGTTTATTATGTGTTGTACTAGTTCTTGTTTTGGACCTCAAAACCTTGTTTTGTATCTTCAGCTTTTTGGCTTAGCCGTGATGGCCATTTTGTTTCTTCAATCGGGTTTGGATAAAATTACGGACTGGAAAGGAAATCTTGGCTGGCTGAAAGGCCATTTTGCCAATTCTCCCTTTAAGAACATTGTTCCGCTTATACTTGGCATTCTTACGGTACAAGAGGTACTCACCGGCGTTTTATGCCTGGCGGGTGGCATTATTATGCTCGTAAACGGTCAAAAAGACATTGCGGTAATCGGTCTCTTATTCGGACTTTCTTCGTTTTTGGCTTTATTTCTTGGTCAGCGCATGGCCAAAGATTATCCCGGAGCAGCCTCTTTGGTGCCATACATGCTGCTGAATGCGTTTTTGCTGTATCTTTTTGTTTAGATTCGGCTTTTGGCCTTGTTAAGCCAAAATTAATTCCCGGAAAATCCTTGTCTCTTTAAGGCTTTGTGTCTAGTTTTACGGCATGAAAAAAATAGTGTTTTCCATTTTTACCCTCGGATTCTTATTTCAGCTTCATGCACAGCCTGTTAAGCCCAAGTTAGTAATCGGTATCGTGGTAGACCAAATGCGCTACGATTACTTATATACGTTCCAGCATTTGTACGGAAGCGACGGTTTCAACCGGTTGCTAAACAAAGGACAAGTTTTTCATAATGTGCATTACAACTATATTCCAACCTATACTGGACCCGGCCATTCGTCTATTTACACTGGATCTACGCCTGCGGTTACCGGAATAGCAGCCAACGATTGGTATAACCGGGAAACGGGAAAGAATGTCTATTGTACCGATGATGCCGGTGTAAACACAGTGGGTAATCCTGAACCAAAAGTTTCCATGTCTCCGGCTAATTTGTTGGTTCCAACGGTTACGGATCAATTTAAGTCACAACCCGGAAGCGGAAAAGTAATTGCCGTGGCCCTGAAAGACCGCGGAGCCATTTTGCCGGGCGGAAAAAAAGCGGACGCTGCCTATTGGTTTGATTCCAAAACAGGCAACTTTATCAGTTCAACTTACTACATGCGTGTTTTACCTGAATGGGTAAACGCATTCAACCAGCAAAAAAAGTGGGATTCATATCTCAATACGGTTTGGAACTTATCGTTACCATTGGACAGATACAGGGGCGTGCCCGATAAAACAAGTTTTGAGAAACCGTACAAAGGATATACAAGTGCCGAGTTTCCGCATGATTTAAAAGAAATAAGAAAAAATTATGGCCCCGGGCTAGTCAGCACAACGCCCTTCGGCAATAGCCTGACCTTTGACTTTACCCGTGAAATTATTAAAAATGAGAAACTTGGAACAGATGATGTTACCGATTTTCTGTGTGTAAGTTTCAGCTCAACCGATTATGTCGGACATCATTTTGGCCCGCATTCACTCGAGCTGATGGATATGTATGCCCGTTTTGACCGGGAACTGGCTGCCTTTTTTACCGAAATCGATAAAAGCATAGGTATGGAAAACGTGCTCATATTTCTTACTGCCGATCACGGTGCCGCAGATGTGCCGGGATTCGCTAAATCGGGCGGGTTTTACAATACCGAAAAATTAACGAAACAGTTGGGTGAACAGTTTACTGCAAAATATGGTGTAAATTTCATAAAATCAGAAATTAACGACCAACTTTATCTGGATAAAGAACTGATGAAATCCAAAGCGGTATCCATGCAGCAGGTTTATGCTGACGTTCGCGAATGGGCCAAAGAACCTTGGTTATTGGGTGTTTTTATGCCCGATGAAAATGTGAACTGTGATTTACCCGAAGAGATTTGTACACGCATTAACAAAGGCTTTTCTCGCGGAAGGAGCGGCGATATTTGGATGATTGCACGCCCCAATTGGTTACCCTCCGAATGTGAAGACGGAGGAACAACCCATGGAAGTCCTTATGTGTATGATACGCATGCGCCCTTGATATTTATCGGAAAACAAATTCAGGCTAAACACCGGTATGAACCCATGGGGATTGATGATATTGCGCCCAGCCTGGCTCTCTTTTTAGGGTTGCCCTTGCCTGCGGGAGCTACCGGAACACCTGTTAATCTCAAATAACAGGCAACAATGAGGTTGAATAAAAAAAGCCAATCTGAATTCAGATTGGCTTTTTAATTTTTTGTGGCTTTATTATTCTATACCACCGCCATAAAATTCTCCTTGAGTAATGGTCACAAGTTCATCTGCCATGGTATCAAACGCTGTTCCTGAGAAGGTTCCCTTTATTGAATACACTGATGTATTTACCAAAACGGCGTCTGTTACGGTAAGCGTAAGAGATGAACCCGGATAATTTTGGTTTACACCCATAAAACGGGTATTTGAAGTACTCACAAACTGTCCTCCCGTTGCAGGGAGGGTAAATGTTCCTGAGGTACCTGCGTTACTTATTACGATTTGAATTAATCCGAACGAAGTGTTTTCTGCATTAATTGAAATCGTTGAATTAACAAATGCGGCGCTTCCGTTCACTTTCTTTGATTCCCAAAGTTCACCGTCAGCCAAGTATTTTACATACACTTCCTCACCTTCCAGCAGAAAGCCATTTGGTTCAATATCATCGTCCTCATCTTCCGGCCTGCAGGAAGAAAAACTGCTTGATATGACAATAAGCAAAAGCAATAGGCTGGCATATAGTGTTTTGCCTGAATTAAAATGCGTCAAAAGGAGGGGATTTTTTTTCATTTTGTTTATGTATTTACAAAGTCAAAGCTACACAGTATTTTGACATTCAAAATAGTTATCCAAAGGATTTAGAGCCTCAGATGAAGATATTTCGTTTAACATTCTTTAACGAGCCCCTAACAACACCTTAAATCCAATGCCCATAAGCATAAGCTATTTTTGTATCCGTGAATTTTAAATGCATATTTGACGCGCTTAACTAAATTCTTTAAAATGCCTGAAGTAACTGATCTCCGAGAATTAAATGATCGCATTGCCGAAAAAAGCCGTTTCCTGGATCTTCTGAACCGTGAAATGGAAAAGGTAATCATCGGCCAACACCACATGGTTGACCGTTTGCTGATTGCCCTGCTTTCTGACGGCCACATCCTACTGGAGGGGGTACCCGGTTTGGCAAAAACTTTAGCGGTAAAGTCTTTGGCAGCCTGTATCCGTGCCGATTTCAGCCGTGTGCAATTTACGCCCGATTTGTTACCTGCCGACGTGCTGGGTACTGTAATTTATAATCAGAAAAGTGAGTCGTTCAGCACCAAAAAAGGGCCCATTTTTGCCAACTTTGTTTTGGCCGATGAGATAAACCGTGCCCCTGCCAAAGTGCAGGCAGCCCTCTTAGAAGCCATGCAGGAAAGACAGGTTACCATTGGTGAAAATACATTTAAACTGCCTGCACCGTTTTTGGTACTGGCCACCATGAACCCCATTGAGCAGGAGGGAACATATCCTTTGCCCGAAGCCCAGGTGGACCGTTTTATGCTGAAAGTAGTGTTGGATTATCCTACGCCCGAAGAAGAACAAAAAATCATACGCCTAAATATGGCCAGTGAGTTTCCGGTTATCAACCCGGTGCTTACGCCCGAGGATATCCTTGAAGCACGCAAAGTGGTGAAGGATGTGTACATGGACGAAAAAATTGAAAAATACATCGTTGATATCGTATTCGCCACACGACGCCCGGAAGATTATAAATTATCAAAATTTAAAGGATTGCTCAGTTTTGGGGCTTCTCCGCGTGCGGGTATCAGTATGGCACAGGCGGCCAAGGCACATGCATTTATCAACCGCAGGGGTTACGTGGTTCCCGAAGACGTAAGGGCAGTTTGTGCCGACGTGCTCCGTCACCGTATTGGTTTAACGTATGAGGCCGAGGCCGAAAACATCAGCACCGTTGATGTAATCCGCGAGATATTGAATAATGTAGAAGTGCCTTAATTCTAGTATGGATACGGCTGAACTACTCAAAAAAGTAAGAAAACTCGAAATCAAAGCCCGTGGCTTATCCACCCAGCAATTTGCCGGTGAATACCACAGCGCTTTTAAGGGAAGGGGTATGTCCTTTTCCGAAGTTCGGGAATACCAGTTCGGTGATGACATCCGCTCCATTGACTGGAACGTTACCGCCCGTATGAATCATCCCTACATCAAGGTTTTTACCGAAGAACGCGAACTAAATGTAATTTTGATGATTGACGTAAGCGCCTCGGGAGCTTTTGGTACCCAAAAATCGCTTAAGCGCGAGTTAATTACTGAGATAGCTGCCGTAATCGGGTTTTCGGCCTTAAACAATAACGATAAAATAGGGGCTTTACTTTTTACCGATACCGTTGAAAAATTCATTCCGCCCCGTAAGGGTAAGCAGCATGTATTGAGAATTTTACGCGATTTGCTTGAGTTTGAACCCCAAAGTTCCAAAACGGATGTGGCTTCGGCCCTGCGCTTTTTCCGCAATGCTATCAAAAAAAGAAGTACGGCCTTTTTACTCTCGGATTTCATTTCGCCCGATTTTACGGATGCCCTAAAAATTACGGCCCGTAAACATGATCTCGTAGCCCTACATATTACCGATCCGGCCGAGGAATCACTTCCTGAGGTCGGACTGGTTCCATTTATGGATCCTGAAACCGGAATCCTGCGCTACGTAGATACCTCGAACCGTAAAACGGCCATTGCATACAAAGCAGCGGCGCTCAAACGGAAAGATTCCCTTCGAACCGCGTTTTTAAAGAGCCGTACCGATTTTGCCGAAATTTCAACATCGGGTTCTTACATCAGAGAACTAATGAATCTGTTTAAAAAGCGGGAGGGAAAATAATGAGAATACACAATCTGATACTGTTTATTCTGGCAATTGTATTTTCTTCTGCCTCTGCCGTTGCCCAGGATGTAAGCGTGCAGTCTGAACTGGATACCAATTCTATTATGATTGGCCAGCAATTTAGAATGAAAGTGAAAATCAGCCAACCGGCCAACCGTGTGGTTATATGGCCCAATTGGGGAGATACACTTGTTTCGGGTATAGAAATCCTGGAACAAGAAAAAACAGATACACTCTTTTCAGAAGATAAAAAAAATGTAAGTTTCACAAGTTCCTATATTCTTACTTCCTTTGACAGTGGCGCTTATTCCATACCTTCTTTTCCATTTTTGGTTACCAATGGAAACGATACACAGGCCACATTTTCAGATCCTTTGTTTATTAAGGTAAATAAACCCGAGGTAGACACAACCAAAGATATCCGCGACATTAAAGGGCCGATGGATATTCCGTTTAACTGGAAAGAATTTTTGCCCTATGTTTTGGGTGTTGCCGCTGCCGTTTTGGTTATTGTATTGGTGGTATTGGGAATCGTGTATTATGTTCGGAAACGCCGTAGGGCAGCAGCAAGTATTCCGGCACCCGTTATTCCGGTTATTCCCCCGCATGTTATAGCTGAAAAAGCATTGCTTGAATTGGAATCTAAGCAGTTATGGCAACGGGGAAAGGTAAAGGAATACTACACTGAACTGACCGATATTCTTAGGATATACATCCGTGATGTATTTGGTATTGATGCCCCCGAAATGGTTTCGGAAGAAATTATGAAGCGTTTGCGTTTCAAAAGCATCAATGGTTCCCATACTGAATCATTGCGCAGCCTTTTTGCTTTGGCCGACATGGTAAAGTTTGCCAAAGCTTTTCCCGGACAGGTTGAAAATGAAGAAAGCATGGCCTTGGTAAGGCGTTTTATAACCGATCAAATACCCGCAGCCGATGCGGAGAAAGGAGCGGACGATGCAGATTGATATTTCGTTCGGAAATCCTTGGTTTTTGCTGCTCTTATTGCTCATTCCGGGTTTAATCATCCATTATTTCGTACGCCGCAAAAAACGCCGGGCTACGGTTTCTTTATCTACTCTTTCGGTGTTTAATGAGATTCCTAAATCCCTGAAAGAAAAAACGGTGGGTTTACCGTTTATATTCCGTTTACTTGCGCTTACCTTGCTGATTGTGGCTTTTGCCCGTCCGCGCGGATCGGTGGGCTCCCGCGATGTAAAAACCGAAGGCATCGACATTATGATGGCCCTGGATATTTCCGCATCCATGCTGGCCAAGGATTTCAAACCCGACCGCCTGGATGCCAGTAAAGAAATTGCCATTGACTTTGTAAAAAGCCGTCCGGACGACCGGATCGGGCTGGTTATTTTTGCCGGAGAAAGTTTTACCCAATGTCCCATCACCACCGATCATTCTGTGCTCATCAATTTGTTCGGTGAAGTAAAAACAGGAATGGTTCAGGACGGTACTGCCATCGGTGACGGACTTTCTACCGCTGTTAGCCGCCTTAAAAATTCACAGTCGAAAAGTAAGGTGGTTATTTTACTTACCGACGGTGTGAATAATCGCGGAAGCATAGCCCCGGTAACCGCCGGAGAAATTGCCAAAACATTCGGAATTCGTGTGTACTGCATAGGCGTGGGTACCATGGGAAAGGCTTTATCGCCCGTTGCCATGTATACCGACGGGAATTATCAGTTTGACTATGTGGATGTGAAAATTGATGAAACTTCGCTTACACAGATTGCCGAAACCACCGGCGGTAAATATTTCCGGGCCACGGACAATGAATCGCTGAAAAGCATTTATGCCGAAATTGACCAAATGGAAAAAACCTTATTCAAGGTAAAAGAATATGAACATAAGCCCGATAAATACTTTTGGGTTCTGGCCGCGGCCGGCGTTTTCCTGTTGATTGAATTTTTATTACGAACCTTAATTTACAGAGGAATACCTTAATGAAATTCATTTACGGATACATACTCTGGTTTTTGTTTATCATCGTTCCTTTGGGATTGATGGCTTTTTGGTATTGGAAGACCCGCAAACGGAATCTTGCCAAATTTGCGGATACTGCACTGCTTCCTAAAATAGCGCCGCATGCTGTTAAATTCAGGCTTTTGATTAAATATGGCTTGTTTTTGGGCGCATTGGTCTGTGTGATTATTGCCTTGGCAGGGCCGCGTTTTGGAAATGCACAACAGAAATCGGTTAAAAAAGTGGCCGATATCATTGTGGCCTTGGATGTTTCGCGTTCAATGGATTCAAAAGATGTGCTGCCCAGCCGCCTGGATAAATCCAAAATGGCCATATCAACCTTGTTTTCAAAACTCAAAGGAGACCGGATCGGTATTGTTGTGTTTGCGGGTGATGCCTACATCCAATTGCCGCTTACCACAGATTACGGTGCCGGAGAAATGTTTCTGGAAGCCGTTTCAACGGATATGCTTCCGGTTCAGGGTACGGCCATGGGAGCTGCCATTGCAAAATCGAGGGAATGCTTTAAAAATGCGAATTCCCAAGACCGAAACAGGGCCATTATTTTAATTACCGACGGCGAAAACCACGAAGATAATCCGGTAGAAGAAGCAAAAGCGGCCCAAAGCGAAGGTATCAATGTGTATACTCTCGGAATAGGCGATCCCAAAGGAACACCCATACCGGTTTATGAAAATAATTTGGTAACGGGGTATAAAACAGACCAATCGGGCAGTACCGTGGTGTCGAAATTAAATGAGCAGATATTAAAAGAAGTAGCCTCGGCAGGCGGCGGAATTTATGTGCAGGGAAACAATACGGTGGCCGCGCTTGAGCGTATTATAAAGGAGATTGAAAAATTAGACCGCATAGAAACCGTAGGTCAGATTAATATTGAGAAAGAAAATCGTTTCCAGTTATTTCTCTTTTTGGCACTTCTGTTGTTATTGGTTGAATATTTGATTGCGGAACGCCGCTCGCTGAAAAAACGGATAAACAGATTATTTGAATAAGTATGCGGAACCTGATATATATAACAAGTTTACTATTTTGGTCAGTAATTCAAGCTGCTGCCCAAAATCCGAATGCCTTGATGCGTGAAGGAATGCTTTCGTATAAAAAAGGAGAGTATGCCAAATCAATTGAGCAGTATAAATCGGCCCTTGGCAAAAAAGATGCCGACCGCACCACAGCCAATTACAATTTAGGGGCTGCTTATTACAAAGCCGGTAAACCGGATAGTGCGCTGTTATACTGGCAATCCCTGGCATCCGAAGGTTTGGATAAAGACCTACAGGCGCGTTTATGGCATAATATCGGCAACTCTTTCGTAAAGCAAAAAAACTTCGAAAAAGCTGAGGATGCTTACAAACGGGCACTAAAACTAAATCCAAACGATGAGGATACCCGTTATAACCTAGCGTATTCGCAGCGAAGGCTTCAACAACAGCAGCAGCAAAAGCAAGAACAGGAAAAACAGCAACAACCCAAAGACCAGAAAGAAGAAGAAAAGAAGGAGGAGGAAAAAGATAAAAAAGAAGAACAGCCGCAAAACAACGATAAAATGAGCAAAGAGGAAGCAGAACGGATGCTCAGGGCAATGGACAATAAAGAGAAAAATTTACACGGACGTAAAAAGGAAGTAGAAGGAACCCCTTCAAATCCACAAAAAGACTGGTAATAAACAGATATGAAAACAGGGCTGAAAAATATATTCCTTAGCGGGTTGCTATTCATAAGCACACTGTTTCTGGCCTATTCACAGGATTTTACCGCCAGTGTGTCGAAAAAAACCGTTGCTGCCGGAGAGCGGTTTCGTTTAACGTATACCATCCGCAACAAAAATGTAGAAAGGCTCAGTTTGCCGCAAATGCCTGATTTCAGAATTGTGGGAGGACCCTATCAAAGCAGTCAGACCCAAATCATCAACGGAGCTTACAGTTCCCAATCTGTTTTTGCGTATGACTTGGTGGCCAGTGCGCCGGGCGAATACATCATAGGCGGGGCCGTTTTAAAAAGTAATGGCCAATCGTTCACCTCCAATGCGGTTCAAGTACAGGTTACCCAATCGGCCAATGGAGCCGGACAGCAGGCAAACAGCGGAGGAAATCAATCCACAAATCAAACAGAGCCAAAAACCAGCGCAGGCAAAAACGATTTATTCGTGGTTACCTCACTGAGCAAAAACAGCGCCTATCCGGGAGAACCGGTTTTGGTGACGTATAAGCTGTATTCCATTTATCCACAGGTAAATATTGAAGATATAAAGTATCCCGATTACAAAGGAGCCTGGATTAATGAAATTAACGGAAGCGGCGATAAGGCCTTTTCTCGCGAAAATTACAATGGCAAATCTTATAATGTGGCCGTTTTACAACGCAGCTTTTTTACCCCCCAACATGCCGGAAATGTGGATGTAAATCCGGTTACGGCCAAAGTATTGGTTCAGTATCAGGAGCGTTCGGGCAATTTTTGGGAAGATTTTTTTGGCGGAGGACGTACCCGTCAGGAGCGCAAAAACGTAAGCGGTAATGCCGGTAAATTAAAAGTAAAAGCCTATCCGGAATCCGGAAAACCGGCCGATTTTAATGGGGCAACCGGTTCATTTACAATGGAAGTAGGTTTGGATAAGACCGAAACTGCCGTAAATGATGCACTTACGCTCACCCTCAAAATTTCGGGTAGCGGAAACATAAGTATGCTTCAGGCACCCAAGCTAAGTCTGCCTAATACGTTTGAAGTCTTTGATCCCAAATCATCTGAAAAAATTTCGGTCGGTACGGATGGAATAAACGGTTCGAAAAATTTTGAATACCTCATCATCCCAAGGGCGCCCGGAAATTATGTATTGCCGCCGCTGCGTTTTGCCTATTTCAATCCCAAAACAGAACAGTATTCCGTTTTAACATCCGACACACTTAAAATAAAAGTTACCGGCAATGCTGCCGCCGGTTTGGTTTACAATTCGGCCGGAGGAACAGAAAACTTATCCGATGATATCCGGTATATCAAAACCGGGTTTAAGCCCGGTTCCTTTTTTGATGGCTTTTTCCCGGGTATTCTGTTCATTCTGCTTTATATTCTCTTTTTGGCGGCAACCGTTTTATTGTGGATGTACCGTACCAAAATTTGGGATTTACGAAACGATACTGACCGTAAAAAAATACGCATGGCCGATTCGGTGGCCATCAAACGTTTTAAAACCGCCGCAGGTTTATTGGAAGCCGGAAACCGCGGTGCATTTTATGAAGAATGTTACAATGCCATCAACCAATATTTGCAGGACAGGCTGGGAGCGGAGCTGAGTGCGCTTTCCGGACAGAAAGTGAAAAATGAGCTGATAAACAAAAATGTAAAGGAATCGCTGGCCGAAGAAGCCAAACAATTGCTTGAGGCCTGCGAAATGGCCCGTTTTGCTCCACAGGGCACAGCCACCGAATTGAGTGACTTTCATTCCAGATGCATACGTTTCATTTCAAATATGGAGGCCCGTTAACATGAAAAAAATCGTATTGCTTACATCCTTTTTGTTTTTAGGTATCCTGATTTCCTTCGGGCAAAACGAAGCACAGGCTGCAGCCGACTTATACAATAATGCTGAATACGAAAAAGCGGCAGAGGCATACGCAGGCTTAACGGAAACGTATCCGAATTCGGCCGAAATATGGTATAACCTGGGCAATGCTTCATACAAAGCGGGGCATTTGGGTTACAGCGTGGCGGCATACCGAAAGGCACTAAAATTAAAACCGGGAGATGCGGATGCCCTTGAAAATTTGCGATTTGTGTTTGAGAAAACGGCTGATAAATTGGAACCTGCAGCACCTATGTTTATTGTGAGGCAGGTTGATAAACTGGCGAAATATTTTACTTCAGGCGCTTGGGCTTTCCTCTCGTTAATGTTGGCTTTGGCGGGTTTACTGTTTTTTGTGCTGTACATTTTCATGAAGAATTTTAATGTGAAAAAAGCCGGATTTACGGCATCTCTTTTTTGTTGGCTGCTCTCATTTTCGGCACTTTCTATGGCTGCGCACCGGTATTACTATGCATTGGAATCGGCCGCCGTCATCGTAAGCAGTGAATCGGATATCTTGGCCGAGCCGACTGAAAACGGAACCATTCTGCTTATGTTACACGAAGGTGCTACGCTAAAATTTGTATCACGTGAAGCCGGCTGGGTAAAGGTGATACTTCCCAACGGTTCAATAGGCTATCTTCCGGAAAAAGAAGTGGCCATAATTTAAACCCGCAGGGATATCAACATGAAAATTGGCATACTTTCGGATACCCACGGAGATTTACATGAGAAGTTTTTTACGTTTTTCAAAGACTGTGATGAAATCTGGCATGCCGGTGATATCGGTACCGAGGATATCATAAAACGCCTCGAAGCATTCAAGCCGCTTAAGATTGTATACGGCAATATTGACGGGGGAATTTTACGGCAGATTTGTCCTTTGGATGCCGTTTTTGTTTCAGGTGGTTTAAAGGTATTCATCACCCATATAGGCGGTTATCCGGGCCGTTACAATCGCGAAGCATACGCCAAAATTTTAAAACACAAGCCCGATATTTTTGTTTGCGGCCATTCCCATATCCTAAAGATCATGTACGATAAGCAGCATGGTTTGTTGCATATAAACCCGGGTGCGGCAGGTGTTCACGGTTGGCATAAAGTGCGCACGGCCATCCGTTTCGAAATAAAAGAGGGCAAACCCTGTAATATGGAAATTTTTGAACTTCCGCGTACCGCCGGATTAGCGGATACGGTCTAAGGAACGAACCAACTGCTCATCCTTGCGGATGTTTTTGATGGCCAGAAACAAACTCAGCAGCGAAAGCACCGGAAAGAACAAACCCCATGATTTCACTGCGTTAAAACGTGGAGCAAATTCAGCAAACAGCGGAGATCCCGGCACACTGACCAAGGTAAAGATGAACCAGCCCAGTAAAATAAGTACGGTTATTACGGCTATATAGCTGAAAATAAGTTGAATGTTTCGCTTCTTAAAAAGAAAAATGGCAATGAAAGCAAAGAAAGCTGCCGTGGCCGACAAAATAATCGGAATCAAATCGGCATCATTGGCTATCGCAGAACCGTCGGCTCTTTGCATTTGAGAACCAAACATACTGAAACTGATATCGCCCGAATTGCCGTCGAATATCAAAAACGGAAAAACATACAGTAAGGATAGCAGGGCTATGGATAGTAAAAGGTACAAAGATTGAACGCGTTGAATCATAATTGCTAAGTAAATTCTGGTTGCAATGTTACAAATATTGTGGCGGATTTAATAGGCTTTGCAGGCTACTAATTTATACCCCGTTTATAATCGAATGGTTAAAATGCGGATAAAATGTGTGCCCGGATTTGGCTGTTTTATATTTTGTCGTATACTTGCAGTGTCTTTCCGTTGCACGATTTTTCAACAATCATTTCTAGTAACGGTTTTTAAAAATCTAGACTTATTAAATAATCACTACATAATATTTAGTTGTTCTTATGTTCCGCGCAGAAGAATTGAAAGAGAAGTTATTGCCTGAATTAAAGGAAATCGCAAAAGAATTAGGAATCAAAAAATATCACTTCATGAAAAAAGGGGAGTTGATAGAATTGATTACGATGTTTAACGAGGCCGGTGAGCGCGAAAAACAGCGCGACGCCCAACAAGAAGCCCTGGCTTCATCATCATCCAATCAAACCGAATCAGACTCGGAAAAACCGAAACGCAGCCGCATACGCACAACGGCCATATTACCGCAGCGCGTAGGTACGAGTAATGTAGATAAGGCTAAAATTGAAAAAGATTTATCGGCTATCCAATTTCCTGATGATGATCCGGAGCCGGTAATTGATCCGGTTCCTGTGGCTCCCGTTTCGGCACAAACAGAAGAAATTGAAAAACCGGTTGAACGGGTTGAAAAACCATTCCAGCCGGAGGATAAAGCCCGCAATTTTGATAACAGAAATGCTGAAAACCGTCGCTTTGAAGACCGGAAGGAATTTAGACCGAGAACTGATTTTCAGCGCAATCCGAATCCCGAAAATCGCGAGAATCGTCCGGTAATCCAAAAAAATCCGAACCCGAATCCAAACCCCAACCCCAACCAAAACCCCAATCAGAATCGTCCGCAGCCCCAGGAGCCGCTTTACAATTTTGAAGGAATGGTTGAGTCGGAAGGTGTACTTGAAATCATGCCCGACGGATTCGGCTTCCTGCGTTCATCCGATTACAATTACCTCAGTTCACCGGATGATGTATATGTTTCACAATCGCAGATTAAACTTTTCGGTTTAAAAACCGGCGATACCGTGGTAGGAACCATTCGTCCGCCCAAAGAAGGCGAAAAATATTTTCCGCTCATTAAAATAAGTGAAATCAACGGTTTGGAACCATCGCAAATGCGTGACCGGATTCCATTCGATTTCCTTACGCCATTATTTCCATACGAAAAACTCAAACTTACCGGTCATAAACAAGAAACACTTTCCTCAAGGGTAGTAGATCTTTTCACTCCGATTGGTAAAGGACAGCGTGGTCTTATCGTGGCGCAGCCCAAAACGGGTAAAACCATGTTATTGAAGGAAGTAGCCAATGCCATCGCCGCCAATCACCCGGAAGTGTATCTGATCATTCTTTTAATTGATGAGCGTCCGGAAGAGGTTACCGATATGGCCCGCAGCGTTAATGCAGAGGTTATTGCCTCTACTTTTGATGAGCCGGCCGAGCGTCATGTACGTATTGCCAACATTGTGCTCGAAAAAGCCAAACGTTTGGTTGAATGTGGTCACGACGTAGTTATCCTGCTTGATTCCATTACCCGTTTGGCCCGTGCCCACAATACGGTTTCACCGGCTTCGGGTAAAGTGCTTTCGGGTGGTGTGGACAGTAATGCCCTGCACAAACCGAAAAAATTCTTCGGTGCGGCCCGTAAAATTGAAGATGGCGGTTCGCTTACCATTCTGGCTACCGCGCTTACCGATACCGGTTCTAAAATGGATGAGGTGATCTTCGAAGAGTTTAAAGGTACCGGTAACATGGAGCTTCAACTCGATCGTAAAATTGCCAATAAACGGATTTACCCGGCCATTGATATTACGGCTTCCAGCACGCGCCGCGATGACCTTTTGGTTGCCAAAGAAGCACTCAGCCGCATCTGGATCTTACGTAACCACCTCAGCGATATGACGCCGGTAGAAGCCATGGAGTTTGTGAAAGACAGAATCCGCAATACCAAGTCGAACGAGGAATTCATGTTCTCCATGAACGGTTAAGCCATTCATCCATGAAAAATAAGACGCTTTTGAACGGCTTTTATGCCGGTTCAATCTTTTTGATCTGGAAACTGGGCGTTCTCATGCTTGGAAAACAGCACGAGTGGTTGCCCACTTTTCCGGCCGGGCCTCTGTTATTGCTCATGTCCATCTTTATTTTCATTTCCATCACGCGGTTCAGCGGCCCCGAAAGCTCATTTGTAGATGATTTTAAAGCGGGTGCCCGTACCGGTTTGGTGGCCGCCATTGTGGCCGGTTTGGGCGTATTTGTGTATTATTCATGGTTTGATCCTGAATTTATGCCCACCCGCATCCAAATCAATATTGATGCCATGAAGGCCATGAACGATCCCAACGTAAAGCCCGAAGATATTACTAAAGCTGAGGAACAGATGACCGAGTTTTTTGCTCCATTCAGTTGGACAACACTTACCGTTTCCGGCTCTGCTTTTTTCGGAATGGCTTTTTCGCTGATACTTTCCGGACTCAAACGGGCATTCCGCTCTTTGTAACTGGAATATTTCCGTATTGTCCGAATCAATCACAAATGTTTTCTTTGTACAAATATTTTATCCATGACCGATTTATTAAAATCAGCGGCAGCAAAAAGTGTAAACAGTTTATTTTCAGATAAATTTACGGAAGGAAATGAACTGCGTCCTGCTGATTTTTTAATCAATATACCACCTGCCGATTTTCCCGGTGACCTTACCCTGGTTCTATTTCCGATAGCCAAAAAGGCCGGTGTTTCACCCGATGTATTGGGGCAACAATTGGGTGAAGCGCTTTTGAACAGCTTTGCTCAATTAAAATCGTTTGAAGTGGTGAAAGGTTTTCTAAACCTAAGCTACTCGGATGCCTACCGGCTTGAAATTTTTAATTCGTGTAAAAATCATCCCAACCTGGGTTTACCCGAATTAAACCCAGCATCACCGGCGGTGATGGTTGAGTATCCTTCGCCCAATACCAATAAACCCCTGCATTTGGGTCACCTGCGAAATGTATTTCTGGGTGCATCGGTGGTGCGTATTTTAGAAGCTTCGGGTAAAAAAGTAATTCCGGTATGTTTGTTTAACGACCGGGGCATACACATCTGCAAAAGCATGGTGGCCCGTCAGAAATTCATGCCCAAGGATACGCCTGAATCCCTCGGAATGAAAGGCGATAAATTTGTGGGTTTGTGTTATGTAAAATTCTCGGATGCTTATAAAAACGAAGTATCTGAACTTATAGCTTCAGGCATACCAAAGGAACAGGCCGAAAAAGAAGCGCCCATCCAAAAAGAAGTGGAAGCAATGTTGCTGAAATGGGAAGACGGCGACCCTGAAACCCGTCAACTTTGGAATCTCATGAACGGCTGGTGTTATGCCGGTATGGATGAAACCTTTGGCCGCTTGGAAATTTCATTTCAAAAACGCTATTACGAATCGGAAATATATAACATCGGAAAAGAAACCGTAAAGGAGGGTCTTGAAAAAGGTGTATTTTTTACTAAACCCGACGGTTCTGTATGGATTGACCTTACCGATGCTAAACTGGATGAAAAAGTAATTCTTCGGGCCAACGGAACTACCATTTATATAACACAGGATATTGCGATAGCCTATCAAAAACAAGGCGATTTTAATTTCGAACAATCCATTTATGTGGTTGGAAATGAACAGGATTATCACTTTAAAGTACTTTTTGAAATTCTGAAGCGCTTGGGTATGAAAGCCGCCGATAAATTGTTCCATCTTTCATACGGAATGGTTGAATTACCCACCGGTAAGATGAAATCCCGGGAGGGAACTGTAGTGGATGCCGATGATTTATTGGATGATATGGTTGATATTGCCCGTCAGCGGGCCGAAGAAGCCGGAAAGACCGAAGAGTTGTCCGATGAAGAAAAGAAAGCACTATTTGAAACCATCGGCTACGGAGCCCTGCGTTATTTTATATTGAAAGTAGATCCTAAAAAACGAATGGTATTTAATCCCGAAGAATCCATAGATATGCAGGGGAATACCGGTCCGTTTATTCAATATACACATGCGCGTTGCTGTTCGGTGTTGCGCAAAGCCGGTGATTTAAATACTGATTATGGAACTTACTTGCCAATGGATAAAGAATGGCGAATCATTCGCCGGATTGCCAATTTCCCGGATACGGTTGAGCAGGCCGCCAAAACCTTGGATCCGTCCGGAATAGCGCAGTTTGCCTACGAGTTGGCCAAAGAATATAACCAGTTTTATCAGGAGATTTCCATTCTGAATGAATCCGACGCGGATGCACGGATATTCCGCTTGAATATGACGGAACTTTGTGCCAGAACCTTGAACAAAGCCTTGTATTTATTGGGCATTATTGCTCCTTCAAAAATGTAATTTAGGGAACAAGCACGCGTAAAGCCTGGGGAATTACTTCAAATTCGAATGGACTTTTTCCAAAAAGTTCGCCTTCACATTCCAGTTCTACGGCCGGTTGGGTTTCAACCCGTACATTTTTACCTTTTAAAATTTGTACGTGTTTATTTTTGATAAAACTGCCGTTATAAATGTTTTTATTTTCAAATACGATGCCCAGTTTCGTTATACCTTTTATGAGCGTAACCGCCAGCAAACCGTCGGCTGGCTCGGCGTGCGGAACCTGCATCATGCCGTTTCCGTTATATTTGCATTTGGCCACATTGCCCGAAAAAAGCGGAGTTTCAATAACCGTATCATCAACCGTAATTTTGGCCTGTACATGTTCAAAAGAGAACAAGCATTTCATCAACGTAAGCTGATAGGAGAGTTTACCCAGGTGCTTTTTGGCGGCTGTTTCATTGGTTTTACGTGTAACGAACGCATCGTAAGCAAAACCGGCAATATTGGCAAAGTAGGCCGTTTCACGACCGTTTTCACCTTCATAATTAACCTTTCCTATATCCTGGATAAATTCTTTACCCTTTGCCGGCAATTTGGCGGCTTCTTTATAATCTCTCGGAATACCGATGGTTCTGATCCAGTCGTTACCCGTACCGTAAGGAATTACACAAATCAGGAATTCAGTATAGGGAACATCATTTTGTTTAAAGAGAGCGTTAACCGCCTGATTCAGGGTGCCATCGCCACCGATAATAATGAAATTACGGTAACCGGCCTGAACAGCCCGGCTGGTTTTACCGAAGGTATCGGTATCGTCTTCTTCGTCAAAATGAAAAATTACCCCGTTTTGGGTAAGTTGGCTAAATACCAGTTCACGCTCCGAAAGTGAGCTCCTGCCGCCGGAACGGGGATTGTAGATAGCAAAAAAGGTGGCCTTATTTTCAGTCATTTCAACTGCGAATGTAGAACATTTCCAACTGAATTAAGAAATCGGCAACCTTAATTTCATAAGTTCCGAAAATACGCTTCAATATATTTGGTAGTTCCAAATTATTACTATTTTAGAGCTCCTTAATTTAATCTCAGCCCTCATGAGAATACTTGTTGTAGATGATGAGCACGACGTGCAAGACCTGTTTAAGCAGGGTTTCCGAAAGGAAATCCGTAATGGTCAGTATAGTTTCAGTTTCGCATTTGATGCCAAACAGGCACTTGATTTTTTAGATACGTTGGAACCTTTTGATATTTTTCTGATACTTTCTGACATCAATATGCCCGGAATGACCGGTATAGAAATGGTGAAGGAAATTAAACAGAAAAGGCCCGATTTGAATATTATTATGGTAACGGCTTACGGCGACCGTGATAATTATGAAGCCTCCATTCAAAATGGAGCCCTCGATTTACTTACTAAACCGCTCGATTTTGCCATATTACGGCAGCAACTGAATGCCTTAAACCCAAGCCTAAACTAATGCCTTACCATATTCTTGTTGTGGATGATGAGCCGGATGTAGAAGCGCTCTTTACCCAAAAATTCAGGAGTAAAATTCGCGAAGGAGAGTATATCTTTTACTTTGCCGTGAATGGCTTTGATGCCCTTGAAAAATTAGATCAAATACCTGAAATAGATGTGGTTTTTACCGACATCAATATGCCGGAAATGGATGGTATAACCTTACTTTCAAAAATCAGGGAACGCGGGTTTATATGCAAAACCAATGTAGTTTCGGCTTACGGTGATTTAAAAAATATCCGCAATGCGATGAATAACGGGGCATACGATTTTGTTATCAAACCCATAGAGCTGGATGATTTAGACGCTACCCTGAAAAAATCATTGTTAGAAAATAAGCTCACCAAAGAGGGCCTGAAAGCTAAGGCCGATTTGCTGAACGCCATCAAAGAGCGCGAGCAGGCTCAGCAATTAGCTCTGGAGCGTTTGCTCGAAAACGAACGGATTATTCTGGAGCAGAATGAAATGCTGGAACAGAAAGTATCTGAACGTACACGCGAACTGGAAATTGAAAAACGAAAATCCGATGAATTACTGCTCAGCATCCTTCCCCGCGAAACCGCTGAGGAATTGAAATTAAACGGAAAAGTGGCTCCCAAATTTTTTAATGAGGTTACCGTACTTTTTGCCGATTTTGTCAATTTCACGGCCCTGAGTGCCAACCTGAGCCCCGAAGAATTGATACATGAAATAAACCACTGCTTTTGTGCTTTTGATGAAATTACCGAAAAGCACGGTGTGGAAAAAATAAAAACCATCGGAGATGCATATATGTGCGCCGAGGGCGTTCCCATCCAGGATGATTACCGCATTGATAACATGATTCATGCGGCTACGGAAATGATTTCATTCGTGCACAGCAATAAAGCCCAAAAACGCGAAAAAGGACTTCCAGCCTTCGACGTTCGGATAGGGATTCATACAGGACCCATTATGGCGGGTGTGGTTGGCCTGAAAAAGTTTAATTACGATATCTGGGGTGATACCGTAAATTTTGCGGCTCGCATGGAATCACATAGCGAACCTGGTAAAATAAATATCTCACAAGAAACATACGAAAAAATTGCAGACCGCTTTGAAACCGAATTCAGAGGCAGTTTTGAAGTAAAAGGCAAAGGGCCCGTTAATATGTATTATCTCAAATTCAATCCTTAATTTTATATGACTAAAGTTGTTATTCTTGGTGGTGGCGTGGCCGGAATGAGTGCCGCCCATGAACTGGTAAACCGTGGTTTTACGGTTGAAGTTTTTGACCGTAATCCGCATTATGTGGGTGGAAAAGCGCGTAGTGTGAATGTACAGGGAACAAACCTGATTGATAAAGATAAATTTTTACCCGGAGAACATGGCTTTCGCTTCTTTCCCGGATTTTATAAGCACATAACCGATACCATGAAAGGTATTCCGGTTGGAGACGGCCGTTCGGCGTTTGATAATTTGGTTTCTACGCAAAACGTGATGATTGCCCAATCCGGCAAACTGCCATTGGTGATGCCCGTTAATTTTCCAACTTCACTAACAGATATAACCGAACTTTTCTATAGCTTTTTAGTGGCTGATTCAGAACTAACCAAGGCTGAAGTGGAATATTTTGCGGAGCGCGTATGGCAATTGATGACCAGCTGTTCCGAGCGTTTTACCGATGAATATGAAAGCATAAGCTGGTGGGAATATACTAATGCCGCCAATTTTAGTGATGCCTACCAGCGCTTATTGGTTGAGGGTTTAACCCGCAGCCTGGTGGCTTGTAAAGCCCAAAACGCCAGCACCAAAACCGTGGGTACCATCTTTTTACAGTTGTTATACTTAATGATTGACCGTAAAGCCCAAGATACGGATCGTGTATTGAATGCGCCCACGAATGATGCCTGGCTTTATCCCTGGTCCGATTATCTGGCTTCGAAAGGGGTGGTTTACCATAAAGGCGCCAATGTGGTTTCCATTCAAACGGCAGATGGAAAAATTAGCAGCGCCACCATTGAACAGCTGGGCGCACCCGCAGCCTTCGAGGTTACGGGTGATATCTTCATTCTGGCCGTGCCCGTTGAAAGGGCCGCCACTTTGATGAATGCCGATATATTGCAGTTAGATCCGTCTTTACAGAATATTATTCGCCTGGCACCCAATGTAGAATGGATGAACGGCGTACAGTTTTACCTGAATACTGAGCTGAACCTGAATTTCGGACATACCATTTATTCAAATTCAAATTGGGCATTAACCAGTATTTCGCAGGTGCAGTTCTGGCCCAATTACGATCTTAAAAACAGGGGGAACGGCAAAGTGGTTTCCATACTCTCGGTAGATATTTCGGACTGGACCACACCGGGAAATTTCAACGGTAAAGCAGCACAGGATTGTGAACCGGATGAAATTATTGAAGAAGTATTGGCCCAGTTAATGGACGAATTGAATCTGAACGGCCATGTTATTTTATCAAAAGAAATGATTGAATTCACCTATCTCGATAGGGATATACGGCCCATATCGAACCCGGTGAATGCCCTAATGAAATCAAAACTTACCGCAGAGGAAACGGATGCACTCCAAAAGGTAACCAACCTGGAACCTTTGCTGGTAAACCAGTGTGATACTTGGGAACTGAGGCCGAATTCATATACCCAAATTCCGAATTTGTATTTGGCCAGTGATTACGTAAAAACCAATACGAACCTGGCTACCATGGAAGGCGCAAACGAAGCTGCACGAAGGGCCGTGAATAATATTCTGAAAGATACAGGTTCCAGCGCCTCGCTTTGCGAAATTTGGGAATTACACAATCCGCTGTTGTTGCAACCTATGCAGGCCATAGATCATTCGCGATTTAAAAAGGGATTGAAATGGGCTCCGATATTTTAAGCTATTATTAGCCTATGAAGAAACTATTTGACGGCATAAACCGGTTTTTCTTACCAAATAAACCCGGTATCGATGAAAGTAAATATAACATACTGATCAGTTTTTACTGGCTCACGTCCTTGTTTTCGCTGTTTTATGTGTTGGTAAGTTTGCTTATTTCCTATGATATGGGCGTTTACATTATGCTTGTAAATTTTGTAGGATTAACCGTGAATTTATTTCTCATCCGCCATAAAATCATCAATTACCGGGTGGCCGCCAATGTGTATCTGGCTAACTGTGCCTTTATTGCCGTATTGGGCTGTACCTGGTTTTCGGGTGGTTTGTTTTCGCCCGTAATTCCTTGGTTTGCATTGATTCCCGTAACTTCTATGCTCTTATTGGGAACGAAAAGGAATACCTTGATATGGCTCATTATTACGTCGCTTTTGCTATTGATGTTTTTTGTTATAGAAAAGAATCAACCCGACTTAGTTCAAATACGCTATAACAAAGACTGGCAGAAGTTTTTCTTCTATACTTGTCTGGCCGGCATTGTGCTGATTCTGTTTTTAGTAACCCAGGTTTTTGAAAACATTAAGAACAAAGCCCTGAATGAAGTATCCTCCAAAAATGATGAACTCAAACGCGCCATTAATCAATTAAAAAATGCGCAGGAACAGCTGGTGCAGCAAGAAAAATTAGCCTCATTGGGTCAGCTTACGGCCGGTATTGCTCATGAAATTAAGAACCCGCTGAATTTCGTAAATAATTTTTCGCAGCTCAGCATTGAATTGCTGAACGAACTCCGCGAAGAAAAAAATGAAGACATAAAACAGGAAATTTTCGAAGATTTAACCAGTAATCTCACCAAAATTAAGCATCACGGAACTCGGGCTGATTTTATCGTAAAAAGTATGCTACAGCATAGCCGTAGCGGTTCATCCGAATTTCAGGATACCGATTTGAACAAGATTTGTGAGGAATATTTTAACTTGGCTTATCACGGCATACGGGCCACAGACAAAACCTTTAACTGCAAACTCGAAAAATCACTGGACGAAAATTTACCCCTCGTAAATTGTCTAGCCCAGGACATATCCAGAGTGATTCTGAATTTGGTAAACAATGCCATGTATGCCGTGCGCTTGGTTGAAAACCCCACCGTAGGCATCAGCAGCCATTTCGACGGCAAAAATGTGATCATAACCGTAAAAGACAACGGCAGCGGAATGGACGAGGAAACAAAACGTAAACTCTTTGAACCGTTTTACACCACCAAACCCACGGGGCAGGGTACAGGTCTTGGCTTAAGCATTAGTTTTGACATCATCAAAGCACATGCCGGCAGCCTCGAAATGCAGTCGGAACTGGGTAAAGGCACCTCGTTTATGATCAGTTTGCCGGTAAGGCAGAAATAGAACCAACGCTCCAAGGGATTTGTAATCCCGCGGAGTTTACTTTGCGGATTTTTAATCCGCGTCAACTTCATACCCTAATCTGTGTCTAAATTAATTTTCAAATCATCCATAAACGGATTTTAAATCCGTGTATTAAGCGGTGCGGGATTACAAATCCCTTACAGCGCAAGGTCTACCCAGGGTTCCAAGGGATTTGTAATTTATGCTCCAAGGGATTTGTAATCCCGCGGAGTTTACTTTGCGGATTTTTAATCCGCGTCAACTTAATACC